>Ga0257118_1000005_pt1 | contig 428808 bp, 466 predicted proteins | sample SI112_150mmetaG_FD_190156 | JGI IMG/M metagenome (GOLD analysis project Ga0257118, IMG submission 190156) | Marine microbial communities from Saanich Inlet, British Columbia, Canada - SI112_150m | ecosystem: Environmental > Aquatic > Marine > Inlet | place: Canada: British Columbia | collected...
CGGATCAACATTGTCCACCGTAAAAGTCTTCGTTGCAACTGTTCCTTCAGCGGTCCCATCATGAGAAGTTAACTGTATACAATACGTTCCATCTGCAGAAGCAACATTGGACGCACTTAACCAATCAAACTGCACTGTGTTTGCTCCACTGGAAGTAAGTATCCATCCAGCTTCCGTACCAACTATAGCCCCTGAAACCACGGGAGTCCCTGTAGTAGCTGAAACATTCGCTGGAGTACTATCCAAAGCAGCGTTTACTTCACTCCCAGTACAAGAACCTGCTTCATATTTAATGGTTGCATAAACCGTATCATTATTATCAGCATCATCCAGTATTACAGAGATATCTACAGCACCGCTTCCATCTGCCTTCTGAACAGCAGCCAAACTTTCAGCTGTTGGACCTGTATTAGAAGCATATGTAGACTCGTACCAATAATAAGCAGCCCCACTATAAGAAGAAACTATGAAATCCTGATAAGAATCATCATCTATATTCCCCAAAGCAATATCATGAGGATCCGTAGGAAGAGTTCCTGTTACAACAACATTAGTAGAAAAATTTTCACTACCATCATTCAAGTATAACTGTAAATTCCGGGTGATATCACAAACTACAAGAACATCAATATCCGAATCATTATCTATATCATCAGCATAAACACCAGCTGCACCATCACAATCAGGACTCGACTCATCATTCACATACTTTTTAGTAAAAGTAGGAGTTGCATCAGCACTTGCTTGATACCAAACAACATGATCACTAGCTTGAGAAGAAGCGACTATATCAGAGTGACCATCTTCATCAACATCAATAACCTGAGCCTGAGCATAGAGAGAAAGATCCAAATTTGAATCAATATTAGCAGGATTTTGAAAAGTTTCATTCCCATTATTCTGCAACCACATCAAATCATCATTATAGCCATTAAAAAGAACTATATCTAAATCAGTATCGTCATCAAGATCATCAACAGTAAAATGACTAGACCTCAAACTACCAGTAAGATCATGCCTAGTAAAAGTCGACGGATCCCCTCCTCCATCATTTTCCCACCAATAAAGAGCAGCCGTATAAGACGGCAACGCCAAAACATCATCATTTCCATCACCATTAATATCAACAAACTCAACAAACTCAACATCCTTCCCATTAGGATCAGCAAAGCTATGCCGAAGAGTCCATGCATTAGGAGTCAGAGGATCCCCTGAGGCAACCGTCGCAGGAGCCTCCCACCACTCCGTGGTATTAGTATCAGATCTACCAACAATAATATCCAAATTAGAATCTCCATCCATATCACCAACAGACACATTTTTAACCGTCACAGAAGCACCAAGATCACCAGCAATATCAAACATATCCCAATTTCCAGTACCAGTATTTTTGTACATAATTCCAAATCCCCACAGAGTCCCATAAAAAAATTCTTCCACAGCATCCCCAAACAAATTATAAGAGTCCGCTTCATACGCACGATAATTAGAATTAGAGAAAGTATGAAGCTCCGCACCACTCCATGAAGGAGCAGCAGCAAAAACTACCGTCCCAAAAACAATAGTTGCAGAGACAATCCAAGACAAGGAAATTGAAATAAAACTCTTCTTTTTCATGAAATTTATAAAGTTAACAATATTTTTTATTCCCAATATTATACCATAAAAAAAAGCACTTCCCAACCCCTAAAACACAAAAAAACAGCAAAACCCGTCTAAGTCATAGCGTAATTACTGAATAGCAAATTTCGCCAACATATCATTCAAGATCTTGTTTGGCCTAACCATAGTAAGGATACCTCTCACCGGAGCAGAGACCGTTCCATTCTTCAAGTTAATCTCAACCCCTGTAAATTTATGAGGTCCTACTGCAAGTCCTTTAGGTAGAGGCAACTCAAACCATCCATCTAAATCAGTAATAACAACTGAAGTAGTAATCATCGATTCAAAGAAAAATACTATTCGTGTTTTAGGATTTGCCGTTCCGGCAAAGATCTTCATATCTTCAGGCTGATTACTGAGATCTTTCAAAGCAGCGACAAATCTTCCTTCATGTTTCGTCCCTTTAATATACAAAAGTGCTTTGTCAGAAACAATAATTTTATACCATTGATCAGGTAGTGCAACTCCATAATCAAACTCATCAACGTCCACATTATCCAACACCTCAATTCCAGCACCAGAAACTTCTATCTCAGGAGACGCGATTTCTTTTACAATACTTAACATAAATGTCTTACCGTCATCAACTTGCGCAAAAATATCATCTCCTTCTTTAACACCAGCATCAGCCAATGCAAGTAACGGCGCCGCGACGAACTTTCCTTCAGCATCAGTTTTTACTGTCATTGTTTTTATAACAGCACCGTCCATATCTTTCACTGTAATCGTAACCTCTCCATTTGGTTTAGAGCTAGATATTCCTGAAAAGACAGGTGATCCTCCCGATGACGCGATATTTCTTAACGTACCAACTGTTAGTGTTGGTGTATCATCATCATCTTGAATTCCAAAAAATTGATCAGAAGCCCCATCATCTGAGTCCTCAGGATTAGACCCAATCATCAATTCAACCAAATCAGAAATTCCATCCCCATCACTATCTCTAGACCCATCCATCCCAACAAACCGCTCGGCAACAGAATTAGAATCTAAAGGATTAGAGCCATAAGCTCTTTCAGCACCATCAGAAAAACCATCTCCATCACTATCAACAGAAGCCGGATTCAAACCAGCCTCAACCTCATCCATATTAGAAATCCCATCCCCATCAAAATCATAATCCACCTCAAAATACCGACGCACTTCATCATTATAACTTTCAACCCTATCCGCATAATCATCAAAGGAATCCAAAAACCTTTGTCTCTCAGCACGCTCATTATCCAAACTTATCTCAAAAGGCTCAGGAGCAATATATACAGGTCTTCTCTCAACATTCACAACATCTTCAACTTCAACTACTGGAGAATCAACCACCTCGTCTAGATCCTCAGGAACAGACTCATCTTCACGGTCATATTCTTCACGATCATCAGCAACTTCATCAGGGACTTCATCAACAATTTCATCTCCTTCATCATCATCTCCAGAATCTTCATCCTCATCACCTTCCTCTTCTTCATCAGAAGAAGAAGACCTAGACCTTGAAGAACTCCTAGATGGAGAAAGGATAACCCCACCACCACAACTTGATGTAGTCACCGTTATCTCTGAAGTATAAGCAGTTTCCGTAGAATCAGTATTTCGAGCCTTCACCTTGACTGCATTTGCAGTACCACAACCAAGACCACTAAAAGAAGTACTCGTAGCAGTTATCCATCCTGAATTTGCACCTGTTGAAACATTCTCTACATAATACTCTGTCCCCATCGCATTACTATTATACCCCCAACTCGCTGTTATTTGAGTAGAAGAATCAACTGTAACTACAAGTGAACTTGGTACATTCGCCAATGTATAAGAAGGATTTGATGGCATATCAACCCCCGTCTCCACACTAGAGTCAGTTCTAGCATTCAATCCAAACTTGTAGAGTGCATTAGGAGTAAGACCCGTAACCAAAACTGTTGGCCCCCAAGTATCTTCATCTTGCCACACCGCAGATCCTCCTATTGTCCCGTCTGCCTGTACGTAATTTCCACTCAATGTCTCCTCTATTGCAAATGTAGTTGCTGCTGGATTGCTATTGTAGTCAATAGTCACAACCAAACTTGTAGGTGCAAGGGTTCCCAATGACGGCACACCTGGCGATGCTGCCGTCCATTCTTCTATTCCGCTTATAGTATTCCCAAAAGTATCAAACGCCCAGATCTTGTAATAATAAACATTTAAAAGTGTATTCAAGCCTGTCATTGTCGTCCCTGTTGTTGCCATTGTCCCCAAATCCGCATCATCTACATCATCCCATTCGAAAACAGTCCCAATAGAAACCCCTGGAGCAGTACTATACCAAAGTTCATAATGATCCCAATTCGTTTCTGTTGTAACTGCCGTCCAACTGAATGTAATACCCGTATCAGTTTGTGAATCAACAGCAAAATCAGCCAACCCAGCCGGATCCGTATTATCTACTGTAAAGGATATAGAACCACCAACACTCCCATCAACCGTCCCATCATGAGGAGTTATCCTGAATTGAACATCCTCTTCAATTGCCACCGTAGCCAATGCTCCGTTTCCATTCGAAGCCGATTGCGTATCCCAAACTATAGTTAATGTATTTGCAGATGTAGTAAGAACACCTGTGTTTGTCCCTATTTGATAAGCCTCTGAATTATCAAACTCTACTGCCCCATCCTCAACACTACCAGTGACAGAATTCAAAACCGGATTATACCAAGTCGACCCTCCATCATCAGAATATTCAGTTTTTACTTTTAAGGCATGACCATCCGCATCATCAACAATCATTGTCAAAGTCACATACCCGGTTCCACTGGTAGCCTGTGACGAGAAGACTGGGACTGTTGTCACTTCTGGCGCAGAATTAAGCTGCTCAGCCAAAAAAGTCCCAACCGCTCCATCATTTCCATTTGCAGAATTTCCACCAGAATAAGTAACCTCTCCAGAAACAATCTGATTTGAACTTGAATAACCTACATATATACCTCCTCCCCCACCACCTCCTCCCAAATTCCCTGTCCCTTCTCCATTCACAGAAATAGAATACGTTCCAGCATTACGATACACATTATCAGCAACAATCTTAACCGCACCACCAGCACCCCCTCCCGAATCCCCATTTTGAGCACCAGATCCAACCGCAGTAATAGAACCATTAACGGTTACAGAACCTGACGCAGTTATAATAACCAACCCTCCTCCATCACCACCATCATCACTATTTGTATAAGCATTCCCTCCACCAGACCCAAGAGTCGCAATAGCCCCTATTACTCCATAAGCTGTTCCACCAGGATATGGACCATACACTGTAAAAGATCCTCCATTCCCAAAATGAGCCCCACCAGCTTTAAGACCACCCCCACTGGGCCCATAACCATTCGGATCAAGTTGTCCATGAGTACCACCCATAAACCCCCTACCATCAACATTAATACTCCCATCAATAGTTACATTTGCAGCAGAAACATCCAATTCATAAGAATGAGCGGTAGTATTGTAACCATGCGTCAAAACCCCTCCACTCTCAACAGTTAAATCACCCAGAATCGTTTGAGTACTAGTATTGTTTTGAGTAAGAGTCCCTCCACTCTGAATCGTAATATCAGTAACAGTATTTATAGACCCAGTAACAATAGTAACATTATGTGTATTCGCAATCACAACATTATCTCCAACCTGAGGAACCACCCCTCCACAACCAGTCCACGTCGCAATAGTTCCCCAACTCCCAGTTGCCTGAGAAGTACAAGTATTCGCATAAGCCACATTCCCCTCAAAACCAAAAAACACAAAACAAACTACAAAGGAAACCACACAACCAAGAAAAATTTTTTTTAGTCCCGAGAACATAAGGTAAGTTTAATTATTTTTAAATTTCTAAAATTATACCACAAAAAAACCCTCCCTCCAAACCATATAAACAAACCTAACATTGACAAAAACCTACCTTCTCTTACTCCACCAAGATCTTCCTCGGTTTGGCACCATCCGCAGGACCTACAACACCCTTGTCCTCAAGGATATCAATCAACCTAGCAGCACGCGCATAACCAAGCTTCAAACGCCTCTGTAACAACGACGCAGACGCCTTGCCAGTATCACGAACCAGATTATAAGCCTCTTCATACATCGCATCTTCAGTCATTCCCCCTTTCGAATTCGGAATACCATTCAACTTCTTCGAAGCAATCTCAGTCGACGTCACCGTCTCATCATAATTCGGCTCAACAGTAAGCTTCACCTTATTTGTAACTTTGTCGATTTCCTTAGAAGAAACAAAAACTCCCTGAATACGGAAAGGCTTCCCCATTCCACTCGGCAGATAAAGCATATCTCCACGCCCAAGCAGATCTTCCGCACCAGTCCCATCCAGAATCGTACGAGAATCAATACCCGACGAAACCGCAAACGCAATACGAGCAGGGATGTTAGCCTTGATCAAACCAGTGATCACATCCACAGACGGACGTTGAGTCGCGATAATCAAATGAATACCAACAGCACGAGCCATCTGTGCGATTCTACAAATCGAAGCCTCAACTTCTTTTCCAGACGCCATCATCAAATCCGCCAACTCATCAATCACAACGACAATCTTTGGCATCTTCTCTTTCGTATCATCATCAGCATTGAATTCTTGGATATTTCTATATTTAGCCTCCGACAACACCTGGTATCTTCGACTCATCTCCGCAACCACCCATCGCAAGCTAATAGCAGCCTTTTCAGGATCTTTGATAACAGGAGTCAACAAGTAAGGCATTCCATTATATGGGCCGAGCTCAACCCTTTTCGGATCAATCAAAATCAACTTCAATTCCTCAGGCGTATTCTGATACAGCAGAGCCATCAAAAACGCATTCATACAAACCGACTTACCACTTCCCGTCGCACCAGCGATCAGCAAGTGCGGCATCGTTTCGAGATCAGCCACAATAGGATTTCCCGAAACATCTCGCCCAAGAGGCAGACGCAACTTCGAATCCATAATATCGAAAGAATCACTCTCAAGAATTTCACGAAGATGAACGTTTGAACGATGATCATTTGGCATCTCAATACCCACCAAACTCTTCCCAGGAATCGGCGCCTCGATACGAATAGCCTTCGCAGCTAGAGCCATTGCAATATCACTTTTCAAACCTGTAATTTTCGATAATTTAACACCTTCCGCTGGCTTCAAAGTATACTGAATAACAGTCGGACCAACATTCGCCTCCTGCATAGTCACATCAATACCAAACTGTCCCAATTTCCTATGAATGTTATCCGCACTTTTCTTCAAGAAATCATCATCAGCTTGTATGTCTGCGATTGTAGAGTTCAATAAATCCAACGACGGGAATTCCCATTCAAAATCCTCATCCAAAGGTTTCTTCTCAGACTCCTTCGAAAGCTCTTTTTCAAAATCTTTACCCGAACCACTCGAATCAGTTTTATCTCCAGCCACTTCCTTTTCTTTCGCTAAATTCTCAGCAACCTTCTTCTTCGCCTCCTCATCAGGATCAGCTTCACTTTCAATCTCCACCTCAGATTCAGGAGCCCCAATAGCCCTCTTTATCATTAATCCTCCTGTAGGTTCAACCTCCTCAGCCTTCCCATTCTTTCCCAACAAACGACTCATCAATGAAACTTGATCTTCAGGATCTTCCAACTCTCTGTGCTGCCTACTTTTCGCCGCAGTCGAGACTCTATCAGCAGATTTATCAATCTCGATAGTAATCTTTGGAGTAACCGCCTTCAAAATAGCTCTCAAAGACGATTCAAAAGTAAGTAATAAAGAAACTAGGAAAAGTCCTACAAAAACAACTCCAGAACCAACATTCCCAATAGAAAGAAGTTGTCTAAACAAGAAATTAGTCACAAACCCTATATAACCACCATGACTTCCGGCCTGAGCATAAGAAAGAATCAAATCAATCGGCACAGACATATGAAGAACACTCAATATAGAAACCAAAAACAAAAACATCCCAAACATCCTGCTCGCACCAAAAGTTATCTTTTTCGCCAAGAAAATCATAAAACCACCAACAGCAAAAAGAACAGGAATAATATAAATCCCCCATCCTATAATAGGCTTCAAAAGCTGAACCCAAATATTACCAACCAAACCAAAAGCACCCTGAATACTCAAAATAGTAATAGCAGCAATCACAAGAAGTCCAACTCCCCAAATCTCTCTAGCGATCTGCTTCTTCACCTTGATCTTCATAGCAGCCTTCTTTCTCTTCCGATTGGTAGATTTGTAAACAGCCACCCTTCTAGGTGCTGCTTTTTTTCGATATGTTCTTTTCCTTGGCATAGTGTATAAAATATAGCCAAAACAACAGATTATGGCAATGTAATATTAAAATCGCTTCCGAACCTGTCGATCAGTATAGATGAAATCATCCTCCAACCTGTCTATCGCAGACATCGTATCAAAATAGATCTCCTTCCTTTCAAAATGCTTCCCATTCCACAAAGCATTGTCATATTCAAACAAATTCTCATACCGATCCCTGTAGTACCTCAAGTCATCCAAAACATCCACATTCCTAATCCACCTCCTAACAAAATCATTAAAACAACTCGCAAACTGCCTAGAACCCATATTATCAAAAACATAATAGACCAGGTTGTTATATCTCCCCTCATGATCCTCAACATAAGCCTCAAAATTCCGCAGATACGTCTCCGGCCTCACCAAAAACCCCTCATCAGCATCCCACAAAAACATCTTCCACTCGCCATCTTCTCGATACAAATAATAGTTATGAGTCAATGAATCATGCGCATTTATCAAAAAAGTCACCATCGCATAATCAAAAACATTTTGAACATCAATATCCTCATACAAACTATCATCATCAGCATCCAAAGCTTTTATAAAACGAATCAATTTCTCATCCGCATCCTTATCTCCATACACATCATAATGAGCCAAAGTGACCTCATCATTCTCCTGATAAGCCATATTAGCTGGATAAGGCGATGTCACATTTCGAGCGTAATAATAATAATCAACATCCACTTCCCTATCAGCAAAAAACTGATCATCGATAGGCTCCGTGATTTGATACATCCCAAATGGAACTCCATTTATCTCCAACACAGCCTCTTCAAACGCAGGAGCCAAATACCCCAAATCCTCCATTATCCCATAAACCAATTTCTCCAAAATCATCGACTCATCCGCAATTAAACTTCTCAATTTGAATTCCCGATCATTGAAAGGCTCAATAGTAAAAGACGGTTTAATATAACCACGATTGGCATTTCCTCGAGTTTTGATCACAGCTGACTGAACATACGCCTCCTCTCCCGGACGATCAATCTCAACATAAGCGGGATACCTTGTATTAAAGGTCCTATTTTTCAAAATCATTTCAAAATCCTCAGCTCCCATAGAAACATTAACCTTCGCAACCCCACCCAACGAAGGAGCACTAACTAAATTCGGCAAAATATTAGGATCATCAATTAGATTTCGAGCATCCTCTTTCAAATACTCAAACTCATCCTCTTCAATCTGCAAAACATAATAATCAACATTCCCATCCGCAAACTCCACCAACAATTCAGCCTCAATCCGACCCTCATTCATCTCCAATTCAACATCCTCTATCTCATCCAAACCTACTCCCTCAAAAATCCACAAATATTCATACACTCTACCTTCTTTTTTAAAATAAATCTCAACCCCATCATCCACTTCAATCAATTCAACATCCTTATTTCCACTACGACCACCACTCCACAAACTCTCCTCATCTTTATAGAACTCAAAATACCGCTCCCCATCCCTGACAAAAACCTCGGCAGTCAATTTGAATTCATCCTCTATCCCATAATTTTTGAGATTCCGACCATACTGCCACTCAACAAAATTCAAAATAATTTCCTCTGCCTCTTCAAGATAAACATTCCTATTAGGCCAAATCTCTCCTCCATGAATATTCACAAAAAGCCCCTCATAATAAGACTTTGCCATCAGTTCATAAGCATAATGATAAACAGTCATCACCTCAAACATTTCAGGATCCAATTTGGTCTCGTCATACCACATATCCCCCTCATCAAAAATCACAAAAAGCAATTTCAGAACACCCCACAAATTGATACTACTTTCAGGATAAAACGAGCCCCCAATCCCAGAAACAATCCCCTGCAATTTCGCATAACAAATATACCCACTCAATGAGTCTTCCTCCTCAACATCATCGAAGCAATCCTCCGCATACAAATCAAAATCCATATCTGGCATCTTCCAATCCAAAACCCTCTTTAGATATTCCCCTCGAGACAAAAAGCTATATTTATAAAACCGCTCCCCTTCATTCAAACCAACAAAAAAATTCAAATCAGTCACGACAGACTCCGGAGTTTCAATAGAATAACAAATCTCAACTCCTTCCCACGAACTATCTTCCTCTTCTAAAACACACTCATAATCATACCTAGAAAACTCTACTTCATCCGAATTCCTAAAAACTTGAAAAGCAACATCTCTCGTCACCAAATCCTTCAAATAATAAACTTCATCAACAAATCGAACCTCATGATCCGATCTATAAGTAAATTCAAAAAAACCATTTTCCTCTTTGAAATAATTCAATTCAACTTCAGAAAACTTTTGCTCCAATCTATACCCAGCTTCCACTTTCAATCCTAAATAAATAATCACTAAAATCCCCAAAACAAAAGCTGCAGTTTTCAAAACTCTAATAATCATATTAAACTTCAAGGTCATTCTTTGACGATAAAACATTTACATCACTCACCGCACTCAACGTCATCATATCCGCAACAAAATCACTCAATTTATCATCATTCTTAAATTTGATATTAAATGTATAGGCCAACATATCCCCTCTCTGTTTCGCCTCAACATTCAACAAAATCTTGCTCTTCAAATATCGATCCAAAATCGGCTTGAAAGCATCAGTCGAACCAATAGTCACATCAAATTTGAAATTCAAAACATACTCAAGTTTCCTCAACCCACCAAAATTCGTTTTGTGCAAAAAGAAGATCAACCCACTGATCACAAGCGTCCCAGTAACAGCATAAGAAATCACTCCAACCCCAACTGCCAAGCCAATCGCCAATGAAAAGAAGATGAAAGCAATATCACGCACATCTTTCACCGCAGTCCTGAAACGGATAATCGAAAACGCCCCAAAAATCCCAATCGCCCGAGCAATATTATCCTCAATCAAAACAATTATCAGCGTCGTTATAACCGTAACCAAAATCACTGCAATACTGAAAGACTGCGAATACGAAAACCCACGATGAGTCTTCCTGTAAGTCCAAGCAATAATAAACCCCAAAGCAATCGAAACAAGAAGCAAGACAACGAGCTTGAGAGGATCTCCAATCAGACTATCCACAGCACTCGATTTGAAAATTTCAAAGAAATTCATAGTAATATTTTTAAATGATTTTTAAACGATTTTTAAAAACAGGCCGGCACACCGTACTGAGCTTCAATCCCCTTACAATACTTCGAGAAACGATCCTTCCGAAGCCCATACATTTCGATAATATCATGAAACCACTTCGGCATCGCCCCATTAAACTTGACTTCCATTATCGCCAAATCATCATATTTTCTTTCATAGTCCACATCAAAATGTGATTTCGGATCTGCAGGCTTCGCAAAACTCAAATTATAATCAAAAGTAACCCTAAATCTCTTATCAAACCTCGAAACAAAGGCTTTCCTCAAATACGTAACCAAAACCACCGGCTTCATCAAATTATAAGAAATCTCATACAAATACTCATTCAAGAAATCCTTGTCATACGCTTCAACCTTCATCAAACTAAAAGGATCCTCCAAAAACCCAAAATAATCCTCCCCTTTCACAACAATTCGATCTTTCAAGATAACATCACCACTTTTCCTTTTTAATTCAAAAAACAGGTTTGAATCGGCATTAATCGACTTGTGATAACTCCTAATCCTGACCTTCTTTCTAAGCTGAAGACCATCAAGCTTTTCATGATAACACTTGAATCGAGGAGAGTCCAAATACAAAGAATTCACCTCATAACCACTATCATCCTGAGTATATTCATCCCAATCCATGTAATTCAACATCTGCGGAATTATCCGATCAGCAATCCCGATCGGCACTCTATACTTAAATTCCCATCTTCGAAAATGTAGATTTGTCTTAGTCATACCGACGGCGATTGTAACACAACACTCTTGCCCCCACCACCTTTAGAGGTTATATTACTGCCGAATAAGTTTACAAAAATGATTAAAACTCGTTTCGCACCATCACCAACCGGTTATCTTCATGTAGGAGGCCTTAGAACAGCTCTATATTGTTACCTTTTTGCGAAAAAATCTGGCGGAAAATTCGTCCTACGAATTGAGGACACCGATCAGGAAAGATTTGTCAAAGGAGCGATGGAGAATTTGATCAAAACTTTGAAATGGGTTGGAATTGATTATGATGAAGGACCAGAAGTCGGCGGAGACTGCGGACCATACATTCAATCAGAAAGAACAGAACTATATAAAGAACATGCTGAAAAACTCCTCGAGAGCGGACACGCATACCACTGCTTCTGTACCAAAGGTCGCCTAACAGAACTCCGGGAAAAACAAGAGTCAGCAAAACAAGCAACAATGTACGACCGAAAATGCGCAGAAATTCCTCTAGAAGAAGCTCGCAAACGTGCTGCAGATGGTGAACCTTTCGTCATCCGCCAAAAAATCCCATATGAAAACCTAAAATTCAAAGATTTAATCCGAGGAAACGTCCAATTCGACGGGAAAAACATCGACGACCAAGTCTTGGTCAAATCAGATGGATTTCCTACCTATCACCTCGCAAATGTCGTAGATGATCACCTCATGGAAATCACTCATGTAATCAGAGGCGAAGAATGGCTCCCTTCAACACCAAAACACATCTTCCTATACAAAGCATTCGGATGGCAAGAACCAGAATTCGCACACATCCCACTCCTATTAAACAAAGACAGAAGCAAACTCTCAAAACGCCAAGGCCACGTCGCAGTCGAAGACTACATCAACGAAGGTTACCTCCGCGAAGCAATCACAAACTTCGTCGCTCTTCTCGGCTGGCATCCAGGATCAGGAGAAGAAAACGAACTTTTCTCGCTTGAAGATCTCGAAGAAGCCTTTTCATTAGATCGAGTCCACAAAGCCGGAGCAATTTTTGATATTGAGAAATTGGATTGGTTTAACTGGTTGTGGAGAAAGAAGAAACACAAAGAAAACTTAATCAAAATTGCTAAAAAAATCGAACCTGAAGTAGAAATATCAGACGCGAAAGACAAGTGTATTTTTAAATTCTCAAAACAAGAAAACACTAAAGTATTCACAACCAAAAGAGCAGAAGAACTTCACGAAATGGTGAAACCACATCTAAAACAAAATTACGAACCAGCATTGCTAGAAAAAGCACTAATAACAACAGAAGAAAAAATCCTCCGAGACCCAAGAACGATCGAAGAAAACATAAGATTCTTTTCAAAACTTCCAAATTACGACAAATCCCTCCTCACTCACGAAAAGATGAAGGTAGATGAATCACAGGCAAAAGCTTCCCTAGAAGCAAGCATTGAAAAACTTCAAGAAATCGATGAATCACAATGGACAGAAGTATATCTTCAAAAAGTTCTCATAGACCTAGCCCAAGAAAAAGAATGGAAAAACGGACAACTCCTCTGGCCAATTCGTGCCGCTACATCCGGCGAACAATTCTCTCCAGGAGCTTTCGAAATGCTATGGGCACTCGGGAAAACCGAATCATTAGAGCGCATCAAAACCGCAACAGCTAAACTGTAGCCAGAAATCGCCGCTTTTGCACCAGCTGATCAATTCCAAACCGAGAACTAGTTCGATCAGACTCTTTCCTCACACTCCACTCCCGCGGACCTTTTTCTTCATTTGCAATCAACCCCCTATGAGCAAGATCATGATGACCAGTACACAGACAAAAAATTCTAGCTGGATCATGAACTTTAACCCGAGAAAACCCATCTGCATGATGAAATTCGCTATATTGCCTTCCACAACCAGGAACAACACATCTATGACTATCTCTTTTCCTCACAAATCGCTGAATCTGGGTAGGGATATTCCTAGACTCTGTCTTTACAGGTTCAGGCTTCTTTGTCTCAAGAGCCTTTGACCTCAGCACTAAAAATTCGTCCACCACATCATCCCAATCCCGATCACCTTTTATTTTTTTCAACTGATCTAGAAGCTCCGGATCAAGAGTAATTGTAATAGATTCCTTTACAGGTTGGAAGGACGTCCCGGGACGTCCTGACTCGATTCGAACACCTTTGACAAAAACTTCTAATTCATGCTTAGACATATTCTCAGCCCTCTCAGCCCATTCTTTATCAGTCTCCTTCGTAACAATAGTTGCAACAGGCTTCACAGCCCACAATCCTTTCTTCCGCACAACCTCCTGAAGAGCAGGCATCTGCTCAATCTTCTCCAAAATTCGCAAACTCTCATTCACCTGAAAACGCCCCAAACCCGCAATCTTCGCAGCATATTCATAAATACTTCCAAACCCCTTTTTTCTCCATACTTTATATTTATCAATTTCAGGCAAAAGCAGCATACACCGCCTAGCCCACTCCTTAGCATTTTTGCCACACTCAGAAAATTGAGCATGCAAATCAATCGACTTTTCATCTATTTTTTTCATTTCAAAATTGGTTAGAAAAATAAAAACAAACAGCCTCACCAGCAATAAGCCAACAAGAACCACTAATACATAAAATTTAAAACGGACCGATACAAAGCGTCTCCGCTCCCCCCAGAAAACACCCAAACAATACCACAAAATCAACCTCCCCAACAGATCAAAACCACAAAAAAACCACAATTCAACAAGACAAAATCACAAAAGAATTGTACGGTGAGTAGACACTCACCCCGCCCCCACCCTCAAACACACTTCCTTAACATTTCAATTCGACATAAAACAAAAAATCCCCTATCATTGCCCCGCGCAAACTAGACAATCTTACCCAAGAATCGCCCTCCTCTTTTGAGCTCAAAAAAATCACACACACACACACACACACACACACACAACTCGCGCCCCCTCCCCAAACTCACACCCCCTAACTCATGAATCTACACGAACTACAAAAAATAGTAAGCCACGTAAGACAAAGCACCTCTTGTCCTCATTGCGACAAGCGCTACAACACAAAAGACGTTTCAGTTCTAGCATCAACAAAAAACGAAGTACTCCTAGAACTCAAATGTCATTATTGCAAAAAGACAGCCCTCACAGACATCATTGCAAACAAAAAGAACCCAAATGGACACCAGCAGATAATGCCAGAAGTTCCATTAATAAACAGGGTTATAAAAGACGGAATAACAGATAACGACATCTTAGATGTGAGAAACTTTTTGGACAATTTTGATGGAGATTTTAAAGCACTCTTTACACCATAAACTATGAAATATTTAACTCCCCTCCTCCTCACTCTCACCATCCCTCTTGTTTTCACAGGATGCTGGGACCAAGTGAAAGAAGAAGCAGATTTGCTTAAAGATGATGTTATAAAAGCAGCCGAAAACATAAAAGAAGAATTCAACGAACTTTCAGAAACATTCAATGAGACAAAAGACAAAGTAGTTGAAACAGCTGAAGACATCGAAGATGCAAAGAACGCAATAAACGAAGTCCTCGAATAATCTCCCAGAAGCAATGATCAAAGCCCAACTGCACACCCATATCAAAGGTGATCCTGCCGATGCAATTCCATATACCTGGAAGGACTTAATCGACCGCGCAAAAACACACAACTACAAAGTCCTCGCCATCACTTGCCATCGCAAAATAATCTTCCCCGCAAAAGCAATTTCATACGCAAAAAAATACGGGATCCTTTTGATAAAAGGAATCGAAATCGAGATCAAAAAAAAGCACATAATAATTCTCAACCCACACAAATCAGCAGAACAAATCCAAACTTTTGAAGACCTTCGCAACTATCGCGCAAACCATCCAAAAAGCTTCGTTTTCGCTCCACACCCATATTATCCAATCTGCTCTCTAAAAAATTCCCTCGAAAAACACATCGACCTATTCGACGCCATCGAACACAGCGTTTTATACACAAAACTCACAACAAGCGCCAACAAAAAAGCTGAACAACTCGCCCACAAACACAACAAGCCATTGATCGCAACTTCAGACTGTCACCTTCTCAAATACCTCGACGAATCCCACACACTCATAGATCTCGACCAAAAAACTCAACTAACAACCAAAAAAATCCTCGACGCACTCCGCAACAACAATCTCCAAATTCAAACTAAACCACTCCCCGTACACAAGGCAACAAAGATTGCAGCCCTACTCATATTTCAAAAATTGAGAAAGATGCTTTCTATGATATAATCGCGTTAACTCTCTCAACCTTATTTCTATGCATCACAGCTTCTTGCGAAAAGTTCGTGCTTCAGCTAAAAAAAATCCGAAAAAAATTGTATTTCCCGAAGGTGAAGAACCTCGAGTAATTGAAGCAACCGAAACTATCGTTAACAAAAGACTCGCACACCCTATCCTAATAGGCGATCCGAGAAAAATCAAAGCATTAGCAAAAAAAGCAAAACAATACATCGACTGGGACGAAGTCAAAATCATAAATCCAAAAACATCGAAACTCACCGAAAAATATTCGAAAGAACTCTTCGAACTCCGAAAAGGAAAAGACTTCACAACCAAAGCACAAGCAACAAAACTCCTTAAAAGCCCTGAAGGAATAAACTACTTCGGCACAATGATGGTCCACATGGACGACGCAGACGGGATGGTTTCAGGAACAACATTTTCAACAAGAAAAACAATACTCCCAGCCTTAAAAATTATAAAAACGGAAGAACGCTTTCACAAAGTTTCAGGAATTTTCTTCATGGTATTGGAAAAACGACTACTCCTCTTCGCAGATGCAGCAATCACAATCGAACCCGAATCTCACGACCTTGTAGACATAGCAGAAGACACGGTTAAAACAGCAAGAGCTTTCGGCGTAGACCCAAGAGTCGCCTTCCTATCATTCTCAACAAAAGGCTCAGCAGAACATCCAAGAGTCGATCGCGTAAGACAAGCAGTGAAAATGTTCAAACACGAATACCCAGATGTAGTTTGCGACGGTGAAATGCAAGTAGATGCAGCCATCGTTCCAAAAGTTGCAAAGAAAAAATGTCCCAACTCAGCCATTCAAGGCAACGCAAACGTATTAGTCTTCCCAAATCTAGAAGCAGCAAACATTTCATATAAATTAGTAGAACGGCTAGCAGGCGCTCGAGCAATCGGTCCCCTACTACAAGGACTACGAAAACCGGTCAACGACCTATCCCGCGGCTGCAATGCAAAAGATATAGTTTCAGTCACAGCATTCACATGTTGCCAAGCACAAGGAATCTGCGAATATTGCGTACACTAACACCTCGCCATAAAACCCCTCAAATGAAAAACACATTAGTAATAAACTGCGGTTCATCATCCCTCAAATTCGAACTCTTCACAGGAGGGACAAAACCATCTTCAATCGCAAAAGGATTGATCGATCGCATAGGAAAACCAGACTGCAAAATAACATTCAAAAGTTCAGACAGCAACCTAGGCCTCCAAGACAAAATCAAAGACCACACAGCCGCAGTCAAATACGCCTTTGCCCTACTTCTAAAATCGGAATCAATCGAAAAATTATCAGAGATTTCATTGATCGGACATCGCGTAGTTCACGGCGGAGAAAAACACACAAAAGCAGTTCGCATCGACGCAAAGGTTCTCAAAGAAATTCACAAACTCTCGCCACTCGCACCACTTCACAATCCAATAAATCTCAAAGGGATCGAAGCATGCAAGAAACTCTTACCACGAGTAAAACAAGTAGCAGTTTTCGACACAGCATTCCATCAAACATTAGATGAGAAAGCATACCTATACGCAATCCCACAAGAGCTATACACAAAACACGGCATCCGAAAATACGGCTTCCACGGAACTAGTCACAAGTACGTCACAAACGAAACAATCAAACGCCTCAAAAACAAATCCGGACTCAAAATAATCACTTGCCACTTCGGAAACGGATCCTCAATAACAGCATCCAAAAGCGGAAAAGTCGTCGACACCAGTCACGGCTACACTCCAGTCGAAGGAATCCCAATGGGAACACGCTCAGGCTCAATCGACCCAATCATTCCACTCAAACTTCAACAAATAAAAAAGTGGACACCAGCAAAAGTAGACGAATTTTTGAATCGTGAATGCGGCCTCAAAGGCTTGTCCGGAATTTCATCAGACATGCGCGAAATATATGCAGAATCATTAGCGAAAAATCCAGACGCAATACTCACAATCGACCATCTCGCCTTTCATTCGGCAAAATACATCGGCTCATACATCGCTGCTCTGGACGGACTCGACGCATTAGTCTTCACAGCAGGAATGGGAGAAAAAGCTTTCTACGTTCGCGAAAGAATCTGCGCACACTTCTCACATCTCGGCCTACGCCTGGACAAGTCAAAAAACAAACAATGCAAAGAATTGATCTCATCAAAATCAAGCAAAATAAAAGTCTTCGTCATTCCAACCGACGAAGAATGTCAAATAGCAAAAGAATCCCTTAACGTTAAATAAACCTCATGAAACTCAACGCTACAAAAATCCCAATTCGGGTCGGTAAAAAATATATCGCAATCCTCAACGAAAAACGCGCACACTTCCTAGACCTACACGCCGGCGACCGCGTAATCATCAAAAAAAGCCGCGTCCCAGAACTTCGTGCCATTCTGGAAATAACAGATAACAGCGAACTCAAAGAAACAGAAATCGGATTATACGAAGAAACCTGGGACAAACTTAAAATCGACAAATACGGAGAAGACATCGAAATCTCAATCGCAAAGAAACCAATCTCAACCACATACATCAAAGAAAAATTAAACGGAAAACGCCTCGACGCAAAAAAGATAAACGAAATAATCAAAGATGTAGTGAACGAAGACCTCTCAGACATCGAAGTCGCATACTTCGTCTCTGGATGTTACGTCCACGGCCTCAATGACAAAGAAACGTCCGATCTAACGAAAGCAATTGTAAAAAACGGACAACAACTCAAGTTCGGCAACAAAATCGTCGCAGACAAGCACTGTATCGGCGGAGTCCCTGGAAACAGAACCACAATGATCATCATCCCAATAATCACAGCAGCAGGAATCATAATGCCAAAAACTTCATCACGAGCAATCACAAGCCCATCCGGAACAGCCGACACAATGGAAGTATTGGCAAACATCATGAACGATGCACCAAAACTCAAAAAGATAGCCCAAAAAGTTGGAGGATTCATAACTTGGGGCGGAGGAGTCGATCTCGCATCAGCAGACGATAAAATGATCAAAGCCCGTCATCCCCTATCACTCGATCCTCAAGGAATGTTACTCGCATCAATCATGGCAAAAAAATTCTCAGTCTCTTCAAACCACGTCCTCATCGACATTCCCGTCGGACCACAAGTGAAAATCAAAACTAAGAAAGAAGGTCGCATACTCAAACGCAGATTCGAAACCCTCGGCAAAAGCCTTGGGATGAAAATCAAAGTAATCTTCAGCAATGGAGACCAACCAATCGGAAACGGAATAGGCCCCTCTCTCGAAGCAATGGACGTTCTTAAAACCCTGAAAAACGAACCAGACGCACCACAAGAACTCAGAGAAAAATCAATAATGATGGCTGGGCTACTCCTCGAGCTTTGCGGCAAAGCACGAAAACTTCGTGGAAAAGCAATGGCACGCAAACTCTTAGACTCAGGAAAAGCATACGACCAAATGATGAAAATCATCAAAGCACAAGGAGCAAAACGAACAAAACTCAGACCAGGCAACTTTTCGAAAATCGTCCGAGCAGGAAAAAACGGCAAAGTAGTCGGAATTAACAACAAGCTGATTGCTCACATAGCCAGAACAGCAGGCGCACCAAAAGATGCTGAAGCCGGCGTATACCTTCACAAAAAGATTGGAGGCGTAGTCAAAAAAGGCGAACCACTATTCACAATCTACGCAGACATCGAAGAACGCCTCGGCTACACCTCTCAATACCCACTCAACGAAGCATTCACCCTTAGCGCAAAGAGGTCGTAGACATATTTTGCGCCCTACAATTAAACCCGCAACCCAATGCCAAAATACACATTCAAAGAAACCGTAAAAAAGATTAAATCTCTCGAGATTCAAGGCGCAGAAAACATCGCTGTCAAAGCAGTAGAAGCTTTCGCAACCAAACTCAAGACAACTCAAAAGAAATCAGATCTAAGCAAAGCAGTCAAAGAACTCAAAGCAGCTCGCGCAACCGAACCAGCCCTTCAAAACGCCCTCGACTACTGCCTCGCAAACTACGACAAAGATCCAAACATCGTAAAAACCGTCCTCGCCCACTTCAAAGACAGCCGACCAAAGATTTCAAAAAACGGAGCCAAACTCATAAAGAACGGGATGAAAGTTTTCACCCACTGCCACTCAAGCACAGTCGAACGCATACTCATCGAAGCAAAGAAAAAAGGAAAAAAATTCGAAGTGTACAACACCGAGACCCGCCCTCGATTCCAAGGCCGAATCACAGCAGAAAAACTCGCAAAAGCTGGTATCAAAGTTACCCACATGGTTGACTCATCAGGCCGCCAAATGCTCCGAGACTGCGATCTGTTCTTGATCGGCTGCGACTCTATAACAAAGAGTGGAAAAGTCATCAATAAAATCGGAACAGAAAGCTTTTTCGACGCCGCAGAAGAAAGCTCAGTCCCAAGATACGTCTGCACGAACTCTTGGAAATTTGACACCGAATCCACAATACAAAAAGACACCAAAATTGAACAACGCGATCCAAAGGAAGTTTGGGACAAACCACCAAAAAACGTCAAAATCCACAACCCAGCCTTCGAGAAAATCCTACTCAACAAAACAACCGGAGTAATAACCGAACTTGGTGTTTTGAAACCAAGAAAACTAATTCGAAAAATTCGTAAAAAATATCCATACATATGGGGATAAACAAAAAAGACATTCATTATTTAGAGCAACTCGACCGCATGGAGCCAAAGGCAAAATGCCTCCGTGCAAACGTAGCCGCAATGCTAGTAAAAAATGGCCGAATACTTGTAAAACACACAAACGATTGGCACGCCAAAACTCCTTGCAACAAGATTGGATGCATCCGCAACCAACGCAAAGTAAAATCAGGAACACACCGAGAAATTTGCTACGGCCTATGCGCCGAACAATGGTGTCTCGCCCTAGCCGCACGTAAAGGCATAAAAACACAAGGAGCCACTTGTTACGTCACAAAACACCCCTGTCGCATCTGTGAAAGCATGCTGACCGAAGCTGGAATAAAACGCGTCGTCTACCAAGAAGGTTACCCCGACGTCCTTCCAAAATTCAACCTCTTCGAACGAAACAAAATCAAAGTCGAACAAGGCCCAAACACCAACTACAAATCAGAAAAGATTCCAAAGAGTACGACGATTTAGAATATAGAAAAAGATAGAGATCCACATGCCATACAACAACAACATCAGGAAGCCGACACAAACCTGTCAAAACGCTCCATACCAGGAACAACATTCCCTTTCTCATCCAGAATTCCTTCCATGATTTTAGTACTCCGTTCAACGCTAGAACGAACAGCTAAAATATCAAGAGAGGCTCCAAAGTCTCTCTCTACCTCAAGAGAACCCACCACTCCTGAATTAATAGATTCATTAATGCGCGCAACCTCATCCCAAAATTTAGCCTCAGGGTCTTTACCTTCCTCAAGATCTCTGGTACCTAAAAAAGCAGCATTTAGATTACGACTCGCAAGCCGCCTCCAAAATCCAAGCCCAGCCCCTCTACTTTCTTCAGAACCTTTACTTTCTAAAGTCATAGTAAATAGATTAAATTAATACCCTACATATCAAACTCATAAACCGCAGTCGCAGTCAGCACCTTCATCCTATTCGCATCCAAATCAACAACAAAGTCTCTTATCTCCCCTATTCCATCAACAACGTACTGGTTTGAGTAGATCAAGTTACCTGTATTTTCATCTTTATAGAAAACCAAAATTCTTCCATCAGAATCAAGAACAAACAATTGAGCCATATTCTCATCAGTGATCATCTTAACTGGATCAGTAAAAGCATTGAATGGAGACTTACTAATAATCAAATCTTCCTCAACTCCACCATAATACTTATCAACTCCATCAGATCCCAAGAACCAAACATTAGCATCAATAGCAAAGTCTTTGGCCATAGCCAAATCACCTTCAGATGTATACTGATCAGCAGCTCCAAACCTGTCCTGAGTAGCTTTATAAGTATATTTCCACAATTGATTGCTATCTGGATCCAACAAGTAAATCCTGTTAGCCCAGTCCTCAATAGAAACACCTTTGTGGAATGCTCCCTCTTCAGAATCCATGAAAGAAATTGTTCCCTCCTTATATTCAAGGAGTTTCCCACTCTTTGTTAAGAAAACCATAGAATCTCTATCATCAAAGTCAGTAGCAGCAATCACAGTTTCTTCATCATCAATAGTTATAGGATCTTGAACTTGATCCAAAACAAGCTCATAAAGAGCGTTATATTCAAAGACAAACAATCGATCATTATTTTCAACAAATCCAAGAGCGCTCACATTGCTCCTTTTCTCGGTTAAATCAGCCAAAAGAGTAGGCTCAGAAACCCTCTGCACTTGATCAAGAGAATCACGTGTATCCTCAATTTGCTTCAACAAAATCGACGCTTTTTCTCTAAATTCACCAGAATTCAAAACATCCATTGCATCTGCCTGAGCTTTTTCAAGAATCTGACCTGCAGCTTCTTTATCGTACTGTCCTTTGGTCTCAGCTTCAGAAATCTTATTCTGAACATCAATCAAAGTATTATCCAAAACTTCAATCTCAGCACGTTTAGCATTTTGGCTATAAACAACCCAAACAGCTCCAATCAACACAACTATAACTATAGCAGCTGTAAACAAAGCCTTTCCGCCACTGAAAACAGACAATTTATTCTGAATTGCAGATAAGAATGAACCAGCACTTCTCGAAGATCGACTTGATCCAACAGACCGCGCTCTCTTCAAAGCTCTTCTATCTTTCACGCCTTTCGCAGCTCCACCAATAATAACTTTAGCAACACCTCCAACCTTATACAAAATCTTCACAGGAGTAGAAACCACTCTTTCAGTCGAAGATGAAGTATCAACCAAAGTATCCTGTAAAACATCCTCCTCACTCTCAAGTGAACCACCTTCAGTACCAACAAAAGCCTCACCTTCCTTGAACCCAACAGCTGTTAAGCCAACCTTCCCGAGCATTTCAGTAGAAACAACATCTCGAAGTTCAGCCAAAGCAACAGCAGGATCAGGATTAGACATAATTCGTCCAAGATCAGTCTTGCTTGCATACCTCAAAAGACGAGTAGAACTGATCAAAACCTTATCTCCTGCTTCAAGATCTCCATTTGCAATGTTATTAAACACAGTCTCACTATTTTCATCATAAAGCCCCTCAGTAACCACACTTACAAATTTCTTTCGAATCAAATAAGCCTCAGCATCACCACTTTGAGTAACATAGAAAGTGCTATCAACCAAAGCTGCAATAACAACATTCATATTCCCAATGTAACCTGAAACTTTCTCGCTTTTGAACTTAGCCAAAAGATCATTTACTGCCTTCAAAGAAGCCTCAAAACGAGCATAAGGTTCTTCTTCAACTCTAGCGAAAAACTCATCTTGGAAAGTAGCAAAAACTGCCTCTCCAATTTCTTCACTATTAGCTGGATTGTTCTGAATTTCCAGATTAATAAAAATCTCTCCACTTTTCTCTCCATACTTATCATATTGATCGTACGAGTAGTTTTCGAGATAGCTATTGTCATCCTTCCCTACAAACAGGAAGTCGTAATTTGCTTTTAAAGCCATATTTTTAAGGATTAGTTACCTATGTGTAAATATACAAGATTACAGGTGTTGGTGGCAAGAAATTATTATATATCAGCTTTTCTAGATGAATACTTCGTCCACAAACGCTCACGCATCTTCGCTCTAACTTCACTCGGAGTAAGCCCTTCTTTCTTATGAGCTTCAAGAATAAGCTCCACAATCTCCTCTTTGGTAGACGCAGATCCATCCTCAACTCTACTTCTCGGACCATCCCCTAAACACCAACCAGTAAACCGACATTCATGACATTCATCATTATGACCATAAGCCTCTATCGTATCATAATCATAAGGCGCACGAGGCGCTCTTGCCTCTGTTACAGACCCCCCTGAATGTCTAGAACCATTATTTAAACCCATAAATTTAATACATTAATTATTAATATTCCCCCCTTAAGCCACCAAATTATACCAACCAAATGCGATATGTAAACATTTTATTGATTTCAGATTGACTAACCAAACCTTTGCCTCTAAAGTATGCACGCATAATTTGACTAACTTTCATATAAGATGCTCGGAAAGCTCAAAAAAAGGAAAAGACTAAGAAAGCATGGATTCATGCATAGGATGGCCACAAAAGCTGGTCGCCGTGTGCTAGCAAAAAGAAGAGAAAAAGGACGAAAATCACTAGCAGTAACTGTCCACTCTAAATAGAGAAAATTCACTTAAAATGATCTCTAGACAAAACAGACTAGGAAGGCTGGACACCAGATGGGTTTTAAAGAAAGGCGAATCCCTTACGACCGATCTATTCATCGTTCGTTATCTTAAAATCCAACCAACAGAAGGCAAAGACGCAAATCCACCAAAATTCACGGTAGTCACCTCAACAAAACTAGCAAAAAAAGCAGTAGATCGTAACAGAGTAAAAAGAAGAATAAACGAAGCTCTCCGCCTAGAACTAAATGAAGTGAAAAACACTTCTCAAAGTTGGAAAGTCGCAATCATTCCCAAGAAAAGAGCCCTTGATGTAGAATACACGAAAATAACTGAAGATATTAAAAAGTTAATAACCTCATTAAATAATGGATAAAAACTCATTACTAAAAAACGTTCTACTATTTCTCTTGGTATTTTTGACTTTAAATTTCGTTTTCCAAAGTTGCCAACCATCAGAAGAACAACAAGAAGCTCTGAATCAAACCGGCCTCGGATTCGTAACAGATGATACTGAATACAGCCGAAACAAACTCGTAACAGTAGAAATTCAAAACAACACAGACCAACAAATAGTAATCCCACAGGATTGTCCAGGTGAACCTTTCGACGTATTCCATTATGAAGACGGTGAATGGGTTCAAGTCTACGCAAATCCTGATTTAGACTGCAGCAAAGCAGAGAACTACGTTCTCCTGCCAGGAGAAGAAGCAAAAGTCCCATACGACAATTGGAAACATGATCTTTTCGCACAAATGGGAAGATTCAAAATAGCATTCACTGTAGAACTGGAAGACACAAAAAGCGAAACTCCTGAACCAGAACCAATAGTAAAAACATACGAAACAAACGAATTTACAGTAGGAGAAGAAGGTTTAATCTCAAAACTTTGGAACGGAATCTTTTTCAGACCAATATATAACGGATTGATATTCCTTATATCAATCATGCCAGGATTCAACCTCGGACTAGCCCTAATACTCCTGACAATAATCATACGAACAATTCTTTTAATGCCTTCTCAAAAAGCGATGAAAGCACAGAGAAGAATGCAAGAAGTTCAACCAAAAATAGAAGAGATAAAGAGAAAACACAAAGGAGACCAACAAAAAATCGCCAGCGAAACAATGGAGATCTGGAAAACACAAAAGGTAAATCCAATGGGCAGCTGCCTTCCCCTACTCCTGCAATTCCCAGTACTCATAGCTTTGTTCTGGGTAGTAAAAGGCGGACTGAATCCAGACAACGCATACCTACTATACCAATCATACGGAGAGTTCTCTCTCCTTGATATAAACACTCAATTCCTAGGATTAGACCTGTTGAAAAACAATCTTTACGTACTACCAGTTGTAGTAGGTCTTCTCCAATTCGGACAGATGAAACTGGCAATGCAAAAGAAAGGAGGAAAGAAAACCAGCGGACCAAAAGAAATGGCTATGGCAGGAAACATGATGACATACTTAATGCCAGTCATGATCGCTGTATTCACAGCCTCTCTTCCAGCAGGTGTTGGTATATACTGGGGAACATCTACTCTCTATGGAATCGTTCAACAAATCTTTGTAAATAAAGACAATACCCCTGACACAAAGAACACAAAGACAACAAAGAAATTAGGTAAATCAAAGAATTCCGAAGACGTAAAAGTTCGAGTAATAGAACCAAAGGAATCAGAGAAAAGCTCTGACGAAGACAAATAATACTAACTTTCAAAATATGAAAATTGAAAAAATTATAAAAGAATCTCTAGAAGAGATGCTCGAAAAACTCAGGATAGATTATTCAAAACTTGAGATTGAAGAAAAAGAAGAAAACACATTCTCAGTTAATATCGAATCCGGTGATCCAACCACACTAATAGGTCACCACGGAGAAACGATATACAGCCTGCAACACATTTTGAAAACACTTTGCTGGGCAAGAACAAAAAAGAAAAAAGACTTCAATATAGTTTTGGACGTCGATAACTACAGACAAAGACAAGAAGAAAGCGTCCTAGCCATTGCAGAACGAAAAGTAGACTTCGTGAGAAAAACAAACCGAGCACAATCACTTCCACCTATGTCGGGATACTTCAGAAGAGTTATCCACCTACGACTCATGGAACCAGAATTCGATGATGTAGAAACTCTAAGCCAAGGAGACGGAGAAGCGCGATACATAATTATCAAACCTATAGATTAATGAAGAGACTCTTCACTATCATACTAGGAGCTTTTGTCAGCTTTGGTTTCGTTACTTCATATGAGATAGCAAACCAAGCCCTTGAAGCAGCAACAGCAGAGGAACTGGAAATTGCAGACGAAAACACTCCAGCCTCAACTCTTTTCGTATCAGAATTCACAGACGTCCAGGAAGGAAACTACCACTACATCCCAATCATAGATTTGGCAATGAAAGGAACCATTAAAGGTTATTCAGATGGCTCATTCGAACCATACGAGCCAATCAACAGAGCTGAAGCATTAAAAATCATCTTAGAAACATTCAGTGAAGAAGATCTGGAAAGTTTTGACAACGAAGGAAAGAGACCATTTCAGGACGTTCCATTGGATGCATGGCACTCTCAATACATAACCGCCGCACAGCAACTTGAGGTCGTCACAGGCTACGATGATGGAACATTCCGACCATGGGAACCCATAAACTTAGCAGAAGCGTTAAAACTGATCATGAAAGCAATGCCACGCTACTACCCTGTCCCCGCAACAGAAGATCCATTTGCAGACGTAGCAGTAGATGACTGGTACGCAAATTACGTAAACTACGCAAAATCAAGAGAGATGGTTCACATCCCAGACTCAAACAAAATCAGACCAGCACAAATAATGACTCGCGGATATTTCGCTGAAATCATCTATCGATTAAAGAAATTTGGAGAAGGATACAATTTCGGACGAGCAACTTTCTACGGAGCAGCTCTTCACGGAAACACAACTGCCTCAGGAAAAGTATTCGACATGTACGAAATGACAGCAGCCCACAAAGAGTTGCCTTTTGGCACAATCGTAGAAGTCACAAACATCGCCAACGGAAAATCAGTACAAGTTGAAATAACAGACCGTGGCCCATACGGACACGGAAGAGTTATAGATCTATCATCTGGAGCATTCGAAGTAATAGCAAGCCTTGGAACAGGAGTCCTCACAATTCAATACGACATAATATCTCAAACAGAATAAACAGACCTCCCCCTCATGCGCAAAAAACAAAGCTTAAAAACAGAAATAGAAAAAACCATAAAACTCCTCGTCATCACCTTAGGAATAATAATAGTAGTCTTACTAATAGCATTCTTATTTTCAACCAGCAAAAAAGCCCAACAAGGATACCAACTCGAACAAGCCAGAATTCAAAACGAAGATCTAAAAGATGAATCAGAAGGCCTTAAAGCAAAAGTTACAGACGCACAAGCAACCTCTACTCTCGATAAAAGCAACAAGCTCGAAGACATGACTCCACCAGAGACAGAATCAACGGATTACTTACTTCTTGAGGACAACAATTAAAATTCCCTTGAATAATAAGAGCTCAATAGGTAAAATCACCGCGTAATTCGCACAGAAATAACCTTGGTCCCATCGTCTAGTGGTTAGGACACCTGGTTTTCATCCAGGAAACGGGAGTTCGATTCTCCCTGGGACTACCATTGGAAAAGCAGCTGTCACAAAGTGACAGATGGTTTTTCAACATGTATGATCCAAGGGAGGAAGAGAACCAAAAGGGTTCGAGGGCCCGAAGGGTCATGTCTCGGGGCCCCATTTTAAAGAAATGGGGAGAGACTTCCCCCTGGGACTACCATTCTAAACAGCTTCCAATTCAACAAACACGGCTTTATGATCCGAAGCCCCCTTTATAGTCCTAGCATCCAAAACATTAAAACCTCTTCCATAAACATGATCCAAACATTTACCAAACAACCTTCTAATCAATGGAACTGTACTACAGGTCACTTCATTTGGAGAAAGTAAATCAAGCCCCTCAATCAGTTCAGGAAACTGACTTTGAACCTCTTCAGGCGTAACATTAAAATCACCCAACAAAATTACTCTTCTAGACGTATCCTCAACTCCCCTTTTCAACAACCCAACAATAGCATCAACTTGCGCATCAAAAGTCTCCCTATTCCCAGGAAAAGCCATTTGGGTAGCAATCACATCACAATTCAAACTTTCTATATGAGAACAAGTAATTCCACCCCCATGCCCCATCTTGCTAGGAGCCTGAATCTCAGGAACTTCAATTTGAGAACTATCACCTCTCGTAGCAAGCAACATCTCAACATTATCACCTGGCTTCCCTTTGAATCCATGTCCACGACCAACAGAAAAATCTCTATATCCCATCTCCCCCAACCCACCTATCACTTCCTTTCTCTGATCCCGTCCAAAAAGCTCAGAAAGAGCCAACACATCAGCCCTAGTCGAATCAACAACATCCAGAATCCTAGTAACATCACACATAGGATCCATTTCCGGATGACGCCCTACAAAATGGTAATAATGTGATTTAAGAAAAGCAGGGAGATTAGACCCATCAATTCCATACATCGCATTATAATACATCACACTTGTAGTTTTCGCGTTTTCCATACAAACAATTTACAAAAAAGTTTAGCCTGAAAAATACCACAATCAGCCCAAAAAGTCAATCCTCACCCACTCCACCCCTACCCTAAAGAAATGATTCTTAACATTTGACACCCCAACCAAGAAGTGATAGATTCTTCCCCTTTTTAAAAATCATCAAAACTAATGAACGCAGACTCAAAAAGAGCCTCAATAATAGAAGCCGCTACAAGCTTCATAAGCTCGGACCCACAGGTTAATCCCCTGTTAAAAAACCAACCAAGACCACAAGCAACACTAGAAGTATTAGCTTCAATAAGACCAGACGTTGAACGAGCTTTGAGATTAATAGAAGACACCTCCCTAAACCCAGAAGCAGTATGGGAAAGAATAAACCAAGCCCTACAAGCAACAAAAGAATCCGGAGAACGCGACCCGAAAAACATATCAATAGTCCAATCAGAAGTAGTAAGATTAAAATTAGAACTACAGATGAGAATCATGGACGCAACAGCTCAAATGGGGTCCACTATTTTCACAGCACCACCACCCCCCCCCACAAGATCGTTCAAGGACACTTCTCCAAACAACAAATCCAGAAAACCAAGAGGCTTATACACAAAACCTCATGGTTTCTACGCAACAGCAACAGCAATCATAGAAAGCTTATGCGCAGGGAAAAGAACTGAAAACGCAATAGATGAACTCCTAGGAATATTTGCAGAATTGAACGACCGATTACCAACAAAACACAAATTTACAGAATTTGACCTAGACTCAATCCAAACAGACGACGAAAAAATCCTAATAGCTTTACACCAAGCCCTTTGCCATTTCATAGAACATCATGAGCGTCTTGGAGATCAAACTGATCAGCTAGAATTTCTCGACTTTGAAATGGACCTTTTCTACGCAAAAGAAACAGAAGAACCAATCGAATTATCAAAAATACCAGGACTATCATACAAAAAATCACGTTTACCCAAATTTGAAGAAACAACAATCGCAGTCGTTTCAGCCACACCAAAGAAACCAAAGAAGCCCAAAGCCCCAAAACCAACGCCACCACCACCTCCCCCACCACTAATCATTAGAGAACCTGAAACTCCAACTCAACCAATAAGCAAACACCCAGAATACCAGAAATGGCAAGTTTCTCAATCAGGACAAACAAGAGCCCTTATTCACGCAATGAAAAACGACGAACCAGACCAATTGACTCCAGGAGCAGACGTCACGGCCAGAAACAAAGGAATGTTAAAAAACGCCTACAGAGCAGCCCTGGTAAGCCTTCCAAATTCATATCCAATCCACATGGAAGTTTTCATGAACAAGAGAGAACCACACTTGAGACTATCCCCAACAGAACTGACTCTAGCCAGATGGTTATACAAATTAGACCAATCAACAGAAGACCCAAGAATCATCAAATTAGCTCTCCACCTCATAGAAAAAGTCCAAACTGAAAAACAATTATTAAATGAGGTAACATACAAAGAAATCAAAGCAAGGACAGGAGCAAGAACAAAAGCAGAAGTAGAAGAATTAATAGCAGAACTTTCACAAGTTCGCCCATTCAAACTAATTCCACATCCAGACAAATCAAAGACCACCTTCCGATTCGTTTATGGTAGAGATAGATTGCAAGAAGCAGTATAACTCATTACCTCTCAACTCCCTCCATTAAATCCGAAAATTCATTCTGCCACTTCCCATCCTGGTCATAAACAACATGTTTAATTCCTTTCCTAGAAACCCCCCTTTGTTTAAAGCCCCTATTAACTTTACTGGGAGGATTGCAATCCACAAGAAATCTCCTGGTTCCCTTTTCATGAATACGCTCAGCTTCTCTCAAGATATTAACAATTCCCCCTCTAACTCCAGTCATACAACAAAAAACAACCATCACATTCTCTCCATCAGCTAAACATTGATTGATTCGCTCTCGAAACTTACTAGAAGCATTACTAGGACCATTGTCAGAATCCAACAAAACCTCAACCGTAGCAGCATGTTTACTCACAAGATGAGAAACCGCCGTAGCCCGAGGCTCATGATTATCAACTACAATAACTCTATCTAAATATGCCATATGTGAATTTTACAGGAGCACATTTTACACAAACCCTTGACCAAAGCAAGTAAATTGTTGTAAAAGTAACTACCAGAACAAACACAATTAAAAAAATATTTAACCAATAAAAACATGGCTGAAACCCAAAACACACAGAAAAACCAACGCGGACTAAATCCAGAACACCTAGAGCACCTTTTAACACTAGAAACAGAGGAGTTAACACAAATGCTAACTGACTTATACGCCAAATGGGAGCAACTCCCAAAAAAAGATTTCGAGGACCTAACGACAGAAGACCATGAAGAGAGATTAGATATTATGTTGGAAGAAATGCATTTAAAACTTGCAATATCAGATGATCCAAGAGGAAATGCCGCAAAACTAGCTCAAAAAGTAGTAGAAAGTCTTGAAGAACAAAGAGGAAATGCTCAAATAATAAAAAGAAGACTAATAAAAGAACAAGGATACATAAGAGAAAAACTTGCAGAACTTGACCAAAAAAAACCAACTAAAGAATCAACAGAATGACAAAAATCTATCTCGACCACGCCGCAACAACATACGTAGACCCAAAAGTCTTAGAATCAATGCTACCCTACTTTACCGAAGAATTCGGAAACCCAACCTCAATATACTCTCAAGGCCGATCCGCAAAAAAAGCAATCGAAGACGCCCGCACAACAATCTCAGAACTTCTGAACTGTGAATACGGCGAATTAATCTTCACAGGAAGCGGAACCGAAAGCGACAACCTCGCGGTCTTTGGCACAGTAGAAGCCCTCACAAACAAACTCAAGAAAGACCCGACTGAACTCCACATCATCACAACAGCAATCGAACACTCAGCTATCCTCGCTCCATTCAAGAAACTCGAGAAACAAGGATACCGTGTCACATACTTAAAACCAGACAGAGAAGGAATCATCAGCGCAGAAAGCCTAGAAGCAGCCATCACTCCAGAAACAATTTTCGTTTCAATCATATACGCAAACAATGAGATAGGAGTGGTTCAACCAATCAAAGAACTCGCCACAACAACCCACAAGCGCAACTCATCAATCATCTTCCACACAGACGCCTGCCAAGCAGGAGGAGCCTTAACACTAGACACACAAGACCTCGGAATCGATCTTCTCACCCTCAACGCAAGCAAAATATACGGACCAAAAGGGATAGGCCTTCTATTCAAAAAATCAGGAACACCACTCGAGCCACAAATCATCGGCGGAGGCCAAGAAGGAGACCAAAGAAGTGGAACCGAAAACGTCCCAGGTATCATAGGCCTCGCAAAAGCACTCGAACTTGCAGAAGAATCCCGTGAAGAAGAATCAGCCCGCCTAACCCAACTCCGCGACAAACTAATAAAAGGACTAACTAACTCAATGCCACGAACATACCTCAACGGACACACCACCAAACGCCTTCCAAACAACGCAAACCTACTCATCCTCGACATCGAAGGTGAAGCTCTCTTGCTCCATCTCGACAACGAAGAAATTGCCGTTTCCACAGGTTCAGCTTGCGACTCAAAATCACTCGAACCTTCTCACGTACTGCTAGCCCTCGGCCTTCCAAAAGAAGCCGTTCACGGATCACTTCGCTTCACACTCGGCAAAAAAACAACTGAAGAAGAAATAGACAAAGTCCTCCAGATTCTTCCACCAATAGTAGAAAAACTCCGCCAAGCCTCTCCAGTAAAAATTGACGAGAAGAAGCTGGGACTTTAGACTGGGATTCGATCAATCAATCCTAACCCTTCCCCATGCCCAAAATCCTTTTCATCATAGCTCCACAAGGCTACCAAGACTTTGAATATGAAGAACCAAAACGAGTCCTAGAGAAAAAAGGCCACGAAGTCATCACCGCCTCAACCACACAGCAAGCCACAGGCTCGCTAGGCGGCTCAACCCAAACAGACCTTCTCATCACTGAAGCAGACCCAAACAACTACGACGCAATAGCGTTCATCGGCGGCCCAGGCTCACCAATCTATTTCGAGAACCAGACCGCTCACGAACTCGCTCGCAACTTCCACGAAGCACAGAAGCCAACCTGTGCCATCTGTGCAGCACCAATCATCCTCGGTAAAGCAGGCCTTCTTCGTGACAAAAAAGCAACTTGCTATCCCGGCGGCGCAGACCAACTCAAAGCCACCGGCGCGAATTACACCGCCAAATCCATAGAAAAGGACGGCCTCTTGATCACCGCAGACGGTCCCTCTTCAGCAAAAAAATTCGGGAAAGTAATAGCCAAGAATCTTTAGCCTCGCGCGTCAATCAAAAGTGCATAATAATCACTTGCTCGACACCCCTCTCATGAATAATATGGGGAATGCACACAAAATCTTGTGTCTCCGTGCATTTCAAGACACTAAATGTAGTCTTCCCCCCATTCCTATGAAAATGTCAACTTTTGCTGACATTTGCGCCTTTTCTACCCCATTTTTTAACAATCTGTTCCTATGTCCCCAATCAAAAAAATAAAAAAAAGAGATGGTCGAATTGTTGATTTTGATCAAAACAAAATAACCGAAGCTGTCTGGAAAGCAGCCGACGCAATCGGAGGAGAAGACAGAACCGTTGCAGAACAAATTTCAAACCAAATTTCGGCAGTCCTTGAAGTTTTCTTCAAAGATGAATCTGAAATTCCAACTGTAGAACAGATACAAGATCTAGTAGAGAAAATTTTGATAGAAGGCGGCCACGCAAAAACAGCAAAGGCATACATCATCTACAGACAAAAAAGAAAAGAAGACCGAGAACACAAAGAGTTAATGTTCGGTAAAGGGACAGCCGACAAAACTCTCAGCTTCTCAAACAACGCACTCCAAGTACTTAAAAAAAGATATCTACTTAAAGATGAGAAAGGAAACATAAAAGAAACACCTGAAGATTTAGTAAAACGTGTAGCAAGCTCAATAGCAGAAGCAGACAACAAATACGCAGGTGAAAATTCAACAGAAACAGAAGAAAAATTCTACGAACTTATAAAGAACCTGGAATTCATGCCGAACTCACCTACCCTCATGAACGCGGGTACGGGCATCGGCCAACTCTCAGCATGTTTCGTAATTCCAGTTGAAGACTCAATGGAAGGGATTTTCACAAGCCTCAAAAACGCAGCCCTAATCCACAAAAGCGGAGGAGGAACTGGATTCTCATTCTCAAGGCTCAGACCATCAGAAGACATAGTCAGTTCAACAACAGGAGTATCATCAGGACCAATTTCATTCATGAAAGTTTTTGACGCAGCAACAGAAGTAATAAAACAAGGAGGAAAAAGACGCGGAGCAAATATGGGAATACTCAGAGTAGATCATCCAGATGTTCTAGACTTCATAAACATGAAGTCTGACATGAAAACTCTGCAAAACTTCAACATCTCAGTAGGCGTCACAGACAAGTTCATCGAAGCACTCGAAAAAGACGAAGAATACGAACTACTCAATCCACGCACAAAAGAAGTCGTCAAAAAACTTCCAGCTCGAATGATATTCGACTTAATCATTGCAAACGCATGGAAGAACGGAGATCCAGGAGTAATATTCATCGATGAAGTAAATCAAAAAAGCCCGGTAAAACATTTAGGAGAAATAGAAGCAACAAATCCTTGTGGAGAACAACCACTTCTTCCCTATGAAAGTTGCAACCTCGGTTCAATAAACCTAAACAAAGCCCTTTCTGTCACTGGAAAAGACTTGGACTGGAACAAGCTCGAACAAATAGTATTCACAGCAACACACTTTCTCGACAACGTTATAGACATGAACAATTATCCAATCCCAGAAATAAAAGAACAATCACGCAAAACAAGAAAAATAGGACTTGGAATCATGGGATTCGCAGACGTCCTGTATCAACTAGACATTCCATACAATTCTGAAGAAGGAATCCAAATGGGAGAACGAATCATGAGATTCGTAGACGAGAAATCAAAAGAGAAATCAATTGCAATGGCTCAAACAAGAGGAACATTCCCAGCCTGGGAAGGATCTTTCTATCACAAGAACGGCATCAGAATCCGGAATGCATGCACAACAACAGTAGCTCCAACAGGAACGATAGGAATGTTGGCTGAAGCTTCAGGTGGACTAGAACCAACCTTCGCAATTTCATTCATCAAAAATGTAATGGACGGAACCGAACTCGTATACACAAATAAATATTTTGAAAAACGAGCAAAAGCAGAAGGCTTCTATTCAATAGAATTGATGCACGAAATAGCAAAAGTAGGATCAATCCAAAGCTTCGAAGAAATCCCAGAACACATAAGGAAAATATTCGTTGTAGCCCAAGACATCGCCCCTGAATGGCACATCAAGATGCAAGCAGCATTCCAGAAACACGTCGATTCAAGCGTATCAAAAACAATCAACTTCCCACACGAAGCATCAATCAAAGACGTAGAAGGAGCATATCTCCTAGCACACAAACTAAAGTGTAAAGGAGTCACAATCTACAGAGATGGAAGTCGAGACAACCAAGTCTTGAACATTGGAAAAGTTAACAAAAAAAACGAAAGAGAACACACCCCAATCCCAGCACCAACAACTGTCTCTACAGTAGAAGCAACCGAACACACTCCCCCACCTCCACCATCAATAGAGTCAACTACTCCAATAGCTACTCCAATAAACGAAGTAGCTCCACCTCCAATCGCAGAGACAACCGAACCAAGAGAACAACAGCAACTTTCAAAACACGACATTCTGCAGTCAAAAAAATGTCCAGAATGTAGCAGTACCGTACAAATAGGTGAAGGATGCTTACTCTGTCTCTCGTGTGGGTTCTCAGCTTGTACGGTCTAACAGAGACTAACAGGTTGACTTTTTGCGGAAAAATGATATATTACGACCTCCCCAAAAAGGAGGAAAATTACTAACCACAAAAACGTGGGACCAGAACTAGCAACAGCTTTGGACGACGACTTGGATGTACAAGACAAACCTGAAGATCAGGAAAATTTATCCAATACTCCACGTGAATTCGAAAAACAACAAATGAAAGCTCTTAGTCATGAAGACAGAGAGCGAATTCGACATGGACAAGCAAGCCTAGAGGACATAAAAAAAGAAAGTGAAAAAGCCCGAGAACAAGCAGAAAATTTGATAGAAATGGCAAAAGGCCAAGACAAGATCTCAAACAAAGAAGCGGAAAACTATCAGAAAAAATTAAATACATCATCAAGAAAACAAGAACGTGAAGGCATCGTCGAAGACCTTCAAAAAGCAATCTCTCAGGTAAACACAACCAGAGACAAAAACGAAGAACTCGAACATTCAGATCCAGAACTACAAAGAGCACACCAACAATACGATCAATTAATAAACGACAACGTTCACCTGCTAGGAACCGAAGCCGCAGAAGAATACAAAAGATGGATTCGCCAACAACAACCTTCGATAGCCAATATTGAGAGACAAACGGTTAAATTCTTCCAATCAGAACGCCCTCCAAGATTGGAGAAACACAACCAACTCAAAAAAACACTCAACAAATACGGAATCTCAAACCCAACCGACGTCCCATTCATCCAAGCAGAAGGCCTATCAGAAAGAACCCGATTCCTAGAAAGAATTGAAAAACGTGAAAAACAATTAAAAGTCATGGGCGGACTCAAAGATAAACTTTATTCACCAAGAGCAGAAAAAGAGATCATGAAAGAAATGATTTCTCAAACCAGCGAAGCACAACAAGAACACACCCTACAAAGAGCAAAGTTCTTGGAACGAGCAGAAACAAATGGATACGCAGAACTGGAAACAGCAGTCCAAGCAAACAAAATCAGTCAGAAATCAATGGACAACATGCTCAACTACTACAAAGACATCGAAAAAATCGAAGACAGATTCGACAACATAAAACTATGGCCAAACTTCATAGAAAACGAAGCAAAACTCGCAGACAAACTAGAAGATGTATTCAACAAAGATCCAAAAAACAAAGACGGCTACAAACTCGCAGCTCAAGCTTTCAAACACATGGATTTCGTAGAGAAAGAAAAATTCATAACAGAACAAGAAAAAAAGCGAGAACAAGAATTAAACCAAGAAGAACACAACAAAGAACTGGGAATTACAGCCTTCAAACAAGAATGCAAAACCGCCAAACAAAAGAAAATAATCTCAGAAAAAACATATCTCAACTACGAGAAATGGATAGAGACAAAAGCAAAAGATGCAACTTCAATAGAAGTCCAAGATTTCTTAAAAATATTATCTTCTCCAGTAGCAAACGAAAAATACAAGAACCTAAAAGCATACGAAGATCGTAGAAAAAAATTCCAAGTAGAACTTCGAACCTTAAGAGACGTCAACCCAACAATAACAGACAAAGAATTAGCTAAATGGGAAAAAGATTACGACGACGAAGGTTGGACCAAGCGAGAGAAAAAACACGATGACCTGAACAAAGAAATCAAAAAAGCACAAGAATCACGAGTCAAATCCCGTGCAGAAAAAGCAGGTCTAAAAGGAATAGAAGGAGAAAAAGATCCAAACAAACGTGCTGAAAACAACAAAGAAACAGCAATAGATGCAATCAAAGGACTATTGAATCTCAAAGCATACGGATCCGCAATGAAACGTTGCGCAAAACTTCTAGCAGACAATCCATATGACGAAGAAGTCCTCAGCCTTCTCGATGAAATCGCAAAATTCGCAGACCGCCAAGCAACAGAAGCAAACCAAGAAAATCAACAAGAAATCTACGAACAATACGGAGACCTCGCAGACAGAATGATTAACCAAGACACAGAAATCAAAGAGAAATCCGACGACGTTCAAACAAAAGAACAAGCCCTAGAAATGACCCGCAAGGATCAAGACCAAAAGAAAACAATGAAAGCCACAGATCGAAACAAAAAAGAAATCCTAGAAAAAACCAAAGGCGATGAAGAGATGAAAGCATACGCACAAGACTACACGGAAAACTCAGAAGACAAAGAAGTCATCGACACAGACACTCTCAAAGGAACAAACGTAATAGAACTCAATTACGACAAAGAAGACAGCAAACAAGACAAACGACAATTAAGAAAACAAATCCAACAAGAACGAGATCGCGTAGGAGAAAGACGAGGATCTTCAGTCATTGACTTCAAACAAGCAAAGACAGGACGAACATTAGACGCACGTTCTAGCCAAGAAGCCGAAAATGCACAAAGAAAAGAAAAGGAAGCCCTAGCAGAGGAAATGGCGCTAGACATAGCCAAAATCATGCACCCAGACGGAGAACCAACTCCAGATCAATTAGCTCGAGCAAAAGAAGCTGCCCTTGCAAAATTAGACAAAAAAGCGAAAACTAAGATAGAACGTATGTCTTAGTCTTAGCACCCACAAATGCCAGAGTTCTTCCTCACAATAATAACCATCGCAGTTTTCATAATAGTATCTATTCTCATCCTAGCCCTAGGAACATCTTTTGTTGTAGCCATTTTCGGGGGAGGCCCCTTTGTCCCAACTCCAAAACGCTCAGTCAAAAGAATCCTCAAACACACAAAGATCAGCAAAGGCCAAAAAGTCTACGACATTGGAGCAGGCGACGGACGATTCCTACACTTCGCAGAAAAACTCTACGGAGCAAAAGCAACAGGATTTGAAATCGATCCATTCGTATACGGACTAGCCCGTTTCAAACAAATTTTCTTCAGATGGAAAGGCACAATCATCCGAGACAACTTCCAAAACCACTCCCTCAAAGATGCAGACTTCGTCTTCTGCTATATGCTCCCAGAAACTCTCAAAAAATATCGAACCAAATTCACCCGCGAACTCAAACCCAGCTGCACAATCATTTCATACACCTTCAAAATCCACGGATGGAAACCATTCAAAACAATCCCATCTGACAAAAGAAATCGCATCAAACGCATCTACATCTACAAAGCCCGCGACAACTCCGCGAAAACTCGAACCAAAAAGAAAACCACATCCAAAAGGACATAACAAACAAACCCAACTCCCTTCCCCAGCCCCTCCCAAACAAAACTTCCAACTACCGAAAAGAACGAAACAATCATTATTATCGGAATGAAAGGTAAAACAAAGATATTTGCCAAAGGACAAATCAGCGAAAACCTTCCAAAGCTTTTCAAAATCACAGGCAAAGCAAAAGCCTGAGCCGACAAAGTCATTATCAAATTTTCGCGTATAGCAAAAAACACAGGAACCCGCGACAACATACGACCAAACACTCCCCCAGCAACCTCCAGCCGAGGTGAAACATAAACCAGCCCCAACGTAGCCAAAAACGACAACTGAAATCCAACATCATAAACAGCAATATAAGGATTCCACAGATTCATCAAAAACGCCGAAAACATAATTGCCATCCCCACCTGATTTGCCCGCCCAAAATAAACCGCAATCAACCCAAGCACTCCCATTATCCCAGCCCTCACCACAGCACTAGACGCACCCACCAAAATCACAAACACAACAACAAACAAAGAAGCCGCCACAACACGCGCCCGACGACTCAGAAACCCAAACAACCCAAACACCACAATAATCACAAGAGTAATGTTGTACCCAGAAATCGCAACAATATGAGTCAGACCCGTCTCATTAAAATCCTCAGTCAACTCAGCAGGAATCCCACGCCTCACTCCCAAAAGCAAACCCGCCACCATACTTCCATGAGGTTCAGAATAAATCTCTGCCACCCGATCCTCAAACAAACCTTTGAACTTAAAAATTCCCTCAAAAAACCAATTCCCACACCCCTCCCCCACCTTCTCCAAAACAGGCCTATTCACTACTGAAAAAATCCCATACCTCGCCAAATACTTATCATACTCAAAATCCTCAATAGCTTCCGGCACCTCAAACTCACCATAAACACGCAACACATCTCCATACTCATAAACTGGATACCGATTCGCATTCAACAAAACTTTCCCCTCAAATTTCGCACCCACTCCACCCTCACCACCACTAACCCCAGAGACCGTATACTTAACCCTATCCGCCCTCACGTCAACTTCCTCAGAAACACAAACAACAACCTCAAGCTGCCCCTTTCCATTCAACCATCTCACATCATCTTCAAGAACCACTTCCGCCAAAAGAAACCTTCCAGCTCCAAACAAAACTCCCATCAAAACAATCAGCACAATCTTCCAAAACTCCCGCCTCAAACCAGGCGAAAACCAACCAACAACAGGAATCACCAACAACCAAATCCAACCTTCCACAACAAAAAAAATCCCAATCAAAAAACCAATCATCAAAAACAAAAATCGCTTTGGAGCATTCAGTATAGTAGTCATACAAAAACCCTACTCCACAAACCTCAAATTTTTCTCAAATTTTCCTCACATCTTACTCCCCAGGCACCCAATCATCACCAGGATTTTCCTCAACCAATTCTGTTTCTTGATCAAGTCCATCCACCTCCTCCGGCTCAACAACATCCTCAACCTCGTCACCAGAAACCTCAGCCACTTCATCATCCATTCCAGATTCCAAGAAGGCTCCAAAGAACGCACCCAAATCAAAAACTTTATAATCAACAGGTGGCTCAACAGAGAAAGGCATATTCAAATCATATAAATCCAGATCAAACTCAACCGTAGAAATCTCATCAGTATCAGATTCAGACAATTCGATCTCACCTTCAACCTTAACTATAGTTGAAGACATAGACTCAACCCATAAATCTCCTTCAAATCCAAACACAGAAGCAAGTCCAAACAATCCAAATTTAAAATTTTCATCAACCTCTCGTCCTTTTATCTTTGCAGAAGCCTCCATGTAGTCATACAAACCTTGCTCATCCAACATCACGCTATACTTGTGAGTCTCATATCCATTCACACTTTCACTCCCCTCAAACTTGATATCTCTGAAAAACTTAGAAGACAAAACAAGATCTCTTTCCTCTCTATCAGCGCCAACCAATTTATCAGCAGAAGTTCCAATCCCCTCAATAGCAAATCCACCACCAAGCCCCTCCGATTCAATCTGCCACCAAGGCCCCACAACAGTAGTCAAAAAAGCAGTAGGAAAATTAGGTATTTCAGGGGTGTCCAGCAATTTCAGATAAAAAGAATCCTCTGCATTTTTCATAGAAACATCAAACCTGAAATCACCCTGCGTAGAATCATTTATCTTCGCTACCAAAGTAAGCTCACTTCCCATATCATCTGAATCCAAAAAGCTATACGCCCCCGTTACATCAAGATCAGCCCCCAAATTCATTCCATCAAAAGAATCCCTCAAATCCATATCAAAAGTAGATTCAAATCGGATCGATTCAGTCCCCAAAAGATTGTAAAAAGCCTGTTGCAAATAAACAGACGAGTCTTCCACAGGATCATCTTCTCCACATCCAGTTAATCCAAAAACAGAGATCAAAGACAAAAGAACAATTCCAACCAACGATCTTTTCAAGCTAAACATAAATAAAAAAGTTAAAATACAAGTAACCCAATTCTAGAAGACCGTATTGTAATGTCAAACATTTTCAGTAAAATAAAGCAGATGGATCAACAAGACCTCTTCAAAAAAGTAGGTGTGAGAAAAATAAAAGCCAATGGAGTAAATATCTCCATTATTATTTCGATGACAATAATAGTAATCCTATGCACCCTGATCATAAAAGTGATAATGAGCATAGATTTTAAGACTCTCCTCCTAGCAGCTGGCGAAGAATTAGATTCAGATTCACAAGGTCACACAAACGTCTTGATAATAGGAACTGGAACAGATGATCACGACGGAGCCCACCTGACAGACACACTAATAGTAACAACCCTCGATCAAGACACAGAAAGAGCTTCAATGATTTCCATTCCAAGAGACATGCATATAGAAGACGACTTGCTTCCAACACCTAGAATCAACGAAATATTCTTTTATGCAAAAGAACATTTTGGCAGCGAGAAAGAAGGCCTCGAATATTTAATAGAGAAAGTTGAAGAACTATCAGGTTTGGACATCCATTATTACGTAAGGATAGACTTCAAAGGATTTGAAGAAATAATAGACGCCCTAGGAGGAATAGACATAAACGTCCCAGAAAGCATCTACGATCCATTTTACCCAAAAGGAGAAACCCTATACTACGAAACCTTCCAAGTCTCAGCAGGACAGCAACACATGGACGGAGAGACAGCACTGAAATACGCACGCAGCCGAAAAACAACATCAGACTTCAGTAGATCAGCACGCCAACAACTAATAATATATGCAATAAAGGAAAAAGCCCTCCAAACAAACTTCATTTTCAACAAAGACAAAATCAAAGATCTCCTCTCTTCAATCAACGACAACATCCAAACAAACTTTGCTATCAGAGAAATGCTGACTTTGGGAGGCCTAGCTGAGAACTTCTCTCGAGACAAAATAACAACCATACAAATACACGACGACCCCGTACAATGTGGCGGATTCCTGTACGCTCCATCCCTAGAACTTTATGGCGGAGCCTTTGTCCTCACACCAGCTGGCGGACAAGAACAAATCACCAAATTCTTCAACCTAATAGCAAACAACCAAGAAGCATTCTCAGAAAACCTAAAAATTCAAACCCTTAACGGAACAGCAACTCCAGGAATAGCCGCAGAAAACAAACAGGTATTCCAAAGATATTGCTTGGACATCACAAGATTCGGAAACGGCCGATCTCAAAACATCGAACAAACAACGATCTACTACCACATGCTTCCACTTCCAAAAGAAAACCCTGAAGACCAAACCGAATACTACATCCCAAAGACAGTTGAACTACTACAAGAATTCATCCCAGAAGCAGTTGCCTCAACAGAATTCCCTCAAGAATACATCGATCAAGGATATGAAAAATCATCAGACATAATAGTAGAAATCGGTTCCGATTACGTGAATTCAGATCACTATGTAGAAGACTCGTTCTACCCGTTATACAATATCATCTACGCAGAACCAGTCGCAACAGAAGCCACCGGAGAAACCGCTGAACCAACCCCAGATGAATAATCCCCCTTCCAAAATACGTCTCAACAAATTTCTCGCTCAAAGCGGAATTACTAGCCGACGCAAAGCCGACGAATTAATTGAATCTGGAAAAGTCTCCCTCAACGGAACTCCTATGACAATCCTCGGGACCAAAATCGACCCACAAACAGATATCATCACAGTCGAAGGACACCCAGAACCAATCAAACAAATCCAGGACTTCCTCTATGTAGCCATGAACAAACCTACCGACTACATAACAACCCTGAAAGACGACCTTCACCGACAAGAAATCCTAGACCTAGTCCCAAAAGCCCTCCAAAACAAAGGCCTCAAACCAATAGGCAGATTGGACAAAGACACTGAAGGATTGATAATCCTCACAAACGACACCGAATTGATAAACCAACTTACCCACCCAAGATACGAACGAGAAAAAGAATACAAAGCCATCATCGAATCACAACTCACTCCAGCACACAAAGAACGCCTAGAAGAAGGGATCCTCCTTCCAGAAGAAGAGAACCCAACCCTCCCATGCAAAATCAAAGTACTAGAAACAACAACTCAACAAACAACCCTTTCAATAACATTAAAGGAAGGAAAAAAACGCCAAATAAGAAAAATGTTTAAACAAATAGACCAACCTGTAATATACTTACAAAGAATCCGAGTTGGGAACCTGACTCTCGGATCCCCTCCCCTCACCGATTTACCCCTAGGCCAAATCAAATTAATCGACAAACAATGTTTAGTAGCTTAATTAGCTTTTATATAGCATCCGCACTTCAGCCAATTCTTCCAATGCACACAACTGAAGAAATCCCCATTGTCGAAGAAGCCGCTTTCAGCATACAAAAATTAAACTTTTCAGATCTGTTATCAGTCAGCCCGATCCCAATCAAAAGAGATGGGTTTATATCCCCAGTAATTGAACCCGCAGCTTCAATCGCCATCGACAATCAAACCGGAGAAACTCTCTACGAAAGAAACATTCACGACCGAAGACAAATAGCTTCCATCACAAAACTGATGACCGCAATCATAATCCTTGAAGAAAACGATCTGGACTCAGTAGTAACAGTCTCATCAAAAGCAAACTACGCAGACGGATCACAAATGTTCCTCAGAACAGGAGAAGAAATCACAGTAGAAAATTTAATGTACGGATTAATGATAAATTCAGCAAACGACGCAGCAATGACTCTCGCAGAATTCAACGCAGGATCAGAATCAGATTTCGTAGAAAAAATGAATCAAAAAGCATTATCACTCGGACTTCTAAATACACATTTCCAAAATCCAATAGGCTTCGATCACAAACACAACTACTCCTCAGCCTATGACGTAGCCAAATTAGCAAGATACGCATACCAAAAAGAATTCGTCCGCAAAGCAGCATCAATAAAAGAAATGGAAGTCTCATCCACTGACAATCAATACAAACACATACTAGAAACCACGAACGAACTCCTAGACAGCTACCTAAATATAAAAGGTTTAAAGACCGGAAAAACAGAAGGTGCAGGCCTATGTTTAACGGCTATTGCCGAAAATGAAAACGGGAACGACATAATCACAGTCGTCCTCGGAAGCCCAGCAAGATTCAGAGAATCCAAAATCTTGATAGATTGGGTTTTCAGAGCCTTTATTTGGTAGCGGAAACAGGATGAAATCCGCTTTACGCCATGCCCTAAAAAGGGATAAGATATGCGCCAACTATAACCAAGAACACATGTCACATGAATTCATAACAGACTTATTGCTAATTTTCGGATCATCATTGCTAGCATTCCTGCTTACAGTTGCAGCGATCCCATCATTCACAAGATTCCTGATCCACCACAAGCTAGGAAAACAAATAAGAGAAAACGCATTAACAGGAGAAAAGTCATCTATATTTTCAGCTCTCCACGCAAAAAAATCAGGCACCCCAACAATGGGAGGAATCCTGATCTGGGGATCAACATTAGTAATAATTCTATTATCAAGACTAGCATCAGCGGTAGGACTTTTCGACCGATCACTACTGAACAGAAAAGAGACATGGATCCCAATATTCACATTGGTTGCCGTCGGAGCACTAGGAGCCCTCGACGATTACTTGAACATCAAAGGAATAGGAAAAACAAAAGGCCTCAGCGCAAAATTCAAACTACTCTGGCTCACAGTATTTGGAGGAGTCGGTGCATTCTGGTTCTTCGAAAAACTAGGCTTTGATTCCATAAACATCCCATGGGTAGGAGACGTAACCATCGGATGGTGGTACATCCCACTTTTCATATTCATCATTCTCGCAACTTCAAATTCAGTTAACTTAACAGATGGCCTCGACGGACTCGCATCAGGCTTGCTCATCATGGCCTTCGCAGCATTTGGAATCATCGCATACCTACAAGGCCTTCTAATCCTATCTGCATTCTGCGGAGTAATAGTAGGAGCCACAACAGCATTCCTTTGGTTCAACGTCCCTCCCGCCCTCTTCTACATGGGCGACACCGGAGCCCTGAGCCTCGGAGCCACGCTGGGAGTCATAGCCATGCTGACAGACCAAGTCTTAATCCTTCCATTCATTGGATTCATCTTTGTAATAGAAACTCTCTCTTGCATCATCCAAATCACTTCTAAAAAACTATTCAAAAGAAAAGTCTTCCGCATAGCCCCAGTCCACCACCACTTCGAAGCAAAAGGCTGGCCCGAATCCAAAGTCGTAATGCGCTTCTGGATAGTCGGCGCCTTCGCCACCGGCTTCGGAATCATCTTGAGCTTGCTAACAATATAAACCAATGGAAAACAACAAATCAAATTTTCTCCCACAACTTATTGCAGGTACTTTAGGAGGCGTAATCCTAGGAGTAATCATATTAATCCCCATGGCAAGCTATGGCGGAAACTATGGCTGTTGGGCACCAATAGATTCTGTTTTCGGAACAAGAGGATATGAATCATGCGGAGCTTTCGGCGCAATAACAGGAATCCTTATAGGATCTATAATAGGAATAACTATAGCAACCAAAGTATCAAAAAAAACACTAAAATCTTTAAGAAACATCCTTGGTTTATTGGCAGGAATCCTGGTTCTACCACCATTCTTATACGGAATCTTCAAACTGAATTTTAAAGGAAGTATACTTATTCCACTTATAATTCTAGCAACCATGCTAGTTTCTGCAATTCCATCGCTAATAATAATAGGAATAATAAATTGGCGAAAACGTTCAAAAAGAAAGTCTTCCAAACCGCCACAGGTCTCGGAATCATCTTAAGCTTGTTAACGACCCAGGGACCTTGACAGACCGCTCAAAACATGCGAAGATTGCATCCATTATTCAATCATCTTAATTCATTATGGCAACAACATTAGAAAATATTAGTCTTAAACCTGGAGACTCAGTTACAGACAAAACTGCAGAACAAAATGGATGGACAGACCTAGAAGGAAAAGTACTACAAACTGACGGCCCACATGTTCGAGTAGAATATACGTCTGGCACAGTTAGAGCAAAACTAGCTGTTAATCTTCGATTTAAAGACGACCCAACACAAAAAACACCAACTATTAAAGATGCAGCAGGATCACCAGAAGAAATCTTGTTAAGACTAAGACTTGAAGCTGAATTAAAGGAAGCCGACGCTTCAGTTGCACTTGAAGGATTGAAACTAAACCTACTTTAGCTATATTTGCAGACACCCCCACTTTGGCATATCATATCACCCGCAATATTTAACCATTTATCATGACCATTCACACTATTGAAGTTGGAGGAACAACTCATGAAGTTAAAATTGAAGGATCTGCAGAACATCTCGCATTCTTTGGAAGCATCGAAGGAAATCCAGACATTCAAACTGTTGGCGGCGAAGATATTGATGAGGTCCTCGAGAATATCAGGGATCGTCTTGAACAAAATTAAATACCCCCCTACTTCTCTGGATCCATTTTAACTTTCTATATTTTAGGAAAGAGAAGAACGAGGAAATGTTTCGGTTACTTTTTTGAGGATCCATTTTTGACTTCTCTATTTAGAGGAGAGAGAAAAAGAAGAATGAGAAATATTCTGCTACTTTTTTCGTTCTCATGAGAACGAAAAACTGAATCATAGAACACGTTCTATGGTTCGGCTTAGTAGCAATATTTCGAAGGTTCTTTTCTCTCCCTCCTATCTAGACAAATCCAACAACGGATCCAAAACCTTCATATTAGCCCCCGTCCCCGTAGCAGGAACTCCATAATCAACTGTACGCTGTGGAACAGGAGTTATAACAGGATTAACAACCTCCATAACAACATCGAGATCTTCTGAAGTCTCTTCCATAGAAAAAATCATATCCTTTTCAACCTCAGCAACATCAGCAATTTCTTCTTTAACTTCACGAGCATCTTCATCAGACAAAGCATCCACTTCTTCATTCACATTAGCAGTTTCCTCAACATAATCATCCAAAGCTTGAACAGCCAACGCCTCCTCCCCTACCTCGGCCAAGTCCTGAACCTCTGACAATTTCGAAGCCACTTGCTTCTTCATGATAACAGCTTTCTCCGCATCCCCTTCAGCAGAAGCCTCTTCAGCAAAATACGCATACTCCTTAGCAGTATACAAAGACGAAGAAGGTAGGATGTTATTTAATCCATCCTTCACATTCCCAATTTTATTTTGCAAATAAGTTTTCAACTCATCAGCATATTTAGAATTTCCATTCTTTCGAACATTTTCAATAATAGCTTTGAAGTCCTCAACTTCACCAACAAACTCACCAAAAATTTCTTCAGCATCATCTTGCCCAACATCACCATCCTCCATCAAAACACTCCATTCAACAAACTTTCTCTCCGCTACATCCAAGTCCAATTTCTGCTTAGAAATATCATCAAAAGTCAAAAGCCGAACAACTCCACTCTTCAAAGATTTGAAAGGATACATTGTGCTTTCCGGCAAAGTTCCTACAGAACCACGAAGTTCATCCCTCACTCCTTCCTCAACCTTCGCTATATGAGCCTTATCGCTCTCTAGATTAGATTGAACCCAAGAATCGTTCTCAACGTCAGCCCTAGCCACAACAACTCTCTCAGACTGAATCTCAGCTTTTTCTCCAGTCTTTACTTTCACAGTCTGAACCTCATCAATAGTTTTAGTTTGAACAACATTGCTGAAAACCTCAACACTCGCCAACTCATCTTCAATATGAATATTGAAAGCAGCCTTTTTGGTAGAGGCCTCCATATCTCCAGCCATAACCATAAAATAAGACTCATCACCAAACAGATTCAAAACTCTGCTCCACATATCACCATAAGCAATCTCAACCTCAACATTCGTAATAGATCGATTCTCACCATCTTCGAAAAGCTTGTTGATAGTGATAAAACTTCCCTCCTTCAAGCGGGCAACGCTATCGTCTAGGAATTTAATACTAACCCAACCATCTTCACCTGTGTACACTTTATCCCCTTCTTCCAATTCCATTTCATCAGAAGCAAAGTACTGATCACCATCTCTTTCAATCACAACTTCACCTCTCAAACTCTCAATAACTGTAAAACTGTCAGCCGATGCAACATTCACACTCACACCAACAAAACTAAAAGTACTGAAAACCATCAAGAAAGCTAAAAAAGCGCCCGTTAATCTTTTTGATAGATTCAGGACGCTTCCAAATGAAAATCTTTTTTGCTTTGCAGTTTCGATGTAATCAAGAATTCGCTCTTTCATCATCGCTTTTGTATGAGGCGTCAGCCAAACATCAGCAACCGCATTCGAAACAAAAGCATGAACGGTTTTTTCACTCCTTTCATGAGCTTTTATCTGAGACATAATACGAGATTTCATCTCCAACTTTTTTTCAACGCTTAAAGAGGGCTTTTCAAGCCCCTTAACCCAACCTGTAATTTCATTAACTTCTTTTGTCATTTCAGTGATTTAAACGTAAGAAAATTGTTTTCTGTTACACTCCTTAAAAATCTTCGACTCCAATATCGTTAAGTTCACGCCTCAACGCTTTGAGCGCTCTGAACTGTAAAATACGAACACTACCCTCACTTTTTTTCAATACTTGAGCAATTTCAGAATTGTCCAATTCATTTATAAACTTCAACACTACGATTTGTTTGTAGTTCCCTTTCAGTTTCGAAAGAGCCAACCTAAGCTTGTCAGAATGCAGACTTCGCTCAGTCATCTTGATCGGATTGTGTTCACGTTTGTATTCAGGAACATTAGGCGTCAACTCAACAAACTCTTTATCCTTCTTAAATCTGTAACTATCAACAACCAAATTATGAGCAATCCTGTAAACCCAAGCCGAAAAGCTCTTCATACCAGGTTTATACTGCTTAATTTTTTCCCATGACTTCAAAAACACCTGCTCAGTCAAATCCTCCGCATCCACTCTCGGAACCCGAAAGTAAACATAACGATATATTGGATCAACAAAATGATCATACAGCTCAGCAAACGCATCAGCATTGCCTTCTTGCGCTTCCAAAACCAACTCTTCTATTTGTTCCTTTTCTAATGGCATTTTTAGGTGTTAACACCAGTTTATAGATGTCTACTTATACTACAAAAACATGCCTCTTGTCAAACACAGGAAACATGCTCCAGTCATAAAACGAAAGAAGGTTCTCTCCATTACAGATTCCCCCTTTACAAGTTTTAGTTAAGATACTTCTCACACCTATCAACCTCTTCCTTGCTTCCAATAAAAATTGGGGTCCTTTGCTCAAGCTTTTCAACCTTTTTCTCGAGAATTCTCTTAAAACCATCAGTAGCAGCTCCCCCAGCTTTTTCCATCAAGAAAGCCATCGGCGCACATTCAAAGAGAAGCCGCAACTTCCCATCAGGATACTTTGAATGAGACGGATAAGAGAAGATCCCCTTCCCTTTAATAAGAATTTGATTAATATCTGGAACCATTCCTCCAGAATATCTCAATGTATACTCCGCTCTGGTCCAAAAAGTCATAAGATCAAGATATTTCAGATTTTCAGAACACGCCCGCAAATTCCCCGGCGCAAACATTTTACCTTCTCCAACTGTGATAGCCTCCTTGCTCAAGCAAAACCCCTCATCAGTCAGAGTGAATTCATTAACCCCATCTTCAAGAGCAAGAACAATAGTAGTCCGCGGCCCATAAACAGCAATCATAGAAGCCACCTGCTCATCACCTTTCACTCCAATAAAACTCGTCGCCTCATACACCGCGAAAATCGTACCCACCGCAAGATTCACATCAATCAAAGAAGATCCATCCAGAGGATCATACGCAACTGCAAACTTCCCTTCCCCAATCTTAATCTCATTAGGCTGCTCTTCAGAAGCCAAAAGCCCAATCGCAGAATTCTTCTCACACTCAACCTGAATCAACTGATCCGCAAGCACATCCAGTTTCATCTGCTCTTCACCATATTCATTATCCGTTCCAGCCTTGCACGTCTCAGCAGTCTTGATTCGCTCAGCAACAACTTTTACCGAATCTTTCAAACTACACAAAACAGATCGCAAATCCTCAGACAAACCTTTTTCCTCAAGAAATTTACAGAAAGTTTTCATTTATAAATGATTATTTATTAATACGACCCCTTAATACAACTCCGCCTTCCCCGCACAACCAAAAGCTTGCTCCATCATCATCTTCAAATGATCCGCAATCGCAACTTCCGCCTCAGCAAAATCCAACTGATCCCATTCCTCTTCAAACAGATCAAGAACTTTCCGACGAGGCCTGTTCATCTCCTTACCCTTAGCATCCATCCTCTCAAGCAATTCAGCCGGAAAATATTCAAACCAAATATCAGACAACGCAGTAGCATAATTGAATTTGCGCGCTCCCGAAGCCACACACTGTTGAAAATCCTCAACAGACAAGCCACTTCCACCATGCATCACTCCATACGCCCCAAGAGGTCGAACCGCATCACAAATCTCTTTAATCCGATCATATCCAATGATCGGTTTCTTCAAATAATTCCCATGTCCATTCCCTACAAAGAAAGCAATAGCATCCGCACTAGTCTCCTCAACCAACCGCTTGCAATCCTCTGGCTTCGAATAATATTGAGCAATATTTTTTTCAACTTCTGGATCCGCAAGAGCAGCCGCATTTCCGATCTCACCATCCTCAACTTCAACAGAAATCCCAAGCGGCTTAAGCCTATCAACAACAGGCTTACAAACAGCAATATTCTCTGGCAATTCTTTCTTTGAAAGATCTATCTCAACAGAAGTAAATCCAGACTCAATAGCACTATCAATACACCCATCAACATCCTTCTGAACATGATCAGCATGCAAACAAACCGGCACACTATATCCATACTTAGCGATCATCCGCTCAACAGTCTCATACGTCAGATCAGCCAGCCGAGCATAAGCCATATTACAATACTTCGCCTCACTCTCAGCAATCTCCAAAATCACAGGACTGTGAACCTGCCAAGCAGCCTCCAAAATAGCATTCAAAACAAAACGACTCCGAACGTTGCAAGCCGGTATCCCGAATCCCTCCCTATCAGCCACTCCAAGAAGAACAGCCAAATTACTAAAAACATACTTCTCACCCTTCGGCCCTTGAAGTTCACGCACATTTGGATTCACATCCTTTGAAAAATCAGCAAGATTAGACATGGTTGAAAGGTTAAATTCTTACAATACTTTTACAATGAAAAAAATACCTGCCACTCAGAAGAAAGTCAAAGGAAGGCTCTCTCAAAAACCCTAAAGACTTCTAATAGTCTCAGTTTTTTTGCTTTTTTTAGCCTCAAGAGCAACTCTATACATCCTGAGATATTTCAAATACTTATCTCTAACAAGCTTCCCGTTCCTTCCACCAGTATGAGAGAAATCAAGTTCCCCCTCCATGTTATCCATACCATCTATTTCAAAAGACATATCTCCAGCCTCTTTACCATCAGAAGACATGCCGACAGAAATATCAGCAGGCCTATCAGTAAAACCAACCTGATTCCTACCGGCATACTTTAAATAACTAATTCTAGATGTAAATTCGACAACATTTGGATCCTTCTTTCCTTTAACATACTTCTTAACAACAAGCTTCTTCTCACCACGAGCTTCAGAAGAATAACTCATAACATATGTATATTTCCCACTTTTATATTCAGATTCTTCGCCATCTCCTTCTTCAAGATCATAGATTAGACGGCTAATTACTTTTTGTTCCTCTGCGCTCTCAACACAAAAATCATAAGCTTCTCCCCTATTAAGCTCACCTTTTGCAACTTTCTCCTTTCTCATTCTACTCAACATCAAATCACGAGTAACATTATCATTATACATAACAGCAACTCTAAGTCTTGGTCCTCTACGCACACTATTCAGAAACGACCGAAGCTTCACATAAGATAACAAAAGATTCTTATAACGATTAAGTATTTGAACCTTGTTATTATCATTACTTTTCCTAGCCTTATCAGTCAATATCTGAATTCTATCAACCACCCCCGAGATTTTTTTATTTGCTAATTCTTCACTGGCATTTCCTGTTCCCATCACCGATAGTTCATCATCATATTCATCATATATTATCTTACTTTCCTCAACTTTCCACATAGCAGACTTTGCAGATCCATGAATATCACCAATAAACTCATAATCTTTTGCCATACTAGCCATAACAGCTTTAACATCTTCAATCGACTCAATTACTTTCTCAGCATCTCTCAACTCAAAAGCCTTTTTAGTTTTATCAAAAACGTATCGGCAAGAAGTCAAATAGTCAGAGAAGCTTAGCCCACCAATCTTCTCCTCTTCTTCAACCTTGGCATGCGATTTTTCAATTTCAGTCATAACAAAAATATTATTTATATTTATTTTTATTCTTACAGTGGAATTATAACACAAAACAGGATTTTACGCAACCCGGGTAACTACCAAAATTCATTTATCTACTCACAACCACAGTCTCTCCATGGACAAACGCCACATTATTAGGCCTAACCATCTTAGACACCTTCGAAGTATTTTTTATAGCATCCAACGCCCTCACTCTAGAAAGTTGCATATCATTAATCTCACGTTCCTTCACGAGTTCTTGTTGCTCAGCATCAAGCTTGTTCAGCATATATCCCTTCGTAACCTCATTTGTAGCAAACACCAAAGTAGTCATAGTCAGCAAACACACAAATACAACCAAAGAAACAATCAAGAAATAAGGACTAAATTCAAAATTGAGAAGTCGAGCAGGAACAATCCGCTTCAACAAGCTTTTTTTATACGACGCACCTTTTTCTAGTACTAATTGTGACATTTTATGGAAATGAAATTAATTTTTTGATAGCTCGGAGTTTTGCACTCCTTGCTCTAGGGTTCTTTGCCATCTCTTCATCAGACGGTCCAACAGGTTTCCGAGTCAGCAATTCAACAACAGCTTCCCCCCGACATTTACACATCGGAACCTCTTGAGGACATATACATTTTCGAGCCAAATCCTTAAAGAAATGCTTCACAATTCGATCTTCCAACGAGTGATAAGAGATCACCACGATCCTCCCACCAACCTTTAGAATATCCATCGAACCTTGAAGCGCCTCTTTAAGAGCATCCAACTCATCATTAACTTCTATCCTCAACGCCTGAAATACAGTAGTAGCCGGATGATGCTTGCTAGCACGACCCTTCTTTTTACCTCTTGAAGGCATCGCCCCTTCTAGGAAATCAGCCAAATCCTTTGTTGTTTCAAACTTTTTAGCCATCCTCCTTTCGACAATCTTCCTAGCAATCCTTCGAGATTGCCTTTCCTCACCATACCTCCATATAACATCCGCCAACTTATCCTCTGGATAAGCATTCACCACATCATAAGCCATAAGCTTTTGATCCTTTGAAAATCTCATATCAAGTGGCCCTTCTTTCATAAAGGAGAAACCTCTATCTGCCTCATCAACATGAGGAGAACTCAACCCAAGATCAAACAAAATAGCATCTACCTGATCGAAACCAGCTTCTTGAACCCTAGTTTTTAAAGATCGGAAATTATCGTTAATCAGAATCTTATTTTTATACTGTTTCAATCTCTTTTCCGCCTCCTTCAGGTTATCTTTATCTAGATCAAACCCAATCAATGTCCCCTTCTCTCCAACCAATTCAAGCATTCCAGCCGCATGTCCTCCCAGTCCCAAAGTCGTATCAACAACAACTTCTCCAGTATCTAATTCTAAATACTTGTAAACACCTTCTTTTAACACCGATACATGCTCCATTTCTTGGCTTCTATAGGATCAAAACCCCCGTTAAAACTCTCTCTAATGTTCAAAACTTGTGCACATCCTGTGTATAAATTTTGTACTCTTGCTCGTCCACCTAAAAATAAGGTTAGAAGACCCCTAAGTCAATGATTTCACATGCAACCAAAAGAAAACGAGTGCAAAAAAGGTGTTCACCAACCACCAACACGCCCCCTTTCCCTCCTTGTAGAGCCATCGCAAAGTGTTTCTCAAAAACATTTGCCACAAATAGTGGTCGTTGCATAACTTTTGTGTACAACGACCTCTCAGACTCCCGAACTTAACTACCCCTTTTACTTAAGTCCGAACTTAACTATAATCCCAACATGCTAGAAAATTTCACAACCCCAGAGATAACGACCTTCTTCACCTCAATGCTCCCAGGACTGGAGCTCCGTCTTGGCATACCACTAGGAATCAGCCTCGGCCTCTCGCCTATCCAAGCCTTTATTATAGGAACACTAGGAAATCTCATCCCAGCATTGATAATCCTGAAACTCTTAAACCCAATCACAAACCTCCTCAGGAAACACTCAAAATTGATGGACCGATTCTTCACAGCACTATTCGACAAAACAAGAAACAAACACTCAAAGAAATTCGCACAATACGGAAAAGTTTTCATTATAGTCTTCGTATCAATTCCACTTCCAGGATCAGGAGCATGGAGCGGAAGCTTAATAGCCTACCTATTTGGAGTGAAATACTGGCAAGCAATAGCCTTAATAAGCCTCGGAGTCATCATTGCAGGGATATTAGTCACAGCAGGCTTCGGATCGATACACGCGCTGTTTACCAGTCTCCATTAGAGTCTATAAGAGAGTAACCAGCTGCCCTTTCAGCATTATGTCTCAAAAATCTAGCAGCTTTATTGATCTTCGATTTCCTAGGAACAACTTGTTTCCAAACATACAAAGGAATAGCCCTAACAGCCTTATAAGCTGTTCTAAGATTTGAATGATTAGTAGCCGGCCAAGACTCAATCATAATTTCAGTAACATCTTCTAATCTAGCCCTATCTTCATCAACCTTTTTATGTGCCAACCTAATCAACGCATCAACCCTATCAACAATTTCTAAATATTTCTTTGATTTCTTAAGTCCCGGATATTTCAAAGCCAAAGCATCCAGTTCTGAAGCACATTCATTCATATCCACAAAAACACTATTTAATTTCTTCAAATATTTCAAATTTGTCCGAATCAACGGAGAAACTTCCTTCATAAAAGCCTTCAAGGTAAGCCTCTTCATTGCCCCAAGCGCCACCTCTTCTGTATAGTCATCAAATCCTTCAACAGCTCTTTCAAAATCAGGGAGATATTTAGCATAACCATCATTATAAAAACCAGCAAAATCACGCAACAGGGCAGCAGCCTCCTTTTCCTCCGGGGTTAAAACTACTTCCTTTGTTTTTGGTTTTGATTTTTGTTTTTCTAAAGATCCCATGATTATTTTTGTTATTTATTTTTATCTCACAGGTTAATCATAGCACAATTCACAAGAAAAAGCAAAAGCTACTCATCTATAGACTCAGCCCACCCAAGAAGCTTTTCCGAAATCCCCCTCTCAGTAACCTCAACCTCCCAATCACAACCATTAAGCTCTGCCAAGGGATCATTAATAACCCAATCAGTCCTAGAAACTAGAATTTCAAAATCACTACCTTCACTACCTCCACCACCTTCACACATAAAACGTGTAACGTTAAAAACAGTCAAACAATTCTCATTCGACCCCCTACCTCATCATCCCTCCCATCTCACTTCCGTCACCACGAACAAAAACAGTCCTATCACCAACAATCTTCACAATTGTAGAAGGTGGATTTACATCTATCTTTCCACCATCAGCAACAAATCCAAGGTCCCCATATTTACGAACCCCAAACTGCTTCTTCACATCAAGAACAGAATAAGCCGGATCCTTACCAGAAAGATTAGCAGAAGTCGTCACAACAGGCTTCCCAAAAGCCTTCACCATTCCAGAACTAAAAGGATCACTACTATATCTAATAGATACAAATTTCTGATCAGGATTAAAGAACTCCGGCAAACCACCCTTCCTTTTCATAACCATGATAGAAACAGGACCAGGCCAAAATTGTTCAACGATGGCCTTAGCGTAATCACTAAAAAGACCAAACTTATAAGCCATCCCAACAGAATCAACCATTATACTCAAAGGCTTATCAGCCTCCATTTTTTTCATCTCATACAAAGAATTCAATCCCTCCTCATTTGTAGGATCTACAGCTAAACCATAACATGTCTCCGTAGGATGCAAGACAATTTTCCCCTCCTGTAAAGCGTCCGCTGCCTTCTGTACAACGTCTGCCATGTTTTTAATATTCATGCGCATAACAAAGTTGTTAGTCTTGATTATTGGCCGAGGCCAATTATACTTAGAGCGAAATTAAAGTCAAATCCAAGGCCTTTGAAATAGGGCCTTTATATAATAGGGCCAACGCCTCAGCGTCAAGGCCCGCACCCTTAACCTCCCACCATATGAAACCAAAAGTTGCAATCAACGGCTTCGGAAGAATAGGCCGTGCGTGTTTTAGGATTTTAATGGATGATTTCGCTGAAGATTTCGATCTTGTAGCAGTGAATGATCCCGCAGATAAAGAAGCTCTTTGCCACTTACTTAAATATGATTCAAATTTTGGAACCTGGGACAAAACACCTTCTTGTTCCGAAAACGGAGTAGAAATAGACGGACAAATGGTCAACTTTTCATCAGACCGTGATCCAGAAAACCTACCTTGGGCAGACCTAGGCGTCGACATCGTACTAGAATGCACAGGAGTATTCCGAGATCGTGAAGGAGCAGGAAAACACATCAAAGCCGGAGCAAAAAAAGTCATCATCTCAGCTCCAGGAAAAGACGTAGACTTCACAGTAGTCCGCGGAGTCAATTGTGGACAACTCAAACCTGAACACAACATCATTTCAAACGCTTCTTGTACAACAAACTGCCTGGCTCCATTCACTCGTGTATTACACGAAAAATTCGGAGTAAAAAGAGGATTAATGACAACAATTCACGCATACACAAACGATCAAAGAATCCTCGACGTCAGTCACAAAGACCTACGCCGAGCTAGAGCTGCAGCAGTATCAATGATCCCAACTTCAACAGGAGCTGCAAAAGCAATGGGCATAGTAATGCCAGAACTCGAAGGCAAACTAAACGGACTTTCAGTGCGTGTCCCAACCCCTACAGTTTCATTAGTAGACTTGGTAGTTGAAGTAGAGAAAGGAACTAGCGTCGAAGAAGTAAATGCTGCAATGCGCGAATATTCAGAAGGAGAACTCAAAGGAATCCTCGGATACAACGAACTACCATTAGTATCAATCGACTACATCTGCAATCCCCTATCATCAATAGTAGACGGACTCTCAACTCAAGTAATAGATGAAACCCTTGTAAAAGTACTCTCATGGTACGACAACGAATGGGCCTACTCAGTCAGAACAGTTGAATTGGCAAAAATGATGGGAGAGATGATGTAGCAAAATTCCTCTTGCCCTTGACAAAGCCCAGGTTTAAGCTTAAAATATCTATCTCTTAATGATCATCTTTTTTAGATAGGTTATTAAGGATCTTTGACAGCTTGGGCAAAGGCTGACATCTGCCTGCCTGAATTCAAGAAAATTGAAGACAGACAGGTTGATGTCAGTTACAAAGGACTGACTACCACATTCGATTTTGGTCTAATACAGGAAGAAAATGACCAAAAAAATTGCAGTACGCGCAGTTGTACGCACGCTCGTCGTAGTAGCGTGTGTGATGTTCAACCTTCCAACAGCTCTGGGTGGCGAGAAACCAATCATAGGGATTGGCAAACCAGAATGCGGTGAGATGGATTGCAAAATCACCTTCAGAGCGATAGAGCTTCCCGCTCAGACGTTCAAACACCCCTCAGTAAGCATGAAGCTCGTCATCTTCGATGATTTCATGATGATGAACACCCCCTACCTGATATTCTGCGCCATCGACAGCAGCAAAGAATCTCTTGCAGGGAACCTCGGCGAGTGCTTTGATTTCTTCCTCAGAATATCAGGAGGAGACATCAAAAAAGGCAGCCTGCTAGATATCATGTGGCTGACAAACACTCTGGAAAAGTTCCATCAAGGAACCCCAAATGGGGACAAGGTGAAAGCCGAATTCACAAAAACCGCTGAACACTGCATCGTTCCACGCAAAGCTGGAGCAATGCTTCAGTGCTACGAGGCAGGGGGAAAGAAGAAGATAGATCTCCAATGCGGAGACCCCGACACCCCCACTGACAAGAAGCAATAGTTCACGTCCCCCCCGCCCCAAGCTAAACCCCCACCCCACCTTCTATGACGCGTTCATACGTCGGTGGGGTTTTAGCTATGCAAACTCTCCTCATCCCTTGCCAAACCACCAATTAGCACTATATAATCCCCAGTGCTAAATCTAACCAAGCAATCCTGACAAACGAACGCAAACAAAAAGTATTAAAAGCTATAGTAAAACACTTCATCGATACAGCAGAACCTGTCGGTTCAAATACAATCATCGTGAAGTACAATTTTCACGTATCCCCTGCCACAATCCGCAACGACATGGCCACTCTGGAGAATGACGGCTTCATATACCAACCACACACTTCATCAGGCCGCGTCCCAACAACAAAAGGATACCGTGAGTATGTCGAAAAAATCGCCGACATCGAACAAGCCCGAAAAGAAGCCACAAAAGTCATCAAAGACTTATCAGAAGAATACAAAACCCAAAAAGCAAAAGAATACGTATACGACGCCGTTCAGCTCCTTTCACGAGCAACTGGATGCGCAAGCTTCGCAACAGTCCCAGACAGCAACAGAACGTTCTACCTCGGCTTATCCAACGTACTCAAAGAACCAGAATTCACAAGCAACAACATTCATGCCAGCCAAGTTTTGGAGATGTTCGAACATGGAGACAATTTCCTCACAACCCTAAAATCACTCAACGTAGGGAATGAGACAAAAGCTTTCATTGGTGAAGAAAACATCCTCGAACAAATCCAATCATGTGGAATGATTGTCGCAAAATACAATATCAATGGCTTCGAAGGATTCTTAGGAGTCCTCGGCCCAACCCGTATGCGATACCCTTTTAACATCGCAATGGTTGAACAAATTAAATCCCTCTTATAATGACTCCACCAAAAAAGAAAAAAACTGATTCAGAATCAGATTCAGAACTTCTCGAACTCAAACTCAAAGATACCGAACAAAAACTCGCCGAAATGACCGAACTCGGACGCCGAGCAGTAGCTGACATGGAAAATATGAAGCGCCGAACAGAAGAAGACCGCTCAAGAATGGCCCTATTCGCAAACATAGAACTCATAAAAGCCCTTCTCCCAGTTCTCGACAACTTCAAACGCGCTCAAGCCCACACACCTGAAAATCTCCCCAACGAAGCAAACGAGTGGATGCAAGGCATCACTCAAACATTCTCCCAACTCAAACAAGCCCTCGAACAATCAGGCGTAAAAGAAATCACCGCTGAAAACCAACAATTTGACCCCAATCTCCACGAAGCAATAGTCCAAGACAAAGGCCCTAAAAACCAAATCCTCGAAGTAATTGAAACAGGATACACAATCGGAGACCAAGTAATCAGACCCGCAAAAGTCAAAGTTGGGATGGGAGAGTAGGCCCGATCACCCAAATCAGGACAAGAGAGTTGACAAAAAAGGCTTTTTTCGTCATACTCCCCTCCTTGTAACAAACCCATTAAATGAGCTTAAACGACTCAGAAAAACCAGATAGAAAAGATTACACACCTGCCAAGCTTGTGCAATTCACACAAGAACAAGACGGAGTAGCAGCAGAATCAAAAGGCATGAGCATGAAGGTATACATAGTACTAGCAATTCTTGCAGTAGGAGCAGCCGTAGCTGCATCAAGAGCAAGCACGAAAACACAGAGAAACGACAAAAACCTACAAGAAGTAAAAGAGTTCAAAATAACTCCTCCAGAACCTAATGAGACACCAACCCAGGGAGGCTTATTCGTAGCAGAGAAAGGAAATAGCGGACAGCAAACCAACTTATCAATGGACGACCTGGGCCTATTCCATCCACCAATTTTAGGATGGGAAGTTTTTGTGAAAGATGGAGAACTTCACATAGCAGTCCAAATAAACCCATTCGAAGAAGAAGAAAGACACGGGAACCCTCTCTGCGAAACAATCAACCCAACCCACACAAGACCATGTGATGGTAAATACAGAGGAAAAGACGCAATAATCTTCAGAGCCCCACCACATATAAAAGATGAAATCATAGCAGCCCTCGACAAAGCTTGCCCAGAAGGAGAATGCGTTGAAGAAGCAATTTTTCAAGAAAAACCTTGGGTACTCGAATTAGTCGAAAAGATCAGGGGTAGATGCAAAACAAAACCTTGCTCACCAGAAGAATTTCGAGTACAAACTAGAGCAGAAATAGCAGATATAATCGCCCGCCAATTATTCGAAGGATCAGGAATGGATTGGGGCATGGATCAATAACAAACAATGATATGGGAAACCCGGATGGACCAACAAACAGAGAGGAAACAGGGTTGAAATTCTACCAACAAGCAATTGCGGGAATAGGCCTATTTTTCGCAATAAATGCCCCACAGTGCGGAACAGCACTTCAAAAAGGATGTACAAACCCCCAAGACACTCAAACACAAACAGCCCCAGCCAAAGCACCCAAACCACAAATGGGACTCTGGGAACAAGCAGTAGAAGAAACAAGAACTGCCTTCAGAAACGCAACAAAACCTCCCAAACTTCCGTAAAACTCCCCTTGACCCCTTTAAACTAGCACTCTATAATACAGAGCGCTAATTCAATTAAGACAAAATTAACAAAACATAATATGTCAAAAATCATAGGAATAGACCTGGGAACAACAAACTCATGTGTCGCTGTAATGGAGGGAGGTGAACCAACTATAATCCCAAATTCAGAAGGTGCTCGAACCACTCCATCAGTAGTCGCTATAAAAGACGGTGAACGCCTAGCAGGAATCACTGCAAAACGACAAGCCGTAACAAACCCAGACAACACTATTTACTCAGCAAAACGATTCATCGGACGCCAATTCAAAGAATCAAAAAAAGACACAGATCAGGTTGCATTCGGATGCAAAGAAGGTAAAGACGGAGAAGTGGAAATGATGCTCGACGGCAAACAAAAGAGACCTGCTGAAATTGCAGCAATGGTCCTTCAAAAACTTAAAACAGACGCTGAAAGCTACCTCGGAGAAAAAGTAACAGAAGCTGTAATCACAGTTCCTGCATACTTCAACGACTCACAAAGACAAGCTACAAAAGATGCCGGAAAAATTGCCGGACTAGAAGTAAAACGTATCATCAACGAGCCGACTGCGGCGGCTCTGGCATACGGAGTAGACAAGAAAGGTGGTGACAAAACAGTCGCTGTATACGACCTCGGTGGAGGAACTTTCGACATCTCAATTCTTGAGCTCGGAGAAGGAGTATTCCAGGTCAAATCAACCAATGGAGACACTCAGCTCGGAGGTGATGATTTCGATCACAAAATAATGGAATACTTGGTAGCTGAATTCAAAAAAGACCAAGGCATCGACCTAAGCAAAGACAAAACAGCAGTACAAAGACTCCTAGAAGCATCAGAAAAAGCAAAAGCTGAACTTTCATCAACACATGAAACAACAATCAGCCTTCCTTTCATCACATCAGACTCAAGCGGAAGCCCAAAACACTTCGAACTCAAACTCACACGAAGCAAACTCGAAGACCTCGTTGCAGACCTAATAGAAGCAACTGTCGAACCATGCCGCAAAGCAATGGACGACGCAAAAACATACGCTTCAGACCTCGACGAAGTCATTCTTGTTGGAGGATCAACTCGTATGCCTGCAGTTCAAAAAAAGGTTGAAGAAATCTTCGGAAAAGAGCCACACAGAGGACTCAACCCAGATGAAGTCGTAGCAATGGGAGCTGCCCTCCAAGGAGGGATTCTCCAAGGAGACAGCAATGTAAAAGACATTCTCCTAGTAGACATCACTCCCCTATCACTCGGGATCGAAACACTCGGTAGTGTAAACACAAACTTGATTGAAAAGAACACAGCAATCCCAACTTCAAAATCACAAATATTCTCAACCGCAGCTGATAATCAACCAGGCGTTGAAGTCCATGTTCTTCAAGGAGAACGCCCAATGGCAATCGACAACAAATCACTCGGGAAATTCATGTTGGACGGAATCCCACCTGCACCACGCGGAGTACCACAAGTTGAAGTAACTTTTGAAATCGATTCAAACGGAATCTTGAATGTAAAAGCTCAAGACAAAGCAACCGGCAAAGAACAACACATAACAATCACCGGAAGCTCAAACTTATCTGATGAAGACATCGAAAGAATGAAAAAAGAAGCAGAACAACACGCCGATGAAGACAAGAAAAAGAAAGGAGAAATAGAAACCCGAAACAAAGCAGACTCTCTCATAGTTCAATCAGAACGCACCCTCAAAGACGCAGGAGACAAAGTCTCAGACGACATCAAAAAACCTGTTGAAGAAAAAATCGAAGCTCTAAAAAAGACACTCGAAGACAAAGACGCAAAACTTGAAGACATCGAAAAAGATTACGATTCTCTCTCTGAAGAAATCCAAAAAGTCGGAGCAGAAATGTACAAAGGCGCTCAAGAAGCAGGCAGCGGACAAACTGACGCTCCAGCCGAAGACGATGACGTAAAGGTCTACCAAGAAGGCGAAAAACCAGAGGATGAAGTCGAAGGCGAGGTTGTTGAAGAGAAGAAGAAGAAAGAAGACAAGTAAACATCTAGGCCTTCAATGCCACATCCCGCAAAAAGCTCGAGACTAACAAATAACACCACATTAACATGGTAAATACAACTTCAGGACCAGAAACAAGAGAAGAAACCATCTCAAGATTTCAAGAAGAAATTGAGAACAGGGCAGATTTCGTCGAAGCTTTAAACTCCCACTATCATAGTGAACATTATTCGCCACAAAAAATTGCTCAATCGATCGATCGTTTTTTAAGATGGGGTGGATATCGTCTTAAAATAGAATTAACCGAAATGACGTTGGCCCAATTTTTAGCCCTATGTTGCATGGATGACAGAGACTTCGAAAGAGATGTAGAGAAACTATTAGAAAAATACAATATCGATAGTTATGCTTTTGGGGAAATAAGACGCGAAAACATCTTGGAAAACACCTAGTCCTTCAATGCCACATCCCGCAAAAAGCTCGAGACCGATGAATACCCAAGTCGAGCAGCTTTTTGTTCGATAACTTTCTTGTCCTCAACTGCAACACGAAAACGAATGATTTCTTTTTGCTTATTCTGATATTTTTTTTCGGCTACTATCAACTCTGGCAAATCAATCAATAACGCTGGGACATCTTCGACCAAAAAAGGTTGAGATATGCCCGCAGCAGGACACTCGAAACAAACAACATCCTCTCCCTCATCCTTGTACGAAGAACTAACAAAATAAGGATATTGCTTATTATTAAAACTTATAAAATGTTTTATTTTTTTCTTATTCATAAAAATTCATTTTTAACAACTTTGAAATTTTGATCTTATAATACCTCTTGCAATCACCTCCATGAACGGGAATTGACAACTCAACGTTACGAAACACATGTTTGAATTTCACATGACTCCCCTTAGCTTCTACTCTTTCAAACCCAAACCACATCAATATCCGACCAACCTCCCAAACCTTAAGACCACCCGGATTCTCCAAAAACTTTTTTATCAATTTTTCTTTTCGACTCAAATTTCCGTGGTTACATTGTACAAAAATATAGCTACAAAATCAACCCCTCTTAAAGAGGACTTTTTACACCCATCAAACCCTTTTTTGTTACACGAGTATAGAGCTGAGTAGTCTTTAAATCCTTATGCCCCAAAAGCTCCTGTACATACCGTAAATTAACCCCATCTTCCAACAAATGCGTTGCAAAACTATGCCTCAATGAATGAAACGACGCATCCTTCCGAATACACGATTCCTCCACAGCACGATAAAAAATCTTCTGCGCCGACCTCGTCGTCAATCGCCCTCCCCTATTACTAGGAAAAACATAATCACGACCACCCATTCCACCAACAAACTCCCACAACTCCCGAGAAATCTTATCCGGCAACAACGTCACCCGATCCTTGCCACCCTTTCCCCCACGCACATTCACAAACCCATCCCCAAAATCCAAATCCCTCACCCGAAGCGCAACGACTTCGCTAACGCGAAGTCCAGCCCCATACGCCAACGAGATCAACAAACGATGTTTTTGATTCCTAATCACCCCAATCATCCTCCCAATATCTTCTCGATTCAAAACCCTCGGCAACCGAAGCGACCGCTTCGCAAATTTCACGCCCACTTCCGATTTACTCTTTGCAACCTCCCTGTAAAAATACTTAATTGAATTCAACGCCAAATTGATCGTCTGCGGTGCATCTCCTCGATCAACCTTAAACATCAAAAATTTATTCACAAGCTCCCGCCGCGGCTCATACACCGCATCCCGAAATTCTACACCCTCGCACACAACATCAAGAAAACATAAATACTCCCGCAAATACCGAGTATAACTCTCCACCGTCCGTGGACTATAACTCCTAATTTTCAGGTCCTCCTCCATAACACCGACACAAAACTCTATCGACATCCATCTCGGACCATCCGCACTCATATAAAATGTTCTCATACATCAACTCTAGCACCCAAACCTCAAATTTTTCTTAAATTTTCCTCAATTTTTCCTCACATTTCCCTCAATTTCCTCGAAATCTTCCCCAACGTCCCTGTTTATGCTAACCTAAAGTTCGCATAAACAGGAGTTGTAGGAAATATTTTTGTGTGTTAGCATCACAAACCAAAGTAAATAATTACAATAATTCTATGATTACCTCAGAACCTTTAGCAAAAGACGGTCAATCAAAAGAAGATGCTAAAAACGATTTAATAGCCGAATTGCAAAAACTTCCGCCCGATAGGTTGGTTAGAGACTACAGCGGAGAACTTATAACAGCAGGACGATTCCTGAAAGAATTACAGAAAGACTCATACGGCGGAAGATGGAATACAATGATACATCAACATATGCCAACAGAAGCAAAACCTCCTGAAAATCCAATTGGTAATGCAATTCGGCGTATTCGTGCTCTCATAAAAATTTAAACAATTTAACGCACACAAAAATTCATCCCACAACAGATGTATGTGCGGCTCGCTTTTAGCTCGCCCATGTTCACGAGTGATGATAAAATCATATCACTCGTGAACATCGCACATACATCGACCGTTATAGGAAATAACAATAAATTATTCTCATATGGAACAAGTAGAAGCAACAAGAGAAGAACCTTTACTCGATCTCGATAGAACCATAGAACTAGTCCGTCATATAAGAGAAGATTATAGCGAAGAAATTCCAGCACAAATTGTGCGCGGCACGCCAGGAGGAATATTACTTAAAATTCAAGGAGGGTGGTTTCAAAGTGTTGTAGATGTACTTCAGATTGTTCAACAACATATAGAATTTAGAGGTAGCATTGTGCCAACTGAAATAACCGATTTGTTAAATTACCTAACTAGCCAAGAGTTCAAAGGTAAAGAGAGAAATAATCCTGAAGATATTAGCCGCGCAAATATTGTGCTGGAATTATGTAGGCAAATATTAAGTGGATTTAAAAAGGAATAATTTATTGTTACATCCTATAACACAGAATATGAGGTTTCGCTCCCGTTGGTCGCTACACCCATATTTGCTGGTGATGACTCACTTCGTTCGCTATTATATCACCAGCAAACATCGCATATTCTGGAACGTTGTACGCCATAACAAAAAGCCCCAAGTTCCAAATAGCATTTTCAGTAGCAGATAGAGTTTAAAGTAGAAATTAACACATCACTGAGTCAACCTCCTGTAAATCAAGTCACCTTAACTTACAATCTGTCTGTCACTTCTCTCTAAACACCAAGCCCATTTAGAACAAGTTGACAGTGACCATAAACCTTTGAGAAAGCTTACAACCAGACTTATTATTGCCATCCAAAACTTGAGGCACAACTAGCGACAAATAATTCCAATTTATCACCACTTGCGCCCCGAGTTTCGCGTATTTTTTAAAGATCACTACAATCATAGTACCACATTTATAAAACAAAATCAAGTATTTTCAGACAAAAAATCCTTAATGTTTGGGCTTTTTGTTACACGCTCACTTCGTTCGCTAGCGCACAACAAAAGTATATATGGTTCACTCACGTTTTGCGATTCTTAAATGAAGGCAAATCCAAAACTCCCCTACTTTTAACCAATCCTTTACATCTCCACCGTTCTCCCAACTTGTTGCGAGGTGATCCCGACAAGTCGGGACCATTGTACCTCACCCCAAGTTCACATATACTTTGGCCGTTAGACGAAATACCGTAAACTTCCTCGCTCCTTTCGGAGCGAAACAAAAGGGCAATTTTTTCTTTCAAAAAAACTATAAATTCATGACAGCAGTCACACTAATCAAGTCATAAACAAGAGCTTCCATCTTTTTCCGGGTGTAATCAATAAAAAGTTTCAATTTGTCCATTGGTGGAATCTGCACTTGATCCAATCTGGCAAAAAAAGCATCAGCATCAGAAAAAGTTTCTGTGTCTCCGCCAGCCAACGTCAGTTTTATTTCCAACCATACATCGTCTATAAATCGTACGACAACCGCATCGTCCCTCTCTTTTTCACGAAGAGCTAAAACCACTTCAGTTAAAAAAGGTTTTGCATCAGAACAGTTTACAGTATCAAAGTACATAGATTCCGCACAACCTACTTGCTCCCAACCATCATCAAGAAAATCTGGAGGCAATGTGTGTTCTTTGCTCTCAATGAGTGGCGCTCCATCCAGTATGTCTTTGGTTTCCAGATCAGCCATATGACTGAATAATACACTACATACCCAATAGCAAAAAGAAAAAATGCCCTTTTGTTGTTCGGCTAACGCCGAACGGAAAATTTACGCTACATCCTCTAACACAGCATATACGGTTCACTTCCCTGCCGGGAGCGTTCACCCAACTTGCGCAGGCGTATGCCTTTGGCATATTATACGCCTGTCGCAAGTTCGTATATGCTGGAACGTTGTGTGATATAATGAAAAAAACAAAGTTTATATTTTTGATAATTTATCCATAACCAAATAAAAAATGGAACAAAATCAACCAACACAAACCAAAAAACCTCCGCTCGGCATAAAAATAATGGCCGGAATATTACTCCTGATAGGTCTCGTTATAGGATTCGATGTGTTGTCTTCAATTAGCGCAATACTGTTTGGTGGATGGATGTTAGTCACAGGCATCGTCGCATTAATTCTCTTCATTTACACAGAAAAAACCAGCATCAACATGTTCAAAATGAAATCGAGCAACAAAATAAACTACTACATTGCCCTCTTTCTGGATATGCTATATATATGCTCAATGCCATTAAGGGAAACCCTTATACTTACACACAAAACACCATCAGCAGATACATTTCTAGTAGCAATAATATTAACGGTAATTGTGTTCGCAGTCCTTGCACTACCATTCTTTTTCATTACTAGAAAGCACAAAGATCTATACGTATAGAATAAATTATCAAAAATATTAAGCCTGCTTCGCAGCCTTATTTTTCATTACAGCACACAACAGAGTATGTGCGGCTCGCTTCCGCAAGCGGAGCACTCACCCATATTGACCAGTGATACGCTTTCAGCGTATTTTATCACTGGTCAACATCGCACATACTCGGCCGTTGTAGGAAATATTTTTGTGTGTTAGCATCACAAACCAAAGTAAATAATTACAATAATTCTATGATTACCTCAGAACCTTTAGCAAAAGACGGTCAATCAAAAGAAGATGCTAAAAACGATTTAATAGCCGAATTGCAAAAACTTCCGCCCGATAGGTTGGTTAGAGACTACAGCGGAGAACTTATAACAGCAGGACGATTCCTGAAAGAATTACAGAAAGACTCATACGGCGGAAGATGGAATACAATGATACATCAACATATGCCAACAGAAGCAAAACCTCCTGAAAATCCAATTGGTAATGCAATTCGGCGTATTCGTGCTCTCATAAAAATTTAAACAATTTAACGCACACAAAAATTCATCCCACAACAGATGTATGTGCGGCTCGCTTTTAGCTCGCCCATATTCACGAGTGATGATAAAATCATATCACTCGTGAACATCGCACATACATCGACCGTTGTACGCAATAGTGAAAAATGATACATTAACACCCTCACTTTTTAACAAACCTTATAATGGATAAAACCATACCAGAACTTGAAGCACAAATTAGTGAACAAGAAACTAACCTTTCGGCAACACAAGAGAGAAGCGAAGAATTACAAAAAATTATTACAGACGCAGAGGAAGAACTTGGGAAACTACAAAAAACCGAGACTCAAATAACACAAGAAATTGGTAGCAACCGACATCAAATAAAAATTCTCCTCGCAGAAGAAGTATTAAGCACATCAGAATTAACAGAATTCGCAAGTAAAATACCTGGCGTTGTCACAGTCGAAAAGGGGGTTGGAAGATCAGAGGATTATGGACCAAGTGTAACCTTAGTAATTGAAGGTACTGATGCACAGGCTTCCCTTAATTTCTTCCCAACCCAAAACATGCTACAACTAATCCAAATCGGGCCAGAAGACGCAACAACAGAATTTTCCAAAATCACGAACGAAATTTCTCAACAGGTAGGAGTAGAACCAGAAAAATTATATAGAGACAAAACAATGAGATGGCACAACATAGATCCCAACAAACTATCGCAATAATTTTTTGTAAATATCTCTAGGTCATTTTTCACCACATCGCACAACAGTGCATATCTGGCTCGGCTTTCCGCTTCGCTCGCCTCGCGCATATTTGCTAGTGGTCGCCCTTCGGGCTATTATACCACTAGCAAACATCAGATATGCACCGCCGTTAGATGAAATTGCTTTTTTTTTACTTTTATTACTAAAATTGATCTATGCAATATTTAGATATATTAGGATACACAGCAGGAGTATTAGTAACAATCTCCCTCATTCCCCAAACAATTAAAAGCTGGAAAACAAAATCTACAGGAGATTTATCCTTAACAAGATATTCAACATATACACTTGGCCTTATTCTGTGGTCAGTATACGGATTCCTCATTCCTAATTACCCAATAGGCATAATGAGTGTTTTTGGATCAGCTTTAGCTCTTTCAATTTTAGTACTGAAAATTAAATATAAATAAAAAATGGACATTGATAAACCTAAGGCCCCTGACACTCCAACATCAGAGCAGACTGAAACACCACCTCCTGAAACTGAGGACATTGCTGGAGAAGTTAGAGATGACGTAGCATTAGAACTACATACTGCCGCTTTACTTAAGCAGTCACCAACAGTTCTAAAAGTTTGCGAGACTTCAGAAATCCGTGAAGAGCGAATATTTTCCAGAGAAGAGGTCTATAGACTCATTGTTTCTTTTGCCATGACTCATAACTTAAACATGGCTAACCTGAAAGTGAGCAAAATCATTAATGATGAAAAGGGGAATCTACTGATTCTGGAAGTAGAATCTCCCAATTCTAATAGGGGGACGTATCATCTAATTAACTATACGATCAAAGGAAGACATGGACGGAATCAGTGTGGTAAAACAAACATTGATTGGACCTTATTGGATACAGATGATATTCCAGAAGAGGCGGGCCGTGTTGCAGAGTATGAAGAAGGAGAATGGGATAGGAATGATTATAAATGTGAAAAAGTAGGAAAAGTTGACCCCAAAAACAATAATTAACCACCAAACCCATGGACAAAAAAAAATTCACAGAAGACGAAGCCAGAGAGACAGCTTCTAAAATAGGAATTGATTGGGACAAAGTTCCATTCGATCTTAAACAATTTTTAGACGGTATGAACGTAGAAACTGAACACGGTTCTCACGATCCAGAAACCAACGTAACCAACGATGACCCAACCCTAACAGGGAAAATAGCATGGGCTCATCTAAAAGAATTCAGCGATTACTACGATCGTTTAGAGGTAATGGAAAGAGAGGCAGAAGAACAAAAGTAAACAAGCTATTGACTATTTTCCGAATTACTGTACGGTACGAATATCCATTAGGGATATCTTTGTAGGAGTTAGTAAATAAATTCCATTAGACATCACTTAACGGAATTTATTTCTTAACCTTTTATACAATGGAAGGTATCATCAAAAAGCTGAACGAAAAAGGCTTTGGATTCATCACTCCGGAAGGAGAAGACAAGGACGTTTTCTTTCACAGAAACGACCTCGTAGACGCTGATTTCGACAGCCTAAACGAAGGTGACAAAGTCACTTTTGAAAAGGAGGATTCTGAAAAGGGTCCAAAAGCAGTAGGAGTTACCCTCGTTTAACAACAAGGCTGTAATAGAATACAAAAGGTCATTTGAATACTAGTTGTTTAAATGGCCTTTTTTTTGATAAACAAAGCGTATATACAGCTCATTCCATTCGCACATATTCAACAATAGTGATAAAATTCCACCAATAATAATTGGTACCCCAAACAATATGCCAAACCTAGAAAGCACAAAAACCGAAAGCAACCTGTTAAAAGCTTTCGCAGGAGAATCTCAAGCAAGAATGCGCTATGACTATTTTTCCAAACAAGCAAAAAAAGAAGGCCTGGAACAAATATCTGCCATCTTCGCAGAAACAGCTCTGAATGAAAAAGAACATGCAAAAAGATTCTTCAAATTTTTAGAAGGCAGACCAGTCGAAATAACAGCAACCTATCCTGCCGGGAAAATAGGAACAAGTCTTGAAAACTTGAAAGCTTCAGCCGAAGGAGAAAACGAAGAATGGACAGAGTTATACCCTGAATTTGCAAAAACAGCAGAAGAAGAAGGATTTCAGGAAATAGCAGCTGCATTCACAGAAATAGCAAAAGTCGAAAAAGCTCATGAAGAAAGATACAAGAAATTACACAAAAATCTTGAAGAAGGAAAAGTATTCGCAAGCAACGACAAGACCACCTGGAAATGTAGAAATTGCGGATACTTGCACGAAGGAACTTCCGCCCCAGAAATATGCCCAGCTTGCTTGCACCCACAAGCACATTTTCAAATCAAGGAAAATAACTATTAAATCCTGAAAAAGATTACATCATGAAAAAAAGCATCCTAATCATAGATCTGCTACTAATAATAGCATTCACATTGATAATAATATCAAAATTCATCGACCTCCCACTCCCCTTCACAAAGATCCTTCAACCAATCTTTTTTGTTCTCATAGTCATCCACATCATTCAACACTGGAAAATAATTTTTTATTCATTCAAGAAATTAATTAAAACCTAAAATATCTCATTAACCATCCCCACTATGAAAACCTTCCTCTCCATAACAACAATCCTACTCCTAATAGTCATAATTATCGGCGGATACATCGCCTTTTTCCAGGACACCTCAAAAACACCACCATTGGAAAAACCAAACGTTGAAGTAGGAAACAAAGAAACTCCACCACAAAAACAATTAAACCTCGACCTAATCAACAACGGACAAGCCGGCCAAACAAAAGAAGCGTGCCAAGAGGCCTGTGACAACAGCTGTGAAGACAAATATGACCCAAAAGCAGCAGAAACAGAAATCAAACTAGCTGCCTGCAATCATAACTGCCAATTTGTTCCAATCCCCCCAGGTCCATTACTTTGTTTGGACCTATGCGAAGCAGAGTACGACGAGGCAATGGAAAACCATAACGATGACTTTGATGATTGCAAAGACGACTGCTACGACGATTGCTAGCTTCTCCGCCCAACAAGAACCCAATAAAGCCCTCACACAAGCCAAAACGGGCCAATTTGACAAAACCAAGGAAAAATTCTCTTGCATTTTTTCGCGATCCTGTTAAACTAACGACCAAAAAAGTTTCTAACAGATTAAAACATGCACGGAATACCTAATGAAAGACCACAAGAACCATCACGAATATCACAAATATCGATGATACAAGCACCTGTTGCACAGGTTAATCACGTATCTCAAGTAGAGGAAAGAAGCCTACCTTCATCATATCTACCAAGAATCAAAGAACTTGCAGAAGAAGCCGCAATCCGTGAGGGAATTCAAGCAGACACATCAGAAGCAGTATTCGAAGCATTAAAAGCGTTTGGATTTGGGAGGGAACTAACTTTAGTACAAAGAAGCCTAGCGAACAACTCACCATCAATAGAGGTAACAAATTCAGTAAGAACAGAAGCCCTACGTCAAGTTTTTCCAACAATCATGCAGGAACTTTTCGGAGACAGCGAAACACCTTCAAACATAGTAGAATTCAGAGATACAACCAGCCAAGAACCAGACACGTCCTCATCTTTTCAAGAAACAGGAGAGCAGAGAGCCTAACTACTCCAACACAGCATCTCCAGCATCTTCAAGATCATCCATATCATGAGCTTTCACAAACGCCTCTGAAACAGTATAGAAATAGTCTCCTATATAGAGAATCCTATTCAACCATTTCGTGTAATCATAAGACTCATTGTATTCAGCATCAAAGTCATCAAAATGAGTAGCAGTTCCACGAAGCTCAAATCCATCCTCAACACTCACATCATAGACATAAGCCCCCTGAAAAACACTTTCCCCCCAAGTCCAGCTCGGAGTTTCAGGATCATTTTTCACCGAATCCTCAATCTCAGCAACGCTTATAGGGAAAGCCATAATCCCCTTCCCTTCATCAAACAACAAAGCTTTGTGATTCCAATTCAACTCACTATAAGTCCCACGATCCCCTATTATTTCCTTATGAAGCTCGACTGGCGCACTCACATCAGAAACATCAAACATCGCCAATTTCACACCTTGATACCAAGCACCTTCAACACCCATATCTTCCATATCATCCTCAGTCATTGCATCAGTATCCAAACCAAACCCAATTAAATAATCATCCCCATAAGGATGCAAATAATCACTGAACCCAGGAATCTTCAACTCACCCAAAACCTCAGGATCACGCGGATCACTAACATCCAAAACAAACAAAGGATCAATAGTCTTGAAAGTCACCATATAAGCACGATCACCAATGAATCGCACAGAATAAATCTCCTCTCCAGGCGCCAAACCTTCAACACTTCCAACCACCGTCAAATCCCCATCCAAAACATACAAATTATTAAAAGACGAATCATCCCAAGTGTAACCTTGAGTAGTAGCAATGCGGAAAAACCCATCATTCTCATCCATCGCAAACTGATTCAAAGTTCGCCCCCCCACAGTTCCACTTCCAAGATAGTCCATTTGTCCTTTTCCAAGACGAAGCTTGTGAATAATAGTTTGATCATCCCAAGATCCTCCCCAAGAATCCCAAAAAACAGGATTATAATAACGCTCAGCTATATAAAGATTGTTACGAGAAGCATAAACATCCCCACTAGAACCAAGCACTACTTCGGTCTCAACTTCAGAATCCGAATCACTCAAATCAATCCCAGCCACCACCATATAATCAGACGAATCAGCTCCAGGAACAAACATAACATCAGCGCAATCACACGCAACCAAAACTTCACCTTCCGCCGTATCGGCATACAAAGGAACTATTGTATCATCCTCTTCCACATCATCTAAAGACCAATAATCTGAATACTTATTCGTAATAACATAAAGCATGTCATCAACCTTTCTCGAATTTGAATAATAACCCTCAAAAGCCAATTGCCTTTCAATGACTGGATCATCCCTATCCCCTATATCAACAATATAAACTTCAACCAAATCGCTGTACCCCCAAGAGAGAGAGTCTTCCAAAAAGTAATCCATATAATTATAACTGTTTCCAATAACAATCAATTGATCTCCATCAACATACATTTCACTAGGGTAAAAATCTTCATTATCAAAAGTCACGCGCGAAACCTCCCTCATTCCTTCAGGAGGATAAGCTTGAACAATCCTGACCGTATTATTCTTCAACACATAAACATACTCCCCATCATTCTTCACAATATCAGCTTCATCAACTCCTTCAACTTGGACATTCGTACTCGAAAATTCAGCACCACCCTCAGCCCCACCTTCAGCACCAGAAGTCTCTTCAGCTCCAGTAGCAGCAGAAATATCCATCGGAGCCTCATCCATATCAAAGAGAGTCGCGCCCTTATAGTAGTTATCATAAACCTCAACCTGTTCCTTCAAATACGCCCTCAAGTCTTCACAATCATCAAACTCCTCCAACTGCGCAACAACAACCCCTCCAGCTTTAATTCCCTCATATGTATTCGAAAGACCATAAGTGTTTCCACCATCAATTTTATAAATCATATCCGACATCTCCCCACGAGTCAGTACCTTTGAAAAGTTTTCAACAGACGCAGGAATCGCCCTCAAGTCTTCCAAAGCAACCACAAAACCATGATACCAATTTTCATCATCCCCAGAGTCCATTTCCAATCCAAGCAAATTCGCAACCATCTTGGTAGCCTCCGCAAAATTTATCTCATCCTTCGGACGGAAAGTCCCATCATCATATCCATCTACAAACTCCAACTCCGCTGCCTTACAAATATAAGGTGCATACCAAGCATCCTCCACATCATCGAAACAATTCTCACCCTCAGGTTCATATTCAGTTGCCCCCATCACAATCTTCAAAAACTCAGCACGATTGATATTCTCATCAGGCTTGTACGTCCCATCATCATATCCATCCACAATTTCATTCGATTGGAGATAATCAATGGCATTAACATTCGGATGATTATATTCAACATCTGAAAAAGCTCCAGCCGCATCCATTGCAGGCAAAAGAGCCGCCATCAAAGCAAAGATAGCAAAAATAGCAATCAAAACTTTAGTCAAAGTTTTCTTTCCATTCATAGTAGGTAAGGTTAAATTTCAAAGCTTTAAAAAAGCCTAACCAGTTTACTAAAAAGAGCAGAAAAAGGCCAGAGAGGTATCAAGACAAAACCTCTAGTTCTCGTGCAGATTCTTAACAGCTCCACTTATAACATCAGCCCACGAAGAAGCCCCCTCCGGAGCCACGATATCAGCCACACAAAATTCAGTCTCAATAAAACCAAGAATGACTTCATAATAAACATACGTAAGATCTTTTATCTCTTCAGCAACACTAGTACAAAATTTCTTACAAACCCTCTCCGCCTGAGCCTGAAAAACACAATCCCCTAAATAATCATCTTCCTCATTAGAAACCTCCGCCTCAGACATTTTCGACTTGAGGTCAGGAATCAAAACATCTAAATAATCACCAACAAAAGAAAGAGCAATTTCAAATTTCAAGAATTCACTATTTTCATAAGCTTCATCCTTCACCACTTCACCATTTACAACCATCTCTGTAATTTCAGCCAACTCATCATCATCAACATCCCTTATGTCCCTACGATCAGCAGAAGACACAGGATAATAACCAGAACCCTCACCACGACCACAGGTACGCTCTACAGAATCAGAACCCATAATATTAAAGTTAATTTTAATTTGGAGCCGATACTACCCCACGAACACCTTCCCCGTCAACCCATCCACCCTTCCCTTCCCTTCCCAAAAACTTTACGCTAATATTACGAACGACCACACACGACCAGCAACACTTTAACTCACCCACAAATGCTAGACCTTAAATTTATTATAGAAAATCAAAAGCTCGTCACCGATAACGCAAAGAAAAAGAACTTTCCAATAGATATTGCCGCAATAGTAGAACTCGACAAACAACGTCGCGAACTACTCAAAAAATCAGAAACACTCCGAGCAGAACAGAAGAAACTCGGCAAAGACGACATAGAAAAAGCGAAAAAACTCAAAGCAGAAATCAAAAAGCTCGAACCAGAACTCGATCGCGTACAGAAAGACCTCGACAACCTCACCGCAGAAGTCCCAAACATGCTCCTAGAATCAACTCCAGTCGGAGCTTCAGAAGAAGAAAACAAAACTGAACGCAAAGAAGGAAAACCAACAGAATTCAAAGGATTCAAACCAAAAGACCACATAACTCTTGGAACAGAACTCGGCGTACTTGACCTAGAAAAAGCAGCCGAAATGTCAGGCGCACGATTCTACTACCTCAAAAACGAAGGTGCATTACTCGAATTCGCACTCACACAATTCGTAATGCAGAAACTCGTAAGCAAAGGTTTTCACCCAGTGATCCCACCAGTACTGGTAAAAGAACAAGCAATGTTCGCCACAGGATTCTTCCCAGCAGAACGCAACGAAATATATAACGTAAATCCAGAAGACGACAATCTATACCTAGTAGGAACATCAGAAGTCCCTCTCACAATGCTTCACGCCAAAGACGTACTCCACGAAAAAGACCTACCACTCAGATACTGTGCATTCTCAACATGCTTCCGCCGCGAAGCCGGTTCATACGGAAAAGACACAAAAGGTATCATCCGCGTCCACCAATTCGACAAAATAGAAATGTTCTCATTCTGTCACCCAGAAAAATCAGAAGAAGAACACGAATTCCTCGTAGGAATCGAAGAAGAAATCCTCCAAGACCTCGGGCTCCCCTATCAACTTGTGAACATCTGCTCAGGAGACCTCGGCGCACCAGCCGCAAAGAAATACGACATCGAAGCTTGGATCCCAACCCAAGAAAAATACCGAGAAGTCACAAGCTGCAGCAACTGCACCGATTACCAGTCTAGGCGAGCAAAAATCAAATTCAAACCAGAAACTTCAAATCCAGAAACACAGAAAGCAGACTTCATTCACACTCTGAACGGAACAGCCTGTGCAATGCCACGAATCATCGTTGCAATTATGGAGAATTTCCAGAAAGAAGACGGGACTATTGAGATCCCAGAAGTTTTGAAGGCGTATATGCCTAAGATGGGATAACATCTTCAACAGCTGCAACAACACCAGTAGAAACATCAGTTACATCTTTGCCAAGCCCAGGTTTAATTTTCTTAACAAGAGAAACTCTGAAAGCTTTTTTAGCTTTTTCACTATCGAGATTAGTTCTATCTTTCTCCGGAACATTTACAGGGAAAATATAATTACGTTCAGTAACACATAAACTCTCATCACCACTCAAAACAGTATCAAGTTTCCTTCTATCCTCATCAGTATCAGGCTCATACCCATTCTTCAGAAGCCAAATCATTACATCAAGTTGCACAATACTCTGCTTCATAAAAACAGATTTTTGCTCACCAGCAGCACGTTCTCTCATAACAGCCTCGGAAGCAACAAGAAGCATCCCTCCAATTCCATTACCTCTTCTATATTCAGGCAGAACATACCTATGATCAGAAAAAAACACCCCATCATTCTTTTCCTCAAAGGCAATATTAGCAACAGTCTTTTTTTCATCAAAAACATTAGGATCAAATTGATCAGGAGGAGTATCAATCAAAAGCCGTACAGACCAATAATTATTTGACTTCAAGACAGCCAACGTAAGAGGGATAGATTCATCAACAGTCTCAACAACCTCATCCTCCCCACTAGCACGTCCAGCAACAGCCTCAATCCTTTTAACCAGCCCATCCCGATCTTGTATATCCAGTTTCTCTTGCTGAACAGATGCGTCCGTATTCAAAAATCTATCGCCATACAGTGAACGAACCTCATCAAAACCATATTGTGAATATTCTTTCTCCATTACACAATTATACCGGAAAAAGAGTAAGAAGTCACGCCACACAACAAAACCTCTTTTCCCGCAACCTTTTTTCCTACCAGAAGCCCGTAAGATTTGACATTATTGTAGAAATGATTAAGATACCGCTTGCTGCCAGATTAAATGGATGAGTTGTGATATAGGTAGCCCACACCCGCGCAAACTGCGCATCGCAACTAAAAAGCCCATTTAATTCTTTCAATATGCCCAAACCTAAAAAAACCACTAAGAAAGCCCCTGCGAAAAAAACCGCAAAGGCAGTTTCAACGAAAGCAAAGGCTGTAAAAAAGACTGTAGAAAAAAAAGCAGCACCTAAGAAAACTCCAGCAAAAAAGACTATAACAATAAAGAGAACTCCTGCCCCAAAAGCAGGTCCAAAGAAGGAAAAAAAGGAAACAACAAAAGAAGCACCCAAGAAATTAAAAGCGAAGAAAAAAGAAGCTCCAAAGAAGACGACAAGACCAAAAGGAGAGGCGGTCACCAGACCATCTCAAATTCCAATTTTAAAAGAAGGATTCAGGTCTCAATCAACCAGAAAATTCTACACAGAACTTTTGGACAAAGACTTCTCTCTCCCAAATCTAATTGAGATTCAATTAAATTCATACAAATGGTTCATAGAAGAGGGCATTCGTGAACTACTTGATGAAATTTCACCAATTGAAGACTTCTCGGGCAAGAAGCTTGAATTGAAATTTTTGGATCACGAAATGGGCGAAATCAAATACGACGCAGAAACTGCAAAAGAAAAAAACATTACATACGAAGCACCATTAAAAGTGCACGTACAACTTATAAACAAAGAAACTGGAGAAATTAAAGAGCAGGACATATTCCTAGGCTCAATCCCCCTAATGACAAACAGAGGAACTTTCATCATCAACGGAATCGAACGTGTAGTAGTAAGTCAGTTGGTTCGATCCCCAGGTGTATTCTTCTCAGACAACAGCGCAGCTCCAAAAATGCACAACGCAAAGATCATTCCAAAACGAGGAGCATGGTTAGAGATTGAAACAGACAAAAAAGGAGTAATAACAGTCAAAATAGATCGAAAAAGAAAAATCCCAATCACATCACTAATAAGAGTAATGGGATTTGAAACAGACAAACAAATCCTCGATCTATTCAAAAACGAAATAAAAGACATAGAACACGACTTCATACTAACAACACTTGAAAAAGACTCTGCAAAAACAGTAGACGAATCATACCAAAATATATACAGAAAGATTCGACCAGGTGATCTCGCAACTCCAGAAAACGCGAAATCATTGATAGACTCTATGTTCTTCGACTACAAAAAGTACGACATGGGACCAGTCGCTAGATACAAATTGAACAAGAGATTTTCAATAGACACTCCAAACACAAAGAAAAACCACACTTTCCAAATTGACGACCTAGTATTGATTCTCAAACATCTGATCCAACTCAACAACGGAGAAGAAAACAAAGACGACATCGATCACCTATCCAACAGACGTATAAGAGCAGTTGGAGAATTGGTACAAAACAAATTCCGCGTCGGACTATTAAGAACCGAACGAATAGCAAAAGACAGAATGACAGTCATGGACCTAGAAACTGTTACTCCAACACAATTGATCAACTCACGACCAATCACAGCAGCGCTAAGAGAGTTCTTCGCAGGATCACAATTATCACAGTTCATGGACCAAACAAATCCATTAGCAGAATTGGCTCACAAAAGACGTCTATCTGCAATGGGTCCAGGAGGGTTATCACGTGAAAGAGCATCGTTTGATGTACGTGACGTACACGAATCTCATTACGGACGTATCTGTCCTATTGCAACTCCAGAAGGACCAAACATTGGTCTAGTTACCCACTTGGCAACATACGCAAAAATCAACAAATACGGATTTATTGAAACCCCATTCAGAGAAATCAAACAAACTGTAAAAAACAATGGGAAAGATCCTATCGGACATATTTCAAGAGAAGAAGTAAAAAAAGGTACTAAGGTCATAGTGAAAGCAGGACAAGCATTTGATGAAAAAGCTGCAAAAGAAGCATCAACAATTAAAGACCTAAACGAAATAACGGTTCGAGGATATGCAACAAGCAAATTTGACTACTTTGATGCAGATGAAGAACACGATCTAGTGATAGCACAGGCTAACTCTGGATTGGACAAAGTAGATCAATTCAAACAAAAGAGAATTTCAGCAAGAAAAAACGGAGAAGCTACTTTGGCTCACGTTAACGACATAACTCACTTAGACGTATCCCCAAAACAGATCATTTCAGTCACAACAGCACTGATTCCATTCCTAGAGCACGACGATAATACACGTGCCTCAATGGGAACAAACATGCAACGACAAGCAGTTCCTTTAATATCAGCAACAAGTCCAATAGTGGGAACTGGAATGGAAGAAACAGCAGCAAAAAACTCAGGACAAGTCCTTCTCGCTGAAAGAGACGGTCAAGTCCTATATGTAGACGCAGACAAAATAACAGTTCTGTACGAAAACGGTAAAAAAGTAACTTACGAACTACAAACCTACAAACGCTCAAACCAAGCAACATGCATGCACCACAGAGCAGCAGTAAATAAAGACGACAAAATCAAAAGAGGAGATTTATTAGCTGACGGATCAGCAACAGACGGCGGAGAACTAGCAATCGGACAAAACCTCACAGTGGCATACATGACTTGGGGCGGATACAACTTTGAGGATGCCGTCATTATATCAGACAGACTAGCTAGAGAAGGTGTTTACGACTCTGTTCATATCGAAACGTATTCAATCGACGTACGTGACACAAAACTAGGACCTGAGTTGGTAACAAGAGATATTCCAAACGTAGGAGAAGGAAGACTTAAAGACTTAAATGAAGATGGTATCGTAAGAATAGGGGCAACAGCAACTGAAGGAGACATCCTTGTAGGTAAAATAACTCCTAAAGGTGAAACCGAACTAACAGCTGAAGAGCGCCTACTTCGCGCAATTTTCGGAGACAAAGCTCGTGACGTAAAAGATACCTCGCTAAGACTACCAGGAGGTGAAGGTGGGAAAGTAGTGAACATCAAACTCTTCACTCGTGAAGCTGGAGACGAACTTCCTACTGGAGTAAACAAACAAATCAGAGTAGACGTTGCTCAAACAAGAAAAGTTTCTGTCGGAGATAAATTCGCAGGAAGACACGGAAACAAAGGTGTAATATCAATAATCGTGCCTAGAGAAGACATGCCTTTCTTACCAGACGGTCAACCAGTTGACATCATCTTGAATCCACTCGGTGTGTCATCTCGTATGAACATCGGACAGATCCTGGAGACACACATAGGATGGGCAGCTGAAAAACTCGGTATAACAGTAGCAACCCCCGCTTTGGACGGAATCCCAAACGAAATAATCCATGACCTACTAGAAAAAGCAGAACTACCCGATCATGGGAAAATGCAATTGATTGACGGAAAAACCGGAGAACCATTCGACCAACAAACAACAGTCGGAAAAGCATACATGATGAAGCTTAACCATTTGATTGAAGACAAAATACATGCACGTTCAGTCGGACCATACTCATTGGTAACTCAACAACCACTCGGAGGTAAGGCTCAACACGGAGGACAAAGATTCGGAGAGATGGAAGTATGGGCATTGGAAGCATATGGAGCGGCTTACGTACTTCAAGAAATGCTAACAATCAAATCTGATGACGTATACGGACGATCAAAAGCTTACGAATCAATCATCAAAGGAGAGCCTATAAAGCGTCCAAGAACTCCAGAAAGTTTCAACGTATTAGTAAAAGAGCTACAAAGTCTTTGCTTGAACGTCGACTTGATACAAGAAACAAACAAAAAGAAACCAGATGTAGAAGACGAATATGTCGAACCTTCTGAGGAAGACCAAGAAATAGCAGCAACAACAGAACACGAAAAAGTTAAAGAAGTTAAATAAACATTTATAAAACAATTCTCTTAACCAAAAAAACATGAGATCAGTAAACAAAGTCATCATTATCGGGAACTTAACAAGAGATCCAGAAATGAGACAAACACCAAACGGTCAAAACATAGTTACATTTGGAATAGCTACAAACCGCGAATGGGTAACATCAACAGGAGACAGAAAACAATCTGCGGAATTCCACGAATGTGTAGCATGGGCAAAACTTGCAGAAATCTGCGAAAAATATCTTCGAAAAAGTAAACTTGTATACTTAGAAGGATATCTAAAAACACGAAGTTGGGACACTGAAGAAGGTGTAAGAAAATTCAAAACAGAAATCGTTGTTGAAGACATGATAATGCTCAACAAGAAAGGAGATTCTGACGAAGAATATACGCCAAGAGGAGAAGTCACAACAGATGAAATAGACATAGAAACTCCTGTCAAAGAGGAAGAAGAAAAACCAGCTGAGGAAAAACCAGCTGAGGAAACTCCTGTCGAAGCTGAAGAAGAAAAGCCTGCTGAAGAAGAAAAACCTGTCGAAGAAGAAAAGCCTGCTGAAGAGGAAAAGCCAGCTGTCGAAGCTGAAGCTCCAGCAGAAGAAGACAGCTCAGAAAACCCAATAGATAAAGATCTTGGACTGTAAAAGTCCTAAACCCTTAATATAGTTGCACACCAAGCGACTAACATAACATTAACAAATTAAGCATGGCCCATAATCCCAGCGATAAAAAAAATCATTATGATTTTAATGCCATTGCAGTATCTGTTGCCTCTCCAGATCAGATCATGTCATGGTCTCACGGAGAAGTAAACAAACCCGAAACAATAAACTACAGAACTCAAAAACCTGAACGTGATGGATTGTTCTGTGAGAAAATTTTCGGCCCAACAAAAAATTGGGAATGTTACTGCGGAAAGTACAAAAGAATCCGATACAAAGGTGTTATATGTGAAAAATGTGGAGTTGAAGTCACACGTTCTTCAGTAAGAAGAGTAAGAATGGGACACATCAAACTCGCATGTCCTGTATCGCACATCTGGTTCATCCGATCAACTCCAAGCCGAGTTGGACTTCTACTAGATCTTCCCGTTAAAACACTTGAACAAGTAATCTACTTTGCAGCCTACATGGTGAAAGAAGTAGATGAAGAAGCAAGAGACGAAGCAAAAGCTCAACTAAAAGAAGAATTCAAAATTCACAAGAAAAAACTACAAAATGACTTCAAGGAAAGTAAAAAGGAATTAGAAGCAGAACTCAACGCAAAAGCTACAAAAGAAACTGTAAAGGAATCAAAACACGAAGACTTAGAGAACACCTTCGCAATAAGAATAGAGGAGCTAGAAGAACAACATCAAACAGCAAAAGAAGATTTGAACGGACTGAAGGACGGACAAGTATATTCAGAAATCGAGTACAGAGACATGTCTCTAAAATTCGGCCATGCATTCAAAGCTGGGACAGGTGCAGAGGTCATTAGAGAAATAATTAGCGAGCTAGACTTAAAGAAACTTCAAGTACAACTTACAGAAGAGATCAAAAGAACAAGCGGACAACGAAAACAAAAACTTCTAAAAAGACTTAAACTAGCGGGAAGCCTACAAAAAGCTGAAATAGATCCTGAGTGGATGATACTAACCGTAATCCCTGTTATACCACCGGACTTACGTCCAATGGTACAGCTCGATGGAGGACGTTTCGCAGCATCAGATCTTAACGATCTATATAGAAGAGTAATAAACAGAAACAATCGTTTGAAAAGATTGATGTCAATTGGAGCACCAGAAGTTATCTGCAGAAATGAAAAAAGAATGCTCCAAGAAGCAGTCGACACTCTCTTGAACAACAGCGCACGATCAGGTCGTGCAGTATTCACCGCAGGAGACAAACGAAAACTACGATCTCTATCAGACATGCTGAAAGGTAAACAAGGACGATTCAGACAAAACCTACTGGGTAAACGTGTGGATTACTCTGGACGTTCAGTGATCGTGGTCGGACCAAACCTAAAACTCAATCAATGTGGTCTCCCAAAACTAATGGCACTTGAATTATTCAAACCATTCGTAATTGGAAGACTAATTTCAGACGGATACGCTCACAATATCAAAAACGCAGAAAAGCTAATCCAATCATCAAAACGTGAAGTTTGGGATATCCTTGAAGAAGTAACAAAAGGACATCACGTTCTCTTGAACAGAGCGCCTACTCTTCACAGACTCGGTATCCAAGCTTTCCAACCAGTACTTACAGAAGGTAAAGCTATCCGAATTCACCCACTAGTATGTGCAGCCTTCAACGCGGATTTCGATGGAGACCAAATGGCCGTCCACGTTCCCCTATCAAAAGCAGCACAAGAAGAAGCAAAGAACATCATAGTTTCAAGCGCAAATCTTCTAAAACCATCTAGTGGAGATCCAATCATCACTCCTACTCAGGACATGGTATTAGGATGCTACTATCTGACAAAGCTAACCAACGACAGAAAAGGTGAAGGAATGGCTTTCTCAAATACAGAACAAGCTGTACTCGCTTACCAGTCTGACCTTGTACATCTACAAGCTCCAATCAAGGCTAGAATCGACGGAGAAATAATAGAAACAACAGTTGGAAGATTGATCTTCAACTCAATAATCCCAGATAAACTACCCTTCTACAACGAAACTGTTGGGAAAAAGAAATTAAGTCAAATCGTTAGAGACTCTTTCGAAGTCTACGGAAACAAAAGAACTGCTAGACTCGGAGATGACCTCAAAAGATATGGATTTAAATTCGCAACAAAATCAGGTCTATCAATTGCCGCAGCAGACATGATCGTTCCACCACAGAAGGCAGAAATAGTAGACGAAGCATCCGAGACAGTTAAGAAAATCAACAACCAATTCTGGAAAGGATTAATCACAGAAAACGAAAGATACAACAACAACATCAAAGTTTGGTCAAAAGCAAAATCTGAAGTCACAAACGCAATGATCGAAGGAATTGATGAGTCAAACGACCTATTCTACATGGTCGATTCTGGAGCCCGAGGTAACTGGGGACAGATCACTCAGATGTGTGGAATTAAAGGTTTGGTAGCAAATCCAGCCGGTAAAACTATCGAGCTGCCTATCTTATCAAACTTAAAAGAAGGTTTCTCAATTCTTGAGTACTTCATCGCAACACATGGTGGACGTAAAGGTAAGTCAGATACAGCGCTGAAAACAGCGGAAGCAGGTTATCTTACTCGTCGTCTTGTAGATGCAGTTCAAAACCTTGTAATCAAAGAATTCGATTGTCAATCCCCTCACGCTCATCTAGTAACAAGAACAGAAAGTGAAGAGATTGGAGAAAAGTTTGAAAACAGAATTTACGGAAGAACTCTTGCAGAAGATTTAGTTGAACCAAAAACTGGAGAAATCATCGGTAAAAAGAACACAGAAATCGGAAACGATGAACTCAAGAAAATCTCTGAAGTTCAAACAGAATCAGTAAAAGTCCGATCAGTAATGACCTGTCAAACAGAAGACGGAATCTGCGTAAAATGTTACGGAAAAGATCTTGGTAGAAACAATACCGTAGAACTAGGAACCGCAGTTGGTATCATCGCCGCTCAATCAATTGGTGAGCCAGGAACTCAGCTAACAATGCGTACCTTCCACATGGGTGGAGTAGCAGAAGGCGGAGACATCACCCAAGGTTTAACTCGTGTAGAAGAATTGTTCGAAGCACGAGCACCAAAATCCCCTGCAGTAATGGCTGAGATCAGCGGAAAAGTTTCAGTCAGACAAAAAGGGAAACTGGTTGAAGTTTTAATAACTTCAAGAGAACCTATTGAAGAAAGATACGAACTAAATTCAAACATGGTGCCAGTTCTAAAGAAAGGAGACATAGTTAAAGAAAAGATGGTAATAGCAAAAGCAGAAGACTCAAAAGCCACAACCAAAGCCATAGAGGCAGGAAAGATCAAAGAAATCGGAGACGAGTATATAATCACTATTTCTGAAGGACCAGTAGAAAAAACCTACACAGTTCCTCAAGGAAAAACTTTAATAGTTAAAGATGGAGATGAAATAGAAAAAGGAGTTCCATTAACAACTGGACATTTGAACCTCAAAGACTTGGTGAAACTAACAGACATCTACACTGTAGAAAAGTACATCATGACTGAAGTTCAAAGCATCTACGCATCTCAAGGTCAGACTATTAATGACAAACACATCGAGATAATTGCACGACAGATGCTTTCAAAGATCCGAATAATGGAAAGTGGAGATTCGAAACTCCTTCCAGGAGAAATCGTCGACATAATCAGATTCGAAAACGCAAACGAAGAATTGAAAAAGAAGAAGAAAAAACCAGCACGAGGAGAGAGATTACTTCTAGGTCTAACCAGAATCGCACTATACACAGACAGTTGGCTTTCGGCAGCATCATTCCAGGAAACAATCCGTGTATTAGTAGAAGCATCTACAACAAAGAAAATCGACGACCTCGAAGGACTGAAAGAAAACGTAATTATCGGTAAATTAATTCCTGCGGGAGAGATGTACAAAAGACAGCATCAGGCTGAAGCAAAGAATATAGAAAAAGAATTAAAGAAGACTACTAGAAAAGAATTAGAGAGTGGAGATGAAGAGCTAGAAGCGATGCCAGTCATATAAACATTGAAATTTCCTCTTGCAATTCGGAAAACCATCCTATAAATTAGGCCAGGCACTTCAGGACAAAGTCCTATATGTGCCCATATAAAAACACGACCCCCTTATGCCAACAATAAATCAACTGATCAAAAAACCGCGAAAGACTCCCAAGAAAAAGTCAAAAAGACCTGCTCTTATGACTACTTTCAACACACTTAAAAACAAACCTACTGGTCTTAAGTGTCCACAAAAAAGAGGAATTTGCGTGAAAGTTACTACAATAACACCTAAGAAACCTAATTCGGCTCTCCGAAAGGTTGCTCGTGTTAGACTAACAAACAAAGACGAAGTCCTAGCCTACATTCCAGGAGAAGGACACAATCTTCAAGAGCATTCAGTTGTAACAATAAGAGGTGGAAGAGTCAGAGACTTGCCTGGAGTCCGATATCACGTCATCCGAGGATCTTTGGACACAGAAGGAGTAAAAGATCGAAAGAAAGGACGATCAAAATATGGAACTAAGAAAATAGCAAAAGCTAGCTAAATTAAATAAAACATGCCAACTACACCAAACAGAAGAGGAACAAAATTCATCCCAGAAAACTCAAATCCAACACAAGAGCGATTCATAAATTACTTGATGAAGGACGGGAAAAAGACAACAGCTAGAAAAATTTTCAATCAAACTCTAAAGATAATTTCTAAGAAAACCAACTCAGATCCTGAAAAAGTCTTCAAGAAAGCTATCGACAACATCAAACCTCACATGGAAGTTAAGCCAAAAAGAATTGGTGGAGCAGTTTACCAAATACCTTTAGAGGTGAGTGGTGACAGACAGCTCGCCCTTGCTTTCCGATGGCTACTCAAAGCAGCTCGAGACAAAAAAGGGTCTCCAATGTCTCAACGTCTATCTGGCGAACTAATCGAAGCTTCAAACGAACAAGGTTCAGCTATGAAGAAAAAGATCGATACGGAGAAGATGGCTGCAGCAAACAAAGCATTCGCTCACTTTGCAAAATACTAAATTCTACTCCCTTCGCCTATTTCCTGTAACTCTACAGGCAGTACTATCCACAGGGTCCATGGATCCCATTTGATCCCAAAAACGATTACTCTTATAACCATTAGGAGCTACCCTTTCACTACTCTTAGCAAAAGCTAATTTAGCAGTATAAAAATCCATCATATCTCTCGAAACAGACTCAGAAACAACTTTCAAAAGTCTTTCAGCCTCAGCCCAATCTTTTTTTATAAGAGCTATTTCAAACAAACATTTATTAGCGTCCAAAGCCCCCTCTCTAGGCTGGTCTTTTAGAAATCGTCTCAAAGTAGCATCCGCAACATCATACTGGCCACTCGTCAAAAGACTCTTAATCTCAATCCAAACAGAATCCTGCGAAACATCAACCTTGCGACTTGGAGGGCTTTTAAGCCCACGCTTATTAGCGATATACCTAGGAGATCTATACCCCAAAGCATCCAACTTCTCCCTGGCCTCAATAGAATCAACCCCCACCATTTTTCCAGAGGCAGCACTTGCCCTGCCCCCCTTCCTTAAATAGAAGTCCGCCCTACTACAAAGAGACACAACATCTATCGGCAATGCTCTCCCACGTTGATGACCAGTCCTCTTTTTTTGGCATTTCCTCTCCGCAAGCCACACAAAAACACTAGCTCCCAAAGAACAAGCATCAACATCATCAGAATGATGAGCCAATAGCTTTGCAAGCATATTGTGAACACGCTTAGGATTCTTTTTCAAAAAAGCTATCCTAGTCAACCCCATCAAAACATAATAATTAAGAGGAATCTGATGACGAAGATTCATCAATTTCTGTTCAACACCTTTATAGTCACCAGTAAGAATAACATTATAAGCTGCTTCAGCCTCCATCGCCTTCTTTCTCAACTCCTCCATTCCATCGGCCCCCTTTCTAGCAAAAATATCATCTATCCGAGCATTAAAACCTTTTGCTTCATCCTCTCCCACAACGACCAATAATCTCTCCCGAACAAACCCCGCCAATTCCTCAGCCTCATCATCTCTTTCAAGCTTAAAAAGAGCAGCAACTCTACCTAAAACAGTCTCTATAGAACTTAGAACCTCATCGCCTCCCTGTCTCTCCCTTTGATGAACTCTCCCATCCAAATTATCCAATCTGTCCTCAAAACCAGAATTATAAGCAACTAATATACCTCTAATGACTGTAGCATTTTCGACATCCCCCTTCCCTAAAAAAGTCATATATACCCTGCAAACCCAATTAAAACTATCATCATCCCGAGCCACCTTAAGATACTCACCAACAATAGACAAAGCCTCTTGTTCTAATCCAGAGCTAATAAGATATTTAAAATAAGCACTAATCCATTCCTCAAAATTATAGTAGTTAGCTTGCTCACTAAACTCACAACCCTCTATCACAGACAAGGCTTCTCCTCCCTCCTCCAGAGCAATTTGAGCCTCCGCCTTCAACAAACTAGTGCTCAATGAAAGATCTCTAGAATCCCTCATAGCCTTACTTCTATCCCCGAAAACAAGCCTTCCAAGAACATAGCCCAGTTTTTCCCCATCAGGGACCCTCTCTAATAGACCTTCATTTAATTCCATGTCATTAATTTTTAATGGACGAGAATCTACCAGGACAACGCAATTTTGTCAAACCTTCATTCCCATATTCGTTTACACACAGCAAAAAACCAAGCCAAAACCACGTCTTGACTTTGCCTCCATCCTCCCTATAATACTCCAGCAATCCATGTGATTGCCTTTCTTAAACATAAACCTAACAAAAATGTCTGAAGATCTAAACTTTTTACGTAACATAGGTGTCATCGCACACATCGATGCCGGAAAAACAACCGTCACCGAGCGTTTTCTATACTACACGGGACGCACACACAAAATTGGGGAAACACACGATGGTGAATCTCAAATGGACTGGATGGAACAAGAGCGAGAACGTGGAATCACAATTACTTCAGCAGCAACAACTTGCTTCTGGAAACCAACAAGCGAAGATAAAAAATACAGAATCAACATCATCGACACTCCAGGACACGTTGACTTCACAGCAGAAGTAGAACGTGCACTTCGTGTACTAGATGGAGGTGTAATAGTCTTCGACGGATCGCAAGGTGTAGAACCACAATCAGAAACAGTTTGGAGACAAGCAGACAAATACGAAGTACCAAGAATTGCATTCATCAACAAAATGGATAAGATGGGCGGAGACTTTGACATGAGTCTCAAATCAATTTGGGACCGACTATCTCCTGATGCAGTCGCTATTCAACTTCCAATCGGAACTGAAAACGACCACAAAGGTGTAGTCGACCTAATAACAAAAAAAGCATACGAATTCGAAGGAGACAAGGGTGAAGACATAAAAGAAGTTGAGATCCCAGCTGACATGACAACCAAAGTAGACGAATACAGAGCAACAATGATTGAAAAAATATCAGAATACGATGACATTCTAATGGGAAAATTCCTTGAAGGAGAAGAACCAACAGAAGCAGAAATTAAAAAAGGAATAAGAGTAGCAACAACTGCAAACAAGATGTATCCAGTAATGTGTGGATCAGCTTTGAAAAACGTAGGAGCACAATTGGTCCTCGACGCTGTTTGTTGGTACCTTCCTTCACCAATGGATCTTCCTCCAGTACAAGGAATCAAACCAAGAACTGAAGAACCAGCAGAAAGAAAACTAATAGACTCAGAACCTTTCTCAGCACTAGCCTTCAAGGTAGCAACTGATCCATTCGTAGGAACTTTGACTTTCTTCCGAGTATATTCAGGAAAAGTAGACGCAGGAAGTTACGTATACAACTCAAACTCAGACACAAAAGAAAGAATGGGAAGAATCCTACAAATGCACGCAAACTCTCGTGAAGAAATAAAAGAAGTACGTGCAGGAGATATCGCAGCCGTAGTAGGTCTGAAGAAAACTTCAACAGGACACACTCTCTGCGACCAACAAAACCCAATCATCCTAGAACAAATAACATTCCCAGAGCCAGTAATCGCAATTGCGGTTGAACCAAAAACAAAAGCCGACCAAGAAAAGATGGGAGTCGCTCTTCAAAAACTTTCTGAAGAAGACCCCACTTTCCAAGTAAAAACTGACGACGAGACAGGACAAACAATTATCTCAGGAATGGGAGAACTTCACTTAGATATCCTCGTTGATCGTATGAAACGAGAATTCAAAGTAGAAGCAAACATCGGACAACCTCAAGTTGCATACAGAGAAACAATTCAGAACGAAGTAACAATGGAAGAAAAATATTCAAAACAAACAGGTGGTCGTGGTCAATATGGACACGTACACCTAAAGATTACTCCACAAGAACCAGGAGAAGGATATGAATTCATCGACTCAATCGTCGGAGGAAAAATCCCAAAAGAATATATCAAACCAGTAGACAAGGGTGTTGAAGAAGCTATGACAAGAGGTGTCTTGGCTGGATACCCAATGGTAGATGTGAAAGTGGAACTATATGATGGATCATTCCATGATGTAGATTCATCAGAGATGGCCTTCAAAACAGCAGGTTCAATCTGTTTCCAAAACGGTTGTAAACAAGCGAACCCAGTCATCCTAGAACCAATCATGGACGTAGAGGTAGTAACTCCAGAAGAATATTTCGGAGACGTAATGGGTAACTTAAATTCAAAACGTGGACAAATCAAAGAGACCGGAGAAAGAGGCATGGCTAAGTTCATAAAAGCCGAAGTCCCTCTAGCAAATATGTTCGGATACGTAACAGACTTACGCTCAATGACACAAGGTCGTGCAAGCTCTACAATGGAGTTCGGACACTACGACAAAGTCCCACAAAATGTAGCAGACGAAATAGCCTCAAAAAGAGCAAGTGCCTAAGCTCTTACTCTAGCCACAAAAACTACTTGCACTACATACCCATTTTCGCTAGTATATCCTGCGCATTCTCAAAAACTCAAAATATTTACATATAACTAATTATCACTAAATACTCTAACTATGGCTGAAGGTACATTTGATAGATCAAAACCACACGTCAACGTAGGAACAATTGGTCACGTAGACCACGGAAAAACTACATTGACTGCAGCAATCACCACCGTAGCTGCCAAAAAAATGGGTGGAGCGAACAAAGCCGTTGCTTTCGATCAAATTGACAACGCACCTGAAGAGAGAGAGAGAGGTATAACAATAGCAACTTCTCATCAGGAATACGAAACAGAAAAGAGACACTACGCTCACGTGGATTGTCCAGGTCATGCCGATTACGTAAAGAACATGATTACTGGTGCAGCTCAAATGGACGGAGCAATCTTGGTAGTATCTGCTGCAGACGGACCAATGCCACAAACTCGTGAGCACATTCTTCTTGCAAAACAGGTAAACGTTCCTTACATCATAGTATTCATGAACAAAATGGATCTTGCTGATCCAGAGATCGCTGAACTTTCAGAAATGGAAGTACGTGAACTTCTTACAAAATATGAATTCCCCGGGGAAGACACTCCAATCATCAAAGGATCAGCTCTTAAAGCTCTTGAAAATCCAGATGATGAAGAAGCTACTAAACCAATCGTTGAATTGCTTAATACTCTTGACGAGTACATTCCTCAGCCAGAACGTGTTCTCGACAAACCATTCCTAATGCCAGTCGAGGATGTATTCTCAATTAAAGGACGTGGTACTGTTGCTACAGGACGTATCGACCAAGGTATTGTAAATACAAACGACGAAATCGAAATCATTGGAATCAAAGACACTCGAAAAGTTATAGTTACAGGAGTGGAAATGTTCCGAAAAACTCTTGATGAAGGACGCGCTGGAGACAACGTTGGACTTCTTCTTAGAGGTATTGAAAGAGAAGAAATCGAAAGAGGACAAGTTTGTGCAAAACCTGGATCTATTGAACCACACACAAAATTTGAATCAGAGGTTTACATCTTGAACAAAGACGAAGGTGGACGACACACTCCTTTCTTCAAAGGGTACAAACCACAATTCTACATCCGAACTACTGATGTTACTGGATCTGTTGAATTACCAGCAGACGTAGAGATGGTAATGCCTGGAGACAAAGTAAACATGGTAGTAACATTGGGATCAGCTATTGCTCTCGATGAAGGTACTAGATTTGCTATCCGTGAAGGAGGAAGAACAGTTGGAGCAGGAGTTGTTGCAAAAGTAATGGAATAATAATTGTTTTTTATATGCCCTTCAGAGACTGATTCGGTCTTGAGGGGCCTTCAAAGCCAATCATTCAAAGCCCATGCCGATGCTTTTATCAGCCTGGCCTCGCCAAAAGCGAGACATCCTTCAGACCGCCACCAGGCGGTCAAGAAATCTGAAAGATTTCTTCAAAATCTAAGTACCAAAATATCTTAGAGCCGAGGATGTAAACTCGGTCATTTAACCAATCCAAACCATGGCAGCATCACAAAGAATCAGAATCAAGATCAAAGCTTTTGATCACAAAGTAATCGATGAGACAGCAAAACTAATCATCGAAACCGCAGAAAGAACAGGAGCTGTAATAGCAGGTCCTATTCCCCTACCAACTAAGATTGAAAAATTCACAGTGAACAAATCAACATTCGTTCACAAAACTTCTAGAGAACAATTTGAGATGAGAACACACAAAAGATTAATAGACATCTCAGACGTCGCTCCAAAAACCATCGAATCTCTCCAAAACTTATCACTTCCAGCAGGAGTAGAAATCGAAATCAAAATGTTGGCAGAAGCTTAAGGAAAAAAGAAGCTTACTTTACATTGACTTGCAGGTTTAAATCATTAAGATACGCATGCCGTTTTCTTGTTTTGGCAGAAACATCCCTTTTAAGGATAAGGAACTTCACAACCCCCCCGAAGTTACTTCATCCTCCTAAGGTACCCAATGTCTCTTCTTTCTCAAGACAACGGCATCGTTCACAACCTGTGCTCGTTGAGCCTCCAGATCCTTCCGCATGGAGCTGACTCCGAGAACAGATAACATAGGTTGGGTTTAGGAAGACCCCCTTGAAAGAGGAATCCTCCTCACCAACCAACCATCCCGTGTGCTCAGAGGGCTCAAAACCCCTCACCAACAAACCAGTCTTCGGTCATCACGACACGAAGAACCTGGCCCGGAATGAGTACACGGGCCTTTCGGTCTCTAATTCCCCTATTTACTTTTAATTAACACGAACAATTGTTCATGCTGATTTTCACCCATCATGATGGGTGAAAACTGAATAGTTGCACATGTGCGACTGTTCAGCCTTTCAGCATCAATTGTGAGAAGTAATTAAAAGCAAATAATCTATTGACTCCCCCACCCCACTTCTATATATTACAGCAGCAATTCAAAGACTTGCATGTTAATCACTCCTTATGAGGGCTGTCTGAGAGCAGTTAAAAAAGCTCACAGGCCGAGAAGTCTTCAAAGGAAATCCTAAAAGGATATTAACCTCTACAAATTATGCCAGGAATACTCGGCAAAAAAATAGGTATGACTAGAATCTTTCAAGACGATGGTCGCGTGATCCCGATCACAGTTGTAGAATGTGAACCAAATGAGGTTACACAGGTAAAAACTGTTGAAAAAGACGGATATCCGGCGATAGTCCTGGGCTTTTCTAAATTAAAGAAGGCCAAGAAGACCAAGAAATTCTACCACGTAAGAGAATTCAAAATAGAAACAGAAGAAGAATTCAAGAAAGGAGACAAAGTTTCACTCGAAAATCTAAAAGAAGTAGAAGAATTAAAAGTAACAGGAATTTCAAAAGGTAAAGGTTTCCAAGGTGTTATCAAGAGATACAATTTCTCAAGAGGTCCAGAAACTCATGGATCACACCACCACAGAAAACCAGGTTCAATAGGAGCCTGTGCGAAACCAGGAAGAGTACACAAAGGAAAGAAACTTCCAGGACACATGGGAACAGACAGAGTAACATTAAGAAGCGTAAAAGTCGCATATCTAGACACAGAAAAGAATTTAATCGGACTTAAAGGACCAATCCCAGGTCCAAATGGATCACTCGTAATCCTATCTAAATAATGAAAGTAGACTTGTACTCACAATCAGGAGAAAAGAAAGGAGAAGTCGATCTTAACAAAGAGATCTTCGAGGTTCCCTTCAATGAGGATTTGGTACATCAAGCACTCGTTTATCAAATGGCAAACGCAAGAATAAACGTAGCTCACACCAAATCAAGAGGAGAGGTAAGAGGAGGGGGAGCAAAACCATTCCGACAAAAAGGAACAGGTAGAGCTCGTCAGGGATCTACAAGAAACGTCCACATGAAAGGAGGTTGCGTAGTATTCGGACCAACAAGCGAAAGAAACTTCAAAAAACAAATGCCAAAAAAACAGAGAAGAAAAGCTCTATTCTGCGCATTATCAGAAAAAGCAAGAAGCGGAGAAATAATAGCACTAGAGAAATTTGAAGGAGAAACAAAGACAAAGCCATTCGCAGAACTAATAAAGAAACTACCTATCGCAAGAAATGCATTAGTAGTACTACCTGCAAAAGACAAGACCGTAGAATTATCAGCTAGAAATATGCCAAACATAAAAACAATTCACGCAAACTACATTAATATTAAAGACCTACAAAAATATACTACAGTCCTCTTCCTACAAGCAGCACTAGCTAAAGTAGAAGAGGTTTTTAACAGCAAAACAACCGAAAAATAATGGACTACCTAAGCTCAATCATACAACCAATCGTCACAGAAAAAAGCACAGCACACAATGCTCAAAATAAGTATATGTTCAAAGTTCAAAGAAAAGCAGACAAAGACACTATTAGAAAAGCATTTGAAGAATTATATGGAGTAAAAGTAGTGAGCGTACGAACATACATACTTCCAAAGAAAGAGAGAATGATTAGAAGAGGAAGCTTATGGGCAAAGAGACCAGTTGCAAAAAGAGCTATCATAACAGTAGAGAAAGGGAAAACTATTGACCCAAATAAACTTAAAAAATAATGGCAATTAAGAAATACAAGCCGACTACGCCAGGAAGAAGAAACATGTCTTCACCTTCGTTTAGCGAAGTAACAAAAACAACGCCAGAAAAACGATTAATAAAACGACAAAAGAAGTTCTCAGGAAGAAATGCTTCAGGTCGAATAACAGTTAGACACAGAGGTGGAGGTCACAAAAAAATGATTAGAGACGTAGACTTCAATCAAACATCAAAGTTAGATATAGAAGGTAAAGTAACAGCAGTAGAGTATGATCCAGGAAGAACAGCTTACATAATGCTCGTTACATACAAAGACGGAGACAAAAAATATCACATAGCACCAGAAGGAATAGCAGTAGGAGACAAAATCGAAACCAAAGTTAAAGCAAAAGCAAAATTGGGAGCAAGAATGACTTTGAAACACATCCCCGTTGGTTACCAAGTACACAACGTTGAATTAAGACCAGGACAAGGAGGAAAGCTAGCAAGATCAGCAGGAAGCTACATAACAGTAGTTTCACTAGAGGGACAAATGGCTCAGATACAAATGGGATCAGGTGAAGTAAGACTCGTTCCAAAAGATGGATACGCAAGTATCGGAATAACAAGCAATGTAGAACATTCAAATATCAAATTAGGGAAAGCAGGAAGAAAAAGATGGATGGGAATCCGACCATCAGTAACAGGTAAATCGATGAACCCTTGCGATCATCCACATGGTGGAGGTGAAGGACACCAACCAATTGGTATGAAACATCCGAAGACACCATGGGGAATGCCTGCTCTCGGATACAAAACACGCAGAAGAAAACAGACTGACAAATATATACTAAAAGACAGACGTCATGGCTAGCAGGTGCAGGAAGCCGCTAGGCGATCATGCACCACTGCCGAAGGTAGTCACAAAATAAACCAACAATCATGGCTAGAAGTTCAAAAAAAGGACCATTCGTAGACCCAAAACTACTCGCAAAAGTAGGAAAAATGGACTCAACCGGAGACAAGAAACCGATTAAGACATGGGCTAGACAAAGCGACATCTCACCTGAATTCGTAGGACACACGTTCGCGGTTCACAACGGAAAACTATTCATTCCAGTGTTCATAACAGAAAGCATGGTAGGACACAAACTCGGAGAATTCGCACCAGCTCGAAAATTCAAAGGTCACGGAGGAAAACTAGCAAAATAATAATTCAAATAATTAATTGAAATAATGCACGCAATCGCAAAAAACATTAGAATATCATCAAAAAAAGCGAACTTAGTCGCAGGTTTGGTTAGAAGAAAGGACGTGCAAGAAGCTCTAGACATCTTGAAATTCACACCTAAAAAAGCAGCTCCACTGATCTATAAAGTAATCGCATCAGCAGCTGCCAACGCAAAAGACAAAATGAGCCAAGACATTTCAAACCTAAAGATTAAAGAAATAGTAATCAACGAAGGATTCACACTAAAAAGAAGCGTACCAATCTCACGAGGACGTACTCACCCACTCAGAAAAAGAACATCACACATAAAAGTATATCTAGAGACTAAAGCAGCAGACACCGAAGCAAAAGAGAAGGTGTCGCCGAGTAAGCCGGAAGCGAACGAGGCCCCTAAATCTGAACCAACTAAAACAACCAAATAATATGGGACAAAAAGTAAACCCCAAAGCAATTAGAATAGGAATAACCCGTGACTGGGATTCAAAATGGTATACAGGTAAAAGACAGTACGCAGAATTACTACACCAAGATTTAGAAATTGATAAAACAATCAAAGCAAAACTAACAGAAGGAGGAATCTCGAAAATTGAAATACTAAGAACACAAGGAAAAGTAATCATAAACATTCACACTTCTCGACCAGGAGTAATCATCGGAAGAGGAGGATCAATCATAGAAGACCTGAAAACAATGTTGGAAAAGAAATTCAAAACAACATTCGCAGTTAACATCAAAGAAATAAAGAAACCAGCATTAGACTCAGCGACCGTAGCAGAATCAGTAGCTCAACAAGTAGCAAAAAGAATCTCATACAGAAGAGCATGCAAAATGTCTCTAGAGAAAGCGATGGAAGCAGGAGCAAAAGGAGCAAAAATAAGAGTATCAGGACGTTTGAACGGAGTTGAAATCGCTAGAGAAGAATTCTTCTCTCTAGGAAAGATCCCTCTCCACACATTCAGAGCAGACATCGACTACGCAACAGCTACATCAAAAACAACATACGGATCAATCGGAATAAAAGTATGGATCTACAAAGGAGACGTCTTCAAGAAAGACTTGCAGGCAAGGCTCCAGGAAGAAATAGAAGAACTTAAACAAGTATAAACCTAAGAAATGTTACAACCACGCAAACAAAAGCACAGAAAAGAACACCGACTACGAGGCTCTTACAAAGGAGTTAGTAATACCGGAAATGCATTGAACTTCGGATCTCACGGATTGAAAGCACTATCAACTGCAGAGGTAACATCTCGACAAATTGAAGCAGCAAGACGTGTAATGACAAGATATACAAAGAGAGGAGGAAAAATCTGGATAACAATATTCCCACACAAACCAATCACTCAAAAAGGTGCAGAGGTTCCAATGGGAGGAGGTAAAGGTGCACCAGACAGATTCGTAATGATAGTAAAACCAGGAAGAGTAATGTTTGAAATAGATGGTGTAGAAGACAAAATGGCAGTTGAAGCGTTGAAACTAGCAGCATACAAACTACCTGTTAAATGCAAAGTAATAAGTAAATCAGAAAAATAATGTTCAAAACAGAAGAACTTAGAAAATTAGATGTCAAGAAATTGAGAGAAGAGCTCAAAAAAGCTGAAAAAGACTTGTTTAAAGCTAGATTCGAAGCGAAAGCAGGTACATCAAAAGCAAGTCACCTGATAGCTAACTATAGAAAATATGTTGCTCAGATAAAAACAGTGTTGCATGAAGCAAATCATGAAGCCAACGCTGAAACCAATACCGAAGAAGCAACTACAAAATAACCACACCAATAGATGAGATCAAAAAAAGGAATAGTAACATCAGCAAAACAAGAAAAGACACTAGTTGTCACATCTCACACATACAAGAGACACCCTAAATACAAGAAAAGATTTAGAACTTCAAAGAAGTACCACGTAGACAATCCAGAAAACAAGAAATTCGAAGAGGGAGACGAAGTAACAATCTATGAGACACGACCACTAAGTAAACTTAAAAGATGGTCACTAGTAGAACCACAAACTAATAAACCTGAATAATGATCCAAGCAGAATCAAGATTAAAAGTAGCAGATAACACAGGCGCGAAAATCGTCCAATGTATCAAGGTCCTCGGAGGATCGAAGAGAAAGTATGCCCGAATAGGAGATATTATAACTGTATCTGTTAAAGAAGCTGCTCCTCGAGGAGTAGTAAAGAAAAAATCAATTCAACAAGCTGTAATTGTTAGACAAAGAAAAGAGATGGGAAGAAAAGATGGTTCATACATAAGATTCGATGAAAACGCAGTAGTAATAGTAAACCCAGAAAAACAACCTAAAGGAACTCGTGTATTCGGCCCAGTAGCAAAAGAATTAAGAGAAAGAGGATACCAAAAAATTATTTCACTAGCCCCTGAAGTATTATGAAGCTTAAAATCGGAGACGAAGTAAAAATTCTAGCAGGAAAAGATAAAGGTAAAACAGGCAAAGTTACTAAGATTTTCAGAAACTCAAACAAAGTAACTGTAGAGAAAGTAAACTTCATAACAAAACACATTAAAAAGACCGCACAAAGAGCAGGAGAGAAACTGCGATACGAAGCTCCATTCCAGGCGTCAAATGCAATCCTAGTCTGCCCAAAATGCAAGAAGACAACACGAATAGGACACAAGAAATTAGAGAAAGGAAAGAAACAAAGAATTTGCAAAAAATGCGGTGAAGCAGTAGACCAAATAGTAACTACTAGAAAATCTAGTTCTAAACAAAAGAAATAATGGCAACCAAAGACCTACAAACACAATTCAAAGAAGAAATCGCTCCAAAACTCCAAAAGGAGTTGGGTATAAAGAACGTAAATGCAGTTCCAAAAGTAGAGAAAATAACTCTAAACATTGGGATTGGATCAATAATCCAAAGCCAAGGTAAAGATTTCTCTCACATCGAAGAAAATCTAACCAAGATAACAGGTCAAAAACCCGTAGTAACAAAAGCGAGAAAAGCGATCTCTAACTTTAAAATCAGAGAAGAAAACCCTGTAGGATTAACAGTGACTCTAAGAGGAAAAAGAATGTACGACTTCCTTGGTAAACTGATCAATATCACTCTACCAAGGGTAAGAGACTTCCGCGGACTATCACCAAGAGCATTCGACAGAAACGGAAACTACTCATTAGGATTCAAAGAACACATTGTATTCCCAGAGATAAACGCAGATGACGTACTACACTTACACGGAGTCCAAATCACAATAAACACATCAGCGAAAACAGATGAAGAAGGAAAAGCATTACTCAAAGCATTTAATTTCCCATTTAAAAAATAACGAAATGGCTAGAACAGCAATCGTAGTAAAAACTCAGAAAAGAAAGGAGAAGGCTAAGCTTCAAAAAGCAGCCGGAGCAAAAGTCACATTCCCAACAAAGATATACAACAGGTGTAAACTTTGCGGAAGAAGACCAGGATACATGAGAAGATTCGATATGTGCCGAATTTGCTTCAGAGAACTAGCCAGAGAAGGCCGCGTTCCAGGTGTAAAAAAATCATCTTGGTAAGACGCGTAGCATAGCGAAGCGTCGTCCGAGCAAAGCGAGAACATGTCAATTTCTCTCCCACAAAATCAACTAAATTACATAAAATGTACACAGACCCAATAGCAGATCTACTAACAAGAATAAGAAACGCATCACGCGCAGGTCACAGCTCATGCTCTGTCCCCTACTCAAAGATTAAAGAAGAAGTTCTAAAAATTCTTGCAGAGAAAAAATTCATCGTTAAATACGCAAAAGTTGAAGAAAAATTCACAGAACTTGAAGTAACACTACAAGACACAAAAGATCTGACTCTAAGAAGACTATCAACACCAGGACAAAGAATTTATGTTAAAAAAGATGAACTTAAACCAATCAGAAGCGGACTCGGACTACGAATCATATCAACATCAAAAGGGCTAATGAGCACAGAAGATGCAAAGAAACAAAACCTAGGGGGAGAATTAATTTGCGAAGTATACTAACTAAAAAGAAATGTCACGAATCGGAAAACTACCAATCGAAGTACCATCAGGAGTAACAGTAGAAATTACTGGAAATACTATCAAGGTAAAAGGTTCTAAAGGAGAATTATCTAGAGAGATACACTCACTAGTTGAGGTAAAACAAGAAGGAAACGAACTTCTTATAACAAGAAAAGACGACACAAAAGAAAGCCGAAGCCTGCACGGATTATTCCGATCATTGATAGCAAACATGGTTGAAGGAGTAAGCAAAGGATTTGAGAAAAGAATGGAAGTAATCGGTGTTGGATACAGATTCCAACCTAGCGGAAGTAAGATCACATTGAACCTAGGATTCTCTCACCCAATCGACTTCAAAGCACCAGACGGAATAACATTTGAAGCTGATGAAGAAAATAAACAAATCATTATAGTAAAAGGAATAGACAAAGAAACAGTCGGAGAAGTAGCAGCAAAAGTAAGATCATACAGACCACCAGAACCATACAAAGGAAAAGGAATTAGATACGTTGATGAATATGTAGCAAGAAAGGCAGGTAAAGCAGCAGGAGCAGGAAGCGAATAACAAACCATTACACATTAATACTTAAAATTAAAATGGCAACGAACAAAGAACAAGCAAGAAAAATGAGGCAAAAACGTGTCAGAGCAAAAGTTCAAGGAACCGCAGCTCGACCAAGATTAGCTGTATTCAGAAGTTTGAAAGATACATACGCACAATTAGTTGACGACGAAACAGGAACAACTTTATGTTCAAGCTCAAGCCTTAAAAGTAAAAAAGGAAACAAGAGCGAACAAGCAAAAGAAGTAGGAACAGAAATAGCAAAACAAGCAAAAGAAAAAAAGATAATAGAAGTCGTCTTTGATAGAGCTGGCTACAGATACCACGGTCGTGTAAAAGCTATAGCAGAAGCAGCTAGAGAAGGAGGACTGAAATTCTAACCACCAGCGCAACTACTTGCGCACCCTACACTAACTAAAACCATTCATGGCAAAAAAACCATTCCAAAACAAGGGACGCAGAAAAGAACCAAAAGAGTTCGAAGAAGAAGTGTTACAAATCGATAGAGTTACACGTGTAGTTAAAGGTGGTAGACGTCTAAGATTCAGAGCAACAGTAATCATCGGAGACAGAAAAAACCGTGTTGGTGTTGGAGTTGGAAAATCTGAAGAAGTAGTCGGAGCAATCCAAAAAGGAATAGCAGACGCAAAAAAGAATTTGATAAACGTAACGCTCGACGGAAACACAATTCCACACGAAGTTAAAATAAAGTATAAAAGCGCAAAAATCCTACTACTCCCAGCTGCTCCAGGTACAGGTATCATTGCAGGAGGAGCCGTTCGGAAAATAGTAGAACTATCAGGAATAAAAGACATCCTATCAAAATCATACGGTACTACAAACAAAATTTCTTGCTCACGAGCAACAATCAAGGCACTAGAAAGTTTAAGAGAAACTCCATTCATGAAGAAAAAAACAGCACCAAAGAAACCTGAGACACCAAAGAAACCCGAGGGTGCGAAGCACAGCGGAGCACCGTCTCAGACTAAAGCCGAAGACAAACAAGCCCCAAAACCACAAGAAAAACAAGAACCTAAAACATCTAAATAATGTCACTACAAGAACTCAAACCAAAAAACAAGAAAGCGAAAAAAAGAGTCGGTCGCGGAAACGGATCAGGACACGGTACTTATTCGTGTAGAGGACAAAAAGGACAGAGCTCTAGAACAGGAGGAAGAAGAAGACCAGGATTCGAAGGTGGACAAACTCCACTGTACCGAAAGATGCCAAAATTAAAAGGATTCAAGAATCCTAACAGGATAGAATACAAAGCAATAAACGTAGGAGCGCTAGAAGAAATGTTCAAAGAAGGAGAAGTTGATTTAACAAATATCAAAACTCCAGTTAAACTACTTGGGGATGGAGAAGTTACAAAGAAGTTCACAGTGAAGGTAGCCAAAGCATCAGCATCTGCAATTGAGAAGATTGAGAAGGCTGGCGGAAGCTGCGAAGTAACAACTCCAAAAGAAGTAAAAGAAACAGACAAGGAAGCAAAAAAAGCAAAAAGAGCTGAAGAAAGAGCTAAAAAAGCAGACACAAAAGCGTCATAAACTACAAACAAATGTTCAACTACCTCAAATCAATTTGGAACTCTAAAGCAATTAGAAATAAACTGCTATTCACTTTAGGAATAGTTATTTTATATAGAGTTTTGACTCAAGTATCAGTACCAGGAGCAGACATCCAAGCAATCAGAAGTGTAATCGACAACAATGAACTATTAGGAGCATTCAGTATGCTAACAGGAGGTAGCGCGAAGAACTTCTCAATACTTTTGATGGGACTTTCTCCATACATTAATGCATCAATCATCATGCAATTAATGGCTGTTGTTATACCAAAAGTAGAAGAACTACAGAAAGAAGGAGAAGCAGGAAGAAAGAAAATCAATTCATTCACAAGATGGTTAACATTCCCTTTAGCTTTCCTACAATCATACGGAATGATCGTCCTTTTAAACTCTCAATCACAAATTCCAATCATGAAAAGCATGGACCCACTAACAGTAGTGACAACCATGCTCACAATCACAGCAGGAACAGTATTACTCGTATGGCTAGGTGAACAAATATCAGAAAACGGAATATCAAACGGTATATCTATTTTGATCTTTGCCTCAATCATATCTCAAATACCACAGATGATAGGACAAGGATTATTCTTAGCACAAGCAGATGAATCAAAACTAATTCCATTCGTAGTAGTAACATTAATAACAGTGATTCTCACGGCCGTGATAGTTTTGGTGAATGAAGGCCAGCGGCGCATACCCGTAACATATGCCGGCAGAGGAGTCCGCGCAAAAAGTGATCAATCACACTTACCTATTCGTATCAACCAAGCAGGAATGATCCCAATCATCTTTGCAGTTTCATTGGTAAGTTTCCCACAAATCATCGCCCAATTCCTTCAAAGAGCAAATTCAGAATGGTTAAGAGTAGGAGCAGAAAAAATGACAATTTTATTCCAACCACAAAGTTTAACTTACATGTTAATATACTTCCTATTAGTTATAGGATTCAGTTACTTCTACGTTTCCATTACTTTCAATCCAGAGCAAATAGCAGAAAGCATCCAAAAACGTGGCGGGTACATCCCTGGAATAAGACCAGGAAAAAACACAGCTGATTACATCGGTAAAGTTTCAAACAGATTAAATCTCTTCGGTGGCTTCTTCCTAGCATTCATAGCCGTATCACCAATCTTGATCCAAATGTTCTTCAGTAGCATGAGTATTGGAACAGTTCCCCTACTAGTCTCAGGAGCAGGAATGATCATCATCGTCGGAGTAGTTCTAGAACTCATCCGCCAAATCAACTCTCAGTTGATCATGCATGATTATAATAAGTTTTATTAGAAAAATCGCGAAGGGATTTTTCAACGAGCCCGCCGCAGAAGGGCGAGTTCAGTCTTCAAGCTTTTTAAACATTTCTCTACTAATCACCAACACCGAACAAAAAAAAGACCCCTCCCGAAGGAGAGGCCTTTTTGAAAATTAGAACTAATTAAAATCAAAATAACTTATTTAATTAGATTCTCTATAAACAGCATAAGACAGAGAATTAATCCTAAGCTGATGCTCGCTTGCAAGACCTAGAGTAACATAGGAATAATAAAGACTTGCACCAGAGTCGGAAATACTAGTATAAACACCTATATCTCCAACCTGTTGAGCACATTGAATCTCATTCATGATAGCCTTCATGTCTCCAACACCACACTTAGTAACACCATCCGCCACATAACTATCACCATTATCGTCCGCTCCATCAAAATAAATAGCATAGGGACAATTTGTCTCTCCACCATTTTGCGCAAGCTCTCCCTTGATCAAATTATAAAGCTCTCCATAAGTATCAACTTCAGAGCTTTCTCCAGATGTAGGATAACCACTAGCATAGACCAACTCAGGAGCACTAGGACAAGAACTCTGCGAAACAGTCTTATCATAAGCAGGCAACCTCTTCAGGTTCATCCTCCCCATCAAATCTCCCCCTTTGAGATAGAGGCCCAAGCCTCCAGCTACTACAACCACAGCGGCAACAACCGCCGTAATCATTTTTGCTTGTTTTGTCATTTTGTTTTGGTTAATGACTTTTTTGTTTTTAACATCTTCAATTATAACATACCCCCCCCCAGAAGTCAACCCTGCGTCACCTTAAAACCACACAAGCCACCGCTTAAAACCTACGTCCTCCCGAACTTAACTACCCCTTTTACTTAAGTCCGAACTTAACTATAATACCCCCACAACAATAACCCCAAACTTATGGACCTCATATTCTTCGGCATGCAAGGAGCAGGTAAAGGAACTATCGGTAGAGAAGTAGCCGCAAAATACAATCTTGAAATATTCGAAACAGGAGGCGCACTTCGAGCACTCGCTCAAGAAGACTCCCCTCTCGGACACAAAGTAAAAGAGATAATTGAAGCAGGAAACCTCGTAGACAATGATGTAGTGATGGAAATAGTAGAAGATTTCATGGGTAAACTACCCGAAGGAAAGGCTATTCTTTTCGACGGAATCCCTCGATCACTTGAACAAGCAAACTCGCTCAACGAATTACTCAACAAACACAACCGTGACTACAAAGCAGTCTTGATCAAAATAACAGAAGAAATAGCACTAAAGCGCCTGACAACCAGACAAATCTGTAGCAAATGTAAGAAAGTATTCACCGCAGACTACAAAGCAGAAATCTGCGACGTCGAAGACTGCGACGCACCACTAATGACACGAACCGACGACAACCCAGAATCAATCAAAACCCGACTTAAAGCCTTCAAAACCGAAACTCAACCTGCAATCGACTCATACCAAGATCGTCTACTAGAAATAGACGGAGAACCAAGCGTAGCAGAAGTCACCCAACTTGCATTCGAAGCACTTGATCCACTTTTTGGATAAAACAACAACCCAGCCCAAAAGTCAAACACTCCTAACCTGGAGAACCCTCAACGTTGAGGATTCCCAACCTGAAAACCAACCAACCACCACCACTACCAAATGCAAAAAAAAAACATCCCAATCAAAACCCCAGAAGAAATCGCCATAATGCGTGAAGGTGGACAAATCCTAGCACATGCACTCCAAGAAGCAGCAAAAGCCGCTCAACCCGGAATTTCAACAGCAGAATTAGATCAAATCGCTGAAAACTACATCCGCACAAAAGGAGGAGTCCCCTCTTTCAAAGGATATCAAGGATTCCCAGCAACACTCTGCACAAACATAGACGAACAGATCGTACACACAATCCCTAGCAAAACCCAAATCCTCAAAGAAGGAGACTTACTCTCAATGGATTGCGGATGCCTGTACAAAGAATTTCACACTGACTCAACCCTGTTACTGCATATCACAGATCCTCAAAATCCAACCCCTCCAACTCCAAACAAAAAAGCCCTACTCGACGCAGCAAATGAAGTCCTAGAAACAGCTTTCCAAACCATAAAACCCGAACTTCCACTTATAAACCTTTGCACCACAATCGGAAAAACCATCCGAAAACACGGATATACCCCTATTGCAGAATTAACAGGTCACGGAATTGGTCGCGCCCTACACGAACCACCACACATCCCAAATCAAAAAGAGTCATACGCTAAAGGCCCAACCCTAAAAGCAGGAATGACCTTAGCAATAGAACCAATCTTCACAGAAGGATCAGGCCAAATCAAAACCCTACAAGACAAATGGACCATCGTCACATCTGACAATTCCCTAGCCGTACAGATAGAACACACCATTCTCATAACAGAAAATGGCTGCGAAATCCTCACAAAGGCTTCGTAAAGCCATTTCATCTCCTCACCCAACAGATTCAACAAAGACTACCACGCAACATTCCCGCCCTCCAGGCAACTTAAAATCCCCAAATCTAACATTTACACCCTTTTTTATATATATTTCCCCTTGCATAACCTGATACACTTATGTAAAATCCAGTGGCTTTTTCACAAACCTCATCTTATAAAGCGCTTAGTTAAGCGAAACGGAAATTAACATTTTTTATGGCAAAAGAAGACAAAATTGAACTAGAAGGACAGGTGTCAGAACCATTGCCAAACGCTAAATTCAAAGTCATCCTCCAGGGCGAAAACTGGGAGGGAAAAGAAATCACAGCTCACCTAGCAGGAAAAATGAAGATGAATCACATCCGCATCCTGCCTGGAGACAAAGTAACAATAGAATTATCAATTTACGACCCCACCAAGGGACGAATCACATACCGCCACAAACACTAAACATCATGAAAGTAAGATCATCAGTAAAGAAAATTTGCGACAAATGTAAAGTAATCCGCCGAAAAGGAGTGATTCGTGTGATTTGCCAGAATAAGCGACATAAACAAAGACAAGGTTAAGCATTGAGTTGTCGGTATTCACCCCCCCTGAATGCCGACAACTTAGGATTTAACTCCAAAAAATGGCAAGAATAGCGGGAGTAAACCTCCCAAAAGACAAAAGAATAGAAGTAGGACTAACCTCGGTCTTCGGAATCGGGCAAAGCCTAAGTAAAGATGTTTTAGCGAAAGCTAAAGTGGACCCAAACACAAAAGTTGGGGAACTAACTGAAGAAGAAATTCAACGGTTAAGAGAAGAAATCGGGAAACAAACTACCGAAGGTGACTTGAAACGAAAAGTTGCTCTAGATGTAAAGAGGCTTCAAGAAACAGGTTCATACAGAGGAGGAAGACACCGAAAAGGACTTCCATGCCGTGGACAAAGAACAAGGTATAACTCTAGAACAAAGAAAGGTAAGAAAAAAACAATAGCTAACAAAAAAACTGTAACTAAGTAATAAAACATGACAAAAGAAGAACAAAAAAAGGAAGAGATCAAAGAAGAAGACAAGAAACCTAAGGCAAAAATGACTGCAGCTCAAAAGAAAAAGAGCAAACGCAGATCAATTGTTGAAGGAAACATTCATATTCACGCTTCATACAACAACACTATCATCACAGTTACGGAAGCAAATGGTGATGTAGTTTCTTGGGCTTCAGCTGGAGCATCAGGATTCAGAGGAGCAAGAAAAGCAACACCATACGCAGCACAAATCGCAGCAGAAAACGCAATACGCAAAGCGCAAATTTACGGATTCGAGAGAGCGCACATATACATAAAAGGAGTTGGAAGCGGACGTGAACAAGCTATGCGTGGAATAACAGCAAACAACGTTGAACTATTATCTATAACAGATGTGACAGCAATGCCACACAATGGATGTAGAAAGAAAAAGAGACGAAGAGTATAAAAGATAATCCAAAACGTACCCCCAAAATTAACTAATAAAACATGAGATACACAGGACCAGTTTGCAGATTATGCCGAAGAGAAGGAGAAAAACTTTTCCTTAAAGGCGCTAAATGTACTTCACAAAAGTGCCCACTTCTAAAAAAGAACTACGCTCCAGGATCAAGCGGAGCAAAAAGCTCTTTCAAAAAACAATCTGAATACGGTCGACAATTAAGAGAAAAGCAAAAAGCTAAGAGAATATATCAAACAACTGAAAAACAATTCAAAAAGTACTACACAATGGCAGCCTCACAAGACGGGATAACAGGTGAAACATTACTGAAATTACTAGAACAAAGACTCGACAACGTCGTATACAAAGCAGGATTTGCAGAATCAAGAAGACAAGCTCGCCAATTAGTTGGACACGGACTAATAAAGATGAACGGACGAAAATGTACAATATCATCAAGACTAGTGAAAATTGGAGACAAGATAGCGGTAAACCGAAAAACTAAAGGCGTCAAGATCTTCGAAGGATTAGAAAAGCAAAAAGACTCTTCACCAAAATGGTTAAAAACAGACCTTAAGCAAGGTGAAACAGAAGTCACATTCCTTCCTGAAAAAGACGACACAGAGCGATCAATAGAACCACAGTTGATCGTTGAATTCTATTCTAAATAACAGAAAAATTGGCTGTAGCCAATTTTTCCTCCCTCCTTCCTAAATAACCTTAAAACAACCAATATGCATATCATCCAAGAAGAAATTGGTATCCCAAAAATTAAAACTGATATTATCAGTAAATTTCACGTGGTCTTCACAATGAGCCCACTACCTACGGGATACGGGATGACTGTTGGAAATGCGTTACGCAGAGTTCTCCTATCTTCACTACCAGGAGCTGCAGTAACAGGACTAAAGATCGATGGTGTAACACACGAATATTCTACAATTCCAGGAGTTAAAGACAGCGTTCTCGATATCATTTTGAACCTAAAGACTCTTGATATCAAAAAGACTTCGAAAGAAACCTCTACTCTTAAGCTAGAAGTTTCTAAAGCAGGAAAAATCACAGCAAAAGATATCCAATGTCCAAGCGACGTAGAAATCATGAACAAAGATCTCTACATCACAACACTAGAAAAAGGATCGAAACTAAAAATGGAACTAAGAGTAGAAAAGGGAGTAGGTTACGTACCTGCTCAACAGAAGCAAAAAACAGAAGAAGACCCAACAATGATCGTTGTAGATGCAGTATACAGTCCAGTCAAGAAAGTAAGATTCGAAGTAGAAGCAGCTCGTGTAGGACAAATGACAGAGCTAGACAAACTTACTCTTGAAATCATCACAAACGGAACTACTAGCCCAGAAGATGCACTAAAATTCTCTTCAAACATTTTGAGATCATATTTTGATCTATTCAACATTGAGAACATCATGGTTGAAGAAGAGTTTATGAGTGACATCCAATCAATAGTTCAGAAAGAACAAGAAGAAGAAGCGAAAAAACCACAACAAGAATCATACACACCAATAGAGATACTTGGATTCTCTCCAAGAACATTGAACGCATTGATCAACGGAGGAATCGGATCAATCGAACAACTATCTAAATGTACAGAGAGCAAGTTATCTAATCTAAGAGGATTCGGAAAAAAGGCTTTGAACGAAGTAAAAGACGCACTAGACAAGAAAAGTCTTACCCTATCTGAAGAATAACCTAACTTAATAATGAGACACAAGAAAGACAGAGGAAAATTAGTCGGAGACAAAGGGCACAACACAGCCCTACTCAGAAACTTGGCAATGTCAGTAATAATCTATGAAAAGATTAAAACAACAGAAGCTAAAGCTAAAGCTGTTAAACCTTTCATAGAAAAATTAATTCACATAGCAAAAAAGAAAGAAAAAAGAGAAGCAATCCGACAGATCAATTCATTGCTTCAACACGAGAACAGCTCACGCAAGCTATTGGAAGTACTGGCTGAAAAATTCAAAGACAAAGAAGGGGGGTACCTAAGAATCACCAAACTTGGATACAGAAGTGGTGATAACGCCCCTGTTGTACAAATTGAACTAACTTAAGACATAAGACATGCAAAAGACATACACACCCAAAAAGGAAGAAAGAGACAACCAGAAATGGTTCATCATAGACGCTACAGACAAAGTAGTTGGTCGAATGGCTACAAAGATAGCAGACACCCTTAGAGGCAAAAACAAACCGATTTTCACTCCTTTCTTAGATTGTGGAGATTACGTAGTAGTAATCAACGCAGAAAAAATCAAATTTACAGGGGCGAAACTAGATCAAAAAATGTATTACAGCCATTCAGGATTCAAAGGAGGTTTGAAAACAATTCCTGCTAGAAAAGTATTAGAAGAAACTCCAACCAAAATCGTTGAAGAAGCAGTAAGAAACATGCTCCCAAACAACAAACTCAGAAAACAATTCATGGATAAGCTAAAAGTATTTGCAGGAACTGAGCATCCACACGAAGCTCAAATGCCTGAAGAACTAAAAATATAACCATCTATAAATAATGCCACCAAAGAAAACCGAAACCGAAGCACCAGCTGAGGAAAAAAAAGAGGTAAAAAAACCAAAGAAAACTTTGGCTAAAGCTGATAGACCAGAAGCTGAGAAAGAAAAGAAGACTACTTCGAAAAAAGCTTCTCAAAGCCAAGAATACAAAATTCCTTCTGGAAAATATTATTACGCAAACGGTAAGAGAAAAAACGCAGTAGCACGTGTTCGTCTATACAAAGGAGACGGATCAATCTTCATAAATGAAAAACCTATCAATAAATTCTGCACAACAAAAATCCACGAAGAATTAATAGGATATCCCCTACAACTAACTGGATTCAGCAACAAATTCACAGTCACAGCAGTAGTAACAGGTGGAGGACTAAACGCTCAAGCAGAAGCAGTTCGTCACGGAATATCAAAAGCTCTAGTGATTTCTGATGAAACACTAAAACAAACGCTTAAACCCGCAGGCCTTCTCACCAGAGACCCTCGAAGCAAAGAAAGAAAGAAATACGGTCTCAAGAGAGCAAGAAAAGCACCACAATTCAGTAAACGTTAAAATAAACATTTGACTCTCGATAAAACAGAGGTAATATACTCCCCTGTATATTTAACAAACCAAAATATGGCACCAAACTTTTTACTAACACGAACCAACGAAGAAGAGGAAATACTAGGAGCTCAAGTAGATCCATTGATTTTTCACCATGACAAAAAAATCAAACCAAATTACGAAGAACAACCAAACGGCTCACTCTTGGTGGAAATCCCAGAAGAACAAGCTATCCAAGGACAAACAGCAATAGCTAAAGTAGCAGTAGAAATGGGTTTACAAGTACAAAGAGTCAGAGAAATGGTATAATCCCCTCGCAATAACAAAATGCCATGGGCTTTATTGAAGATTTCCAAAAACTCTACTGGTCCACTCCCCAAGTCCAAAACTGGACCAGACAAAGTGAGAACTGTGACTACGGAGACATTATCGTCGTATCAAAAGATAGCTTCCTCTGCTTCAACAGCTCAAACCTAGAGAACTGCTATTATTGCTATTCTTCCAGGAAAAGCGAAGACTCTGGAGACTCCCTATTCATCGAGAAGTGCAACCTCTGCTACGAATGCATAGACTGCAACCGCTGTTTCAATTCAAACTACCTACAAAACTGTGAAAGTTGCAGCGACTGCGCCCACTGCTACGACTGTAAATCACTCGATAGTTGCTTCGGATGCGTCGGCACCTACCACAAGCAACACCAAATCTTCAACAAGAAGTACGAGCGAAACGAGTACTTCAAAAAGCTCAAAGAAATTCGCACGACCTGGTCCCACGACAAAATCACCAAAGAAGTCGAAAAACTCCGCCTAAAATGGCCCCACGTCTACATGCACCAAGTCCACACGACAAACTGCCAAGGAGACTATGTAAATCACAGCAAAAACTGCTACTGGACCTTTGATTCATTCGAATGCGAAGACTGCCTCTATATTACAGAGGCCTGCCTAGAACGAGGCTGCAAAGACTCTGTAGACTGCGGCCCAATTGTGAACACGCTCGAACAATGCTATGACTGCGCATTCTGCGGATATTTACACGAATGCAGTCACATCTACTGGGCTGATTGGATTTCAGATTGCCATTGGTGCACAAACATCTGGGATTGCAATCACTGCTTCGGCTGCGACTACCTCAAAAATAAGGAATACCACATCTTGAACAAACCCTATCCAAAAAAAGAATACGAAAAACGCATAGCCGAACACAAAAAAGAACTTGAAGAAGCTGGAGTCAAAGATTTCTATGAACTAATTCACACTCATTCACCATCTTCATAACACATCCGAACCAAAGCTCTAACAGGTTTCACCACTATACTCTCCCCCGCTACATCAGGACACATGGGACCCCTAACAGTATTAACCAAATCATCACATCCAGCACATTTATCAGGTGATTTTTCACAAGTCATACAAAAGGTTGTTAGTATTTAAATTTATCGATCCCTCTCTCCACCAGCCCTACCTACCTCATCAACCACCTCCTCAACAACACCATTTACAGTAGACCCAGATTCATCAGTACCACCAACTTCAAGTTTCTCACGATAACCTATAACAAACCTCGAAGCAGCAATCATCACACATTCATGAGCAAAACGCAAAACCTCATCAGGAGACAAAGCTTCAACATAATTAACAGAATGATTCGTCATAAGTTCAAAAATCGCCGAAACAAAAGCTTGTGTAATTACTGTAGGTTCATCACTCTTATTGTCCAACCACTCGGTATACAAAAAAGTAGTTAACTTTGCTTGAAGCTGAGAACTCTCAGAAGAGCCCATAATCATCATAGTCAAAGGCTCATTGTATTTTTGTTTTAGCACAGACGAGGCTTCTACCAGGCTAGGCCAAGCAGAAGAAATATCCCCTCTATCAGCTCCATCTTTCATAATTATTAGGTTAAATATTGGGACCGATTCTACCTAATCTCCACAAATAATTCAATCCAAAATTCTTGCCTCTAATCACTTTATGTTGCAAACTCTTTGGCGTGACTAAACAATGCAAAACCTGCTCCCAACCATTCGAGATCGCCCCAAAAGACGAAAAATTTTACAAACAACTCGAAGTCCCAAAACCAACCTTTTGTCCAGCCTGCCGCGAACAAAGACGGCTCGTATGGCGGAATGAACGAACCCTATACAGCCGACCCTGCGACCGAACCAAGAAACCGATAATTTCATACATAGCCCCAGACAGTCCCATCCCAGTATATGGTCTAGAGGAATGGTTCAAAGATGACTGGGACTCACGCAACTACGGCCAAGAAATAGACTTCAATCGACCATTCTTCGAACAATTCCGCGAACTCCTAGAAAAAACACCACACATTCCCCTATTGATTGGAGACAGTGAAAACTGTGAATACACAAACTTTGGATGGTGTAACAAAAACAGCTACATGATTTCTGCCGCAGATTTTAACGAAGATTGTTTTTATTCAGGTTATCTCTTCAAAAGTCGCGACTGTTCAGACTGTTTCTTCGCAGATAATTGCGAACTCTGCTACGAATGCGTCGACTGCGAAAAATGCTATGACACCAACTACTCTCAAAGATGTAAAAACTGCAATAACTCCTGGTATTGTGAGGACTGCATAGGCTGTAACGAATGCATCGGCTGCATCAACTTAAGAAACCAACGCTACCACATCCTCAATCAAAAACTCGAAAAAGAAGAATACCTAAAACAAAAAACCAAAATCCTCGCAAATCCAGACCTTCTCACACAAAAACTTCTCGAACTTCGCAAAAAAGAACCAACAAAAGCCACATACAACACAAAATGCGAGAACTCCGTTGGAAACAACCTTCACAACTGCAAAAATTGCTTTCAATGCTTCGATCTCATTGAATCAGAAGACTGCCGCTACGTTACATACGGCACCGGCGCAAAAGACTGCATGGATCTCAACGGCGCCCCAGAAGTAGAACTTCAATACGAATGCGTAGCTAGTCCCAGCTCATACCACTGCCGTTTCTGCAGCTCTTGTTGGGTTAAATCCAGTTACCTCACCTATTGCCACCTCTGTCGCGCCAGCCAAAACTGCTTCGGCTGCATCAGTCTATATCAAAATAAATTCTGCATATTAAACAAACAATACGAAAAAAATGAGTACTACGAATTGCACGATCGCCTGATCGAACACATGAAAGAAACCGGCGAATGGGGCGAATTCTTTCCCACAGAAGTTTCTCCCTTCAAATACGAAGACACTGTAGCAATGGATTATTACCCTAAAAAATAATCTTGCTTCCACTTTAAAAGACCACTACAATTAACATGTAAATCACATTACTTTTTAATGACCCATGAAATGCCACTACTCCAAGTAAACATAGACGAGAAATTAAAAAAGGCCATCAAGAATAAATCTTCAGAATATGGAGTACCTGCAAGCTCACTAATAAAGATAGTCCTAACAAAAGCATTCATAGACACCAAAACAACACTCCAGAAAGGGAACATATTCAACGCACAAAGGGACAATAAAGGGCAAGGCCTAAAAATAGACGAGATAACAGACATGCTCTAAAATCAAAGGCCCTAAAACAAAAAAATGACAGCCAAAATACAAAAATTCCTAAATTCTTTAGACAAAAAGACAAAAGAAAAGTTCAAGCAACGACTCCTCTCTCTTAAACAATCCCCGTACGAGGGGAAAGACATCAAAAAACTAAAAGGCTACAACAATCTATACCGACTAAGGATGGGTAAAATTCGGATAATATACCATCTAAAGAACCAAGACGTAGAAATCATCGACATAGACCATCGTGGTAATATATACTAACAGACCAATGACCACAATCCCCTGCAAAACCTGCTCCCAACCTTTCACCATCACCTCAGAAGATGAGCGCTTTTACAAACTTTTCGATGTACCAGCTGCAAAACACTGTCCTCAATGCCGATTCATCCGCCGACTACTCGAACGCAACACCCGAACTCTATACACCCGTAAATGCGACGCAACTGGCGAAGAAATCATCTCTCAATATCATGAAGACCATCCCTTCCCAGTCTACTTTTATGAATATTGGTGGAGCGACAAATGGGACGCAAAAGAATACGCACAACCCCTCGACCTCAATCAACCATTCTTCCCGCAATTCAACAAACTCCGAAAAAAAACACCCCACATGTCATCACATGTATGTGGAGCCTCACTCGTAAACAGCAGATACACAAACTGCACAGGATACATCAAAAACTGCTACCTCATCTTCGAAGCCGATTACGACGAAAACTGCTACTACTCCAACCGAATCTACCACTGTACAACCTGCGCAGACTGCCTTAATGTCGTAAAATGTGAAGTCTGCTACGAATGCATAGATTGCAACGGCTGCTACAACCTTCGATACTCAAACGACTGCGAAAACTGCATCGACAGCTACTTCCTCAGCAACTGCAAATCATGCAAAGACTGTATTGGATGCATCAATCTCAGACACGCACGCTACCAAATCTTCAATGAGCAATACTCAAAAGAAGACTACAAAGCCACCCTCAAAAAACACAACCTCGAAACCCTAGAAGGCCGAGCAAAACTCGCCACAGAAGCCAAAGAATTCTTCGCAAACCACCCCCACAGAAACCTCCACGAAGAACACAACGAAAACTCCCTCGGAGATTATTTATACAATTCAAAAGACGCACATTATTGCTTCGACTGCCGAGACCTGGAAGACTGTCGCTACTGTTCACGCGTCTCAATGGGAGTCAAAAATTCAATGGACTACACCGCCTGGGGAGACAAATGCGAAATGATGTTTGAATGTGCTGCCTGCGGAGACTCCAGCTACGATCTCAAATATTGTTCAACCTGCACAACCAGCAACTCAGACCTCGAATACTGCCTTCAATGTACAGGTTGCCACAACTGCTTTGGCTGCGTTGGCCTCAACCACGAAGAATACTGCATCCTCAACCACCAATACACAAAAGAAGAATACGAAGAAACCATCACTCGCCTCAAAAAACACATGCACGCAACCGAAGAGTATGGCGAATTCTTCCCTATCGAAATCGCTGCTTTCGGATACAACGAATCTCTCGCTCAAGAACTTTTCCCTTTAACAAAAGAAGAAGCCCTCGACAAAGGCTACCTCTGGACCGAACGTGAAAAAGACACTACCAAATCAACATCAAAAGAAACTCTCACCTGCACCTCTTGCACAAAAGACTTCCGCACCACAGAACCCGAACTCAAATTCTACAAACAACTCAAACTCCCCATACCAGAGAAATGCTTCAATTGCCGCCACACAGAACGTGCAAAAAAAAGGAATCCAAAATTCTTTTGGGACCGCAAATGCAACAAATGTGGAGACGAAATGAAAACAAGCTATTCACCAGAGACAAAATTGAAAATTTACTGCTATAATTGCTACAAAAAAGAAGTTAACTAATCACCATGACCACAACATCCCAGCTCCAAAAAGAAATAGATACACTCAAAGAACGAAACCATCACGTAGAAAAAGATAAAGCCTGGGAAACCAGTTGGACCCGCCGACTCATAATTCTACTGCTCACATACATAGTAATTTTAGTTTTCTTCTTAATGACAGACCTTCCCGACCCATATCTGAACTCAATAGTTCCAACAACAGCATTCGTATTATCAACCAGCTCACTCCACATCTTTAAAAAGATTTGGTTTAAATTCAGAAAATAAAATGACCTTCCTAGAACAATTCGAACAACTCAAACTAAAAACCCCACGCATCGGCCTCCAATGCGTCAACAACACGAACAGTCCCTTCTGCCAGTACACAGAACGCAGCAAAAACTGCTATATGACCTTTGCGAGCTACGAATCAGAAGACTGCATGTACAACCACCGTGTTTTCTACTGCACAGACTGCAATGACTGCACCCTCTGCCAAAAATGCACCCTATGCTACGAATCTCTAGACTGTCTCAATTGCTACAGCTGCAACTACTGCGATCATTGCGAAAACTGCAACGACTCAGACCATTGTTATTATTGCATCGGCTGCAAAAATTGCTTCGGCTGCGTAGGTCTACACCAAGCCCAATACCACATCTTCAACAAAAAATATGAACCCGAAGAATACGCAAAAAAAGTAGCAGAATTCTCAAAACATTCCCCAGAAAAAATCCAAGCTCACATAGAACCAGTCCTCACAAAAATCCCACGCAACCACATGTACAGCAAGAAAACCGAGAACAGCTACGGCGAAGACCTTCACTCATCAAGAGACAGCTACTGGGCTTTCGACTCAAAAGGCCTCCACGACTGCACATACGTCTACCACTGCGACGACTCAAAAGACTTACGCGACTGCAGCCACCTCGGCTGGTCAGAAGTCGGCTACGAAATCATGAACGGCGGCAATTTGAACGATTGCATGTTCTGCCTAGGATGCTGGCACTCAAACAACCTCCAGTATTGCGACACCGTTCACAGCAGCAAAGACTGCTTCGGATGCGTCGCCTTAAACCACGGACGATTCAAGATCTTAAACGAACAATACACCGAAGAGGACTACCACAAAAAAGTTACCGAGATCACAGAGCAGATGAAAAAAGACGGTGAATGGGGAAAATGGTTCGACTCACCCTATGAAGAAGTGACCACTTATGGGTTGTAAATAACTTTCCATGAATAAGAATTGCACCAATTGTACACAAACCTTCGAAATCGCCCCCGAAGACGAGAAATTTTACAAACGTATGAAAGTCCCCCACCCCACCTTTTGCCCAGACTGCCGACTCCAACGCAGACTCGCATGGCGTAACGAAAGAACCTTATACAACAACACGTGCAAAGCCTGCAAAAAAAAAATGATCTCAATTTTTCCAGAGGACACTCCACATACAGTGTATTGCCAAAACTGCTGGTGGTCCTTTGATTGGAATCCACATAAATACGCTCAAGAAATCAACTGGAACAGACCATTCTTCGAACAATGGGCAGAATTATTTCACAAAGTTCCAATGCTCGGCATAGTCAACGATAGAATAACTCTAGTAAACAGCGACTACGTCAGTTATGTAACCGATGCAAAAAACTGCTATCTAGTCTTTGCCGCAAACTACCTCGAAGACTGTATGCACAGTGACTACATCTGGGAATCAAAAGATTCTATAGACTGCAGCAATTCCACTAAACTAGAACTTTGCTACGAATGCACAGATTGCGACCGCCTTTTCAACTGCAATTATCTCACAAACTCTCAAGGCTGCGCTGATTGCTACATAGGCTATGACCTGAAAAACTGCCAAAGCTGTTTCGCGTGCGTCCAGCTCAGAAACAAAAAATATCACTTCCTAAACAAACAGTACGAACGAAGCGAGTACAAAGCCAAGGTCAAAAAAACCCTCGCAAAACCCAAGGAACTAGCCGAAATCCAAAAAGAATACGAAGAACTCACCCTCAACCACCCCCGAGAATACGCTCGACTCCTCCGCTGTGAAAATTCAACAGGAGACGCAATCAAAAACTGCAAAAACTGCCACAATTGCTTCGAAGGATACGGAGGCGAAGACATAAAATGGGTAATAAACTTTCCTGGAGAACTAAAAGATTGCTACGATATCTCAGGATGCGCTCGTCTCGAACTTTCAATCGAAGGCCACGCCGTAGGTCTCGGCGGATACAACCTAAAATACTGCAACACAATCATCAACGGCGGCCGCGACATGACTTATTGCGCCTTCACTGACGGAGGCCGCGAACAATTCGGCTGCATCGGCACAAAAAAAGCAAAACACTGCATCCTCAACAAACAATACAGCAAAGAAGAATACGAAAAGCTCGTCCCCCTCCTCATAGAACACATGACCAAGACCGACGAATGGGGAGAATTCTTTCCAGCAGAACTCTCGCCCTTTAAATACGAAGAGACTGTAGCTAATTTATATTTCCCACTTCCTCATACACCTTAGATCTGTGTTTAATAGCCAGAACCTTCACAACTTTCCCCACAATTTTAAAAACCACACGAAAATCCCCCACCCTCAAACTTCTATAACCCTTAAGAGACCTCCTAAGAGGCTTCCCAAATGTTTCCGGCGCTGACACAAGCTTGCTTTCAATACTTTTCCTCACTCTATCCTTTTCCTTTTTTCCAAGACGAGGAATATCTTCTCTCACAACAAGCTCATGGTATTCAATCTCATATATCATGACCAAGCTTTATCGTGAGAAATATATTTTGCACCCTTTGTATCACGCTCTTCGGCAACCATGTTCAGCATATCTGCCTCATCTATCTCGATAGCAATCTTAACAAGCTCACTCGCCTTCGTAGCGACAGGGACATTATCCCTATCTGCAAGCAACTCCAAAGCTTTCTCAATTTCCTCAGAAAGTGTAATATTTACACGCTTTTTAGTAGTAGGCATAAGAAAAGTTTAAATTTTACGTTTTTTTAGACCAACCAAAGTGTAACACAAGTGTATCACCTATGTCAATCGACAAAACCTGCCTCCACTGCTCACAACCATTCAAAATCGCCCTCGAAGACGAGAAGTTTTACAAACGCGTAGACACTCCACCACCTACACACTGCTTCCAGTGCCGCCACCAACGCCAACTCGCCATCCGCAACGAACGATCTTTATACAAAAACACCTGCAACCTCTGCAACACAAAAATAATAGCTGTCTTTCCTGAAGAAACACCATACACGGTATACTGCCACAAATGCTGGCACGGAGACAAATGGGATTCACTCGACTACGGCCAAGACCCCGACTTCACAAAACCATTCTTCGAACAATACGCAGAAATGCTCCGAGAAATCCCCCACTTCGCTCTCTTCCAAGACGGCAAGTCAGAAAATTGCGAATACACAAACTTCGGACTCGCCAACAAAAATTGCTACATGGCAATCGGCGCATGGGCCGAAGATTGCATGTACGGAAGTGCCTTCATAAAATGCAAAGACTGCATGGACTGCATGGTACAAGAATGCGAACTTTGTTACGAATGCTTCAATTGCCTCAACTGCTACAACCTCGACTTCGGAAAAGACTGCCAAAATTGCACAGACAGCCAATTCCTCGAAGACTGTGTAAGCTGCAAAAACTGTTTCTGCTGTGCAGGACTCCGCCACAAAGAATACATGTTCGAAAACAAACAATTAACAAAAGCTGAATACAAAAAACGCCTAACTAACCTCAAACTCACCACCAAACTCGCAGAAGAATACCTACAAAAACTAGACGATCTAGCCTGCAAAACCCCAAAACTCTTCGAACACGGCACAGGAAACGAAAACTGCACCGGAGACTACAACAAACACTGCAAAGACTGCCCAACCTGCTTCGACTGCATCCAACTTGAAGACAGCAAGTACTGCGTATACTGCGGAGTCACAAGCCACAGCCTTTACGATTGCAGCACCAGCGGCGTCGCAACTGAACTTTGCTATGAAACCAACGGCATAAGCCAAGCCCAAAACTCCAAATTCCTTTTCTACGGCCGCTCTCTCTCCGATTGCGAATACTGCCAATTCTGCTTCAACTCACGAGACTTATTCGGCTGCATCGGACTCAACCACAAACGCTACTGTATACTGAACAAGCAATACAAACCCAAAGAATATAAAACCCTCCGCGCCAAACTCATCAAACACATGCGCGAAACAAACGAATATGGCGAATTCTTCCCAATGGAAATTTCTCGCCACAAATACGAAGAGACTGTTGCGCACGATTATTACCCCCGATAAATGCCCACCCAAACAAAACCCTGCCAAACTTGCGCAACCCCCTTCAAAATCGCCTCTGAAGACGAAGCCTTTTACAAACGAATGAAAGTCCCCCACCCAACCTCTTGCCCAACCTGCCGCAACAACACAAGAATGCGCTGGCGCAATTTCAACTCTCTACACAACAGAACCTCAGACCTCTCAGGAAAACCAATAATCTCAATGTTTCCAAAAGAATCCCCCCTAACAGTCTACTCATCAGAAGAATGGCATGGTGACTCGTGGAACGCACTCGATTACGGCCAAGACATAGACTGGAACAAACCCTTTTTCGAACAATTCCACAACCTACATTCAAGAGTCCCCCACGCCTCCCTTCTCCATTACCAATGCGAAAACTCGAACTACTGCAACCTCGCCTTCAACTCAAAAGCCTGCTACATGGTCTTCGGATGTGTAGAAAACGAAGACTGTTTGTACGGCCATATCGTCTGGCGCTCAACAGACTGCACAGACGGCCTCTATCTCTACGAATGCGAACTCTGCTACGAATCCACCGATTGCATCAGCTGCTACAACTGCGATTACTGTAGAGAATGTCGCAACAGCAACGACCTCAAACATTGCTATGACTGCGTCGGCTGCCATTTCTGTTTCGGATGCACAGGCCTCCGCCAAAAAGAATATTGCATATATAATGAACAATTCACCAAAGAAGAATACAAATCTCGCCTCGCCAGCAACAAACTCACCGGAAACCTCGAAGACCGCCTCAACCAACTCACCCTAGAAACCATCCACCCCCACTACTACGGCTACCAAAACGAAGACGTTTCCGGCAATCACATCTATTACTCAAAAAACACACATCACTCCTTCGACGCAAAACGCTGCGAAGACTGTAAATTCCTTTTCACAGCTCAGCGATTCAACGACGTCTATGACGCAAGCTTCTGCTCCGGAGACTGTGAAGTTTCCTACAACTGTCTCTCAATCGGCAATTGCCAACACCTAATATGCAGCCAACGCTGCCACGACTCCAGCAACCTTCAATACTGCGACGAATGCACATCCTGCCACGATTGCTTCGGCTGCATCGGCCTCAAGCACAAACGTCACTGCATCCTGAACAAACAATACGATCGCGCAACCTACGAGAACCTACTCCCCCGCCTCATCGCCCACATGACCAAGACAGACGAATACGGCAAATTCTTCCCAGAAGAGATCTGTCCATTCACCTACGAAGAATCTATTCTGAGCTCGTATCAGCAATAGGTTTTCTCGAATGCACCTCCACAAGAGGCTTAGTATGATCATAGTCCTTCGGCGGACTATCGTCACGAGGACCCCTTATTAAATCCTCCATTCCAAGCTCATCATGCAAACATGCCAAAATAGCATCAGCAACATTTTCCGAAATCTGTTGAGTTGGTTTAGCAAGCCTTCTGCCTCCAGGTTTAGCAGGATCTTCAATAGTAACTTTCATCTCTCCAAATTCAGGAATCTTAACAATATTCGCAAAAACTCGTCCTCCAGGAACAAGCTTTTCAACTTCTTTACGAACCCACGAACGATAAATTCCAGTAGTTTCTTCTTCAGCTAATTCAATACTAGACGAATCGCTCATATCTTCTGGATCCTCATGCCAAACTAATCTAAAAGGCAAAGTTCTAGGAGTGAAATGAACAGCAATATTTTCTCCCTCACTCAAAGATATATCATGACAACTACCCTGATCCTCAATCAAAAACTGATCAGCGTTCAGTTTTGAAACAACTTCCACAAATTCCGCCTTTTTCTCCTCATTCATATCATAGAGTTGAGCAGCCAAAAGCAAAGATGGACATCTCACACGAAGTCGTGACAAATCAAACCCTTTTCTAGCCTCTAAATTTTCGACAATTTTTGACAAATTTCTTACCACAAAACGATCAACTACAATTACCCCTTCCTCAGGAATTTCAACCCCATCTCCAAAACAAGCCTCAACATCAATACTCGGCTCATCATTAACCCCATACCCCCTAAAACCAGTAAGAACTCTGTGAACATTAAATACTAACTCTGCCGCATCATACCAACCCCCATCAATCATACTCTGAAGTAAAGCCTGTGCTCTTACCTGATGTTCATGAGCTTTATTATCCACAACATCATCACCCTCCTCATCATCATTAACATTCAATTGCTCTAAATAATCAATCAGCATAGCCCTGGTCGACTCATCAAAACCAACTTCATCAGAATAAGGAATTATACGGAAAGACCACTAAAAGTCAACCCTTCAGCCCCTTCCCTATAAAAGATGACTCCCCACTCCTTTTCATATATAATAGCAAGGCCTCGCAAAGGCTAAAATTAACAACCTTTTTCTATGAAATACATTCACGCACTCAAAGGAGGCCTTCTAGCCCTCATCATTTTTGCGATAGCAGCATACGTAATCCAAGGCAAAGGCCCATCAGAAAAAATAGAAATCATACTTACCATAAGTACATTTTTATTCGCAATTCTCTCAGGATTCTTCATCTCAAGACTAAACACAAGATTCAACACAATCAGAGAAGTCACAGCCGCAGAAGACGCTCACTGGCTCACTCTATACAAAACTTCAACACTATACGGAAAATCATTCTCAAAAAAAATTGCAAATATCATTGAGAAATACTTCATGATTTGCTTCGACCATACCATCGCAATCAATTATGCCCCCACCACGAAAAACTTTCTCTCCCTATATGACGAGTTAAATAAAATCAAAAAATACCGCGGAGAAAGTTCGTTTCAATCAATGCTAACAGATATTTCTGCTATAGAAGAAAACCGAAACAAAAGCTCAGTCCTCGTCGCAGAACAAGTATCAAAAGGCCAGTGGACAATACTCATCTCACTTACAGGTATAATCACGTTCTGCATCTTTTACCTAAAAATACCCGAATTTTACTCTCAAATCATAACAGTAATACTATCAACAATCCTGATCCTGGTCCTACTAATGATACGTGACCTCCACAATTTACGACTTGGCGGAGACCTCCTCGCAGTAGAATCAGGCCAAGAAATCTTGGAATCAATAGGAAAGCTCAGATATTACGGTAAACCATATAGCACTGCAGACATCCCTAAATACGTCAAAAAATTCCGACTGGGATTTCATGAACCTGGCGAAAAACCAAAAATTAAAACAGTTACCAGAAAATAATTCACCGGCCCATATGCGCTTCGACATACTCACAATCTTTCCAGAAATCTTTGACTCGTACCTGAACGAGAGCATTATCAAACGTGCCCGCCAAGAACGCATCATCGATATATACACACATGACATTCGCAAGTTCTCCCTAGACAAGCACCACAAAGTCGACGACAAACCATTCGGAGGTGGACCAGGTATGTTGATGACCCCTCAACCACTCCACGACACCATTCAACACGTTCGCCAATTCAATTCAGGACCCGTTATTTTCCTCTCTCCAGACGGGAAGCAACTCACTCAACGCAGAGCGGAAAAACTAGCAAAACAACTAATAAAACAAACCGCAAAACACAAACCACGAAAAACCAGAAGCAAATCCCCACGAACCCCTCAACCAGGAATCATACTGCTCTGCGGCCGATACGAAGGCATCGACCAACGCATAAGAGACCACTTCATCGACGAAGAGCTTTCAATAGGAAAATACGTCCTCACAGGAGGTGAACTCCCAGCAATGGTCGTAGTCGACTGTATAGCAAGACTCATCCCAGGAGTCCTCGGCCACAACGAATCACACGAAGAAGAAAGCTTCTCTCCAGCCTTAAAACGCAAAAAGGAATACCCACACTATACAAGACCAGCCTGTTTCATGGACCACAAAGTCCCAGACGTACTTCTTTCAGGCCACCACAAAGAAATCAACAACTGGCGCCAACGCAAACTCCACTAAACCAAAACCTCGCCACCAAACCCCCAACCCTCACCTATGCACCGCAAAAAATTAGAAAAAATATTCGAAGAATTAAAATCAAGTCCAGAAGGACTAACTTCCAAACAAGCCCAAAGTCGAATCAATCAATACGGGCCAAACATTCTCAAAGCAAAAGTTCGCCCATTTTGGGTTGTAGAATTCTTCAAGGAATTCCTCGACCTAATGGTCATCATTTTAATAATAGCCGGAACAATAGCCTACGCATTCCACGAAACAACAGATGCAACAGTCATCTTCGCAGTAGTGTTAATAAACGCAGTAGTAAGCTTCGTTCAGAAATACAAAGCTGAAAAAGCAGTCGAAGCACTTCAAGCAATGGTTTCCCCACACGCACACGTCGTAAGAAACAACGAACGCATCGAAATCCCCGCAGAAGAAGTAGTACCAGGAGACATCCTTCTCCTAGAAGAAGGAGTGAAAATCACAGCAGATGCACGAATAATAGAAGCTCATCAATTAGAGTCAGACGAATCGATCCTCACCGGTGAATCAAACCCAGTAAGAAAGGAATCCGTAACCCTCAGAGGCAAATACCTCCCAAAGATTGAACACAAAAACACAGTATTCACAGGAACAATAATAACCCACGGAGTAGGGAAAGCCATCGTAATAGCCACAGGAGACAAAACAGAGTTCGGGAAAATCACGAAACTAACCGCAGAAACCGTCCAAGACCTATCCCCTCTCCAAAAGGAATTAAAAAGAGTAGGCCTATTCATCGCAATCCTCACCCTAACCATCTCAGGAATTCTATTCGCAGTAGGAACACTACTTCAAGGAAAAGCATTCATAGACAATCTACTATTCACAATTTCCGTTGCTGTGGCAGCAGTTCCTGAAGGCCTCCCCGCAACCATTACAATAGCACTCGCCCTAGGCGTCCAACGCCTAGCAAAAAAGAAAGCAATCGTAAAACAATTATCTTCAGTCGAAACCCTAGGAGCCACAACTGTCATCCTCTCAGACAAAACAGGAACCCTCACAAAGAACGAAATGACCGTCAAAGAACTCTTCTTCAACAACCAATATGCAGAAACAAAAGGAGTCGGATACAACCCAAAAGGAGAAATCCAAATCTTCTGTGACAAGAAAGAACCAATGATAATAGGAAAAGACGATGCAGTAATGATCGACTCAGAACGCAGAAAAAGAGACCTCCAAAGCCTCTCCAAAAAAGATCCTCACACATACGAAGCTCTGAAAATACTAGCCCTCACAGGAACACTTTGTAGCGAAGCCAGACTGAACAAAAACTCTGACAACAAATGGAAACTCGTTGGAGATCCAACCGAAGGAGCCATTCTCACTCTGGTAAAAAAAGCTGGATTCTCATTTCGCACATTCGCAGACAATTACAAATATCTAGAGAAATTGCCTTTTGATTCAGAAAGAAAAAGAATGTCAGTCGTAGTAAAAGATCTACGAGAACACCAAATTCTAACACTCACAAAAGGAGCACCCAATACAGTATTGGACAAATGTACAGGCATCTTAATCAATGGGAAAAAGATCGATCTCACAAAAGCAAAAAGAGAAGAATTGACCAAGCAGGCAAATAAAATGGCGAAAAACGCACTACGAGTAATAGCCTTTGCATACAAAGAAATGCCAAAGAAACAGAAGGACCAATACACAGAAGCAGCAACTGAAAACAACCTAACATTCGTAGGATTTGCAGGAATGATCGACCCTCCACGCCGTGAAGTAAAAGACGCCATCGCCCTCACGAAAGAAGCCGGGATAAAAACATACATAGTCACAGGAGACAACGGCTTCACAGCAGAAGCAATCGCAAGACAAATAGGATTATTAACAACCAAAGACTACGAAATAATAACAGGCCTCGACCTCAACAAAATCTCAGACAAAAAACTAAAAAAACTCCTCGCAGACAAAACAAAAGAACTCATCTTTGCAAGAGTCAGCCCTCAACACAAACTCAAAATTGCAAACACATTGAAAGAGATGGGTGAAGTCGTAGCAGTGACCGGAGACGGAGTAAACGACGCCCCAGCATTGAAACGAGCAGACATTGGAATAGCAATGGGAATAAAGGGAACTGACGTATCAAAAGAAGCAGCAAACATGGTTCTGGCCGACGACAGCTTCAGCACAATAGTCCGAGCAATAGAAGAAGGTCGAACCATTTATGAAAACATGAGGAAATTCATCTTTTATATTTTCTCATGCAACATTGGAGAATTGGCCACCATTTTTGTAGCAATCCTAGCACAACTTCCAGCCCCACTCACAGCAGTCCTCATCCTCTCAGTAAACATCGGAACAGACCTATTCCCCGCTCTAGCATTAGGGGTAGAACCAATCGAAAGAGACATAATGAGCAGACCCCCAAGGAATCCAAAAAAACACATCATCGACTGGAGATTCGCAGCTAGATTCACATACATCGGCATATTCATAGGAGCCATCGTAATAGGAGTCTTCACATGGAATTTATATAGATACGGATGGTCACTAGGAGATTCTCTCAACACAGACACAATCGCATATATCAAATCGACAACCATGGCCTTCGCAACCCTCGTAGTAATCCAACTCTTCAACGCATACAACGCCCGCAGCCAAAACAAATCTATCTTCACGGTAGGCCTATTTAAAAACCCATTCCTACTCATAGCGATCATCGCATCATTCGGTATGCTATACGCAATCACCGAACTTCCTCTTCTTCAAAAATATCTAAGCACAACAGCACTAGATTCAACCGAATGGAGCATCATTTTCGTATCATCTTTTGCAATCCTACTCATAGAAGAAATCCGCAAATTTTTTATCAAAATTCACTGATATGAAAATAACCATCCCCCCATCAGGTTACTTAAGAGTAAAAGTCACCCCAAAGAGCTCAAAAACCGAACTCACTGAAATCTTGGAAGACGAAGAAGGACCAACTCACAAAATCCGGATAAAAGCAGCCCCCGAAAAGGGCAAAGCGAACGAAGAGTTAATTCGGTTCCTTTCAAAAGAACTCAACCTCCCCAAATCTGCATTCAGCATAATCAGCGGAAAAACCGATCGCTTAAAACTCATCAAAATCACAAGCCCCCTCCCATGACACATAGAGCAAAAAAATCACTAGGCCAAAACTTTCTCCAATCCAAAGCCATAGTTGCAAAAATAATCAAAACAGCAAAAGTCACCTCAAAGGACCACGTGATTGAAATCGGACCAGGCCTTGGCATCCTCACAGAAGAACTCGCAAAACATGCGAAAAACACAACAGCCATCGAACTCGACAAAGATTTAATCCCAACCCTCAAAGAAAATCCAGCCCTCAAAAAAGTAGAGATCATCAACGCAGATGCACTACTTTTCAAAGCACCAAAAAACACCAAGTACAAAGTCGTAGCAAACATCCCCTACTACATAACATCCCCTTTGATAACAGCATTCCTGACCCAGAAAAACCCACCAACATCAATGACACTCTTGGTCCAAAAAGAAGTAGCTGAAAAAATCATCACAGACCCACCCGAATCAATTCTCGCACTTCAAACTCAACTGTATGCAAAGCCAATACTCGCATTCGGAGTTCCGGCAAAACATTTCAAACCAAAACCCAAAGTTGATTCAGCCGTAATCCATTTAGAAACTCTCAAAAAAACCACAAGACCAAAAAATCCAACCAAAATCCTTGAACTAGCAAAACAAGCTTTCTCTCAAAAACGAAAGAAACTTTCAAATACTCTCAAACACATCAAACCCTCACTAATAAAATTCAAACTCATAGACAAACGCCCTCAACACCTCACTCTGAAGGATTGGGAGAACCTAGCCAACCACAAACAATAGCCTACAAAACCTTGTTTTTCCAAGACTTAAGTGTTGGGAAGAAAAATTAAAAAGTATTTAGTTATATTTTTGAGCATCATGATGCTCAAAAACTGAAGGAGTTGATCATGATCAATCCTTCAGCTCTATAACTATACTTTTCTTATTTTTTCACAACACGCTATCCAAATCCTCCTTCATCGCAATCACAGCTTCACGAGCAGCATCCGCATAAGCCTCCGGCCCATAAGCATCATTTTTCTCATACGCAAATGTAATCCCCCTAGAAGAATTCACGATAGCTCCAAGCCCATCGTCATTGAAACATGGCTTCACATCAGCAGCTCCTCCTCCTTGAGCACCATATCCTGGCACCAGAAAGTAAGCCGTAGGCATGATCGCACGCAAATCAGCAGCCTGTTCAGGGAAAGTAGCCCCAACCACAGCTCCAACATTGCTATAACCACTCTCTCCAATAATATCCGCCCCCCAACTATCAACGTAATATCCCATTACCTCATACAAAGGTAGAGCATCTTTCTTTCCACCTTTCACAGCATCTCCAAGCACAGCCAAATCCTGCAAATCCCCCGAAGATTTATTTGAAGTTTTCACCAAGACAAACACCCCCTTTCCTTCCTCCGTCGCAACCTTGATAAAAGGAGCCACCCCATCCAATCCAAGATAAGCATTCACCGTCACCGAATCCGCATCAAAAACCCTCATCGACTCATCCTCAACAGCCGTCTCTCCAAGATAAGCCCGCGCATAAGCCTCAGCTGTCGAACCAATATCATTTCTCTTCACATCAGCAATAGTCACCAACCCCTTCTCATGAGCATAATCCAAAGTCTCTTGATAAGCCCACATCCCCTCAGCTCCAAAAATCTCATAGAAAGCAACTTGCGGTTTCACAACCGGAACCAAATCCTCAACCGCATCTATTATCCCCTTGTTGAACGTAACGATAGCCGAAGCCGCCGCCTTCAGTGGGTTCTTCAAATTCTCCTCCGCCTTGAAAGCCTCCTCTCGAATAAATTCAGGAATTTGATTCAAACGAGGATCCAGCCCAACACAAATAGGCGTCCCCTTCTTTTTAATGGCCTCTACCATTCTATCTGTAAAATGTTTTTGCATGTGAAAGTTTGTTAAGATTTTCCAAGCAAAAGTATACGTCAAAAACGATCTTCCACCAAAGCCCATTTAATCCTATCTAGGGTAACACTACCAAAACCATTCTCCTTACCACTAATCAATCCTTCAACAAAAATCCTGAGCTTCTTCCCCTTCCCAGTCGTGCAACGCAAACGAGTTAAATCATTTATAAACTTAGCATCAGAATCAAAATCACAATCAACCTCAACCATCAGTCTCAAAACATTCTTAAGATCCTCAAAAGTAATATCTTTAATATTATTCAAAATCATACTGAAAAACTTAGGACCAAACTTGGTTTTATGAGCCCTTAAAGAATCGAAAATTGGCTTGAGATCAGATAAACATGCGCCTTGACACCTATTAGCAAAATGCATGTAAAACCCACGGACAGGCTCAATAGCATTTTCTCCCTCAGTAGCATCTGAGAATTCTGCAACAGCATCATTAAACTTTTCCCTCGACATCATCTCGCTAATAAGATCACCAACATTGGCCAATTGAAACCAAATATCACGAAACTCTGCATCCAACTCAGAATCCCCACTTTCCAAAACAGCACTCTGCAAATGATTCATAACCGGATCAACATCAATTTTCTGAGCCCCCTCTGGATAGGCATCCCCATCCAAAACATCACTTAAAACAACCGATTCAACCTTTCCCCTCAGAGTCTCAACCAAACTAGAGATCCTCTCCATAAGAACACCTGACGACCGAACATCATCAACTCGAACACTAGGCGCGAATACACTTTTGGAAGCTTCATATACAAACTCATTACCCATAGCAACAAATTAAATTACAGGAGACGACCCTACACCTAGCGTGAGTACTATGTCAACGACTACTATTTACCACTCTTTGCTCCCTTCCTCTTCTTTTTCTTTCGTCCAACTCTATCCTTAGAAACCTGAGCCTCCTCTACCAACAACCTCCAAAATTCCACAAAATTCTCATCCAATTCAGAATTAGATAAGTCAAATTCATACCCTTTAGCTGTAACCAACTCTTTACACCTTTCCACAGCTCTCAAAATCTCACGCCCACCAAACTTAAATCTACTTTGAAAAATTTCAAGATAATCAATCTTTTTTCCACCCATCTTTAAATCAGTCAACCAACCACCAAGCAACGAAACAAAATCATCAACAGTCCCACTCTTATTAGAAGATTCCTTGCCATGTTTATCCTCATATTTTTCACGAACCTTATCCACAACATGCCCATACAAAAGCACCCACGAAAGACCAAGAGTCCGATCCCCAACGACACCATTCTCATCATCTTCCACCTCCTGAACATCCCAATCAGGCAACGTGAAAGCTACAGCATCTCTACCATTCTTTATTCTCAACTGAGTTTCCTCATCCAAGAGCTTCCCAGTAAGAGCGTCAACAGGCGTTCCATTTTCCATCTCATAAGCCTTCATTATATCAGGCCGTCCATTTAAACCAGAAAAGACCCCCTCCATCTCTCTCTTCAAAGACACAAAATCAACACCACTATCATCCAAAAGTGAAATAAACTTATCATTAGGAGAAACTCCCTCTTCCCACATAAACTCAATGAAACCAATGTAGTCCTTAACCTTATCAAATTCTGCATATCTCTTAACATACTCATACAAATCAACACACCACTCTCCACTCAAAATCTCAATCCCAGTACTACGAGCATATGAAAATTCAACAATATCAATACCTCTGCTTTGGAAAAAGTCCTCCAACCTCTTCTTCAAAGAAGAACACATCGTCACCGACAAGTCCAATTTAGAAATAAGCTTTCTAACATCATCATCCCCACCACCTCTCTCATCATAGAGCCTTTCAATCATAGCCATAAAATCATCAACATTCCCACACTCCAACAAATACTCATAATCCTCAGCCAAAACAGCTCGACGAGAAACATATCCATAAATCTCAAAAAACTGCTTGTTCATTTTTCCAGGCATAGACATAGTCCTACCAGAATTAACATACCTATCATGCAAGTCATTCATTTCACCATCTTTAACCATAAACCCAATCCTATCCTTAATTTTAACTGCCATCTCTGGATCCAAATCAAGATCCTCAAGCAAATGAGCCCTAACAGGAACATTGTGAGAATAGATTAGAGAAACAACCCCAATAAAATCATCAACAGCAAGAGGGGCCTTTTCCCCATTTAATTTGATATCCCCAAGCTCAGTTTTTGACGACTCGTTTGCAAATTCAAGCATCTTCTTCCAAATAGTCGACGGAACAAACCTCATACCTTCAAATTCAGCTGCAGACGTATGCAGTATTCGCAAGGCCTCCCGAAATCCACTACACAATCCCAACCACTTTACCAAAACCCCCTCACTTACCTTCAATTTATGATCCTTAATCAACGTATACAAAAACAATCCCTGTTCAAAAGCCCTACTCTTATCAAGACTAGACAAGAAAAAATCTTGACTCACAAGAACAGGTCTAATTTCAGAAATCTCTATCAACCTGCCATAAAGATCCTTATACTTATCAGCATCTGGTATTTCTGATAATAAATAATGGGCTGTCTTCATATTCGGCTTAACCTTCAACTCCTTCATATAACCAAGAATTCTCATCCTTTCCTCAACACTATCAGAGGAAACCATCCAAGAATTAAAAACACCAGGATGCAACAACTCCTTATACCCTTTCACCTGCATTATATACCCAAACAACTCTTCCCCAGCCCTATAATCTTTACAGGTCAAAAACAAAGCCTCCAACGTAACAATCTTTAAAATCCTCAACTTCAAAGCATTCGAAATCTTTGAAAGAGCATCTTTATTCCCAATACCACTCTCAACAACATCATCTATGCCTGAAAAACCAATAGCAGAATTGCTTTCAACACTAATAGGTAATGTTAAAGTTTCTTTCCCCTCAACCTTCCATCCAATAGGTTCAATCTTAGCCCCCTTTAAACACTCCATCCCCTCATCAGATCGAGCCAATTCTAAAATCATAGAATTCAGATTGTTTTTAACAAAAGCAGAAGCATCATTCAAATAATTATAAGAAACTGCAACATCAGCAAAATCCTCATATTCAACTCCAACTCCCTCGTGACCATAAACAGGAGAGTAAACATCTCTTTCCAAATGTTTGTAGCTACTCCTAATAACTCCTTTAACCACTCCTTTTTGCTCTTCTTCTGATTTTCCTTCAAGAAAACTACTCATCTGTCAATAAGGTTACAAAATGGTAGAAATTCTACGTCAAAAGTGTAGGTTTGTCAACCCCACTTAATCAATACAGCTAGTTTATCTACTCCATCACATACTCTTTAACCTTCTGCACGACTCCGGTGTTGTGATTGACCTTCCAAACATTCACATCCTCATCGCCAACAAGCATCAAGCGTATTCTATTATCTGATGTTGTAGCCATTCCGCCAAATACATACCCATCTGTAGCTTCAAAATCGAATGTCTTCAGAGCACCACCGTTCAACTCAACCTTCACGACCTGAGCATCATCTCCCTCCTCATCAACAAACAAAACACGAGAAGCCAAATCCTTTTTCCACCAACCACGATCAAAATCTACAAGATCATAACCAGCAGGTCCGCTCAAAATATCAGAAGTAAACGAGGACAAATCTTTCAATTTAATCGTCTCAATAAAATAATCTGAATCTGAAACCCACAACAATTGAATCCTATTGTACCGATCCATCAAAATCCTATCAGCAACAAAACCCTCTACTGGAGCCTCAAACCCATATACTTTCTTGAAAACTCCTTCCGCATTGTATTTATTCACCAGGGCATCACCATCAGAATTCTCCCATAAAACAAAAGGCAATCCACCTTTATTCAAAGCAAAATCCTTCAGTTCGAGCTCCGAAAAGTTATCAAAATAAACAATTCTGTTCAAAGAGTCATCCCCATCTTCAGATCTACGATAAAGCCCAGCCTTTGCCATATCATCATAGTGCCAAAGCGCCCAGGCGAAGTAGTAAGGCCTCTTCCAGCTCATCTCAACGTCCTTTACGACATAACTACTACTATAACCAGTAGCAAACCCGTAAGTACCATAATTATCCACAACCATAGCCATCAACCTATCTTCAAAATTCTCCCAAACAACACCATTGTTTTTCCAAATTGAAGTTAAAAATTTAGGTTCCCACTTAGAAACTGGTGGTGGTGGTGGCGGTGCATTGTACTCATCATCATCATCTGCATTTTCACACCCTGGATCATCAAGATCAACTAGCCCATCATCATCATTGTCCTCACCATCACCACACTGATAAACTGGTGGCGGCGGTGGTGGCGGTAGCGTGTCATCAATGATTGTGTGAGTGTAAGCACCCACATCTCCAATAACAACATTCCCCTCCAATACACTCAAGCTCAAAACTATAGTTTCGTCTTCCTCTAGCTCATCATCGGAAAATATTTGCAATTTAACAACAGCGGTCTCCGTAGAATCAACCTCTATACTCATTCCTCCTGGTAAATCAAAATCTTCTCCAAGAACAGCAGTCCCATTAACATTAAGGCCTAAAACAATATTATCAGTTCCTTTCCCATCTAAATTAACAACAACATCAACCGACCCCCCACTTTCAACCTTGCTTCCAGATTCAACCTCAAATTGTGCAACAACAGGTGGCGGCGGTGGTGGTGGCGGCGGAGGAGGTGGTTCAGGCAAATCCCCAGAATTAGCCATAAAGAAATCCCATTGCCATTGATTCGAATCTTTTTCCCAATTGTGACCTAGATCATATGCAACCTCAGTTGATTTATAAGTATAACCTTTCGCTGCCATTTGATTGATCAGCTCTTTGCTACGAGAAGGCTCCACGGTAGTGTCACCCTCAGAATACAAAACATAACCAGGCACCATCACATCACCCCTAACATCAACAGGAAAAGAAAAACCAGCATAAGAGATTATTCCACCCGAATGAGATGCGAAAGCGGTGACAACATCAGGTCTATTCATTGCTAAATAAAAACTAAAAATTGCTCCATACGAATGCCCAGTAGTGAACACATGGCTCGACTCCAATACATCATATTTCCCCTCAACTTCAACTAACATCTTGTCAAAAAACAAAACATCCTGCGAACACTTGCCAGAAGGATTTTTGCAATACCTACCACTAGAAGACTCACCAATATTCATCACATCCCAGTGTTTTCCAGCCGGATCATATTTAATAGTCCAAACAAAAATTTTCAAACTCTTTTCAGGCAGAGTCAAAGAATCCGGAAAAACAACAACAAACTCATTTTCATCCGCAGTCGCTTGCCAGTTATAGTAGCCACCAGCTGCGTGCCAAGCATCACCTCCCAAACCATGGAACATAAAAACAACAGGACACTCCTTATCAACACAAGAATCAGGCTGATAAACAAGATACGTTCGATCAATGCCTTTTACACTAGTATGTTCTTCAACCAAATCAGACGCAAAAGCAGTCGCACTCAGGACAACAAACGCTAATAAAAACGTTCCAAACACAAATAAAAAATCGCGAAATTTCATTTGAAATTTTGTTATAAAAATAAACCAACCAAAAAAATACCATATATATTACAATGACTCCAGAAAAAAATTACTACCAAGAGACTCAATCTATGCAAATCCATGCTTCTCTCCCCAACCTGAAGTATCGTTTTTGAAGTCCATCACAGTTTCATACATCTCGTCTGAGATATCACCCCTCTCACGAGCAAGCCCGATTAGATCTGTAAATCCAGTAAGATTAGTCAATTTGATATCCGCTTCCGCGAACCTGGTAGCCGATTTCTGAAGCTCCCAACTAACAATCGCAAAAATATCAGTCACAATCCCATTCGCCTCACGCACAGCCTCCGCTGCCTTCACACTCGATCCTCCAGTTGAAATCAAATCCTCAACAATCAAAACCTTCTGAGCCGACTCAAGATATCCCTCAATCTGCTTCGAAGCTCCGTGCTCTTTCTTCTCAGGTCTAATATAGATCATCGGAAGATCCATTTTTTGTGCAAGAAACGCAGCCCAAGGAATAGCAGCCGTAGCCGTTCCTCCAATAACATCAGGCAGATCCATCTCTCCATGCGCAGCTTTCATCTCAACCAACTCCTTGAAAGCCTCAACCACAGCCTCCCTTTCTTCCGGGAAAGAAATCATTTTCCTATTATCACAATACACTGGCGATTTGATCCCACTTACCCAAGAAAAAGGCGGATCAACCTTTACCATAACAGCCTTTTTGTTCAAGAGATTAGTCGCAATTTTGCGCGAAAGTTCATTTGAGTCCATATGAGTTGAAGTTAAGTTTACTGTGCCAAAACTATCAAACCCCACCTAAAAAATCAAATTGCAAATGGTTTTGTTTGCACTAATCCAGACCACCCGTGTAATATCCCTCCGATGTCCACCTCCAACCCTGGTGGGCTGATCTGAATCTAGAATTTCCCAATGACGTTTTTTCTCGGTTTGGATCAGCTCACAAACGGTTCGGAGAGGACTAAAACAATGCGCGTTGTTCCTTGAAAGAACAGAAACGGGCAAAGAGCTGATTACCCTCGTCGAAAGCAGACGAGGACTCGACCGGTGAGGTTGCTAGGATGTAAAGCCTAGTTGACCCGATCTCGCCACTATTGCTTATCGCCGGTTGGCACCATTTAGCCAACCACATTTTCGGTCAAAAGCCTCTCACACCCAGTCACGGACTGTATTGAGGCAAGTAGACCACGAATCGACCCTGGTAACCCGTGGCGATTGAGTTCGACCACGGCAACCAATAGAAGGAGATGAAAGATGAGACACTTGATTATCTTACTGATGGCCATCGGACTGATGGCCCTGTCGACCGGCATCGTAGCCGGCGCGGAGAAGGACGTCGACGAGGCCCAGATCACCCCACAAGAGATGGAGGAGATCGTGGCGACCGTGGACATGGACGAGACCGAGGGGACCCTGATCGCGACGGCGGAATTCGACACCGGCCAGGCGATCTGCGAGGAGATGACGGAAGCCGACGAGACCTGCGAGACCGCGAACGCGAACGCGCCACCGGAAGAGACCACGGCGCTGACGACCGACGACGAGATCATGGAGAGCGCGCCCAACCTGCCTGCGGCGGCCCCCGTGGCCTTCATCCACACCGACGACGATGCAACGACCGGCAAAACAAGGACTGAGGTGGTCATGCTCATGCGGAGCAACGACGCGACCACCTGCACGGACGAGGACTGCGACGAGACGACAACGACCAACAACGTGGACGTCATCGTGCTGCTGATGCGGACGAACGACGAAGACTCCCAGAAGGCGGACGACACGCGGACGGCGATGTTCCATGGCCAAGAGACGACGGCGATGGGCTCTTCCTGGACGACCTCGATGCGATGCTGACCGATCGGTCATGCTTCGCGTCCCCCACGCACATGAATCCAAATCATGTGCAAACCAACCCACCGACTCAGCTCGCGACTCAACGGCCCACAAACCGATGAGTTGCCAAGCCCCGAAGTGTTAGGAGAGTTACGGCTACAACGGGCCCACAAGCCCACACAGCCTAGCCAGCTATTAGGAACAACGCGCACTCTGGACCGGGCGATCTCGAGATCCATATCTTGAGATCCCCGGCCTGTTCCAAAACACACAAAAAAAACAACTTCAAAAAAACCCCAACTTAAATTTCAAAACCTAGAAAAACAATCACCACTCAACTTTTCTCCCAACCGAGTCACGGTGATATTTGCCAAACTCACTAAACCCAAGAGCCCTCTCCCCTTCAAACACAGTCCCCTCTTTGCAAACACAAATCCCACTATCATCCACACAACACTGCCCACAAACTCCAAATCCACATTTCATATATCTTTCAAGCGCCAACTCACTTTTTATACCTTTATCACGAGCAATCTCAGCCGCCCTTTTCATCATCATCTCCGGCCCACACGCATAGATCTGAGAAACGCCCGACTCCTTAGCAAGAATCTCTTCAAGAACTTCAGTATTATATCCTTTGTGCCCTTTCGAACCATCATCAGTCGCAGCATGATATTTCACATTTCCACCAAGCTCACCAACCCTGTCTTCGTAAAGCAACATCGAATCAGATCGAGCTCCAACCACAAAATCCACTTTGCACCCATCCTCAACAGCCGCACGAGCCAACCCATACAAAGGCGCCGCTCCGTAACCACCTGCCAACAAAACAAGATGTTCTCCCTTCGACCAACTATATCCATTTCCAAACGGTCCTCTCAATCCAACCAAATCTCCTTCTTTTAATTTAAATAACTCCTCAGTCGCCTCTCCAACCTTAGCAATCGTCAACCAAAATTCATCACCACCATCATACGCAATCGAAAACGGTTTTTCATCAACTCCCGGAATCCAAAGCATCACAAACTGCCCCGGCTTGCTCCCCAATTCATATTCAAACTGAAAAGTCCAAATCGAATCAGTCTCCTTCACTATTTTCTTTATAGGAAGAGTCTCCGGTATTGTGTTGAAATTCTTTACGTCCATGTTTGTTGTGTTTTAAAACTCCCGAACTCGGCTACCCCCTTTACTTAAGTCCGAACTTAACTAATAGTTCCCACCACATCCCCCACATCCCCCACTCCATTCTCATCACACCATTTATCCATCTCTTGAACAACTTCACCAAACCCAGCCGCATCCCGATAATAAACCATCGTCCCCATTCCCACCAAAGTCGCTCCAGCCATCATCATCTCCACAGCATCCTCTCCAGTCAAAACACCTCCAGTTCCAATTATCGGCAAACCAGTCGCCTTCCAGATATCGTTCACACATTTTACAGCCACAGGCTTGATAGCAGGCCCACTCACTCCTCCAACTCTATTCGCCAAGATCGGCTTACGAGTCTTCAGATCTATCACCATTCCAGGTCCGATAGTATTGATCGCACAGAAACCATCCGCACCTTCTTCAGCACAAGCCTTCGCAATCCGTCCAATATTCGGAACATTCGGCGAAAGCTTCACAATCATCGGAATCTTCGACTCAAGCTCATCTAATTTCCTCTTAACCACCTTCGTCACCTCAGCAGCCTGCAAAAGATCACAAGCAAAAGGAATTCCCATTTCGTCCTCAACATTCGGACAAGATATATTTACTTCAATAATATCAGGTTGTAATTTCACAATCTCTTCAGTCAAATCTGCAAACTCACTCTGCTTTCCCGCTACAATACTCGCAATCACCGGCGCCGGTCGCACATTTTCTGCACCAGACCCCGCTGGTTCTCCATACTCAGCAAACAACCCTCGAGCCTTCTCGATCCCCGCATCACTCAACCCAACCGCATTCAAGAAAAAGTGCTCAGTCCCAAACATCGTTGGATTCTTGTGCCCCTTATGCTCTTCCATCCAAATAGACTTGGTTGTCACACCTCCAGCTCCCATCTCCACAACTCTCTTCAAAGACGCAGCAGTCACACCCAAAACACCCGACGCAAGAACAGTTGGGTTCTCGAACTCTACGCCGCAGAAATTTACTTTTAGGTTTGCCATATTTGTATGAAGTTTCATGCACAAATCTATCAGAAAACAAGAAAAATCACAATTAATTCACACAAACAAAAACCTCTCTTGACTTTTCTCTCATCCCTGTTATAGTACCGACGACCCTAAAACCACACAAAATGACCGATCAAGCTTTCATAAAGAGAATATCAAAAGAAAGGGGCGATCGTTATTTATCATGCACAGACGTTATCAGCTTCGACGATCTAACCAACAAAGACCTCGAACTAATTTTCGACCTAGCCAAAGTAGCAGAAGATCTCCTTAAAGGAGATATGAAAAAGACTTCAATGCTGAAAGGGAAATCTCAAATAAACTTCTTCATGGAAGAATCAACCAGAACAAGGACTTCTTTTGAACTGGCAGGAAAAAACCTAGGAGCAGACACCATCAACATTTCAGGAAGCAATTCCTCTCTGAAAAAAGGTGAAACCCTCCTCGACACAGCGATCACGATAGACCAAATGCAACCAGACATCGTAGTGATGAGAACAGGATTCTCAGGAGCTGCAGATTTCTTTGCAAAAAACATGAAAGCAGCAGTAATAAATGCAGGAGATGGATGGAACGAACATCCAAGCCAAGCACTCCTCGACATATACACAATGCTACAACACAAACCAAAACTTAAAGGCAAAAAATTAACAATAGTCGGAGACATCCTTCACTCAAGAGTCTTCGGATCACTCGTAAGAGCAGCCAAAAGATACGGCCTCGACATAACAGTCTCCGCTCCACACACCCTGATCCGACCCAACATGGAAGAAACCTGGGAAATCCAACACGAACCAAATATAGAAAAAGCTCTAAAAGACGCTGACATCGTATACGTACTCAGGCTTCAAACCGAAAGAGCCGCAGATGCAGACGTCCCAACGCTTAGAGAATACTCAAAAACATACGTAATCAACGCAAAACGAATGCAACTCGCAAAAAAAGACGCAATCGTAATGCACCCAGGCCCAGTCATACGAGAACTCGACATCCACACCAACATATTAGAAACAGACATCTCAGTCATCCCAGAACAAGTCTTCTCAGGATACTGCGTACGCTTCGCCCTACTCTGGCTGTTAGGGGAAAAGCGCAAAGAGAAAAACCCAGAACCACGCCTTTACAAACCAATGTAAACAAACCGAATGCCAAAAACCCTACTCATAAAAAACGGACACGTCATAGACCCAGCGCAAAACATGGATGAAAAAGCTGACATCTTGATTGAAGACGGCAAAATTAAAAAAATCGGCAAAAACCTCGCGGCCCCAGCCAAAACAAAAACAATAGACGCAAAAGGCAAAATAGTTTCTCCAGGATTCATCGACATGCACGTCCACCTCAGAGAACCAGGCCGAGAAGACAAAGAAACTATTCATACAGCATCAAGAGCAGCAGCAAAAGGCGGAATCACAACAGTAGTCGGCATGCCAAACACAACTCCAATTGCCGACAACCAAACAGTCATAGAATTCATACTTTCAAAAGCAAAGAAAGAATCACTCGTAAACATTCAAGCCTGCGGAGCAATCACAAAAGGAGAAAAAGGACAAGAAATTGCAGAGATCTGGGAGATGAAACAATCAGGAGCAATAGCGGTAAGTGACGACGGATTCGACATCCAAAACCTCAACGTATACAGAAAAGCCCTCCAGTACTGCAAAACCCACGACATGCCAATAATTTCTCACACCGAAGACGTAAACCTAGCAAAAGACGGACAAATGCACGAAGGAGCTGTATCAACTCGACTCGGACTCAAAGGAATACCAGCATGTGCAGAAGACGCAGCAACCGCTAGAATCATTACTTTGGTAGAAGACGTTGATCACAGAATGCACTTCACTCACGTATCAAGCAAAGGAGCAATAGACATGATAAAACTGGCTCAACACAAACACCTCCCCGTCACAGCAGACACAACTCCACATCACTTCTCGCTCACCGATGAAGCCGTAGCAAACTACGACACAAACGCAAAAGTAAACCCACCACTAAGAAGCGAAGATCACAGACAAGCCATACTCAAAGGACTCAAAGACGGAACACTATCATGCATAGTCACAGACCACGCACCTCACCTCTGGACCGAAAAACAAAGAGAGTTTCAATCAGCCCCATGTGGGATAGTAGGCTTTGAAACAATGCTCTCTCTCATAATAACCAACCTCGTAAACACAAAGGTTCTCACCCTCAAAGAAGCCCTAGCAAAAATCACAATCAACCCAGCAAAAGCAATAGGCCTAAAAAACACAGGGACTTTGAAACCAGGATCACAAGCAGACATCACAATCTTCGATCCAAAAGCTACCTGGACAGTAGACAAAACGAAATTAGAATCAAAAGGAATGAACACTCCTTTCCACGGAATGAAACTTCACGGTGTAGTAACAGACACAATCGTAGAAGGAAATCATGTTCTTCAGAACAAAATAATAAAGGACTAACATGCTCGAATATATAGCCCTAACGATAGGGGGAATCATAATCGGATTCATAGGAGTCACTCTTGGAGGATCAATGTTTATCTCCATCCCTTTTTTGCAAATCCTCTTCCCAGGACTCAGCTATGGCCAAACAATCGGAAACATCAAAATTGGTTCATTTACACGCAGCCTGGCAAGTACCATCAGCACATGGAAACAAATCAAATTCAAAGAGATAGGAATTTTCATTGCCCCATTTATAATCGGCTCAATCATAGGCTCAGCAAGTATAGCTAAACTCGATCAAAAATATTTGATAATAGCCGTACTCATAGCCATCGGCCTCTCTGAACTCAGCCCATACCTAGCCAAATTTATAAACAAAAAAACTCGCTTCATCGCAAGCATCCTTCTCGGCATATACACCGGATTCATCGGAGCCGGAATCGGAATACTTATAGTTGCCCTACTGAGAACCCTCTTCCCAAAAAATGAACAAATCATCTTCGTAAAAATCCAAGCCCGATTCATTGAAGCAACAGGAACGATAGCAGCAATCATAACTCACATCTACTACGGAAACATAATCTTCCCAATCTGGCTCCTATTCGCAGCCGGCACTTTCATAGGAGGATACCTCGGCGGCACACTCCTAAAACGCACAACAAAAATCGCCCCAAAACACCAACGCATTTACCTCATAGCAGTATACGTTGTAGCACTCACTCCCCTCATACTGAAACTCCTCTAAGCCCCTCTTATCCTCTTCACATCAGCAATAAACTCCGCAAAAAACTTATCCATCGACTCATAAACCTTCGCCTCCAACTGAGGATACATTAAACAAAACTCAATCAACATTGAGACATGATCTTTCCCAGGGTTAATTACCATTTCGCGCTTAACATAGTCATTCAGATGACTTAAATTCACACAATCACTCCCCAAAATTCTCCAGATAGAAGCAATCAGATGATCTTCCCCATGCCTCACCAACATCTCCTTATAAAAAGGCCTATCCTCATCTCTGACACCAGCCTGATCCAAAACTTCATCATACAATCCATTTGCAACAACCATCTGTGCATGCACGGCCTTGATAGATTCATCTACAACTTCCTTCCCAAAACGCTTCACCAAGGAATTGTAAGCCTTCTTACCAGCTTTATCAGCCTTCATTTTATGCAGCTTTTTTAACATCTTGTTTATATTTATCGAAATTTAAATCTACATCAATTCCAAGTGAGACTTTCGTGTCACCAATTTTCTTGTCGAGCCTTGTAACCGTCTGTTCAAGAGCAGCAACACTGTTATCAGAATCCTCACCTTCACCCCACTTATTCATATCCGTTTTAAGATTCACCATATCACTAGCGGCTTTCTTCCATCCAGCACCACGTCCAACTCTTCGATTCTTCCCAGCAGCTTTCCCTTCATCAACCTTCTTCCACCCCTCTGCCACAGATCCACCAGCAGCATTCAAAGTCTTAAAAGGCCTAAAGACCCCCCAAGGATGAGTCAAAACATATCCTGGAGCTCTAAGCAAAGAGAACGGATATCTTACACCCCAACGAACAGCAGTTCCCGCAGCCCAATCAACAACATTCAACGGTTGAGCCGCAGCCCATCCACCGAAACCAACAACAGGCTTCGCCAAACCTTCTTCAATCGCCCACAAAGGAGCATTCAACGCCTTAGTCCCAATCTTATTTATATACTCACTGTGAGAAGCATAATTAATTTTCAAACGCAGCCGAGAAACCAAAGCAGAATCAATAACACCATCTTCAGCTACACCAGCATCTTCAAGAGCCTCCATATAGCGACGCTTCTTAATCTGCCCCAATCTCACGCGCCTATTAGCAATTTTGACCTTAGTGCGAATCTTTTCATTTTTATATTTATCTTGAGCTAATCTAGACTCCTCAACCTTATCAAAAATATCATTGAACAAACTCTTCTTATCCTCAAAGGCCTTAACAGCTTGCAACTGAGTCAGCCCTTCCTTCTTAAGAAGCAACTTCAAAACATTTTCTCGAATTGCATTGTATTGCTTCGTCCCAGCACCAGAAAACTTCTCCATCGCAACCAACGCAAAAAACCCATCTTTAAGCCCCAATCTTCCACCAGTAAATAAACGATCAATCAGCTCAGGAGTTTCAAAATCAGACGGCTGCAAACCTTCAAAAGGCTTGTAAGTCCTTCCAGCAGCTTGATATTCAAACGACAAAAACTTCTCCTTGAAAGCAACTTCTCCCATTGTCGCAAGTAAGTCATTAGAAGCACCATTTATAGACTCATTCAAAGAAGTACTGTTTTTCAAAGTCCAAGCAGCATCCAAGAATTGACGACTAGCGCGCTCAGAAACCTCAGCAAGTTCAAGATCCGGATTCTGCTTCGCCACAGTATGTTCAAACACCTTCTTGGCAAATTCTTCATCACTCAATTTCCTGTTGCCTTTTATTTCAGCATCATCCAATTTCACCTGCGTTGTTTTTTCATCCAATTCTTTATCAAATTCATTAAACTTATCATCAATATTTTCAATCAACCTAGCAAAAGCATCACCTTCAATAACACTCGCAACATCTTCAAAAATTTGCTTTAAATTAATCCCTGGCACAGACCCAAATTGATCAAACAGAGAACGCTGCCTCTTTATATCAACAGCATTCTGTCCCGTAATCACACCCGAATTTATCAACGCATCAAGATTTTTGAATAACTTCTTCAATCCATCATCACGAAGCTTTTCCAAAGCTAGAGCATTTCTTATAGCCTTCTCAACATTCGCTATTTCTGAATCTTTAGCCCCCTTCTTTCTTAATTCTTTCTTTTGATCCTTCAGGTCATAGACATCAGCCTCTCCAAGTGCATTTGTAACAGAACTAGCCATAGTTCTCAAATCTTGAAGATAACTGCTATCAAAATAATCAACAGCATTATCCAATCCCTTCTTGTACCCTTTCAATTCCTTGATTCTCTTTCTAATCTCTCGTTGATCTTTTCTGCTTTTCACAGGGAAAATATCATCCAACATCTTCCCCACATGCTTAATGCCAAGCCTATCCATTTGATCAAAAGCAACTCTTAAACTATCTCTCTTATCAAGATCAAAACTACCAACCATAGTCCTCGCACCATTAGATGTTCTAGCTACATTCAAACTGAGTATCTCCTTCAATTTTGCAAGAGAAATATCATCCAAAGTAAATTCAGTAATTTCTGGAACCCCATTTTGTTGGACTGAAACTGATACTGCAACCGGGGCCGAAGCTGGCTGGTTCACCTGAACGTCAGACTGTGCTGGAGCTTGACCTGAAGCCGCTTGATTACTTTCTTGCAAACGACGCGCTTGCTCAGCAGCACCTGACTGTGATGACGACTGAGCCGCCAAAATAGCAGCAACCCTAGCAGCAAGATCATCAACATCAACAGACTCTGGTGGTGACACAACTGGTTGTTGAACCGCCAGAATAGCAGAAACCTTAGCAGCAAGATCATCAACATCAACAGGATCCGGCTTGTTCTCCCTGATTTTTGCAACAATCACTTTCGTCAATGCAGTAATCGAATCCTTAAGCAGATCAGAAACTACCGACTTGGTAATATCAATAATCATTTGTTTAAGCTTACTAGGAGTAGGAGCTTGTGGCTGCGGTTGTGGTTGAGCTGCAACCTGTGCCACAAGTTGAGACTTAACTTCAGTCTCAATATCAGTTTTCATACGTCTATTTAATGACTGCATCTCATTAGAAACATAGTCAGAAACAAGCTTTTTCAAACTCGCTGGATCCAAATCAGGATTCGCCCTCATTAATGCATCAACAACCTGCTGAACAAATTCACCTCCATCCAATTTTTGCTGAAATTCACTAACAGTCTCCTCAACTTGCTTAGCAATTTCAGAAGCAGCCTCAGAAGTTTTTGCAGCCATTTCAGCACGCTCAGCCGCAGCTCGAGACGTCTCTTCAGCTTGATCTACACGATTAGAAAGAGCTCCAACCTTGCCATCAACTTTTTCAACTTGCCCAACTGCAAATTCAACAGCAGCAAGAGCAGAATCAGTCACTCCAAGCAAAGGCTCTAATTTATCAGCAATCTCAGTATTAACAATAGTTCTAACACTTTCAAAAGCATCTCCAACCTCCTCTATAACCACACTTCTTGCAGAATTATCAACAAGACCAGGCAAGTCTTTCATAATCCCACTAACCATATTCAAAACCTTTTTCATAACCTCAGAGCTCAGTCCTTCAATCCTCGACTCCATCCCCCTAATTTTATTTTCAATAATTACCCCTAAAGATTTTTCAGCTACAGAAGCAACCAATTTCTCAAATTGATCAATAGTAGGATTTGGATTATCAATGAAAAATTGTTCAACAGCTCTCTTAACCTCACCTACAACCAATCGTTCAACATCTTCCTTCTTTATATCCGACAACTCTGCCTTAGCAGCATCAACCATCTCACGAACCCGATCCTCAGAAACACCAATATTCCCCCCCCTAAGTCTTTCAAAAATATCACTAACAATTCCATCACGATCAACTTCAGTCTTAACCATTTCACTCACCGTAGGTCTCAAGTCATTAATAACTCGCCCATAATCAACTTCCACGCCAGGGAGAGTAATCATTTCTGCAGCCTGATCAACAATGTGATCATAATCAATTTCCACTTCTTCACCATCTCGACCATTTTGAATTTCTCCAATCTCGTGACCATCAAACATCAAAACTGATTTATTTTCACCTCTAGCCTCCATTCTTAATCCCCCCCTCAAAGCATGAACAATCTGTTCAGATGTCGCATTTTTGCCTGGCTTTCCAGACCCACCATGCGGCACTTCAACAGATTTTCCATCTATACTTATAATTGTTTTATCAACTCCTTGATCAACCCTAATACGAGACATTACCTCCTCCAAAATTCTCCTATAATCAACCGGCTCCGACCCCACTCTCTCCACAACTTGGGGCGGCTCTGGAGGAATAGATTCTTCAGTGTCCTCCCTATCTTTAATTGGATCATTATCAAAATCTCCAGAAACCATAGTTCCAATATCATCTTCAGGAACATCAAGCGCCTTAGTTGGCTCTGCAACCTTATCCGATTCAAACAAATCCCCATAAAGACTTTTAATAGCAGCCTTTACAGCATCTTTTTTATCACCACTCATCCAAGAAGACCTCTCTTTTGCATCTGCAATAACTCTTAACCCAACTCTAGTATCAGGAGTGAGAGAAACCTGTGGTTCACCAATCCCTGATTCTTTATCAACAACCCATTCCTCCCCATCTTCAAAGTCCTTACCAACCTGCATGTTCTCTTCAGACAAAATCCCCTTCGAAGCATCACTAACCCTAATAGTAGCAATGATCTCCCCTATTCTTCTTCGAACTTCATCCGTCTTTCCCTTAATATTAGTCAATACAAAATTAACAACAACCTCTCTTTCACTATCATTTTTCCTCCATCTCTTAGACATATTAGGAGGAGATGAATAGTCCAACCCTCTCTCCCAATCCACATCATCAAACTTAACCCCTTTAAGGGGATCATTCGGATCATCTTTCCTATTTGTACCATCCGGTCCATCAGCCATAGAACAGATTCAAGTTATTCAATTTAATCCAGTAATTATACCATTTTTCAGGTTAAAATTCAACCCGCCAACCCTTAAAACACTACAATTTCCCCAAAAGTCAATTTCCGTCCCCGGGGACAACCCCAAACCTGTAAAATCCCCAAAAACACCCAAATTCAAGCAAAACATTGACTCCCACCCCACGGACCTCTAAAATACCTCCGACAAACGAGAAAAACACGGGCCACCCCACCCAAAACCCCAAGCCCTCGCATGCAAAAAATTGCAACACTCGTCCTCAAGGACGGAACAACACTTCAAGGAGAATCATTTGGTGCAGATCTACCCTGTACAGGAGAGGTCGTTTTCAATACAGGAATGATGGGATATCCAGAAAGTTTCACCGATCCTTCATATAGAGGCGAAATTCTAGTACTCACATACCCGTTAGTAGGCAATTATGGCATCCCTGGAGAGTGTAAAGATGATGAAAATCTAGCAAAACGCTTCGAGTCAAACAAACCTCACATCAAAGGATTAATAGTCAGCGAATACAGCGAAAATTATTCACATTGGGAAGCAAAAAAATCACTCGCAGATTGGCTCAAAAAACATAAAATCCCAGCAATTACAGGTATAGACACTCGAGCACTGACCCAAAAACTCCGAACTCACGGAACAATGCTAGGAAAAATTGTCCAACAGACCAGCAAAGCTGGTCGCTCCAAAGATGAAAAAGATAAAACCGCCTTCGAAGACCCAAACAAAACAAACCTGGTAGCAGAAGTTTCAATCAAAAAACCAATTCTATACAAAAGAGGCCCAAAAAAGATAATAGCCGTAGATTGCGGGATGAAACACAATATCCTCCGCAGTCTCCTAGCCAAAGACTTAACAGTACTGAAAACACCTTGGGATTACGACTTCATAGAAGCCGGAGAAGAATTCGATGGCATCTTCCTATCGAACGGTCCTGGAGACCCAGCAATGCTCGAACCACTCGTCAAAATCATGAAGAAAGCCCTAAAACTCAAGAAACCAATCTTCGGAATTTGCCTCGGAAATCAAATCCTCGCCCTAGCAGCAGATGCAACCACATACAAACTCAAATTCGGACACCGCGCCCAAAACCAACCCTGTCAGGACGTCGATCCAGACTCCCCAAGCTTCAAACGATGCTATGTCACTTCTCAGAATCACGGCTTCGCAATCAAAGACAAATCTCTCCCAAAAAATTGGATCCCGTGGCTCAAAAACCTCAACGACGACACAAACGAAGGCATCAGACACAAAACTCTCCCCTATTTCTCATGCCAATTTCACCCCGAAGCAACCCCCGGCCCAACCGACACAGAACACTTCTTCGATGAGTTTGTGGAGATGCTTTAAAAGCACAACCCAACCACCCCATTCCAGCTTGACTTCCAACCTGCAAAAGAGCAAACTACGCCCCATTTTAAAAATACAACAAATGACACGCAGAGCTATTATCCAACCAGGTACCACAAGTGAACCACAAGGTGAATGCAAAACACCCAGACATCTAATTCCAATAGATGGGATGCCAGATTTGCCAGGATTAACAGAGAACATAGCTCAACTCAGATTGCTAACAAAAGATGACGTCGAGCAACAAAGAACAGCAATAGGAAAAAGATCAATAGAAGCCAAAATAATAGGACAAATAGCAAAACAACGCTCAGTCACAAGAGAAGATATTTTAGAAATATACAGAAATAAAGCAGACTCTCCACTAGCAGGAGTAACTCCAGAAATAGTAATTCAATCAATCCAAGCAAAGTGCCAAGAGACCGGCCAAATAATAAACATAGAACCTGAATCAGACGAAGAAAATTCACCTTTTGTACTAAAACCAAAGAACATACAAGATTTGGACAAGATTCCAGAATCAATGCTAGAAACACACAAATTAGCTTCTCAAGCACTAGAATCCATGAGTCCATTTTCAAAAATGCATAAAGTATTAAGAATCCTTTTGCACCAGTACTGGGGAGTAGCCAACTCATTCATCGCAGAAGAATTAAGAATGGACAAAAAAGAGATAAGCAAAATTATCACAACAATAAACAATAGACTAGAAGAATACGATTTAAGAATAGTTCACAGAAACGGAGTAAGATTGCTAGCAAGAACAGACAGCACAAAAGTCGAAATAGTAGACCCATTAGCAGCACAAAAAAAATACATATCTGCACTAACAAAAGAAGAACAAGAAGATTTAAAGAGAGCTAAAAAGAACACCCCAACAACAACACCAACAAAACATGGATTTGCAGAAAGCGACGCAAAAGAAGTCCCACAAACAAAAATAGAAGAAATGCACGAAATAATCCTAAGAAAAATATTAGAATCAACCCCAATCAGTAAAGCCGTCCCACACCTAATAGGTCACTATCGCGGAATCGAAATAGACAAAGTAAGAAGGAAAGCCCAAACAAGCAGACAAGCCATCGAAAATGAATTGCAAAGATTTAACGAACAAGATCTCAAAGACACCGATTATGAAATCCGAATTATAGCCAAAATTGCAATAATAGCGCCAAAAACAGGCAAAATCTGGATCCCGGAAACACAAAAAAAACCAGAAGTCGAAACCCAGCCTATAACAGAAGAAAGACCATCTTCAAGATTATCAATCACTCTAGACACAAGCGCACCAGTAGAAAAGCCAAAAGCACAAAGCCAAGAGATTACAGACCTAGAAGCCAGAATAGCAGAGCTAAAAAAACAACTGGAATCAGAAAAAAGATCTAAAACAAAAATGAAGAAAGAACTAGTTAGAAAAACCGCAGAAACAATCGAAGTAAAAAGACAGCTAGGACAAGCTTTCCGGCGAATTAATGAACTCATAGCTGAATCAGTAGAAAATGAAATAATTAGCATCACATCAATAGACGACCCAAAACCTGAAGAAATCGGATCATCTTGGGAAGAAATCGGATCAGAAATTCTCGAACAAGCCCACGAAAGAGTAGTAGAACTCGAAGAAAGAACAACAGAACTCGAGGAGTTACTAGACGCAAACGGAATCCCCAGAAATTAAGACAAAAGAAAACCCCATCTTACGACGGGGTAGAAAACCTTTTTGTTTTTGTGGACGTTTACTAGAAACACCCAAGGGGTTTTGCTTTTTGTTTCGAGCCTAGATTTTGGTGTTGTTTTCGGCCGCACCACCGGCTGCCCGTGATCCCTCACACAACCGATACAAGATCTGAAGGTAAGAGCGGAACAGTGTTCGTCTCTGGACGAACGTCTTCGGCCCTAAAGCTAGTCCGAAAACCGGCTAGAGGGACCATCATCCAAGCAAAGAAAGAGTGAGAGTAAACAGGCTGAGACCTTCTAGGGTATTTACTCCCTCTCTCTCCCTACTTGGCTCCAGGCAATAGCCCGGACTCAAGAGAGAGAATTTTTTATTTTTGTTTTTACTATTTTTTAATGATCAGTTGTGCTTTCTAGGGCGTTGATCTTTCGATCGGATCGACCACGAGGGCCGAATGAATTGAGAAATCTTTGGTGACTCTTTAGAGTGTTCAAAAGAAATACTGATTTTCAAAATTCATGACATAATAGCCGGGATTCGAGAATTGTCAAAGTTATAAGCTAGACGGATCGCAAACTTGACACATACCACTAGGAGTCACGCCATCCGTAAATACGCGCAAAAACTCACTACGCCCTATACGCAATCACTTTTTTATCAATAAAACACGGCATCGCAACCCTCCTCAACTTCCACTGATCAGAAACACCAAGCTCCCCCTCTATCAAACCTGCATGGGCAATATCATGATGACATTTACACAAGGGCCTCAGTCTCTCAGAACTATGCTCCTTGCTAGAAGCAAACCTGTCGATATGATGAAGAACCTCCGAAGGCTTATTGCAACCAGGGAACGAACACCGTCCACCACTCCTCGCCTCAACCCGTCTCTTCACCTCGACAGGCACGTACCTACTCGAGGACTGCATCACAACCTCCCCACCACAAACCTCACTAAAAACTTCGTCCACCCCCTCCCCAACTTGCCCATCCAGCATAGCCTTGAAAAGTTCATTAAAAGTAACTGACTCACGTCGCTCCTTCTCCAACTTTTGCTTCAACCTACGCAACCGAAACTCAGTTTCGGAGTCAATTTTGAACGTCAAATTCTTGATTTTCCGCACTTTTACAGGTTCGTTTTCGTCCCCGGGGACAGATTTGACATTTTCAATCTCACGTTGTTCTTTATGTTCACGCACATAAGTTTCAAGTGAATTTTTTGGCAGATTTTTCACTTTCTCAACCCACTCGTGCTCATCAGCCGCCTCAGCCACCCCAGCAATAACCCTCATCTTGCTCCACCCCTGCTCTACAATCTGATCCCTCAACAAAGGCTTATCTTCAAACTTACGATAAACACCAATAACTCGATCAACATTATCCCGACTCATCCCACACAATTTCGCAGCAAATTCATAGATAGAACAAAACCCTCTGCCTCGATACAACCTCCTCCTAGCAACCTCAGGCAACAAAGCCTCAAACTTCCTTTTCCAAACCCTCACATTTTCGCCATACTTCCGACAAAGAGAATAAAGATCCTTGTCCCTCAAATTTGATATTTGTTTTTGATTCATTTTTATTTAAAGTTAAAAAATAAAGGCCTCCCTCTCAAAATGAGAAAGAAGTCAAACCCCGCAAAATAAAATAAAATGGACCGATTTAAAGCCTCAACGGCTACCCATTCTTGGGCACCAAAAAGATACCAGAAAACACCTCAGCAAACAACCTTTAAAGCGCATCAATAAGCCAAAAAGACCTATCCCGCAACTCCTTTTTAGCGCTAGTAAAAGCCACCCATCACCACCTCCCTTTCCAACTCTTTCAAAAACCTATAATATACAAATCACTAAAACAAGCCCAGCCCACAACCCAAACCACCAATGCCCGACAGATCAGTTCTACAACACACCGGAAAAAAATTCCGAACTCACAAGATAAGCAAGAGAATTCAAGACATCACGGTTTCAGCGATCAAAGAGATGTCCATGCTAGCTATGCAATACGATGACGTCATCCCATTCGCTTGGGGACTACCAATTTTTCCTACACCTGAGAACATCCTGAAAGCCGTCGCCGACGCCACAAAGGACAACAAAAAAATAGGAATGTACGCTCCCCTATCAGGACTCCCAGAACTAAGAGTAGCAGCAGCAAAAACAATTGCCAGAAAATTCGGCGAAGACGCAGAACCAGATCCAATGACAGAAACCTTGATAACAGTAGGAGCGATGGAAGCTCTCATGGACACTCTCATGGCTATCATCGACCCCGAAGACGAAGTCATCCTAACAACCCCAGGATTTTCCTCTCATATAGAACAGGTCATGCTAACCGGAGGAACTCCTATTTTCGTACCTTTAATAGAAGAAAACCAATGGACCCTAGACACAAATGAACTCAAAAAAGCCATCACCCCCAAGACAAAAGCAATCCTGATTTGCAACCCAGGCAACCCAACAGGAAACATTCTCTCAGAAGAACAAATTCGCACCATAGCAAACATAGCGCTCGAACACGACTTATTCATAATCTCAGACGAACCATACAATTTCCTCACATACGACGGAAAACAACCATTCACATTCATCCAAATTCCAGAAATACGAAAAAACCTAATTTCAATCTTTTCTTTATCCAAAGAATACTGCATGACAGGTTTCAGAATAGGATACGTAGTAGCCGAAGAAGGAATAATAAATCAACTTTCAAAAGCACACGACTCAACAGTGATTTCAGCACCAACCGTATCTCAAATCGCAGCAATAGAAGCCTTGACCGGACCACAAGATGCCCCAATATACTTTCGTGACGAACTACAAAAACACCGAGACATAATGTGCAACCGCCTCGACCGCCTCGACAAACACTTTTCATACGTAAAACCAACCGGAGCATACTATATATTCGCAAAAATTCTCGACCCAGGACCAGACAAACCAACAGATGCAATCCCTCTAGCAGTAGACATCCTAGAAAAAGCCAGAGTATCAATAGTACCTGGTGACGCATTCGGCCCAACAGGAAAGAATCACGTAAGATTCTGCTTCGGCACCAGTCCAGAACAAATAGAAGAAGGCTTCAACCGCCTAGATAAATATTTCGCGAACTCTTGAGCGCAACCCGCGCCCTCCGCAAAACCCAACAAACCCACTATGTTCATCTCCCTCGACCTCGAAACAACAGGACTAGACAAAAGAAAAAACCAAATCACTGAATTCGGAGGAATCAAATTCAGCCTAGACCCAAAACAAAAAACAGAAACTCTACAAACTCTAATAAATCCAGGAGTTCCCATTCCCGAATTCATCACCCATATCACAAACATCAAAAACGACGACGTTGCAGACGCCCCACCCCTAGAAGACGTCAAACAAAAGATAGGAAACTTCATAGGAGACTTACCAATAATCGGACATTTCATATCTTTCGACACAGATTTCTTGAAAGAAAAAGGAATCCCAATCAACAACCCTTTGTACGACACAGCAGAAATCGCAAGAGTATTCATGCCAGGCCTTCCATCATATAGCCTAGAAATCCTCTCGGAGATTCTCCAAATAGAACATCTCGAAAAACACAGAGCCCTCGACGACTCAATAGCCGCACAGGAACTTTTCCTAAAACTAATAGAAGAAATCCAAACACTACCAAAACTACTTTTCGATGAGATCAAAGACCTCTGTAGCAAATCGACCTGGGATTTTGCAGAAGTAATAAAGACACTCGAACACAAAGATAAAAAAGACTCCGAGTCAAAGACCACCACAGGAGATCCCCACACAACCGGAACAACCTCAGCAGGAGCCGAAGAAAAAATCCTTTCAGCAAAAAAATCACAATTAATAGAAATCGCTACAAACCCAGAGACACTAGCAATAAACCTAGCAGAAAAAGCAAAAGGAAAAACCATCATACTAACACCATTCAGAACATTCACAGACCTGAAACACCCAAACAAAATCTCTGAACTTTCAAATTACATTTCCCTGAAACGCCTAGAAATATTCAAGAGAAAAGGATCTTTCAACCAACCAGAAATAACAGCCTTGATCAAAACATTGATCTGGCTAACAAAAACCGAAAACGGACTTCTAATAGAAGGACTCAACTTTTCATTCGACGAAAAAACAATCCTTCCATACATCCAAGCCAGCACGGAAAATCTAACAGACACCGCTGAAGACGAACCATTTCTCCAAAAAGCTTTAAAGAAAGAACAAGAAACAAAAGTTTTGATATCAGATCACTCATACCTACCAAAGGGTGATACAAATCAATTAATAATAATCGACGACAAAGCTTTCATTAACGCACTCCAATCAAAGTACGGACACACAGCAACCCTTAAAAGATCTGCCCAGCCAATAAAAAGCCTGAAGAAACTTCTCGGAGAACAAACAACCCAAGAAGAAAACCGAACACTGAATGAAATTTTAGAAAAGCTAGATGTCCTATTCGGAATCATAGAAACCACACTAGAAAGAAACACCACTCCAAACCCATACTTCCCACAACCTTTGGAGATAACCGCACTAGAAATACAAAGCAGCAACTGGCAAAAACTACGAGACCTAACTCAAAATCTAATAAACACATCTCAACAACTTGCAGAAATGGTGACAGAAGACACCCTCCCCTTTCTTAAGAACTGGAAGGAAGTCCTCAAAACCCTCACAGAACTTTTCAACGAAACCAATCTTCAGACTCACCACATCTGGATACAAAAAAGTTGGCAAGACGAGATCATAATAAGGAAAATCCCAATATCTCTCGAAAAGCAGTTCAATCAGATCAAAGAAAAAACCAAGAAATACTCAATAGTAAGTAGATGCCTAGACGCAAAAGATGACGCATCAATGGTAAGAACAATCCTTGGGATCTCTGACAAAACAGATCTAGAAACCTTTAAACCAGAAAAAAGCAATCTAGACGAATCTCAAATCTTCCTAGCCGAAGACATTCCAGCTTTTGCAAAAACAAACATGGAAGAAACCGTGAAATTCATAGAGAAATTCGTAAGAAAAGAAAAAGGCCAGACAGTCATCATCTTGAACTCACTTAGAAAAATAGAACAAATCCAAACAACCCTCGCTCCAAAACTCAAAAAAGAAGGACTCACCCTCCTAGCCCAAAGAGGATCCGGAGGAGTGGGGAAAATCATGGAACTATATAAGTCAGACCCCGAGAACACAACACTTCTACTCACTCCAAACATATGGGGCGTTCTCGAAATGGAATCAATCAAAAACATAGTAGTCCACGCGATCCCTTTCGATCCACCAAGCGATCAATACCTAGCAGCCCTAGGTAAAAACTTCGGTGACTCCTGGAATGAATTCTCATTACCATCAGGTCTAATCGCTCTCAAAAAAATAATAGGCAAATACCTATACTCAAATAAAGGCCAAATAATAATCCTCGACAGCAGAATCATTCAAAAAAACTACTCAAGTAGATTCATTTCAGCGCTTTCAGACTTCGTAAAACCTGAACAAGCAACTATAGAACAAATCTTGCAATTGTAGATAGAAGTCTTGTAGAATTACGGACAGTGAAATTAAACATAACCCCGTCCAAATGATATTCGCAATTCTCGCAATAGTTCTCGTTGTAATTGTTTTCGCAATATACCTGTACAACGGACTCGTCCGCCTCAGAAATAAAGTAAAAGAAGCCTGGGCTGACATCGAAACTCAACTCAAACGCAGATACGACCTAATCCCAAATATTGTCTCAACCGTAAAAGGTTACGCAAAACATGAGGAAGGAACTTTCGTAAAAGTTACAGAGATGAGAGCCAAAGCAATGGAAAGCAACAACCTGGGAGAAAAAGCAGAGGCTGAAAACATGCTATCAGAAACATTAAAAAGCTTGTTTGCTATAGCTGAAAACTACCCAGAACTAAAAGCAAATCAAAACTTCCTAGACCTACAAAACACTCTTAAAGAAATTGAAGAACACATTCAGTTATCACGCCGTTACTACAATGGAACTGTTCGCGACTTCAACACAAAGATTGAAGTATTCCCAAACAACATAGTTGCTGGACCTCTAGGATTCAAATCAAAAGAATTCTTCGAAACTAAAAATGAACAAGAAAAAGAAAACATAAAAGTCGATTTCAATGAAAAAGCTCCTGCAGATGTCAAAGCACCAGCGGAGACATCGTCCAAGGTTCCTGCCGAGGACAAACCTATAGAAGCGCCTGCTCCAGAAACTCCAGTTGTTGAACCTGAGGCTCCTGCTGAAGAACCAGTCGTTGAAGCTCCTACTGAACCTGCAGATGTCAAAGAACCAGCGGAGACATCGTCCAAGGTTCCTGCCGAGGACAAACCTATAGAAGCGCCTGCTCCAGAAACTCCAGTTGTTGAAACTCCTGTCGAACCTGAAGCTCCTGCTGAAACACCAGTCGTTGAAGCTCCTACTGAACCTGCAGATGTCAAAGCACCAGCGGAGACATCGTCCAAGGTTCCTGCCGAGGACAAACCTATAGAAGCGCCTACTCCAGAAGCCCCAGTTGTTGAAACTCCTGTCGAACCTGAAGCTCCTGCTGAAACACCAGTCGAAGAACCATCTGCCGAAGAACCAAAACCAGAAGTATAAAACAATAAAACATGAGACCCCTCATTCTCAAATCACTGATTTCAACATCAGTAGTTATTGCCTCGTTAATAGCATCTGCACTTCCAGCATCTGCAGAATACTATCCACCAGAAAACTGGGAAATAACTAATTTCCATTCCTCAATCTTCATAAACGAAGATTCAAGCTTGAGAATCACAGAAACAATCCAGGCTGATTTCACGAACGAACGTCATCATGGAATAATAAGATCCATTCCTTACAAATACCCAGCTCGCTTCGGCACCTTCAAAACAATAAAAATAAACCTCGAAAAAGCCGTAGATGGATCAAACAAAGAATGGGACACATCAGTCTCAAAAAAAGACGGATACTACGAGATACAAATGGCGACTGAAGATTGGAATTACCTGACGGGCCCAGCGACCTTCCACTTAACTTACGAAGTAGAAAGAGCCATGAACTTCTTCACTGAAGAAGATGATAACGGAGCTCCAGAATTTTTCACACACGATGAGTTGTACTGGAACGCAACAGGGACAGAATGGGTTGTCCCAATAAAACAAGCTTCAGCAGAAATACACCTCCCGCACCCAATAGAGAAAAAAGACATAAACACCCTTTGTTACACAGGAGAATTTGGATCCACAAATCAAGACTGCCGAGCATATGCATCAGATTCAAAAACCATACAAGTAACAACCAGAATTCCATTAGAAACATCTGAAGGACTCACAGCAATAATAGCTCTTCCAGAAGGGACTATCACTCCTCCAACAATCACAAAACAAATCCTGTGGTTCCTCGCAGACAACTGGCCACTTTTAATGCCACTACTCGTATTCCTAGCAATGTTCTTGCTTTGGATGGCAAAAGGTCGCGACCCAGAAGTCGGCAACGACACAGTAATCCCCCACTACAAACCACCTAGAGGACTCCGCCCAACAGAATGCGGAATCATTATAGATGAATTAATTCACCCAAGAGACATCACCGCAACAATCATAGACCTCGCCGTAAGAGGATTTATAAAGATAGAGGAAATTAAGAAGAAAGGCATACTCAAACAAAAAACAGATCACAAGTTAACTTTAATTAAAGACTATAAAAACGCATCATTAATAGAGTTCGAAAAAAAGATACTAAGAGCCCTATTCTCAGAACCAAAAAAGATCGAAAATTTATCAAAACTTTTCTCAATACTTAAAAAAGCAGACAAAAAACAAGAAAGAAAATCAGTTCTCATTTCAGAACTAAAAAATTCTTTCTACATGCACCTCCCTCTAATAAAAAAATCAGTCATAGAGAAACTCGTAAAAGACGGGTACTTCCCATCAAGCCCAGCAAAAACAAGAAGCCAATACATGGGATTTGGATTCGCAACACTCATGATCACATTCTATATAGGAGAAATAATATTTGCTGAATTTGGAGCATTGATGGTAGGAGCGCTCGTTGTATCAGCTTTCATCGTCACAGCATTTGGATACTTCATGCCGAGAAAAACCCACAAAGGACGAGAGACATATTACGTACTCAAAGGATTGTATGAATACATAAACACAGCCGAAAAAGACCGACTAGAATTCCAAGAGAAAGCAAACATATTCTTCGAAAAACTACTCCCATACGCAGCAGCTTTTGGACTCACAAAAAAATGGACAAAAGCTTTCGACAAACTGATAACTCAACCACCTCACTGGTATCATCCAGCAAGCAGAGCGCACTTCAGCTACCTACATTTCTCAAACAGCCTGAACAGCATGAACAATCGCATCACCTCAAACATAGTTTCTCGCCCAGGCGGAAAAGGAGGCGGCGCATGGTCAGGAGGCAGCGGATTCTCATCAGGCGGTGGGTTTTCAGGTGGCGGCTTCGGCGGCGGCGGCGGACGAGGAATCTAAATCAACATCTTTCCAACCATCACAACCACAACAATCACAAAAAGCCTTTTTATCCATACATTCCCAATCTTATCTGAATACTTCGCCCCAATATATGATCCCAGAGCCATCCCAGGAAAAAGAGCCATACCGAGAGAATAATCAATAGCACCCTTCCAAGCAAAAATCCCAGTCACCACAACAGATGAAATAGCAGCTGCGGGCTTTCTAATACCTGCAGTTTCGAGAAAAGTTCGACCATAAACCAAAACCAATAAGTAAGCATAAAAAGTAGCCACTCCACCACCCACAAAACCACTATAAACCCCCAACAAACCAGCAACACCAACCCCAATCACATTCCGCCAAACCCCACGAACACCAACACCCCTCTCTACCCCAGCTTTGCTATTCAAAAGAATCAATATCAACACCAGAACAGTCACCACAGCCACCACGTACTCCAAAGTCTGAGCTGAAAATTCGAAAACCCAAAAAGCACCCACTACCGCTCCAAGAACAGAAGGAACAGCCATGAGCCAGGCCAATTTATAATTAACTAATTTCTTTTTGTGAAACTTCCACCAACCCGCAAAAGCCAAGCCAATAACACCAAAACGAGTCGTCCCAATAGCCACATGCGCAGGCAATCCCAAAATAATCAAAATAGGTATAGGTAACAAAGCACCACCACCAACCAAGGTCCCATAGAGCCCCGAAACAAAACCAACCATAAAAAGAAAAAGAATTTCCAACATTTCTAAAATATTTACAATTGTTCTTTCATCAATTCAATCTGATCCCTCAGTTCAGCAGCTTTCTCAAACTCAAGATTCTGCGAAGCCATTTCCATCTGTGACTCAAGCGATCGCACAAGACGAGACAACTCATCCTTTGGAATTTTCTTTGCATCAACCCGCGATTTTCTATCATCAGACTTTTTCCCACCCAACATTGCAATATCTTTGACTGCCTTCTTGATAGTCTTAGGAGTAATACCATGTTTTTTATTGTAAGCCGCTTGTTTTTTGCGCCTTCTACTGGTCTCATCCAAAGCAGATTTCATAGCAGGAGTCTCTACATCCGCATACATAATCACATAACCATTCACATTACGAGCACATCGTCCAATAGTCTGGATCAAAGCGCTTTCACTACGCAAGAACCCACGCTTGTCAGCATCCAAAATCGCCACCAAACTGACCTCAGGAAGGTCCAACCCTTCACGTAGCAAGTTTATACCAACAAGAACGTCAAACTTTCCTAAACGCAAGTCACGAAGGATCTCAATCCTTTCAACAGTATCAATATCCGAATGCAAATAACGCACTCGAATATCAGCATCAGCCAAAAACTCACTCAAGTCTTCAGAAGCCTTCTTTGTAAGAGTCGTAATCAGAACCCGCTCCTTTTTTGCAATTCTTTTGTGAATCTCCTTGAGAAGATCTTCAATCTGCCCCTTGCTAGGCCTGACAGAAATTTCAGGATCCAAAAGTCCAGTAGGACGAACTATCAATTCAACCGTATCCTCTTTCTTCACATTAGCAAGTTCATACTTCGAAGGTGTCGCAGAAACATAAGCAGTCTGTTTCATGAATTTCTCAAATTCATTGAATTTCAAAGGACGATTATCCATCGCTGAAGGCATCCTGAAACCATGCTCTATCAACGTCTGCTTTCTCGATTGATTCCCAGCGTGCATAGCCCCAATTTGAGGAACAGTAATATGCGATTCATCTATAAACAAAATAAAATCTTCAGGAAGATAATCCATCAAAGTAGTAGGCTGAGAATCAGGCTTCGCCGGCTTCGATCCATCACCGTGAAGATAACGAACATAATTTTCAATCCCCGTACAATATCCAGTCTCCTGCATAATCTCAATGTCATACTCAGTTTTCGTTTTCACCCTTTCAGCTTCAAGATTTTTACCAATCTTTCGAAGATAGCTATATCGCTCCTCCAAATCCTTTTCAATCCATTTAATTGCATTTTTAATTTTATCTTCAGTCGTCACATTATGCTTTGAAGGGAAAATAGTCACATCCTTCATTTCATTAATAACTTCTCCAGTAAACGAATCCGCTTCAACAATCCGATCAATATCATCACCAAAAAATTCAACCCTATAAATAGTATCTCCACCAGGAGGGAAAATTTCAACAGTATCGCCAAGAACATTAAACATACCCTGCTTAAACTCCATATCAGATCTCGAGTACTGCATGTCAGCCAAATGCCTCAAAAACACATCCCTTTGAATCACATCACCCACCTTCACTTCTTGAGCCAACCCCTCATAATCCTCAACCGATCCCAATCCATAAATACACGACACCGTCGACACAACAAGCACATCACGACGAGTCAGTAGATTCATTGTCGCCTTGTGCCGAAATTTCGCGATTTCCTCATTGATAGACGCATCTTTCTCAATATAAGTATCCGTCGCAGGCATATACGCCTCCGGTTGGTAGTAGTCATAATAAGAAACAAAATAAGAGACCGCATTCTCTGGGAAAAAATCCTGGAATTCTGAGCAAAGCTGAGCAGCCAAAGTTTTGTTATGAGAAAGAACCAATGCCGGCCGCTGCAATTCCTCCACAACCTTTGCCATCACGTAAGTCTTCCCCGACCCCGTCACCCCATGAATTGTTTGAGCTTTTTTCCCATTCTTAAAACCCTTCACCAAATCGGCAATAGCCTTGGGCTGATCCCCTTTCGGCGACATCTTTGACTTGAGAATAAATTCAGATTTTTTCGGCATAGTAAAAACTTTATCCCCAGAATACTACCAGAGCAGCAACCTCTTGAATAGACTATTCCTATCCAATTAATCAGCTTTCATCTCTCTGTTTTTGGGATGAGACAAAAGGTCATTCCCAATATTATTCAGTATCCAAGAAATTGTTACCCTTAAAGCCTCACCTCTCTCGCCAAGATGCTCACAAACAGCATTCGTAACAGGATCCGATGACGACTGATAAACCCTTATTGGCAACATAGATAAAAATCCAGAAACAATAATAGGCGTAATTTCTGGGAGATGAGCAGACAATTGCTGCATATGATCCGAATGAGAATCATCAGTATTAATAAAATAATTGAGCTTCCATGAAATAAAATCATTCATATCTCCTTCAAACGAAATATCAAGAGTCCTAAGCCAATTCTTTCGTGATTCATCAACAATTCCTTGCAAAGACTGTTTTGCCACCCCAGGCTCTGGACGAACCCCAAAACCTTCCTCATCTTTCTTCACGATATTACGATTAACATCAACTCGATCTATAACACCTTGAGCAAACAAAATATCGAGAACATCATTCCAAGTTAAATCTTGAACACGATCATAAGGCCTATCAAGATCGTCCTCCCTCAACCGCACTTCGTCACCAGGCTTAGCAACCATAATTCTATTTTCTATAATTTCCTTCTCATTAAACCAAGGATCAAGACCCCGATCAGTAGCACGACGATTTAATTCAGACATATTTTTTTGATTAAAATATTTTAGGACAGATTTTAAACCCAAAAGGACGAAACTGTCAACCCTTAAATTACAGTTGCCTTTGAAGATCGTTTTCATTACTATAACTCCCGCGCCAGACAAATCTTGGCCCCATAGCTCAGTTGGATAGAGCGCAGGCTTGCGGAGCCTGAGGCCGCAGGTTCGAATCCTGCTGGGGTCACCAGAACTACGCAAACAACACCATCCTTCCCCTATTCTTCATCGCATTGTAATACCTCTTGTCTGCAGTCAAAAACACTGCATCCATATCTCGCGCCAACGCATGATAAGACACATCATAATACGAAAGTTTTTTATTTTCAAAAACATCATCAATCGCCTGCTCCACATATTTATCATCAGGATCAATAAAACCAATATTCAACTCTTTAAACTTACCATAAGCAATATAAACATCACTAGAATTAGTATAAGATCTAGAAACAGCATTCAAAACTTCAAAAAGAATCAAAGACGTAGCAAAAAGACTAACTTCCCCCTTCATATTCATCTGCAACAACTCTCCCACAACAATACCACCCTCCTCTCCAAGAAAAAACTTCAACAAAACAGAGGCATCAACGACAACTCTCTTATGCAAAAATTGCCTAGATTTAATATTTACCGCCATGACGAATTTCCCTTAAAATTTCTAATGAACTCCTGTTATCTTTTTTAGGAACTGAAGAACAAAACACCTTCAAATCCTCAATAAAATCATCCACATCTTGCCAATCATCACCCAACTTCTCCTCAACAGCCTCAACAACAAACTTACTCATATTCTGATCCCCCATTTTCCTACGAAGCATTTCTACAACTTTTTCAGGAAACGAAAAAGTCACCCTTTTATAATTGATTTGAGCCGTCCTAGACATATCAATACAGTTAAATAACTTACATAAGTATAATACATAAGTTATCAACACGAATCAAGAGAAAACTCACCACGCCACCTTCAAATAACATTTCTGACAAAACACCCTCCCTTTAAAATCCTCGCCAAACGTTGTCGAAACCACCGCCCCACAATCGGAGCATCTCCTATCACACAATTGCCTCTCCCCCATCTTCTTCCACATATTATCTATTCGCACAGCAGGCGCAGTCACCGGCAACGGTAACCCATACCGCTTATAAAACTTCAGCTCAGCATCAATAAACCGAAATTTCCGCCCACTCTCCTCACAAATACGCACGCCGTCCTCCTCAGACCCATCTACAACAACCTCTTCTTCAACTTCAGCCTGATCCAAAGGAAAAAACCTCTGAGCCATCGTCACGCTGTAAGGGAACGGAGAATATTCAATAGGAAAAAACTCACCCCATTCCCCTGTCTCACGCATATGTTCAACAATTCGCGCACGCAAATCCTCATACTCCTCGCGCTCAAACTTCTTGTTCAAAACACAATACTGCTGATTTTTCAAACCAGCACATCCAAACAAATCCCTACAACTCCGAAGCTCCAAACAATAATAAACATCCCTAGAAAACCACGCCAACTGCGAACAAACCTGCCCATACCCCTTAGGTCCAGCATGCAAACACTCATACATCATCTCCCCTTCATAAATATTCACATCATAACAATCCCTCGAAAAATGAATGTCAGAGCAATACCTACAATCCCGACAATTATCCACCCAATACGAATCCTTCACATTCTTGCAGTTCGACAAATAATCGCCAGTCGACTCCTCAACATTGATCAAAGTCCCAGCCGGAAACGGCTGCCCAGCCAAAAACCCATCAAACTTCTCACGCGCTCGCTCAAGCGCCTCACGCGACCCATCAAAAATCTCCTTCCACGCAGCCTCAAATTCCTCACGACTCACTTGCTCATTAAAAATACAATACTCCTTCTGTCTCAAATTCGTACAAAACAAACAATGCTTGCACCCCTTACAATTCATCAAAAAAGCCGAATCACTACAATTAAAAACATTCTTTGAACAAAACACTGCATAGCAATTCTCCGCCTTTGCCAAATCATATCCAATCTCAGAATCCCTCACAAAAACACTCTCAACAATATTCTTCGAATGTTGAACGTTATACCCAAAATAACAATCCCAACACACATCCAACTCATCCATATAATAACAATTTTTGTTCCGATGAGCCGAGATTATATATTCACTATTTTCATTATTAATTGAATTGGAAATGTGACGCGGCACTTGCGAAGCCATCTCAAAAAACTGCTCAAAAAACGGCCGACTAAAATCAAAATCTCGACCATACTGCAAAGCATCAAAGTCATCAGATTTGAAACAATCATCACAATACGTCACCAACTCAAGATCAGGAGGAAACCAAGACATCACGTTTCGCCCACACTTATCACAATCCCTCATATAGAAGTCCTTGCCCCGCCACGCCCATCTCCGACGAGCCCGCTCATCCGGACACAGAGAAGGAACCGGAACCCCTCCCAAATCCGAAGCAATTTTTTTATAAAAAGCCTGATCCTCATCCGAGACCTCAAATTCAACCCCAGAAACAGCACATTGCTTGTTCATGATTTAATAATACGGTCAACTCACTAAGCAGTCAAAGGCACAACCATCACCAACATATCATCAGGATCGGTCGGATCCAGTCGAAGAACCAACTGTAACCTGAACTGACTCCCTAAAGGCCCTTCATTAATCTTAGTAATCAAGGCATCTATACCACGATATTGACTTTTTAAGTCATCATAGTAATCCCACTCACGTCCCATATCACTGAGATCCGCACAAACATTCGAAAGAAACTGAGTAAATAGCGGATGTGAACCAACAATAGCTCTCATGTTGGCTAGAACAACAGCCTTCACAGCTGTACTCGACAACCTCTCTCCAGTAGGCCTCAAGTCAGAACTCGCACCAATCTTAAGAGGTTCATGCAAAGGTGCCAAAACAGCAAGTCCATTTCTAATCAAAATCTCATACCCTTCATCTTTCAAATTCCACCAGTTAGTATTCGTTATTAGTTTCTCAACTCCTAATCTATAATCCGGGAATTCAGCTTCCAAATCCGAAATCTTCACACCATACTTCCTCCCAATTAAAGCCTTTAACAACTTCATGTTAGAACCATTTTTCTTTTTAGCCTGATCATAAATCCTCTGAACCCCAGCACTAACCTCATCAAAATCACCTTCTCCATCCATAACAACCATAACCCGCCCCGACCTCAACCAACATTTCTCATCATCCATCCCCACATTCAACCCAAGATGCAAAATCTGATCATTAATAGAACCTCGAATACCATCCATATCCATATCTTCAAAATCCAATCCAAGCATCGCTTCAGCTTCAGCATCAGAAAAACATCGCGTATCAGAGACACTTTCCAAGAAAGACTTAACAAGAGAGTCAGCCTTAAAATCCTTTAGAACACTTTCTACTTCTTTTTTCGTAGCCAAAGACAAGAGGAATATCCTCTCTTTCATCTCCTCGTCTGACAAATCATCCAATACAGGATCTCCATCTAAACCCATAATCCAACTTTTGTTACAGGAGGAGAACTGTACTCCTAAATTGGATTCATGTCAAATGCCTCCTCGAGAATTTTTGCATTCTAACAACCCCCCCACATAATCAGTGCCCCCTCAAAACCCTTGACATTCAACACGAAATAGTGCAAAATACACCTCTTTAACTTAATAAAAAATGGGAGGAACACACACGCCACAGGATTGGTCAGACATATACAGTATTTGGGATGGAACAATGAAAGATTGTCTCGGAGGAGATTGCGCAACACCTTGTTGCGTACGAAAAATGATGCCCCTTCTTACGGAAACAGACCATCCGTACATTACATCTTTCGCAAATGACGCAGAACGAGCCCTCCAAGAAGACCAATTCCCACCATTGGAAGCATTAAGAGTAAGGGTGGATCGAAAAATAGCAAGATTAGAACATTCACAAGGAATGGACGTTCAAGAAATCAACCTAGTTAATAATTGTATAGACCCACGAACTGGAGATTGCAGATTTCAAGACAGAGATCCCTTCAACGGACCTCCACTAGCTTGCAGAATAGCACCTCTATCACTATCCGCATCCAATCCCATAACTTTCCCCGACTGCCCTCAAGTGCTAAAAATTGCACAAGATCCAGAAGTTATCGAGGCAATCCTAGCCATCAGAAAACGAATGGGAAAAGACAACCCCGAAGAACACCCAACCACATCAAACGAAGCATGGCTCAGAAACCTCGCCACAAGAATCGCTCAAATCGAAGCAGCGCAGAAATAGCCCCCCCCCAAGGCTACTACACCCAATCTATCTTCTTGGCCTTTTTAATCGCACTTACAATTGATCCAAGAGAAGTTAGCATTAGTACAAATAAGATCAACCACCCAACAACAGGGATCAAACACAAAACTTCAGCTAAGAAGACTCCGAGAAGAACAACCTTCCAATTCACACTAACTTTCTTTGCTTTCTTAAAATGCTTCACCAGCAAAGCTCCAAGCAAAATACCTGTTAAGACTTTGGCCATCATCAAGAAAAGAACATAAGATATTCCCAAAAGACCTCCCAAAAACGCTCCCAAAACAGTCACCAACAACAGAACAACAGCGACAGGAACAACAACCAAAAAGATCAATCCTTTCCCACAAGAAGGCCAGAAATTACTAGACGCATGTTCAACCAAAGATCGAACACCTTTTTCAAACAACAAAACAAGAATCATAGCTGTAACCAAAACAATCAAGAACTTCATAGCCTTAGCTATCAATACCCCTTTCAAAAGATATTTATCAAAATCATACTTTTCAACCTGATCAAAAACAACTTCTCCCCTCACAACAGCCCCATCAGCCATCTCTACTTCATTCGGCGATTTGTAAGTAAAATTACCATTCAAAACAGCTCCTTCACCCAAAGTGATTTTCTCAGCAGTCACATTAACATCACCATTAAAAGTTCCTCCAACCAAAAGTTCTCCACCAACCATCTTGAATTCACCATTCACAACACCATTCATAATCACAGTTCCAGCCGCCACACGAACATCACCAACAACACTAGAGGAAGCCGACATTTTCAACATTCCAGTCGCAACCACAACATCACCAGCAACATTACCAGACAACTCCATTTGACCAGCAGCGGCCCGTAAATCATCCTGAACATCACCATAAACAGCCACATCTCCACCAGCAATCAAAAGATCACCAGACACCAATCCATTCATATCAACCATGCCTCCCGCAGCAATCAAGTCACCAAAAACAGAACCAGCAATATCGATACCTCCACCAGCAACATACAAATCATCATTCACAATACCGGCTTCAGCCAAAACGTAAGACTCTTCAGCTTCAAACTGTCCAGCAAAAGCCATTGAAGCATTTGCTAAAACAAGAAAAGAAACCAGAAACAAAGATAGAAATCTTTTCATAACAACAGAGTTAAAAATTTATTTTATATTTAAAATAGCCTTAGCGCGATCTTCCGCACCGAAGACATAACTTCCTGCTACCAAAATATCTGCACCAGCATCTTTTGCCACACGTGCCGTCTCTTCATTAATTCCCCCATCCACTTCTATCTCATAAGACAGCTTTCCGCCCGACGCATCACGTTTTGATCGAAGCCACTCAATCTTCGGCATCATATCAGCCATGAACTTTTGTCCACCAAATCCAGGTTCGACAGTCATAACCAAAACCAAATCAGACAAAGAAAGAGCTTCCTCATACTGCTCAATAGGTGTACCAGGCTTCACAGTGAAACCAGACTTCACCCCCTTCGACTTGATCAACTTCAAACAATTCTTAAGAGATTCAACTGCCCCAGAACCTTCTCCACACGCCTCAGCATGCACTACAATATAGTCCTGCGAAATCTCTCGCTCCGAAGCCGAAGCCAAAGCATTTGCAAACTCAGGAACAAATTTTTCGGGATTCTCAATCATCAAATGCACGTCGAGTGGAGCTTTCACGCTCGATGCCAACGATTTCACAACAGGCACTCCAATAGTAATATTCGGTACAAAATGTCCATCCATCACATCTACATGAACAATCTCTGCTCCATCAGCCAAAACCCCAGAAATCTCTTCCTGAAGCCGACCAAAATCAGCTGACAATATCGATGGTGCAATTTTTATCATGTTTTTTTGTTAGTATTTTGACCGAGAAGTGCCCGGTCATTGTTTTTTGCAACCTGTTAATTTTCGTTGACCGGTCTTATCCCGGTCTCCCCCACAAATACATCCCCCTCAATTTTCTCAACTCTCCTAACATGTCTCTCCTGATCTTTTTCAAAATCAGTACTAAGAAATTTATCCAAAATCACCTTCGCATTCTCCAAATCGGTCGTCCTTCCACCAAGAGTAATAACATTCGCATTATTATGTCTTCGACTCATCTCTGCCATATTCTCATCAGTAGCCACCGTAGATCGAATTCCTTTAAATTTATTAGCAGCCATTTGCATTCCAATCCCAGTTCCACAAACCAACACTCCCTTAGCCTCTGTATTACTAACAACCTTCTCGCAAACCTCCCGCGCAATATCAGGATAATCAATCGCATCTTCCGAAAAACATCCCAAGTCAGTAACGTCATGACCAGCCCCCTTCAAATGCTCAACCAATTGCCCTTTCATTTCATATCCCCCATGATCCGAACCGATATATAATTTCATTATTTTGTTGTTAAAAATGCTTTAGTAACAGATTTGTCTGTATGTACACTCTCTATCACACTCGCAAGAAGCGGAGCAATAGACAGAATTTTCAATCCTTTGAATTTTTTCTCCTCAGGCACAGGAATAGAATTCGTCACAACCACTTCAGCAAATCCAGCCTTCTCAAGCCGTTCAGCCGCTGGATCAGAAAACACAGCATGAGTCGCCGCCAGATAGACATCTTTGTTCGCCCCACCTGCCAACAACGCTTCCTTCGCCGCACAAACACTTCCTCCAGTATCAATCATGTCATCAAAAAGAAGACATGTTTTCCCATCCACATCACCAACTACATGAGTAACTTCCGACACATTATGTTCAGGCCTTTGTTTATGAATTATCGCAAGAGTAGCTCCAATCAAATTAGCAAAAACCTTCGCAGCTTTCGCACCACCAGCATCAGGAGCAACAACAACCAAATCTTTCAACTTTTTCTCCTTGAAGTACTCAACAAATAACTTCTCAGAACTCACATTGTCCATTGGGAAGTCAAAGAATCCTTGCTCTTGATCACTATGCATATGCATTGCTATCACATGATCAGCACCCGCCGAAGAAATCAAATCAGCAACCAATTTCGCGGAAATAGGTTCACGAGGAGTAGCCACACGATCTTGTCTCGCATAAGCATAATGAGGCATCACAACATGCAACCTTCCCGCAAACGACCTCTTCAAACTATCAAGCATCACAAAAAGTTCCATCAAATCCTCATTCACATTCGAAGTCGCAGTCTGAATCACATAAACATCCGCACCACGGATAGTATTTTCCGATTTCGCATATACTTCGCCACAAGCAAATCTTTTCAATATCATCGGTTCAACCTTCATCTTCAAATGCTTCGCGATCTCAGCCGCAAGCTCAGGATGAGATGACCCTGAAAAAATTTTTATTGGAGTGTTTGTAGTCATAGGTGATGGGTTTGAATTTGGATATTATTTTGCACCAGTTTCGAGCTCATGTCAAGCCCCGCTTTCAGATCTAAATTTAAAGCCCCGTGCATAGATTTTATATCATATTTCGAGTGATTCAACATCTTCCGAGGCTTGCCAAAACCAAGAATCAGGCGTACAATATTCGCCTGATATCATTTAGCGAAATCACACCATGGATATCATAAAAAAACTAAAATCAGCCCTCGGGAATTCAGATCTCCAAGAAGACGAAATACTCTTCTACATCAACGTACTCAAAAAACCAGGAAACTCAATATACGACACAGGAAAGAAAAGCAATCTCCCAAAAGACCGAGCCTATAAGATAGCAGAATCGCTAGAAGCCAAAGGTTTAATATCAAGAAACCACAAAGGACTTCAGGCCAACTCCCTAGATTCATTCACAGAATCTCTCTACTCAAAAGGCCGCCAATTCTACCACACAGCAGACTCTCTCAAAGAAGTAAAACCCTTTATAAGATACTTGTCGCTACCAGAAGACGAAACGGTAATACAAACCTTCTCTTCAGATCAAATGGGAGAAAACTGGGTAGACCTCTCATACATGAATTGGGAAACCGTGCTCGCATACGGAAACTTCGAACTAATGGTTGAAACCATGGGTGGCCATCCAGATAGAGAATTCATGTCCAGAAGAGTAAAAAGAGGAAAAAAAGCATTCCCCATCTTCAGTCATATCGGGGAATACACAAAGGACAAGATTCTTGCTCGCGACAACCAAGAACTTCGCCAATCCAAAGTCCTAAGAACAAAACAACTCAAAGACACATGGATCACTCTTCTTCCAGACCAAGACACCCTATCCGTCTGGCTCAAAGATGACAAAGGCATCATCAAAGGTGCAACAATCAAAAACCCTCTGATCTGCAAACTTCACGAAGACCTCTTCAATCACTTCGACGAAATCGCAGAAACAAGCTACAACCCAAACACAACACCAGATTTCCTCGAAAAATAGAAAAACCTTCCAACCCGTTAATCACTCCAATCTAGCCCTTTTTTGAAGAAACCTGCAGTAGAAGATAGCCTGTTATCATGGACTATCTTCTCGCGTATCAACATTTGAGAGACACCAAACCTCGACAAGCAATTGCCCAGATCCAACATGTGAACTCCGGCTTTTGCAACTACATCGACAAAGTAAAAGACTGCTATCTAATCACAAGCGCATGGGAATGCGAACGCTGCTTCTACGGCAGAAACCTCCACGCAAACTTAGACTGCACAGACTGCATCGACGTCCACGAATCAGAACTTTGCTACGACTCAGTCGGCCTCAAAAACTGCTACGACTGTAATTACTGCCTCGAATGCGAAAACTGCTCTGAGTGCGAATACACAGCCGAAAGCAAATCCTGCCAAAACTGTTTCTTATGCACAAATCTCCGCCACGCCAAATACCACATTTTCAACAAACCATACCCAAAAGACCAATACGACCACCTCATAAAAGACCTGAAAGAACAAAATCTCGCCAAACCCGGATTCCTCCTTCACCAACTCGACAAGCTTCGCTTGTCCTCCCCTCAAATCTCAACCCACGGCCACTCCAACGAACACTCAACCGGAGACCACATATACAACAACCAAAATTGCTACAACTGCTACGAAACCAAAGAAGGACACGACCTCATCAACGTAAACGAAGGATTCAAGTGCGAAGATTCTGTAGACGTACACATCACAGAATTCTCTCGTTTCAATTTCGATTGCGTGTCAGCATACAAACTTCACAACTCAAACTTCTGCTACAACTGTTGGGAAAGCTCCGACCTCGAATACTGCGAACAATGCTTCCAATGTGAGCACTGCATGTTTTGCGTTTTCTTAAAACACAAACGCTACCACATCTTCAACAAACCATATTCTCGCGAAGAATATCTTCAACTCAAATCCCAAATCATCCAAGAAATGAAAAACCAAGGCACCTACGCCCAAGAACACATCCCCTCAACATACGCAGTAGAGGATAGCGTTTTAAGCGACCACTAGCGCAAGAATTCACACAAAAAGTCAAATCCCGTCCCCGGGGACGAAATTAAACCTGTAAAAGTGCGGAAAAACACAATCACCACCAAACCTTCTTCAGTCCAACCAAATAAGCAATAACGTTCACCAGAAAATGTAAACCAGGAGTAATGAACAAAACTATAACAAAAACACTCCAGTGAAATTCAACAAAAGGCCATAAAAACAAGAAAGCCCCAAGAACAAAATCAATCTGATCAAATGGAAACCAAGCACCTCCTGGCTTCACACCAACCCTCCTTTTGAAAAAAGATTTAACAGAATCCCCAATCAACGCCCCAAATCCAAACAAACCAGAATATCCAAAAATCATCCACCCCATCGATTCATAATCCAAAATCGTATAATCCATCATCAACCCCTCTCGAGCCGCTAACCACTGCCCCGCCAACACAATCAGAGCCCCTATATACCCAGCATACAAACCTCTCCACGTCTTGTGCGCACCCAGCCACTTCATACTCACAGGCCTGCCTCCCGGCAACCTCAACTTCGCAGCAAAAACAGGCATCATATTCGCAAAATATGCCGGAAGAATGAAATACAAAGATGAGACAACAAATTCAATCATACGCCCCATATCCTATCACTCCTCCCTCGAAAAAGTAATATAAAGATGACTCGTAGTCTCCTCTATAAACTTCTGGAAATAATCCTGACTGTTCGTATGCTCAACCAGATCAACCTGATCAAACCCAGCAAGCTCCGCCAACCTAGACACAACATAAATCGATCCAGGAGAATCCAATTCAATATCCCAATAAGACTCATAATCAAACACAGAAACAGCTTCAAAAGAAACCTCGTCATGCACATCTGAAACCTCAGCAGTCATATAGTGAGCAAAATCCACACTCGCCACAAACAAAACATCCTCCCCCAACCTTTCCCCATACTTCCTCTCAAAATACCCAACCAACGCATCCAACTCCTCAACACTCGCATCTCCCTTCACAATCACAGGCAAAATCTCCGCCTCAGAAAAGAAATGCTTCACATAATTCGCATGCGCAAAAACCCCATGCTCAATCTCAAAATTCTCATTCGCCAACTGAGCCAAACCAGACCCCAGCAACAATCCAAGATCCTCCTCAGACGTTTCCAAATCAACCTTATCAAAAGTCTCATAAGAACAATTACAAGTCTGAAAAACAGCTTCCCCTTCCTCGTAATGATTCGGAGAAACAATCACAACCAACCCAGGACTCATAACTTCACTCACCCCACGATAAAACTTCGTCAGCTCCAGAGCCGTGACCAAATGATGAGGCAAAACAACTCCAGCCAAATCACCCGCCACAGGATAACTACCCTCCTCTCTGAAGAATCGCCCCCACATAAAGTCACTAGAATAGTCGACTTGATAAACAACCGCCTCCCCCACCTCAGGCACATAAAGAGAGGGCCCACACGCGCTCAAGCCTAAGCTCAAGCACACACAGACCCCCACAAAAAATCGTACTAATATAATGCTCCTCCCCATTCAATAAGTGTAAATCCATTTCTATCAACCCCCGGTTTCAAAACCTGTTCTTTCACACGAACTGGCTTGTCATAAACTTCATAATCAAAGTAAACACGAATCGAAGTGTCCGGCGCAGGCACAACAGTCAAAGGTGCATGCTCATCTAATTCAGATTGATCAACAAATGCAATCACATAATATCCATCCTCATCCAACGCCTCCAACCAAAACTCTTTGAAATCAGCAATCTCCTTTCGATTCAGCCCAAGATAACTCAACTTCGAATCCCAAAATCTCTCCAACCCATCATGCGCAACCAAGAATCCTTCTTCTGGCATCTCCAAATCCGCATAACCCTCCCAGAAAAGATAATCCCATCTAGACCCATCCTCCAAATTCACTAGAGAACCATCAGGATAAGCAATCACCTCCCAACCATCACCAAGCTCAGGCTCAGAAATTGTCACCCCAAGCTCAGGCTCAGGCAAAACAAAAACTTCCATCGCACGCTCAGGATACAAATAAATCACCGGCTTCCCCATCTCAGCAGCAGAGGTATCTTCGTAGTAGAGAGTGATACTCTCCTCCTTAACAACCTGTGAACAATCAGCAGTAAAAGTGTAAACATTAGCGCCAAGATCTAAATTTCCCCAATCATGAGAAACCCCATACTTAAATGTTGTATCACCATAAGAATAATTTTGGAGAGTATAAACATCGTAAATATCAAACATTTCATTTTCAGCAACAACCTCTATAGAAGAACAGTGTTCAGAAGTTGTCCCATAAATATAAAAGGGCTCTTCATAAAAAACAGACTCATCAGAAGGAGATGTGATATCCAAAGAAGCATTAATTTGAGACTCTGTCATTTCAGAATATGTTTTTGAAGATTTATTGGTAATCCCAGCATCCAACCTATAAATAATCTCCGAAACCTCACCTCTAGTCATATCAGAATTCAAGCCATGTATCGAAGTAGGAATCGCATTCCTCTCCTCCAAAGCCAAAACATAAGGTTCATACCATTTGGCTTCATTTGGATAAACAAGATACCCCATCGTAACAATAGTCATCTTCGCCGCCTCAACAAAAGTCACATACCCAGTTGGATCAAATGTCCCATCAGAATATCCATCAACATACCCTTCTCCACTTCCATAACAAACATACTTCGAATACCAAGCCGTCGGCTTAACATCAGAAAAACAATCATCCGCATACGCATCAGACACATCTCCTCCGTTCCGTGCAATCACTAAAATCTTCAGTAGTTCAGCACGATTGATCGGATCGTCCGGACGGAAAGTCCCATCATCATAGCCACCCACGATCTCGTTCTCTTGAACGTACATAATCGCATCATAGTTATCATGCCCAGAACTGACATCAGTAAAAGCAGCAAACGCCGTGGTAGACACAAGAAAAATCGCAGTCACGACAACCAGCGACAGGAAAAATCTTAGATTTTTCATTTTCATTGGAATATGGTTAAATTTATTTACAAATTAGATCAACCCAAGAAGTTTATCATAGACACCTTCTGCATCAAAACCATACTTTTTATACAGATCAACCGGCTTCCCCGATTCACCAAACTTATCATCCATTCCAATCCGAACCAGCTTCACTCCAACTCCCTTTCCAACCAAAACATCCGCCACAGCACTTCCCAATCCTCCAATCACATTGTGATCCTCAGCCGTCACACAAATTTTCGCACGAGCCGCTGCCGCCAAGATAGTCTCAGAGTCAATTGGCTTCAATGAACTCACATTCACAACCATCAACTTTTTGCCCTCAGACTCAAGCCTCCCAGCCGCTTCAATAACAGACCCGACCAAAGCTCCGGTCGCAAAAACACAAACATCAACCTTGCCAGACCCAGAACCACCGCCCGTCGCCCCCGAATCAAACAAAACATCCGCCTTTCCAAATTCAAAATCAACAGGCCTCTCCCCTTCCGATCCTGAACCGGCAACCCCGGTATACAAAAGAGGCGTCGCTTGCCTCAAAACTCTAATATAAGTTGGCCCAAAATCTTCAACGACTTTCTCCATCGCACTCAACGCTTCCAAATGATCAGCAGGTTGCACAACCTTCATATTCGGCAACGCTCTCATGATCGCAATGTCCTCAAGAGCCTGATGCGAAGCACCATCCTCTCCAGTCAAAATCCCCGCATGCGAACCCAAAATCTTCACATTCAAATTCGGATAACAAATCGAGTTTCGGATAATTTCCCACGGACGACCAGTCGCAAAAACAGAAAACGTACAAGCAAATGGAATCTTTCCACGAGTCGCAAATCCAGCCGCAGCTCCCAACATATTTTGCTCCGCAATTCCCATATTGAAATGTCTGTCAGGAAACTCCTTCGCAAACTTCGCGGTCTGCACACTTCCCGACAAATCCGCATCAAGAACAACGATAGCATCTCTCTTCGCACCCAACTTTACCAAAGCCTCACCAAACGACTTACGCGTCGCTTGCTTCTCAGCATCCCCATCTAATTTTATATGATAATTTGCCATTTGATTTTTTAATTAAAATGATCCCGGAACCGTAAACACCCCCTTCAAATCTTCATTCCTCACATACACCCCAGCATAATTCCTACTATCCAAACTTTCCTCCCGGTTATCACCCAAAACAAAATACTCACCTTCTGGCACATTGTAAACAAAACTCTCGTCAGCCACACCTTCAGAATCAGACACAAACGAAACTCCAAAAGTCTCCCCTCGAGCATAAGGCTCGCTCAACTTGTTCCCATCCACATACACATCCCCTTCCATGAACGAAACCTCCTCCCCAGGCAACCCAATCACCCTCTTAACATACAAGAAATCCTCACCCGGCAATTCAAAAGCAATAATATCACCTCTATCAATTTCCTCAGCCACAACCTCATACATACTCACATACAAAACTTCCCCATCCTCAAAAGTCGGCATCATACTCCCACCGCTCACAACAATAGAAAAGGTCATCAACCCTTTCACCAAAGCCAATACAAAAGCACCTAAAGTCATGTTTTATTATTATTGATTTCACACAATCGCGTCACGTCCGGTCATCACTTCAACCTCAAGTATTGACCGGTCCCTTAGTGACCGGTCGCCCCCAACAACTCCTCCTCAGCCACCTTCATCTCCTCTTCACTCAAAGCAGCTCCATGATATTCGACTTTCCCTTCAGCAAACGGAACCCCTTTACCTTTAACAGTATTACAAAAAATACAAACCGGCTTCCGCGTCTCCGTCCGCGCTTTTCGCACAGCATCCATCAACTGCTCATAATCATGCCCATCCTGAACATTAATAACCCTCCATCCAAACGAAACAAACTTATCTTGAACAGGCTCAACATCCATCACCGCCTTACACGGCCCATCAATTTGCAATTTATTATTATCCACAAAAGCGATCAAATTCGAAGACATATAATGAGCAGCACTCATCGCAGCCTCCCAAACCATCCCCTCTTGCAATTCTCCATCTCCAAGCACAACAAAAACCTTGTTGTCACGCTTGTCTACCTTCAAGCTCAAAGCAATCCCATGAGCAACAGAAATTCCTTGCCCAAGCGATCCAGTCGAAATAGCCACTCCAGGAATCTTCGCTACAGGATGCCCCTGAAGCATTGCCCCCACCTGCCTCAAATGATCTAGCTCACTCGCATCAAAATATCCAAGATCCGCAAGAATCGCATATTGAGCTGGCGCCCCATGTCCTTTTGACAAAATCACATAGTCCTTATCCTCCTCCTTCTCAACTCCTTGAATCTCAGCCCCTCCTCCATAATAAAGAGCCACCAAAATATCCATCACCGACATAGCCCCACCAGTATGCCCGCTTCCAGCTTTTGAAATAGACTTCAAAGCCGCAACACGAAGTTCAGCCGCTTTGCGTTCTAGATCTTGGATTGGTAATTTTTCTGTCATATAAATACATCTTTAAAAAGCAGACGCATCATAACTTAACAGAGAAATGAGTTCAATGCGGATTACGGCACCATGTCAGAATCAGGATCAGAACCATAGTAAGTCGCCATACCGTCAAACAAAATCTCCAACTGCCCCTCAAGCATTGACCACTCAGCCTCAACTTCAAAATCTCCAGAATCTTCAATCTCATTAAACTCATCCATCAAACCAGCTTCCTTAAACGATTCTTTGACATGATCCTGAACATCCCCTTTATCCCAACCAGAAGCCATCAAAACCTCAGCTTCATCAAAAATATCTTTAACCGTATCCTTCCATCTATCTATAACTGGGCTCTTCCCAGCAGTGCTGTCCATAAAATCAAGAACTTCCGACTTAAATGACTCAAATTCTTCCTGAGACATTTCTATAGGATCAGGAACCCTTTTCGCTATCTCTTTCAGTCCATCAGCATCCTCTCCAAAAACATCACCACGAGCCTGATCCATCTTTTCAGACCTCTCTTTTGAAATACGTCTCTCTTCTTCCAACTCAGCAATTTTCTCAGGATCTGTTATAGGATCGTCATTTTCATCATAGTAAACATAATGATCCTTCACCTCATACTTCAACTTCTCTTTTATTCTGTCCCCCACACCACTATTCCTTATCTTATCCAACAAATCCTTAGACACACTACCATATACCCCTCCATTCTTCACCTCATTCAACTTCGCTTTCAAACCACTCGCATCCAATCCAGCCGCCCCAAACAATTCAATCATAGCAGCAAGTTGAACCTTATTACTCACTCCAGGGCCAAGATTTGATGACAAACCTAGCCAAGTCTCAACACCAGGATAGTTCCAATAATCATTAATCACCTTTTCCATAGCTCCCCTGAAATCATCAAACTTCAATCCTCCTCCCCACCTTTCAACCAATCTAACCAAATTCGGATAAACAATCTTTTCCCACTGAACTAATCGATCAGCATTTCTCAAATACCTAGATATTGTCTCCCCCTTTTTACGAAACTTCATCTTTCTCTCTTTTTTCGTCCCTTCCATGTCAACATCCCACCCATTAGCAGGCATAGATTGAATGAAATCCATATACCAAAGAGAATAAGGATTCGTATCATCAGCCAAAATCCGCTCACTTTCACCTCGCGAAACTCCAGCCGTCACCATCAAATCAACCGACTTCTTGAAAACATTCATGTCATTTTCCGCCAAAAACTCACCAACATCAGCAGAAGAACTTACCTTCTCTTTTTTCGGGTTAAAGGGTTCAGTCCTAGGATTAGTCTCAGGAGGCAAAACACCAGCTACAGGCATTCTCTTTTCAGGCCCTTTTCCTCTCTTGAAAACAAGAAAATTTTCTTTAAACATATTTAATAGTTAATTTAATTCCTCATTACCAGTAAACTCCATTGCCAAACTCCACATCTCCTCCTGCCAATCATCCATGAAATCAACGGCATGCCTAAGGGCAGGATCATCCAAATCTGTATTCCACTCCTGCATATAAAGCCCCACACGTCCAGGGTCAACCTTTCGACCATTATCAATGATATCGTCCTCCAAACGAGCAAAAGCAAGAAGCGCTTCATTAATTTTTAAATTTAGTTTAGGGAATCTTCTTCTGATGTCTTTAGCAACATCAAACATAGAATCAGAATATTTTTTATAATCAGCTTTCATTTCAACTTTCTTGCCACCCAACCTCTGATCCCTCATTTTGTAAAACATATAAGCAGAAGGCCCCAAATAGCGTTCTTTATCAGCCAAAAATCGTTCTTCATAAGCCTTACCCTTAGCCATTCCAATCCTCTTTTCCAAAGATTCAACAGACAATCCAGCTAACCCATTCAATTCCATCAAAGCATTCAATTCAACCAACTCACTAGTCTGCCCCACATTCCTAACCAACCCAACCCAAGTATCAACATATGGATAATTCAAACCATCCAAAAAAGCCCTAGTCATAACATCATCATAATCCATCAAAGAAAACCCATAGCTCTTCACCAATTTTTTAAACTTAGGATAAACCACATCTTTCCAAGAGACCATCCTATCAATCTGCTTTATACCACTAATTTTCTTCCACTCAGATTTACTCGGCTTCCCCTTTTTCCCAAACTTCTCCAAGTAATCTAAAAACCATAGAGAATAAGGATTCGTTTCGTCTTGTATAATTTCATGCGCATTCGCATCATCCAAACCAGCAACCTTCAAAAACTTCACTGCTTTCTCGTAAAGCAAAAGATCCTTGTCTGCCTTCAAATCCAATAGGACCTCAGGGCTAAACTTTTCCCTCTCCACCTTTCCTTTTTTTTCAATCTTAGGCTCATTGGACTCAACCCTAGAAAAAAATTTTTTCTCCACAGCCATACGTTTTTGTGTTTATTTCTACAACAGAATTATACCACAAAAACAACCCTTTTGCAACCACCCCTAACCGAGAAAAACTCATTCACTGCAAAGCAGCAAGCTTCGCTCACGCCCTCTCATCCTCAGCATAAACATGCATATACTCTGACTTATCATAAGAGAACAAGTCATCCTTTTTAAAGAATCTAGCAACCTCCGCTTCAGCATTCTCAACCGAGTCAGATGCATGAACTACATTACACGCAACACTCATAGCAAGATCACCTCTGATAGACCCAGCCTCAGCTTCACGAGCCTTTGTGATTCCACACAGGAGACGAACCGCATTCACAACCTCAAGCCCTTCCCAACACATCGCAACAACAGGAGTACTTTGCATGAATTTCGCCAATCCACCAAAAAACGGCTTATCAGCAATATGAGAATAATGTTCTCTCAAAAGAGCCTCTTCAAGCTCCATCATTTTGCATCCAATTAATTTCAATCCTTTCTTCTCAAATCGCCCGATGATCTCCCCCATCAATCCACGTTGAATTGCATCTGGCTTGATCAACACAAGTGTTTTTTCTTTTACTTCTGACATATTAATTTTGGTTAGATTTTAGCGGCGCCATTCTACACCACACAAAAAAAACCCTCAAGGCCGAAAATACCTGGGCGAACACACTGACCAACCAATAAATTAAGCCGCTTTCACAGATTCTCTCTCTAAAAGAACACCTTTACCAAACCTCGAATCCGCTCCAATAGCTCCAGTCAGTACAAGATTAGCATCTCTCAATGCATTAAAATTACGCCCCTTCAACTCTTTATCATCTTTAGCATCCACAAGTGTCAAAGCTCCCAATTCAGAAGTCTTCAAATCTATCAACGCTCCCTTAGGAACCTTAATTTTCAATTTATCACCAGCAGCAGCCAAATCCACATCAGTCTCAAGCACCGCCTTTTTCTTAAATGCCTCCCCAAACTTAATATCATCCAAACCACCAAGAACAATAGGCATATAAGCCTTAGTATCAAGCTCCAGATAAGATTTGTAAGGAGATAAAAACCCATCTATTTTTCCAACAACTCCACTTACAAAATCTTCCTTACCCATTTTATCAGCATTTGCCAACAATTTTTTCTTCGCATCCTCAGCGCCCGGAACCGGCAAAAACAATCGAGCAAAGAAATTCAATGGATTCTTAGATTTTCCATTTATTAATCCACGATACGCTTTTGCATACGCAGCAGCCTCTTCAGCTTCAGTAGCCCCCTCCTTAATTTTAACCAATCCAAAGAAACTTAAAACAAACCCATAAAAAGGATTAGCCTGCATTGCCTCAACAGCCGCATCTTCCTCATCAGAAGTAAGAGTTTTGGCAGGTTTTACCACATCTCCAGCTTTTTTTGCTTTTTCAGTAGCCTTCTTAACTTCCTCTTCTGTAAGAAGAGTAATTTCTATTTTCCCACCAACTTTATAGTCTAAAGTAAAATTCTTATGTTTCTTTTCATCAGGCTTAACCTTACCAAGAAGACTTACAACCTCCTGCATAAAAGTAATAGCAACAATCTCGACTCTCTCAGCCTCTTCCTTGTCCATCATTTTCTTTAAAACATCATCAGAATCATCTGCAACAATCTTCTCCCAAATAGAACTGTTAGCTAAAGCAACAGACCTAGCCTCCGTAACAAGAAGACCGTTATCTCCAAAAATAGCTTCTCCAATAGCTTTGTCGCCAAAAGGAATTTTCAAAGCACCAGGATTTTTTTTCAAATTTGCAACGATATTTCCGTAAATCAAATCTTTTTGCTTTGGAGCAAGATCAAGAGCCTCTTTGAACTCTTTCAAAGCCTTCTTGCTTTCACGCTTTCCTCTAGCAGCTTCAACCCTAGTCTCCACTTTCTTCTCTGAAGATAATTTACCTGTTGTTTTTTCTCCTTTTCCTCCCATGTTTTTTTAGTTAATTAATCAGTTAATTATACCAAAAAACAGCCCGAAAAACAACCCTGCAAGCCCAAAACACCTATCTACCACGAAGTGGCAAGCTTGTCCTACAGCGCAGCTGCAAGCTCTGCTTACCCCAAAGCCTTCTCAAACACAGAAGCATCCGAATACGGCCCAATCACCGCCAATCTGAACCGAGAAGAGTCTCCAAACAATTCACCTGCAACCCTGTGAACATCAGCCACAGTCACCGCATCCAACGCCTGAACGATCTCCTCAGGAGTCATCACCTCCCCATGAAGCAGTTCGAATTTGGCAAGCAAATGAGCATATTCTTCACTATCTTCCAGACTCAAAACCATCTTTCCCTTCAAGAAATTCTTCGCTTTGTCCAATTCCTGAGCCGAAACCTCCCCTTCTCCACTTCCCGCCGCCATCAACTTATATTGCTCAACAATCTTCTCAACAGACATCTCAGCCCTCTTCACATCAACTCCAGCAGTCGTAGAAATCAAACCAGTATCCATATAATCATCAGTAGAAGTCCTTATATAATAAGCCAAACCATGCTGCTCACGAACATTCAAAAACATCCTGCTACTCATATTTCCACCCAAAATCACAGATAAAACCTTCAAAACCCAATGATCAGGATGAGTTTCAGGAAAAGCCTCCACTCCGAGAGAAAGATGCGTTTGCTCAGTTTTCTTCTCTTTTAAATGAACCCGACCCGACCCCATCTTCGCAGGATCAATTCGAGCAAAATCATACGCCCGATCAGACTTTTCCATAGGGAAAAACTTCTCAACTTTCTTCACCGCCTCTTCATGACCAATATTCCCACACACCGCAACCACAGTATTATCAGATGTATACAACTCCCCTTTATATTTAACAAAATCCTCATGATTCACACTTTTGATAATTTCCTTCAAACCAATCTGATCCCAACCCAATGGCTGATCACCATAAACCAACTGCTCATAATCCCATCCAATCTGATACATCGGTGTGTCTTGATACATATTGTATTCCTCAAGAATCACTCCCCTTTCCTTCTCAATCTCCTTCTGGTCAAACTTGGCATGCAACATCATGTCAGACAAAACATCAAAAGCCGTATCAACCTTCTCAGAAGCAACCTTTACATAATATCCAGCATACTCCTTTCCGGTAAACGCATTGAATTCACCACCTACCGAATCTATCGCCTCAGAAACTTCTTTCGCTGATGTGTAATTCTTGGCACCCTTGAAAAACATGTGCTCCAAAAAATGAGAAATTCCATTTATTTTCGAAGTCTCATATCGACTTCCAGCCCCAACCAAAACCAAAACCGTCACAGCCTTCGTGCTGTCCAATTTATTTGTAACAACTCTTAAGCCATTTGGCAAAATTGTCTTTTTAAACATAGAAATAGGGTTAAATTCAGGCCACGGCAGTCTCGCCGCCAAGGCCAATCTGGGCAAAATCTACCACTACCATTTTAAAATAGCAAATGGTATAGTTTGTCGAGCCTATGAGAACATATACCCCCAAAAACCCAGTCAATAAAATCACCGTACTCCAAATCGGAGCCGTCCTTTTGACAGCGATATTGATCTCCCGCCTATTTTATCTTCAGGTGATAAGACACAGCGAATTTCAAGCAATCGCAGCCCGCGAACATTACGGATATGTAGAACTCCCAGCTCGAAGAGGAGAAATCATCATCACAGACTACCATTCAAAAGAAGAATTCCTCCTCGCAACAAACATCACACTCGAACTAATATATGCAGACCCACATCTAGTAGAAAACCCTCAAGCAATAGCCGAAAACATCGCTCCAATGATCTTCAACCTAGAAGACGCCCGTGAACAAGACGACGATCGTATATCAGAAGCAGCAAAAAAACTTGCTCCAGAACTCACTGATGAAGAAATTGAGGAAATTTTGAAAGAAAAAACTGACGAAGAATTGGCTATCGAATTCAAAACAGAAATCTTCGAAAAAGTTGCAGCAAAAAAACGTCCAGAAATTCTTCTCGCAACTGAACTAGATCAAGAAATGATCAACGAAATTAATTCATTCACAGTATCAGGAGTAGAAGTGGTAGGAGACAAGCTGTACGCATATCCACCACTCATAAACAACCCTTCGACAGCAGCTCTTCATCTAGCCCCAATAATAGAAATCCCAGGCAGTAAGCTAGAAAATCTGCTCGAAGGAACAAATAGATACACGATACTTGCACGAAAATTAGACCCAGACGTTTCCGATCAGATTCACGAATTAATGCTCCAAGATGAAACAGGATCTCTTTCAGGACTCGGATTTCAAGAAGAATATTTCCGCTATTATCCAGAGAACACACTCGCCGCAAACGCAACTGGTTTTGTCGATTCAGCTGGCATGGGACAATACGGGATAGAAAGCTCTCTAAACACAGACCTCCAGGGGAAAAAAGGAGTATTTCAAACACAAAAGGACTCCATAGGCCGACAAGTAATAGTAGGAGAAAGCGTGATAGAACCAGCAGTAGACGGAGACGACATAGTCCTAACAATCGACCGATCAATCCAACTCCAAGTTGAAAGAATTCTAGACCAAGACAGACAAGAATTCCGCGCAGACAGCGCCCAAGCAATCATCATAGACCCATCAAACGGATACGTCACAGCAATGGCCAGTTCCCCAAGCTTCAACCCAAACAGCTTCGGTGAAGTATACAAAAGAATCTACATAAACCTAACTCCAGAAGACATCGAGAAACTCGTTCCATCAGATACAGATGGACTATATTATTTCTATAGAAATCGTGATACCCATGACTTTTACTACGTCTTCGAAGAAACAAATGAACAAGGCCTCACAGAATACTACAGATACGAAAACTACGTCGGACCAGCCGCATATCAAAACATGGTGGTCTCACTTCCATATGAGCCTGGATCAGTTTTCAAATCAGTCGTAATGTCAGCAGCCATCGATGACGAGGATCTCAAACCAAGCTCAACCTTCAACGACTCAGGACCGGTTGGAGTAGATTGGAATCGCCACACAGGTGACTACGACTACTTCATCCACAACTCGGAAGACGACTATTACGGCCCAAGCACCTCTATGACAAAAGTTCTAGAACGCTCCCTCAACACCGGAATGACATTCGTCGCAAAAACAATTGGACCAGCATTGATGTACAACTATTTAGAAAAATTTGGATTCGGAGAAAGAACAGACATTGAATTCACAAACGAAGCAACTGGATACATGGAATACTACGATCTCTGGACAGAATCAGAATTAGCAACACACGCATTCGGACAAGGTTTAACCGTAACAATGCTCCAACTCGCAAACGCATATGGAGCTCTTGCAAACGGAGGAATCTTGATGCAACCACACATCGTACAAGAAGTCCGCCACGACGACGACTCAGTAACAGAAAACGACCCACACCAAATCCGCCGAGTAATATCAGAAGACACATCAAGCAAACTCACAGCAATGCTCACATCAGCAGTTGAGAATGGAGTAGCAAACAACGCACAAGTAGATGGGCATTACGTAGCAGGGAAAACAGGAACTTCCCAAACATACAAAAACGGAGCAGCCCTAAAAGGAGCCGGAACAACCATCACTTCATTCTGTGGATACGGCCCAATAGATAATCCTAAATTTGTAGTCTGCATAAAATACGATCGTCCACGTTCAAGCGAATGGGGAGCCGTAACCGCAGCAAAAACCTTCAGCAAAATCGCAGACTACCTCTTCGATTACTACAACATTCCTCCAGATAAATAGAGTGGACATGAAGGATAGAAAACGCAGGGCAGGAGGGCGCTTGGCGGTGAGAACACAGCCAGAACACGCCCCCCGTACCCCACAGATAGCCGGAGCAAAACAAGTTTAGCGCGAAAGATCCATATTAGGCAGAGAGACACCTCAAGGAGGGTCTCCGACTATCTTTAATTAAACCTCCGGAACAGGGGGTGCTTGACGATAGGAACCGCCAGGGAACACCCCCTTCTACCTCAACCCATACAGGGGAAGTAGTCCAGAGGGAGTAGGTCCCTCTCCAGGTCTCAGAACTCTGTCCCCAGAGTCCACCAGGGCCCTACTCAGTCTCTAGGAGGTCACGCCTCCTTCATCGGAATCCGCAGAAGCCCCCTTCTTGGCCTGAAAGGCCTTCAGCTCAACAGCCAGTTGGGACTCAGGCTCCTCATCCTCCACAGCCGGACCAACCGTATGAACGAGGACCGGCTTCTCTCGAGGATCCAAGCCCGGAACGGGACGCATCCCAGTAGAGGTAAGACCTCCACTCTTCTTGTCCAGACAATCTCTTTTCGCCATTCGACAACTCCATCTAGAGAAACAATCACGACAACCTTGCCGCAAACAAGCACAACCACCTTGATCGCACCGTCAATCCAACTCTCCTGCCAAAAATCAAAACAAACAGAAGATCTAAACAAACAGCACGACCAAGGTAGAATTAATTTTCTATCCTTCATGTCAAAGTTCACTGCCGACCGATCAGCTATCACTCAAGCCCACAAAAATGAGCGAGGACCACCAACATAAAGCCGACAAGGAAGAAATATGCCTCATCCAGACCCGAAAATCAACCCATTTTACTTCCAACCGCAAAAATCCTATAATCAACAAGCTTAACCCAAATTAAATGAAAAAATTCGCAATAATTCTTTATGCAATTTTCGCCATAAGCACACTAGCTTTAACGATCTTCATAAACACCCAACCCTCAAAATTTCAACCTCCACAAAACGAATCAAGCTACACTCATGAATTCATACACGGAGAAATAAAACAAATCGATACAAACGACGAAACCCGTCAAAAAGAACTCAAAGTCACAGCAAATTCAGGAAAAGAAGAAGGAGAAGGAATAGTAGTAAACGTAGACCCTCAGTACAACTACAACGAATACGAATCAGGACAAGAAATCCTCGTATACAAAGAAATCAACACCCAAACTGAAGAAGCAAACTACGAAGTCACAGACTATTACCACCAAACAGGACTTATAATTTTATTCATTATTTTCTCCTTGGTAACAATCGTCATCGCCAGAAAAAAAGGTCTCAACTCACTCCTTAGCGTAGTAGGATCAATCGCTCTGTTCTACTTCATATTCCTAAAACTCGTAATCACAGGATTTCCTCCTCTCACAGCAGCATTAATATACGTCAGCATAATCACTATCCTTTCCATACCACCAATCCACGGCTTCAACAAAAAATCATTATCATCAATCATCACAATATTCATCGGATATCTACTCTCAATAGCTATCACTTTGGCATTCAAAGAGATAACACAACTCGGCTCAGCCTCCTCAGAAGAATTCAGAAATCTCACAATCATCTATCCAGGAATTGACCTGACAGAAGTGTTTATAGCTTCGTTATTTTTGGGAGCAGTCGGAGCAATAATAGACACCGCAATTTCGATAACCTCCCCTATCTTTGAAGCGATAACAAAAACCGCAAAAACCACCTTCAAACAAGTATACAAAACAGGAATGGAAGTAGGAAAAGATGTCCTAGCCTCAATGACAAACACCCTCTTGCTCGCATACATAGCAAGCTCTTTACCATTTTTGGTGATGATAGCCCTCGCACACAGCGGCACCGAGAATGCATTTTCAGAACTCATAAACATAGATTTCATTGCATTGGAATTAACACGAATTTTCATAGGAGCAGTTTCTTTGGTAATATTAATCCCTGTGGTCAGTTCAATATCAGCTTATTTTTTCATAAAGACCAATGACTAAGACCTGCGCCATCTCGGGCAAACAATTCACAATAGATCCAGAGGACCAAGCCTTTTACAAAAAGCAGGGAGTACCTGGACCAACCCTCTGTCCGGACGAACGCCAACGCCGACGCCTAATGTTTCGCAACGAACGTAACCTCTTCACGCGCAAAGACTCAATGACTGGGGAGACAATAGTCTCACGATGGACCGACGACACTCCCTTCCCCGTATACAGCTCAAAAAACTGGTGGTCAGACAAATTCGATCCATTAGAGCACGGCCAAGACTTCGATTTCACCCGCCCATTCTTCGAACAATTCAAAGAACTTCGCGATCGCGTCCCCCGAATAGCCTTATACAACTTCGACTCAGTGAACAGCGAATACACAAACCATTCCGGCTACAACAAAAACGCATACATGTGCTTCAATATCGCATATCAAGAAGACTGTTATTACGTAACCAACTTCTCACTCAACGACAAAGATTGCTGCGACTGCTTCACTATCGAAAAATCTCAACTCCTCTACGAATCCTTCATGGCAAACAGCTGCTACAACAGTCGATATCTCGTGAATTGTCATACCTGTCGCGATTCGAACTTCCTTTTTGATTGCCGAAACTGCCAAAACTGTTTCATGTGTTGGAATCTCCGCAGCAAAAAATACTGCATTAACAACGAACAAAAAACTCGCCAAGAATACGAAGAATTCATGAGCAAAATCAACCTCGGATCACACACAGCTTGCAAGCAATTCATAAAAGAATTCAAAGACTCAATAAAAAACAAAGCCACCCACAAAGCCTCTTTCATGACAAAATCAGAAAACTGTACCGGCGACTACATCACAAACGCAAAAAACGCAAAACAAAGCTTTTACGTAGTCGACTGCGAAGACATAAAATATTGCTACGACATATACGGCGCAAAGGACTGCTACGACGCCTACGAACCAGCCTTCAAAATAGAACGCCACTACGAAACCCACGCCTGCAACGAAGCCCAATTCTTGATCTCATGCAACACATGCATTCGCGGAGCATTCTTGGACTACTGTGACAATTGCCACAACAGCAAACACCTCTTCGGCTGCACAAGCCTCAAGAAAAACGAATACTGCATCCTCAACAAACAATACACCCGCGAAGAATACAAAAAACTCACAGCCCAAATAAAAGAACACATGAAAAAAACCGGCGAATGGGGAGAATTTTTCCACCATTCCCTATCTCCTTTCCCATACAACGACACAAAAGCCCAGGATTATTACCCACTCACAAAAGAAGAAGCCCTCAACCGTGGCTACACCTGGCGCGACACAAACAAACAAGACTTCAAACCAGCCACCATCACAAAACTCCCAGACAATATCGCTGATACCCCAGAAACCCTCCCAAACGAAACCCTTGCCTGCGAAGAAACCGGCAAAAACTACCGCATAACTCCACAAGAATTCAAATTCTACAAACGCCTCAATATACCAATCCCACGAAAACACCCAGACACCCGATATAAAGATAGAAAACAATTTCGCCACAAACGCAAACTCACAGAACGCACATGCCCAGGCTGCCAAACCCCAGTTCTTTCAGTTTTCAAAAAAGAGGACCCTGAAAGGATCCTCTGCGAGAAATGTTATTTGGAGAAGGCATATTAAAATCTATCTATTTATCGTCACCTCTTGAGATAACAGTCCCATTCTTCTTCCAAGGATACTTAGTCCCTTCAGCAAACAAAGGCCCAACCTGCTGACCATCCGGCGAAACAAATCTAACAACTCTTGCCCCAGCCGTTTCGAACTCCCTACACAACCCCCCAACTACATCAGCCGTAGAATCATTCAGAACTTCAGGTCTAGCATTACCGGACAATTGAACACGAAGAATTCCTTGTTTAGACGAATCATCTTCCATACCAATAATTCTAGTTCCTTCTGGCAAATTACTTAATAGCATTTTAATTTGGTTAAATTTTGGTTCTCTTTTTACCCCAAACCAAGGAGAAAGTCAACACTGCCTACACACCTTGACTAAAAAAAGCGATAAACGTATACAGAGCAAAATCAACCATGAGAATATCGTCAAAACAAATTTTGGACAGAGTAGGACAAGTCAAATACGCATACTTCGCAATAAACCCGGCAGACGGAGAACCTTTGATAGTCTTATTGACTGAAGAATTCGCTCTTGATGAGAAGAGATTCAATGGACCGGAAGAAGTAAGACTCGACGGACAAAATAGATTAAACTTCCACGGAACAGGGAATATTCCAAAGGACCTTGAAAAAGTCGAGGTCTCCTTCGACACACCATTCATCTTTTTAAAAAGACCAGGAACCCCAGCCATCACACAACAATACAAAAACGAATTGGTCCAAAGGACTTAACTTTCTGGCAGGCCCACCAGGATTCGAACCCGGACTTTTGGTTTTGGAGACCAACGTGCTAACCGTTAACACTATGGGCCTGTGATTTTCAACGCCGACATTCTATAGCCAGCCACTCTCTTTTGCAACCACTACCCTCCCAAAAACCCCAGAAAATCCCCAGGAATTTTTGTAACAAAACACACAAAAACTACCCTTCCTGCGCATCCATATACTCCATCATATGTAACGCCGCATCAGCAGGCGCAAATCCATTGTCGTAACCGGCCGGAACTCGAGCAAGTTTACCACCCACAACACTAACTTTCCCCTCTCCTATCTGAACAACAGAATCGGAAGGATTGCCAATCAAATTAGCCGAACTCTCCAAGTGATCAACTACCTGCAAAACCCTACTCTGGGCAGCAAGTTTCAAAACAGCCCTAACCTCCTCAACAGTAGCAGCACTCTTCAAAAGTAAAGTAATATCACTAATAGACCCATCCGGCGTTGGAACTCTATAAGCCTCGGCAGCAACATCTATATGCGGAAAAAGTTTAGCCAAAGCCCCCTTCGCACCGGTAGGAGCAGGCTTAAATCCAAGCCCCGATATCTCATCAACTAAACCAGAGGCTGCAATAATATCCCTTCTAGCTTTTCCAGTCAGAGCATGAATAGTCACCAAGACCACCCCACTAACCCCAAATTCATCATCCAAAGCCTTAACAACAAGAGCCGAAGACTTCGTCGTACACGAAGCATTATCAACAATTCGGTCACTCTCCGGATCATAATCATCCTCATTAAACCCCATCAACAAAGACTTCACAGCCCCACCGTTATTCAACGCCCCCTTCGAAGGAGCAGTAATCAATACTCTTTCAGCACCTCCTTCCGTAAGATGCTCCTCAGCCAATCCAGCTTGAACCCTACTCCCGGTCGCCTCAAAAACACCCCAAACACCTTGACTAGCCCAATCAGCAATTTTATCAGCAGGAACATTTGCAAATTTGACAACCTGCCCCCCAATCAGAATTTTATCATCCCCCTCAGTCCTGACATCAACCTTCGGCGGACCATAAACTTTATCACTCAACATACCCTCAACAACCTTATCCCTCGACAAATAATCATCGGTAATCGCGGTAATCGGCAAACACCTCTCCCCAGCGTCCCCCCGCTCAGCATTAATACGCAAAATCCCAGTACCGATCTGACCTGCGCCATTGATACCGTAATTCCTTTCACCTTCAGCCATAATAAAATGGTTAATGAAATACTAAGCCAAAGGTATACCAACCCACACAATTTTGTCAAACACACGAAAACATCAAAACCACAAGGCCACGAATCACGCAACCCATTTTCTAATTCCCCTTCTTTGTATCCTTCCTTTTATGAACATTATGCTTGCGACATTGAGGACAAAATTTCTTCAATTCCTTAATTATCCGCTCATTTTCACGCTTATTGTAGTAAGTAACATAATTTGCACGATTACAATCGCCACAAAACCATGTACAGTACTGACTTTTTCCTTTCGCCATCTTAATAAAGATTAATTTCGTAAACCTGGTCAACCAAGACCAGCAGGGGGTATTCTATACGAAACCCTCCAGAAGTCAAAGAAAAATTCAAAGATTCGGAATCACAACGTCCGCAGTTTCAGTATCACGCAAAGCTGCCGGATCATCAAATCCAATATCTTCAGCTTCTTCCCTATCATTCAAAGAAACCCCTTCTGGCAATTCGCCCCTAATGTGATTAATTATATTACGATCCGATCGACGAGCATGATAAAAGCCCCTCACCTCTTTATCAGCAATCAACCGAGAGTGCTCCACGTTAGCAGACTCTAACTCAAGATCAGCCATAAGAAAATTTACACCAGGCTCAAACATAACACTTCGAACCTTAACTCTTACAGGTATAACAACTTCATCAGCTCCATCAATTCCATCAATCACAATATCCATCTCAGATTCACTACGATTCATACACCCATTTCCCTTATCAACCCAATCCACCTCCCTCTCTCCAAGTTTCACATTAAAAAACACAGCAGGCTCCTCCCCATCAACCTCAACCGAATGTCCAGACCCCTGATCAGTGTAAGCAACAACCTTAGGCCCCAAATCCCCATCTTCCTTCCAATCACCATCTTCCAAGAACACTTTCGCCCGCCCATCATCTTCGCCGCCAAAATAAAACTCAGTATCATCTTCATGCATATGAAAAGGAACTTTCGTCGTACGAACCAATCCAACCTGAAGAACCTTTCTTTTGGTAAGAGCAATTATCTGCCTAACAGACTCAGGCAAAACATCTAGCGAAGCCTCCGCGATCTCAACAGTATCAAACTTAGGATGTTGCACAAACTCAGCAGCATCCCTTGCCTCATCCAACGTCACTTTCTCTTCATCCTGTATTGCAATTTTATATATAGGCATAATAAATTCTAACCAAGATCAAATAAGTTTAAAAACCAAGGAGAGTTTTATACCACGCCAGATCTGAGATGTCAACCAATCCTAACCTGAAACTCACGGCCTCCTCGCCACCAACCTTCTAGTCAAAGCTCTAACATCAATAGGTTTAGCAAAAACTCCAACATCATCAATCCCCGCTCTTTCAATAAGCCGCTGCACTTTAAGCTGATTACCAGTAATAACATTAGCCGGAATCCCCCTCTTCCGAGCTTCCCGAACAACATCCAATCCCTTTTGCCCATCCATCAAACCATAATCAGTCAAAACCTCATCAGGAAGATACTTTCGAATAGCACGAATAGCCGCATCACCTCTATCAACAGCAGCAACTACATCAACCCCAATCGCTTCAGCTATTTCCAAAATAAACTCCATCACAGCAGGATCGTCCTCTGCAACCAACCACCTTTTTCTAGTTAGATTTTTCTGATTTCCCTGGTTTTTGCAAATTTCTAATGACATACTCGAAGGATTCTAATCATTTTCACAGCAAGGTCAACAACAAATCCTCACACCAAGAAAAACAAGCCAAAACAACCTATTGACAGATAGTAAAAACAAAACTTGCCCCCACAAATCATAAATGATAACCTAACCCACCAAACAACATTACCAACAAAGCCACAATGAAATCAGCAACACTTTTAACGTTAGGAGCACTTGCTCTTACTTCCCCCTCATGCAACAACCCCGACAAAAACACTCCCACCCAGGACCAAGAACTACTTGATCAATTAGGAAGCACTTCTTTAACGGATAGCGAAGCAACTATAGTTTGCGAAGACGAGACAAGTTTAGAAACCCAATTGTGTGACGACACCCCCCAGTGCAACACTCTAAGAGACCTGGTCAGACACGACTGCCTTGAATCCATAAAAGGAAAATCCACGACACAACTATCCCCAAGAAGAGTCGAAATGATATGTCGCCAAAGAGCAACTCAAGTACTAGCCAGTCGCAAATCTACTAGAACTCCAAGCGGATTAATCCGCCACTGCAGGTCAAAATTACTAGGACAGTAAAACCCTGAAACTTCAGGTGGAAATTGAACCCACGACCCAAAGCTGCAAGCTCTGCTAACCATCCTTTCCCTCATACACAATATCCGCCACCTCTCTAATCAAAGGCTTGTTAACCCAGACAGAAGCATCCAAACCTCTTCCAAGAATTCTGGCAAATATATATCTAATTCTAAAAGAACCATGATGAAAATTTTGAATATCTGCGTTAGATGTAGACAAAAAATCCTCTTTCGTAGGATATTCATTTTTCAAAACCTCCGACCATCTTTCAGACAATTCATCCTTCTTCCACAACAAACAATCAAGATCTGGATAACCACTCCCATAAACTCTCAAAGCAAAATCAACAACTTTATCACGATCCCTAACATCAAAATCTTTAACACCAATAATATGGCCTATTATCAAACGCCAAGTCCTAAACAAAAAACGACCACTCACACCATTGCTTCCCTTTATAAAATCTGAGGGCTTAGGATATTTCTCACGTATCACTTCAGCCCATTGCTCAAAATCCCAGAACTCGCAATCAATACAATCATGTCCCTCTCCATAGATAGCCTTGGCCATTCCCATTCTCCCTTTCCTATTTAGAAGCTTGCCTCTATGTGCAACTCCAAAAATCTTCTTGTACAGAAAATCGAAGTTCTTTCCTTCCACATCTGCTTGAGAAAATTTAGCAGAAGACATAGCAAGCTTAACAAACCCCTCAGCCTCAGGGTATTTCTCCTTTACCATCTTTATCCATTCCTCTCTCCCCAAAAAACTCTCATCAATACAATCATGCCCCTCCCCATAAATAGCCCTAGCCAATTTCATTCTTCCTTCTCTTGTTTTAAGATCAATCCTACCAGTCACCCCCCAAATTTTCTTATACAAGAAATGTACTCCCATACCATCTATTTTAGCAGTCAAAAACTGATCACTATCCACAAACGCAACAAAGCTCTCAGGTGTTGGATATTCCTTTTTTATAACATCAATAACCTCTTCTTTAGTCATAAGCTCATGATCAATCCAGGGATAACCCTCCCCATAAATAGCAAACAAGAATTTCGCGAAATCATAAATTTTTGCATGTGGTCGCAATTTCCTAGTACCAAAGAAAATTGCAGCCAAATGATGAAGACCTATACCCAAAACTTTCACACCAACTCTATCTGCAAATGAAAGATCAATTAAAACCTGCGGATCTGGATATTTTTGCTTCATAGCTACAGCCAGCTCTTTTTTAAGCCTATCCAATCCCTCCACATCCCCTTCAACTTTTGATTCAAAACCAAGTATATCAGCTAAATTTTTTCTATAAACATCAAGATTCCCATTTGAAGACTTAACAGGAATCACACCAAGATCTTCAACCATCCTATTCCTCGGGATACGAGAGATCTCCTCCAGATTCTTAAGCCCACTAACTACATATGTGTAGTATCCAGAAGTAGTATTTACAATAACTGTTTTGTTCAGCTTAGGAATTAAAAGATAAATTTCATCAGATCCATCGCTGGGAACATATGTACTACGCACATAAACCTTGAGAGTCTCAAAAGAAATATCCTGATCAACAAGTTCTTTTATTAACACATTAACCTTACTTTTGCCAGAACGATCTTTTGTACTAAAACCATCTTCACCACCATCCACACTTTTTTTGTCCAACAGACTTGCCTCAATAAGATTTTCAACCCTTTCACAATCAATTCCAAGCATTCCAAAATATTTTTCAACATCCCCATCGCTGGAAATCACCGCTTCATCCAAAGCTTCACAAACTCGCTCATGATAAACATCAATTAAAAAACCAACACCACCAAACCCAGCTTTTTTCAATTCTTCATCAACAACATCATTTCCAAGAGATCCTCCAAGAGCACGTCTAACAAAATCCTCAATATCAACAATACGATCAAAAGGTTTCCCATCCAAGGGAGTCTCAAGCGAATCAATAAAATTGTTATACTTATCCCTTACGGAAGCTATGTCTTCTTCCCCAAGCATAAGACCTTTGCCAACAGACATACAAATAATAAGTTTAAAGTGTATACCTGATTATACCATAAAATACCCCTTGGAGCAACCATCCGCGCCGAGTCCCTGGAGCAACCGCACATTGGGCAAGAGGAGTTAGACGAGCACACCCAGGGTGATTGCGGGGAGAGTATAGCATAGGAGCTAAAAGGTTGACAAAACCTAAGTTTTTATATACAATCCACCCCATCATTAAACACTAATACAATGACAACACCAGAGAGACCAGACAGAGAAAAATGCCCAGTAAATATAATGGACCTTTTAACATCTTTTGATGCTAGCCTTCCAGGAACAGGAAAAATAACAATCGATGAAACAAAAATAGAGGATGCATGCTTAGGCCTGCTAACTCACCCAGACAAAGGCTTGGTTACAGACGCAGTGACCAAACTAAGAAAATTATTCGCTGGTGGTATGGCCATGGACATAGCAACTGCCGCAGCAAAATTTGACATACATTTCGACGTTCCCCTCCCCGCAAACTTCGTAGCCGATCTAAGAAGAAGGCTATTATCCAATACACCAGAAGAAGAGGCCTAAAAAGAACTGGGGACAAACAACTCCTGGAGCCACCGGTGGGAATTGAACCCACGACCCCTCCCTTACCATGGGAGTGCTCTACCCCTGAGCTACGGTGGCAAATTTTCAACAAACCTAATTAAAAGCCCCCGCATTCTAACCAACCACAAAAAATCCTGCAATCAATTCATCACCATATCCTCATTCCCAAATTCAGCACCGACAGACTCACCTCCACTCAAAAGAGACCTTTTCACCATATCAGAATACCCCGCACGCAAAGCAACTTCCACAGATATAGGAGAAGGATGCTTCCTAGCAAGAGCAATTATTTCATCAAAATGATCAAGCAAATACCTCCTAGCAACAACAGACAAATCAAAATCCTGATCGGAATCCAAAAAAGCCATAGCCCACTCCTTAGCTCCTTCATAATCTGCATCAACCCGCTCCAAAGAACGAGCAACCATAGCCATAACATCAGGATCAGGCCTAGCCCAACAAATCTCCTCATAAATAGTCACAGCAGCCTCTCTAATATCTGCCACCGGATACGCCTCACTACAATCATCTAGACTTCCAATCATTTCAGATTTATTAGAAATAAAAATTTGGAGTTCATTCTGACACATCAACACATTCAATAGCAACAAAAAACCCCGCACTGCCGCCGAACCCCTAATCTATACCCCGCTAGTTGCAAGGTGGGTGCCCGCATCTCCAAACCACGGCCTGAAGACATGTAGAGCTCCCTTAGTAGATTTAAGAGAGAGATTTCGAGATCCTAGCGTACAAAACAGAGTCATCAAAATTTTAACAAAAACACCCCTCAAAATCAAACACCTCTCTCTTTACGAATCTCTCTTTTGTTGATCCTTTTTTTGAGCATCATGATGCTCAAAAACTGAGAGTCTGAACATGTTCAGACTCGAAGCCCTGTAACCAACATTTTCAAAAGCTTTTTCCTCCTCTAAACTCCAAACAACATAACTCCCTTCACAAAATCATACCCATTAATAATCACATACTGAATAATAGAAGCATCAAACATATTCCCCAAAATAAAAATATCAAACAGCATAAACAGAACAAAATACCTAAACCCTCTTTCCTGAAATCTCATGTATTGCCGACCCCACCTCTTAGGCACAATCAATCCCAAAATCTTCCCACCATCCAAAGGCGGAACAGGAATCAAATTGAAAATTCCCCAAACAATCGAAAGGTCAAAAATCCACCACATCTGAGCAACAAGCAATTCCGGCAAATACCTTCCCGCATATTTCAGCGGCAATGCAATCGCAAACGCCAAAACAAAATTCGACACCGGACCTGCCAACGCCGTCAACGCACTATCACGAACCGGATTTTTAAAATTCCCAGGATTCACCGGCACGGGCTTCCCCCACCCAAAATGAGCAATCACCAACATCAAAAACCCAACAACATCAAAATGCCTCCGCGGATTCAGCGACAACCGCCCATGCACCTTTGCAGTCGGATCCCCAAGATAATACGCAACAAGGGCATGACTCGCCTCATGCATCGGCAAAATCACAACGACAGCTATCAAAAAATGTACCCAGTCAGCAAAATTCATGCCAAAATTGTATCACAAAGATCTCTTTATCATAAATTCAACATTTTCATTACAATTTTCATATTCAATTCGAACACCAACATGTTTATTTTGCCAAACCCTAAAAACCTCATCAGTAAAAGCCTGCCCGACAACACCAATATTTTTGAAATCCAAAACTATAATTTTAAACTTATCTAAACCGGTCATAACTTTTCGAGCCTGAGATCTAGAAATATGACTTTCGGCTTCCTTGTATAACTCCACTCTAATTTCAGTCTTATCAAAACCAAAATCCTCCCCAGAAAATTTCCTAAAAACATCTGTTAAATTTTTATCCCCATTTACAGAAATCTCGAAAACAACCCTCGTCCCCTTCAACTTAGAAATATCTTCAATAAATTCATCATCCATAACATTATCTATAACCAACTTTTTTCTTCCACTTTCAAGAACAAACAAATCCCCAGCCTTTGAAGTAAAAAATATACCCTGCCCAGTATGATGTTCAGGATCAGTAGTCTGCTTCCCCTTCAACACAGTATTAACCCCATCAAGTTCAGAACTTAATCCAAGCTTATCCTTAATATTCTGAAAAACTCCAACCCCAAAATCCTTTATCAAAAAACGCACTTTATGAGGAAGAACCCTAGTTGTAACTTCAATTTTTTCAGATTTAGAATGTTCAATCGCATTATTCATCATCTCAAGAAAAGCATATTCAAAAATAGTATAAATATTTGACTTAAGATTCTCTTTCAAAAAATTCTTCCCTCTAACAATAGTAAAAACATCCTCCTCTGACAAATTCCTATTCCTGAAAGTCTCTACAAACTCAAACCTACTTAAATCAACTACATACTTAGCATTATTAGTGCTACCAATAAGAAAAACCTCCCCCTCCTCAACAAGCTCTTTCAAAAACTTTAAAACATATGACTTCGACTTCCCTGTCTTTTTCACCAAATCTCGGGCAACAACCTCTCCTTCGGCCTCAACAATCTTTAGTATTTGTTTTTTTAAATCAGACATAAATTAAATTAAAGACAAGTTAATTCTAGCACGTCAGAACCAAACTTGTCCACAAGAAAAACCTAACTCGTCCACAACTTGTCCACAAAATTCACCTAGAGAGGAAAGTTGTTTTTGAGATGCTGTGGTTATATTTTCTACCATCATGATGGTAGAAAACTAAGTACTTGAACATGTTCAAGTACGAAGCTTTATAAGCAGCATCTCAAAAACAACCTAGCCTCGTCTAAAACACCAAATCTAGACCTTCTCCAAAAACCCCATCCTTCTTCATCTGCTCCTTAATTTCCGCCACCTTCTCAAAATATTCCTCCTTCGAATACTGCTCATTCAAAATACAATATTTCTTGTACTTCAAATTCATACACCCAAAACAATTCTCACAATCAAAGCAATACAACAAATATTCACAGTCCGTACAAGTCGCACACCAATACATAAAATTGCAATTATACAAAACCGAATTTTCTATACACTCATAACTCAACTCTGAATTATTGAACGCACAACAATCCATACAATCCTTGTTTTTGTGAGAATCATACATATAAAAACAATCCTCCAGATCATGAACCTTAAAAACATAATAAGAATCCTTCGATCCAACAATATAATTCCCAAAACAATTTTCTTGATTAGAAGTGACCCAAGCCGCTCTAGGAATCTCACACAAAAGCCCATCAAACCACCCTCTATTCACTCCCTCCTTTTTTAAATCAGCAATTCTCTCCTTATACTCATCCTCCGAAAACTGCTCGTTATAAATACAAAACTTTTTCCGACGCAGTCCAACACACCCAAAACAATCCTTGCATCCCCTCAAATCATAACAGCAAAAACAATCCGTACAATTCTCACAATCCTGCGACCCAACACATCCATAACAACCCTCCAAATCCAACGAATCATAACAAAGCTCACACTTATTACAGTACGAAATATCCACACAATCCTTATCCCACCTCGAATCAAACGAATACATGCAATCCTCAGTCAGCCGATTATTGAAACAAAGATAACCATTCTTGCATCCATCTATCTGATCACAATAATCCGAATTGTCAGATTTCCAAACATGCACCGACAAATGCGGCTGCTTTTTTTTCAACTTTTTTAAATCTTCAAAAAATCCCATGCCCAAATGTTAACATAGAACCAATGAAATTTCAGGCCTTCTTCTTCGCCCTCAACCCCAGGAACAACAAAGCAATAAAGATAACCGCAACCCCGCTCAAACGAAAAGCAGCTTCTATCGAATACAAATCAGCAAAATACCCCAGAAAAGGAGCCATAATAGCAGTCCCTAATTGCCTTGAAAAATTCAACAAAGACATCACAGTCGCACGCACATTTGAAGTAACATCCCTATTCACAATATCATCAATAATTGGCCATCTCAGACCAAAAACAAACGCCGGTATAACCATCAACAAAGCAACCAACTGCCAACTTCCAACATAAGTTGCACAAACCAACATCACCCCTCCAAACAAAGTAGAAAAGGCCAAAAGAAATCGCTCATTCACCCTCTCAGAAACCCAATGAGAAAAATAAAATCCAAGCGAAGCCAACACAAAAGTAGCCGCCGCCAAATATCCAAAATAAACCAACGGCACTCCATTGAATTCATAAAAAATTGCTTTCATCATGTGAGTAACTTCACTGAAGCCAACCAATAAAAACCCAATCAAAGATAACAAAGCAATATTCCATTTCTTCAAAGCAATCTTCGAAGACTTGATCATATGAGTGAAAATATTTTTATGATCCTCCTTCTCATATGAAGGTTCTTTCAACCACAAAGTAACCAAAAATGAAATAGTCACAGGAATCAAAGTCAACAAAATAGGCAGTTCCAAAGAATAAGCAGCCATGTACCCACCAAAAACAGACCCAACAGCCGCCCCACTAGTCCACATTACCCGATAAAGACCATTTATTTTCTTGTATTCCCCCTCCCTCTTTTCCTCCTTCAAAGTATCGTAAATAAACGCATTGTCAGTCCCACTCTCCAAAGCCATTCCCAAAGCCCAAAAGAACGCATGAACCATAAACATCCCCATATCCCCAGCAACATACAAACTCAAAGTCGATAAAATAAAAACAGCAAACGCAATCCTTATAGTCATCACCCTCCCAAACAAATCAGCGATAGCCCCAGTCGGGACCTCCAACAAAACCGACAACACCGCACGAACCGAAAATATCAACGCAACATTCTGCAGAGTAAAAAGCTCCCGCTCCATATACAAAGCCACCACAGGAAGGAAAAATAACAACCCTCCCAAAAAGTTGGCGGTAAAAAATAACGAAAGATTTCTGGATTTCAAGTTAAACGGGCTGAGCATAGTGGATGCATTCTACACAAATCCCTTCTAATTAACCAACTTTTACTCTAAAATACGACCCTGACCAAGCCATAACTCACTTGATGCCAAAAGCACCCCCAGACAACTTGCTTGCCAAAAACAAGAAGGCATACCACGACTACGAAGTGTTGGACACACTGGAAGCCGGCATACAACTCACCGGTCCAGAAGTGAAATCCTGCCGCGAACACAAAGTAAACCTCAAAGGATCATTCGTACAAATCTTCGGCAAATCCAGTAAGCCCCAAGAAGCGTTCGCCGAAGGAATTCACATATCTGCATACAAACACGCACGCAAAGAAGATCAAAAAGAAACACGCAGCCGAAAACTCCTTCTTCATAGAAAACAAATCGACAAACTCGGCTCTCACACGAACGAAAAAGGAATAGCAATCATCCCTCTATCACTCTATCTAAAAGCAAGTTTGATCAAACTCAAAATTGGCATCTGTCGCGGACGCAAACTCCACGACAAAAGAGCAAACCTGAAGAAAAAAGACATCGATCGCGAAATCAGCAGAGCAACTTCAAAAACAATTCGGGGGAATTAATCACCTGCCCGCCTAACCAAACCGTAATGAAAAACCCACAGAACACATACAATCGCTTAGTAAGCCAACTTAAAAAATATTTTACAGAAGCTGGATACAAAAAAGCCGTCCTCGGACTTTCAGGAGGAGTTGATTCCGCACTCACGCTCAAAATAGCAATCGACGCACTCGGCGAAAACAATGTCATAGCCCTGATAATGCCTGAATACGGAGTCACAAAAGATGAAAACACAATCCACGCAAAACGACTCTCTCAATTCCTACACATCCGCCAATTCATGGTACCAATCAACAAATACTTGATGGACCTACTTCAACTTCCATGGAAACCATCTGAACTTGCACAAATCAACACAAAAGCCCGCGCCCGCTCAATCATCCTATACAACTACGCAAACACCGAACGCGCCCTCGTCCTAGGAACTTCAAACAAATCTGAACTACTCCTCGGATACGGCACAAAATACGGCGACCTAGCAGCAGACGTATTGCCGCTTGCAGACATATACAAAACAGACGTCGTCGCACTTGCTGAAAATGTAGGCCTCCCAGACGAAATCACCCACAAACCACCAACTGCAGAATTATACAAAGACCAAACCGATGAAAAAGAACTCGGCGCACCATACCATCATATCGATCCACTTTTGAAAAAACTTGTGGAAACTTCAAACGACCAAATCACAGAAGAAACAATCGACGCCCTCTATGGAAAAGCCGCCGATCTTGCAGAAGAAATCCCAGAACTCACACGCCCAATCATCGAAGGCCTCCTAGAAAGAGTGAAAAAAAACAGGCACAAATCACAACTTCCGTATATAATAAGCGCAAGTTAATCACCACCCTATGAAACCACTTCAAAAAACCGGACTTTTCATCGGACGTTTCCAGCCTTTTCATCTAGGCCATTTGGACATAGTGAAACAAATTCTCAAAAAAAACGACCAAATAATCCTAGCAATAGGAAGCGCTGAAAAAAATTACGTACCAGAAAACCCACTTACAGCTGGCGAACGAGTATTAGTAATAGACGAAACCCTGAAAGCAGAAGGAATCGCCCCAAGCAAATACACCATCATCCCAGTCCGCAATATAAACAACTACGCCCTATGGGTTGACCACCTGAACCTCTACGTCCCTCCATACGACAATATCTACACAGGCTCAACAATTGTAAAAGCCTGCTACGAAGGAGCCCAGTCAAAACACAAATTAGTGAAAATCAAACGGAAAAGACCAATTTCAGCAACAAAAATCCGAACTTCAATGTTAGAAGAGACCGACAAATGGAAATCATTCGTCCCCCCACGAACAGCCGAACTCCTCACAAAGATGAAGATCCCTCGCCGCCTTCGCCACATTCAAAAAACAATGACTGACACAAAATATAAGTAAACCCATTCATCTTGGCACAAGTAACTCCACACATTTTCCGCGCATACGACATCAGAGGAATTGCTGATCCCTCAGCTTCAGCAGACCCAAAAATCCAAAAACTCGAACCAGAGCTCACAAAAGAAACTGCATACCTCACCGGAAAAGCAACCGCAACCTACTTGATCAAAACATACGACTGCAAACACATGGCCATCGGCCGAGACATGCGCCTAACTAGCCCCGAACTCCAAACAGCATTCATCGAAGGACTCCTAGAATGCGGACTCAACGTAACCGACGTGGGACTTTCTCCTTCACCAATGATCTATTTCGCAACTTGCTTTGAAGAATACGACTTCGACTGCGGAACAAACATCACTGCCAGCCACAACCCAGGCGAATATAACGGAATAAAAACTGTAGCAAACCTACCAAACGACCCCCATTCAGCCCATTCAGTTTGTGGAGCAGAACTTCAAAAAATTCTCAAAATAATCACTACCGAAAAATTCCGAAAAGCCAAGCATCCCGGCCGACTCGAAGGTCTCGACGTTTGGCCAGATTACCTCACAAAACTCATAGGAACCGTCCAACCCCTCACGAGACCACTCAAAGTAGTAGTCGACGCAGGAAACGGAGCTGCCGGTCCATTCATAGCAGAGCTACTAAACAAAATTGGAGCTGAAGTCACAGAACTATATTGCGAGCCGGACGGAACATTCCCAAACCACGAAGCAAACCCAGAAGAACTCCACAACATGACAGACCTTATAAAAAAAGTCGCTCAAACAAAAGCAGATATCGGAATTGGATTCGACGGCGACGGCGACCGCATCGGAATCGTAGACGAAAAAGGCAACCACTACAGCGCAGACTACTTCCTCCTCTTTCTAGTCCGCGATCTCGTCACAAGACACAAAAAACCAAAAGTCATTTGCGACGTAAAATTCTCACAAGCAATCATCAACAAAATCAACGAACTCGGAGCAGAACTCATCATGAGCAAAGTCGGTCACAGCTTCATCGAACAAAAGGTCAAAGAAGAAGGAGCCCTCATCGGAGGCGAAGTCTCAGGCCACATGTACTTCTCAGAAAACTACTACGGATACGACGATGCCTTCCTCGCAACCATCCGAATCCTTGAAGTCCTCGCATGTCAAAAAAAGCCCTTCTCAGAACAATTCAACGACCTCGAAACAACCGTAATGACACCCGAATACAAAGCTCACTGCCCAGACGACAAAAAATTCGAAATCGTCAAAGCCCTTACAAAAGCCTTCACAAAACGCTACGACTGCATCACCCTCGACGGCGTTCGAATCAAATTCAGCGATCTCAGCTGGGGAGCAGTCCGTGCTTCAAACACCAGCCCAAATCTGACCCTCCGCTTCGAAGCAGAGACAGACGAAAAGCTCGCCGAAATCGAAAAAATCATGTTCGACGAAATCAGCAAGTACAAAGAAGTTGATACTAGTTGGTATAAAAAGAGTTCAAAATAGATTCCATCATCGCTTCTCCATCCGGATCAGTTTTATCGAATTCATAAAACATCGGACTCTCAACAACCTTCGTAGAAATCATCACAAAGGTAGTGTCATTATCCAAAAACTCTTGACCTCTTGGCCATTCTCCTTCAGCAATCATTTCAACATCAACTTTATTGTAAATCAAAGTAAATTCAGTTCCGTTATCCCCAGCAAAATCTTCCTTCTTTTGCATTTCCCAACCTGCCATCCCAAAATTTCCAGTAAGACTACTGAAGCTCAAAGACGGAGTTCCACTCAAATCTTCAATAAAAATCAAACCCGTTTCTTCATCTTCAGAAACAGTCCATTCAGGTGGATAATTGAAGCCAAATCCATCCCCTTCATAAACCTTCCCCTCCATCTCGTAAGATGAAGTACATCCAACTGCAAAAACAACAGCCAAAATGCATAAAGTAATCCTTTTCATAAATATTAAAGTTAAAAATAAACAAAACAAACATATCACACAGCCCCCTATAAGTCCCCTTCATTCGAAATGAAGGAGTAATCTAAATTAAAACCTCCCCCCGACCCGCTCTGACACCGAAGTGTAGAGCAGGTCGAGAGTAAAAGTAGTTCGTTCGTCAGCGATCACGCGTGAGACAGTTCTTCCTCGGACACCCCACCAGCCAGTCGCGCCAGCTCGCGCGAGATCCGAAGCAGAATCATCCGACACCCCCGGTCTGCTTCGCGTCGAGGTACTGCCCGACAGAGATGACCGCACTCAGAGACTGCCGAGCACGCTTCACCACCGAAAGCCTCCCCATCAAACACAGGGGAACCCCGATGCAGAGTACAGCACTCTCCCATGCCACCTTCTTCATAATTCTTCTCACTTTCTCCTCCTCCTTTTTTCGCACTCCCAGGACTCACGTCCTGCGTTGACAATCCAGTCAGCAATCTTAAGAAAAAAATGTGCCGGCTGAGTAACTCCCGCCTCAAAGACCGTCCTCCCTGAGAGGATAACCGGAAAAGCAGAAATCACTCCAATCACTCCAAAACAAGAGCCAATAACTAATCTCACTCCACGGACAACCATTTGTGTCCTCCAGAACTCAAAGAACGAACTCCCCAGAAGAGAGCCCGTTCATCTGCTAACCACAGAAAACTAACCCATCTCCAAAAGGAGAAAGATTCTACAATTAAAAACCGTAAAAGTCAACCCTATCACCCACCCAAACTCTATTTAACATCTTCCTCCGGGACAACAAAGACTTCTTCACCCTTTTTCTCAGTCACAACTCCCTTTTTCCCATCACGCTCTTCGTTTCTCAAAGGCTTGTCCCATGAAGCAAATTTACATTTTGGATATCCTCCACATCCCCAGAAAACCTTACCTCCACGACGAGTACGTTTCTCAACCAAATTATTATCATTACATGCAGGACACTTCACATCAGTCTCATTGTTTTTCCCATCCAAGCCAATAATAGTTTTACATTTTGGATAAGCACTACATCCAAGGAAAGGTCCAAAACGACCACGACGCACAGTCATATCAGCCCCACATTTTTCACATTTCTTCCCTGCGTGTTCAGCCTGCAACTTCTCCAATTCCTCATCCTTCTTCTTGTCCTCTTCAGTCTTCTCACCTGAATCACCCTCAAGAGGCTTAGCAAACTTACATTCAGGATATTTACTACAAGACATAAATTTACCAAAACGCCCAAGACGTATACTCATCGGCGCTCCACATTTTTCACAAACCTCATCAGTCTCCTCATTCACAATATCCGATTTCTTCAAAGACTCCATTTTCTCCTCAAGATTCGAATGGAAAGGCCCATAGAAGTCCTTCATAACAGAGACCCATTCCTTCTTTCCATCAGCAATATCATCAAGTTGCTCCTCCATATGAGCAGTGAATTTATAATCAACAACATCTGAAAAATGCTCAACCAAAACATCGGTTACAATCTCCGCAATTTCGGTCGGAATCAAATGCTTTCCATCTTTTTCAACATAACCACGCTGCTGAACAGTCGAGATAGTAGGCGCGTACGTAGACGGTCGCCCAATCCCTTCAGATTCCAATTTCTTAACCAACGACGCCTCTGTATATCGAGCAGGTGGCTTCGTGAAATGCTGACTAGATTCAATTCCAGCACAATCAAGGGCCTCCTCCACCGCAAGAACAGGCAGAAGTTTTTCATCCTTGTCCGAAGCAGCTTCATCATCTTCAGCCGAATCATCTTTCCCTTCCAAATAAACCTTCATGAAACCAGGGAATTCAATAGACTGACCCTTCGCATGAAAAATCAACCCTTCCAAATCAACATCCGAATCACTCATAGTAGGAAGAACTTGAACCTTAACTTGATTCAAAATTGCCTGCTTCATCTGTGAAGCAAGTGTTCTCTTCCAGATCAATTCATAAAGTCGAGCAAAATCCTTCTCTACAGACCCCTCTACGTCACTAGGCAAAATAGACAAATCAACAGGTCGAATAGCTTCGTGTGCATCTTGAGCTCCTTTCTTTCCTTTGTATTTGCGAGGCTCATCAAGAGCAAATTCCTTTCCGTATTTTTCCGACACAACCTCTTGAGCCTGACTCAAAGCTTGATCAGAAAGATTCACCGAATCGGTTCTCATATAAGTGATCAAACCATGCACACCTTTACCAACGTCAAAACCTTCATACAACTTTTGAGCAACCATCATTGTCTTCTTCACAGAAAACCCAAGTTTTCTCGACGCTTCTTGTTGCAAAGTAGATGTAGTAAAAGGAGCAGCAGGATTTCTCTTCAACTGCTTTTCTTCCACAGAACCAACCTTATAAGAAGCATCTTTTAATTTATCGAAAATTTCTTGAGTAGTCTTTTCGTCTCCCAACTTTTTCTTGTCCGGACTTTTCTCCAAAACTGCAGTAAATTTTTGACGTCCAAATTCATCAGCTTCATCCTTCGAAAATTCTCCTTTTATTTTCCAAAACTCTTCGGGTTTAAAAGCACGAATCTCACGCTCTTTTTCAACAACAAGTCGAACCGCAACACTCTGCACACGCCCAGCAGAAAGCCCCTTGCGAACCTTTCTCCACAAAAGCGGCGACAACTCATAACCAACAAGCCTATCCAAAATTCGCCGAGTTTGCTGAGCATCAACCAAATTCTGATCGATCTCACGTGGATTCTCAATCGCTTTAGTAATAGCCCCCTTAGTAATTTCATGGAAAACAATTCTCTTGATTGGATTCTTCTTAGGATCAACCTTCAAAGCCGACAAAAGATGCCAACCAATAGCTTCTCCTTCGCGATCTTCATCAGTCGCGATCCAAAGTACAGTTCCATCCTTAACCTCATTCTTCAACATTTTCACAGTTTTTTTCTTATCAGTTGAAATAACGTACTCCGGTTTAAAATCATTCTCGACATCAACTCCAGTTTTTGATTTTGGAAGATCACGGATATGACCCATCGATGCCAAGACTTTATATTCCCCGCCCAAGAACTTTGAAATCGTTTTTGTTTTTGCAGGAGACTCTACAATGACTAAATTTTTTGCCACAAATATTTGATTAAATTTTGGTGTTAAACACCCCCCTTTCTATATTATAAGTATCAATACGTCAAAGTTTTTTTATATTGGGCCCACAAATCCATCCTCGCACAAGCCCATTTATAGCCACTTCCCCTTGCATTAGAATATTAAAAAAATATACTTCGATCTGTATCAAAAATTTTTTAACCCAAAGATACTATGACTAAACAAGATCTAGTCAACGGAGCAGCTGAGAAAACAGGCGTCACAAAGAAAGCTGCAGGAGAAGTTCTCGACTCAATGCTTGAGTTGATCACAAAATCTCTTAAGAAAGGAGAGAACGTTACAATCACTGGATTCGGAACATTCCGTGTTTCAAAAAGAGCAGCTAGAAAAGGTGTGAACCCACGAAACCCTAGCGAAACTATCAAAATCCCTGCAATGAAACTTCCTGCCTTCAAAGCTGGAAAAACATTGAAAGAAGCAATCAGATAGTAGTCACAGGAAGCGAAGCTCTTCACTACTCAAATATAAAACCCGTGCCACACCGGCGCGGGTTTTTTTATTAATTCAGTCTTGAAGCTTTGCAACTATATTCAAAAAATATTAATTAACTCCAGCGATCTTTTTTATCTTCGCCTTTACATGCCTATCGTGAACAACCTTGCTTTTCAGAAGATCAATTCTCTTGCTCACAGTCCGGCGATCACTTAGAATTTTTTTCTGTTCACTACTCAACTCTTTCCTGCTAGTTCGATTCAATTTCTTTCGATCATCAGCACTCGCCTTCAGAAGATTGCTCAAATAACTCTCCATTCTATTCAATGAATTAATGAACCAAGTTAATCTCCACTGCAAAGCAACCCGCTCCTTCTTTTCCATCTCAGACGACTTCACAACCGAATGAGTTTTCCAAGCACGTTCCCTCACATATTTCACCTCAGCTTGAAACCCCTGGATAGTCCCCCTATCAGCATCAGGAGGAATCCCCATGTACAACTTCGTTAATTGCAATTCCATAAACCATGGCTTCTTCATCCCCTCATTCAAAATCAATTCAGTAACACGATTCTTCGTCTTGCTCGCAGCCTCAACCTCCTCCTTGTCTTCCACTAAATTAGTCAATAATTGAACCCTCTCTTGTTTTCCTTTTTTCTTTTCCTTGATTTTTTTAGCCGCCTCAGCGAAATCAATCACCTCAGCCATCTTTCCCTCACCTTTCAACTCACCATCTAGTTTTCTATCTGCAGCACTTTTTGACATAAAAATTTGGTTAAATTACTTCGGCAATTATAACACGAAGATTTGCTTTTCCTCCACAAAACCGATAAATTATCCCCTGTAATGAAACAAGAAATCAGCAAAATAGAGAAAACTGCAAAAGAGGCAATTCAAAAAGCCAAAGATTTAACCAAGCTTAAAGAACTCGAAGTAAAACTCCTCGGAAGAAAAGGAGAACTCACTTCCCTTCTTCGCGGACTTAAAGATTTGGCCGAGAACAAGCGAAAAGAAGCAGGCCAACTCTTAAATCAAGCAAAACAAGAACTTGAACAAGCATTCAAAACCCAAGCCCAATCTCTAGAAAAAGCAGATCTCGAAGCTTCGCTCTCGAAGGAATTCTTCGACATAACACACCCAGGACAAGCTCGAGCAACAGGAGCAATTCATATCCTGAACCAAACTCAAGCAGAGGTCGAAGACCTCTTCAGCCAAATGGGATTCATGATTGTGGACGGACCAGAAATCGAAAGCGAATACTACAACTTCGAAGGACTAAACATTCCTGGAGACCATCCAGCTCGCGACATGCAAGACACATTCTTCATCGAAGGAAAACCAGACAAAAAAGAGGGACGACTCGTTCTCCGCACACACACTTCACCAAACCAAGTAAGAGCAATGGAGAAATACGGAGCTCCACTTCGAATGATCGTACCAGGCCGAGTCTTCCGAAACGAAGCAACCGACGCCCGACACGAACACACATTCAACCAAGTCGAAGGAATGCTAATAGGAAAAGATATTTCAATCGCAACATTGAAAGGAATAATGAAAGAATTCCTCTCAAGACTATTCGGAAAAGAAGTTGAGGTAAGATTCCGACCAGGATATTTCCCATTTGTAGAACCAGGACTTGAACTCGATTTCTCATGTCTCCTCTGCGACGGCAAAGGCTGCCGCGTCTGCAAAAAGACAGGTTGGGTAGAATTCATGGGAGCAGGAATGACACACGAACACGTCCTCCGCGCAGGCGGCGTCAACCCAAAAGAATATCAAGGATGGGCCTTCGGCTTCGGACTCGAACGACTAGTAATGATGCGATACGGCATCACCGACATCCGCTACTTCCAAGGCGGAGATCTCAGATTCATTAATCAATTCAAGAGCGCAAGTGGTTAGTGCTCCGACAGCTAACCAATTTGCGCAATAACTAAATAAAATATGTACGTTTCTCTTGAATGGCTAAAACAATTCACCAGCATTCCAAAAGGCATCAAACCTGAGGAATTGGCAAGCACAATGACCCTAAAAACCGCAGAGGTTGAAGGATTCAGCGAAGGAAGCGAATTACTCGACGGAGTATTGGTAGGCCAAGTAAAAGAACTACACCCACATCCAAACGCAGACAAGCTTCGCATAGCGATAGTCGCACTCGGCCCTGACAACAAAGACGCAAAAGTAGTATGCGGCGGAGACAACCTCAAAGAAGGAATGCACATCGCATATGCAGCTCCAGGATGCAAAGTAAAATGGCATGGAAAAGGAGACCCCGTCGTTCTTGAAAAAGCAAAAATCCGAGGAGAAGAAAGTGCAGGAATGATCTGCGCAAGTGAAGAAATTGGATTAGAAAAACCTGAAAGCGAAGGGCCAGAAAGCATTCTCGACCTCAGCTCAATCAAACCAACTCCAGGAACTCCGATAGCAGAACTCCTCAAACTAGACGACACAGTCTTTGAATTCGACAACAAATCTCTCACTCACCGACCAGATCTATGGGGCCACTACGGAATAGCCCGAGAAATCTCAGCAGTATACAAAACCCAATTCAAAGAACTCACTCCAAAACCAAAACTCCCAACAGCAGGAGACAAATTAAAAGTAGACATAAACACTTATGAACTCTGCCCTAGATACTGCGGAGTCGTAATCAAAAATATAAAGATCCAAGAATCACCTGACTGGATGAAGAAACGCCTCAAAGCAGTCGGCCACCAAACATACAACAACATCGTCGACGTCACGAACTACATCTCAGCCGAGCTTGGACAACCTCTTCACGCATTCGACCGCAACCTAATCAAAAAAGGAATCGTCGTAAGAACAGCAAACAAAGGAGAGTCCCTCAAAGCTATCGACGAAAAAACATACAAACTCAAAGAAGAAATGCTGGTAATCGCTGACCACGAAAACCCAATCGCTATAGCAGGCGTAATGGGAGGACACGAATCAGGAATCAACAACAACACAACAGAAATAATTATAGAATCTGCAAACTTCAATGGCGCAAACGTCAGAAGAACAGCAACAACCCTCGGACTCAGAACCGAAGCAGTACAAAGATTCGAAAAACAACTCGACCCAGAACTCGCTCACCTCGCAATTCTCCGAGCAATAGAACTTATCCTAGAAGTAAGCCCAGGAGCAAAAGTCGCAGGACCAATCACAGACAATCACAAATTCGACAAAAAACTCCGCGTAATAGAACTCAGCCCAGAACGAACAGCTTCAAAAATTGGCATCAACATCTCAAAAGCACAAATCAAAGAAATCCTCACTGGACTTCAATTCAAAGTCACACCAGGAGAAAAAGGCACATTAAAAGTAGAAGTCCCCTCTTTCCGAGCACAAAAAGATGTCAACACCGAAGACGACCTAATAGAAGAAGTGGCGAGAATCTACGGATACGATCAAATCGATCCAGTACTTCCATCTCTCCCAACAAAACTCCCAGAACCAAACCCAGAAAGAACAACAAAGCACGACCTACGAAGATTCCTGAGCTACGGACTCGGATACAACGAAATCTCGAGCTACTCATTCTATTCACAGAACGATCTCGACAATTGCAGCCTCGAAGAAAACACCCACGTTCGCGTAGAAAACTACCTCTCGGAAGACCAAACTCACATGCGAACAACTCTCGTCCCAAACATACTCAAAGCAATTCACATCAACGCAAAGAATTTTCCAGAATTCAATCTATACGAAATCGGAAGAACATACAAAGACGTAAAAGGATTCTTTCCCCTCGAAGAAAAATGGATCTGCGGAGCGATCATAAAGAAACAAACCACACAAAAAATCAGACCATTTTATTTAGCAAAAGGGGCTTCCTCAGCACTTTTCGCACACCTCAAAATCCCTTACGCAAAACTAGTCCATGACTGCAAGGCTCCATACGCACATCCAAATGCATCATGCACCATTCTTTCCTCAACAGGAGAAACATTAGGGTATATCTTCGAACTCCACCCACAAACTGCAAAGAATTTCGGAATAGACAACCTATCGGTAACACTCTTTGAATTAAACTTTTCAGCCCTTTCAAAACTAGGCAAAAAAACTACGAGCTTCGAGGATCTCCAAAAATTCCCATCAATCACCATCGACATATCAGTACTAGTAGACAAAGAAATCGAAATAGGAAAACTCGTGAACGCAATCTATAACGCACATGAATCTCTAATAACAAACGTCAACCTCTTCGACCTCTACGAAGGTGACAACATCGACGCCAGTAAAAAATCAGTAGCCTTTAAAGTAACCCTTCAAGCCGAAGATCGAACCCTCACAGATGAAGACATGAAAAAAGTTCAAGAAGCAATCTTCTCAAATCTCCAAAAACTTGGAGGAGAAATCCGAGGACTCTAATCGCTTTTTCCCAAAGTTCTGATATAATAAGCGTCGCATTTCGATGCCTTTTTAACGCATTACAAAATTATGAAAAATTATCAAAAAATCATAGAACAACTCAGACATCACGTTCCTGGAAATGAAGAGCACCTGGGGAAACGAATCGGATTCTGGATCCTCGCAATAGGGATAAGTTGCACCCTCCTAGGGACAATCACCCTTGCAGGACTCGTAGGAATAATCTCGATGACACTTCCCGACGTATCAGACCTGGAAAACCTATCAGCAGCACAATCAACAGAAATATACGACCGCGACGACAATCTCTTGTACACAATCCACGGAGAAGAAAACCGAGAATTCGTACCATTGGCAGACATCGCTTTTGACCTCCAAGACGCAACAATAGCAATCGAAGACGACGAATTCTGGACTCACAGTGGAGTAGACATCCCAGGAATCCTAAAATCAGTAGTATCAGAGCTCGGGATAGGATCACCACGAGGTGGATCAACCATCACCCAACAATATATCAAGAACGCATTCCTCTCATCACAACGAAGCTACATCAGAAAATTAAAAGAATGGATCCTCGCACTCCGTCTAGAACGCGAATATGAGAAAGAAAAAATCCTAGAACTATATCTGAACAGAATCCCATACGGAAATAACGCATACGGAATCCAAAAGGCAGCAGAGATATACTTCGCCAAAGACGCAAAAGACTTAACTCTAGGAGAATCAGCTATATTAGCAGCACTTCCCCAGGCCCCATCTAGATACAATCCATTCGGAAACAACAAATACTCACACCTGTTAAAGGAATTCTCAGCTGAAGAGCTCTTCCTGCGAAAAATTGAAAGTGAATCAGACCTAGAAATAGAAGAATACATCCGAGGATGTATTGGACAAACCATAGAATTAGCAGACAACACTTCTCTGTACATACCTGGAAGAAGCGACCTAGTCCTCAAAAGAATGGAAGAACTCGGATACATAAACAACGAAGAACGCCAAGAGGCTGTGAACGAAATCCAAAACATCGAATTCAACGAATATCGCGAAACCATTGAACACCCTCACTTCGTCCTATACATAAAACAACAACTCGAAGACAAATACGGAAAAGACGTTGTTGAAACAGGTGGATTAAAAGTATACACAACCATCAATCCAGATCTACAAGAACAAGCAGAAGCAATAGCCCTGTCAAAAGGCGAATACAATGAGTCAGCCTTCGGAGCAAACAATGTAGCCGTCCTTTCCATAGAGGCTAAAACAGGGGAAATCTTGGCTATGATCGGAAGCCGCGACTACTACAACGAAGATATCGACGGAAACGTAAACGTCGTGACCCGTCCTCGCCAGCCAGGATCTTCATTCAAACCACTTGTGTATGCACAAGCTTTCTACAACAGCTACAGTCCAGCCAGCGTGATATACGACGTCCCTACAAAATTCGGCTCAGACGAACCACAAAACTACGACGGAAAATTCAACGGACAAATGTCGATAAGAACAGCTCTCGGCCAATCGAGAAACATCCCAGCAATCAAAGCTTATTTCCTAGCAGGAGGCCAAGACTACATCATCGATCTTGCCGAAAAACTCGGCATCACTTCTCTCGACAAATCACACAGCTACGGATACCCTCTCGCACTCGGAGCAGGGGAAGTTTCTCTTCAAGAGATGGTCAACGCATTCGCAGTCTTCGCAAATGAAGGTAAAAAACCAGAAATCGTTTCAATCTTAAAAATAGAAAATGCAAACGGAGACATCATCGAAGAGTACGAACCAAAGGATCAAAAAGAGGTTCTCGATCCACAAATTGCATTCTTGATCTCAGACATCCTCTCAGACGAATCAGTAAAAATCGGCGGATACTTATCAATCGATGGACACACCCTCGCAGCAAAAACAGGAACTTCAACAAAAGCAAACAAGAAAGACACCCATGGATCAGTAGCCCCAGGAGACGGATGGGTAATAGGATACAGCCCTTCAGTAGTAACTGGTGTTTGGGTAGGAAATACAGATGGAGCCCCAATGAAATTAAACGCAAACGGACACGACACAGCAGGACCAATCTTCAAATCGATCATGAGCAAAGCACTGGCAGACTTTCCCAACGAATCATTTGTAGAACCAAAAGAAATACAACACGTATCAATCGCTACCACCTCGGGACTTCTACCTAGCGCAAACACTCCAGCATCTTTCATAAAAGAAGAAGTCTTTGCAAATTTCGCAGTTCCAACTGCTATCGATCAAAGCTTCTCTAGAGTAAAAATAGACAAAATCTCAGGAAAACTCGCAAACGAATACACGCCCGAAAACGCTGTCCAAGAAGTTCTATTCATAAACCACAAACCCATTGCCGCATACGAAAACTGGGCAATCGCAATAAGAACCTGGTACTTAGCAAACGAGCCGGAAAAACTTCCAGAACAATATTATGGAGCAGGAATAAAAATCGAATTCGGATACCCACCAACAGAATACGATGACATTCACACAAAAGAAGCAGCAGAAAACCAACCTGAGATAATCATCATAGATCCAGTAGCAAACACAAAACTTGAAGAAGGAAATTTCACGGCCAAGATAAACTACTCAGCTCCAAACGGAGTAGACCGAGTCCTCTACTATATAGACGGAGAATTCAAATTCGAAAGCAAGACCGCCCCATATGAAGGGAACCTGCGAATTTCAAAATTCCTATCCCCTGGTTCTCGCCACCTAATAACAGCCAAAATCATCGACAAACTAGGCTACAGCGCAGAATCAGCAATAGAAATAAAGGTAGAGAAATAAGGTTTTTTTGTGACAAAAAACACATTTACACTATACCTTCCCGGTTAGCCATTTCCCCAACCTGTAAAAATTTCTTAACCGGGGTTGACAGGGAGCCGACATCCCTCCGACACCACTCGCCCACCTTCTTCACCCCCCCCCAAGACCATTGCTCGCAACCCCTTTTTGTGTTATAATTAACAGATGAAATACACAAAAGAAAAGCTCGAAAAACTAAAAAACCGTTGGACCACAACCAAGGGGAAAAGACTTCTTAAAAAGATAAAGGAAACTCGATGTTATTTGAGTCCAATCTTATACAGAAAAGTCGTCCAAAACTTCCCCCACATCAATGACGACGAAGTTGTAGACGGAATAGACTTGAGAGGGATAAACCTCGCAGGTTTTGACTTCCGTGTACCAGTACTAGAAGATGAATCTGGTTTCGAAGAAGAATTGGCCATCCTTTCATACATTCATTTCGAAGGAGCAACCTTGAAACATGCAACATTCCAAGACGGAAAAGTCCACGATTGTTTCTTTGAAAACGCAGATTTAAGCCACTCAAGCTTCAAAGGAGCAGCTCTCAATAGTTGTTCATTCCAAAATACAGACATGACCGGAACGCTACTAGGAGGATCGAATCTGATCAACTGCAACTTCACAGACACAACAATCCGAGACATAAATTTCTCCACAGTCCTTACTGATCAAAACACAATTTTCAGCGAAAAATTAAAGGACGAAAAGGAAGAGAACTTCCATCTAGCAAGCGTCCAATACAAACAAATAAAAGAGATGTACAAAAATTCAAGTCTCCATTCTCAAGCAGACACATACCATTACAGAGAAATGGTTTCACGAAGAAAAACCCTGAAATGGTACAACCCCCTAAGAACACTAAATTTAATTTTTGCAGATTTGACCTGCAAATACGGAACATCAATAGCTCGCATCCTACTTTGGATTACAGGCATAGTAATAGGCTTCGCATTCATTTACTGGACAATGCAAAACGTTTTGTACCACAACTCTCCAACAGTACTATCTTTCTTGGACAGCCTGTACTTCAGTCTAATAACCTATGCAACCGTAGGATATGGAGACATCCACCCCATCGGGGACTACAGACTCCTTGCCGGACTAGAAGGAATGATAGGAGTCATCCTCACTTCCCTCTTCACTGTCATCGTCGCTAGAAGGATCATCCGAGATTAAATCCACCACCGAACTAAAAGAACAAGCTTCACAAAGCTCCTCCGTTTTTCTAATAACAACCTCCATACAACCTTTCCAACACTCAAGTTCTTTAGCAGAAAGATTCAGCGTAAAAGGTAAAGGTGTTTTCATAAGAAGGAGATACTGCATAAAGCCGATTTTTCTCAATTTTTCAAGTTTAGTCCTTAAACCCACAACCAACTCCTCAAAATAATAAGAGTCACCAAATCTTTGCTCATACCCATGAATCCTAACAAGCCCTTTGTCAATCAAGACGTCCAAACCAGCATTAAAATCACTCCAACAATCATCATTAAAAACAACATCCTCCGGAGTAGCGGAAGGATCTAAAAGACGATTGTCTTTCAAATGTTTAACTAAAAAATCAAACACAACAGAATGAGTCTTCAAATCAAAAGAATTAACATGCAAAACAAGCCATTTCCCTGAACCATAAACATCTACACCACCTATAGAACTACCGCATTCAGCCCCATTCGACGAATCAGAAAGACCCTCCTCAAAAGGCCTCCCCTCTTCATCAACAGTGATGCTCCTTACATGACGATCAACCAAAAACCTTATAGTCTGAACCGTCCAACATTCCTCCCTTAATTCAAAGATATCTCTCACCCACTTGGTTTCTCTTAACAAAGTAGAAACCTTGAAACCACCCAGTCTATCAATAGATTCCAAATCTAAGTCAAACAATTCCTTCCTCTTCTGAACGGACAAAGCCCTGTATTTTTGAATACCCATTTTTGAGATAAGAACCAATCTCCCATAAAACATTCTCACATCAATTTTTTTAAAGTAAGCCCCATATTCATCAAAAAGATCCGAACACATTCTCCTCAAATCCTCATCACTTCCTTCAAACAAAAGCCTCTCCAAATCCCATCCACACTTAGCGGCCACAATAAAAGCCAAGTCGTAAAATCCCGTTATACAAACATCAAGCTGACCACCATCAACCAATTGATTCTCCTCACCTTCAATATCTTGTACCACTGCCTCCATATGACAAATTATAAGGAGTAATCATACCCATTCTAATCTAAAAATCAAGGCCTATTCAGAAACCGATCACATCAAATCCCCTTTCAAACATCCACCCTTTTTCTCTATACTGCAAATCATGAAACCACAAATCCGCTCCCTCCTCACCCACCTCGAAAAAACCGCAAAACTTTTTTGGAACATCCCACCTGAAACAGGTCTTTTCCTGAACCAAATCATACGTATCGCAAAGCCACTGAACATCCTCGAAATCGGCACCTCAAACGGCTACTCAGCAATTTGGATAGCAGAAGCTCTTTCCCATAACACCACCTCAAAAACCACCCCACAACTCTACACAATCGAATCCAACAAAAAGCTCCGATTCCCAAAAGCACAAAAAAACATCGCCAAAGCCGGACTCCAAAACCAAATCACGCAAATACTAGGACACGCACCAGAAGCAATCCCAACAAAACCTCGCAAATTCGATCTCATCTTCATCGACGCCACAAAATACGAACACATCGATTACTTGAAAGCGATTCTCCCCCGCACCCACAAAGGCTCAATAATAGTCACTGACAACGCCCTCTCTCACAAAAAAGAACTCAAACCCTACCTCAAAAAAATCGCCAAACTTAAAAACTTCGAAACCCACCTGCTCAACATAGGAAGTGGCTTACTGATCAGCACGCGAACAGCTTAAGCTCGCAAACTCCTAAACCTTCAAATCATCCAAAGGCTTCCTTTCGCAGTGCTCGAGTTTTTTATCTGTATATCCAAACAAAGAAATCGCAACCGGCCACAACCCCAAACCGTCCGACCCATCACGACTCAACTCACACGCTTCCAAAACCGCAACTTCATCAAAAGACCCAACCCACAAACTCGCAATTCCCAAATCCGCAGCAGCCAATTGAGCATAAGCACAAGCAAGAGTCGCATCCTGCACAGAATACAATTTCCGCGACCGATCTTCAAATCTTTCGGCCCCCTCCTCCGGAACAGCAAAAAACACAATCGCAGCAGTCGCTCCTACGAACCGATCTTGCTGACCAGTAATTTCAGCAAACTTGCCGATCAATTCAAGATCAGTAGTCACACGAACCCGATAAGCCTGATAATGTGCTGCCGTCGGCGCCAACTCCATCACCTTCAAAATCTTATCCAAATCAGCCTTCTCCACTTGCTTTCCATTATAGGACCTACACGAGACGCGCCCCGCTATAACATCTGAAAATTCCATATGCATAAGGTTAAAATCATAATTTTCCTTCCAAAAATTTTCGCAACTTCGCAACCGCCTGCCCCCTATGACTAATTTCATTTTTCTTTTCTTGCCCCAACGCCGCGTATACTTCATCCGAACCATCTGCCAAAAAAACCGAACTCAACGGCAACCCAGGCAAAAGATCAACTTCAGCCTCCTCCACAATTCGCCCCGGAGTCTCCCCTTCAAAATATTCTTCAAACAACTCGTCTGAATCCGACTGAGACCCCACCAAGCAAGCATTGCAAACAAACCTTGCCTCACGCCCAGCACCACCTGAAGCTCTCACTCCCATCTCCTTCATAAAATGCTCAAGCCACTCCTCATCCGAAGCATCATACCCAGCTCCCCAACGACGAGTCTCAAGCCCAAGCTCATCAGCCAAAGCCTCCACATATATCCCCGAATCCTCTCCCACCACGTAATCAAATTCATGCCCCGCATCACGAACCAACTTGTCGTGATAATACAAAGCCTTTTTCGCCGCATTCTCTGCATGAGTTTCCCCATCTTCTATAAAATCCGCATCCTCAACCTCATAGTCACCCAAAAAATCAACCTGCAAACCAGGCACACCAGCCAAGAAACCAGCTATCTCCCCAAACTTCCCTTTATTTTTTGTCGCTATGAGAATCTTCATCGAGACCCAATATACCAAACTCTATACCATTAAAGCTATTCTTCTTCCGCACCATCACCAGCAGCATCAACCCCCTGCCTATAAATATCAGGAGTACTAGCGATTTGCCTAACCTCAGCACCAAATGCAGCAAGAACATTACGTAGTTGAGTAGCCACACGACCAGTCGCCCTCTCCATAGCATCAACTACAGGATCATTTTCTGGCGAATTAGAAGGCAGCAACTCTCGCCTAGCGTCTTTCGGCAATTGAGCCAATACATGAAAAGCAACAGCCCTGAGGGTAGGAGTTACGGAATCCCCCGATTGCATCTCACTACGACCAGACTCAAGAACCCTATCCAAGGTATGCCGATCCAAAGTCACTCTTTCTCCTTGAGGTTCAGACGCCACTACCCCAGCATCATTACCAGATCCTTTTCCATCAACAGATTTCATAATTATATTGGTTATTTATTTACAGTTTTTTAAAACTCCGCACTTTGTACCCACCCGCAGACCTCTCATCAAAAAGATATTGCCATCCTCCAGGCCCATCAATATCAATCTGCATCAACATCTGACCATCACTGCGACTTACATCAACATAGTGCACATCCTGTCCTTCAACAATCTTCGCAATCAAATCATTTTCGATCCCAACCTTTAATTCATAATCAGGATCACTCTCAAAATCATCAACAACTGTTTCTTCAAAACCTTCTCGATAATCAATAACAAACGGCAAACCAGTTACTCCCTCGTCTTCAGACTTCCCAAACCAAACAATACTTATAACAACGATCACCGCCGCAACAAAAAGACCGGTCGGAACAAGAGACATAACATATTTCCACCTATCAAACATGTCCACAACTCTTTCAGCAAACATAGATTTTTCATAATCCTCATCCAACATCTCTTCAACATGATGAACTGGAACCTCTTCCTCAATCCCACCATCGGCCCTATCAGTCATCGTTTGCTCAACAGGAACTTCTCTCTCAGAAAAATCTGCCTCACGACCTGCATCTCCAACCTCACGACCCACACCTCCAATCTCACGACCCGCCGCCTCCTCGGTAGAGGCCGCACTTCCTCTCGCAACTTCCCTCTCACGAACATAGTCTTCAGTAATTTGATCGATTTCATCCTTGCTCAACCCCTTCGCCGCATTCACAAAAGCTTTCGCCGGATCGCTCGACAGACGCCGAAGTGAAACGGAGGACTGCCCTTCTTCCTCTTTGGCAAACCCATCCAAATACATTTTTTCTAATTTATTTTCAATTTTAGATCTCAAGTTTAACCTAAACCCATCAGAAACTGGAATCTTTTCTATGTTTTTCAATCTCGCCAAAAAGCTATGAAGTTCTCCATAATAAACACCACTGTGATCTTTTATCTCTCCAAACAAAATCTCGTACCCCCTCTTAAGAACTTTATAAATCTTCGTCCCAACTGAACCTTCCGACAAATCAAGAACGTGCATAACCTCTCCGTCAGTCAGCTCCTCAAAAAACTTCAATCTCAAGATCTCCCTTTCTTCAAAAGTCAAAGACGAGAAAAAAGTCTCAGCCTGTTGTTTCAATTGAATTTCATCATCATAAACCGCATCCATAACATTGATCCCCTCAAAAACTGGCGATTCCAAACTCGCCGCAGGACCAACAACGCTTCCCTTCACATACTCTTGAATCCTCTTGAAAGCCAATCCATACAACCAAGTCGAAAAATTTAAATCCTGCGCACACGTAGAAATCTGCCCAACAGCATCCAAGTAAACAAGCTCTACAACCTGGTGTCGAACAGTCTCATCCTCCACCCTTCTCGCAACATATCTATAAAGATCAGAAAAACCATCCTCTAGAAGAGGCAAGAAATTGCGCGGATCCTCTTGGGATCCTTCCTTGTACTGATTTTCAGCTCTTAAATCCATCTTTCCCAGTTTTTAATCTAAGTTATAACTTAAATAAAGATTAATTTATAACAAGCTTTCTGGAGTTAGTCAACACTTTAGAAACTTTTTTCACCTGTTAGGCAAGTGAATTACATCAAATGAATTTGAAAAGCACTAGCCTATAATGTAATTTCTGGGCAAGGGCAATCACATACACATCATGAAATATCCAATTCCTTTCGATGAAAGGGAGTTAAAACTAAAGGCAATCCAGATGAGACGAGACATCGTCGCTGAAACTCATGCAGCGGGCTCTGGCCATCCAGGAGGGTCTCTTTCAGCAACAGACATGATGACAGTCCTCTACAATTCTATCCTCAGACACGACTCCGAAAACCCAAGCTGGGAAGACCGTGACAGATTCATTCTTTCAAAAGCACACATCTCTCCCGCTTATTACTCTATTCTCGCTAGAACAGGCTATTTCTCACCTGACGAATTAACAGGCTTCAGACAATTTGGACACTTCCTTCAAGGACATCCAAAAACAGATGTCGAAAATGGAATAGAAATCGGAGGAGGATCTCTCGGACAAAATCTTTCAATAGCAGTAGGACTAGCAATCGGATTAAAAAAACGCGGCAAAAAAGGATCCAGAGTCTTCGACATGTCCAGCGAAGGAGAACTTCAGGAAGGTTCCATGTGGGAAGCAATAATGGCTGCCGCACACTTCAAACTCAACAATCTTTGCATAATGATCGACTACAACCGACTCCAAATTGACGGCCCAACCGAACTAGTGATGGAGGTAGAACCATTAGATAAAAAATTCGAGTCATTCAACTGGAACGTAATTGAAATAAACGGCCACAACATCAAAGAAATATATGAAGCATTCAAGAAATTCAACCTGTTAGCAGCAGGACACAAAGTACCTGATCACGACGAACTAGATCCAGAAAAACCAACAGCAATCATCGCTCGCACCGTAAAAGGCAAAGGGATTTCATTTATGGAAAACCAAGCCGGATGGCACGGACGAGCACCAAAAGACGACGAATTCGAACTAGCAAACAAAGAACTTGATGAAGCAAAAGCAACGATCGAAAACACCACCGAAAACTAACAAAAAAACAATCATGCCAGGAGATTGGGAAATGAAGTTAACAAGACAAGGATGGGCAGACGCCCTACTAGAACTCGGCGAAAAAGATCCGAATGTTGTAGTGATGGACGCAGATCTTTCAAAATCAACTTTGACATGTCAATTCTGCGAAAAATATCCAGACCGATTTTTCAACGCAGGAATAGCCGAGCAAAACATGGTAAACATGGCCGGAGGACTTTCTCTAGCAGGATACATTCCATTCGCAACTACATACGGAGTCTTCGTTTCAGGACGAGCTTGGGAACAAATCAGAACAACTATTTGCATCAACAATTTGAATGTAAAATTAGGAGGCGCACACGGAGGAGTATCAGTAGGACCAGATGGAGCAACACACCAAGCCCTCGAAGAAATTTCAATAATGAGATGTCTACCAGAAATGACCGTCCTGGTTCCATCAGATTATCACGAAACATACAAAGCAACTTTGGCAGCAGCCGCAATCGACGGACCTGTATATGTAAGATTCGGACGCGAAAAAGTACCAGTCGTAACAAAAGCAGACGATCCATTTGAAATAGGAAAAGCCCGAGTAATGAAAGAAGGAGACGACGTAACAATCATAGCTTGCGGAGCAATGGTGGCAGAAGCCCTAGACGCGGCCGCAATCCTATCGGAGGAAGAAATAGATGCAGAAGTCATAAACCTAAGCACTATAAAACCTTTAGACGCCGAAACCATATTAATAAGTGTTGAGAAAACAGGAGCCCTCGTAACCGCAGAAGAACACCAAATAGCCGGCGGAATGGGATCAGCTGTTCTAGAAATGCTCGCACAAAACCACCCCGTCCCAACCGAAATGGTTGGAATTCAAGACACCTTTGGTGAATCTGGAAAACCAGAAGAATTGATGGAAAAATACTGCTGCAAGTATTCAGACATAGTAGAAAAAGCCAAAAAAGTTCTTGAAAGAAAATCTTCATGAAAACAATCCTGATAGCAGCTATCACTCTTGATGGCAAAATTGCCCGAAAGCCGGTCGAGGCAGTCACTTGGACTTCAAAAAAAGACAAATCTTTTTTCAAAAAAGAAACTCAAAAAGCAGGAGTCTCTATTCTCGGACTCAATACATACAAAACCATCGCGAAAAACCCTTTCACAAAAACTCTACACATAGTGATGACACATAGTCCTGAAAAATTCGCCGCAAAAACAAAGCCAGGAATCTTAGAATTCACAAAATCAACTCCAAAGAAAATCCTAAAAAACCTCACCTCCCGCGGATTCAAAAAAGCAGTAATAAGTGGCGGCTCAGAAATATACACTGCATTCTTGAAAGCAGACCTCATTGACGAAATATACTTAACCATCATTCCAAAAACATTTGGAAAAGGAATCCCCCTCTTCAAAGAAATTAATATAAAACCAACGGATTTCAAATTATTCAACACAACAAAGTTGGGTCCTAACGAAATCCTGCTACAATACAAAAAATCACACTAACTCAACTCTCACCATGCGAAAATTCACACCACGTCTAGACCGACTCGGAACAGAAGATGCCTTCTCTGTAATGGCAAAAGCTCGAAAATTTGAACAAGAAGAGTTAGAACCAAAAGGAAAAAAATTAATCAAACTACAAATAGGAGAGCCATCTTTTGACACTCCAAAAAACGTAAAGAAAGCAGCAATCAAATCAATCAAAGACAATCAAACACATTACACTCCCCCGCCAGGACTACCACAGGTCCGCGAAGCAATAGCTCAATACTCAGAAAAAATGACTGGCACTCCATATCGACGTGACGACGTAATCATCCACGCCGGAGCAAAACCTTGCATCTTCCTTACTCTCAACGCAGTTGTAGATCCAGAAGACGAAGTAATTGTATTCGACCCAGCATGGCCAATTTATGCATCTGTCACAAATTATCTAGGAGGAAAACCAGTCTTCGTAGGACTGAAAGAAAAACTCGGATTCCAACCGGACATCAACGAAGTCCGAGAAGCAATTACAGACAAAACAGTAATGATGGTTATCAACACTCCTTCAAACCCAACAGGAGGAGTCTTCGATCACGAAACCCTCGAGGCACTCGCTCAAATCGCAATCGAACACGACCTCTGGGTAATCTCTGATGAAATATACGACAACATCGTTTTCGATGGTGAACACCAATCAATCACATCCATAGAAGGAATGGCAGACCGATGCATCCTCCTAAACGGAGCATCAAAAACATTCGCAATGACAGGGTGGAGAATGGGATGGTCAGTGACAAAAAACAAACATATGAGAGCAGCAATAGAACGACTCCAAATCAACGACGTTTCTTGCCCAGCAGCCATGAACCAACTCGCAGTTCTCGAAGCTGTTTCAAACCCAAAAACATTCATTGAGGTAGAGAAAATGAGCGCCGAATACAAACGCAAACGCGACCTAATAACAGAACTAGTTAACGACATCCCATACTTCAGCGCAAACAAACCAAAAGGAACTTTTTATCTCTTTGCAAACGCAAATAGGCTCTGTGAAAAACTGAACTGCAACTCAGCAGAACTCGCAGACAAAATCATGCGCGAAGCTCACGTCCTTCTACTACACGGAAGCGGATTCGGACCTCACGGCGAAAACTTCATCCGATTCTCATACGTCAGTAGCGAAGCAGACATCCGCGAAGGATGCAGAAGAATCAAAGCTTGGGTAGAGAGCCTGTAGACAGAAAATATTAACCAACACAACATATGTACGGAATAACAGACTTAAAAACAGGAGTAGCAATCAACCTAGACGGACAACCATACGTCGTAACCAGCTACCACCACTCAAAACAAGCGCGAGGAAGTGGAGTAATGAAAACAACCCTTAAAAACTTGGTAACAGGAGCAACAGTCCAAAAAACCTTCCAAGGAAACGACAAACTAGAACCAGCAGACGTTGGATTCTCAAAAGCCCAATACTTATATAAAGACGGTTCAGATTACCACTTCATGAACGGAGAAACTTACGAACAATTCACCCTGCAAGCAGACACTCTCGGAGATCAAACCAACTATTTGGTAGAAGGAACTGACGTAGACATCCAAAACATTGACGGAAGGCCGGTAAATGTAAAACTCCAACCAAAAGCAGTCCTCAAGGTAACTCAAACAGACCCAGGAGTAAGAGGAGACACCGCAGCAGGAGGAAGCAAACCAGCAACCTTAGAGACAGGACTCGTAATCCAAGTCCCCCTCTTCATAAACGAAGGAGACTCATTAAGAGTAAACACTGAGACGGGAGAATACTGTGAGAGAGCTTAGGGTTTCTATTATTCTTGCCCAGGAGCAGCATCTGGGTTTTCTTCAAGAAAATGAATCTCCTCCCGAACAGATGAAAGATCCTCATTTGTTGGAGACTCACCATCCTCAATAGCAAAGTCTATCAGACCACTTAAAATTGTAAGAATTTGAGAAACAGCCCCGTCCCTAGGAGTTCTTTTGGGAAGCTTTTCTGGAGACCCCTCATCCCCCCAGACAACTCTCTTCGACAAACCAGGAACCAAAGTCTCAGCCCTCCATGTTAAAACCCTCAAAACAGCAAGCGCAACATCCAAACTCTCCTTCTCTATATCCTCATTTGCAACAACAGCAAGCGCATTCACCATGGCTACTTTCGCCAACAAATCGTCCCATGGAACATCTTTGACTATATCAGTATTGGCCAACGAATCCCCAGCCTCTCTGACACATCGAAGATTACCAGGGCCCTCAAAGTTAAGATTGTGAACAGCAAAATCCACCATTATCGAAACCAATCCCCCAACGCGCCCACGAATTTCCTCAGGAGTCAAAGACTCACCCGTCTCAGCAAAAACATCAACTCCCCTCTCAACAACCAGATCAGGAATATAAACCTCTCTTAAGTCTTTCATAATGATTTGATTTTACATTTTAAGGCAGAAACGATAACACCAACAAAGGTCACTGTCAAGAACCAGCCCTGAGAAAACCTAAGCCCCACAAAAAGGCTTTTTGGTGGAGATGCCGGGAATCGAACCCGGGTCTGAAAGGAAACATCTATAGTCTCTACAATCTTAGTTCATCTTAAGTTTTCGTCCGAGCGATAAAGGACAAACACAAAGCCGCTCGGCTTATTTCTATTAGTTTTCGTGATTGCCGCCTAGAACAGCGACGACAAACCTTAACCTTCTAATTTACGCCCGCACAACCTAGAAGATATCAGAAGTGAAGACGACTTCCTACAAAGAGGAAGGTAAAAACTAAGCAGCCATAGCTACAGGAGCAAACTTTGGTACAAATACCGAAGCAGCTTCTCTAAGACTAGCAACTGTTAATTTTTCTTTAAGTGTATTAGCACTTATTAGTGCGCTGACTGGATTAAGGACGGACAACGCAACGTCCTGATTGCCACTATAAACATCTGGCCATTCATCGAAAGCCAATGCATCCCCACATTTCAAAGAGCCTACGAATAATAACAGGTTTGCCCCATGGCGTCAAGGGACCCGTTCCACCACTACCCCTCTGGCTCTTGCAACTTCGCCCCAGACCACCCATCTCTGCCTAGATTAACCATCTTGTGCTTTCCAGGATTCCGCAAAATATACGCCATGACATTATAATAATGATCCTCATCCTCAATTTCCTCAGCCCAAAAACGCCCTTGAAAAAGGGTCCCTTTACACCGATATTTTCTGTTAAAATATCTCGAGTACTCTCTTTGAACAACTTTAAAAAAATATTCCAATCCACCAACCTCTGTCTGCTCCAAAAGAAAATGAAAATGGTTTACAACCAAAGCATAAACAACAACCCCAACCCTCTTAGAATACCTAGAAACTAGATTTTTAAATTTCCAATAATCCTCGTCATCACAAAAAATTTTCTTTCTATCAAACCCCCTGTTCACAACTTGGTAATGTTCGCTAATTTTAAATTTAGTTTTACGGACAGGCATACAAGTAAAATACACCACCAACCTCAAATTTTTCTCAAATTTTTCTCAATTTTCAAGCAAACAACCGGGAAGAGACCGGTCAACAAATTTTACAACCTGTAAAAAACCCAAGACCGGTCTTCCCCCGGTCTTCCCCCGGTCTCCACCACAATCGCACCCCCCACCCTACCCACCACATGCTTCACCTCAATTCACAAAAAAAAAGACCCATCAAAAACAACCACCTCTACCTACTCCCATGCTTCACCTCCTCGCTCAACTTTTTCATACACTCCTTCAATTCCTCAAACCATTGAACTCCCAAGTCAGTAATCCCAACCCTCAACTTAGTTCCACCCACATTCCAAGCCGGCGCATATTCCAACAATGAAACTATGTTCGCAGGCCGAACCCGCGGTCCCATAGTCAGAACGATTTCTTTGTCCTTACCTCCACGAACAGACTCAGCTCGGACATTCACAATCCCCGCATTCTTTGCCAAAATTTTCAACTCAATAATTCTAAACAAATTCGCAACCTCACGCGGCAACTTTCCGAAATCTGCCAACATTTCCTCCCGAACCTCATCCAAATATTCAAAATTATCGGCACCAGCCAATTTCTGATAAGCAGCAATTTTGTCGCGAGAACTCACTATATAATCATCAGGAACAAAAGCAGGTATTGGCAATTCAATTGTAACTTCTGGTTCCTCTTCTCCTCCCGTACTAGGTCCAATACGACCAGCCTTCAAATCTTCAACAGCCTTGTTTAACATCCTCATAAAGTGAGGAACACCAACAACGTTTATCACACCGTGTTGGTTCGCACCAAGGATATCTCCAGCCCCACGAATCTCAAGATCCTTCATCGCAATTTGGAAACCAGATCCCAGGTCCGACGCCTCAACAATGGCACGCAATCTTTTCTTCGCATCCAAATGCAATCGCTGTCCATGATACATAAAATAAGCATAAGCTTGCGTCTTCGACCGTCCCACACGACCACGCAACTGATACAATTGAGACAACCCAAACTTCTCAGCGTTGTTAACAATCAGCGTATTTGCATTCGCAAGATCGATCCCATTTTCAATAATAGTAGAGGAAACTAGCACATCAAATTTATGATCTTTGAAGGCCACTATCCGCTCTTCCAAATCTCCCGTACCCAACTTTCCATGAGCCACCTCAAACGAAGCCTCAGGCACAAGCGCGCGCAATTTATCGGCCATTGAGTCTATAGTCTGGACTCTATTATGCAAGAAATAGATTTGCCCATCACGTTCAACTTCACGCAAAATCGCATCACGAACAAGTCCCGGCGAAAACTTCCTAACCTCAGTAATAATAGGCAACCTACCATGCGGAGGTGTTGTAATAGTAGTAATGTCTCTTAATTTATTCAGACAAATATTCAGCGTTCTTGGGATCGGCGTCGCAGTCAAAGTCAACACATCAACCTCAGCCCTCAGTTCCTTCAAGGTTTCTTTTTGCTTCACTCCAAATCGTTGTTCTTCATCAACAATAATAAGCCCCAAATCTTTGAATTTAATATCAGGCTGTAATAGTCGATGAGTCCCAATAACAACATCAACCTCCCCTTTGGCCAAAAGACCCAAGGTCTTATTCTGCTCTTTCACAGACTTGAATCTAGAAAGCATATCTACCCTTACATGAAAAGGTTCCATTCGTTTTTTGAAAGACCTATAATGTTGATCCGTCAGGATCGTTATTGGCGAAATCAAAGCAACTTGTTTCCCATTTTGAACAGCCTTGAACGCAGCCCTCATCGCAACCTCCGTTTTCCCAAACCCAACATCCCCACAAACCAAACGATCCATTGGTTCGTCGGACTCCATATCTTTTTTTACATCGTTTATAGCCTTCATTTGACCAGGAGTTTCATCGTAAGGAAACGTATCTTCAAACTTACCTTGGTCACTAACATCACCTTTATAAATAAATCCTTTCGCCGCCTTTCTCGCCGCATAAAGCAGCAACAATTCCTTGGCAATTTTTTGAGTTTCCTTTTTTACCTTAGAAGTAATGGTAGACCATTCCGCAGACCCAAGCCTCGTAAGCTTTGGCATTGCTTCGGCAGAACCAATATATTTATTAACCTTGTCTGCTTGGTCAATGGGAACAAACAACTTGTCGTTCTCAGCATAAGCAAGCTTCATGTATTCACGTGTAATATCGTCTACGGTTTTCCTATCCAACCCCTGGAACCTAGCGATCCCATGATCAGCATGAACAACATAATCTCCAGCCTTCATACCACTTAAGAAATCCTCAAAAACCTTCTTTGAAACAATCTTATCTGGTTTATCTTTTAACAAAGAAATCTCAACATCAGTAACTAATAATATTTTTTGATCAGGCGCCTGAAATGAAACAGGAAAAACGCTTTCTTTATCAACTTCCACAAAATAAACAGCTCCAACCTCCCCTCCTTGTTCCCCCTTAGAAGAAAGATCTTTTTCAAAACCTCCCTTTGGTAATTCACGTCGGAAAGGAACTTTTTGATCTACCAAAAGTTCGGAAATCGCCCCAGCTTCTTTTGTAAAAATCAAAACCTTCCAACCTCCATTTATTTTGTCGCGAAGATCGTTCGCGAAATCATATCCCGTCCGATATTTCAAAACAGAATAAAAATGTAAATGCTTGTGATTGCTCTCGTCCTCATTAAAAGAAGTGAAAGAAATAGTATGAGCTTTCTTCCCAGCTTCCTCCATAAACCCATTCCAAGCAGCATAATAATCATCTGTTATATCTAATTCGTCATCTATTATAACACTATCCTCTTCAAGTAGATCCAAAACCCCCTCAACCTCCTCCTCATACTCAATCGGAAAGACAGAAAGTGTTTTCTGAGAATTGAGAGACTGTTTTTCCTCAACAGAATAACCAGTAATCTTCTCGATTTTATCAAAAGAAAACTCAACCCTGTAGGCTTGATCACTATCAACTGGCCACAAAACAACGGTGTCCCCTATTTTAAAATACTCTCCTTTTTTCAAATACTCGTCCTCCGCATTCTCATATCCCATATCAACCAAAGAGCTTATGAAACAAACAACATCCTGCTCCTCCTCAACCTTCAGCTTCAAAACCCCACCAAGCATCTCTCTACCACTTGGAAATTTTTGAAAAACAGACTCAAAAGGAATAATGAATGCGTTTTTGTCTTTTCCAGATTTTGAAACAACCCTAGAAACAAACTCAGCAAGTCTAATCTTTGACTCTCTTTCAAAAGAAGACCCTGTAGAAAAACTCCCCCTATCTTCATCTTTAATACCTTTAAAAACAAAAACCTCGCGACTACCCCACGCAGACATAGATCGCCTAACCTGACCCGCCTCTTGATCTCCATTAACAACCCACAAAAGACTACCAACGCGACCACTAGAATCTTTGCCGGCAGACTTCCTTAAAATATCAGAAATAAGCAGGGCTTTTGAAGAACTGTTGCCCGCTCCTGAATATGTTACCGACCTATTTGCAAAGAATATGTCGGCGGAGTTACTAAACTCGCTTTCAGAAAAATGCGTAACGATATTCTGCATAAATATGCAATGATTATACCTTAAGAGGCATGATTATGTAAACATAATCATCTCTTTTTAAAGGCTTAATAACAGCTGGTGATAATTTATCATTCATCTCAAGTATAACCTTTTCATCAGTAATATAGGTTAAAACATCAAGCAAATACTGACTATTTAGTGATATTTTGTTGTTTTCTCCGTCTATTTTTATTGCAACCTCTGCTTTTTCTTCACCTATTTTCGTTTCGTCTGTAGAAACAACCAACTTCCCATCATTTGTAGCACTGAGTTTTATACTGTTGTTGTTTTCTTTCGCAAACAACCCAACCCTCTTTATAACAAGAGACAAATCTTCTACAGAAACCTCAACCTTTGTCTTCCCCTCTTTTGGAATAATTCTTTCGTAATCTGGAAACTTACCCTCTATCAACCTAGAAACCAACTCAACATTACCAACCTTGAATAATATTTGGTTTTTAGAAGCACTAACAACAACCTCTTTGGCTCCAGATCTATTTGTAATTTTACCAAGTTCAGAAATAGTCTTTGCAGGAACTATACAATCAAACTTACCATCAATCTTTTTTTCAAGCTTCAACCCTCTTTCGGCCAACCTATAACTATCAGTAGCAACAAATTTCACCGAATCCCCATCAATGAGACAATAAACTCCTGATAAAACAGGTCTAGAAACGTTTGTAGAGGCCGCAAAAACAGTTTCAGAAACAGCATCATCCAACTCCTCAGTTCCAACATTAAAAGTATGCTCCGCCTCCACTTTTGGAATTAACGGGAACTCATCAGGACTAATACCTTTAATTTTGGTTGTAGATGTAGATGATTGAACCATTAAAGCCATCCCCTCTGTAATTGAAAGTTCAACTTTCTCGTCAGTCAAAAGTGAAACATAACTAGTTATAAGTTTTGCTGGAACCGTAATTGCCCCCTCGCTTCTAACATCAGCATCAACAAAATAACTGATCGCAATTTCCAAATTCGTCGCAGAGAAATACAGTTTTTTTCCTTCAGCCTTAACTAAAATATTATTCAAAACAGGCAGTGTGTTGTTTGAACTAATTGCTTTATTAACAATATTCAAAGCTTCTTCCAATTCTTTCTGAGAACAAAATAATTTCATTTTATAAAATTTTATATAATATTTAAATAACTAAAGTCATAGACAATTATAATTAATTTTGAGAATAAGACAAACACGAAAGACTTGCACAATTAAACATTCTATTATCAGTTCCCTCATTCCTAAGAAAGATTATAAATAAAACAGTAGTAGTAAATAGAGAGGCGTTTTTTTAAACAAGACCTAATAAAAACCGCATGTAGACATAAAACGATGTTTAAAAGTAGTGCAAAACAGTATAAGTCCTTGATAAAAAGTGCTACTATTAGTATCCTTGCTGGGCAAAACTCACAGAATTTATACACATAAAACAATGAACATACTTATAAACATAGTGGTAGCACTAATAGCACTTGGGGCTGGAGCCGCGGTAGGTTATACACAGCTTCTAAAACGCAGGTTATATAATATAGAAAGAAAGAAAGAGAAGGCGGAAGAAATGATCCAAAAAGCCCAAGAGGAAGCGGTTAAAATTAAAGAGGAGGCTAGTGTTGGAAAGAAGGAATTAGAGAAGCGAACCGAAGAATCCATAGAGATGAACCAAAAATTGGTAAATCAAATGGAGGCTTCTGTAAAAAACAAAGAACAGTCTTTAAGCAAACAAGAACAAAAGATAAACCAACTAAAACTAAGGTTGGCAGAGATGGAGGAAGAGATGTCGGTAAGAAAAAAGAGCATAGAACGCCTGGACAAACAAGCTCTCGAGAAACTCGCTTTAAAAAGCGGAAAAACCGAAAGCGAGATCCATAAAGAAATAGTAAATAGATACGAGAAAGAGTTAGCGGAAGAAAACGAACAAAAACTAACAATGATCCTGGAAAACACAAAAGAAAAGTCACAAAGAACCGCCCAAAAGATAATAGTAAATGCTATCCAAAGACTTTGTTCCCCAACAGCAGCAGAGCCACGATCAGTACACGTGAAGGTGAAGAAAGACATAGTGAAAGGAAAGATTGTTGGAAAAGGCGCTCAAAATATAATGTACTTTGAAGAACTTCTAGATGTGGACGTTGTATTTAACGACCTTCCAAAAACAATCTCCGTGTCAGCATTCAATCTGGTAAATAGAAGGATTGCACACACAGCTTTAGAAACGCTTGTGAATACAAGGGGAGAGATAGATAAAGGAACCGTGAAAACAGCTGTCGACAACGCAAAGAAAGAGGTGGACAAGGAGTTGTTCAAGATAGGGAAAAACATGGTGGATAAGGTTGGATTACGTGATCTAGATGAAGAACTCATTAGGACTATTGGAAGGCTTCAATTCCGAACAAGTTACAGTCAGAATATTATGAGACACTCGATGGAGGTTGGTTACTTGGCAACAATGATGGGGTCTGAAATCGGGCTAAATCTTCAAACTTGTAAGGTTGGAGGTTTCCTTCACGACTTAGGGAAAGCCATCGACCAAAACCCAGACGTTCAAGGAACACACGACTTCCTCACAAAAGAGTTAATGGAGAAGTATGGATTTTCTAAAGAAGAGATCCATGCCGCATGGACACATCATGAATCAGAGAAACCATCAACCCCAGAAGCTTTGATGGTACAGGCCGCAGACGCCCTGTCGGCAAGTAGGCCAGGAGCAAGACAAGAGTCATTAGAGAAATACCTAGAAAGACTAAAAGCTTTGGAAGAAACAACGGCCTCTTTTGAGGGAGTAAAGAAAACCTTCGCAATATCAGCAGGCAGGGAGATTCGAGCGATAGTAGATCCAACTATAGTTGAAGACAAAAACACTCAAGAGCTCGCAAACAAGATTGCTGCAGAGATAGAGGCAAACCTGGCTTATCCAGGTAAAATCAAAGTGAATATAATTAGAAAAACCAAAACAATAGAAATAGCAAAATAAACCTCATCCAAATGTCTAAAGAAAAAAAATCAAAAAAAATAGAGAGAAAGATTAATGGAGTTTTAATGGGAGCAATTATAGGAGGGGCAATAGGATCCGTTATTGGCATGAAGCTAAAACCAGAACAAAAACCAGAACCAGAAGTGAAAAAGATAAGTAAAAGAAAACAGTTGTTGAAAAAGATGGTTCCAGTATTAAGAAACAGAAGAAAACACCACACGCTTCCTCAGGAAGAAGTGACCCTTCCTGAAGAGGAACTCAAGAAAATCCCTCATGAGTAAACCCGTCGCAAAAATACTATATTCAGTAATCCTAGGAATAGGGCTGGGATTGATCGTGTCTGCAACAATACTTGGAGTGAAGCTTTCTTTGCACGGCAAGCTCCCGCCTGGGACGGTAATAGCAAATATGGATGTTGGCTATAAAACAGCTGAAGAGGCGATCCAGGGAATTAAAGAAAAAGAGGAGGCCTTCTTTTCGAAACAATTGAGGTTTTATCTACAAGTAGAAGGAGAGGCCGAGCCAAGAGAAACAACGGTCGGGCCAGAAGAAATAGACGTTGAATACTTTATAGATGAAACTATAAGAACCATCGACAGGATGGACTTGAGAGTAAACTCACTACCTACAGAATTGAAAAGAGCCCAAAACTCAATAGAAATCTTGTACACCTTTAATGCAGACAAATTAAAGAAACTCTTGAACGAAAAGTTAAACCTTGAAGAAATCGCGCCTCAAAATGCAAATTTTTATATCAACGAAGAGTCCAATCTTGATATTTTAGAAGAAAAAAGCGGACTCCTAGTAGACACAGAGGGCTTCTTAACAGAAGCAAAAAATGCAATCTCGAAAATGAATCAGGTCAACGTAGAGTTGTTGGCAAGTCCAACCGCACCAACGGTAACAAAAGAAGAGCTGGAGGCTTTCAGAGAGGAGGTTGTGGAAAAGTTACATCACAACGTCCGAATCAATCACGAAGAAGGACGGTGGGACTTTCTACCAATCCATCATCTCAGCAGCATTGAATTTTCAGACAGCAACTACATAGAGCTCCCCTATCTCAACAAGGGAATAGAAATCGAAAGCCGATACTTGCCAGACTTTTTAGAACAAAGTAAAAAAACAGTAAAAATAATCCTTAAACAAGAAGGTTTAAATAAATTCATAGATGAGTATTTAGTTGAAAGCGTAGAGATAGAAGTAGACCCAGTGTCCATATACAAGGATGAAGAAGGCGACGTGGTCATTGATGGACAAGGCAGGGACGGGATAGCAGTCCAAAGAGGCTCTCTCAAGAAATCAATAGAGCTGGCTATTAACAACGAGATCGACGCAGTAGAGGTTTACACAAAAACAACAAAGGCCCCAATCACTATAAGCAAAGAGTTGCAAGACATGGGGGTAAAGGAGTTGATAGGATTTGGACACACAACTTTTTACGGATCACCAACCAACAGAGTCCACAATATAGGAGTCGGACTGGACCAATTCACGGGCACGTTAATAGCTCCGGATGAAGAATTCTCATTCAATGAAGGCCTCGGCCGCGTCGACAACACAACAGGCTATCGAAAAGAATTAGTAATAACAGCAAAAGGAACGATCCCGGAATACGGCGGCGGCCTCTGTCAAGTCTCAACTACCGTATATAGAGCCGCCATTTTTTCAGGCCTGCCAATCACAGCAAGAGCGCCACATTCATACGCAGTGTCTTATTATTCTCAATTGATAGGATATGGTCTCGACGCCACAATCTATCTAGGAGGACAGGACTTGAAATTTTTGAATGACACGGGCGAACATATCCTAGTTCACTCTTACACCGACGGAAAACACGCTTACGTGAAGTTTTACGGGACAAGTGATGGGCGAACAGTAACCCTAGACGGACCAGAAATATCTAATTATAGGTACCCTCCTCAAGAAGTGATTTATGAAACTTCAAACGAGCTGGCAGCTGGAGAGACAAAACAGGTGGAGAGAAAACATACCGGCTTCGATGCGCTGTGGTACAGGACTATTTCTTATCCAGGAGGAGAGGAAAAGATCGAAGAAATATTCTCACACTACAAAACAACGCAGGAAAAATATCTAGTTGGACCAGGGTAGAGCTCCAGAATAGAATTATGCCTTTTTTGCCTTTCTCTCCGAAGATTCAACTTCTTTCATCATTCTTGGGGCCATCTTTCCCATAGGCGCAACCTCCATAGCTTTTTTCAAAATCTCCTTTGCGTCATCAAAGTTTTCCAGAAGTTTATGGGCCTCCGCAACCAATAGCAAATAGTCCACATTCTCATTCTCCAAATGCAAAGCTTTATTGAAAGCGATCAAAGCGAGAGGAAGCTTTTCTGCATCCAAATAAACATGCCCGAGGCTAACGTACCTCTGAGGCCTTTTAGGATCCAACGAGACGGCCTCTTGATAAGCAGAAGCTGCAGCATCAAAGTCTCGATCGTTATACAGGGCCAATCCAAGATGGCTGTAGTCGACAGGGTCGTTTGTGTTTTCCGCCAAGGATTTGTATACAGCGGAAGCCTTTCCCCACATTTTTTGGTCGAGATACAATTTGCCTAACTCTTTTAGGGCCTCTTCATAACCAGGATTTATAGCCAAGGCTTGAACCAAAGTTTTTACAGCATCTTTGGGCTCCTTTCTCTTGATAAGCGCAACAGAACGTTTGTAAAGCCTCTCCATTTCTGCCTTGTCGTCCCTGGAAAGCCTAGTTTTCTCGGGTTTATTTTCTGTGGGCTCAACAGCCTTCTCTTCAACTTTTTCTTCTTCTTTTTTTATTAACACCAAGTAAAGCCTCCTAACGAAAATCAGAAGCAAACAGAATAAACTTAAAAATATGAGCAAGTATGTCCACATAAAAATTAGGTGTTAGATTCTTTACCATTAGTTTTGAAGTTTCTCCTAGGCGCGGTTGCAACAGGTCTGCTCACAACTTTTGAAACTTCATTAATATTGACCGAAGCATAGTCTCTATTTCCTAGATCAAGCTTAACTTTTTGAGCAAGAACGTCGATTGCGATTACAACTCCCTCGTCTTTGGTCTCCATGACAGGTTTTTTCAACTTAACAAAGCTTCCAACGGAAGGTAGGTTTTTTCTCAACTCAGAATAAGCTTCAACTTCATATTTCAAGCAGCACAAAAGTTTTCCACACGCTCCAGAAAGCTTCGCACTCCCCTTCCCCTCAAGGGCCTGAGAGCGGACCATTTCCATGGTAATACTTTCAAGTTTTGGAAGAACTCCTTTGCAACAAAATCTTCTACCACATCTCCCGAATCCATCAACAATCTTAGCTTTATCCCTCGGTCCTATCTGTTTCAAGTGAATTTGCTTTTGTAATTTTTTCGCCAAATCTTTAACTAACTCGCGGAAGTCCACGCGGTCATCAGCGGTGAACACAACGTTTACCCTCGCTCCATCCAGTGAGTAGATCGCATAAAACGGATACATCTCAAGGTCATAATTCTTTATAAGTTCAACACAAGTCTTGATGGCATCCTCGCCTCTTTCCTTGTTAGCTTCCAGCTTTTGCAGATCATGAGCTGTTGCCTTGCGAATAAGCTTTGTTTTGTCTTTTAAGGTGTCTAAGTTTTTTGAACTATCGGAAATGTACATAACTTTTCCTATTTCCTCTGCGCCATCTTCATTTTTGAAAATGACCATCTCTCCATTATTGACGGGCTCCCCCTCTTTCACATGGGTTTCAAATATACCTAAATCATAAAAATCAAATATTCCAACAATCATATTAAACGAGCATTAAATTTTCTAAAACTAAACGAGTATTAACATTTTGCTTTAAGAGAATACCAGCATCTTGGGTTTTTGACACCATTTCAATCAGTTTTCCTCTTGCGTCCTTTTGATCTGATTCCAAAATCTTAGCTCTCAACACATGTGTCATCACTCCAAGAAAGTCTCTCCTTTGCTTTTCGTCCTCAACAAGATCCTCAACATAAGAGAACCTTTCAACGATATTATCAGTTCCCAACAGGTACAATATATCCTTATACAACTTCAAGAAATAAGCCCTTTTCTCGGGGTAGTTCATCAAATCCAGCGCCCGACCAGTCCTCCCCAAAGACAACCTAGAAACTTTTTGGATGACGTCTTCTTCGCTCTTAGGAAACTGCTTTTTCAATGTTGACTCAATATATTCTGGTGAAAATAAATGGAACTTCAAAATCCTAGACCTCGACACAATAGTCGGCAGAATTTCTCGGACATGACTGGTTGTCATGATGAAAACAGTCTTGCCTGGTGGTTCTTCAAGAATCTTGAGAAATGCATTGGCCGCTTCAGTGGTCATTCGCCCAATACTTTGCAAGATGACTATGTTGTGCCTGCTCTGGCTGCTCATGCTGCACCTAGAGATGATTTCTCGGACCTGCCCGATCTTGATTGCCTCTCTGTTGTTCTCAAACTCCATAGTGTCAATATGTTGCCCTTTTCGGACTTGGATGCAGGTTGGGCACTTTCCACAAAAATTATTCTCACACTGCAAAATAGAAGCCAGCTTTTTCGCAACAGTGTATTTCCCTATATGGCCAGGCCCACAAAGTAGATAAGCATGAGAAAGATTATCACTTTCAATATCATGCTCCAGCATGGCAAGTTGCTTCTCGTGTCCGATAATATTCCAGTTGTAAATCATAGACGGGGTCTTTTACCCGAATTTTTTAAACCCTTCCCCAGTGCTTACCCTGTCTCACCAACAACTCTTTTGCCTTTTCCGGAAACTTCATCACCTCCTTTACAAATCTCTCTAATCTTACATTATTCTGAGATCCCTTCACAAGGACAATGTCGTTCTCTCCGATTTTATTTGTGAATTCGCCTATTAATTCAGACACATTTTTATATCTGAAGACTTTTTTCATTCCATTTTCTTCGGCCGAATCAGCCATGTACGAAGCCGCCTTCCCTACTGTTACCAGGACGTCGCAGCTCTCAGGCACATGCCTTCCAACTTCTCTGTGAAAAACCTCCTCCTTATCTCCGAGCTCGTTCATATTTCCCAAAATTGCAATTTTTTTTCCCCCAGTCCTGGGCTTCAAGTCAGCCAGTGTCTTCAAAGCTTCAATACAAGATTTCGGCGAAGAATTATAAGAACTATCTATGATGACAGACCCTTCCTTTGCCCCATCAATCAGATTCAAGCGACCTGGCGGAAGATTGTATCTCTTCAAGGCAGACAAAACGTCTTCAAGTTCCATCCCCATAACAAATCCACAAACAACAGCGGGGAGGATAGAGTTCACGTGGTGTTTCCCAAGAATAGGGACCTTCATCTCTACGCGTCGTCCTTCCATATTGAAATTAAATTCGATTCCCTCAATAGTCTCTTCTGCAGAAGTTGCCTTGTAGTCTGCTTCCGGCACAGACCCATAACTGAAAGTAGTTTTCTTTGGGCGGCCTTTTGCCAGTTCAGCCACTCGATCGTCATCAGCATACAAAATTGCAATACCATCGTCCTCCAAAGATTTAACCAGTTTAGATTTCTCTTCAAAAATTTCATCCAAATTCTCGAACTGTCCTTCGGCCAAATGAACAGGAGCAATAGGCCCCATGATCGCCACGTCAATTTTCACTATAGAAAGAAGTTCAGTCATATCGCCCGGCTTGTCGACTCCCATTTCTACAACCAACACCTCTGAAAACAAAGGCTTCATAGAACGGAAGAACGCCTTCAATAACAACACAGCCCACTTAGAAGGGCTATTGAAACCGCTTTCTAGCTCCAAAACAGTCAACGGAAGCCCAAACTCTGTGTTCATACTTCCCTCGTTTTTTAGGACTTTAAATTTCGAATTCAAAACAGTATACACGGCCTCTTTCGTGCTAGTCTTTCCCACAGACCCTGTTATCCCAATCACCTTCCCTTTGAACTTGCTCAATCTTTTTTTTGCAAACTTTTTCAGAAAGTATAAAACTATTTTTCGGAGAAATTTTTTCATAAATATTTAAATAAAAAATGCCTAAAAAGGCGAGCGGATTCTACCATGGGAGAGGGAACAGGACAAGGCCCTGTTCCCTCTCAACCGAAGGTTGTACGAAAAAAACAGGACAAGGTAAGAGTTGCCAATTTGCCACAATTCAAATAAACTCATCCCCGAAACAATTTAACCCTCAAAACCATGAAGAAAATACTTATCGGACTGATGGCAATCAGCCTACTTGCGATAGCAGCTTGCTCAGAAAAACCAGTTGAACAGGTTGAACAGGTAGATCCGCAAGAAACAACACGATCATTTAACCAATTAGAAATGCCAGAACAAGGAGAAGAAATAGCAATCATAACAACCAACAAAGGAGTTATGAAGATTAAGTTCTTCGAGGAGAAAGCTCCAGAAACAGTAAAGAGCTTCAAGTCTCTCGCGAAAGATAAAAAATACGACCAGAATATTTTCCACAGAGTAATAAAGGATTTCATGATTCAAGGTGGAGATTTCGAAAACAATAACGGAACAGGCGGGCACTCATACAAAGGCCCAGGAACCACTCTCCCAGACGAAGTTCATCCAGACCTTAAACATGTAAGAGGGGCGGTCTCAATGGCTAACAAAGGTCCTCAAACTCAAACAGCAGGAAGTCAATTCTTCATCGTTCATCCAGAAGGAGGTGCGGATTTCCTTGATGGAGGATATGCGGTTTTTGGTCAGGTTTTCGATGGCCTTGAGGTGATTGACTCAATAGCGGAAATGGAAACGGACGGAATGGATAAGCCGTTGGACGACATAGTAATGGAAATGGTGGAGATCATAGAGTTCGAATAATTCAACTCGTCGATGAAGCAATGTCATTTCAAAATAACAGGCAAGGTTCAAGGAGTCTGGTTTCGAGCAACTGCGCAAAAAGAAGCCGAGCGGCTAGGACTCAAGGGCATAATCCAAAACATGTCAGACGGATCAGTTGAGGCAACTCTTCAAGGAGCACAAGAAGAGCTCGTCCAGTTCAAAGATTGGTGCCACAAAGGGTCGGATGCTGCAAAGCCGGAACATGTTGAAATGACTCCGCAGGAAGCAGGAGAAAAGTTTGAAGGGATTACTGTTCATTAACAGGGCCTTCTCCTCTACTCGTTTTAGCCATGACTTTTCGAGCAGCGTGTCCAACTCCTGAATTATTAGTACCAACGCCTGTGATGGCAGCTATGTCAGGGTGATTGGGGTCAATGGGCTCCCTCTCCTCGGAAGGAATTTCTTCGACAGTAGTCATTACAGCTATCGGAATCCGGTTACGGTCAAATGTTTTTCGAGGAGTAGCAGCACGACTGCCAAATCTAGGTTGATGAACAGAACTGCCGGTTTCCCCATCGTCTGGATGTTCAGGACGATCTAGTGACATATAATGTTATTTACTTTAAAGCTTCATCAAGCACAGCCTTGAATGATTCAGGATTGTTTACGGCCATTTCAGCCAACATCTTCCTGTTTACACGGATGTCTTTTTTGAAACATCCATCGATCAAAGCGCTATACTTTGAGCCATGTGCTCTACAAGCTGCATTGATTCTAGCGATCCATAGTGTTCTGAAAGTTCTCTTTCTCAGCTTTCGGTCTCTATAAGCATTTTGTCCTGCTTTCGCGACTGCGTTTTTAGCTGCGCGGAACAGTTTGCTTCTACCTCCCCTGTAACCTTTGGCTGCCTTGAGAACTTTTTGGTGCCTACGGTGGGCGTTAACGCCTCTTTTTACTCTAGTCATTTTGTAAAATTAAAGTGATTAGTTTGAATGTGGTAACATTTTTCGGATAGCCCTCATATTTGAAGGACTTATTGGCATTCCTTTATTGCCAGATTTTTTTTGTTTCTTTGATTTATTCGATAGCAAGTGATTCTTGCATGACTTTCTCATCATCTTAGTCCCGCTTTTCTTCACTTTTACTCGCTTTTTCATTCCGCTGTGTGTCTTTGGCTTCATGTTTTTTAGGTGTTAAAATCATTGTTAATGTATGTCCATGCCTCTTTGGAGGCTGTTCAATATCTGATATGTCTTCAAGCTGCTTCCGGAAGTCATCCATTTTACCTTTTGCCATCTCCGCATAAACGACCTCTCTCCCTTTAAATAACAAGGTCACTTTTACTAGATTTCTTTCTTCCAGGAATTTTCTTGCTTGATTCACTCTTATTTGTATATCGTGTGCTCCGGTTTTGAATCCAATTCTTACTCCTTTCACTTCTGTTTTCTTCTGCGCCTTCTTATGCTTTCTATCTATTTTATCTTGGTGATACAGGTATTTTCCATAATCCATTATCTTGCAGACAGGTGGCTGCGCCTTAGGGGCGACCTCTACTAGGTCCAACTCAACGTCCTTCGCGAGCTGCAAAGCTTTGCTGAAGCCCATTATTCCGAGCTGCTCACCTTCTGTGCCCATGAGCCTTACGGTTTGGGTTCTGATCTGGTCGTTTTTTCTTAAGCGTTTAGCTATGTGTAAGAATTAAATTTTCAAATACGCTCTAGGTTAGAAGCGCTGGCCAATACTAGGAAATAACCCTATAAAAGTCAAGGTGATTACATGCCTACTTCGTATACACATGGTTTTTCATCAGAAGCCCCTGGTGTCCTAGGTTGCTCATCCCTTATAAACTTGGCGCAAACTGTCCAGGAAGGGGTAGAGCTACGTTGGCTCATTGTAGACAATATCCACCTAGTAGCTAACCTAACAGCAGAAGTCAGTTCATGTGTATAATCAGTGGCTTCGGGGATCAAAGGGAAGTCTTTTGTTTCTACAGTTCCTGCGCTCCCGCTCAAGGTAACGTCCAGTTTATTTGGCAGTCCGGACGGGAAGTGCTCATCAAAATAAGTAGCGTCAATAGATGCCCTTACTCGCTCAGCCTCCGAGACTAAGTCTTTAATACAATCAGTTGTAACGCCTTCGAACAAAATCATTTCAGGATAATGAGTATTAGGCACACCGTTGGCCACGTGTTCATCGTACTTGAAGATTTTCATATCTGTCATAACGTTTTAGATTAAATTATTTAGTTAGAGTTATGTCCCACGTATCATTAAAATGGCCCCTGCCTCCAATAACAGTGTGTACAGCCTTAACAACTTTAGACATAAAAGTCTCAGGGGTGTCCCCAGGAGCAAGGACCACTGTGTGGAGCATGCTTCTGGCAGCCCCAGAAACCTCTAGGGAAATTTTGGAAGGCTTTCTAGCTGAGTCTATCCAGCCGTCAAGTCCAGAGATGCCAAGAGACGTCTTGCCAAGGGTGACTCCAAGTAGGTCACGAATTTTTTGAGTAGTAACTCCACGAATATGGAAAGCCTCCTCCCCCACTTCAAATTCCAAGGCAGTGATCTCTTCGGAAGAAATCTGAGGGTTTATTGAGAGCAAAATCTGTAAATCACAAGAAGCCTCATTCCGAGAATCTTTTAGCAAAGAGCAAGCTTCTTCAAACACCTTATTGAGAAAATCATCAGTTCCCAATGAAAAAGGAATTTTCTTGCTGCAACGTCCGCCGCTTTGCCCCAAAACAGTAATCTCAACATTGACAGTACAAGGTTTAAACCTCTCAAGCTTGGTGAATTCTGGCTGTTCACTCAAAAGAATGTCATCCCCGCAAAGTTGCTGCAAAGTTTCCAGGGAAACATTAGAAAGCTTTAACTCGAAACTACCATCTTCGGCCTCAAAAATTCTTATTAGCAAAGGAGTATCGGTTCCTTCTACCGGGACAAAGAACGAATCCGAAACGTGGCTAGCAAGCGAAAACCCATCACCAGTAGTTTCCTCTTCAGGAAGTTTTGGCTGAGGGTCAGTCGGCTCCTCTTCGAACGGATTTTCACCAAACTTGTCAATCATGTTTAAGTCAATAAAGGAGAGAATATTACTATTTCTAGTTCAAATAAACAAGGGTTTCTGGTATAAAGCAACCATATAAACACAACAATGCCAAAGAAAACAATCACAATTCAATCAATGTGCGATACCAAAACAACGGCCGTCGCACAAACCATAAAGCAGATCAAACAACTCGAAAAAGAAGGGTGTGACTTGGTGCGTGTTGCCGTGCCCGATCTCGCCTCTGCAAAAGCGCTCACGAAGATAAAGCCCCAAATAAAAATCCCCTTAATTGCAGACATTCACTTCAACCCAGCGCTTGCTCTAGCCGCAATCGAAAACGGCGCGGACAAAATCCGCATCAACCCAGGAAATATTCAGGACAAGAAGATGCTTGCGGAAATTGCCGCAGCTGCAAAAAAACGCAAAATTCCTATTCGAATAGGAGTGAACTCAGGGTCATTCAGCCGCCAACCAACTCCAGGAAACCTAGCAGACGAGGCCATTAAATGGACTGAATTTTTCGAAGATCAAAAATTCAAAAACCTAGTGATCTCAATAAAAAGCTCAGATCCACAAACGGTCATAGAAGCAAACGAAATTCTCCACACAAAACTCAAAAGAAGAAAAACACCATATCCAATCCACCTCGGCGTAACAGAAGCGGGAACGCTCATTACCGGCATCACGAAATCAACCATAGCGCTCGCTTCCCTGCTGAAAAAAGGAATCGGTAACACAATCAGGATTTCTCTTACCGAAGATCCGGTCCTCGAAATTAAAGCTGCAAAGGAGCTTCTAAAATCACTTGGTCTATACACAAAAGAGCCGTTGATAATTTCTTGCCCAACATGTGGCCGTACAGAAATTGATCTCAAGAAACTCACGAAAGAAATTGAAAAAGAATTGGCCAAAGTAAAATTCAAACCAAGAACAAAACCTCTGAAGGTAGCAGTTATGGGCTGTGTGGTGAATGGTCCCGGCGAAGCCCGTGAAGCCGACTACGCGATATGCGGTGGCCGCGGCCAAGGAGCCATATACAAAAAAGGGAAACACCTAAAAACCACTCCAGAAAACAAACTTGTAAAAGACTTCATCAAACTCATAAAAAAGAATGAACAAGCCTCTTAATATAATAATCCTCGGGTCAACCGGCTCGGTCGGAACCCAAACGCTGAAGGTTGCCGCAAAGCACGAAAAGCAAATTCACGTAATCGGTCTAGCCTGCCATTCCAACGAAATCCTCCTCAAAAAACAAGCAAAGAAGTTCAAAGTGCCAGCTTCAAAAACTGTCCTCACATCAAAAACCCCAAAGAGACTAATTCAACTTATCAAAACAAAAAAAGCAGACCTAGTAGTGAACGCAATATCTGGAGAAGCCGGCCTCAAACCAACCATAGAAATCCTCAAAGCAGGGAAAATCCTCGCCCTTGCAAATAAAGAATCGGTGATATTGGACGGGAAGCGCTTGAACAAGCTTGCTCGCACCAACAATACCCAAATTCTCCCTCTCGATTCCGAACATCACGCTGTGTATCGGCTTTTGAAAACTCGCTCACTCACAAAATACAATCCGCGAAAGGTAGAAAAAATAACCCTGACATGCTCGGGTGGACCATTCTTTGGATACACGAGTGCCCAGCTCAAAAAAGTCACACCAAAACAAGCGCTTAACAATCCGAACTGGAGCATGGGACCAAAAATTCTGATTGAATCGGCGACCCTTCTCAACAAAGGATTCGAGCTGATAGAAGCTCATTACTTATTCGAATGTCCTCTCGCCCGGCTCGACGCAGTAATAGATCGAAAAAGCTACATCCACGCGATCGTGAAATTTCGCGCACATGGCAAAGAGAAGGCTCAAACCCTAGCCCTTGCGTACAAACCAGATATGAAAACAGTGATCGAAGATACGTTGCTCGGCTACCCAGCCAAGAACCGCAAATTGAAATTCCTAATCAATGAAAAGCTCAAAAAATATCCATTCAAAAAAATCTCCCACAAAACTTTCCCCTCAATCAACAATGTCCTGAAAGCCCACAAGAAGGGACAAATAAAAGCCTTCTACAAAAAAACAGAAAAAAAGATCGAAAAGTTCTTGAAAGGAAACGATTCTTTTACAGATCTTCTCTCTTAATCTGAGATAGATTCTCTAGCAAGTTTGACGGCCTTAGTCACGGCAGCAGACAGATCTTCCCTAACTATTTCTACGGGAGGTTCACCTAATGCTGAAGGGTAATCACTATCTTCTTGATCCAAAACCCCAATCATATGGATGTCATCTCCCACAGCCTCCCTGAGATCTGCGACAAAAGACGTGTCTTCTCCAATATTTCCAGAAAGACCAGCAATTACCATCAAAATTCGAAGCCTTTGACTGCTAGCCAAGTGTCGTGATTGAGCCCTGTCTCTTCCAGAATAAGCACTCAGACCCTCACATCCTTCTCGTTTAGAAAAGCTGCCAGCAAGAGAGTTCATGCTATCTGTACTTCCTCCATCAGCCAACAAAACAACAGTTCGTTCTAGTGGCTCAAGGCGGTGTTCGCGAGCTGGTTGGGCAAAAGCTTTAGTCATATTTAACAGTTTTAAAAATGGAAGCGATTTTACTAAATTTAAAGTAAATTTGCAAATCCCACTCAGTTTTGGCACTATTACACCATGAATCATGCAATTATTCTAGCTGCCGGACAGGGCCAACGGGTCCTTCGCGAGAAAGATAAACTCCTGGTGGAAGTAGCGGGAAGGCCGATTTTGTATTACACCTTGGCTGCTATCAACGACCATCATTTGATCAACACGATCACTCTCGTGGTCAACAAGCAAAACAAGGAAGCAATTACAAAATTGGTGAAAACTTTTAAGTTCACAAAGATAAAGTTGATAACAATTGGAGGAGTGGCTAGGCAACAATCTTTGGAGAAAGGATTGAAAGCACTTGAAAAATTGAAGCCAAGCGCAAGCGATTTAATAGTCGTCCACAATGGAGCAAATCCCCTCCCCTCTCATGACGAGATAACAAAAGCGATTCAAAAAGCAGAAGAAACAAACTCGTGCATAGTGGGTCACAAGATTCAAGACACTATTAAAGAAGTGAAAGGGAAAAGAGTGCATGGGACATTGGAAAGAGGAAATTTATATGTGGCACAAACTCCACAAGTAGTCCAAATAACCCTTCTGAAAAACGCACTCAAAAATGCCAGCAAGAAGGATGTAGAGGCAACAGATGAAGCAATGCTTCTAGAAGCGATGGGTCAAAAGCCTTCTTTTATTGAAGCACACAAAAACAACTTCAAAATAACAACAAAAGATGACATTGATCGATTAAGAATGGTTTTGGGAGAAGATTCGGCAGAGTTCAGAGCTGGTATCGGGCAGGATAGCCATATGTTTAGCAAGGAAAAGAAAGGGCTTACTTTGGCGGGAGTGTTTTTGAAAGACGAGCCGTGCTTGGAGGCGAATTCAGATGGAGACGTGGTTCTTCATGCGATTTTCAATGCTATATCTCAAGCAATCGGAGATCATTCCCTAGGGTTTTATGCGGACCCTCTGTGTGCAAAAGGAGTGAAGGATAGCAAAAAGTATTTGGATATAGTTTTGAAAAAAGTTAAAAAAATGAATCTGGAAATAGGGAACGTTGGTCTGATGGTTGAATGCAAAATCCCAAAAATAGACCCCATTACAAAAAAGCTAAAACAGTCTCTAGTAAAAATACTGGACATAGACATTCGCAAGGTTGGCATCACTGCAACTTCAGGTGAAAACATGACCGTATTTGGATCTGGATTAGGGGTCCAATGTTTCGCGATAGTCTCGTTGTTAGCCGTCAAAAAACCAGCAAAGAAGAAGAAATGAAACAGCTTCAACTCCAATCAAACGCAAAAGTAAACTTAAGCCTAGATATTCTCGGCAGAGAAGAAAAGGAAGGTCCTTTTCAGGGATATCATTTCGTGCAAACAGTCCTACACGAAATCACCCCTCAGAACACTCACGACTTCAGGCCGGACATGCTGACGATCACTGCAGAGAAAAGTAAAAAACCAGAGATCACTATCGTGTGCGACGACCCAAACCTCCCAACGAATGAAGCAAACACAGCCTATCAAGCAGCCGAAAAAATTCTCGCCAAATCAAGGACAACTACCAAAGTCACGATAACAATCAAGAAAAACATCCCGGTCGCACAAGGATTGGGCGGCGGATCTTCAAACGCAGCCGAAACATTAAAAGGATTAAATCGTCTACTCAACCTAGGGCTCAAAACCAGTGAGCTCCAACTCCTGGCAGCAGAAGTTGGGATGGACGTGCCGTTTTTCATCAACGGCGGGGTTGCGCTAGCGGAACATTACGGCGAGCAGATCACTCGGCTTCCTCCGGTTAACGGGCTTGCCTTCACTCTTTTTACGACGGACGACTATCAGCCAGAAAAAACACTCAAAGCATACAAGGATCTAGATCTCTCAAAGTGTGGAAAAAACACAGCTCAAACCGAAGCTCTGGTTCACGCGATCAAGACCAACGACTCTTTAGGGATTCACAAAACACTCCATAACGATTTCGCGACTACGCTCAAAAAACCTCTCTCAGAAAATCATTATTTAACAGGAGCAGGCCCAGCTCATTTCCTCCTCTCTTAAATCCAATTAGAAGTCTGACCTTCCATTCATTGCTCTACTCAAAGTCAGATCATCTGAATATTCAATGTCTCCACCAGTCGGCAATCCTCGTGCAATCCGAGTGATTTTTCCTTCGAAGCCATTTAATTGTTTCTGGATATACAAAGCGGTTGCCTCCCCTTCCAAAGAAGGGTTCGTTGCAAGAATTAACTCTTTAACAGGACTGCCCTCTTCTGTCGCAATACGAACTCGTCCAACAAGAGAAGCGATCTTAAGTTCCTCAGGCCCAACTCCATCAATAGGAGACAAAACCCCATGAAGGACATGGTAGACGCCATCGAATTCACCAGTTTTTTCGATAGCTGCCGCATCCAAAACTTCTTCAACAACACAGATCTTGGCCTGATCTCGTCCCTTATTGCTACAGATACCACAAGGATCGTCATCAGCAAGATTCCAGCATTTTTGGCAGAACATGACTCCCTCCTTCAGTCCAAGGACGGCATTACCCAGCGGCTCGATCTTCGAGTGAGGGGTCTTCAGCAAATGCATGGCAAGACGTTGCGCCGATTTTGGCCCAATCCCCGGAAGTTTCGAGAATTCTTCTATTAATTTTTTTAAACTTTTCGGTAACATTAACAGAAATATAACCGCAAAACATAGACGTGTCAAAATCACCCATCAAGACTATTGACAATCAGTAAGAAAACATGCAAAATACTCATCCAGATCAGCTAAAAAGAAATTATCATGATTAAAAACGGACCAGAAGGACCAGGAGGTGAATCACAAGAAAGACTGAGGGACATAGATGGCTCAGTCCCAACCGGAGATCAAATCTCTCAAATTCAGCAGACTCTTACTAGAGAGGAAGAGTTGATTCTAAGGCTGGGGGCAGGCAAAGGGCTCAAGCCGGAGGAACGACTTATGGATAAGGTTGGGGCAAACGGAGAGGCACTGAGGACAATGGCAGCCATTGAAGAAGAAGCCTTGGCGGCACATGCTCAAGTGGAAGAAGCTTTAGAGGAAGCAGGGATGCCTGGACTACCGGGGTATGATCAAGTGGCCAATTAATTCACTTCACACATCCCAACGAAATACCGATACACCGAAAGGTCATCGGTCATTTCGGGATGAAAGGTTGTTACCAAAACACGCCCATCTCTAGCAGCCACAATCTCTTCTTCAAACTTGGCCAAAACTTCGACCCCATCTCCGACTCGCGAAATTCGAGGAGCTCTAATGAAAACGCCTGGTACATTCTTTCCGTCAAACTCCAGCTCAGCTTCAAAGCTATCAAGCTGTCTTCCATAGGCGTTCCTTTCCACTGAAATATCGATCAAACCAAGGGGTTCAACATCACCTGTCTCCGAACCCATCTCCGAGGATTCGACAATCTCAGACCCCAGCAAAATCGCACCAGCACAAGTTCCCCAAACAGCCATCCCCTCTTGAACCCGATCTTTCAAAACACGATCCAATTCAAATCTGCGTAACAATTTTGAAATAGTAGTGCTCTCCCCCCCAGGGATTATTAATCCATCCAATCCTTCAAAATCCACAGCCTTCTTCACCAAAACAGGCTCAACTTCAGGGCCCAGCCGTCCAAGAGCATCAAAGTGCTCTTCAACACTTCCTTGAATGTCCAAAATGCCAATTTTCATAACACACGTATGTGAAAATAATTACCAACCCCTATCTGCATATTTGTGCTCCAGTTCATCTATCTCTTTTCCTTCCATTGCCTCTCCCAATCCCTCTGATACACGAGCGACAACAGCAGGGTCATCGTAATGAAGAACAGCTTCTACAATCGCTTTTGCCCGAGCTTCTGGGTCAGAAGATTTAAAGATTCCGCTTCCGACAAAAACTCCATCACAACCAAGCTGCATCATGAGAGATGCGTCAGCCGGAGTAGCTATTCCTCCAGCAGCAAAGTTTACAACAGTCAGCCGACCAAGTTTCAAAGTTTCTTTCAAAAGTTCAAGTGGAACCCTTTCTTCTTTAGCAAAATTTTCCAAATCAGCTTCCGAAGCATCACTCAACTCTTTAATCTCACGTGTAATCAACTTCATGTGTCTCACAGCCTCAACCACATTTCCAGTTCCAGCCTCCCCTTTTGTTCTGATCATACAAGCTCCTTCGTCAATACGACGCAAAGCTTCACCCAAACAAGTAGCTCCACAAACAAAAGGCACTTTGAAATCGCTCTTGAGAACATGTACTCCAGGATCCGCAGGTGTTAAAACTTCACTTTCATCGATGTAGTCAACGCCAATCGCTTCAAGAATTTGAGCTTCAGCAAAATGCCCAATACGACTCTTCGCCATGACAGGGATCGAAACCGCAGCCATTATTTCTTTGATCATTTTAGGGTCACTCATTCTCGCCACTCCCCCGTCCGCGCGAATATCCGAAGGTACTCTTTCCAAAGCCATCACCGAACACGCTCCAGCCTCTTCGGCGAGACGAGCTTGGTCAGCATTAACGACGTCCATTATAACTCCGCCTTTGAGCATTTGGGCAAGCCCCTTCTTTAAACGAGGAGTGTTTTTCAAAACGTCTTTTTGTGGTCTGGATTTAGCCATAATAGGTATGTTATAATTCGCGGCACACGTATATTACCAGCAAAAGAATGAAATGCAACCAATGTGAAGCAGAATTTAATCAGTCTTCAAAAGAAATTGAAATATACAAAAGATTTGATGCTGCTCTCCCTATAATTTGTCCCGATTGTCGGCATCATCGTCATCTAATTTTTCGTAACGAGCGGAATATTTTCTACAACACCAGCTGCACAACCGGCAAGACAATCGTTTCAATGATTCCGCCCACTAGTCCCCTCAAAGTAATTGATCAGGACGAATGGTGGGATGACAAATTCGATGCAAGTATTTACGCACGCGACTACAATTTCAACAAACCATTCTTTGAGCAATTCAAAGAGCTTCAAAAAGAAGTTCCAAGATGGGCGCGACTTTTTGTTAATTGCGAAAACAGTGAATTTACCAACAATAGCGCAGAAGTTAAAGACTGCTATCTCACATTTTCTTCGTACGAAAGCGAAAACCTCTACTACTGTGCAAGAGTTTTTAAATCAAACACGTGTATCGACTGTATGAATATGAAAAACAGCCAATACAGCTCTCAGTGCATGGATTGCCAGAGATGCTACAACGTTCATTACTCTCAGTCATCGGAAGGCTGTCGTGACTCATATTTCTTGTATGATTGCCGTGGTTGCCGAAACTGCATCTTGTCCGCGCAACTCCGCAACAAAGAATACTGCATTTTGAACAAGCAATATAGCAAAGAAGAATACGAGAAATACAAAAAAGATTTTATTGAAAATCTAGCTGAGACTAAGCCGAAAATAGAAGAAGAATTTGAGAAATTAAAGAAGACCCTGTTTCACAAAAACATGCGTCTCACCAACACAGAAAAATCAATCGGCGATTTTATAAATGATTCAAAAAACATTACAAACGGATTCTATATCGTGGATTGCGAGGACTGTTTCAACGTACGCGATTGCTCAAAATGCAAAGACTGTTATGACAATCTCGCCAACGAAAAGTCAGAACTCTGCCTCGAAATAGATACTTCTTACGAACTGTACAATTCAAAGTTTTGCACCTACGTAGTTACCGTTCGCGACGTGGCTTACTGTGAGCAATGCTTCAAGCTTGAACACTGTTTCGGCTGCGTGGGAATGAAACAAGAAAAACACTGCATCCTCAATAAAAAATACTCAAAAGAGGAATACGAGCAGCTCATGCCCCGCATAAAAGAGCACATGCAGGCAACTGGCGAATGGGGCAAACCATTTCCCCCACAATTAACGCCATGGGCATACAACATCACAGCGGCATACGAGCAATATCCGTTGACAAAAGAAGAGGCCCTAACTGAAGGATATATGTGGCATGACGACGAAGAGGAAACACCTTCTGCAAGTGAGAAATACACTATCCCAGCAAACATAAATGATATAGACGAATCAATCTGTGCGAAAACTTTGACGTGTGAAAAAAGTGGAAAAAACTACAAGGTAATCCCCCAAGAATTAAAGTTCTATAAAACTTTTAAGATCCCTGTGCCACGCACGTCTCCACATCAAAGATACAAGGATCTTCTTGCTCTTCAACCACCAAAAAAACTCCGTATCTCAAACTGCAACCTCTGTGAAACACCAATAAAAACTATTTATCCAGAAACAAGCGGCTACAAAGTAGTTTGCGAAAAATGTTATTTAGAGAAAGTGTATTAAGCTACACATCCAAGTAACTATCCCAGTCCTTGATTTTCAAATCATCTTCTCCGTATCTTTCCAACGCTTCTGCAATGATCCCAGCCACCTGTACATTGGTAATCAAAGGCATATTCAAGTCGATCGATTTTCTTCTTATCAAGTACCCGTCAGTAACGGTTGAGCGTGAGTAATGTTTCGGGATATTCACAATCAAATCAAATTTGCGGTCAGCCAAAGCCTCCAGTAAATTTGGGGACTTTTCGGTCGAAATTTTATGAAGTTTTTTGCATTTAAGACCATTTTGATTAAAGAAATCAGCAGTTCCCTCAGTCGCATAAATCTCAAATTCCATCTCGGCAAACTTCTTTGCAACGGGTAGTAAATCAGCCTTTTCATCCAGCCCACCAATACTAAAGAAAATTCCACGTCTCTCCATTCCGACACCTTTAGGTCCACGACGAATCGCTTGAGGCAACTCAAATCCAACAGAAATCATCGATTTCAAGAATGCCTCGTAAAGGTCATCTCCAAAACAAGCAACCTCACCGGTCGAAGCCATCTCGACTCCAAGCACAGGATCGGCACCCTTCAAGCGAGGGAAAGAAAATTGAGGAGCTTTCACTCCAACGTGATCCAAATCCAAAGTCTTATAGTCTTTATATTCAAGCAACTTGCGTCGTCCTTCAGATAACTTCAAATCTTTGTGTCCATCTTTCGATTGAGATCCCGCGGCGATCATTGAAGATGTCGCGATTTCAATGAAGTTATAGCCAGTCACCTTAGAACTAAATGGGAAACTCCTAGATGATCTCAAGTTGCATTCGATTACCATTACTCGGTTGTTTTTCGCTAGGAATTGGATGTTGAAAGGTCCACTTATATTGAGCTCCTTCGCAATTTGTTTGACGATAACTTTTATTCTGCGAATAGTTTCTATGTATAGTTTTTGAGGAGGAAGAACGATAGTTGCATCCCCACTATGAACTCCAGCATTTTCAATATGTTCAGCGATTGCATACACGACCAGTTTTCCGTTATGTGCTACCGCATCGATCTCGATTTCCTTGGCTCCCAATTCAAATTTTGAAACAACAACAGGAGCTTCCTTTGAGATTTTTGCTGCTTTCCCAAGGAAGATTTCTAGATCCTCACGAGAGTAAGCTACACTCATAGCTGCTCCACTCAAAACATATGAAGGTCGAACCAAAACTGGATACTCAACCTCTTCAGCAAACTCGAAAATATCCTCAAGTTCAGCCAGTTCACTCCATTGAGGTTGGTCGATTCCATGCTTATCAAGCATCCCCGAAAACTTGTGCCTATCCTCCGCGCGGTCGATATTTGCTGGATCTGTACCTAGTATTCGAACCCCAGACTTATACAATTTGAGAGCCAAATTGTTTGGGACCTGTCCACCAGTTGAGACCACAACTCCGGCAACGGCAGCTTCTCGTGGACCATTCTCCAACTCGTAGATATCAAGAACTCTCTCTAGGGACAATTCATCGAAATACAATTTGTCACATAAGTCGTAATCGGTCGAAACGGTCTCAGGATTGTAGTTGATCATTATTGTCTCAAAGCCTTCCTTTTGACATGTCTGCAAGGCGTTGACACAGCACCAATCAAATTCAACCGAAGAACCAATGCAGTAAGCTCCACTTCCAAGTACGGCCATTTTTGTACCAGCTTTCCCCTCAAACGAAACATCATGCTTTGAACCATGATAAGTGAGATATAAATAATTTGTATGAGCCGGATATTCCGCCGCCAATGTGTCGACCTGTTTTACATATGGAACGATCCCCATCTTCTGTCTTTGCTCACGAACTTTGAGTTCTTCTTGGCCAGTGATGAAACCAATTTGTTTATCAGAAAATCCTTCTTTTTTTGCATCAAGCATTAAACCATTTTCAATGTTCGTTCCAGCTTTTTTAACTTTATCCTCGGTCTTAACAATGTTTTTGATCTTATCAAGAAACCATTTGTCTATCCCCGAAAGTTCAGCAATCTCATCAACACTCATTCCATTTTTTAGAGCCTGAGCGATCACAAGGATTCTCTTTGGAGTAGGGTTTTGTATATCACGCTTGATTCTCTCACTTCGAATCTTTACATCCTCATTTGCGACTATCCCATGAAGTCCAACTTGTAGCATTCGGAGGCCTTTCTGCAAAACTTCTTCAAAACTGCGTCCAAGCGCCATGATCTCCCCTACCGATTTCATCTCAGTTGTGATTTCCTTCGAAACCATTCTGAATTTATTTAAATCCCATCTTGGAATCTTCAAAGCAAGATAATCCAAAGCAGGTTCAAAGAAAGCAGTTGTGGTTTTGGTGACAGCATTTTTTAGCTCCGGTAAGGAGTAGCCCAGCGCCAACTTCGCGGCCACATGCGCAAGTGGATATCCAGTCGCTTTCGAAGCCAAAGCACTCGAGCGCGAAAGTCGCGCGTTCACTTCAATAACCCGATAATCATCACTTTTTGGATCCAATGCGTATTGGATATTACATTCCCCCACTATTCCCAAATGACGAATCACTTTAATAGCGATCTCGCGTAATTTATGATATTCATGATTATTCAAAGTCTGCGACGGTGCGACCACGATACTTTCTCCCGTGTGAATCCCAAGAGGATCGAAGTTCTCCATGTTACAAACAGTCACGCAATTATCGACACTATCACGTACAACTTCATATTCCACCTCCTTCCAGCCCTTCAAATTCTCCTCTACCAAAACCTGCGGACTGTATGCAAAAGCAGTCTCAAGAAGCTCGGTCAATTCTTTCTTGTCAGCAGCAAATCCACTTCCCTTTCCTCCAAGCGCAAATGCAGCACGAATAATCAACGGATAGCCAATCTTTTCCGCCGCATCAAAAGCTTCTTCTTTTGTATTGCACGCATGACTCGTCGGAGATTTTATGTCAATTTCTGCTATTTTCCTTTTGAAAAGTTCCCGGTCCTCAGTATCCATTATCACTTCAACAGGAGTTCCCAAAACTCTCACTTTATGTTTTTTTAAAACCCCGCGATTATGCAATTCAACTCCACAATTCAAAGCAGTCTGTCCACCAAAGGCCAAGAACAAGCCATCTGGTTTCTCCTTCTCAATAACTTTCTCTACAAAATTCGCATTCACAGGCAAGAAATAAACCTTGCTAGCCAATTCCTTCGATGTTTGGATGGTAGCAATATTCGGATTTACCAGGACCGATTCAATGCCTTCTTCCTTCAGTGCCTTGATTGCTTGCGACCCAGAGTAGTCAAACTCTCCTGCTTCTCCAATCTTCAAAGCTCCACTTCCGAGGACTAAAACCTTCTTGATTCCAGAAAAAGGCTTTCCTTCAGAGCTTTTGACTCCTTTTTTGGAAGCTTTAGTAATGATTTTCTTTGAAGATGACATTAAGCTTTTTAAGTTCTCGGGGAGTATACTATAATGCGGTCGCTAAAAAAAGCGAAAATATGAAACATACTCTGGTCAGATCAGCACGCAAAACCCTCTGTATCCAAATACATCCCGAAAAAGGAGTGATTATTCGTGCTCCTCGCCGTCTGTCTGAACGAAGGATTGAAAAATTTCTCGAAGAAAAAGAAGATTGGATTCGCGCAAAAACAACACAGCAAGCCAAGCGCCAAACGCAAAAACCAGCCTACGAGTTCAAACCAGGAGAAACCTTTCCCCTCCTTGGTAAACCAACGACGCCACCCGTCCACACCCGTCCAAAAATCACCGAATGGTACAAGATGAAAGCTCTCGACCATCTCAGGAAACGCACTCACGAACTTGCACAAGAACTTGCCGAAGCTACCAACCGCAAGATCAAACCTCAAACAATCAGGATTAGAAGTTACCGATCCCGTTGGGGCACTTGCCACCGTGACAACAGCATCACATACAATTGGCGCATCATCATGGCTCCACCAGAGATTATTGATTATCTGATAAAGCACGAACTCTCCCACATCCCACACAAAAACCACGGCCCAAAATTCAAAAAAACTCTTGAACTCATAGATCCGGATTTTAAAAAAAATCAGAAATGGTTGAGGGAGAATGGGCAATCTCTTGCAGTGTGAATAGCCGCAGCGCCCCTCAAGCTTAATTAAAACTGCACATCTGACCTCTCCTCAACTTCTTTCCCGTGTGCAGATGACCCATTTTCCGGAACGATTTTCCATGAAATTTGCGATTCCAACCTGCCGGGCATCCCGAATCCACTAGCTTTTGGGTGTCCTCCTCCTCCGAACTGACCTGCAATATCGCTCAAATTCACATCGTCGCGCTGTGTTCTCAACGATCCCTTCACCGAGCCCCTTTCATCCTCGCTCAATAAAACACAATATTTGCTTCCAGGGACGGCGTTCAGGTAGTCAATAACCCCACTTGTATCTCTAGAATCCGACCCGCAAACCTGATAATCATGTTTATTAACAGCAGAAACGGTAACTCCGTCTTCATTCACGTAAGTCCTTTCTAAAATACGTCCCCAGAGACGTAGTTTGTTAACAGGAGTTGTATGGAAAAGTTCCTTTGCGATACGCTTAATGTTAGCACCTTGCTTCATCAACTCTGATCCGACTTTCAAAACATATTCATCAACGTTCGAATGCATAAAACTGCCCGTATCAAAATAAAGACCGTGCATTAGCGCGGTCGCAGTATCCTTATTTATTTCACACTTAGCGTGTCGCAGAAAAAAGAAAATAATAAAAGCAGTAGCGCAAGCATCTGGATCAACCAAATTAATAGTTCCAAACCCGTTATTAGACTCATGGTGATCAATGTTGATAAAAGGTTTTAACAATTTGCCATCAGGCCCAGTCTCAAACAATTCAGGTTTACTCTCATGAAATGCGACCAGTTTTTTTGCGCCGCAATCAACGCTGATTATCACGTCAAAGTCTTCAACATTAAAATCCGTAACGAACTTATTCGCTCCACGAAGCCATAAGCTGTTTTTCGGGATAGGATCGACACAAGCACTAACAACCTCTTTCCCGTAACTTTCAAGGCAGTACCTCAGAGCCAAATTGCTACCAACAGCGTCTCCATCAGGACTTCTATGAGAAATTATACAGATCTTATTAGCTTGCATAAGAACTTTTCTTGCCTCCGAAAATTTAGCGGTCATTCCTTTCATTTTACGTTTTTATTTTCTCACCAAAGGAATTAATCCTAACACTATTCTTTTACTTAAGTGAACAGTTTGTATTACACTTCGAGTTGCCGGTATTACAGAAGTATTTTTAAAAATGCATGTATGACAACAAAAAGCCCCGAAAAGCAAATAGCATCCTTCTCGAAAAAGCAAAAATTCGATCTAATCGGATTTACGAACCCCAAGCCATCAAAAGAATCATACGTTCATTATAAAAAATGGATTGATCAAAACTTTAACGCAGACATGGGTTACATGAGTCGCGAAGACGCAATGCTCAAAAGAAAATCGGCAAGCACACTCCTGGAAAACGCGAAAACAGTCATCTGCCTCGCGACCAACTACTATCACGATCAACCACCACTGCCAGAAGGTCATGGGCGCATTGCCCGATACGCATACGGCCGCGATTATCACAAGATATTAAAGACGCGTCTCCGAAAAATTGAATCCTATATCCAAGACGAATTCACGGCCCAAACACTTAGCTACGTCGACACAGGCCCCCTACTCGAACGCTCTCTCTCCGAACAAGCTGGCCTCGGATTCATAGGAAAGAACACCTGCTTAATCACAAAGGAATTTGGCTCATGGGTGTTGCTTTCAGAAATAATCACAGACCTCGAGTTGTCATCATCATCAATGGAGAAACCACGCGGACTTTCATGCGGAACATGCACTCGCTGCATCGACGCCTGTCCGACAAATGCAATAACGATAGATCCAAAAACCGGCCGTACCCAAATCAACGCAAAAAAGTGCATCTCATACCTAACAATCGAACATAAGGGCCCGATCCCTCCAGAACTTGCCTCGAAAATCCATCCCACTCACCGTCTCTATGGGTGCGACATATGCCAGGAAGTTTGTCCTCACAATTGTCGCGCAAAAACAAATCCAAACAATCCAATAACAGAAACTCAAATTGCCGGCGACTCACTCTCTCTCAAAGAAATCACAAACCTCGAATCCGATGAACAATTTCTCGAAACCTTCGCAGGCTCGCCACTCATGCGCACAAAAAGAGAGGGGCTTCAACGAAATGCCAGGATATTTAATAATCCATAGGTACACACAATTCCTGGTAAAGGTCTGCTATAGCAGTGTCGAAATTATTTTCAGAAAATCCTTCGCAAACAAGAGTTGTTAAATTATCGACCCCACTGCTATAAGTTGTGCTCAAAAGGCGATCGTCATATCTTTTTAGAATTACTGCAAGGTCAGCTCTGCTAACGGAATCCTTTGGGCCAAACGTATTTAAATCGTAACCAGTAATGATTTGCCTGTAGGTCATATGTTGAATAGCATCTCCATAGTAAGCATCGTAATCCACGTCAGAGAAAGTCGGGGTTATGACGGTGGAACTTGCCAATGCAACAGAAGTAAAGACCCCCAAAACAACAGCAGCAACATAGGTCAGGAATACTTTCATATATTTTAAGTTAAAAAATAATTTTGAGTAAAACTCTTACATAAACAAACTCTTCAACTCCTCAATATCCACAGGCGCAGAAGGTACATCCACAGGCTTCGACCCATCCGCAAGTCCAGGTTCTTCATCGCCATAAGTAGCACGTTCCTCACGATAGAAAACGCCGATTGGTATCCGTTCTCCCCATTCACGTCCACGCCGAACAGCTTCACAAATTGCTTTCTCATCTCCAGGCTTAGCTACAACAAAATCCTTGTCATCCTCCAGCCTATAAACACGCTTTCCAAAGAAGTCATAAGTGTTAACTTTGTTGAAAGTCACACACGGTTGAAAAGTATCAATCAATGCAAATCCACGATGCTTCAATCCTCCCACGATCAATGAAGTCAAATGAGGCAAGTCCCCTGCATAACCTCGCGCAATATAAGTCGCACCGCTAGCCAATCCCAATTCAATAGGGTTCACAGGAATCTCAATAGCACCAGAAGGTGTTGATTTCGTCTTAACTCCTTTGTCAGAAGTTGGAGAAGTTTGCCCGGTAGTCAGTCCGTAAATTTGATTATTTTGAACGACGTAAGTGATATCAATATTTCGCCTCATCGAATGAATCAAGTGACCCATCCCAAGCCCGTATCCATCTCCATCTCCACCAATAGCCATGACGGTCAGTTCAGGATTTGCCAGTTTTATTCCAGTTGCAACAGGCAAAGGTCGTCCATGAAGTCCTTCAAATCCATAGCATTTTACCCAGTGAGGGATCTTCGATCCACATCCAATTCCACTAGAAATAACAATCTCAGAAGATTTTAACCCAGCCCCAACTATAGCGCCTTTTACAGCAGCTTGGATCCCGTAGTCTCCACATCCTGGACACCAATTTGGGTTTTCTCTGGTTTGTAAGTCTTTCAATTCAGTCATTACGAAGCTAGCTTATTAATAATAAAATTAGAATCCATCTGTCTTCCATCGTATTTTAAAATCTTTTCTTTAAAATCAAATCCAGTATTTTCGCGGATCACTCCTCCCAACATTGCAGAATAATTCTGCTCAACAAGAACGGCTTTTTTTGCAGCATTCAAAATTGCACCAACCTCCTCGGCATGGAACGGAACCAAATATTTAATCATCAAAATATTAGTCTTCATACCAGTCTCACCAAGTCGAGCAACGACTTCTTCCAGGGTAGTCTTCATTGAACCAAAAGCAACAAAAGTAATTTCAGCTTCTTCCGCTGGAGCTCCAATCAAAACAGGTTTCTCTAGCTCAGCAAGGATTCCATCCATCTTTCTCATTCTCTTTTCCATTTCCAAAACACGATTCTCTCGATCTTCAAGCAAATCTCCAAACTCATCAGTTTCATATGATGTAGTCACGTGTTCTCCACCAGGTAGTCCAGGCAAAGTTCTACCAGAAACACCATCTTCAGCATCAGCATATCTTTTGAAAAATCCTCCTTCAGACACTCCGGCAACTCCAGCCTCATCCAAAATCTTGCCACGGTCTATCGAAAGGTCTGTCGCCTCAAAAGCTTTGAAAGAAACAGACGATTCAGACAAATATTTATCTAGAAGTAAAAGAACAGGTATCTGATATTTATCAGCAAAGTTAAAGGCGTCAAAAGCCATTGAAAAACATTCTTGAACATCACCAGGGGCCATCACTAATTTTGGAAAATCACCCTGGGAAGCATGCATTACTTGTCTCAAATCTCCTTGCTCAGTTTTTGTTGGCAAACCAGTTGAAGGCCCAACTCGTTGAGAATTTACAACCACACAAGGAACTTCAGCACATCCAGCCAGTCCAACAGCTTCCGTCATCAAAGCAAATCCCCCACCAGAAGTTGCAGTCATAGATCTAGCTCCGGCAAACCCGGCTCCAACGATCATGTTCATAGCAGCTATTTCATCCTCAGCATGTTTCATCACTATTCCTTTTTCGCGTCCCCAAGCCGCCATCGTATGCATGATAGAAGACGCAGGAGTCATAGGATATGCTGCAACAAATTTACATCCAGCAGCCACAGCCCCAAGACAAGTTGCATCGTTTCCATTTAAAAGCATCTCTCCAGCGAATTCAGTTCCTTTTTCCAACTCAAAGCGAGCTTCTTTGGCAAATCCAGATCCAGCTCTCAAGGCCTTTAAGTTAGCATCAACAACTTCAGCTCCTTTTTTCTCAAATCTCTCACGTAGTAGTTTTTCAAAAAAATCTAACTCCTCGCCAATAAGCCCTAATACGACTCCCATGGCGACAGTGTTTTTGTAAATATCTCCGCCCAATTCTTTGGCAGTTTCAGAAAGGTCAACACTCATCAATTCAACTCCTTTTGGAGCCTCAACTCCCTCAACATTCAACACAGAATCGTAAATAAAAACTCCACCCTCAGAAAGCTGGCTCAAGTGTTCAGTAATTCCCTCTTGGTCCAAAGAAACAGCAATATCAACGGTCTCGTCATGACACAAAACCTCTTCGAAATAAGAAAAACGAACACGATTATAATTGTGCCCTCCTCTGATTAAAGACATGATCTCATTTGCAATAACCACAGAAGCACCATCCCTGTTAAGGGCTTGCCCAAGTAACAATCCAGCACTCTCAATGCCAGACCCCGCAGGTCCCCCCACCAAAATATTCATTATTTTTTTCTTCATAATCCACCGAGAGTCAGTGTCTGATTAGCGCGCTTCATTCTAACACTCACTCATGGCAAATAACAAGTCACTTAGCCTATTAAGATATTGTCTTATGTATTTAAGTTTTTTAATCATTTTCAGATTGTATAGAGCGCGTTCTGTCCTTCTACAAACGGATCTGCAAGTGTGCAGTCGTGCAGAGAGCTCTCCTCTTTCCCCAGGTTTTACAAATTTGCCAACTTTCTTTCCAGGATTTCTTTGTTTCTCTTTGGTAGGGCCTTTGATTTGACTCCAAAATTTATCGATCATGTTCTCAGCCCAAGCAACGTCTTCCATCCCAGTTTTGCTCATGTTAGCGCCAGCCAGTTCAGCCCCAATTTTATAAAGATCTTCCTGAGCTTTGTCCAAGGTCTCCATCATTGATACCCCCTGTGAAGTGCTTCGATCTATGGCGCACATAGCCAATCCAAGAAAACTACTTAATTCATCTATTTCGCCCAAGGCACAAATGATTGTGGAGTTTTTTTTGAACTTGCGAGCCCCAAGAAGTTGAGTCTTCCCGTCATCCCCAGTCCCCGTATAAATTTTCATAAATCGTTATTTTAAGATAAAATTAAACAACAGCAATTTTAACACACTTCCTCATGCCTAAAAAATCTAAGAAACCGTTACGTAGCAAATTCCCGATGGGGAAAGCAGATCCTGATTTGGTGAAAGAAGTTCGCCGTCTTGCAGAGACCGAGCGTCATTTGGAGCTAGAACTCGCACGTGAAATAAACCTCCTCGCAACAGAGGTTAAAAAGCTCAAGCACATGGAGGTAATTAAAATATTCAAGCATCCATGGAAGTTCCTCGGACTATCGATGCTAAAAGGGATAATGGTTGGATTTGGGTCAGTGCTTGGTGCGACAGTTTTCTTGTCGATTTTTATATACTTGCTTGCGCGGATTAGTTTTGTGCCAATCGTTGGGGATTTCGTAGAATCAGTAATGTCGGATATAGAAGGGAAAACATCGGTAGAAAGCAGTGAGAAAGATACAGATATTTTCGAGCAATATCACAACGCAAAAGACGATATCGACGAAAACGTCTAGACGAGACGTTTGTTTAAAATAAGCCTCTGTCTCTGAAGATCTCAGCCTGGTAAGTCTCTACTTTGACTTCGCCTTTTTCCCATTCATCAGGATCAAGGCCAGCTTTCATGCACAGTGAACTCAGAAACTTTTCTTTCAATTCATCTTCGGGGAATTCATTCCAAACTTGTGGTAAGTAGGTGGCTTTAGCAAACCCAGACGTCAAAACCACCCCGTCAATCCCTGGGCGAAGCTTAGATTTTAAATTTTCAGGCCCATCAAACTCCAACTTCTGAGGCACGCTCAAAACAGAAATTTCAATCCCTACTTCATCAAACTCATCAGCACTCAAAGGATCAAAACGAGGATCTTTAAATGCGGCACTTTCGGCATTTTCACGAACTCCCAGAATTAAAGGCAAAACACCTTCTATATGACCGATGCATCCTCTCAATCGACCACCCATTTCCAGGGTCACAAAAACTCCTCTCTTTTCACGCAGTACATTGGCTCCCTTGCCAGTCGGCATCTTTGGTTCATTCTCATCCAAATCCAATTTCCCAGCGATCACGCTGCGAGCTATCGTCAATAAATGTTTTTGAATTTTCGGATCCATAGAGAGAAATATAAAAAATTAAGATTGATCGAAAAACGCAACACTGCCATATCCGACAACTCGGTCCTTGTCGCCAGCAGTATCTCCAGAATTTCTGTAATCCAAAAGAACAGGTTTCCATTTCAATTTTTCAGCCAAAAACATAGAAGCCAATATTCCTTTCAATCCACACGCATCACCTCTCTCAATCACTTTTTCAACCTTCATCCCGACGATCCCATTCAAAGTCGCTCGATCCACTTCCTGAGCTTCTTCGTAAGGCAGATGATGACTCAGATCGCTAGACACAACCACTATCACGTCATCACGCGCAACGAACTCCTCAAGCCGATCAGCCAAAAAATCAGGACGGCAAGTTCCAGTCGCAATCGGATACAAAACAAACCGATCTAAGCAAGTTTGCAAAAAAGGAACTTGAACCTCGAGCGAATGCTCTTCGCTATGAGCCTCCGGAATATACAAAAATAAATCATCATCTTCGTCGATCTTGCCATCCGGTCCAATTTCCTTGCGAATATCCCGCACGGCCACGTCCCCCAGAGGAGTCTTCCAGACCCCATTAGGAAAAACAGAAGCTCCATTGAAAGGAACCAAATGAGAAATCCCAATCAAAACTATTTTCCACTCAATATCTTTAGGTAGTTTCTTTAACAATTTATATCCATATCCAGCAGTCAGTCCACTGTAAAGATATCCCGCATGCGGAACGATCAAAGCTTTCAAATCTCCCTTCAATTTCCCCGCAACCTCCTCAGGAAATTCCGCCGAAGACAAGTATCTCAAAACATCCTGCTTCAACATCGCAGGGCTCCCCGGATAAAACTGATTTGAAACGGCGGGTTCTCGTATTTGCATGGTAGGTGAAATATAACACAGACTCTACCGAACTCAAGTAAAGGGGCTACTGAAGCTCGAGCCTAATAAACCCCAGCAATCCCCTCCCCACACCGAAAACATTTTCCAATCCCACTCTTGTCCGAATCATCACTAGAGACCCTGCACTCCTTGCATCTCATTCCCCATCTTTCAATTAACAATTCTCCGCATTTTGAACACTCAGTGTCATCATACCCTCCAGCAACATTTCCCGTATACACATACCTCAACCCAGCTTCAACGCCGATCTCCCGCGCCCTCTTTAAAGTCTCAAGAGACGTCGCAGGTCGATCCATCATTTTATAACACGGATGAAAAGCCGTGACGTGCCAAGGAATATCGACCGACAATCCCGCAAGGAACGCAGCTATCTCGCCCAATTCCTCATCCGAATCATTCACCCCCTCAATAACCAAAGTAGTAACCTCAACCCAAATCCCCATCTCAACAGCCGTCCGAATTGTTTCTAACACCCCTTCCAACTGCACTCCACACAAATCCCGATAAAACTCCTCACGAAAAGATTTCAAATCAATATTCATTGCATCCAACCAACCATCACATGCGGCCAGAACTTCAGGGCTTTCGTATCCGCTTGTTACAAAAACGTTCGCAATCCCCTTCTCCCGAGCCAAAACCCCAATGTCCCGCGCATATTCAAAGAAAACGGTAGGTTCATTATACGTGTATGCAATCGCTCCGATCTCACCTTCCTCACACATAGCTACGACCTCAGCCGGTTCCAGCTCCTTCTGCACGCCAAATCCTCGCCGAACTGCTTCGATAAATTCCAAATCCGGCTTCTCCACACCCTCAGAGCTAGACCCCTCGGGAGCACCAAAGACCAACTTTCCTTCGCACAACTGAGCCAATCCCTTCCGTCGTTCAGACTCATCTTTGAACTTCTTTTTCAAAATTTTTGGAGACTGTGAAATATCCCAATTCTGACAAAACTTGCACGACAAATTGCACCCAACAGTCCCCAGCGATAAAGCTTTCGAACCCGGTAAAAAATGGTACAAAGGCTTCTTTTCCATCGGATCCAAATGAACAGCGACAGGGTATCCATAAACCATCAATCGCAATTCCCCACCCTTATTCATTCTTACTCCACAGATCCCGGTTTCTCCCTCCGGAATTGAACAATAATGCTTGCAAGCCAAACAGCGAACGACCCCTTCAGAGCCGCCCTTTCCAGCGTCAACCTTCTCATATAATTCAGCTTTGTGCATCAACTAGACTTTTTAATTTTAGGATAAAAGAAAGCAAAATAACTCACGGCCCCCACCACAGGCACTATCGACAACCACTGTCCCATAGTCAGTCCCAATCCCAGGATCCCGCTTTCTCCCAAAACCTGATATTCTTTAAAAAATTCAATTCCAAATCTTCCAGAAAAATACATCCCCACAAACAAAAATACAAAAACCCCACCTCGGCGCAACCAACTCCATCGATCACGACGCAGCCAGAGAAAAAGCAGAACTGCAAAAACAATCCACGCCCACAACCCTTCATACAACTGAACTGGATGTCGACCAAAAGTGTCTCCATTCAAAGCAAACTGAACTGCCCAAGGCAAATCACTCACGCGACCAACAATCTCCGAATTAAAGAAATTTCCCATCCTCACAAACCCAGCAACCAAAGGCATGGCGATAACCATCAAATCAACATATTTCCAAAACCCCAGCCGTCCGCCCCGCGCCGAACCAGACATCCCGCGCCGAGCCCAAAGCCAAAACAAAACATACGCAATCAGCAACCCAATAGTCGCTCCATGACTCGCCAATCCTCCTTTCCAAATCTTCAAAATTTCAACCGGATCACTCAAATAATACCCAGGATGATAAAAGAAAACTTCACCAAGCCGTGCTCCAATCACAAGTCCCAAAAATAGATAAATAATAGCCAGGTCATAATGCGCCAAAGGCCACTTCTCTTTCTTCCAAAGCCATCCTGTTAAAAAGTAATATCCGACCACTCCCAAAGCAAACATCACCCCGTACCAACGCACTTCAAGCGGCCCAATTTCAAAAGCGATTCTAGAAATTTCATGAACAAACATACGCATAATATAACACATAATAGCGCAAACCGATCTACAGAAAATTTGAATTTTACCCTTGCTCGTGGCAGCACAAAGCGTATAATCCCCCGAGACAATTTCATATATATAAAATATATCTTAAAACTAATCTCTATGTTGACTCGATTGGTTGAACGTCACCCAAAAGCTGCAAGGTATCTCTTGCCTTTGTTGGTGAGCATGATGATCATCTCGATCCCCGCTTATGCAAATAGCGGAGCGGCTGAGGGACACGGAGGAGCAATTCCTCTCACATTCCTGTGGCTAGCAGTTCTTTTCACACTTAGTAAACTCGGAACCCTTATCGAAAGAATAGGGCAACCATCTGTACTAGGGGAAATCATAGTTGGTGTGATCCTTGGAAACCTAGGACTTCTAGGTCTTCACTGGTTTGATCCAGCAGCTACAAACGAATATCTTCTATTCTTGGCTGAATTCGGTGTAGTGCTTCTTCTTTTCCGAATCGGTTTGGAATCAAACATCAAAGAAATGAGCAAGGTAGGAGCGCAAGCTTTCTTGGTTGCTATTATTGGTGTAATAATCCCATTTATAGCCGGTGCTTACATAGTTGGCGAACTCTTCTATGCAAGTGCAGACCTTGGAACAAAACTCTTTATTGGTGCCGCCATGACGGCCACCTCGGTTGGAATCACGGCTCGTGTATTCCAAGACCTTGGAAAGCTTCACACAAAAGAAGCAAAGATAGTTCTCGGAGCAGCAGTTATCGACGATATTATGGGTCTCTTGATCCTTGCTATCGTTAGCTCAATTGCAACTTCAGGTACACTTGAAGCTTCGACAGTAGCAATCCTTTCGGGAAAAGCATTCGGATTCCTGGTAGCAGCAATTGCTATAGGACAACTCGCAGCTCCATGGCTTGGAAAGCTTTTCTCAAGTGTCCATGCTGGAGTAGGCATGAAATTGACATTCGCAATCTCATTCGCGCTATTAGTGGCATATTTGGCATCTGCAGTTGGACTTGCGCCAATCGTTGGTGCGTTCGCAGCAGGTCTTGTTCTTGATCCTGTTCACTTTAAATCATTCAAGAGTCCGGACTATGTTAGAAAGATTAAGAAAAAACTTGAACCATTAGGCGAAAAATCAGAAGACGCAGCAGCTCTTCTTCACAGTTTCGACCACAAACATATCGAAGATTTAGTAGATATAGTTGGACATCTGTTCATTCCACTTTTCTTCGTAATGACAGGTCTTCAGGTTAAGCTCGACGTATTATTCGACCCAAAAGTTCTAGGTGTAGCTTTAATAGTAACAGCTATAGCCTTCATCGGAAAAGTAATGGCAGGATTTGGAACTTGGGGAGGAACAAAGAAAATGACAGTTGGTTTCGGAATGGTCCCACGTGGCGAGGTAGGTTTGATCTTCGCAAACGTTGGTATGGCAATCGGTGTAGTAACTGACGAATTATTCTCAGTAATCGTTGTGATGGTTATCCTCACAACTCTACTCACTCCACCAATCCTTACTTTCCTACTTAAGAGAGGAGACAAGAAAGAAGCGTAAACACGCGAAATACACAAAATTCAAAAAGCCGGCCCCGTAAAAAGGGTCGGTTTTTTTGTTAGCATCCTTCCCCTACAATAATCCCTCTTTGCAAGTGGTGGCGGGAAGGAGTACGCGAGATTAGAACGTGGTTTGCCCCCCCCCCCCATATATTGTAATTTTTTATTGTAATTCGAAAAAAAAGGGGGTAGTGTCACCCCTTCTAGTATTATTAATGAAAAACAATGGAAAAACCCAATGAAAGACTAAGGATAAAAGACCGTCCACTAGAAACATCTGGGGGCAGTCTAGGCCTAATAAAAGGAACAATTCGTAATCGCATGGCTATAGCGTTATTAGCGCTCGCTGCAGTTGCTGGTGGATGTGGAGATGCAAGATCACCAATTCTGATAAATGGAGACAGCAACTTGCCAGGTGATACAGAGCCATTAAATATTCCTGATTCATTCCCAGAATTTGAAGATGTCGATCTTGGAATAGAAGGTGACGCAGGGGATACCGCAGAGGGAACAGATATAAACGACCTTTGCGAAGAATGGAAAAAATGTTTGCAAGCCTGCACGGATAAACTCTGTTGCCAGGAATACCCAGTAGAAGAATGTCTGCAAAGTCCGGAGTGTCAAGAAGCTGATGAATGTTTTATAGAGTGTGTCCAAGAACAACAAGATAAAGGAGCTTGTGCCGACAAATGTGACTACCCTTGTTGGGAAAATTGAGCCTTTCTGATCACTTTTTCGTAGATTGAGTCATTCAGAACTAAATGATGGGCTCCTACGAAATCTTGCCTGGTCCCGCCGAATTTGTTTTTGAATTCAGTTATCCCTGTCCAAGGGTGGTTTTTGCTAGATTTTAGAGGTGTGATGCCAAACATATCGTAGGAGCTAAATCCTAATTTTTTTGCATCGAGAATCATTTGCCACTGAAGAAGGTAGTTGGACATTAGATTTGTTTTGTTGCCACTTGAGGCCCCGTATAAATAAGTGGCCTGTCCGCCAAAATAGATCATTATAGCTGTAGACAAAATCTCATCATCTAAAGTTGCGAAAAACATCTTTGAGTTTGGCCCACAAGTTTTAAAATAATCACGAAAATATTGGGTGTCTTTGATCTTGAACTCCTGTCTTTCACTAGTAGATTTATATAAGTTAAAAAACTTTTCAATGTCGCTAGCTGTAGACTGGTCTATAGATTGAATCCTCACCTCTTTTTTCTCAGCAAGTCTAATGTTATACCGACATTTTTGTTTCATCTCCGATAAAAGAGTTTCAGCAGAGGAGGAAAGGTTGAGGATACGGGTAGATTTTGGTTGTATATTAAACGGGGACTTAATCAAATCGCGCGAAATAATAGAAGGCCAGGACTGAATTTTTGGTTCAAAATGGCAGTGACTTATTCTGTGTTCATCGTTCTTTTTTGCAATAGAAAAAATGGCTTGTTTTAATAATTCCCACTGTTCTGAAGCGTTTTGTTCATTGTTATAGTCGAGAATAGGACCGGCAGGCGCATAAAGAAAACTCAAGTTGCCAGAATAGAAAGGCCTATGAAGGATAACCCCTGCTTTCAAGTTTCCAGATAAATCAAAAAGACCAATTTTATAAGTTTTTACACCCTGGCTTCTTTTAAAATTAGTCCAAAAAAATGATTGCTGAAAACCACCGGTGGTATTTTCTTTGACGAGAAAATTCCAGCTTTCTTCGAGAGGGCCGGTGAGATGTTTACAGGTATACATGTGAACACCTAAGCACAAAACAGACTTCTCGTCAATCTCTGGCGGGACCGAAGGGATTTGAACCCTCGACCTCCTGCGTGACAGGCATCCAGATAGGATAGCTAGCGCCTCCTATCCCATATAAAACGGTGTTTTATAGGGCTATAACCAGCTGAACTAGAGAATAGTCCATTTAGCCGAGGACACGTAGCTCCAAATATATGTTAAATTTACTTTTTCCACTTAGTAAAAACAAAACCTAACACAACTGCCGGAATAATCGAAAACAACATCGTAGGCAATCCTCCAACCAGAAGTGAGGCAGTAAACACCCCCATAGTTTTACCATAAGGGGTCGCAACGGTCACTGTCCAGGAACAAAACAAAAGGACCAAAAGAAAAGATAAAAACACCAACCCCAATCTTTTAAGAGCTTTCTTGTAATCTTTTACATTAAATAGTGCAAAAATAAGCGCACCAAGAATAGGTCCCAAACCAACCCCTAACTGAAGCATAGAACTCATACAAGTATCCTTCCCCGTGTCAAAACAGACAATTCTAGCAACTACAAATAGCATCCAAAATGACCCCAAGATTATCCCTCCTAGCAAACTTGCCAACATATAATTTAAGAACTTCCATTTAGTGTTTGATTCCATAGTATTTGATTATTAAAATTAGTAAACCGAAACAATTATACAGAAGAAAAACTCATAATCAAAAAAACAGTCCCTCAAATGGGTGGTTCTAAATGGCGGGACCGAAGGGACTCGAACCCTCGACCTCCTGCGTGACAGGCAGGCGTTCTAACCAGCTGAACTACGGCCCCGTGTTTTTTTAACAAGCACGAGGAATTTAACCAATTTTCACCCTAAAGACAAGTGAATTTTCACAAAACTTGCATTTCGTGGTATATCTTGAGCCATGAAGATAGGAATAGATTGCAGAATGTTCTCGACAAACTTCACGGGTATCGGTAGATACACGTATGAACTTGTGAAAAATCTCGAGAAAGACCCAAAGGCTGCCGCGAATGAGTACGTTCTATTCTTCAACAATCCAGAATACAAAAAATACACTCCAGCCAAATCAAATTTTAAAAAAGTTCTAGCCGACACTCCTCATTATTCACTGAAAGAACAAACGCAATTCCTCAAGCTTCTTAATGAGCAAAATCTCGACCTAATGCATTTTACTCATTTCAACGCACCGATCAGATACAAGAAGCCATTTGTAGTAACGATTCACGACCTCACTCATACTCTTTTCCCAGGAAGAAAGATGAGGTCTATCCCCTACCGAATCGCATATAAAAAAGTGATCAAAAACGCAGTCAAAAAAGCAAAATACGTTATAGCTGTTTCTGAGAATACAAAGCAGGACCTCGTCCGAATGCTCAAAACTCCACCAGAAAAAATCCACACAATCTACGAAGGAGCAAACAAAGAATTCCACCAACTCAAACCTGCAGAACTTGCCAAACAAACCCAGATCCTCAAGAAAAAATACAACATCACGAAACCATTCCTTCTATATACCGGAGTCCACCGCTACCACAAAAACTTACCACGCCTGATAAAGGCATTCTCACTCATCGCCCACAAATCGACCGCGAACAAACTCAAGCTTGTAATCACAGGCAAGCCAGACCCTCTATACCCAGAAGCGGAACAAGCAACCAAGCAATTCCATCTCGAAAACAGAGTAATTCTTCCAGGCCTAGTACCAGAGGACGAACTCATAGCTCTATACAATTTAGCGGAAGCATACGTGTTCCCTTCTCTATATGAAGGATTCGGGCTTCCCATTTTGGAGGCATTTGCTTGCGGAACACCCGTGATAGCATCCGATGTATCGAGTATCCCCGAAGTAGCAGGCAAAAATAACGCTCTCTTTTTCGACCCAGAAGATCCAAAGGACATCGCCGAAAAAATCCGAACCTTGCTGAAAACCCCTTCCTTGCAAAATGATCTAAAGCAAAAAGGACTCGTCCGAGTCAAAGCATTCTCTTGGAGAAAAATGGCCAAAGAAATACTGGACCTTTATAATAAATCCGTACAAAAATGAGTTTCGAACCATTTCAGTCAGCTTTAAATGCAGCCGCAAAAAACTACGGTTTAGCTCGCGAATATAGGGCTATTAAAGTTTGCCGAACCTTCCAATCAATCATACCGATCATATTTGAAGACAATGAAGAAGCTCAGAAAACTCTTACCCAAAACTCCTTCAAAGAAGGCCTTTTAACCGTAAAAGTTCCTAGCTCAACATGGGCAAACGAGATAATGATCCGTAAAGAACTACTCCTCGAAGCAGTCAATGCCCAGCTACAATCACAACCAGAAAAAATTCGCGTCAGAGACTTAAGGACAAAAATCGCCTGATTTTTTCTTGACTTCACCTACCCTTGCGCTACAATAGCACCCGCTTTATCCGATAATCCTAAAATTTTGTTAAGACTAAGATTACAACGTGGAGGAAAGAAGGGCCAACCGCACTTCAGAATCGTCCTTCAAGAACACACAGATGCTGTAAAAAGAGAGGCGAAAGAAGTCCTCGGTTACTACAAACCAGCACTGGACCCAAAAATTATAAAAGTTGACTTAGAAAGAGTTAAACACTGGCTATCTCAAGGTGCACAACCTTCAGATGCTTTGGCGGTTTTATTGAAAAAGGAAGGATTAGAAGGGATGGAAAAATATATAGCTCCTAGAGATAAACAACGAAAAAAGAAAGGAGAACAGCCAGAGGACGCGGAGCAGAGCGGAGCGTCGTCCGAGGCTAAAGCCGAGGACAAACCAGCGGCTCCAGTAGCAGCACCTGCTCCAGCTGAAGACAAGCCTGTTGAGGAAGCTCCGGCAGAGGAACCAAAGGCAGAAGAGGCACCAGCTCCTGAGGAGAAGCCTGTCGAGGAAGTCCCAGCAGAAGCTGAACCAGCTCCAGAGGCTGAAGAAAAGCCTGCCGAGGAAGAAAAACCAGCAGTAGACGCGGAGCAAAGCGAAGCGTCGGACGAGGCTACAGCCGAGGACAAAAGCAAGGAATAAAATCTTCAATTCACCGATACTCTCTTACTCATAACACTAGTATCATGACTGATGACACAACTCCAGTAACAGATGACACGCAAGATCAGGAGTTTCTTGATTATGTGGTCAAACAAATCGTCTCAAAACCTGACGCTGTGAAAATCGAAAGGAAAGTCGACGAAATGGGCGTTCTTCTTACTCTAGAAGTAGACAAAGAAGATATGGGGCAGATAATCGGAAAAAGTGGACAGACAGCAAAAGCTCTCCGCATCCTTCTCCGAGTGCTTGGTTCCAAAAATAACGCACGTGTCAACCTAAAGATTGTTGAACCTGACGAGGTTTAGAAGTATAATCTCCTTAGAATTTATTAATACTCTGACTTATGGCTGGAAAAACTATAGTAGAGGCTGCTCAGTCTTACGAAGTTCTTGAAATTGTAAATAGAGGATTTGCATACGCGATCATTATCGCAGGTTTTCTATCTGTTATCTTCATCTTTGTCGGTGGAATCTCTTTCATCCTCTCAGGAGGTGCAGAAGAAAAAATTAAACAAGCAGTATCAACGATCCGATACGCAATAATAGGATTGATAGTGACTGTACTCGCAGTAGTGATAGTTGGAACAGTTGGGAAGGCGATGGGACTCGATATTATCAAGTACATCAACTTTGGAGACATCATTGATACAATCACAAATGTTACCTCTGGAACTGGAGGCAGTGGAGCTCCAACTCTCGACTAAACGCTAGATTAAAAAAAGCCCCTCATCTCAGGACGGCTCATGTACCTTTTTACTTGTGTGTTGATGTCAGTCCAGTACTTATGATATTTCGCCAATCATAGGGGAATTTATATGTTTCCAAAGCCCTGATTAGTGCTGCAAACATCTTCCAGTGATCAACTTCATTTGCATTTCCATACACGAACCCATTTCCGGTTTCACTATTTGGATTGTAGTTGTTGATCAATTCATGTTTGTGGCTGATTGGGATAACTCCATTCATTAACATCTCTTCCATATCATTAGACGGCAAAGCGACCATGATATCAGAAGCTTCCATTATATTTTTACGGCTCTTCTCACTGTATGGAACATAGTGCACGTTCGGGTGAGAAAAAGAATCCAGATCAGTATCTGCTACAACAACAACTTCAACTTCCAGCGAGCAAGTGCCCTCCAGAAACCTTTCCACTGCGCTGCGATGAGAGTCTTCGACTTCATTATCAATCACCAATCCAATAAGAGGCGTGCCATGCTCAAACGAAAGTTTTTTACACAACTCTTGTTTTGAATTAGTCTTTTTTTGTAGAAACTCTTTGAGTGATTCCTCGCCCATTTTTTTGTGCAAAATTAAATTAAATAATCCTTGAATTCTACCATAAAATGACCTCTTGAGCCACCCCCGTCTGTTGACAGTTCTGGGGGTTGGTGTATTAATTAAATCGATGAAAAAATTGTTTTTAATAGATGGAAATGCGATCATTCACAGGGCCTTCCACGCACTGCCTCCTTTTACGACTTCCAAGGGGCAATTGGTGAACGCTGTTTATGGCTTTTCCTCGATGCTTTTGAATATTATTAACGCTCAAAAGCCAGAATTTCTCGCGGTATCGTTCGACAGAAAGGCCCCGACTTTTCGTCACAAAGAGTACAAGGAATACAAAGCAACTCGCACAAAAGCACCCGACGAACTTTATACTCAAATCCCTTTGATAAAAAAAATTGTAGAAGCTTTCTCAATTCCGATTTATGAAATAGATGGATTTGAAGCAGACGACGTACTTGGAACGCTGGCAAAGCAGGCTTCCGATTCCAACTCATTAGCGGATCCTGACTCAGAAGTCCACACATACATAGTGACTGGAGACATGGACACTCTTCAGCTTGTTTCCAAATCAGTCTCAGTTTTCGCTCCACAAAATGGATTCAAAGAAGCACTCATTTACGATCCAACAAAAGTTATCGCAAAATACGGACTTTCTCCAAATCAAGTAATAGACTACAAAGCACTCAAGGGTGACTCTTCAGACAATATCCCGGGAGTCCCAGGTATCGGCGACAAAACAGCAACGACTCTCCTTCAGAAATACAAGACCCTCGACGCGATATACGAAAACCTAGACGAAATAACAGGAGCGGTACACACAAAACTCTCAGACAACAAAGACATAGCATACAAGAGTCAGTATCTTGCGACGATAGTCCTGGACGTTCCAATGACTCTCGATTTCGAACAATGCAAAACGCACAAATTCGAAGAAGCTAAGGTTGTCGCGGCTTTCGAAGAACTCGAGTTCACTTCCCTACTCAAAAAACTCCAGCGTTTCAACTCTCACTACAAATCCAAAGCAGACGAAGAAAAGCTAAACTCACAGCAAAGTTTGTTTTGACACATAAAAGGAAATAGGGCAAAATAATCCCCTGTGATTTTTTTCGCGGGCTTGTGTCTCGCACTCCTCTTTCAGAGGGCGTAAGAGACCAAGAAGACCCTTGATTTATCGGTTTTTGGTACATAATGGCAATTTGACCAAGGAGGTTTTTGCCATGTTGAGAGGTATCACGGTAGTATGCGCCGTGATCGCAGTACTGATGGGCACAATTTCGTGCAAGACTTCAAATGAAGAGATTTTGGAGACTCTTAAAGAGAATCCACCAGAGACAGTGGAAAGGGTTGGAGATCTTTTCATGGATTTGGAGCATGGGGTCTCCCATTATACGGAGGCAGTGAACGCTCTTGAAAGCAGGGCTGTATTTGTCATCTTTCAGGAGGATGGAGTGGACTCATTAGTCTACTTGTTGGAACGTTTGTCCCCATTCTACGGGGGGGATATCTTCAGGCGGTGGAGCTTAGGGGTGAAGGAGATTACTCTTGCAGAGGGAAGTAGGGTGATTCAGTACTTGGACTCCCTATACCCCTGCCGAGAAGAAGACAGGGCCGCCCTGAGAGCAATGATAAAAAGAGGACCAAGTCTTTCCCTTAAGGATGCCATTGCCTTGGCAAAAAAAAGCCCCAGTTTTTCAGTCCGAAGTTGCATAATCAGAGTTAGTCTTGATTTTGTTGAGATACGCAATTATGACGACTGCCTCGTACAGGCAAAAGCTTTTAGCGAGCTGGGGGCAATTTCTTCCTACTCAAGACGAAAGGGAGAAAGAAGGCTTGTCAAGGCGGCAAAGCGGTTCTACGGGGCACCCGACTTTAACATAGTAAAAACGAAAAGGTTTGTCGGGTATCTGGAGGACGAAAAGGAGGCCAACTCCTTTCTGTTATACGTAGCGAAAGGTGAGTTCTCGAGGGAGTCGTACATTTCCATTCTTTCTATGCTGAGAGATGAAAAAAGCAGCAGAAGAAAGGTGGAAAGCCTAATTATTCGGAAGATAGTCTGGTCCACGATGGGTCCAGCAAAGTTCCGAGGTATCAGCCAACTTCTTTCCGAAGAAGGAAGGTTGGAGTTCAACGTCGAATTCAACGCCTTCCAACTAGGAAGAATGATTGAAGAGAAGAAGGTGCCAACCAGCCGATGAGTTCAAGGAACGGCCCCACCGTGCACGCGCATGGAGGGGCTGTTTTTTAGCATTATAAATAATAACAACAACAGTCTTTTTGTCAAAAATCAAACAGATTTTGCAGTCAGAATGGAGGCTCAGGCATGTCCTCTCTTGTAGACTCCCCTTCCCTGTCAAAAGCCCAAAACGACCGAACACAAATTTTAAACACCGCAACGAAACCCAAGGCAGTCCAAACAAAAAAAATTGTCACCCGAATCATTTTTCTGTAGTATCCGTAAGCAAGACTTAATAAACTAAATTCATGCCAAAATCTAGAGTTGTAGCCAGCTTGGACATCGGTAGTTCAAAAATCAGAACAGTAGTTGGAACTTTGGAAGAAGAATCTCCCATGCCAAACGTGATAGGTGTAGGCTTGGCCCCTTCAACTGGTTTGCGGAAAGGAGCCGTTATAGACGTAGAAGAAACAATCAATTCAATCTCAGCGTCATTAGAAGACGCCGAACGAATGGCAGGCGAACCAATCAATCGAATTTTCTTGGGAATAGGAGGTAATCATATAGAATCAATGAATTCAAAGGGAGTGATAGCAGTAGCTCAAGCAGAAGATGAGATATCAGAAGACGATGTAGACCGCGTGCTCGAAGCAGCACAGGCTGTAACAATCCCAAGCAATAGAAGAATTCTCAGAATTATTCCAAAGACATTTACAGTTGATGAGCAAAAAGGAATCAAATACCCAGTAGGAATGACCGGAATCAGGCTTGAAGTAGAGGCTCATATTATCACAGGCCTCGTGCCAACAATCAAAAATATAGAGAAATGTGTACTCCAAGCAGGAGTGGACATAAATGACATAATCCCAAACAACCTAGCTGCAGCAGAAGCAGTCCTTTCAAAGAGGCAGAAGGAGCTGGGTGTAGTAGTTATCGATATCGGTTGCGGAGGAACCTCAGTCAGTGTATTTGAGGACGGAACGGTCCTTCACACAGCGATTATCCCAGTTGGAGGAGAGAACGTTACAAACGACATCGCAATCGGCCTCAGGACATCAATAGATACAGCAGAAAAAATCAAAATCGAATACGGATCATGTACTCCCGATGAAGTTGGCGAACGCGAAACAATAGATCTATCGCTTATGAGCAAGATAGACACACACACAGTTTCAAAAAAACAAATGTGCCAAATAATAGAAGCGAGATATCAAGAAATTTTCATGTTAATTAAAGACGAGCTAGCAAAAATCCACCGCGACGGAATGCTCCCAGCAGGTATAATCCTGACAGGAGCCGCTACAAAAATCGCCGGTGCGACCGACCTAGCAAGAGAGACACTCAACTTACCAGTCCAAATCGGATTCCCACAAAACTATGACGGAGTCGTCGACAAGATTGACGATCCTTCATACGCTACAGCAATAGGGCTGCTGATATGGGGATCTAAATTTGACGGAAAACCATACGGAGGTAAATCGATTAATTTGAAAAAGAGCGTAGGTAGTATGAAACGATGGTTCAAAGGGCTTGTACCTTAAAACTTGTGATCTTTTGAAGGTTTTAAACAAAAAAGTTCACAAAACGCTTATTACAAAACATTCCACTCGACTTGGAAAGTCAAACCCAAGCCTCATATTGATAAACGGAGGGTTACAGGTTGACAAGATGTCAAGTCATAGTTAATAATTAGAATCCTTCCCATAACCACCTTAATCATGGCCGAAGATAATACAAATGAAAATAAAAATCCTGACGTAGACTTAAAAAACTTATTCTCCGCTGGAGGAGGCGCATCAGCAACCGGTATGGCTGCAAAGACGCGCAAGACAATGGAGATCACTCCAGAAATAACCCCTGTTGCAAATATAAAGGTGATGGGTATTGGAGGAGGAGGAGGAAACGCACTCAACCGAATGATCAAAGCTGGATTGAAAGGCGTAGAGTTCATCGCAGTCAACACAGACGCACAAGCTCTATATCACAACGATGCACCAACAAAGATTAACATCGGTCGTGCAACAACTCGTGGTCTAGGAGCAGGATCAAATCCAGATATTGGAAAGCAAGCAGCGGAAGAATCAATCGAAGAATTAAAAGAATCTTTGGAAGGATCAGACATGCTCTTCATTACATGCGGTTTGGGAGGTGGAACTGGAACAGGTGCAGCGCCTATCGTTGCAGAATTAGCAAAAGATATGGGAGTCCTTACAGTAGGAGTGATGACAAAGCCTTTCTCTTTCGAAGGTCATCGTAGAACACAGCAAGCTACTGACGGAATGGAAAATCTAAGAAACAAACTCGACACTCTTATCACAATTCCAAACGACAAAATTCTAGCTATTATAGATAAAAAGACTCCACTTAACGACGCCTTCGCTGTCGTGGACGATGTCTTGAGACAAGGTGTCCAAGGTATCGCAGACTTGATCACCGTTCACGGTATGATCAACGTCGACTTCGCAGACGTGAAGACTGTTATGGAAAACGCAGGTTCAGCCCTTATGGGTATCGGTTACGGAACTGGCGAAAACAGAGCAGCAGAAGCTGCCAAAGCAGCTATCGAAAGTCCTCTTCTCGAGATGTCTATCGATGGTGCACGTGGCGTTCTGTTCAACATCACTGGTGGAAACGATCTCTCTATGTTCGAAGTTGATGAAGCAGCAAAGATCATCACTGAAGCTGCCGATCCTGAAGCAAACATTATCTTCGGTTCAGTCATCAATGACTCTTACACCGGCGAGATGAAAGTTACAGTGATTGCAACTGGTTTCGAACCAGAAGAAAGCACCGATCGACCAAAAGTACGTGCTCAAACTTCGTTCAGCGAATCTACACCAGTTAAAGCGACCGATAACGAGTATGACATCCCTGCTTTCATCAGACAGAAGATGAACTAGGTAGTTGAGTTCGAACGAACTTAACTATATAATCCCCACATGCGCGCTACCATTCTCAAAAAACAGCAGGAGCACAAATGGGAAACCTTTTCGTACGAACATCCATATTCATCAATCCATCAGACGACCCGATGGGCTCATTTCCAATCGAACGTTCCTTCGCGCGATCAATTTTGGATTGTAGCAATTTTAGATAAGAAAAAGCAGATTCAGGCAGGGACTTTGATAATCAAGCATCGTCTTCCGAAGTCAAATTACTGCTGGTTCTATTCCCCTCGCGGCCCACTTTTAAGTTTTGATGATCCAAAACAAGCAAAGGCAGAGCTCGACACAATTATGAAAACCGTAAAAATTCTAGCGAAAGAAGAGAAAGCGATTTTTTATCGTATCGATCCCCTTTTGCACAAAACAAAATACAACAAAAAAGCCTTCAATTTCCCGAAATTCAGATTTTCTCCACACGGATTTCAGCCAAAAGACACTCTTATTCTCGATCTGAAGGAAAGTAATGACGAGATTCTGAAACAAATGAAGCAAAAAGGCCGATACAATATTCGCTTAGCAGAGCGCAAACACGTGAAAGTTGTAGATGTAACTCCCCCAGCCCTCAAGTCAAAGAAAAAAACGGTAGAATTGATCCAACATTTCCAGCATCAGATTGAAAGTTACTTCAATATTCTTCAAGAAACTCTCCAACGCGACAAATTCTACGGTCATCGACTCAGCTTCTACAAAAACATGGTCGAAAAACTCGCTCCCGACATTCCAACTACAAAAAACCAAACCAAAGAAATCCTAAAAAAAGAACTTCACAAAGGCTTCGCAAAACTATATCTCGCCGAATATACCCCAAAAGAAACCCACGAAACCCAATATATAGCAGGTATAATCGTCACTTATTTCAAAAACACAGCGATTTATTATTATGGCGCATCAAGCAACGAATTCCGCAACGTAATGGCCCCTTATTTGCTCCAATGGCATGCCATAAAAGAAGCAAAAGCACTGGGATGCAAAGAATTCGACTTCCTCGGAATAGCACCACCCAACAAAACGAACTCAAACGGCTCAACCGCACACCCCTGGTACGGTGTGACCGCATTCAAGCGCAAATTTGGAGGAGAACACCTTTCATACCTCCCCGCCCAGGAGATCTCATTCAAACCAGTTTTATATTTCTTGTATAAAGCCGCAAAACGCATAAGGAAAATTTTGAGATAATTTGTCGTGCTGCAAATAAGCCCTCTTTTGAGCCTTCCAGTTAGTTAAAACAGGTGTCTGGCCCTTGTCATTTTGACTAAAAAATGATATAATTTTATGATTATTTTAAAAAATAAAGATAAAAATAAACAATGGCCAAATTAGCCAAATTAACGGCACCGCAAATTCAAGAAATGCTCAAAAGATCTAGGGCGTTTCGTCAGTATATTTCTCAAGAAGAACAGGAGGAAATATTAGAAAATGCTGCCAAATTGACACCTCAAAAGAAGGTGGAGTTAATAGAGCTTTTATCACGAGAATACGAGCAAATTAAAGCTCGAAAAGAAAAAGAAACCTCAATTCTTGAAGATTTGAATACATCCCTAGACTCAATAATTGGAAAAGCCGTAAAAAAAGCAAAACGATTAACAGAAGAAAGAGAGCGCCAAGAAGCCGAACAGGATCTAAACAAAAAAATTAAAAATATTTAAAAACATAAATAACAAAAATATTATGAAAAGACTCTTTCAAAAATTTTCTCGCAACATTCTTGCGAGCCAAAATCTCTTCAAAGAAAATCGACCAATTTTCTTGGAGGGAGATTCCGTTGAGAGCGTTAGTGATCCGGTAAGCCCGGATCCAGTAAACGTAGATAGCGAGCCTCAACCAGAACTTGCCCCAACTCGAGAAAACACCATAGAGCTGGGAAGTCTAGGTCCATTAAAGGTCGGAAAGTTCCTGGAATTTAAGGAACCGGATAAAGTGAATTCAAAAGTTTTAGAGATAACAGGATTTGACGGAGAAAAATACACTCTGTCAGACAAAAGCAAGGTATGGGTAGAAGATGGTATAAATTTCGTTCCTACGGGAATGGAGAACGGAAAGGCTAAAAAAAGAAAAGTAATGCTTAGAGAAAAAGGCGGCAAAACATACACTATCGATGGAGACCTTTATGACGTTAATTTTGTTCCTTCAGCTGGTGAAGAAGAGACTTTGTCTGTAGATGAAGCAAAAGCAAAAATAGATAGAATGGGCGCGGCAGCAAAAGAAAAACTTAAAAAACAGCTAAAAGAAATACCAAATGTAAAAGAAGAAGATTTGAAGAAGATGATTGAAGAAGGGAATGCAAAGATTGATGGAATTATGAATAAAGCAAAGGGAGAGATAGCTGGAAATGAAGTTGTAGATGGAGAAATTCTTAAAAACTTTGTAAGTGAACTTCAAAAAATATTTAAAAAAGAAACTGAGGACCAACTCGATCTTTCCGAAAAAGAGCTCAAGGCAAAAAAAGTCATAAAACAAGGAAAAGATTCTCTTTTCAAATGGCTTAAAACACCAGCAAATCGTCTCTACATGAGAAAACTTGTTTTTACAGGCTGGGACGGAAACGGGATCCCAAAAGAATCGCTCACGACAAATTTCTCAAACGTAGAAACAGCTCTGAATCTAGATTCAAAAGGTAAAAAAACCGTTTGGAAATATTTGAGGATTGGAAATCTTTTCGAAACTAATCAGTTGAAACACATAAACGGAGTCCAAAAAGGCAGTGGGAAGAAGCTCGAACCAAAATATTTCACAAAAGGCGGTCCCAACCACAGAGAAGGTGTCTACACAAAAAAACTAAAGTACTGTGCGATACTACAAGGAACAAAAATCTTTTTCTCTGGCGACACGGTTTTAGAAGAAATGAAAAAAGATGAGGGGAAGCACAAAGAACAATACAAAAAACTTGAAGCACAAAAATCTGCTCCAAAATCAGACCCAAAAGCAAAAGTCTCTGAAGAAGTAGCAGAAGACTTGAAAGAGTCAGCTGACAAAGGAGCTTCAACAGAAGCACCTGAGGGATCCTCGCCAGATGCACCAATAGCAGCGCCTGAAGAAGCAGCGATCTCGGCAGCACCTGAAACTCCAAAACTCACAACCGAGCCACGTGAAATAAAACCACTATTAGCTCCAACAAAACGTTCAAAAGAAATTCAAGAATTTGAAGGGCAATCGTATGTATACAAATCGTCAACTCAAATCGACCTATACGACGACAACCAAGAAAAAAAATCAACAGTAGACAAGGAAACATTCGACGTCATCACAGGAAAAGAAATAATGACTCAAGATTTCATGCTCGCAAAAGCAAAAGAGCATTTTAATTACTTCAAGGTCGAACCAACAGTAGAAAAGAAAGACGACACAAGTTTCTTCGTGACTTTCGAAGATGAAGCTGGCAACAAAATTAAATTCTCATACAATATAGAAAGCAAAACGGCAACCCCTGTAATCGGTCAAATAAGTGGTAACGTTACAAAGCTTCTGAAAAACACTTCAGAAGAGACCATAGCAACTTTATGTCTAGATTACGAATATAAAGTTGCGAAAAATCTCAAAGAACATGAGGAGGATATTGAAGAACAAATTTCAAAACTAATCGCAAAACAAGATTGGACAAACCTATTGATAGCACTAACTAAAAAAAGCGATCCAAATAAAAAATCTATTCACTTAGCAATTAACGAAATAGCAATCACGCATCTTAGGGCAATAAACACTGACACAGGAATAAAAACAAAATTCAACAAGCATTTGCCAGCCACAATCAACGTCTGGAGAGATTATGGTGATGCGATCTCTGAATTAGATATCAAAAAAATGGAATATCTCAGCGGAGGGAAACTATCGGCAGCTACTTTGACTAAACTTGGAGAGAGCAGCAAAAGCCTGGAAAAAGAAACCCTCAAATATCTAACAGAGAACTATCCAAAAAACGACGCTATCAAGTCTCTCTACTATGACAACCTAGGAGAAGCAGAATCCCTGGATGCGGCAAAAGGAAACGAAAAAACTTCAGCAAGCGAGGCGATACTTATAGATTTCTACAAAAATCCTCCGAAGACAATGAGTAAGCAAGCGATTCAGGCTTTGTTTTGGGCTCACTCATGGGGAAACTATGATAGGCTTGTTGGATTAACGGCGGTCAAGTTGGGAGTCAAACCTGAAGAACTCGAAGCCGCAAAAGAAAAAATCATAACCAAGTTGAAAGGCTTTGGACGTGAATATCTAGCAGAAGTAGCAAAAGAATCAAATCCAAAGTCATTCGAAGAAATATACGAGGTAGTATACAGCGGTGATTTTTCGTTTATTCCAAAACAAACAGGCAAAGGCCCGGCCGTTTTGGCAAGATACTTGGTTATTAAAAACACCAGTCCCCTTGTAGAAGGTGCTTTGGACGGAACCAAGAATGGAAAGGTAGACGAATCGAAAGAATGTATAAAAATATACATGACGCTAGATGAAGCAAAGTTGTATGGTGATTCACACATACAAGGTTCAAACGAAGTGCTCGCAAAAAAAGTATACGAGACATGTCAGTCAATGGAAACACCTCTCGCAAAAGAATACGAATCAGCGATCCAAAGGCTTTACTCAGACAAGGATTGGATCAAAGGAAAAGAGAATTTCGGAAAATCATTCGACAAACTAATGTCTATAGCAACAAACAAAAAAATAACAGCAAGTCATAGATTGTTTGCAATACTTGAGTTAACAGAATATGTAAAATATAGTGATGAAGTAGACAAAAACGTCAAACTCAAAGTCCCAAATGAAAAAGGAGACCTGGAACCAGCATCAAAAAAAGAATTCAATGAATGGTTGGCAAACAAGAAGGTTGAAGTGAGAATCCTATCAGACATAAAAGGTCTGGATAAAATAGACCCAGCGAAAATAACCGACCCAGAGCTCAAAGAATTTGTTGAGACGTACAAGTCTTATAGTTCTTGTAAATATTCAATCCCAAAACTCAGGAAAATTGCTAGCAACAAATACGCAACCCCAGAAGCAATCAGGGCTCTAATTAAAAACAAAAAAACAAGTGATCCAAAAAAAGTTGATCCAAGAAAAGTCGAGCTATATCTCGCAATCGGAATGAAAGGAGCGGCAGAAAAAGTAGTTGATAAAATGACGGAAAATACCCCAGAATACTTTTACTACAAAGCAATCCTCACCAATGACCCAGAGGACAGAGAGCAGTACTTGATGTCAGCAGTAAAAGGAATAGATGACGCCCAAATTGATGACCACGAAACAGTAGACTACAAGAAGGCGCCAGACCAAACCCTCCAAATTGCAATCTTCGAAGCGTTCCACGCTGACGGATTCCTACCTGACTATCCGACTCTTGAAGCTTTGGCGAAAACTCCAACAGCGAGTCTTGACGAAGACCAAGAACGCGCAGTACTGCAAGCACAAGCAATGCGTGCACTATTTGAAGTCTATCAATGTTCTGATCCAAAAGATCTACCAAAAAACATCCAAGACAAAATAGGTACAACAGGAAAGCACATCCCAGAAGGAGCAGACAGAATAGATGACAGGCATGAATTAGTAACAAAACTAAAGATATACATCGACGCCAAAAAAGCAAAAGGCAAGCTCGACGAAGATGACAAAAAATTACTAATAGCTGCATACAAAGCATTCCACCAAAAAGACTCAACAAAAGGGAAGCGCGTCTCTACATGGAAAGAAAAACTACAAACATCAGACAAAAATACATATGCAGAATTAATGCTTGAATTAGCAGTTCTCACTGGACAAAAAGGTTATCTCGAGGGTGTGGACAAGGATCTGTTCACGGATGATTCAGAAGCTCAAGCAAAATTCCTAGGCTTCACAGGGAATAAATTCGAATCCAAACTTGTGACAGCTGCAAGTCAATCAGGAGCAAAACAAAAAGCAACTCTAGAAGAAGCAGAAAAACTTGCAACTACAAAAGAGAAGAAAGTTAAACTGGCCGAGAAATACAAAGCCCTTGGAACCTCGGAAAATCTTGTGAAAGCCACTAAGATTTACTTAGGACTTGGGACTTCATACGTAGACTCAGAGGAGAACAATGGAATAATTCTAGCTGCAAATATCCTGAAAGAAAACTCTTCAACGATCAACACAGGAGAAGTTAAAGGCTTGGTAGACGAATTCGCAAAGAAAGGATATGGGGGGCAAGCTGAGGACATATGTGTGCAATACGAAATCTACGAAACACTGCTAAACAGCGTGTACAAAGTCAAAAAAGACATGGATGTTAAAGTCGGATTGCTCGTAGGGGAAGATGTTGATACAGACAAACTTCTCGAATTCTTGAAGACAGACTCTCGTTTAAGTAAAAAATTCTTAATCGCAGGCGACAACAAAAACGGTGTCGATAAATTCTATGAGGATAACAAACCCAAGATCGACAAACTTCCAGACACTCAACGAAAAAGAATTGAAATAAGGCTTGGGCAAAGTGCTTCGACAGATGATGAACCAGCCCCAGAAGCTCCAGCAGAAGCCGCTCCCGAAACACCGAAAGATCATAAACATACGATAACCGACGACGGGAGAATAAAGGTCGAAAAAATGGATGACACTACGGCCTATTATACAGTTGAAAAGCCAGAAGATATAAAATTGGAGGAACATACAAGCAACGAAGGTGACAACGATATATATTTCAAAAAAGGATCTAAATGTATTGCATATTTCGAATTAGACGAAGATGGAGAATCAAACTTTAATGTATTAGAGGACTTCAAAAACAGATATACAACGAAAGAAGAAGGTAAAAAACTTATTATTAAAGAGGTTAAGAAAGAAGCGGAAGAACCAGCCCCAGAAGCTCCAGCAGAAGCCGCTCCCGAAACACCGAAAGATCATAAACATACGATAACCGACGACGGGAGAATAAAGGTCGAAAAAATGGATGACACTACGGCCTATTATACAGTTGAAAAGCCAGAAGATATAAAATTGGAGGAATATACAATCGACGACGGTGACAACTATATATATTTCAAAAAAGGATCTAAATGTATTGCATATTTCGAATTAGACGAAGATGGAAAATCAAACTTTAATGTATTAGAGGACTTCCAAAACAGATATACAACGAAAGAAGAAGGTAAAAAACTTATTCTTAAAGAGGTTAAGAAAGAAGCGGAAGAACCAGCCCCAGAAGCTCCAGCAGAAGCCCCAGAGGAAGCCGCTCCCCAGCCCCCGTCCACAATAGACAACCTTGGTGAGGAAGTATCAAATATATAAACAAACCCAAATGCAACCAGTAGACATTTTTAAAACAGTAATACAAAATATTAATTTGGACAAAAGTCCAGGAGATTTTGAGAAAAGAAAAGAAACGTTAGTAGACTTAATAAACGTAATAGGGAAAAAAGAAAAAGAGATAATGAATGGAGATGATCCAACAAAGAAGAAAATAGAACGAATGACAAGTCTGATGAAATTAGTAGAAAACAAACTAATTCCAGAACTGGAAGCTTGGAAAGATCTATATCCAGAGAAGGTAGTCAGAATAGAGAAAGCGGTAAAAATAAGTAAAACCCTAGTATCGGAATACAAAGGGAAGATAGCAAAATTACGCAGAGAAGAGCACTCAGCGGTGGTAATCCCAATTTCTCAACCCACTGAAAGACATAAGTCTAAAAAAATACAGTCTGTCCCTTCCTCAAAAGATACCCTCTCAGATAAAGAGGCGTTTTGGAAGAATATTCTGAAACACAGAACAAACAGGGGGGATAAGGGCACATACTTGCAAAAAAATGCAGATAGAGTAGCGAGAGCTATGACAAATTCTATCAAAAGTCTGGACGTGAAAATGGCAAAAATATTAATCAAATACAGACATCCTGGGCAAACTTTATGCCTTGATGGTCTCAAAGATATAAAACCAGAAGTTTTGAAAATCCTGATCGGAGACAAAGGCCATGGCGTCTCGCTAAACGGATTAACTAAAGACAAGCTGACACCAGAACTCCTGAAACTTATTAACAAAGCAAAATCCAGAATATTTTTAATGGGCATAGAGTACGGAGATTTAAGCGAAAAAATGCAAAAGTTAGCTAAGGAAACCAAGAGTTACAACATTCAATTCAAGGATGGGGGATTGAGCGGAGGCGGGTTTGGAGCAAATTATTGGGGGGTAAAAGGCCGTACCAAACGGAAAGCCGAACGCGAAATGGCAAAAAAAGAGTTAGCAGGATTAAGTCCTAAACAATTAGAAAAAGCAATAGAAGAGGACAGCGGAGCCTTGAGCTATCTCCCCGGTCTAACAAGCCTAAATGACGCCCAGGCAAAATCATTATCAAAGTACAAAGGCTATCTCTATCTCTCCGGTCTAACAAGCCTAAATGACGCCCAGGCAAAATCATTATCAGAGCACACAGGTGGCGGACTCTATCTCTCCGGTCTAACAAGCCTAAATGACGCCCAGGTAAAATCATTATCAAAGTACAAAGACTATCTCGATCTCTCCGGTCTAACAAGCTTAAGTGACGCCCAGGCAAAATCATTATCAAAGTACAAAGGCGATCTCGATCTCTCCGGTCTAACAAGCTTAAGTGACGCCCAGGCAAAATCATTATCAAAGTACAAAGGCGATCTCGATCTCTCCGGTCTAACAAGCCTAAATGACGCCCAGGCAAAATCATTATCAGAGCACACAGGTGGCGGACTCTATCTCTCCGGTCTAACAAGCATGAGTGAAAAAGCGTACAAAACCCTTCCCGAAAAACGTGGAGGTATTTCTCTGCCGTCAAAAAACGAAATAAAATTTGTCAAAGAGGAGGAGTCACTCACAAGTATTCTAGACAACGGTTACCTCGACCACCTAAATCCAACGCAAAAAGAAAACGCTCAAATAATCGAACGCGTATTCAGGGAATACAATTTGCCAGACAACATAATTGCAGCAGCAATCGTCAACGCAATGGCGGAGTCTTCATTAGATGCAAATGCTAACTCCAAGGATGAAGACAGTGTCGGCCTATTTCAGCTAAATATTAAAGGTGCGGGGCACGGGATGACAATAGAGGAAAGAAAGGACCCAGTGAAAAACGCACGAACAATAATAATTAGGGAAATTCTGACAGAGAGAGGAGTTAGGCTGCTACAAGCGGCAGCTGACGGTGCCTCTATAGCAAAATTGGCAGCCATTTTCTCAAAAGATATAGAAAGACCAGTAGATGTGAAAAAAAGAATGGTTGAAAGAATGAAGATTGCGGCAGAATACTTTAAAGAGGAAATAAGCGCAACAAAAATAAAACAATACGTTGCTGAAATAATGAAAGAGGCCGGAGAAACTATGGAATCTGTTGACCATTTCAGAAAAGGAAATGAATGGGCAAGCAAAGGAGATAATGTTAAAGCAGCGGAATCGTATCGAAAGGCAATTACAGAAGAGCCAGGAAACCCTTTGTATTCTTTGCGTCTCGCAAACACGCTTGCTAGCCAAGGAAAGAACGACGATGCGGCAAAAGAATATTGGGAGGCCGTGGGAAAAGCTGACTTAAAAAATGAACAGCACAGACCCATTCTAGCAGAAAGCTATCTCCGACTTGGAAATATAAGCGCCGGCAAAGGAAAGGAAAGAGAAGCATTTGGGCTTTATGCGTCAGTGTTAACCTATGCAAAAGAAGATAGTCCTATTTACGAAGAAGCAGCTTCGAGACAGAAAATACTCGCCGAAAACTTCGATAATTGGGAGGGACAACTCAAAATAGAGAATGAATCTTGAAGGTTCTGGAAGTTACCCAAGTTTAGAAGATAGAAAGCACCTACCTCTAAACCCCCTTATCACAAATAAGCACGCCATTCAGGTGATCCACTTCATGCTGCACAACACGAGCATTCAAACCTTTCAATTCCAAAACCATTTCACTCAAATCCTCCACGCGCTTTCCTCCGCGTCCCTTAATTAAAGACGAGCCATCTCGAAATTTAACAACAATATCAGAAGCTCTCGCTACATTTACGTACGATCCAGGTAAACTTAAACAACCTTCCTCCCCCACTTCAGAACCAAAAGGAAGTTCTTTTGCGTCAACCATCTCAGTCGTCACAGAATTTAAATCATGATCACTCGCAGACATCTCCAAGATCTCAGGATTAACCATAATAAACAAAACTTCTTTGTCGCTATCAGCCCCAATCCTGACCAAGATTGTGCGTAGGTTCTCTCCCACCTGCGGCGCCGCCAAACCAAGCCCTTTCTCAGCTGCGATCGATTTCTTCATTGCCTTCAATAAATCACTCAGCTTCATGCTCAGCTCGGGAGTCAAAGCTCGTAGATCACTGACCTCTTCTGAGCGTTGACGCAGTATTGGATTATCTGTGCCTGTTTGTACTTTTAGTTTTGCCATGGCTATATTATATGAACTTATCCAAACAAATCGTTGTGACTCCCCACTCTCAGCAAGTAAAGAACCAAAATCCCCTCAAGCTTCTTATACACCAACAACAAATCAGGTTCAATATGACATTCCCAAACATTACCACCAATACCATGTAGTTTGTGGTTTTGACACACATACGGCAAAGGTCTGTTACTTTTAAGTTCTCCCAAAATTTCCTCTAGCTTACTCATATTAAAACGACCTGACCTCACAAGACGTCGCAAGTCTCTCTTGTATTTCTTTGAGCGAACTACTTTGTACATCCTACAAATCTTTTAAAATATCATCATGCATCTCTCTAACCGAATCATACATTTTTACCTTCCCCGCCTTGATCTTCTTTTCCATGTCAGCGATATCCTCCTCCAGCTCCCGCTCCTCCTTAACAGTGAACCCATTCACAGTTCTGATCTCGAACGGGATGCTTTCCGTGACAATAACCTGACGCAGAAAAAGTTTGATCGCACCGCTCATATCCAATCCCAATTTCCTCAGAATTTCGGACGCATCTTTCTTGAGTTTAGCATCAGTCCTGACATTTATAGTAGGCATATTTCCCTTTGTTAATGAATTACCATCCACACCTACTGTATCATATTGTGCGCACATTGTGAATACGTGTTATTTAACTAAAAAACGACACCCTTTACTCTACCATCTCACCCTCAAATAAACCTCAAATTTTCCTCAAATCTTATATACGTCATGATTGCCGACACAGAGTAGCACAACTTTCTCCTTCGACAAATACCGAAAAACAACGCGGTACTCATAATTAACAGAGAAGCTCCAACGGCCCTTTAATGCCCCGCTTAATTTATGAGTCTTCAAAAATGGATGTCTCGGTTTTTTACTAAAAAGCTCTATTTTCTCGCGAACTTCCTCTCTTAAATTCTTTGGAAGCTTCCGATACTTTTTGATAAACCTCGGTAAGTAGATGATTTCCAGTGGCATTGTTAGATTTTTTTAGCTAATTCATCCAAGTCTCCCTTTAGAAACTTGCCTTCCTCCATCTCCCTTTCTGCGGCTAAAACATCCTCTATCGCCTGCTGCTCTGCGAAATACTCAATAGCCTTCCGCGCCAAATCAGCTTTGTTTACAGCGACTCCGTTCTCAACTAATTCCACAATTTTTTTCTCCAGCTCTGGTGTAAGTGGTACTGATAACATACTCATGGTGATATGATAATATAATATGATAACTTAATATTATCACATTAACCTACTAAACTCAATAACAACAAAAGGCTCCCCAACTCTATCATTCAAACCTCAAATAAATCTCAAATTTTCTTCAAATCTCACGACCGGGATCTCTCGTTTAACTATCCTTTCTTTAGCTCTGCCTCCACGAACCCGATCAAATCCCCATCCAAAACCGCCTCCGGATTCTTCTCCTCGTAATCAGTTCTGTGATCCTTCACCATTTTATACGGATGCAAAACATACGACCGAATCTGATTTCCCCAGCTCATCTCTGTCTTCCCACCGCGCAGCTCCGACAACTCCGAAGCCTTCTCCTTCTCCATCAAATCCAACAGCCGCGCCTTCAAAACCTTCATGGCGTGTTCCTTGTTCTGGTGTTGGCTGCGCTCGTTTTGACACGATACAACGATGCCAGTCGGTTCATGCGTGATCCGAACAGCCGAATCAGTTGTATTTACACTCTGTCCGCCACACCCACTTGCCCGAAAAACATCTACTCGTAAATCATTTTCATCAATTTCCAGCTCGTCCTCCGAAGCATCCCCCAAAGATGGCATGATCTCAACCAAAGCAAACGAAGTCTCACGAGTGTTCCCAGAATTAAAAGGCGATAATCGCACCAAACGATGCACGCCGCTTTCTCCCTTCAGGTATCCGTATGAATAATCCCCCTCGATCATAATAGTTATACTTTTTATACCAGCCTCATCTCCTCGTGACTCATCCAAAATCGTTGCCTTCCATTCGTTTTCACCATGCTGATCAGCCTTCTCCGTATATCGCAAATACATTCTAGAAAGCATCTCTGCAAAATCTTGCGCATCTGTTCCTCCAGTTCCAGCATGTATAGACAAGACTGCTCCAGCCTGATCATACTTTCCACCGAGAAAAGTCTCTACTTCCAATCGTCCCCATTTCTTCTCGAGTTCATCCACCATCTCCTTGAAGTCATTCGCAGCATCTTCATCACGTTCTGGCGAGATCTCCGGCAAAAGCCCTAGAAGCTCATCAGCTTCAGCCGCAATTCCTTCCCATTTTTCGATCTTCGCCTGTAGCCCGCTTGCACGCTTGCTGACTGTTTGCGCTTTTTCAGCATTATCCCAAAACCCTTCACTCGCCATTTCAGCGTTCAATTTTTCGATCTCGGCTTTGCGCGCAGGCAAATCCTGAGATTCCACCGCTTTGTCGATATATTTCTTAATATCTTCTAATTTTGTTTTGTATTCATGCATTTTAATGCGGATTAAAAATTATCATCTGTAGGCCTACCCCTCTTGTCCCAACGACGATAGCCGAGATAAAGAGCTCCGCCAGCAAGGATGAAAATGATAATTCCAATGATGGATGCACCCATGTTGATTGATTAGATGATTCTCAGCGCCGAACAGGTCAGCTCGCCTAGTAATCTAACAAATTTCTGATATATTGGGAAGGAAATTCGCCTGAAATTTCCCGAGCTCGGCTACCCCTTATACTTGAGTCCGAACTTAACTGTTCCCACCATGTCCACCGCACGCAAAATATTATCAAACACAATCTGGCAGGTAATCGGCCGCTTCTCGATGGCACTCCTCGCGGTCATCACTGTCAAAATCGTAACAAACTACCTCTCAGTAGAGGGATATGGCGAATACGCACTTGTATACGAATTCCTCGCATTTTTCTCCATAGCGGCTGACATGGGCCTCTTCACAATCGCCGTAAGAGAAATGTCCAAAGACGAAGACAATATCCCAAAAATTCTCGGCAACGTCCTTACTCTCAGGACTATCTTGATAGCGATCATGATGATCGCCGCCGTCATTACAGCTTTTCTGATTCCAAGGTACGCAGACACACGAATACCTCTTGGGGTTGCAATCGCAACTCTTTCGGTTTTCTTCACGATCCTGAACGGTACAGTGACCTCTGTCCTACAGACGAAACTCAAGATGCATATATCATCACTCGCTCAAATCTCGAGCAAAGTGATCCAGGTCGTATACATGCTTTATATAGTACTAGTTGCCTTCCCAAAAACCGGCGGCGCAGACCCAATCCAAGGCTTCTACCACCTCCTCATTGCAGGAGTAGTCGGAAACCTCGTGATGGTATTTATCACCCAACACTTCGTCCGCAAAATCACTCCAATTAAATATCAACTCGACCCAAAAATCTGCAAGGACGTATTTCTCAGAGCACTTCCGTACGGCATCGCACTTATCCTAAATACAGTTTACTTCCGCATCGATTCGATACTGATCTCTCTCATCCGTGGCCAAGCCGAAGTCGGAATATACGCTGTCGCAATGCGTGTGCTAGAAGCATTCGCAATCATCCCTCTCTACTTCATGAATTCCGTCCTGCCAGTTCTCACAAGAACGCTGAAGGAACAATCAGACAAATACAAACTCATAATCAAATACAGCTTCGATTTCCTCGCAGCCCTGGCTATGCCACTCCTTGTTGGAGCATACGTACTCGCATACCCAATTGTTTTCATCGTATCTAGTCCAGAATTCCTGACCCGGCTCAACGAAGGATTCTACGGCTCAGATACAGCCTTGAAAATTTTGATGTTCGCACTTGTTTTCCAGTTCCTCAACACTCTCTTTGCGTTCATCCTTCTAGCGGTGAACAAGCAGTCGAAAATTCTATATATCAACGCAGCCTGCGTGCTTTTCAACATCATAGGAAATCTCCTCGTGATCCCTCATTATGGTTTCCGTGGAGCTGCAGTCACATCGGTCCTCTCTGAATTACTCATCCTTATTCTCACAGCGGCTACCGCCTACCACTACCTCAAATATCGAATCAACTTCATCACAACTTTCAAAATCATTGTCTCTGCCCTGCTCATGGGTGTCGCCGTCCACTATCTCCAACCTGTCAGCTACGCCCTCTTTCAAAACGCTGGAGTTCTACTCCTCGTACCGGTCGGGGCCTTGATATACGGAGCGTTACTCCTGGCGACAAAAGCAGTCGATCGGGATATGATCAAGATGTTGCTGAGGAAATAATCTCCCCCCGCCATGACCCCTCAAACAAAAAACTGCAAAAACTGCCAAAAGCCTTTCGGTATTGAAGAGGACGACATAAAGTTTTACGAAAAAATGAAAGTTCCACCCCCAACTCACTGTTGGAACTGCAGGCAGCAACGAAGACTCGCAGTTCGAAACGACATAGCCCTATACCAGAGAAAATGCGACGCAACAGACGAAAATATAATTTCAATGTACTCCCCAGATTCAGAATACACAGTATACGAACAAGAATATTGGTGGTCAGACAACTGGAACGCAACAGACTACGCAAAAGACTATGATTCAACTAAGTCATTCTTCGAACAATTCGACGCACTCAAAAAAGAAGTCCCACGCAACTCATTAATCTCAATCGCAGGAGAAAATAGCCATTTCGCAAATTACGCATTGAGAAACAAGAACTGCTACCTCATTCACACAGCAGATCACAATGAAGACAGTTTCTACTTGAGACCAGCCGACAGAAACTTCAACTGCTGCGACTGTGCATACACATACGACTCAACCCAATGCTACGAATGTACGGATTGTCACGGCTGCACTAGATGTAAATATAGTCAAAAAGTCCAAAATGCATCAGAGCTTCTCTTTTGCTACAACACGAAATCCTGCCACGACTGCATTTTCTGCGCAAATATCAGCAACAAGCAATACTGGATTTTCAACAAACAACACACGGAAGAGCAATACGAAAAATTCAAAGCCGAACTCAATCTTGACACGAACAAAGGCATCCAAGAAGCCACAAAAAAATACCGAGACTTCCTCAAAGATCAACCAAGAAAACACCTCGAAACCATAAAATGCGAAGAATCAATCGGCGACTACCTCAAGAACTGCAAAAACGCAAAATACTGTTTCGATTGCTACGACCTCCACGACGTGAAATACGGCTGCAATATTTTCAAAGTAAAAGATTCATACGACTGGAACTTCATCGGCAACGGCGAACTCTGTTACGAAATGTCGAGCTCCGCTCATGAACTTTTCAACTGCAGATTCTCTTCAAACTGCTGGGACGGAAACAAAGACATTACATACTGTGACTTCTGTCTTGGATGCGAAAACTGCTTCGGATGTGTCGGGATGAGAAAAGCAAAATACTGCATCTTTAACAAAAAATACGAACAAGAAGAATACGAAAAACTCGTCCCACAAATTATCGAACACATGGAAACCACAGGAGAATGGGGCGAATTCCCACCTGTATCGATCTCCCCTTTTGCATATAATGAAACGGTCGCACAAGAGTACTTCCCTCTAACAAAAGAACAAGCCTTAGAAAAAAGATACAAGTGGAAAGACAAGGACGAAAAAGATTACCAGGCACAATCAAAAGAAACTCCAGACGCGATCAAAGACGTACCAGAAAACTTCACGGACGAACTTTTAGCCTGCGAAGCATGTGGCAAAAATTTTAAGCTTGTAGAACAAGAACTCAAATACTACAAAGAATTTAAAATCCCAGTCCCTCACGAATGTTTCAATTGCAGACACGCAGCGAGAGAGGCCCTCAGGAACAAACGAATCATATACAAACAAGCCTGCGACAAATGCAAAACACCAGTCCAGACTTCATACACGCCAGAATCAGAGGCCCCAGTGTATTGCGAAAAGTGCTACCTCAAAACCCTGGACTAAACCACTCCTCCCTTTAAGGAGAGAGGAAAAGATTGAGCAATGTTTTTGTTAAATTTTCACTCCTCATGAGGAGTGAAAACTGAGTAGCTGAACATGTTCAGCTGCGAAGCTCTTTAACAACATTGCGAAAGGTTTTCCCTCTTTCCTTATAATTATCAAACTGATCAAAACTAGCTGCAGCAGGAGACATAACGACAACTCCGCCTTTTCGAGCCAACTTTGCCGCCGCTTCTACAGCATGTTCCAAATTATCAACAACGACAACTTTTGTAGGAGTAGCCTCAGCACCGCCTTTTATAGCATCACCCAATTTTCCTCGAGCTTCTTCTAGAGCTTCACGCATCATCTCAGCAGTTTCTCCCATCAAAACCACAGCCTCCAATGCCCCCCGAGTCAAAATCTTCTGAGCCCATTCATTATATTTCAATCCCTTGTCAGATCCACCAGCAATTAAAACTGTAGGATTATCAAAGGAGTCCACAGCCGCCATACTTGTGAAAGGATTCGTAGAAAACGAATCGTTATAGTAAGAAACCCCATCACGTCGAGCAACATACTCAAGTCTGTGAGGGAGTCCTTTGAACTTTTTAATGATCTTTTTCATAAGCCCAAATGGAACACCAAACTCATATCCGACAGCAATCGCAGGGCAAACATTTTCTAGATTGTGAGATCCAATCAAAGAAACATCCGCAACTCTCATTATGCGTTTTTTCTTTCCATCAACGACCATGTTTATCCAACCTTCATCTACAAAAACACCTTCCTTTAGCTTCCCGAATTCACGAGGACTCACATAAGCAAGCCTGCCCTGAACCAACGGCTTATAATATTTCACATAATCATAATCCGAATTTAAAATCGCCAAGTCGTTTTTGTCTTGATGAGTCAAAATCAATTCTTTCGCTCGCATATATTCTCCAACATCAGGATAATAATCCAAATGATCCTCAGTAGTATTCAACAAAACTGCAATTGCAGGACTTTTATTTAAATCTCCCAACTGAAAGCATGACAATTCCAAAACAACAACATCCGAACCTCTTAATTTATCAAGAAATTCAATAGGTGGATTCCCAATATTGCCACCCAGATAAACGAATCGTTGAGATCCCTTCCCTCCACGACCAAACCTAAATTTCTTCTTCCCAAACTCAGCTTTCAAAATCTCATAAATCAAAGTAGAGGTAGTCCCCTTCCCTTTCGTGCCAGTAACACCAACTACTTTGCAAGGACAATGATCAAGGAAGAATTGAGTCGGCGAAGACACTTTGACACCAGAAACACGAGCCGATGTAATATGAGGATTATGATGAGGAACACCCGGACTTCGGAGAACAACATCGAACTCTTCCAATCCATCCAAGTAATGCTCTCCAAGTTGAACAGAAACACCATCTGGCATCTCTTCTTTTAGCCGAACTCTCTGATCACAAACAGTCAGGTGCGCGTATTTATGCTTTACCAAATACTTGAGCATCTCCCTTCCCTCCACACCATAACCAATCACTGCAATTTTACTTTTCTGATCCATGCGGACATTATAAACCAACCTTCACAAAAACGCCAAAATTTGATATAATTATATAAAGTACGGTAATAAATTAGATGAATAACAGGACAAAATGGATAAATTATCAGAGTGGATTACGCAGACTATTGAGCAAGGAGACGATCGCCCAATAGAAACATCAAACCTTAAGAAGGGCGCACAATCCAACAAGAACGGCCAGAACAAGGCCAATCAAAACAAACCCAAAGGAAATAAACCTCAGGGGAAAAAATCGCGTTCACAACAGCGTTCGCAACAAAAACCGCGATCTCATTCGCAACAGCATTCGCAACAAAACTCGCAACAAAAACACAATCCTCAGAGGAACAAACCTCAGAGTAATCGCGCAAAGCAAGGCGTTAACAAGCCGGTCAAAAAGCTGAGCAACAAACCGTTGCTAGCAGGCCACAAAGGCCTTCGCGTTGTGCCAATTGGTGGATTGAATGAAGTGGGGAAAAACTGCATGGCATTCGAATACAATCGAACCGGACAGCCACAAGACAAAGAAATGATTATTGTAGACATGGGATTCCAATTTCCAGAGGAAGATATGCTGGGAGTTGATTATGTAATCCCGGATTCAACTTATCTAGAGGAGAACAAAAAGAAGATAAAAGCAGTGCTAATCACTCACGGACATCTCGATCACACAGGAGGAATACCGTACATCCTTCCAAAGATTGATTTTCCGCCAGTGTACGCAACAAAACTAACAAAAGGATTAATCGACGAGAGACTTAAAGAATTTAAACTCACAAAACAGGCCAAGATAAACACGATCGATCCTCAGAAATCTCTGAAATTTGGATCATTCAAAATCGAATTCTTTAGAGTTAATCACTCGATCCCAGATGCAGTTGGAATAATTATAACTACGCCAGAAGGAAAGGTGGTTCACACAGGTGACTTCAAATTTGATGACTCACCAGCAGGCGGACAACCAAAAGCAGAACTACATAAATTAAGAGCCCTTGGTTCACAAAACGTTTTAGCATTATTTTCAGATTCAACGAACGCTCTGAAGCCAGGACACACAATGTCAGAATCAGAAGTTGGTAGAAACTTAGAAGACTTAATAAAGCAGTCAGAAGGACGAATAATTATAGCATCCTTCTCATCTTTAATAGGTCGAATCCAACAAGTATTTGATTATGCAGAAAGAGCAAATCGAAAAATATACGTCTCAGGACGAAGCATGGAAAACAATATCAAAATTGCCTTAAAACTAGGTTTCTTGAAAGTGAAGACCAGTCAAATGGCAAACGTAAAGAAATTGAAAGAAGCAAAAGACGACAAAGCCATAATCCTAACAACAGGATCACAAGGCGAAGCAGTCTCAGCTTTGACAAGGATATCTCTCAACGATCACCCTCACGTGAAAATCAAAAAAGGAGACACGGTCATCGTGTCAGCGAGTCCAATCATAGGAAATGAAAGGTCAATATTCACAGTAGTGAACAACCTTTGTTTGCTTGGGGCGAAAGTGATACACAGCCAGATTATGGATATTCATACCTCAGGACACGGATATCAGGACGAATTAATTCAAATGATCGAAATGGTTCGCCCAAAATATTTCATTCCAGTTCATGGTGAATATTTCATGAGGCAATCACACAAAGAACTCGCAACAAAACACGGAGTTCCAGAAGAAAGATGCATAATGTTGAGAAACGGAGATGTTGTAGAAGCCTATGGAGGACAGATGAAAAAATCAAAAGAAACAGTCCCAGCAAATTACATTCTCATAGATGGTCTCGGCGAAGGAACGATCGGTTCTCAAGTAATAGTTGATAGGCAAAAAATGTCTCTTAATGGAATATTGGCGATCACCATAGAAGTACATAAAAAATCACGAAAACTCAAAGACACACCAAACGTAATTTCGCGAGGATTTATGTACATGCACGAATACGAACAGATCACCCAAGAACTTGGCGAACTCGTCGCAAAGTCATACAGAGAGTTTATAAAAAAACGTCCAAACGCTTCTCGCAAAGACGTAAAACACTATGTAAGAGGAGTTGCGGAACGCTACACTCGGCAGAAACTGGAAAGAAAACCTCTGATACTACCGTTGATTTTCGAGGTTTAAAAAGGTTTTAAAGTCAGTGGTGGGCAGGGAGGGATTCGAACCCCCGAAGGCGGAGCCAACAGGTTTACAGCCTGCTCCATTTGACCGCTTTGGTACCTGCCCATGTTTTTCGAGAACAAGCGACTTTCAAAATCGCTCGAGTATTCTTGCACAACAAAACCTTACAGACAAGCAGAAAATGAAGTACAATTCACGAAAAGGCCTTTTTAAAGCCAACACTTAACCCTCACAACATGGAAGACCCAACCCCAACCCCCGAAAACCAAACTCCCCCACCGACTCAGGAAACACCTCCAGTTACCCCAACTCCAGGAGGAAAAAAACTTCCCCTAAACCTCTCAAAAGGTCAGCTCGTCATTGGAATAGCAGGAATCCTTGTAGTGATAGGCGCATTCCTCCCTTGGGCGAAAATCATGGGAATGTTCTCAGTAGCAGGAACCGATGGAGACGGGATGTTCACTTTGATAGCAGGCGCACTTGCAATTGCAGCAATTTTTGTCAAAAAAATCCCAATCTGGGTAACCCTCCTTCTTGGAGTAATAGTCCTAGGAGTAATGGGATATGATGGATATAAAATGTATGATAGCTCTGGAAGCATGGGAGATCCTGCAATGGGAATGGGGGAAAGCCCATTTGGAGAAATGGATCTAGTCAGCATTGGAATTGGCGCATACATGACGGTTCTCGGAGGAATCGGAATTGTAGTAGGTGCAATTATGGAGATGAAGAAGAAGTAGTGAAATTTCAACCAAGCTATAACCATCCTGAGACTTCCGCGGACTCTCGGCAAGCGGGATACGATCACAACTACAGTCATGTCACGATGCAATCACAGAAGCAACAAACGACCATGCACTAGCCACTCATACATATATTAGTTGACCAGGAGGCGGTTTTGTAATATAATCCACCCCTTTTTTCAGTAAAGTAAAAAGAACATGACTACATCCTCGACAGAAACAGGATTTGCAGAAATTATAGAGCCAATTCAACAATTAGTTGAACCTTCTTGCTCACCACAAGAATTAGTGGCCATACAGGAGGAAATAAGAGAAACAAGAGGAGAATCTTCGGAAGCGTTACAAGATTGCCAGCCACAAAGAACATACAAAGAAATAATGCAAGATATAGAGGAGGGGAAGATAAGCTTCATCTCTTTGGAAGCGGTAAAAGTTTTCCTAAAGAAAGCATACAAACTCCAAGGACACAAAGAACCAGACCCCCTTAGATTGATACCAGGTGGTTGGTTAAAAGCATTAATAGAAGAATCATTCGCAAGAACTCCATGGGTCAACATGCAGGGCCTGATGATGGATCTCGACGGGGAAGAAAGATTGATATCATATAGTGCGTTCAGAAAAACAGATCGTTTAGACGAGTTCAGACGTTACCATGAGGAGGCAAGGAAAGCCTATTTAAACACCTTCGACAGAGTTTGTGAATTTGCGGCACACCCCTCATTCAAAATGTATGGAGGATGGGATGTCATTAGAGACTGGTGGGAAGAAGTTATAGAAAGAGCCTTTAGGCAAACCCCGTTCACAAATCTAAAAGAGTTAAGGCTAACTCACAAAGGAGCGACAATAGGAAACCCATATGAAGGGGCTATAAAAAAAGGCAAAAAATCGGAAAAACTAAGAGCTCTGAAGGCAGTTTACGATAGAGTCCTTCAGGATTATTTAGAAGAAAGCTACGAACATGCCAGGGCATACATTCTGCACCAGAGATTCCTTGGACCCGAAGATGGATGGAACAATGTGCCTGCAAAATGGCATAAACAATTTTGCGCAGAAGCCTTCACGGAAAACCCATTTCAAAGTCCAGGAAACACTAAACTCAAAGGTAGAAGTCTGCCCATAGATTACTACTCAAGGAGAGAAGAGCACGCCAAACTAAAAGAAATGTATGATGAAGTATTTGAAGAATATCTGTCAAACATAGACAGGGTAATGGACTTTTTAGAATCAAATGAAAAAGTCTGGAGGAAAGTCCCGAGAAGATTTCACAAAGTAGTTGTAGTGAACGCAGTGATGACGGCAGAAAAAGAAAACCCATCAAGAAAACGATTGGTATTCAAGAGAAAAGGGAGGGAAAGACCTTTAGAAGGTCTTTACCAGATGTACCTCAATGATGAAGAGCTAGATGTCTTTGAATCGTACTATGAAGAGGGTTTAAGATACAGAAGACAACTTCAACAAGAAAAGCAAGAACCTCAAGAAGAAAAACCAAAGCTTGAAAAACGATCAATAAGAGAGTCACGCAAAATAGACGATGTCTTACCATATGACGAGCTATTAGATCTAATAGAGCTTGCCAAAGAAGGAGACCTGGAAGCACGAAAAAAGGTAATAATGTCAATTACGCGATTTATAAGAATGATAGCAAGCAGGTTTGCGAAACAAAACCAGGCAATAATAGGAGATCTAATACAAGATGGAATATTGGTGGCGGATAAGTGTATTGATTCATTCGAGCCAAGCGGATCAGCTAATTTTATAACATACTTAGGCGCAGCACTGAAAAACGATTTCCTATCGAGAGTCCTAGTGTATCAAAAAGGATTGCCAGAAGCGGAGGCACGCCAATCAGTAAACATGTATTTCAAATTTAAAAAAGCAATACCAGGCATAGATCCAGGAAAAGCTGACCCAGAAGAAATAGCAGAAGCTACAGGAAAAGACATAAGATCAGTAATAACAGCACAAAGAAGAATCAGAGGAAGTCACTTATCACTCAGCATGCCAATTGGAGATGAAGAAGACTTAACATTAATGGACACGCTAACAGACGAGTGCATGGGGTCACAAGAAGACCCAGTTATAAAAGAAAGCGGAATGGAGCTTCTGGAACGAGTAATGGGGCATTTGGGAATTAGAGAACAGATAATAGTAAAACAATATTTCGGCATAGAAAATGGGGCCAGATTTTCACCATATCAAATTAGAAGAGAGATGAAAGACCCATCACTCATAGATAGAATGAAAGAGGCTGTCTCTCAATTTCAACAAGAATTAATTGAATTTTGTAGAGAGAACCCTATGAGTCTTCCAGCCGGGAAAATCTCACAATTAATGGGAATAGCAACAAGCTCAACAGACGTAGAGGAAACTTTAAACGGAGACAATGCCCTGGGAATTCTGTTAACAGGAACTTTGGACAGCAATATGAAACAAATTTGTATAACAGTAATAGACTCTTTGAGCAAAGTAGACCAATTGATAGTGACGGAAATATTCAATATCCCAAGAAGTAGAAAGCAAACACTAGAAAGTATTGGAGATTTTTTTGGGCTCAGTAGAGAGAGAATAAGACAGATAATGAAAAAAAACATAATGCCAAAACTTAAAAGAAAACTAAAAATAGAATATGGAGTAGGCTTTGACTCAATTATTTCAACATCAGATGAAAGACCAGTTGGTGTACGGGAGACTCTTCTTTAGAAAAAAACCTACCTATAATTCCCAAACTCAAGAGGCACAGTCAGAGTCTCATCCGCTCGCACCAAAGACATAATAGCTTGCAGTTCATCAATCGATGAAGAATTCACCCTAATGATTTCACCTTGAATAATAGGTTTCGTTTTCGGAAAATTCTCTTTAATCATTTTTGAAATTTTCTTTGCAGTATCCTGATCCAAAGCCTTAATCAAATGCATTTCCTGTCTCACCCTCAGCCCTCCAATCTCTTCAATTTTCTGTCTGTCCAAAATCCTAGGAGACACTCCCCTACCAACCATCTTTTTCACCAAAACCCCATAAACAGCCTCAATATGAATCTCCCCCTGCGCGGTAACTTTAATTAAATCATCTCCAAGCTCAATCTCAATCCCTGCATCCTTTAAATCATATCTGTTAAGAGCTTCCTTTTTTGTTTGATCAACAGAATTAATAACCTCTTGAAGATCAAACTGAATCGAGATGTCCATTGAATGTTCCTTTGCCATTTTAAAAAAGTTAATAATGCCAGGAAATTATAGCATGATGAAACAATTTTAATTTACTTAAAATTAACTATCCTCTCAAAGCTATCTACATCAAGTGCGGCCCCACCAACAAGGGCTCCGTCAACATGCTCCTCGGCCATAAGCTCATCAACATTATCAGGTTTCACGCTGCCTCCGTACAAAATTCGCAAACTATCAGCAATCTCCTGGTCAAGAATTTCAGCAACTAGTCCTCGAATATATTTGCACATAGTATTGGCATCCTCGGAAGAAGCAGTTTCCCCGGTACCTATAGCCCAAACAGGCTCATAAGCTACAACTACATTTTTCATCTCTTCAGGTGTAACTCCTTCCAATCCAGCCTTAACCTGTTCTCCAACAACCTTCTCAGCTTCTCCAGCCTTACGCTGCTCCGACACTTCCCCAACACACAAAATTGGACTCAAAGCCGCATCCAAAGCTGCTCTAACTTTGGCATTTACAGTTTTATCGGTTTCTCCAGCAGCTCTCCGCTCGGAATGTCCAGCAAGAACATGCGAGCATCCCACAGCCTTAAGCATAGACCCGGAAATCTCTCCTGTATACGCACCTGCTTTCTCCCAATGCAAATCCTGTCCTCCAACCTGAATCCCTGTGATATCAACACGATCATAAACTTCGGAGATAAAAGGAGAAGGCGGAAAAAGAATAACCTCTCGATCCTCAACATTCGCAGCAGAAAATTGAGCTAAGCCATCCGATAAATCTATAACCCCGCCCATATCCGGCGGATGCATTTTCCAGTTTCCTGCGATAATAGGCGTCCGCTCTGGTGAAGATTCTGACATAAAATTTTGGTTAAAAATACAAGATAAAATAATAACTCATATTTTTTATATTGCAAGATTTTCTGCAAATAGAGTCACCCATCGGATACTCTCACATTCTCGTTCGCTTTGCTCACTGCGAGGTCGAGGCCTCAAATAGTCGCTTCGCTCCTTTTTCGGTACGAACCTTCGGTTTTCATCCGGCTCGACTGCGTCAAGTTTGAAACTCGTCGACCTAAAGGCCGCCGAATTTCAAAATGGAGCCACCCATCGGATTCGAACCGATGACCCATCGCTTACAAGGCGATTGCTCTACCAGCTGAGCTAGGGTGGCTCATAGACTTTCCAAATCTGAAAGCACGGAAATCCTATCGAAAACCCTTTCCCCTGTCAATTTTTTCTTATATTTAGTAATATTACAGGGAAAAATGAACAAGACAATTATACAAAAAGTCACGGAAATATTTCCAGGTACACGGCTCAAAGAACCTCTTAGCAAACACTGCACTTTCAGGGTAGGAGGCCCTGCCGATGCTTTTTTGGAACTCAAAGATCTGTCTCCCGAGACGATCCAGAATTTGAAAGATCTCCTCAAATTGCTCAAAAAAACAGCAACACCAACTCTAATAATAGGAGGAGGCTCAAACATTCTATTTCATGACAAAGGATTCCGAGGAGTAGTGATCAAAATCACAGCAAACAACGTCATTATAAACAAGACAACTCTCACCGCAGAGGCCGGAGCAATCCTCCAGGCCGTAATAGCAAAAGCAAAAAACAAAGGCTTCTACAATCTTTCTCCACTCACAGGCATACCAGGAACACTCGGAGGTGCAATCAGAGGCAACGCAGGCGCAAACGGCCTTGAAATCAAAGACGTACTCAAACAAGCCCTCATCCTCAACCCAAAAACTGGACATACAAAAACCGTCAAACCCAAAGATTTGAAATTCAAATATCGCCACTCATCTCTCAAAAAAACAAACGAAATAGTTCTTCAAGCAACTCTCAAATTATCGAAAGCTGCACGCCACAAAACTATAGCAACCAAACTCAGCCAACGCAGAACCCAGACTCAACCATACGGACTTTCCGCTGGTTCTTTCTTCAAAAATCCAGACTCCAGCCCAGACAAGCCACACCTAAAAGCAGGCTATCTAATAGACCAATGCGGACTCAAGGGAAAGAAGCAAGGACAAGCACAAATTTCCCCAAAACACGCAAACTTTATTCAAAATGCGGGGACTCTAGCGAAGCCAGCAACTCAAAAAGACGTTCTTAAACTCGCCTCTCTCGCAAAGGAAAAAGTTTACAAAAAATTCAAAATCAAACTAGAAGAAGAGGTCCAAATAGTCCCAGAGAGACCCTAGAGCTACCACACGAAACAACCACGAGGTCAACTCAATCCACCCAAAATATTGTTTCTACACCTGTCCTTTGGTATAATTCATAACCGAAATAGCAAAAAATAACCATATTCCTATGAACACCAAAAAAATCATCAAACAGACATTGATTGTCCTTGGTTTGATGACAGGAGCAATCGCTCTTCTAAGCATGGTTCCAGTAGCTTCAGCTGCACTGATAACTCCAGGTGATGTGCCAGGAGAAATTTCAGCTGCGACAGGAGGAGAGGGATCTATCAGAGCTCTAGCTCTAAAAATAGTTAACTACTTCCTAACATTCCTAGGAATAGTTGCAGTAATGATGATTATCTTCGGAGGTGTTACATACGTAACAGCAGCAGGAAAACAAGAGTCTATCGACAACGCGAAAAAGATTATTCTTTACGCATTGGTTGGTATCATCATCATCCTACTCTCATTCGCAATAGTGAACACAATTTTGACTTCAGCGACAGGAGGAGGTGGAACAGTTCAATAGTAAAACCGTACTTGCCTCGTCCTCGAAAGAGGGCGGGGCTTTTTTTATTGCCATCGACATTCATTTCTCATTCGGTTCATGACCGGTTATCGTTTAAGCCTCAAGTATTGACCGGTCCCTAAGCGTCCGGTCACACAGCCCCAGCCCCAACAACCTCAGCTGCTTCCTCAGCTACAACCTGTCCAGAAGAATCTTGCACTATAACTTTATCTTCAAGGACCTCCACAATATTCTTCGCAGGGATTATTCTTGGATCATGATGAACAATGCCCAAAACAGATCGAGCAGTATGGATTTTATTTAAAATTAAAGACTTAGAGTCAATTGCCAAATCAACCACCTTCCCCAGCCTCTCCCCATTTTCAGTCTCAACCCTTTTCCCCATCAATTCGCGACCATCCTCAACAATCTCTTTCACTCTCAAAACATCCTCCATCTCAACAACATCGTCTTTCCGGCGAATCAAAATTCCATTCTTTAAAGAGACGATATCCATAGGAGTTATAATGAGCCCACGAGCACTATCAATCACTATAGCTACCACCTTTCCACTGTCAGGATCTACGATTACATCATGCGCAATATAAACTGGCTGAACGCTCTCAGGCGAGAACACAGGCATGCCTACAATTTTCGAATAAAGTCTTTCCATATAGAAAATATACAAAAAATCTTGGCAAACTGAAATAGAAGTGTAAAATACCTCTGCATCGCACTTCAAGTGCGAGTCTAAATATCGGGGTGTGGCGCAGTTGGCTAGCGCGCGCGCTTTGGGAGCGTGAGGCCGGAGGTTCGAGTCCTCTCACCCCGACCAGATTGAAAAAACGGCGGACTTTCTGTCCGACGGTTTTTCAACGGGTGGAGGACGAGAAACCCAAGGTTCGCGTTTTCAAGTGAACGAGAGAAGTGGACAAGCAAAGCTTGGACATTTCCGAGTGAACGCAGAAAATCCTGTGGAGAGCGTAGCGAGCCACTGTCCTCTCACCCCGACCATTGAAAAATGACTGACATCCGTCAGCCATTTTTTAAATTATGGTACAATGAGCCCAAATAATCTCACACCCTGCAAGTATGAAAATCAAACCAAACTACATTCTCATCCCCATAATAGCCGTAATAGTCGCAGTAGGTGGCAGCTTTCTCACAGGAGCAGGAATGGAATGGTACGAAACTACCCTAATGAAACCACTTCTCACTCCTCCAAAAATAGCATTCCCCATAGCTTGGAATATCATTTTTGTATGTACGACAATTTCAGCTCTAATGATCTTCAACAAAGGAAAGAAAGAAAAGAATTACAAAATTCTCCTCACTCTATTTGCAGCCAATGCAATTTTGAACGTACTTTGGAGTTATCTGTTTTTCTACCTGGGGGACGTCCAATCTGCATTAATAGAAATGATTTTCATAGAAGCTACCATAATAGCCTTGATCTTTTTGATGTGGAAAAATTTCAAATTAGCCGCTACACTTCTACTCCCATATCTATTATGGGTAGGATTTGCAACTTTCTTGACCTACCAAATCCTAAGCTTGAACGCATAAATCTCGGGGTCTTGAGATCTCGGGTTCAAATCTCATCCCCCCCCGACCAGGAGGAAACAACTAAAACATAACCAAAAAAACATGAAAAAAACTATAATCATCTCAGCTCTAGTTGCTTTGATAAGTAGCTCCCTAACTGCATTCGCAGTCATTGATTTAAAGATCTTCTCAGACGTAAAACGGGAAAGTTATTACGAAGTACCAATCTTCCAAATGAACCAACTTGGAGTAATAGAAGGTTTTGAAGATGGAACGTTCGCACCAGATGATCCAATCTCTAGAGGACAAGTTGCAACTATGTTGAACAGATACGATGAAAACAAGATCAAAGCACTAGAAGAAGCAATAGTAAGCCTCACAACAATGGTATGTAGTGGGTTCGACCAAGACACCTCAGCGTACCCTGATTACGAGGAAGCTTTTCAGGATCTTTGTCTGACTCCAACGCTGTAAGTCTGCACTCTCCCCTACCGACCAAAACTTCTCTCAAACCTCCTAGCCAACAACTTCATAACGGTTGGTCTTAACATAGGAATAAAAGTTTTTGACGCCCAGTTTGTACATGATCGAAGGTACGTATCGGGGTCCACAAACCACAACTTCTTTTCTCCCTGGACCCAAACATCTCTCCCACTCTGTTCCATCACATGTCCCACCATCAGATTAGTAGATCTTCGAAGATTCAGAGCCTGATAAGGTCTAACCAAAGGATGAAATCTCCGATCAAAACCCCAAATATCAATAAAATCCATTTTCCCATTTACCTCTTCCTCATGTGAAAGGCTCATTTCAACATACATCAAAATCTCATCCATAATCTCGTCAGGCAAAGCTGCAATCTCAGCATCATTCATCTCGCTCAAAGTTTTCCCGAAAACTTTGAGCATTCTCACATCTCCATCCCCAAGACACATCGAAGGCAGATTTGGCTCAATCCAAGAATGTTCCTTAAAATATTCTCTAACCATCCGGTAAACATTCTCCATAGCAGCATACAACTTCTCAACATCATCATCAGGATTCAAAGGCGTTTTATTCACATAATTACAAGCCGGAAGTTCATCTCCGGCCACATCAACCTTAAATACAGTTCCAATTTTGGTTTCCATGAGCTAGATTACAGGAGCCCAAATTACCACAAACCCATGACCACACGCAAGATACTCCCATCACAGGAAGGCTACGATCTATACGCATCGAAATACGATGACAAGTTGTCATATCTCGACTCTTTCGAAAAAGACGAACTCATAAGACTTCTCCCGGATATCCGGAACAAAAGTATACTCGACATAGGCAGTGGCACAGGCCGAATCATCCAAACTCTAAAACGAAAAACCTCCTCAGCCGGAGCAAATTTCACAGCAGTCGACATATCGACAGAGATGCTCAACATAGCAAAAAAGAAAAACCCAGACATCGACATTGTCCACTCAGACATGACAGATCTCAACCTGGAAGACGACACTTTCGACATTGTCATCGCCGCATTTGTCATTGTCCACATTCACCCAAAAGACCTCACAAAAGCATTCGACGAAGTCGCCCGCGTCCTCAAGCCAGGCGGTACATTTATTCTCACAAATATCAACCAACGCAAAGCACCAAAACTCAGACTCAACCAAAAAGAAGAACTCATAATCGAATCCTACTATCACATTCCAGAGCACATCACAAAAGCCCTCGAAAACTCCTTTTTCAAAATCGAAAAAAATATCTTCGTCAAAGAAGAGAAAATATGGATAAATCAAATCATAAAAGCTATAATATAAACATATTAAATAACAACTTTACTATGAAAAAAACAATCACGCTTTTCCTATCACTCTTGGCAATCCTATCTCTGACAGCTTGTACCGAAAATGAAGAAGGCGGAACTTCAGACTCGACATACACTTCAGAATTAATAAAAGCGAGCGTTTTGGACTATGACAAAGCGGCCAACGTAAAGACAGCGACAAAGGAAGACTATAGAGGTCTACAATCATTCGAAATTACTCCTCAGGACACATACAACTTCATGGCAGTCGATCCAACAGTTAAATTAATAGATGTACGCGAACCAAATGAATACGCAGAATTACACATCGAAGGATCAGTTCTAATCCCGCTCGGCCAACTCTCAGCTGCTACTCTCAAAGAAAACGGTATCACAGAATCTGACTATATCATTCTACACTGCCGCTCAGGCAACAGAAGTGCTCAAGCATACGGACTAATCAATAGATTGGGCTACTACGCAGCAAACAGCATGGCAGGAGGCATAAACCAATGGGTGAATGAAGGCCTTCCCGTCATAACAGACTAGTCACCAACATTTACGAAGATTATTTTGTGTCCCCGTACTTTCCCCAAACACATTGCTGAGTTTCAATATGTTCTTTCCACGGTCCTTCAGGAACTTCTGATTCTTCAACAAACTTCCAATCCACAGGATCCCGTCCATCCAAACCAAGATGCTCAGTCATAACAGGAGAAAGATCAATCCCCGCATTGTTTGAACTCGCAGGATTAGAGAAAGCCCCTCCATTTATCACATAATCAAACAACTCTTCCCCATGCGGCCCTGAATCAACGATCTGCCCATAAGCAACTTTGTCCCCAGCCTGCACCATTATCCATCGATTCTTGATGTAAGAATAAAAGTCGTATCCCTCCGCCAAACTCTCGTCATACCAAGGAATCTGAACAACCTCAGCTTTGTTTTGAGTCTGTCCATCAACATATTCCATATCATTGTAAGGCACAGCTATATACCACTCATTCACAGAATCAGCCACAGGGCTTTCCCATGCAGTCGAGACGTTTGAAATCCATCCATTATCAGGCCCAGCCTCTTCTCCCAACCAGAACATCGTTGCAGTAATGTCATAGTGCCAAGGATAGTTAGACCCCTCCACGATAGGCAGTGCTTCAACCACAGGTGGTTTATTTACCTCGGGTTTTCTATTCCCGAGTTTCCCATTCTTATAAATCTTCAAAAATCTTTTTTTCACTTTTTTAAACTTTTTCTTATATTCATCCTTCGATCTATCCCAATTAAATTTCACTTTCCCCTCAACAAACTCGATTACTTTATATTCCTTCATATCCCACTTAGCAGCAGAAGCAACTCCAACAAAAGCAAAACTACTCAAAATAAACAGTACAGAAATCAAGAAAACACTGAAAAACTTTCTAGTTTTCATAACAAAAGGGTTAAACATATACAGCTAACAATTAATAGCACAGATCAAGAAAAACCTCAAATACCCAAAATCCCTCTTGCTCTCTCCATCATCTCATCGTACTTTCTCTTATTTTCATGTGTATGCCCACCCAAATGAAGAAGTCCATGCACAAACAAAAACAAAACCTCCTCCCCCACCGAACGCCCATCTTCACGCGCATTCTTTTCAGCCACACGAACACAAATATAAATTTCACCCTCGCCAGCTTTCCCCCCATCATAATTAAAACTCAAAACATCCGTCGGCTCATCAACATCCCGCCACTTCTTGTTCAACTTCGCGATAGCAGCCTCGCCCACAAAAACCAATCTTACATCAAACTTCCGCCCGACCTTCTCAGTCCGAACAAACCTATCAAAAGCCTGCCCCAACTTTGCACGTGGAACACGGAACCCCTTAATCTCATTGTATATTTTAAGTTTTTTCATTGCCATAAACCTTCATAAACCTCCCAATCCCCCTCATCCATCTCCCACTCAGAATAGATCGCTACACCAGTAAAAGCTTCCTCACTCGCACGAATATCATTCAAACCAGTTATTACTCCTACCAACGCATTGCCAACATTCTCAACTTCAGGATTGAACCCAATCTTATCATCTTCATACGAAGGAATCCCAATCAAAAATTCAGTCCCCTCAGCCACATCATCCTCCATCAAATCACTTACCCAAATCACCTGCTCTTTCACCAGCCATTTATACAACCATCCCCTATCAATCCCAGTATCATAAACCATATCTACAATCTGATCCGCATACTCAGCCACATTCAAATAATTAACCTCAGTATTATAATTTTCAAACTGAGCAATATTTCCAACCCACCAAACAAAAGAACTTGGAATAAATTCAGCCAAAGCCACTGACAGAATTTTCCTACCACCCTCACCCGACCCTGAGCCCGCCTCAGAACCATAAGAGACCCCAGTCCCAGTATCCAAAATATCCCTAGTCTCCTTCAATAAAAGAATGAAATCTTCATCTTCGTCCCAAACAGGTTCAATATCATAATGGATCCCATCCATCCCAATCATCTTCGTAAAGATTCTACATAGCCCCAAAATATTTCGTCGCACGTTTTCATTAGATAAATCCAACTTGTGTCTCACTTGCCCCATCCAAGCCAAAACCTTCATATCAGCTCGCTGCCTCTTCACCCTCTCCACAAAATTCAAACTTGCTGCATATCGTTCAGTCCCAATTTCCCCATCACTTTCGATAGGCCCAACATGCAAATAAATAGTATTGATATCGTGCTCAGTCAAATTTCTCACCAAATCAGAGATTTCTCGATCAGTTTTCGATTCCTCAGCCCATTCATGAGCTATCCAGATTGCGTTCTTCTCACTGTTATAAAACCTACCAGGTTCATCAGCCTTCAAACCCAAAACAAAAATCCACAACGCCAAAAGCCCAATAAACAGAAAAACAGCAAACGAACTAATCCAAAAATTTCTCAAACGAATTTTTCCCTTAATCAAGCTCATCCTAACGAGTTAATTTTCTAACAATTTCATAAACAACTGTACTAAAAGCCGCCTCAACATTCAACGACTCCTTATCCCCGAACATAGGTACAAAAATCTTTTTATCACATTTACTCAAAATTTCCTCAGATACCCCTTCCACCTCATGTCCAACCACCAAACAGACAGGGCCCTCAACAGAAGCTTCCCAATAATTCTCAGCATCCTCACATAGCTCAACTCCAACAATCTGCACTCCCTCAGCCCTCAGCCGATCAATCACATCAGAGGCCTCTTCCTCGTATTCCCACTCAATCATCTCCTCAGCGCCCAAAGCAGTCTTCGCAATCTCAGGCTTCGGTGGCTGCCCAGTAATTCCACACAAAAAAATCTTCTTCACACCAGCTCCATCGGACGTACGAAAAATAGCCCCAACATTATAGAGGCTTCGGACATTTTCCAGGATCACGTAGATAGGATGTTGTTTTTTCATATCAAACTGCTTCACTTTCAAAACTTTCCAAGCCCAGGAATTCTATAGTGTTTTGTATCATATTTTCAAGCTCTCCTATCGTAATATAATCATCAGGCCTGAAATACAATCGATTATCAACCACTCCATGATTATACGCATAATTAGCAAAACGCGGATACCACCACATTTTCGAAACAGCTGGATCGATATCTCCATAATGACTCTCTTGAGACTTCAAAGCTTCATCGCTACCCAAAGTTTCAACTAATTCAAACTTGTGAAGTGGAGTCACTAGCTGATTTGCCCCTAAAATGACTTTTAAAGCTTGTATACGGGTGATAGGAGCCTCTGGCTTGAAAGGAGTCCCATCTTCATTGGTATAGCCGCTCAAAAGGCCCAGCATAGTAGCAACAGTGATTGGTTCGTAATACAAACTTCCATAAGGGACATCTGGATAAAGAATTATCTCCGGTTCCAATACCAAACCAGAAAAATCAGACTGTCCGGTAAATGCAAAAAAGCAAAACTCTCTGTAGTCATAACAATTGCTAATAAAGTCCTGCCTTCGATCTTTTAAATTAAATTCGCCCACGACCTGATCAATAAATTCCCCCCGCGTCACATAATCATCTCCAGGCTCTTTGATCAATTGCGAGTCCCCAAAAGGAACACTATGACCCAAAAGCAAATACACTTCCCCATTATTACTATCTCCCACCAGACCACGTTCATCATAACGATCAGCATATCTAGCAGAAACAGCCACGTCATCATAACCATCTCCATTAAAATCAAGATCAGCCATTTTTGCTCCAAACCAATCATCAGGATTTACCCCATATATATATGAATTAGTTTCCTCATTTTGAATATCAAAACTTTCCCGCTCATCATAAAACTTATTATGATAAATATAGATTTCCCCAGGTTCAGAACTCGAAAGCGTAGAAATCCCCGGAGCCCCCAACAAAACATCATCTTTCTCATCCCCATCAATATCAGCAAGCAAAACACTCGAACCCAACAAATTCTCACTTCGCTCCCCTCCAAAATAAACATCAGCGGTTTCAGCAGTCACAACAAACAAATCATCATCATTGGCATCCCCCTCTACAAACTCACTTCGCCCATATAAAAGATAAGATTTTCCCCCACCACTTCTATTTAAATACGGAAAAGCAGAAACCAAAAGGTCTTCCTTATGGTGGCTATCAAACTTGCCCAAACTCAAAGAGAATCCAAACCAATCAAAAGGACTCTCCCCAACCAATATATCGTAAGGCCGTTTCTCGTAATGCGAATATTCTTTTGGACCTTTATAAACATAGACTTTCCCAGTCTGTGGCCCACTTGGACCATCCGCAAAATACGCAGATATAAAGACATCATTATAGTGTCCCCCAACTCCATCCCCCACCTCTATATCTCCACCAAATCTTTCATTTTCCTCTCTTCCCACAAAAATAACATTGGCATCTTTTTTCACAAAAAATTTATCGTACCTATAGACGCTGTCGACATCAAATGTCCACCCATAGTAACCATATACGTTACCAGTTTTCTCCCCACCTATCGACATAGAAAAAGGAGCTCCTACTAGTATGTCATCTATGTCGTCATGATTGATATCCCCCACTTCAACACTCAATCCAAATCCATCTCCATCAGTCTCTCCTATAAACTCTAAATCAGCTTTTTCCGAAGATAAAGTTATCCCTTTATCCTCAAATTTAGACTGCCCAAAAAACACAAAAACCTTTCCGGGCCGACCATCCTCAGCCAAAGCATTATAGGCCCCAATAACCAAATCATCATATCCATCATTATTAAAGTCCCCACTATCGACATCAATTCCCAACTGGTCACCATCATGTCTACCGTAGACAACAAGGTCAGGATAATCCTCCTCCGCATCATATGATCTTTTCTCCAGGTTGGAAGTCCCAAAATAAACAGAAACCTTTCCATTCCAGCTCACACCCTTCGAAGAATAAAAAGGGGACCCAACGACAAGGTCGTCATACCCATCGCCATTAATGTCACCTCCAGCCAAGCTCGCTCCAAACTGTTCTCCAGCACTTTTCCCAACAAAAGTAATCTCATGCTCTTCAGTTTCAACAAATGAGGTATAAAGCATCTTATATGCAAACACAGCCTGTAAAGACGAAGAAAGAACTGTTAACAGAAGGAAAACAGAAAAAATTCGGAGCAGACGATAATGTTTGATATTATTTTTCATAGAATAAGGTAAAAACATTATACTACGTCTCTAATAAAAGAAAACTAGACTTAGAAAAAAAAATTTAGTAGAATAACTATCGTCAGGTGACGAGACATGTCAATACACTGTCTACCGACAAGAAATAGACAAACACACGACACATATGGACGATTTCACATTAAAGTACAACGTAGACAGAAAAGCAGCCAGTAAACTGCTTAAAGTTTCAGTTAGAACAGTAGATAGGTATATAAAGAAGAAGGTTTTAACGGCTCAGAACGTCGGAGGGCGTGTTTGGTTAAATAAGGATGAAGTTGGAGGGCTTTCTAGTCAAAAAAATCGCACACCTATCGACATAAGTCTAGACACGTCAACCCTAGAACAGTCTATCGACATAATAGACGACACTCCAGCTCAAGACGAACCAAACTTGTCTACATCACAAACACGAAAAATCGTCAAAAGCGCTTCACAAAGCCATTTGTACAAAGATCTTTACGATAAAACACAAGAAGAGCTACACGAAAAACAAGAACGCCTAGAAATCGCCAATTATAGAGTAGGTCAACTCGAAGCACAGATAAAAAACTCAATACCTCTCCTAGAATATCATCGAGAACAGTCAGAAAAGCGCTTAGAAAAGGCGAAATTCATAGAAAAGATATCCAATGCAGAAAAAAGCATAAAAGCTCTCCTACAAAAGGTAAGATTCGAAGAATACAACAAAAAAGTTCTACTCACAGTCCTTTTGATACTTCTAGCTCTACAACCACTTTGGTTACTTCTACTCGCCGACTAACCCAAGCAAAAGATGATAGCTCTATTTGACTCAGGAATAGGAGGTCTCACAGTCTTGAAGCCAGTTCTCAAAGAACTGCCTCAATATGATTACCTGTACCTGGGAGATAGCGCACGAAGCCCGTACGGAAGTCGTAGCGAAGAGTCGATCAAACAATTTTCAGAAGAAGCAGTCGAATATTTATTCAATAGGGGAGTGAAGCTGATAATTTTTGCATGCAACACAGCATCGAGCGTCGCCCTCAGACACGTTCAACAAAAATACCTCAAAGGAGCCCAAGAAAAAGATCGAAAAATTCTCGGGGTACTAATCCCTGTAGCAGAAGAAGCAGCCGAACAATCAAAAAAGGGTAGGGTAGGGGTAGTAGGAACAAAAGCGACCATCGACAGTAACTCATACGAAACCGAAATCAAAAAAATAAATCCAAAAATCCGCACCTATGGACAATCTTGTCCACTACTGGTCCCATTCATCGAAGAAGGTTGGCACACCAAACCTGAAGCCAAATCAATTTTGAAAAAATATTTACGCCCACTAAAGACATGCAACATAGACAGTCTGATCCTTGGTTGCACCCATTACCCAATAATGAAAAAAGAATTCGAACGATATATGGGCAAGCAGGTTGAAGTCCTCGATACGGGGAAAATAGTTGCAAAAAAACTCAAAACATACCTGGAAAATCATCCAGAAATAGAATCTCTCCTTTCAACCTCCAATAAACCAAAACGCGAATTTCTAACTACTGATAATCAAGAAACTTTTAAAACTTTTGCAGAAAAACACCTCTCTATGAAAATTTCAAAAGTCGAAAAAGTAACCCTATAAAAGGGATGCAAACCAAACAATGTAAATCTTGCCAAACTCACTTCACCGTCCGCCCCGAAGACGAGTCTTTTTACAAAAAAATTGCACTCCGAACAACAACCAAAAACTTTGAAGTCCCAGCTCCAACCTTCTGCCCACGATGTCGCGAACGTCGCAGACTCACATACCGGAACGAACGCAATCTATACAGAATAAAATCATCCCTATCAGCTCGAGAAATGATTTCAATCTACCGCCCCGATTCGCCATACACGATATACACAAAAGACGAATGGTGGGGAGACAACTGGGATCCGACAGACTACTCTCAAGAACCCGACTTCGAAAAACCCTTCTTCGACCAATTTCAAGAACTCATACTCAAAGTACCCCGCCCACCACTAATCAATAACAAAGCAACCAACTCAGATTATTGTAATTTCGCCGACGGAAACAAAAACAGCTACATGATAACCTCTGCAAACCGCAACGAAGATAGCTTCTATAGTTGGCTAATGGTAGACAACAAAGACGTGATGGATTGTCTTTGGATAACCAACTCAGAACTTTGCTACGAGGGTACAGACTGCCGTAACTGCTACAACACTTCATACGCCCAAAACTGCAAAAACTGCACAGATTGCGACTTTCTCTTCAGCTGCCAAGGCCTAAACAAATGCATTCTATGTATCAATCTCAAAAATAAAGAATATCATATTTTAAATAAACCAGTTCCCAAAGAAGAATTTGAAAAAGCCAAAAGCGAACTCAAGAACAACCCTCAAGCCATCAAAGAATATCTCGCCAAATTCAAACATTTAAAAGAAGAAATAGATCCAATAAGAAGATCCTCAACACTCATCTCATGCGAGAATTGTGTAGGGGATAACATTTTCAATTCAAAAAACGTACACCACGGCTTCGACATATACGATTCAGAAGATTGCGCTTACCTCCACGATGGACTCGACGCAAAAGATTGCCATGACGTCTGCTTCTCCGATGGAATTGAGCTCTGTTACGAATCGACAAGCTTGATCGGCTACGGATATCGATTTACAAATTTCTGCCGTGACTCATACGACCTCTTCTACTGCGACAACTGCCATGGTTGCAAAAACTGCTTCGGCTGCAGCGGTCTCCGCCAAAAACAATACTGCATCTTCAACAAACAGTACGAACGCGAAGAATACGAACAACAAGTAGCCCGCCTCGTCGCTCACATGCGCGAAACAAGGGAGTGGGGTGAATTCTTCCCCGAAAAACACAGCATCTTCCCATACAAAGACACCCTTGCAGAAGATTACTTTCCCATGTTAGAATCGGCCCCAAATTAAATTAATCCACCCACAATGCAGGAAATGCCGTTTGAAGGAATAGGCGAGGACATCAAAGGAATGACAATAAAAGGCTTGGTAAAAGTAATAAAAGCAGCCTTGGTCGCTTCTTGTTTACTTATCCAAGGCTGTCAAGAAGCAAGAGCAGAATCCGGGGTTACACCGAAAGAATTAAAATGCAGACAAGAATCAACCATCGCAGCTACAGAATGTCCCCCAGCCGAACCAGAACCATACAAGAAATGTTTTGACGATACACGAAAAGAAGTTTTCAACGCATGCATGGGCCTCGAAGAAGAACTGATAGACGGCAAACCTCAAACCCCTTAGGAGACCAAAAATCTCTCCTCTAGTACTTCAACTCCTCCAGCTTCAAACCAGCATCAGCCAATTTTTTAGCCACTTTTTCTTTGGTTTGCGCATCCTCCTCAATAAAATGCTTTCCGCGTCGGAGCACCAACAAGAGAGGCTCTTTATCACCAGTTTTCTTTACCCAATAAGCCGCATGCTCCACAGTCTCCACAAAAAGCGGCAAATTCCCGAAAGGTTTTTCTTTGGAATCAAGAACAATTTTCAGCAAAGCAGGGATGACCTTCCTCTCCTTTTCATCTGTGTTAGCAAGCATTCTCAAAACCTCTTTAAAGTCTTCATCAGACAAATCAAAGCTTTTCACTTTACCCTCCAAAAATTTAATAAGCTCAACAGGTGCCGTTTCAGCCACACTAATCAAAGTCTCCACCAAAGCCACAGGATCTTTATCCAGCAACTCTGAAGCCTTATCCTTTATAAGGAAATTCATGAAATCCAAAGTATCCTTATTCGCTTTTTTCGCAAGATCCGGCTTGCCCTTGTAAAGAGGATGAACAAATCCCTCAGCAGCCATAGAAAGATCCAAATTTAAAACAAATAAGATACTAGACAAGTACTCTCGAGGTGTGTGACGATCCTGAGCGTCCAAATGAACAAAACCCAGCTCCGCATATTTTTTGAAGGCATCTATCCCCATGCTCTGAAACTGAGGTCTACAATCTCCATATGCACTAATATCACCTGTGAGAACATCATGGTACTCTCGCAAAAACTCTTCAGGAGTGTATGGATCTTCAGGCTGCTCATTTTGGGGGCGATCTATCCTCCACAAATCCTTTTTCATTTTTTTACTCAATTCGACAGTCCAAACAATATCCTTGCTCCCGCCCTCCAAACGCTCAGAAGGCTTCTCCTGCCAAACTAGCCTATTAGGTTTCGTAAAATCAAAATCAATCATTTTTATTTTTGTTTAAAATACATTTACAAGCATATTATACCACAAAAAAGAGTAAAAAACAACCATCCTTAGTCCCAACCTCTTTAGGTTAGAAAAAATAAGATGAGATAATGTTTAGTTATATTTTTCATTCTCATGAGAATGAAAAACTGAGTCTCTGAACATGTTCAGGGACGAAGCTTTATAACTACATTCTTAAAGATTATTTTTTTCTAACCATCATTCCCACTCAATAGTCCCCGGCGGCTTATTCGTAATATCATAGAAAATCGCACCCACACCAGAAACCGCAGCCAACCGCGAAACCAACTCATCCAACAATTCCCAATCCATTTTGTAGAACGAAGCAGTCATCGCTTCTTCACTTTCAACTGGCCGAAGAACAATTGACTCGCCAGAACCACCAATCGACAAAGGAACCAACACAGTAGGGAACTGCCAGATCTCTTTTTCGAGCCCCTTCTCAGCAATGAAGTCCATCACGACCTTATCTGCTTCTTGTAAAACAGCGATACGTTCAGGGGTTAGGTAAGATTTAACCAATTCAACTCCAGCTCCCAAGTCACCGCTTAAAAGATACAACCCCCTATTTAAATCTTTAAAATTATTAACAATTTTAGTACCAACGAGAGCCAATTTCTCCCAGTCTCTATCACCACCACTCAACACAACAGGATGTTTATACGAACGCACATCTCCTTGCACTCCCACACTTTTCAGCGGCAAAACAGAAGTCGAATACCCACCTCCATCAATTTCCAACTTTAAATCTTCACCAGGACCTTCTTGGTCCGAACACAAACATCTCACCGCCAACCCAGGTCCAGGAAACGGATGTCTCCAAACCATCTCGTGCGGCAAGCCAAGCGATTCACCAACTTCACGGACCTCATCCTTATACAGCTGAGCAATCGGCTCAATCACTTTTCCGGCATCAATCAACGCCTGCACCTCCGGTACACGATTGTGATGAGTCTTGATAGTGTCCGCATGTTTCGTCCCCCCAGTTTCAATAGTATCAGGATAAATAGTTCCCTGTCCCAAAATCCATTCATCAGCATTTAGTCCCAATTCACCGAGAACACGCTTCTGAATATCAATAAATTTTGCACCAATAATCGCACGCTTTTCCTCCGGATCATAAATCTCCTTCAAAGCTTCAAAATATTCAGCTCCTGCATCTTCAACCCGCAAATTCGTTACCCCCAACTTCCCTAACATTTCTTCAACTTGATCTCTTTCACCCTTTCTCATAAATCCAATATCTACAAAGAGCCCATACAACCTCTCATTACCAAGAGCCTTCTCCAGCAAGGTAAATGCAACTGTCGAATCAACCCCACCCGAAACCAGCATAAAAACTTTCTTATCCCCAACTTTTGACTTAATAGCTTCAATCTCAGCGGCAATGAATTTCTCAATACTCCACTCTCGTTTAGCTTCACATATTTCGATAAAATTCTCCAAAATTTTCATACCATTCGGCGTATGAGTTACCTCAGCATGAAACTGAATCCCAAAAAACCTCCTAGCCTCATCCGCCATTCCCGCGATCTTACAATCCTCAGTCGATGCAGCGATTTTAAAGCCCTCAGGAACTCCAGAAACCTGGTCGAAATGGCTCATCCAAGCCACTTCGTCCTCTTCAAGTCCAGTGAAAAGACTACCCTTCTCCAAAATCCGAACAACAGCTTTCCCATACTCACGAACATCCCCGGGCTCAACCATCCCACCCAAAGTATGAGCCATCACTTGATGCCCATAACAAATTCCAAGCACCGGAATACCAAGGCCAAAAATTGCAGGATCACATTTCAAACTATCGTCAGCATGAACACTTTGAGGTCCACCAGACAAAATAACACCCTTGTACTCGCGCAATTCATCCGCATCAATCTCCCCATCACGAATATCGCTATAGACTCCTAGTCGACGCACACGATTCGCAATTAAATGCGCGTACTGTCCACCAAAATCTAAAACAACAATTTTATCCATTCGAAATTTCTTTAAATCTTTTAATCAAAAATTCTTTATCCAAAGCCTCCAAAAACCAACCAGCCTGCGGTCCCGAATCCTTGCCCAAAAGAGAAACATAAAGAGATCCAAAAACCTCTTTCGGAGGAATCCCAGAAGCCTCTTTTAATTCATGAATTTTCCCATGCAACTCTTCTCCAGACCAATCTTTCTCCTCAAGAACAGCAGCCAAATCTCCCAAGAACTTCTTCTGCTCAGCGCTTAACGAAGCCGCCGCCTCAGGAACCTCTTCATGAACTGTAAACACATAACGCTCAGGACTGAAATCACCGAGCCATTTCTTAGCATTCTCAATCCTCAATTCTAATTCGTCTTCATCATCCTTGGTCAAAGCCGATTCCTTCATTTCCGCAACTCTGGCTAAAATATCCAAATGCGGCATCTGCACAAAGAACGAAATATGATTAAATCGAGGCAAAAATCGATTCAGCTTTTTTAAATCTTTCTTTTCATAAAAATGAGTCAACTCAAAGATACGATTCTTATGATCCTTCACATCATCGCCACCCTCAAAATATCCACGACAAACTTCATCGTACTGATCAAACAAAACAGGAACAGTATCTCCTTCAGGGTCGAAATTGATTGTCTTCATCACATCTTTCTGAATCATCATGAACCGGAATAAATACCGAGGTAGAAGTTCATACAAATCAACAGCAGTACACCCAACTCCAGAAGACGAAGACATCTTCGCACCTCCTAAGAGGATGAACTCATGCCGAACATCAAAAGGATGTTTGCGCTCGAAAATCTCTGTACAAATTCGATTCGAAACATGCCGCGAACCTCCGGCCGCATAGTGATCCTTTCCCGCGCCCTCCAAATCCACTTTCATTACACAAAACTTCGCTGCCCACTCAACTTTCCAAGGCATCGTTGCATTTCCACCCAAAGGCGATTTCTTTCCTTTATGCCCACATCCCTTCGCTCCCCCAATCTCTGCAGTACAAGAATATTCAACTTCCTTCCCGTCCCATCCATTGACCTTTGTGGTCGCAATCTTTCCACATTTATCACAAATAACTTGGCACGGATACCAACTCTCCGGCTTCTCAGATCCACTGACAGTCCTGTAAATCTCGCGAATCTCATCTTTGTGATCCAACGCAAGTTTAATATATTCATCAAATTCACCAGCCTCATATTTCGAGCTGACATAGTAATATTCCGCATTAAATTTCGAATCTTTCAAAACATCTGAGTACTCCTTCCCAAACTGTTCTGCATAACTCGCAGACTTCCCGTCTGGAGCTGGCACGTCTTTCAAACGTTTCCCCAAATGCTCTTTCCACTCATCAGGTACATACGACGGAACCGAATCAAAAGCATCCGTGTCATTGAGTTCATAATGGAAAATATTGTCGACCCCACGATCAGTCAAAACATCTGCCAATACAGAATGCATAACATACGATCGGAGAGAGCCCACATGTGGCTTTCCAGACATCGTTTTCTCATCCCGCAGAATCAGCTGGCGCTTCTTCGCCTCATCACCATATTCTTTCAGAAAATCATCGATAATATCATCACCCCAGAACATAAGAAAAAAATTACAAAATTTATGGCTGCATTATAGAGTAAACACTTCTGTTTCTCAAGCTCCTAAACTAAGCTTTCAACTTTATCCATATCATTTTCTACAAATCGATTTTTTTACCAATACATGCTTGTCCTTCACACGGATCTTGAGGGCGTGGACACTTATCACCAAAACAATGAACAGCCTGAACACCCAAGTGTTGAGCAACCAAAGACTTAACCCTGTCACACATCTCAATACATCTTCCACCTGGACAATCCAAAGTTGGACAGTCTACGCATCCTTGTACTAAGCCAGGATGTGTAATATCCACGTGATGCAGAGCATCTTTTGCAGGATGCATTTCATGAGCATCCCCTACAGGTCCCATAGAAACCACCATAAATATTTGTTTAATAAATTGTAAAAAGGAAAACAAGATAAGGATTAATGCCAAAAAAGTCAATCTGCTCAACCGAGAAAGCACCGCGACCACTCTTTTGACGAAATCCCCAAAAAATGGTATAATTAGACTGTTAAAACATAATAAAAACAAAAAAATGGACCCATTAGAAATAGCAGATGCTCCACAAGCACAAGAATCTCAATATTCATCAATGTTCGAGACACGTTTTGAACTTACAGACAGACCTCCAGACGAAAGGGACAGCTCAAAACGAATAGACGCCACGATGGAAGCACGCGAGGCATTGAACAGCGCGATAGATGAAGATGATGAAGAAGCCGAGCTTCAGGCCATGAGAAGAATGCAAGAAGTAGCTCTAGATGAAAAGAAATACGGAGAAGTAAAAACAACCATAGAAACACCAGAAGGATTCAGAATGCCAGTGGAAATAACCTATCAATTCGAACAGGGAGACCCCACTGAGAAAAATCCAACCCACATGCTAACAATCATAGGTATCTTAGTCCTAGAACAATGCGGTGACATCCCGGCAGGGCATAGGATCGCAGATTTATCAGGTCCAATGTATGATGGTAAAGATTTAGATGAATTGTACGAGCAAATGCTAGAACCAAACTTTCCAAAAAACTGCGGTAAAGAATCTATAGGCGAATGGATGATGGACGCAGTTGCAAAAGTTGTTGAAGACGAAGAAGGCCCCCTAATGACAAGGGTTAAAGAAGAATTAGAAGATGCGGCAGATGATATTCAGGAAGAATTACACGAAGAAATAGCCCACACAATCCCCCCAGAACTACTCAATTAAAGATTTCCTCCACTCCCCCCTTAAGGTTAGAGGTAAAGTTTTTCGAAAAGTATCGTGCTGTTTTTAGCCCATAATGGCACTCTCCTCTTTTTTGGAGGTTAGTGGGAATTTTTGAAAAGTTTCATGCTACTTTTTAACTGTCATGACAGTTAAAAACTGTTTCTGCGTACATGTTAGCAGGAACGGCTTGTAGCATAACTTTCTCAAAAATTCTCCACCTAACCGCCAGCATACTCACCCTCCTTCCTATCCCTCTCAATACTTACAAACTTCATCTGCTCTTTTCTGAAACTTAATTCAATACGTCCAATAGGACCGTTACGATGTTTCCTGATATAAATGTCAGTAACTCCAGCCCTATCAGTATCTTCCTCATAATAATCCTCTCTGTACATCATCAATACAACATCCGCATCTTGCTCGATCGCACCAGATTCACGAAGATCAGAAAGCTGAGGTATTTTCGATGGCCTCATCTCAACCGCACGAGACAACTGAGACAACGCAATAATAGGTATAGATAAATCACGCGCCAATTCTTTCAAAGAACGAGAGATCTCAGAAATTTCTTGTACACGATTTTGTTGATAAGAAGAACCAACTCCAGAGGCGCTCATCAACTGCAAGTAGTCAATAATAAGTATATCAAGCCCTTGTTCCATTTTCAGCCTTCTGGCCTTAGCCTTCAACTCAGAAATAGAACTACCAACCGAGTCATCTATATAAATTTTCATATGATTTAATTCATCCATCACATTACCAATCTTTGAGAAGTCATCATCAGACAATTTTCCAGTTCGAAGCTTCCAACTATCTACAGCCATCAAGCTACAGAACATTCTCTCAACGAGCTGTTCTTTTGACATTTCCAGTGATATAACTCCTACAGAAAATCCTCTCTTCGCAACATTCTGAGCTACATTTAAAGCAAGAGCAGTCTTACCCATAGAAGGTCGAGCTGCCAACACAACAAGATCAGCCGGCTGCAAACCAGACAAAATATTATCCATATCTCGGAATCCAGTCGGAATACCACGATATTTTTCCTTAGTCTCAGGATCATGAAGATCAGAAATCTTTTCATAAGTCTTATTCAAAACATCTTTGATATGTACGAATCGGTCATTGATGTGTTGTTGAGAAACAGCAAACAAAGACTTCTCCGCATCATCAATCAATTGATCAATCTCAGCCTCTTCCTTGTACCCCAATCCTTTAATAAGATCCCCAGCCTTGATGAGTTTTCTCAAAACAGCCTTTTGTTTCACGATCGTTGCGTACTGGAAAATATGAGTCGAAGTCGGTACCTCATTGGCAACCTCTGCCAGATAAGAAACTCCCCCGATTATCTGAAGATGATTAGCATCCTCCAGGTGAGCACTCAAAGTGACCATGTCCACAGGGACACGCTTATCATAAAGAGTAATGATCGCATCATAAATAATTCTATGTGCATCATGATAGAAGTCATCACTTGCCAAGAAATCAGAAACCTTGATCAAGGCATCCTTGTCCACAAAAATCGAGCCCAAAACAGCACGCTCAGCATCCAAACTATGAGGTGGAACCATAAGGTTATCAGCCATACTATCAAATTTAATTGCCCTGTCCCTCCAAATCTGAGGGGTTCCAAATATCGCACAAAAACTCAAATAAACCTAACATTTTTCTCAAATTTTCCTCAAATTTTATTTAAAAAAACCTCAAATTGCAGCATAACTATAGTTCCTCTGGTAGGATTCCCAATATGCAAAATCCAAAAAAATCCAAAGAACTTGGCGAAAAAGGGGAAATACTTGCGGCAAATTACTTGAAATCGCTAGGTTTTAACATAATCACAACAAATTTTCACACACGTTACGGAGAAATAGACATAATAGCCTCAAAAGACCAATCTACTCTCACCTTCTTTGAAGTAAAAACCAGAACTGACAGATCCATAAACATGCCCGAAGAATCAATCACTTATCAGAAAAAACAACGTTTGATAAAAACCGCTCTAACTTTCCTCAACAAATCCCAAAACCAAATCCAGCCAATTAAAAGTTGGAGAATCTCACTCATTAGCATATTATTACAAAGTGCCCGACCTAGCGCCCGACCTACAATCGAAATAATCGATATTTACTAACCTCATTCAAATGTCTCCAGAAGATGATTTTCAAATAGAAGAGAGAAAAACTAACTTCAGAAGATTTGCATTCATAGGAATCGTTATTTTTTTAGCTGCGTTTTATTTCGTTTGGCAAAACTTTTTGAACTTCGGAACGCTCGAAATATATGGAGACGTACCATACGATGTAATGATTTTCGACGATCAAAACTATCAATGTGAGATCCAACCATGTGAACTCAAAATGAAAAGGGGAGAGAAGTCTTTGTCTTTTTTCAAACCTGGATTTGAGGTGGATTCACAATCAGTAGAGGTTACTCTTTGGCACACTACATCCATAAGAGTGAAGTTCGAAGTAAGCCCATCCATGGAAGAAATAACAGTAATCACAGAAGATCCAATCAACCCCTCAACAAAAGAATACAAATTGGAATACAATAACCAAACTCACAATTACAAACTCGTCGCAAGTGACCAAACAAGCCCCCAGCCAATTGCATTATCATATTTCCCCAACAAACTCGAATCACCAATAATTTTCGGATCAGACGATTCAGTATTAATAATTGAACAGGACGAACAAAAAGAAGAAAACCAAATTTACTTCATCGATGTAGAATCGAAATCAAGATATGAGATTGGAACGATCTCTAAATTCACAAAAATCCTCGCAGCAATTCCATCTTTCAATGGTGAATACTTCCTATTACAAACCCAAACCCCAGAGGAGGAAATTAATTATTGGTTAGTAGACAGCGATAAACTTTCCAAAATAGAAACAGAGGCCTCAATAGGGAATATGCATTGGACTCTCCACGCAGAAATAGTGATGATGCATCAGGATGAAAACAGTTGGGTGTTTGAAAAATTCTCAGCAGAAAACCTCAGCAAACGCCAAATCCTGAAAACAAATGAATTTGTAGACAATCCATCAAAGTTCTTCCCCAGCCCCACTGCAAAAAAACTCTACGTCACAGCAGGGGATCAATCATATGAGATTGTTTATTAACAAAGATTTAACAAAAAATTGAGAAAAACTTGAGGTTCGCATGCCACAATAAATACGAACGCTTTTTTGCAAATTAATAACAAACACAAAATGCCAGCAAAACTATATTCAATTTCACTTACAGGCCTCACCCCGGAACTCATTGAAGTCGAATCAGACATCTCCAGAGGACTTTCATCATTCAAGGTAGTCGGGCTAGGGGATACCTCTGTCCAAGAATCAAAAGAACGAGTTCGATCAGCAATCAAAAATTCAGAATTCACTTACCCAATCCAAAAAAAAATAATAAATCTCGCTCCAGCCGAACTCAGGAAAACAGGGTCAAACTTCGACCTCCCAATAGCCGCAGCTTTATTGGCAGCTTCAAAACAAATACCCATTCAACCTTTCACGAACGGAGTAGTAATCGGTGAACTCTCACTCAATGGCACCGTCAAACCAATCAAAGGAATCTTGCCTATAACAAATTTCGCAAAACAAAAAGGATTCAAAAAAATATTTCTTCCAAAATCAAACCAACACGAAGCCTCACTCGTAGAAGGAATAAAAATCTATCCAATCGAATCCCTCAAACAACTTGCAGAATTTTGCCAAGGAAAAACATCAATAACCCCAAAAGAGGGAGCAAGGCCATTTATCACGCCTCAAGCCACCCCACAAAACGAAACCCTCTTATCCTCTATATACGGCTTAGAATCAGCCAAAAGAGCGCTAATTATAGCCGCAGCAGGCGGACACTCAACGATACTGCGCGGTCAGCCAGGCACAGGGAAAACAGTCCTTGCCCGTGCCTTCAAATCCCTCCTCCCACCCCTCTCCATAGATGAAGCAATGGAAGTAACTTCTCTGTACTCAATAGCTGTAGGACATCAAACACTCATGACGAACAGGCCATTTCGCGAAGTCCACCACACTGCCTCACGTATTGCCATAACCGGTGGGGGAGCGAACCTCAAACCAGGCGAAATAACCCTCGCACACAAAGGAGTCCTCTTCCTCGACGAGATCACCGAATTCCCACGCTACGTCCTGGAAGTCCTCAGACAACCACTCGAGGACGGCTTCATCACAATCTCCCGTGCAAAATCATCCGCAAAATACCCATGCGACTTCCTTCTCCTAGCAGCAATGAACAACTGCCCATGCGGAAACTTAAACGCTCACTCACCTCGAACAAATCGTCGCACCAACCGCTGCAAATGCACTCCAAAACAAATCCAAAGATACCAAAATAAATTATCAGGACCTCTCATGGATCGTATCGATCTCTCGATAGAAACTCCATCAATCTCAATCAAAAACTTCCTAACTCAAGAAGAAAAAGAAGAAGACCAGGAAGTGAAAACCCAGATAATAAAAGCTCGCAAAATTCAAGAAGCCAGATACTCAAAAATAGAACCAACCAAAAACGCCGCCTTACAAGCCAGACAAATAAAATCACTACTTTCAATCACAGCAAAAGCAAAACAAACCCTAAACAAAGCTTCAGAAAAACTCGAGCTATCAAATCGCGGTTATTTGAAAGTCATAAAAGTTGCTCAAACAATCACAGACTTAGACCAACGATCAAAAATCAACGAAGAAGACATCTTGGAAGCAGTCCAGTATCGCCCAAAACTCAAATCCTAAAATAAAATCCCACCACCAATAATAGAAACAGAAGGCCCTTCCAAAGGATATGCTAGATCAGAATACGCTCGGTCTCCATACACCGTGAAGTTCAAATCTTCAGGGCGATCCAAAACAAACCGGAGTCTTTTACCAAACTTCAAATCTTCATCAACGCTCATATGCAAATCAAAAACCAAATCCTTACCGAACTTCCCTTTCAGATATAGATTTTCGAATTTCACATACCCATATCCATTCCCATCCAATTCAGAACCACGATATTTTTGTCCATCAGCAGAGATCATATACAAATCTGAATATTCAGACTCATCAAGACCATCAACACGGAGTTTAAATTCTTTCAATCTAAAAGGATCTTCAGAAGTAGAAAAACGCAAATTCATAACGTTATTATCTTTGTCTCCAGGAACAATATAAGACCCTCCATACACAGCATCCATTGAGAAAGAAACATCCTCCACATAATTCAAAACAGAGACATCAACAGGCACAGGTTTATGAGCCATCACATTCGTTGTTCCTACATCTCCTAACCCCAAACTTGGCGCAAAAACAAACAGGATGCCAGCCGTCAAAAATCCAAGAGAATAAAAGAAACCCTTGAGTAAATAGACTCGCAAAGCATGATCAGAATCTTCTTCTTGAAGACCACTGGTATCAATTTGAATTTTACGATTCCTTGAATTCATTTACTAGGTATTTGATAAAGTCAGAAGACACTCTTTTCTCGGGGTTGAAATAAATTCCCAAAGTCTTTGCCTTGCCGCTCGAATATAAAAATTCTGCAAAATCGAACGCCTCGTGACCTTTTGGAATATCATGGAAATGAGGAGCCCCCTCCTCCATCACCAAATCCACATCAAAGTGATTCAAAAGTGGTTCCAAAATTTCTGAACGAGGCATATCTTCATCAGGCATAAAAGTAAAATCTATTGGATCCTTCAAAAGTCCATAATTAAACATCGTTTGAATATAAGGGGCATACCATTGTTCCTGATCTACATCATTAAAATAAGCCTTCCCTTCAGCATTCACACCGATCCCAGATTCATCCATAAAGATCTTCGTGAACTCCGCTCTATTCAAATATCTTTGAACCGGCAAATGAAGGATGTTTGAATTAGCAAAGAATTCCTCCCCGTTAGATTCTCTATCATAAGATCTCAAGAAAACAGTATAAGCCTCATCATGACTCCAATCTTCAGACAGTCCATCAAAAGATTCAAAACTTTCACATTCAAACAACTCATCCAAAAGCAAATCTCGCGAAGCCTTAATTCTATAATGACTAAACACATCATCACCCAAATCCACCTCTGTATATTTCATTAGCTTCTCGCTTACGACATCTTCCCCAAAGGCAATACAGACTTCAGTGTCCATCTCACCCAACTCCTCCAAATAATCAGAAGAGGCAACATAACTCAGCGTGAAACCATCTCTTTCATCCATATTTTCCAAAGCAAAAGATTCCATCTTCACTGGCTCCTCATAAACATCAGCCAAGAGCAAATTATTGTCATCATCTCCATCATCCTGGTCTTTCAATACTAAATTAAATTGATAACTTCCATAATTAAAACGTCCACCCATCAAAACCTCATAATCTTCAAAAATAAAAGTCTCACCCTTTTTCAGAGTCAAACCGTCAATTCCATTACTTACAAATGCATTTTTTTGATCCTGCCCAGCCGTAATCACCACAGTTCCATTCTCCAACTTTTCTCCATAATTTCGCACAACAACCGTCGCATTGTACCTGTAATAATCAAAATCCGCAGTTGGATTTGCATCTTTTCTCAAATAAACATACTCAATTCCAAGATCAGGCTTTGCCTCATCAAAATCAGTCAGACCGATCTTATTAAAGATAGACAAAACTGATCCCTGGAAAACTCCTCCATCGAAAATTCCACCAACTATATTGACGATAAAAACTACTGCCAACAAAGAAGTGAATCCGTAGAAAACAGCGTTAAGTAAAGTTTCGTGATGTTTGTTTTTATTTTTCATTTTGGTCTAATTTTGGACCTTTATTAATCCAATAATTATACCAAATTTCCGCCCCTTATTCAATCCCTATAAACCTGTTGGGAGTTGCAAAAAGGGAGGAAGGTTTTGTGGTGGCAAATAGTCAAAAACTTCATAAAATTCAGGATTTGCCTTATAAAATTGCTCATCGCGATTTTCTGGAGCAAGCTCAACATAATATTCAAATTTTTCTGTAGATTTCTCGAAATCCCCATGCTGATAATAGAACTTCCCAAACTCCAAATAAACAGGTGGATAAAAGGGCATGATCTCAAGTGCTGCCTCAAATTCCTCCTCAGCTAATTCATAATAAGAAGGATCTTTAAAGGACTGCGAAGAATACTTTTCCGCCAAAGCCAAATGATAAAAACCAGGATGATCATGATAATTGGAAGCCGTCAGGATATTAGGAGCGAAAATCACCAATCCAAAAATCATTACAATCCAAAGGATGGGTTTGGAATGCACTCTGAAATTCTTACCGCTCATCTCTCTGAAGACGAAAGACAATAGGAAGAAAATATAAACCAAATGAACCGTTACAGAAAAGCCAAACAAATGCGCAACAAAAATAGCAACAAGCGAACTGAAAGCCCCAGCCCCCAACAAACTTTTTCTCATATTTTTAAATCCGAACCAAAAGAACCAAAAACTAGCAATTAAAAGAACAACGCCTCCAGCATATCCATAATCAGAAAACCACTGCAAAACAACATTATGGGCACGGTCAGGAATATAATTAAACTTCTCCAAAACAAGCAACTCGGTGCTCATATATGGAGCATAACTTATTGAAAAAGTATCAGGCCCATACCCATGCCAGGGCCCATCCTTAATCATCTCGACAACGCCTGGCCACATCACAAGCCTTGAATTAACAGACCTTTCCCCTTCATCCAGACGATCAGTAATTAACAACGCACCAATAAGCAAAATCAAACCTGCAGAAAAACCAATAACCCATTTTTTGAAACTCTTCTTATACATAAAAACAAAAAGAACCAATCCAGCAATCAATCCCAAAAAAGAAGCCCGACTCCCAGTAAAAAACAAATTCACCAACGCTAATAAAGAAATGGCCCCTCCAACCCAATAATATTTTTTACTCAAACTCCAAGCCACAAAAGGAAACAACAACAACAAGATATAAGACCCCAAATAATTAGGATGTCCCAAAGTAGAAAAAGTCCTCCCCAAAAACTCATCAACATTCAAGTTTCCAAAATAAACACCAAATTTCTGCAAAACTCCATAAACCAAAACCAAAAGGAAACTAACAAAAGCCACTACAAAACATTTTCGAAACTGATCTCGATTCAATCCCAACAAACACACCCAAAAGAAAGCAAAATAATAAAAATATGAAAGGCCACCTTGGTATCTAAAGTATGATCCCAAAACACTAATCCCCAAATAATCAGATTTGAATGTGCCAACAGCAACAGTGAGCATGACCAAACTGGCAACAGTAATGAAGACCTTATTCTTTAACGAACTAGGAAGAGTAAATTCACGATTAAAATAATACTTATTTATTGAGAAGAAGATGGATAGACACAAAAATAATCTAAAAACAAAAACTTTTGGGATCTCAAAAGGCAAAGATGCTTCCGACCAAAAAACCAACGGCACCAAACCCAAAATCAACCCGACGCTGACCTCCAGTCCCCAGTCGTACCACCTTGACTTTTTCATGTAAGAAGCGTAAAAATGTACTGCAATCCTATATTAACACAGATGGCAAAATTCGTCGTACATGGAGGGGCCCCACTAAAAGGACAGATCCAAGTTTCAGGATCGAAAAACGCCGTACTTCCGATTATGTGTGCAGCCCTTTTGACCAAAGAGAAAACAGTCCTGACAAACGTCCCAGACATCGCGGATATTCGCTCAATGATCAATATTCTCACAGGCCTTGGAGTCAGATCAAAATTTGAAGACGATCGTCTTGAAATAGACCCATCAAAGCTAAAGAACGCACGCCCACTCGACGACTATGTCTGTAGAATGCGAGCTTCGATCTTATTGATTGGACCATTGCTAGCAAACTTCAAAAAAGTAGAAATGGATTTTCCCGGAGGATGCGTACTTGGCAAAAGATCAGTTCTATCACACACAAAATCTTTGGAAGGACTTGGATGTGAAACAGTCAAAGCAACAACCGAACTCAAGCTCAGAGCAAAGACACTCAAAGGAGCAAAAATTACAATGCCGGAACTGTCAGTGACAGCTACGGAAAATTTGATAATGGCCGCAGTAAAAGCGGAAGGCCAAACAACAATACGACTAGCAGCAGCAGAACCTCACGTACAAGATCTATGTGAATTCCTAAACAAAATGGGTGCAGAAATTAAAGGAATAGGAACGCATACCCTACAGATCATAGGAGTTAAATCACTGAAAGGAATAGAATATCGAGTAACCGGCGATTACCTCGTTGCAGGAACGATCGCAGTAGCAGCCGCAATAACAAAAGGAGATGTTAAAATAAAAGGAATCGAAACGAATCACTTAGATAGCTTCTGGCAAAAACTAGAGGAAGCAGGCGTAGAACTAGAACTCAAACCAAAAGAAGTTCATATCAAAGGATACAAAAGCTTAAAAGCAGTAAACATAAGAACAGCAGTATTCCCAAGTTTCCCAACTGACCTCCAAGCTCCATTCTCAGTTCTTATGACCCAAGCAAAAGGAATTTCACGAATATTCGAAACATTATTTGAAGGCCGCCTGAACTACTTAGCCGAATTAGAGAGAATGGGTGCACGAATAGAAATTCTTAACCCACATCAAGCGATAGTGATCGGTCCATCAAAACTAAAAGGAATGCCAATCTCAAGCTACGATATACGCGCAGGAGCGGCGATGGTGATAGCAGCTCTCGCTGCAAAAGGCGAAACAGAAATTTCAAACATAAACTACCTCGATCGCGGATACGCAAACTTCGAAAAAATTCTCAACAGCCTCGGTGCTGACATAAAGCGTGTCTAAAGCATTCTCAAGGAATGCTTCCCCCAAACTCAACTCTCCCATCCAGATCATTCCGGAATATTTCGCGTACCCCGGATCTATAAAAAGTTCTCAAAGTCTCTGCATGAGGATGACCAAATTTATTATCTTCCCCCACTTGAATAACGGCCACTGATGGCGAAACAGCCTCTACAAACTCAGCCGACGAAGCTGTCCTCGATCCATGATGCCCAGCTTTGAAAATGTCCGCCTCAACCGCAAACCCAGCATCCAAAATCTCTTCCTCACATTCAACTTCACAATCCCCACTCAACATCGCAGTGAAGAATCCACGACCACCCTCTCCCCACGACGTCCTCATCACAATCGATGAATTATTCACATTAGAAATCTTCCTTCCAATCAAAGGTTCAAAAGGATAAAGCACATCCAAATACAAACTTCCCACCTTGAAATCCACACCAGCCTCCGCCACAAAAATATCCAAGTTCCCACCATCACGCATAGCCCCAATATCACTCAAAAACTCATCATAATAATGATTGTTATAAGCAACTCCCGTGATCAAAACCGATCCAACTTCATATCTCTTCAAAACCTCAACCAACCCTTCCAAATGATCCGCATGAGGGTGAGTTAAAACCATCAAATCAATTTGCCTATTAAAAAACGCCAACACCTCACTCAGTTCCTCCAACACCTTCGACTTCGGCCCTCCATCGATCAGAACGTTGTGTCCCTCAGGCGTTTGAATCAAAATGGCATCTCCCTGTCCCACATCCAAAAACCGCAAATGAGCGCGTCCATCCGGCAACTCACGCCACCCAACCACAAACAAAGCAGCAGCGAGCACAACCGCAAAAGCAAAGTACTTCCAGTATTTACGGGGGAGAAGCAGTTGGGCTTGTATCATGTGATCTTCCATACGCTCAACGATATCAGTCGAACCTCAAATTTTCATTACAAAAACTTCACAAAAACCTCAAATATCCTCCAGTTCCCCGGTTAAAGATTTTTCCAACTTTAACTAATGCCCCTACTGAAGCTCGGGACTATGCACAAAAAAAGCCCGACTCACTAGGAGCCGGGCCAATTGCCCCGAAGGGCTTAGTAATTAATGATTATTGTTTCTTTTTCTTTGAAGCCCAATGACCAAGACCAAGTGATACTAGAAGTAATCCAGCAACACCAGGACCAGTTTCAGAAAGGTTAAGCTTTACTAGAATACCTTCAGTTTCATTTCCTTCATCGTCACTTTGTGTAAGTTTGAACCAGTAATCCTCACCTTCTTCGAGCATACTGTTCATATATTCAAACTCTTCAGAATCAAGTGCCAATGTTTCAGTTACAGCAAATTCTTCTCCGTTTTCACTGAAGTAAAGTGTTTGCAATGTTGAAACTGCTCCTTCAGGAAGAACCCAGTCCAACATAACTTTCCAGTCAGCGACTTCATCAGAAGGCACACATTCTGCAACCGCATCTCCTTTTTCACCTTCTTCGTCATCCATATCTTCATCACAAACAACTGCTGCGCTAACAATACTCTTGATAGCTTCAGCCATTAAGTCAGAAGCATCTTCCAATACAATTTCCTCTTCACCTTCTCCCTCTCCTTCACCTTCTCCTTCTGCTCCAGGCTCTTCACCAACTGTGAATTCAGCTGAATCAGCATCAGAGCTAAGGTCATTTCCTTCTTCGTCTGTAACGCCGTCGATTGAAACTATATAAGTTTCACCGTCGACCATTTCAGAAACAGTTAAAATAACAGAAGCATCTTCTTCTCCTGTATCTGTATTTTCTCCTAAAACAACTTCTGTAACTTCCAAAGCGTCAGCACCAGCTGAGCCCTTAACTGATACTTCAAAGTCTTCTGCGGGTGTGAGACTTAGAACTATAGTTTCAGAGAAGTTAACAAGAATGTTTGTTGCATCCATGTATTCAGCACCAGTTACTTCAGGATCTTCCACATCAGCATCTGCTGGAGCTTCTTCGCTTCCTACAAATGTTGCAGTATCAGAAGTACCACTTATGATTGGGTTTCCAACCAAGTCAGTAACATCGATTGTTGCTGTTAAAATATAATCTGCATCTTTAGTTTGTTCCTCTGTAGTAAGACGAACAACCATTCCTTCTTTGTCTTCATCTACATCATCACCACCAATAATAATGGCATCCAAAACTTCTAAGAGTTCGAATGTCTCATCATTCTCAATAGTAAATGCTTGTTCAGGATTGGTTTCTGGAAGGGCTACCTCCTCAGAAAACTCAATGTCAACTTCTACCATGCTAACAGCTTCAGCTGTAACAACAGTCGGAGCTTCGTCATCAGCCTCAAGTCCAGCACCTTCTTCAGGAGTGGCCTCAACCTCAAAACTATAACTCGGACTTTCGTTGCCGGCTGCATCATATGCAGTAATAGCAAAGTAATAAGTTGTCCCGTTTTCGAGACCTGAAACCTCGGCAGATAGGACGTCTTCGACGTCATAAGGTTCGAAGTCATATTCCTCATCCTCTGCCTCAACTGAAGAAAGCCCTGAATACACGAAGTATCCAGCTACACCTTCATTATCGATAGCAGCATCCCATGAAAGGATTACAACTTCGTCGCCAGCTTCTGCCACGACGTTCTCCACATCAGATGGAGTGATTTCGTCCGCTACTGCGAACGCTGTACTTGCAAGACCAAACAATAGACTTAGACCCGCGAGTAGTGAAAACATTTTTTTCATTTTGTTTTTGTTAGATTTATTTTTAATTTTTATTTGAATTTTTCATATCATTATACCAAAAAACAGCACAAAAAACAACCCCCTAGCCCTGAACAGACCCTGAACCAGCACTGAAACCTACCTAGCAATCCGTGCCCGTTTCTTCTTTACACGAACCTTTTGAACCACATTTTCACCTATTCCCAAGACTTTAATATTAACCTTACCAAACTTAACAACCTCTCCTTCATTAGGGAACCGTCCCAACTTCCTTAATATAAGGGAATTAACAGTTTCGCTTCGCTTTCCGTCAATTTTCACCCCAAGAGCATCACTGATTTCTCTCACAGTTACATCTCCACAAGCAACCAAATTTCTACTATCAATTATATCTATTTCCTTCTCTTCTTCATCAAACTCATCCGCAATTTCTCCAACGATCTCTTCGAGAAGATCTTCCATTGCAACTATCCCAGCCGTTCCTCCAAACTCATCAATAACGACCGCCATATGCACATGTCGTTTCTGGAATTCACGGAACAAAACATTGATTTTCTTCGAGAAAGGCACCTTCAGCAACGGTCCATAGTCAACACTCTTCAACTTCTTTGATTTCTTGAATTTCTGAATATATTGAAACAAATCTTTTATATTCAAAATCCCAACAATATGATCCAAATCACCTCTATAAATAGGTATTCTAGAATGTCCAAAATTCTCAACCATCTCAGCAGCATCACCAAGAGTAGCTTCCTCATCAAGAGCCTGAACCTCAACACGAGGAATCATAACGTCTTTCACATTCGTATCATTAAATTCCAAAACATTCTCGATCAATTCTCTTTCTTCCCTGTTAATAGCTCCTTCCTCAGCACCGAGCTTCACCATTGCCACAAGCTCATCTTCAGTAACAATCTGCGCAGCATCCTTCCCAAGCAGCAAATTAATTCCCTTAACTATCAATTCAAAGAAAATAATAAGAGGCCAAAGCAAATACTCAAGAATCTGGAAAGGCTTTGCCAAAACAAGAGCTAGTCCTGCCGCATGACTGTGAGCATACGATTTTGGAGTAATTTCGCCAAATACAAGGATCAGGAAGGTCATCATACCTGTCGCGATCCCTACACCTGTAGATCCAAAAGCCTCTGTCAAAATCACCGCCGCATAAGCAGAAGCTCCAATATTAACGATATTATTCCCTATTAATATAGTGATCAGAAGCCGATGGGGACTATCTTTTAGCTTTTTGAGAGTTCGAGCCCCAGGTTTCCTCTTCGAATACAGTTCCTGCACCTTTGAAGGAGGTACGGACATAAAAGCCGTCTCACTTCCAGAGAAAATTCCGGAAAGAATGATCAAGACAATAAGAGTGAGAATTTGGTAAACCATAGAGTAATTATACCAGAAAAAGGTCTCGAGATCAATGACGTCAATCCTGTTTTACCAGTAGTTTTTCTAGAAAATTTCAACCAAATGTGTATAATTATGTCCGAATATGTCAACAGTGACAAGAAGCAAAGCGATCCTGTCACAACCGAAGCCAAAGGCTGAGGTTCTCTCCCCACAAAACCTTATGAAGTTCGTTATCGACCCAAAAATTTTTGAAGAATTTCAAAACCTAAAAATAGGTGTTATTACAGCTAAAAACATAGACAACAGCCGTCGCATCTCAGCGATCGAATCACTCCTGAGGGGAGTGAGCGTTCAAAGAACACGCGAATATCAGAGCAAATCAATAGGAGAAGACCCAAGAATACTAAGATGGCGTGAAGCATACGCTCGTTTTGGAGCAAAACCTTCAAAATACCCGTCTTCAATAGAAGCACTTCTGAAAAGAGTGATCGAAGGCAAAGACATTCCTCACATAAACTCACTCGTAGACCTGTACAATCATATCTCTTTGAAATACGTGATCCCGGTCGGAGGTGAAAATATGGACAAATTCTATGACGATTTGAAGCTCACATATGCAAGAGGCGGCGAATGTTTCCGCCCGATCAACACTGTCGATATCAAGCAAGTCAAACCTGGAGAAATCGTATATAAAGACAAAGGTGGAGTGATAGTTCGAAGATGGAATTATAGAGAAGCAGAACGCACAAAAATCTCAAAAGACACAACCAACTCACTGATCGTATTGGAAGATCTCAACGACATGTCGATCGAAGAATTCGAGACAATGCTTTACGAATTCCAAGATCTCATAGAAAGATACCTCGGTGGGGACGTTGCCGTATACATACTCAATGAAGACACAAACGAACTTGATCTTGAAGTTGAAGGATTAAAAAAAGCAGACGATTCCAAACTTGCAGAAAAAGAAAGAATCCACTTCCTAGCACAGCAAGAACTCAAGAAAAAGAAAACAGCTCCAACACCACCAAAGAACAAAACTCTCGAGAAAATGAAGAAACCAGAATCAAAAGATGCCCCAACTCCAAAGCCTAAAAAGGAAGACGAACCTTTGAGATTTGACGAACAAACTAGCTACAAAGAACGCCTCAGAGACCTTCTGCAAGAAATTGTCGGACACAAATTTCCAGAAGAAGCCAAAAAGATAAAAATTGAATATCCAAACGATGAAGCACACGGAGACTACGCAGCAAACATCGCCCTTCAAATAGGAAACAAAATAGGAGCAAACCCACGCGAGGTAGCAGAGGAACTCATAAAAGCAATCGACAAACCCGACTACATCGACAAGATGGAAGTAGCAGGCCCAGGCTTCATAAATTTCTTCTTATCAGAAGATGCACTCGAACAAAACATCAATAAAATCCTCAAACAAGGCGACGATTATGGAGAGTCAAAAGCCGGTCTCAAAAAAACAGTAATAGTAGAATATTCATCTCCAAATATAGCAAAACCCCTCGGCGTCCATCACCTCCTATCAACAATAATTGGACAGTCCCTCTACGACATATACAAAAACCGAGGATTCACAACACTCTCAATCAACCACATCGGAGATTGGGGAACCCAGTTTGGAAAACTCACATACGCATACAAACAATGGGGGAGTAGAGAAGAGATAGAAAAAGATCCAATCCCAGAACTTTTGAAACTTTATGTGAAATTTCATGACGAAGCAGAACGCAACGAAGAACTAAACCAAAAAGCACGCGACGAATTCAGGAAATTAGAAGAGGGAGATGCAGAAAGCAAAGAGCTTTGGAAATGGTTTGTAGATATTTCCCTGAAAGACGTCCAAAAAACATATGACAAACTCGGAGGAATCACTTTCGATTTCACATTGGGTGAAAGCTACTACGAAGACAAAATGGAAGCAGTAGTAGAAGAAGGTAAAGAAAAAGGCATATTCAAAGAAGGCGAAGGAGGTGCATTAATAGCAGAATTCGAAGACCCAAACATCGCCCCATTTGTAATAAAAAAATCAGACGGAACAACCCTATACGCGACACGTGATCTCGCAACTTTCAAATACAGACTCGAAAAATGGGATCCAACAAAAATAATATACGCAGTAGACGTCGCACAAAGCCTCCACTTTAAACAATTGTTTGATGTAGCAAAACAACTCGGTTGGGATTCAGAAAAAGGAAAGCACGTTGTGTTCGGACGAATGAAACTTCCAGAAGGAGGAATGAGCACACGTAAAGGAAACGTTATACTTCTGAACGAAGTTCTCGATGAAGCTGTGAAAAGATCATTGCAAGTAATAGAAGAGAAATCCCCAGCACTCGAAAACAAAGAAGAAGCCGCTAAAAAAATAGGAATAGGAGCAGTAAAATACAACATCCTATCTCAAAACCGAACAAGCGACATAACTTTTGAATGGGATAAAATGCTCTCACTCGACGGCAATAGCTCACCATACCTCCAATACACATACGCCCGCGCAAAATCAATCCTCCGAAAAGCAAAAGAATTAAAAGCAGCAAACTTAGTCCCAAGCACAGAAGAGGAAGCGCCAGCTTCCCCAAAACGCAGACGTAAAAAAGTTGAACCAAAAAAAGAACAATTCTCACTATTCGAAGCAATCGAACACCTAGACAACGGCGGCGACCTATCAAAAGACGTTCTCCCAGATCCAAAAGGAGCAACCGAAAAAGAAGAATTGTTATTACGAGCCCTATCAAAATTCTCAGAGTCAATAGCCCACGCAGCCGAAGAAAACAAACCAAATCTGATCTCAAACTACCTTTACGATTTGGCTCAAAAATTCAACTCTTTCTACAATTCCGTACCTGTTGTAAAGGCCGATAAAGAAGATAAATTCAATCACAGAATCAACATCGTCGAAGCAAGCGCCCAAGTCCTAAAGAACGGCCTCGAACTCCTACAAGTAGAAGTACTTGAAGAAATGTAAGGCGCGCAGCGAAGCGGAGCGCCAAAGGCGCTACTAAAATAAAACAAATAAAACTTCCCTTTCCAAAAAACAAATATCATATACAATACTCACACAGTATTACAGACAATCACGGAGAGATGGCTGAGCGGTCGAAAGCGATAGTCTTGAAAACTATTGAGGGGCAACCCTCCCAGGGTTCGAATCCCTGTCTCTCCGCCAGAAAATCATGACGGCGACTTCCCAAAACAGCTTAAAAAAGCTATAAGCTAATTGACTTCAAGAAGAAATAACTACCCCCTCAAAGGAGGAACTCCATAACCCTCACCAGGAGCGCTACCATCCCATCCAGCTTCAGTCCGTAAAGACGCTGCAGGGACGTTTCTAACTGCAAATCCACCAGCTGCAAGTCGATCCCTAACTTCTTCTTTTTGAGTACCAATCTCAATAGTAGACAACAATGTATCCAACATAGGCTTTTCCTCAGCAGAGATTCCCTCAACTAAAAGTAAATTTTCAGGCTCGTGTCCAGTAGCACCAGTCAATTCTTTCGGCACCTCAGCAGTAATAGCTCCCTCAGGAGTCCTTTTTATAAGACAACTAGTTTCTAAATCCATAATAAATTGTGTTAATAATTAAGTAATGCATGAAAAAACATGCAATATTTTCCTAATTTATATTAGGTGGTTTCGATACAACTTCATTAAGAATCTCTAAACGACAGACTCTCCTTGTTGCTTTCCTTATAGCATCTTCCCTTGAAAGCTCGCCCAGGCCACCATCTGCATCCAATGCCCGTTGAACTTGTTCTAATACATCAAGGTTTGCATCATATATAATCACAAAATCAGTTCCGTGATCGACAACATCAGTTCTCGGTGTGCAATTAACAGCATCTATAGCACCATCAGAATCCACAGAAACCAAAAGCTTTTGGCCAGGCAATTGCATGCCACTCTCCTCTGTTGGCTTCAGATAGGTAGGGGGTAATTGTCTTGCTTCTGCTCCAGTCATAATTGAAAAGTTAGATAATCCATACAACTTAACATTACGCATAATCACGGCATTTGTCAAGGTGGCTAGCATACCAACAAGCCCCCCTTTAGGGTAAAATCACCTCAGCGATCCTAACCCACCTCTATGGAATCCAACTTTATCCTAATAATCACATTCCTCTACAGCATCGGTGGTATTGCCACATTCCTCGGATTCGTCCCCACCATGATTGACCTTTGGAACAAAAAGCCAAGCGCCAACGTGAATACATACATAATTTGGGGAATAACAACATTATTCACATCCCTTTACGGATTTTTTGTCCTGCAAAACCTCATATTCAACATAGTAATCAACCTTCAATTATTCGCATGCATAGTAGTACTGATCCTAAGAATCAGATTGAAATTCGTTAAATAATCTTCCCCCCCCTCTTCAAATTTGAGATTTCTTTAACAAAAATTTGAGGTCCGCACTGTAAAGTAATAGGAGCGTTATTTGCTATTGAAAACATTAACGCGACGCGTTACTATATAAGCAGAGCAACCGATTACCATTAAAACATGGATATAAAACTACCATTACCACACCCAGGCGAAATACTAGATGAGGAATTTCTCAAACCTTTGAAAATAACTCAATACCGTCTCGCAAAAGACATAAGCGTGCCACCAAGGAGAATCAATGAAATAGTCCACGGAAAAAGAGCTATAACTGCAGACACAGCACTCAGATTTTCAAGATATTTTGGCAACTCAGCTGAATTTTGGCTCAACCTTCAATCTCACTACAATTTGTCAAAAGAAAAAGATAAATTAGCTGAGATATTAGAATCCGAAGTGAAAATTTTACAACCAGTTGCCTAACCACACCCACCCATGAAACCAATCCGCAAATGGGACATGATCCCAAAAGAAAAACGCCAAACATTAATAAAAGAAATAATCACCTTCTTCAAAGACGAAAGAGATGAAGAGATTGGCATGATCGCAGCAGAAGACATCTTGGACTTCTTTCTCAAAAACACCGCCGAAGACATATACAACAAAGGCGTAGAAGATTCAAAAAAACTCCTCAAAGAACGCTTCAACGATATAGAAGTGGATCTAGATCTTTTGCTTAACAACTAAACTCAAGTACTTCCACAAACTCCATTTGCAGCAGTATTAAAAATTGCTCTCGAAAAGTTGACATGAGCATCACGCCCTGCCGACTTTATTAGTAGATTAACCAGCTCAGGAGCTTTATCAAAAAGATCAAGAGCTACAGGGACCAATGGCCTGTTAGCGGGATCAAAACTGGCAACAATACCAGGATCTTCAAGAAAACCAGGAACAGTCCTAATACAATTTAGACGAATAATACTAGCAGACAAAGAAACAGTCTCTCCTGATCCAGAATCAGCCAAACATTCAGGAGTTTTACTTTTCATCTCCAACAATCTCTCAATCAATTGACAACAAAGTCTATAAATAATAACCAAAGGAGTTAGATTTTTAATATCCGATTTCCTAATAAGAGAAATGAAACTTTCATAGTCAGCCATGTCCCCTGGATCAGCACCCTCATCTAATGATACCTGAACCGCTTCCCCTGCACATTCATCTCCTTTAACAGAGGAGTATTCTATAGTCCCATTAAACAACCTTCCTATTGCAGAAAACCCTCCGGTTTCATCTTCTGGACTTCCTGATGTAGGGATTGTATGCATACTCAACAATATTATTTTAATTACAGGGAAGAAACCTACCTATAAAAATATCATAAGTCAAATATTCCCCTACTATGCCAACCCGCAATCTCGACCTTTTGCTTCACAAAAAGTAATCCTTGAACAAACAAATAGGAAGTTATACAATTATCCCCTTATCTATTGTTAACCCTAAACATATGACAGTTAATGAATCTTCAAAAGCAGATGTAGTCCTAAGGGGAGACCAAGTAAAAAGAGCAGAGCACCTATTAGGAGTGGCTGAGCAGGAAAATGAAATAATTTATAATCCAGATCTAGAGGCTACAATAGTAACGGTAAACCTAGACATAGCCGAGCAAGTATCAGTGACACTATCAGATGGCGATCTTGAAGTGGCAGGAATATTTTCGTTCCAACCAAAATCAGAACACCTAAGGGGTTATTGCCTAGGAAAAGTTAGTTGTCCAAATCCATCAACTCTTCAAGCAGCGTTTAGACACATGTGTGTAAGCTGTTGCGCAGATGATGAGTGCAAAGCGATTGCAAAAGAACGAGCTGTAAGTACAGGTCTGAATACCTTGATGAGTTAAAAATTTTCACCCCAACACCCCCCCCCTCCCCCTCAAAATAATCACAGAACTTCTTTGTCTGTTGCATATTGGCTTACACTCTCTAATACCAACTTCCATACAACAAATTGCATTTTCCTCTACCAAATGCTAATTTACCTCCCTGCCCAAAAGCTCTTTGATATAACCAAATAGGGTATTGCTTGTCTCACTTGCGTGCGATGTCGAATCAAATTGACGGTCTCAGGCAGACAGGCATGTGCTCTGTTTGTTCGTGAGATTGTTGAAAACTAGTACCATGGAGGAAGGAAATGTCCCAGGAGCGAGAGAATTACTGGAAGTTGGCGCCTTGGTTGTACGGCCTTTTAGTTGCCTTGGCGGTCTTTGTTTTGTGGGTGGCCGTCACCCACAAGAACGGCGACCCCCCCGAGGAAAGTCTCCTCAGGGATGGGCCGCCCCGCGAAGTCGACACAACCACTGGCAGCAAAGTTGCAGGAATCCCCATCGAGGATGCACAGGACGTCGGAGAAGAATTCTTCGAGGATCAGCCCACACACGGGGATCTCGAAAGAACGATCGAAGAGCAGGAGCTCGACGATCAAGACATCCGGATGGAACAGTTCTACGACGAGGATTCCGACGAAGATCCCATCATCCACGAGGCCTTCGACGACGGCCCCGACCAAATCGGCGAACAAGCCGAAAACCTCCCCCTACTCAGGGAAGACGATCTTGGCGAGCTCGTACAATGAGCAAGCCACATGAGCAAACGAGTCATCACGACCCGGGAACCACACTGCGTTCCCGGGTTTGCTCATATGCAAAATTAGCCGATCCTGTTACAATTGCTCCATGCTACAAGCAATCATCACAGATTTATCAAAAGTCCTCCTATTCCCAAAAGACCCAACCTACAAAGGCTCATTAAACAGTCTTCATTTAGAACTTCTAGAAAAAGGGGACTACAATTTTTGGAAATACTTCGTCCTAAACGAAGAACTCCTCAATTTCTACAGAGAACTTCCCCACAGAATAGACGTTTCCGTATTAACTACTCAACACATTCAAGAACACCCTCCTCTCAAAGAAAAACTCACCAACCTATTCAAAAAAATCTACGTCGCAAAAGACATGGGCCTCTCAAAAAAAGACCCAGCCATTTTTAAAGAACTTCTAGAAGACATCAAAATCGATCCCGAAAACATCCTATACATCGATGACAATCAAGAAAACCTCGATGCAGCATCACGAGCCGGCCTTCAAACCCTTCTATATGAATCAAACGAACAGGTAGTAGATCATATTCAAACTTTACTTTAACACTTTTATTATGAAAAATCTTGAAACCCACTCTGGTGGAGAACAAATATCATCAAAGAAATCTAGCCCACCTGTTGGAAGAGAAAAAGCTGAAAAAGGGTCTTCTTACAAGACTAGATTACTCAAGGGACCTAACGCCAAAAACGCCAAAGAAGGGCTTGTAACAGGGATGCCCTTGCAGTATCAGTTCTTTGAGGATGAAAAAAAAGAGATAGAGTCATCTGGAGTTATGGGAATACTTCTTCAGGAGGCAAACATTCCTGAATCAGAAAAAGAGAACTGTTCAATCATCTTAGTTCTAAATGGAGGCCAAATCTTGGAATCTTTACCACCCCAATTAAAAACTGTTGATATAACTTTCAAGGTTTTGCACGGTGACAAGGAAAAAATTATTAAAATTGGTGAAATAGACGCCTCTACCGGAAACATAGATTTCAAGCAAACTTCTCTAAGACTGAGCCATTCACAAAAAACACAAATCAGCGGCTTCATAGATTTATTTCCTATAGGTATGTAAAGACACCTAACCCCCACCACATGAAAAAACTAACCATCCTTCTCATCCCAATCCTTCTCCTCACTGCCTGCCAATCTCTTATCGGAAACTGCCAGTTCGAAGGAGAAATCATAACATGTCCAGACAATCCATGTGATCTTTGTGATTCGTCAGAAGAATGTAATATTCTGGAAAAAGTACCACCAATTGTAAATTGCTATACAGAAGAGCCTGAAGCGTTATAATCAACCCAACCTCTTACTAAACCCTCATGACCCCCACATTTCTCACAGGTCTCATAGGCTCCCTCATCCTCATCACAGGTGCAGCCTGGTCAGAACCAAAACGCAAAACCCACAACATCAAATCAATCAAAAACTGGCTCTTCGCCATCGGTGGCTTCACTATGCTTGCATATTCAATTCTCGGATACATGGAAGGCGGCCCAATCTTTTTCATATTTCTCCAAGCCCTCGTCGGAGTCTCTAGCATTCTCATGATGATTGACGCTCCAGAAAAAGTCGACATCCCCATCCTATCAATCAGCGCGCTCGCCCTCACCATATGGTCACTTTATCTCTTCGAAGGATACAACACAATTTTCTTCATCCTCGGACTCACAGGCATCAGCATGGGGTACACATTCCAGATGGGAACAGTCCGCCGCGATCTATCACTTACTCTAGGAAGCATTCTGATTGCAGTCTTCAGCTACATCGAAGCGAGCTGGATTTTCTTCTGGCTGAACGTATTTTTTGCTCTCTTTGCAGGAGCATATGTGATCAAAAAACTAATTAAAAAACAATGAAAGTTCTTCTCATACTTGGCCATCCATTAAAAGACAGCTTCTGTGCAACTCTCGCAAAAAAATATATGGAAGGAGCAAAAGAAAAAGGTCACAAAACCGAATCTCTGTATCTCAGCGATCTTAAATTCAATCCTATTCTAGAGAAAGCATACGAAGAAGACCAACCACTAGAACCAGATCTCAAAAAAGCTCAAGAACTAATAAAATGGGCCGATCATATAGTATTGGCCTATCCAATTTGGTGGGCAAATTTCCCAGCTCTCCTCAAAGGATTTTTCGATCGCACTTTCCTACCCGGATTTGCATTCAAGTTCACAGGCGGAGGAAAATGGAAAAAACTCCTCAAAGGGAAAACTGCCAGACTACTCATCACAATGGATTCTCCACCCCTCCTCCAAATCCTCTATTTCAGAAACCCATCAGTGAAAGCAATGAAAGCTACTATCGGATTCTGCGGAATAAAACAAAAAAACTCATACTTCGGTTCAGTCCGCTATTCAGATGAAAAGAAAAAGAAGAAATGGCTAAAGAAGGCCTTCAGAATGGGGAGATCTGTTTAGTTGAGATAGAGCAATTCTAAGTTTCTGGACTAACTCATGACAAACCCTCACAACATCCTCAGGGAAAAAGGGAACAAGAGCGTCAGTTTCCTTATATGCTGCTTCCAAGACTCCAACAGCATATCCAACCCTATTCTCAGCTCCAACTCCAAGTAAATCAAATATAACATCAGCAACTTCCTTTCGAATATTCCCTAGATCATGCAATTTATCAACAACACACGGCGAATCCGGAAACTGCCTTCTCAGCATATCCAAGTCCACAATACTATCCGCCCTTTCTAATAAATCATTCATCAAATCTGGTTTAAAATATCCAAAACCTTCTTTATTTCTAGCCGTAGAAGAAACAATTGACCAGCACAGGTCCTATGATCAAAATTTTCAGACCTAATAAGCTCAATCAAATCAAACATCTGTTGTTGAACACAATCTTGAATTATTGCAGCTCCAGAAAGAACACCAACAAGGCTCTCAGTGAATTCTCCTTGAAGATTTTGAATATTTAATTCAGCAATCTTAACCTCAACTTCAGAGGCGATTTTTCGTATATCAGCTAACAAAGTAGTGACAACCAATTCGTTAACAAATGACTTTCTTAAACTATCCATGCTCATGAAAAAATGATTATTAAATTTACCATTCTATAACTCCACCGCCAGCTTCATCATCAACAAGCATAAAATCATCAACGTCATCAAACTTATCCAACTCTGCATCAAGATCAAACTCCACCTCATCATCTTCCCCTTCTTCCGAAAAGACTTCAGAGAGACCTTTCTCCCTTAATTGATTAACTATGAGAAGAAGATCAATATCCATCTCATCGGCATTAGCCGCACCTTCCAATTGTTTGTGAGTATACAAGGGGTCGCCATCGACAGAGGCGTAGAGAGGGGCAATCACCATAATCATTTGTCTGAATCTAGACGCCAAGTGCTCTGGCTTAATGTCATCAGCAAACGCTTCCAAAGTGCTTTCCAAATATTTTTCCATTGCAACTAACGTTAAATAAATACACAGGAGAGTATCCTACCCAAATAAACCCGACGAAGTCAATAAGATCCTTCTCCCTCATATATTTAGTGGGAAGGAAGATTTTGAACATGTTCTGCCTTTTAGCTTTACAGCATCATTTTCAACAAAATTCTCTTCCCACTAAAACATCTCCTCCAAATCCACAATCTGCCACCCATCTTCATAATCCTTTTTTTTCTTCATCTTTACATTCGCTCTAGGAGGACTGATTGGCTCCAGGCTTTTATGTCTACCTTCACCAGTGATCCTAGCCGTCTCAACTTTCCTCACCAATTGGAAATCAAAAGAGTTCAAATTGAACTCAACAGTTCTAATAGTTCCAGTTTCATGCTCATCAATCCCAATATCAATGTACATAGGGACTTCCTCATCCTTCAAAATTTCACCCCCAGCCTCCTTCACACGCTCCAAAATCTCTTCAAACTGGTGATCTTTGCCCGCAGCCCTAGTGTCATCAATTTCATGTAACGAATAACTTTTTCCAGCTCCCATAATTATAAGGTTAAATTTTCAATAAAATATTATCACTTTAATTAGACAAAAACCAGTTGAGTATTGTAGACTCAGCAACCGACAAATTCAAAAGACAATTTATAACAAATTGAAGTTGGCAGAAGGAGACCCAAAAGAAACCACAGAAGGGGAAGAATTAGACTTATTCTCAGTAAGTATAGATGGACCAGACGGCCCAGAAGTATTTGACGTTACTGCAGTCCCACTCCCTAAAGATGCTTTCCCTGAGCTAGACGGCGCACCCCCAGGCCTATATGTGCGAGCCGCAGGGACAATCCCAACCCCTACCGCAACGGCCGAACCAGTTGCCAGCCCAGAGCTTGCAAGCACAAAGGGCCTTCCTCTTTTCAACCAACGACCACCTCAGCAACCCAAATTACCCGAACCCGAACAACAACCAGTCTTCGATCACGATGCAGTAATAGACCAACTTCACGAAAGATCAAATATTGTTCCTCTACTAATTAGAGTTTTTCGCGAAACGCTTCACCAACAACTCGCAGACATCCTCCCATTAAAAGGGAAGAGAAAAAGAACACAAGTGAAAGAAAATTTAAAAAACATCCTTCGCCACGGAAGAGACGAAGAACTGAGACAAAGAATATTAAGAGTACTCGCACTCCACAATCCAGACGAAAGATGCCGAATCCAGTCACGGAAAACCCGAATTCAAGGCCCTCAACTAGATCTTCAGTCAAAGCCCAAGCCAAGAGTTATTCTGCCAGAATCCATGGGTGGTCCTAAAGGATTTCTCACAGAAAAAACACTGAGGGAATCTCCGTGGAGAGATGACCTTCTCCTTGTCCCAAAACCAAATGGTGCAGAAAGACTCCCTTTGGAAGGAGGAACAGATAGAAGGGCATTAAAAAGACCAAGAGTTAGAGCCAGAGAAGAACCCCACAAACTATTCAGTAGAATTGGAAACAAAGAAAATTTACTGCCAAATCTAGACACAAAAGATCACCCATTGATTCCAAGGATTAGGTTTGAAGTAGTTGTCGAAACATGTTTTGCCACTGGGGCAGTCACAGCACGCCTAGCGAAGACAGGCAGGATCGGCCCAGAAACAAAACTGATATTCACTGAATTAGATGAAGATACTTTTGATGCATGCGAAGCAGTAAGACTGGACCCAGAAAATTTGATAAGGCATTTGGCAAGACACCAACAAAGAATGTCAAAAGAATATTATGACGAACTAGTGAGGAAACAAACTATAGAAGCAGACATAAAACACAAAGATCCACTTGTAGTTAGAGCAGCAAGAATAATAGCAATCACAAAATCAGCATTTGGTTCAATGTCCAGAAAAGGACCATTTGGACACATCAATGTTCAATATAGAAACAGCAAACACCCCGAGAAAAAACCCCCAACGATTTGCAATGAAAGAAACATACGCATGATGAGCCAAATACTCCAAAACGCAATTATGATCAACGGAAGCTACGAAGAATGTCTTCAATATCTCCCAGAAGACCTTCGAAACGCATTCATATATATGGATCCTCCGTACTACGGCCAAGAAACTACAAATGAATACGGAGTACGTCCATTCACAGAAGCAGATCAACGGAAGCTAGCTGAAATTTTTGGAGATCTTGCAAGCAGAGGAGCCTATGTAGCAGCCAGCAATTCAGCAGATCCCTTCATAGAGGAAATATACAGACCTCACTCAAGATTCATTTTTCCAGTAACTGACAAAAACGCACTAGCAGCTCGATACGGAAACGGGAACAATAAAAGGGATGAATTTTTCATTACTAGTTATGCCCCCTAACCAGTTTGATGAATTGAGTTCCAATTTCAGGATGAACACGACAACTATCAATTTCCCAACTCAAATTTCCCTCATCAATAGTTTGTTGAATATGGACAACAGAAGCTTTAGCGATTCCATCTAAATTCATGCCTTCTTTGGGTGTATCAATAATTCTCATAGTTCTTGCACGATTAGATTCAAGTAAAGAAACAAGAGTACCTATGGATCCAGTATTATCAAGATGAGCAGCTCTACAGGAACTAGCTTGGATAGATCTGTTCAATTGGAAATCATTATCTCTTACATTAACAGGCAAAGACAAACCAGTTTCAATCACTGTCACGTGTCCAACATCAGGCAGAAGACTTGGATCAGTATCCAAACTCAATTTTAAACATTGAATAGCAGCTCTTTTTCCAAGCCTCAATTCATCAATTGTATGGCTGACTTCTCCATGAAAATCTTCTCTTCCATCAAGCATATGTGCTCTCGACACCAAACCAGCTTCGGCAAGAGCCAAAGGACACACAGACATCCCACTAAAAATATCCAATGAAGTACGAGAAGGTTCCTTCAAAAGATCACTAGCCAAAATACCAAAAATTAATTTTTGATGGGATAAAAATTTAGCAAGATTCTTTCGGACGCCTTCAATTGCAAAATTGCCAGCGCTCCTAAAGGCAGTGTCTTTGGAGAAAAAATTATTAGCATATTCCAACCGATCCCGAGTGGAAGAAATAGAGGAAGCAAGAGGAGGTGAGTCCTTACAAAGTTTATCAAAAAGCAGACTGTGGGCTCTTGTCACAGTATAAATTCTACTGACCTTATCAAAACACCTATTAGCTCTACCCAGAACCTCTTCAGGTCCCTGTTTTTTTCCACTTTTCTTTCCCATAACCTGTGATTTTAAAAAGGAGCGGAATATACCACCATATAAGAATAAGAGCAACCCCTTGAACTCCCATTCTAGAACCACTTGACCCAAACCTGTCAATAAGGTAGGATTCTCTCCTAACTTCTTTTTAGAATTACACAGATATGGACGAAATAACAAGGCCAGAAAGCTACGCTTTATTAGAATCATTTGAAGCAGAATTAGACAGAGTAGATGCAGATCTACTAGTCTTTTACGTCTCAAAACTTAAGGACCAATTGGACAAAATAAAGCCTGGAGAAAAAGTAGGATTAGCCTTTCACCCGGATGCTGATGGGGTTTTTGCAGGATTAGTTGCTCTCACATACCTTAGAAGCAAAAATGTAGAAATTCAATTTCTTCCATATGAATTAGAAACACAAAAATTTGCGGACGAATCACTGGAATGTGATCATGTCGTATCAACAGACCTTTGGATTCCATCTAGTATAGAAGGACAAGGCTCACTAGAAAAAGTCTTAGGGTCAGGAACAAACGTAACCACAATTGACCATCACGACCAAAGATTTCCCAAAAAAGACATTAGAAAAGAACCACCATCCACCTCACAAAGAGATCCCCTATATCCAGAAACAATGGCTGTGAATAGATCAGGGTCAACCGAAGGACAATTTCTATTTATAACTCCAGGCAGGCTCCAATGCGAAATAGAAAATTCAAATAGATTCCCAGCAAGCACCCTTACATACAAACTTTTTTTAGAGCTTGCCGAGCAGGAAGGTGATGAAGAAATGTTGGCACAATTAAAAGAATTAGAACCTTATATTTTGGTGGGAATAGCAGGGGATTGCTCGTTAGTAGCTTGGCCACGAGCAGCACTTGATCACGAAGCAGACCTCAAAAGAATTAAAAGACTGGGAACCATCATAAATTTGGCAGAAAATTTCAGAAACCCAGAAAACGTAATTCTCCAGGCAGAACAATTAATATCCCAAACGTCAAAAGAACAACGCTTATCAGCTTTGCGAGAAACATCGCCAGAATTAGCTGCTGCAGAAGAAATCCAACAATGGGTAGAACAAAGAGTTGAGACAATTATTCCAAACTGGAATACATCAAAAGAGCCAGTCATATTCCACTTCCATGCAGATCAAGAGGAGATAGACGCTGTAACAAAAGCAGGTCTTCCAAATCACTCTGATGTCCTCAAAGAAAGTGTAAATCCAAACATAGCCATAGCAAACGCACTTTCCAGAGCAATTGGGCACAGAGTTGCAATAGTCGTCAGTCAATATTGCGAACAAACTAACGGTCAGCCCCCTTCAGTAAATTTCTCATTCCGAACAGAAAGCCCATTCCTAGATGTAAGAAAATTCGCACGCATGCTCGGAGGAGGCGACGGACATCCAATGGCAAGTGGATCGAGAATTAATCTAATTGAAGATCCAAAAGAAGGAGAGGAAATCTTTTCAAGCGTAGAAGATATATTGTGGCACACAAGTAATGTTTTAAGAAACTTTAACCGCAAGCGCAGTTAAACCCTCCACAAATTCAACCCAACCTCTTCATCTCGAGCTCTTTCGACGACTTCATCCGCAGTATCAATAACTATCTCCCCAGTCAAACTGACTACTGCTGACACAAGATGCCCTCCAATCATAGAATAATCACCACGGCCAAGCATAATATGCAGATGAACATATGGTTCCCCATCCATTTCTGAAACATTTCCTTTCAAGCTCAACAATTCAAAATCTTCTTCAAACTTCTCCACTCGATAATCCCGAGTAGATGCTTCAAAAAATCCGAGCTCAACCTTATCTACACCCCCTATCCCTGTAACCGAACCAGCCCGAACGCCATGCTCCACACAAGCCTCCTTCAAACTAGCAGAAACTTCATCTCCAATTTCTAGTCTAATAAACAATTTGTTCCCGATCTTTCTGGTCTTCATAGCCAGATACTACCATCTTGGTCTAGACTTTTCAAAGTCGTCTGTTATATTTATTCCGCTTTTAGCGAACCATTGAGTTGGCGAAGCAACCGCGGAGAGGTACCCAAGTGGCTGAAGGGGCGGGATTGCTAATCCTGTAGGTCGGTTTTACCGGCGCGGGGGTTCAAATCCCCCCCTCTCCGCCAGAAATTTACAATTTCTTCATTTTCCCCTTCCAAGTCCTCACCTGAATGATTTTTCCAGTTTCGTCATACCATTCGATCTTATATTGAGATTTTTTCTTATTCCTAAAATGTCTTTCCTTTACCCTTTTCCCCTCTGGATAATAAACTTCCAGTTTATACTCATGAGTTTTTGGGAAATGCTTTGTTTTCAGCTTCCCCGAAGAAGGTTCATATATTGCAATATCACCATTTGAAAAATCTTTCCTCTTAATATTCCCCGATTTAGCATCATAGTACTCAACACCTCCATTAAAAAATTCTCTACGTGTTATCCGTCCCTTCTTATCAAAACTTTCAAACTTAAGCTTCCCCTTTTTATACTGTCTAGCCTTCACTACCTCAGTCCCCAAATGATAATCTTCTGTAATCCCGTTATGATGCTGTACTTGGTAAACTTTACCTTTCCTATAAAAATAACTCGTTAGATTAGAATAAGTGATCTGGTGCAAAGAGCCTTTTACATAAAAAACATCAACAGAACTATTGAACCGAAAATAAATTCTCTTATATTTATTCCAGTTTTTTGGCAAAATTTTCCCTGGATCAAAATCCTTCGTATAATCTTGATGCAAAAACACATCCATAGCTTCACGGGAATCTCTCAAAGATTTAGAATCAAGCTGGACTCGCATATTAGTTTTATCTTTGTATAAGAATATCTCATGAGGATATTTAGCCTTCCCTTTATACTGCTCAAATTCATCAGAAGCATCATGAATATCTGAATAGCGTCGCACAGGAGCTGATTGATCAATAGAATATTTCTTCCGATCTTTATCAACATAAGTACAAACTGCATGTTCTCCCAAGTTCATAATCCGTGGCCTATAATTATGTTTATTCTTTTTCCCCAAGTGCTGGAGCAACCTCTTGGCAAGAAGGGAAATATTATCGCAGTCACCTCCACCTTTCTCAAGAGTCCTCTTCGCAGACCTCAACCGGTTAACATAATGCCCAACAGTATATTTTGCCCTGACAGCACCTCCCACAACCCCTCGGACATCTTTGGGAGTATCAATATGATGAAGCAAAAAATCATAATATTCATCAAGGGTGACTTTCCCCTCCAATGCTTTATATCGGAAAATCATAACCTTTTCCTTCCCAATTCTAGCAAAAAAAGACTGTGCAGATTCACTCACCAACTTCTGCAACGCCATCCTTTCAAGTACATGTAAAACCAAACTAGTCCTATCCAGTTTTTCAGCCTTACTTTCCCAATTATCCGGTGATTGTTTCGGTCTTTTTGGTGGCATAAATGTACAATAAATATTCAAGATTATCAGTACATTATACCTTAAAATCAGGCTTTTTTCAACGTGCTACGGGTCCATGACAAAGAACGCTCCCCAAACTGAAAACTCCTAATAACCAAAATGCTCACCTTCACTCTGCCCAAAACGCTCCTCAGCTTTGCTTGCCCTATTCGCATACGCCATTTTCACCATACCGCCAACAACCATCTTTCCCCCAGTAGGATGAGTGCTATCAATCTCATTTTTATTAACAAATCCTAATTTAGCAAGTTCTTCGGTATTGTTAACTCTATGATTATTGTCACCAATAAGGCCTTCACCGGTAAAATGAGGTAGTGGGAGGAATTTCAAGGTCCTAGAATCGCTAAGATAAAGGACACCAGCTCTTTCGACCATTTTCCCATCAACAAACATTCTTACTCCAGCAAGGTGGATATAATCACCAGGATTCTTGAAAAATTCTCCAATAGCGTCACGGTTATCCTTGAGAGGAAAAGCTACATCAATATTAATTTTAGTAGACTCAGTAACAGGTTCCATAGCCCTAAGATAAGAATCCATATCAGGATAATTTTTAACCCCCGTTCTAACTTCTTTGTCGACCTCTTCCATAGCTGTTTCCAAAGCCTCATTTTCTAACAGTGCTCTAAGAGTAGTGTCAGCCTCATCTGTATACCTCTCATTACTATACAAAATATCAGTAACCCTCTTATTAACCCTGTCTATCAAACTTTCACTCTCAGGAGTTACACGAGCAGAACCAATCTGATTTGGGCGAGAATCTCCAGGTACAAACCCTTCCGCATTTAAAACGCGCTTAGCTAATGGAGAAGGTTCATCTTTTCTTTCAGTCATTTTAAATTTTGTTAAAGTAAAAATTACATCCAACATAATTATACAACAAAAAGCCCAAAAAGGCAACTATTTAAGCCCCGTTCTACCAGTTTAACGGAGAGGTTTACCCAACTGCCCACACGCGCCCTTGATCTCCCTTCCAAATCTATACCTCTGAGTCACATTCAGCCCAGCCGCCTCCAGAATTTCCCGAAACCTACTAATCCTTTCACCCGAAGATGCTTGAAATCCTTGAGTGGGATTGAAAGGAATCAAATTAACCATAAACAAGCCGCCGCCGCGTCCAGAACCACGCCCCAACTTCTTCTTCAAAACCCTGGCCAACTCCCTAGCCACTTCATCCGAATCATTTACATCTCGAAGCAAAAGATATTCAATCATCACCTTCTTGTTCGTAGTCTCAATATACGAAGCCAAAGCATCCAAAAGTTCATCAACAGAATGAGCATCATTCACAGGCATTATTTTACTCCGCAGCTCATCATTCGGAGCATGCAAACTAACAGCCAACTTAACCTGCAAGCCTTCATCAGCAAACCTCTTGATCCCAGCCACGATCCCACAAGTCGATATAGAAATAGAACGCGCGCCAATCCCAATCTCTTCATTGATCATTCGAACAGCCTCCATCACCTCATCATAATTATTAAAAGGTTCACCCATCCCCATGAAAACCACATTCGTCACAGCCGAACCACCCCCAGCCTCGGCCTCCGAGCCCGAACCACGCAAAATCCTCTCAAAAACCAAAACCTGTTCCACCATCTCAAAAGCACTCAAATTCCGCGAAAACCCCAACTTTCCAGTAGCGCAAAAAGCACAATTCATCGCACATCCAACCTGACAAGACACACAAACCGTCTGACGATCCTTATGCTTCATCAAAACAGCTTCAATCACCGCTCCGTCTTCCATTTTAAGCCCAGCCTTAACAGTCGCCCCATCTCGTGCCTCAAAAATCTCAGCCTCAATCGCTAGCGGACATTCGCGCGATAAAACCTCGCGAATGTCTTTTGGCAAATTCTTCGCCTCATCCCACGACGCCACAAACTCTCGAAACACAGCATCATAAACCTGCTTCATTCTATATGAAGGTTGCCCGGCCAAAACGTCATCCAATTTTTCCAAATTCATAATATTTAGGTTACGGGCGGATTATATTGAATCAACCTCCTCTTTACAACCCCCCCTCAAGAAGTGATACAATCATCTCAACAGCATTTACCCTCATTCCATGTTACAAGCATTCATGCCATATATTTTATTCGCGATAGGTTTTGTAATTTTGATAAAAGGAGCAGATATGCTCGTCGACGGGGCTTCGGCGATAGCCAGGAAAATGAAGATTTCCGGTTTGGTAGTGGGATTAACAGTAGTAGCTTTTGGAACATCGGCGCCAGAACTTTTGGTAAACATAGTAGCGGGACTCAACGGTAGCGCAGACCTCGCGATTGGAAACGTAATAGGTTCAAACATCTCAAACATCCTTCTCATCCTCGGGGTAGCAGGCCTCATATCCCCACTCGCTATAGGAAAAGGAACAGTATGGAAAGAAATTCCATTCGCACTCCTCGGGGTAGGAATATTATTTGTAATGGCGAACGATAATTTAATAGAAGGAGTCGGATTTTCAGAAATAACTAGAAGTGATGGGATTGTACTTCTCGGATTCTTTGCCATCTTTATGTATTACACATATGGAATTTCACGCGTACAAGGAGAAAAAGATGCGGACAAACCGCCTCTAATGAAAACATCCAAAGCTGTAATATACATTCTGCTCGGAGCTTTGGGGCTTGGGTTTGGTAGTGATTGGGTTGTGAATGGAGCTATTCGTGTGGCTACAGTCTTCGGCCTTTCAGAATCACTCATCGGATTAACTATCGTGGCAATAGGAACATCTCTCCCAGAGTTAGTGACAGCAGCAGTTGCGGCATACAAGAAACAAGCCGATATAGCGATAGGTAATGTAGTAGGATCAAACATCTTCAACATATTTTTTGTATTGGGAATCTCAAGTACGATAACCCCCATTACATTTTCTCCTATTTTGAACATAGATATCGCAATCTGTGCAGCAGCGACTATCATATTAATGCTCGCAGTCTTCATAGGCCGAAAGCATCAAGTCGAGCGTTGGCAGTCAGCATTTTTTGTGAGCCTTTACATTGGATACATCGTCTACCTTGTCATGAGAGGATAATTCCCTTAAAATAAATACAGCCTTAAATTAATAATTTCCTTAACCCTCATTCGTATGGCTAAAAAGAAAGGAACTACAGAAAAAGTTCTCCTTCTGCTCGCTTTGATTATTCCTTTGGGTGCAGCAAACTTTCTGCTGAATATTGTGCTGACAGTATTCTACATACCTTCAGTTGCTCCAAGCATCTCAAGCGAAGTAGACGCAGCAACAAGAATATTCCTTCCATTTGTTTTATATTTGGTAGGTTTAGCATTCAGTATTGTTGTGCTTACTGCAAAGACAAAAGAAGTAGTCCTCACTCTTCTAGCATTGCTTCTAAACGTAATTCTAGTAGTAAGTGGAATCTTCTTCATCGCATCAACTTATTTGATGTAAGCTATTAGAGCCAAATTGAAAATCAAAGAGCCGGCCCCTTAAAAGGGTCGGTTTTTTACAACTCCCCCAAATACCGTCTAGCCTCCTCCAACTGCCTATCATACTCATTTACAAGATCATCCTCATACAACTCAACGATGACATCTGGAGTCAAACCTACATCTTGAATAGCTCGCCCCTCAGGAGTTAACCATTCAGCAATAGTCAAACGGATACTAGACCCATCTTCCAAAAATTCAACTTCCTGCACAGTTCCTTTCCCAAAAGTTTGAGTACCCATTACAATCCCACGATCATAATCCTGGATAGCACCTGCCACGATCTCAGACGCAGACGCGCTCCCTTCATTGACCAAAACAACAAGAGGAATATCCAAAAGTTTTTTCCCGCCATTAGTGTACAAAGTCTCACTCAAAAGAGGATTCTTTTCACGAATCTCAACAGCAGACATCTCAGACTCCAATAAATAAGAAAGCAATTCAACAGCAATATCCAAATACCCTCCACCATTATAACGAAGATCAATAATCAACCCTTCAGGCTCATCCAAGATCAGGTCCGAAATGGCTTTCCCAAACTCAGTGGAAGTCGTATCCGAAAACTGATTAACACTTAAATAAACAATATCATCTTCCAAAACTTCTTTTGTCACACTTTCAATATCGATTTCCGCACGGATGATAGTCGCATCAAAAGGCTCGTCCAACGACTCTCTGATAATACTCAAAGTCACAGGAGTCCCAGCTTCTCCCCGAATATTCATGATCGCCTCAAAAAATGACATATCAATAGCATATTCTTCATCAATTTGATAAATAACATCTCCAGGAATCAATCCAGCTTTTTCAGCAGGACTATTTTTCAAAGGAGTCACAATTATCAAAAGCCCATCCTCCACAGTGAGTTCAGCCCCAATCCCTTCAAGCTGCCCTTCCAAACTCTGCGAAAACTGTTCGGTTTCTTCAGGGTCCATAAAAACCGTATAAGGATCGTCCAACGCATTAACAAGTCCTTTCACTGCACCATAAACCATCATCTCAGAATCCAAAAGATCATCATGTAAATAATCACTGTCCAAAATTCCCCAGACAGTCCACATCAAATCAAGATCAACCTCTTCATAAAGAGAGCTATCAATAGTATGATCAGTATCTCCACCAAAATCGTCTACCCACCCTTGAATAGTAGCTTGCCATCCAAGCACACCCCCAACAATAACGAGTACAGCACAAGCAAATATATGCTTAATAGGTTTCATAGGAAAAAGTTAATATATTTTATCGGGAGTAATATTACCACATTTAAAAAATTGAGAAAAATTTGAGGAAAATTTGAGGTTTGGGTTGTATACTAAAAATGTCTTTGAAAAATAACTGGTCCATTGAAATGAAAATAATTGAAAAAATACTGTTTGTCTCATTCGCTGGTTTGGTGATCGCAGTTGCTGCTATGGCATTTGAATCTGGTGATTCTTCAACAACACAAACCGAAGAACCACAAGGAAGATATACCAAGATGATAGAAAACAAAAACGCGGACCCAATCATGATACGAATAGAACTTCCCAACGGATACAATATGACGGAAAGCGTTGGTGTTCAGGAGAGGCCTATCTCTATCTCAAAAAACAACGCTATTGGTGGTTATACATCCCTTAGGATATTGCACTACTTATCACCATACGAAGATTTTTTTGAAGAGATAGAGGACGAAGAGATACTACAAGGTCCTAACGGGTGGCAATACTATGAAGATGATCTGTGGGATTCCACGATAGGATCGAGTGTACCTGGTAATATATCAAGAATTTTCTTCCGAAACGTAGATGGAAGAGTTTTGTTAATTGAACAATATGACTACACAGGAGGTGCTAACGACGAAGAAATATTTGAATGGCTAGAAGGAATCAGTCCGCTTGAGCTGCCTAGAGGAAAACCCTAAACCCAGTTTTGCGAACCAACATCCAGGAGGAAGGAAATGAAAAGGAAACTTACTGCAATCTTCACGGCCATCTTTGTGATGGCAATTTTCACAACCGTGGCCCAGGCCAAATACCTCATCTACCTGCCGTTCGACAAGGGCGAGCAGTGGTATTGCGTCCAGGGCAACAACGGGGGTTTCTCTCACAGCGGGAAGCTCAAGTACGCCTACGACTTCACGAGGGGTTACTACAACGACGCCTTCGGGAAGAACATCCGATCTCCGGTTCACGGGATGATCGTCGACAAGAGAATTGGAGCGCCGGACTATTACTACAACGACAGCTCTTGCGCCGAGAACAACAAGGGATGGGGAAATACCCTCCTGATTCAAGATATCTCGACCAACGTATATGTCCGGATAGCCCATATGAAGGCGGGATCAATCCCCAGCAACCTCGGATTGGGAGATATCGTGGATCTCGGAGAAAAGATCGGAGAAGTCGGGAATTCCGGCATCTCATCCGGTCCTCATCTCCACATCCAGATACAGTCCAGTCCGGCAGGAAACGCTCAGTCCCAGAAGTTCTACTTCGTTGAGGGCCCAATCAAACAGGGCAAATACGCGAAGTCCGAGAATCTCCAGAGGTCATTCGTTCTGGATGACACCTACGACAAGAGCCTGAGCCACGACGTTTCATGGTACAAGGGATACAGGTCGAAATACTGGAACCTATACCCAGGAACAATGCTGAATCGGTACGCGGGACACAGGGCCTTCCACGCCAAGTACAAGAAGGGATCAAAGAAACGCTGGTTCAAGTGGCGGTTCACGATGGCCCGAAGCGGGTACTACATGATCTGGGTGAAGTTCAGGGGGGCTGCAAGCAGAGATCCCAAAGCGGAATACTATGTCTACAGCAACGACCCCGACTTCGACGATGGCTATCTCTACATGGATCAGCAGGAATGCACGGCCGACAACTGGCACTTCATGATGGCCACCTCACTCAACGAGGGGAGAACCTACGGTATCAGGCTTCGTTCCAAGACCAAGAACAAGTACATTTTCGCGGACTCAATCAAACTCTATCGGATTTGGTAGAATCTCGCGAACCACTTTCAAAGGCAGCGTAGTTTGAACGCGCTCGCTTTCCCGGGCAACACGCCCAAAAAAGAATCCAAGCAGCTTCAAGCTCAAGTCCTAGGCCTCCTCACGCGCATCATCGAGGGGGCCTTTTTTTATATCAACACACCCTACATTCGCTTAAGCGGCGCAACACTTGCCGCCAACTTCTTCACTCCAACCTTGTGGTCATCAAAAGCCACAGTTATTACTCCTCCTTGAACCTCAACAACAACTCCAACTCCAAAAACATTATGTGAAACTTTATTCCCAACTTCATAAACAACATCTTCATAAGACTGATCTTCCAATGAATCCGCAGCATCTTTGAACCCGCCAGAACCTTCATAGGGGACAGGAGTCTCTCCGATTCCTTCCAAGCCCAAAGTCCCTTTAACTCTATCAAACACTTGTCCAATCCGACCACTACTACCACCAAAATTACTCTCAACCAATTCTTCAGGAATGTCTTTCAAAAACTGAGAAGGCGCATTCGAACGATATTCTCCATAAAGCATCCTCTCCATAGCATGAAGTAAGTACAATCTCTCCATAGCACGAGTCATAGCTACATACATCAGCCGACGCTCCTCTTCTAGCTGATCACGCTCCAACAAACTCCTGCTATGCGGGAAAATCCCTTCCTCCAAACCAGACACAAATACACAAGGGAATTCCAATCCTTTAGCACTATGAATAGTCATGAAAGTAACAGCATTGTCTCCATCATCAGACGAATCGATATCTGCAATCAAGCTGACCTCTTCCAAGAAAACACTCAGCGACAACCCAGCTTCAAGCCCATCATATTTAGAAGCAACCGAAATCAATTCACGAACATTCTCTAGCCGAGCTTCTCCCTCAGAAGTCCCATCATCCAAAAATTCTCTATATTTAGCATCCTCAATTACGTGCTTGATCACGCCGGAAGCAGGAAATTCACTATTAACACTCTGTAAACGGCCAATCAACTTAACAAACTTTTCAATAACAACCATCTTTGTATCCGAAAGCCCCTCAATAGCACGGATTTGTTTCATCGCCTCAAACAAAGAAATTCCTTGTCGGCTAGCATAACCACGAATCACCTCCAAGGTTTTCCCTCCAATTTTTCGTGAAGGGACATTCACTATCCTCAACAAACTCACACTATCACTTGGATTTTGAAGGACTCTCAAGTACGCGAGCATATCTTTGATTTCCTTTCTTTCATAGAAGCGTATTCCTCCAATGATCCTGTACGGAAGCCCCGATCTCAAGAAAACTTCTTCCAAAACACGAGATTGAGCATTCGTTCTATACAAAACAACAAAGTCATTATAATTAGGGTTTTCGTATTGTTTCAAAAGTTCCACAATTTCGTTCGCAATCAACTCTCCCTCATGTTTTTCATTCTGAGCAAGCCAGTGTCTCACCATCTCCCCACCAGAGGATTCGGTCCATAATTTCTTTTCCTTCCGCCCTTCATTCTTTCGTATAATGCTATTAGAAGCATCCAAAATCACTTGAGTAGATCGATAGTTTTGTTCCAACAAAACCACACACGCGTCAGGATAATCTTTTTCAAAATCCATGATATTTTTCACAGTAGCTCCCCTCCAACTATAAATACTCTGATCCTCATCTCCAATCACACATATGTTTTTATACTTCGCAGCCAACAACTTTATCAGAATATATTGGGCATGATTTGTATCCTGATACTCGTCCACCGAAATATAGCGAAACTTCTCTTGATACTCATTAAGTATATCTGGATGGTTACGAAACAACTCCACCGTCTTCATGATCAAATCATCAAAATCCAAAGCATTATTCCGCCTCAGATGTTTTTGATACATAGGATACAACATCGCAACTTTTTCCGTAAAAGCACTATTTACATATTTAGAAAAATCATCCGGTCCAATCAACTGATTCTTTGCATTTGAAATAGCTCCAAGAATAGCTTTCGGATTCATATCCTTCGGACTGATTCCAACTTCTTCCATCAATTGTTTCATCAAAATCTGCTGATCTGCAGTGTCATAAATAGCAAACGCATTCTCATAATCAAGCAGTTGCAAATGTTTCCTCAAAATACGCACACAAACCGAGTGAAAAGTCCCAATAGTAGGCAAATCCTCACGAGTCATATCTGAAAAATTCCCAGAAAACGATGTTGAAGAATCCACCCGAGCCCCAAGCAACTTGACCACTCTTTCCTTCATCTCATTAGCCGCCTTATTTGTAAAAGTCACAGCCAAAACATTCCACGGCGAAACGCCTTTTTCACGAATCAAATAAGCAATACGGTTCGTCAAAGCACGCGTCTTCCCAGACCCAGCCCCAGCAATCACAAGCAAAGCTCCATCAACACAAGTGACAGCTTCAACCTGTTTTTCATTCAAACCTTTTAAAATTTCACTCTTTGCATTTCTATCTTCTGAACCCATTTTAAAGAAAAATTATCAAATAGGGTCCACACTATATATGAAAACTTCAAAGAAAAAAAGCACACTAAATCTCTTTGATCGCTGAGACTTTTACTTTCTAATAATGAATCTCAATCTCATCTCCAATCTCAGTGAAATCGAAAGTGAAGTCTGCATCATCAGGAAGCATTCGCACGCATCCATGACTCATTGGTTGTCCAATATGGTCAAGAGCTTCAGTCCAGAATACACCTCCATCAGTACTTAAACTAGGAAGAGCATGAAGACCAGCACCTTGATAAGTGAACATTTGGAATCTAGGCATTATGTAGTGAGGAGCAGCATGACCAACCCTTACTTCATTCTTCAAGAAGATAGGGAATGTTCCCACAGGGGTTGGAGTCGATGACTTACCAGTACTAACTACAAATTCACGAATCACATGGTCATCCAATTTCAACCACAGCTTTTGTTCTGAAAGATCAACTTCAACACTTCGAACTCCATCGATTTTCAAGTCATCAACTTTTGAACTGTTATATGCATAGAATAATTTCTTTCTCAATTCAGTAGCACTCTCGTTCGTTTCTCCGGTATAGACGTCAAGTTTGAACTCAGCTTCATCCATCCATCTCACATTATCAATCACTGGCATGAAGTATTCCCTGTATACACTTGCCTCATTGTCGGCATATGCCCAGAAAGTATAAGCAGCGATCTCCCCAGGTTCGATTCTCATTTGTCCTTCATCTAGACGAACTCTAGTTTTTGAAACTGCACTATTAACAAATTCATCAACATCAGGAAAATCAGGAACATCAGAAACTTTAATCTCAGGATTCAAGAAATAACTCACGTGGTCTTCTTCTCTTGCAGTTCCCAAGTAAACATGAGCACCAGGACATTTACTGTCAGGAGAAAACCAAGGCGCATTACCTGTATTTTTCAAAAATACTTTAACTCTAAAGAGTTCATCCTCATCATGTCTGAACTGCTTTCTGACTGTTATGAGTTGAGCAGTGTATTCAAGATCAGCTCCACCTCTGTCTGGGAATCCACAAATATCTTCTTCTGCTGTCGGATCCGATTTAGTCTCTTTTACCTCTTCTTCAACTATAGCTTCTTCTTCTACGGCCTCAAGTTCTTCAATTGGGTTAATCTCAGGAGCTTTTGCTACAACTTTAATCTTGGCAACCTTAGGGCTTCCCTCCGAATGCAAAACAGAGTTATACATAACTCTCGGTGAATCAACGCCACCGTCTGTAGGCATAGATATAACAACAGACAATGCGACACCAAACACGAGGAGCAGAGAAAGTGTTTTTTTCATACTTAGTTTTGTTAATTTTTGGTATTTATTTTATAGTAAATTATAACACAAAAAGACCCCCGGAGCAACCCCTGCTAGACCTGTTGAAACCGAGCTCAAGTAAAGGGGCTACTGAAGCTCGAGCCACTCTCTACTTCAACAGCTTCTGTACTTCCTTTCTGAAGGTTTCCAAATCTTTGAATTGTCTATAGACCGAAGCAAATCTTATATATGCGACCTCATCAATATCCTTAAGAGCTTCCATGATGCCTTGTCCAATAGCAGTAGACTCAACCTCTTTTCCCATAGAAGACCATTTTTCTTCAAGTCCATCGATAGATTTTTCTACTTGTTCCTGAGTGACCTGCCTTTTCTCACAAGCCTTCCAAATGCCTCTTTCTACCTTTTCTCGATCATATCTCTCTCTAGAACCATCTTTTTTTATGACAACGAAATTTGATTTTTCAGGATTCTCAAAAGTAGTGAATCTATACGAACACTTGTCACACTGTCGACGCCTCCTGATGGATCGGCCTTCTTCCGCATCACGCGAATCAACTACAGAAGTATTTCCTTTTTTACATTTTGGACATTTCATAACACAGAAATATTATGGCGCGGAAATATTAGCATACTTTTTAACTTCTTTCTCCAAAAAACGGTCAGTCATCCCAGCAATATAATCCTTTATAGCAATCTCCAAACGCTCCTCCTCCCTATATTTTGCAGGTACTTCCTCAGGATTACTCATATAATAACTAAACAAAGTTCCGATCATGTCACGTCCCTGATCCAACCTGCCCTTCACCTCATCACTCAAATAAAATTTTTCAAACAAAATCTCCCGAAGCTCGCTAACCTTCACGCTCATCTCTCCAGAAAACTGAACTTTCATTTCATCAAAAACAGCAACGATATCATCAATCATCAAATATATGATCTGACTTACCATCCTCGAAATAAAAACCTCATCTTCAAGCCCTTCCCCATATCGCAGCAAAACATCAGACTTAGCCTCTTTCCACAAAGCAGCGCCCTCCAGGTCATCCAATTTTAAGATGCCACTCCTCAACCCATCATCCATGTCATGATTGGTATAAGCGATCTCATCAGCCAAATTCACAACCTGTCCTTCAAAATGCATATCTGCAAATTCAACTCCCTCTTGATCCCATGAAGTCTTATGTTTTTCCAAGCCTTCAAGAACTTCAATGCTCAAGTTCAAACCATCAAAATTCGGATACAATTTTTCCAATTTTTCAACCACGCGCTTACTCTGTTGATTATGCTCAAATCCATCAGCCCCAACCGCCTTCAAAGCCTCATCCAAAGCATCTTCCCCTGCATGACCAAACGGGGGATGTCCCAGGTCATGAGCCAAAGCAATAGTTTCAGCCAAATCCTCATTCAATCCCATTCTCCGACAAATATCACGACTGATCTGTGCAACCTCTAGGGTATGAGTCAGCCGAGTCCTGTAATGATCCCCAAAAAAAGCCGGGAACACCTGGGTTTTCTCATCCAATCGACGAAAAGCCTTAGAATGAATAATTCGATCACGATCCTTTTGAAAACAAAGCCGAGCCGATCCTTTCCCAGGACCACGAAATTTCCCCTCGTCGAACTTCCTACCTTTAGAATCTTTACTCCTTACGGCATAAGGAGCCAATCTCTTATCTTCTAACTGTTCTAAGTCTGCTTTATTATAGATCATGATGTTGAATCGTAAGGGGATTTATGATATACTAATAAGAATAATTTACCAATAAAAACATGGCCACAAAGACCACAAAGAACACAAAAACGTCGGTTGAACAAGAAAAAAACATGGAAGGATCTGAAGGTTTAGCAGCAATAGCTAGATTGATTTTAAGAGAAGGATTCAGAACTACTGGATTCCAAGCCATATACAAGACAGTTTTAGAAGTATCTAACAAATTGGCAAAAGGAGAATCACTCCCAGTAAATGAAGTTGAGGAAACTGTGGTGAAAATTGAATCACATATAGAAAATATTGAGGAAAATTACGACCCAGAAGTCCAAGACATAATGAGGAACTACTTTATTCGTCTAGCCCAAAGGGTAAGAGAGTGGAATGTGAAAAATAAAACTCCAAATTCTCTAGAAGAGCTAAGAGAAACCGCATAGATTAAGCCCTTTTTTCAAAAGCATTCCAAAAAAGAAACGCCCTGCTATAATGAGGGTAGAGAATTTTGTTGTGCAAAATCCTCCAATCGAGGCGTTAGCCGAGATTGTGCAAACCAACCCACCCTCAACCCATGACAATAAAACAACACATAAAAGACTTCCTCGAATATTGTGAGGTGACCAAGAACCAATCTCCCAAGACAATAGAAAACTACGAACATTATTTGAGCCGATTCAAAGAATTTCTCGCACTCAAAAAAACTCCAGACCTCACTCCAAACAAAATAAACCTCAACCTCATAAAAGAATACCGACTCTTCCTCAACCGCAAAAAAGCACTCTCAGTGAAAACCCAAAACTACCATGTCATCGCCCTCCGAGCCTTCCTGAAATACCTCACGAAAAACGACATTGAAACACTAGCCCCAGAAAAAATTGAACTTTCTAAAACAGGAGACAGAACAGTCGAAGTCCTCTCACGAGAAGAACTCGATCGACTTTTCGCATCTGTCGACAAAGGCGACCTCCGAGGAGCTCGAGACCTTGCAATCATAGAAACGCTCTACTCAACAGGACTCCGCGTATCAGAACTCGCAGCTCTCGACCGCAATCAAATAGACCTCAAAAGAAGGGAATTCTCAGTAAGAGGAAAAGGAAGAAAAGCAAGAATAGTATTCCTTTCAGAAGATGCGACCGAAACAATCAAAAACTACACCAACAAACGCATCGACAACTCAGACCCCCTTTTCATTTCCATCCCAAAAAAATCGGCGAAAAACCAAATAAAAGAAATAGTAAACCCGAAAGCAAACAGACTCTCAACAGTATCAATCCAATCCATAGTATCAAAATACGCCCGCAAAGCAGGAATTATCAAAAAAGTCACCCCTCACACATTAAGACACAGTTTCGCCACCCAACTCCTCATCAACGGAGCCGACATACGATCCGTCCAGGAACTTCTCGGCCATGCCTCTATAACAACAACCCAAATATACACACACGTCACAAACAAAGCCCTTCGCGAAATACACGAAAAATTTCACAAATAACAAACCGTTCTATATACTAAAAACCTGCCGAACAGGGCCGACACATCGAGCCGCCACCACCGATAACAAGCCAAAATGATTCTCTTCTCAAATATCACAAAAAAATACGGAAAAGTCGCCGTCCTCGAAGACGTGAATTTCATGATCAAAAGAGGAGAGTTCGTTTCGATAGTGGGCTCATCAGGAGCAGGAAAAACGACTCTAATCAACGCAATCATAGGAGTCGAAAAATTAACAAAAGGTTCTGTCTTGATGGATAATTTCAACGTAACACACGCAGACCCCAGAGAACTCCAAGAATACCGACGCAGGGTAGGGATGGTCTTCCAAGACTACAAGCTCCTCCCCCAAAAAACAGTTTTCGAAAACGTAGCCTTCGCACTAGAAGTTTGTGGATACGAAACCAAAGACGTAAAAAAATACACCACAGAAGCACTTAAAAGAACTGGCCTCGAAAATCACAGAAACCAATATCCGAGACAATTATCAGGTGGAGAAAAACAGCGCACCGCAATTGCACGAGCCTTGGTTCACGCACCTACTTTAATAATCGCAGACGAGCCCACAGGAAATCTCGATGAAGACAACTCACAGCAAGTAATAGATCTTCTTCTCAAATTAAATGAAGAAGGAACAACTGTAATTCTCGCAACTCATGATAAAAAAATAGTGAACAGAATCAAGCAAAGAGTGATAGTAATAGAGAAAGGAAAAATAAAAAGTGACAAACAAAACGCAATTTACGATTAACCAAATATATTATGGCAACATATGCAGACTCGGGAGTAGATATTGAGAAAGGAGACGCAGCTTCGAAGGTAGCATACGATAACGCAAAAAAAACTTTCGCTAGTCGAAAAGGAATGATAGGAGAACCACTTCAAGATGATGGTGGATTCACAGGAGCTTTGGACATGGGCGACTTCCTTTTGGTCCAAAACGATGATGGAGTCGGAACAAAGATAGAAGTGGCAGAACGAATCGGAAAATTTGATACAATGGGATATGACTTGGTCGCAATGGTTGCAGATGATGCAGCTTGTGTAGGAGCAGAATGCATCTCAATTTCAAACACTCTCGACACAAACAAAGTCGACGCAAGTATAATCGGCCCTCTCACAGAAGGCTTAGCTCAAGCATGCATTGAAAACAAAATAGTAGTACCAGGAGGTGAAATAGCAGAACTCGGAGATGCAGTGAACGGAAATGTATGGAATGCAACTGCAGTTGGAATACTTCAAAAAGACAAAAGAATCACAGGTGACAATTTAGCATCTGGAGATGTTTTGATTGGACTCCACTCAGCAGGATTCCGCTCAAACGGATTCTCTCTCGTCCGCCACGTCCTGAAAACTTCATTCGGAGAAGAATGGCACAACGAGCCATATGAAGGCAGAGGTGATGAAGTCACCTCATGGGGCGAAGCAGTCCTTACACCCTCAATCATTTACCACAACCTAATACTAGCTCTTCATGGCCGATACAAAGAACCAAGCCAAGTCACTCTCAAGGGAGTAGTTCACGTGACAGGAGGTGGAATTCAAGGAAACTTAGATCGGATTCTGAAAAAAACTGACCTTAAAGCCGATCTCAACAACCTCCCCGAACCTCATGAGCCAATGAAGAAATTGATGGAGCTCGGAAATGTTTCAGAAGAGGAAGCGTACAAAACCTGGAACATGGGAGTTGGAATGATCTTAATAATCAGCCCAGATGAACAGGAGAAAACCCTGGAGATCTGCCAGAACGAGGGCTACGAGGCTTCGGTTATTGGGACGATACAATAGAACAAAAAACTTTCAACTTCATTTACAATGATTTGAGAAAAATTTGAGGTTTATTTGAGGGTCTCAAGTTAAACTTGTGATAGAATTCAAAGCCCAAAATAAAAAGTTCCTATGGACAAAGAAACTCGAAAATATTTAGAAGGCCAATTCAGATCAGTAGATGCAAAATTCTCTTCAATGAGAAGCTACATGGCTGAAAAGTTCGATGCTGTTGATGAAAAGTTCGATGCTGTTGATGCAAAGTTCGACGCTGTCGATGCAAGGTTCGAGGCAATCGACGCAAGGTTCGAGGCAATCGATGCAAGGTTCGACGCGGTTGATGAAAAGTTCGATGCTGTCGATGCAAGGTTCGATGCTGTCGATACAAGGTTCGAGGCAATCGACGCAAGGTTCGACGCGGTTGATGCAAAGTTCAAAGAAATAGACTCAGGGTTCGAAGCGGTCGATGATAAGTTCACTTCAATGAAAATCTACATGGATGACAAGTTCGACGAATTACCAAAAATATTTGCAACAAAGAAAGATTTTGAAGATTTTAAGTCGGAGATATATGACCTGTCAGAAAAATTTCTTGAAGAAATGAAATTGTCACAATATCACAGAGAAATTACTGTTCATAGATACGAAATTATAGATGATAAAATGCACGACCATGAGGTTAGAATCAAAACATTAGAAATTAAAAAATAAAAAAAGTCTTGACGGTGAGTATTTACTCACCTACAATGGGCTCACATCTACCCCGGGGTGTACCAAAAAAATATAACCTATGAAAAAAATGGCTAAAGAAAAATCTCAAGATGCAGAAAAAAACAAAGCAATTGATATTGCCCTTGAACAAATAGAAAAGAATTTTGGAAAAGGAGCAATCATGAAAATGGGAGAAGCGAAACATACTTCCATTGAAACTATTTCTTCAGGATCACTTTCCTTGGACCTGGCTCTAGGCGGAGGAATCCCTAGAGGAAGAGTTGTTGAAATTTTCGGTCCTGAAAGTTCAGGAAAAACAACTTTAAGTTTACACATAGTGGCTGAAGCTCAAAAAACAGGAGGGACATGTGCCTTCGTAGATGCAGAGCACGCTCTCGATCCAGTATATGCAAGAAAAATTGGAGTAGATGTGGATAACTTATTACTATCTCAGCCTGATAGTGGAGAGCAGGCTTTGGACATAGTGGAAACGCTAGTCAGAAGTAACGCAATGGATATTATTGTAGTAGATTCAGTCGCAGCATTGACTCCACGAGCTGAAATAGAAGGAGACATGGGAGATTCTCATATGGGACTTCAAGCACGATTAATGAGTCAGGCTTTAAGAAAACTAACAGCAGTTGTTAGCAAATCACGAACAACAGTTGTTTTCTTAAATCAGATGAGAATGAAGATTGGAATAATGTTTGGGAATCCAGAAACTACAACGGGAGGACAAGCATTGAAGTTCTATTCCTCAGTCAGGATGGATATAAGAAATATAGGGAAAATTGAAGGAAACAATCCCGATGAAAAAAGTTTAATAGGAAACAGAGTTCGAGTAAAAGTTGTGAAAAACAAAGTAGCTCCACCATTCAAAACATCAGAATTCGACATCATGTACAACAGAGGAATATCAATTGAAGGAGAGATAGTAGACCTTGCAGCAAAATACAACATTGCAAGAAAAGCAGGGGCTTTCTATTCATACGGAGATATAAAGCTTGGACAAGGTCGAGAAAAAGCTAAAGGATTCCTGAGAGATAATAAAAAAGTATTAAAAGAATTAGAAAAAGCGATAAAGAGTGAGTATTCAAAAAGACTAGCTATAGACGACTCACAGGGGAAACAGGCAGTAAATGTCGAAACAGGAGAAATAACAGAGTAAGTCTCAATAAAAAACTTCCTCATGCCATACGAACAGCTTCTTAAAAAAGCTTTATCATTAATATCAAGACGTAGATACACAGTATTAAAGATCAAGAAGAAGCTGGTTTTGTATTATGACAAAAAACTAGCAGACGAGCAGCGCAGCAAAGCGTCAAACGAGGAGGAAGCTGAGTCCCAAAAGGGAAAATACATCAAACAAGTTCTTACCCGTTTAAAAGAGCTTAAATACCTCGACGACACCCAATTTGCAAAAGACTTCATAGAAAGCAGGAATGAATTTAGACCAAAGGGCAAATTCATGTTGAAGAGAGAGCTTAAAAACAAGGGGCTACATCCAGATTTGGCAGAAAGAGTCGTAGAGAATACAGAAATAGATGAAGAAGCAAATGCGATCAAAGCGCTTAAAAAAAAGATAAGACAACTGGAAAAAGAGTCTCCACGTAAGCAAAAAGAAAAGGCTATGAGATTTCTAGCTTCAAGAGGGTTTAACATTCAGGCTATTTACAAAGCGATAGCCTTCTGGTACAATAAATCCGAAAGCTAAGACTTAAAGTAAACAGGATCTATTTAAAGATTCTGTTTTTTTCCATCTAAAATTAAGAATTTAACCAAATAATTATGCAAGCTCAATTCATGGCCGCAATCAATCAAATTTGCGACGAAAAAAACATTCCAAAAGAAAGCGTTCTAGAGACAATAGAAGCAGCGCTAAAAACAGCATATAGAAAAGACTTCGGAAACAAAGACCAAGAAGTAGAGGTTGAACTAGATAAAAAATCAGGTTTAGCCACTGTGTACCAAATACTAGAAGTAATGAAGGATGTTGAGGATGAAAATCTAGAAATTAGTCTAGAAGAAGCTCGGAAGTACAACAAAAAAGCTGAAATAGGAGACACTATAAGAATAGATGTTACTCCTGCAGAATATGGAAGAATAGCTGCTCAATCAGCAAAACAGGTCATCATCCAAAGAATACAAGAAGCAGAAAGAGATATGATGTATGAAATGTTCAAAGACAGAGAGAATGAAATGATCAACGCTATAGTTCACAGAGTTGATGGAAAAGATGTATACGTAAATCTAGACAACAAAATCACCGCAGCACTTCCTATGCAAGAACAGATCCGCAACGAAAGATATTACTCAGGACAAAGGATCAAACTATATTTGGACAAGGTTGTTAAAACAACGAAAGGTCCACAACTCTTGATCTCAAGAACTCACCCTAATTTAGTTAAAAAACTATTAGAACTCGAAATTCCAGAGGTCAAATCTGAAGTTGTTAAAATACAATCTATTGCTCGTGACCCAGGGGTTAGATGTAAAGTTGCAGTTATCTCAAGTGACGAAAAAATAGATCCAATTGGATCATGTGTTGGTCAAAAAGGCGTACGTGTACAGAACATTATGGACGAATTAAATGGTGAAAGACTAGATATCATTGAATGGTCTGAAGATCTAGAAAAGTATATAAAAGCAGCATTAGCACCAGCAAAAACAGCCAAAATAGTACTAGATGAAAAATCAAAACGTGCAAAGGTCTACGTAGAAAGCGATCAACGCCCATTGGCTATTGGAAAAAATGGTCAGAATGTAAGACTGGCATCAATCTTAACGGGTTGGGAAATAGACATTCTAGACATCAGTGATCTAGGTGAAAAAATTAAACCAAAAGAAGAAAAAACAGATGAAGAAAAGCAAACTGAAACAATAGAATTACTTGGTCTTACTGAGGAAACTGCTAAGAAACTTCAAGATGCAAATCTCACATTGGTAGAACAGTTAAAGGGGTTATCAGAAAAAGATTTAACTCAAGTCGAAGGTATAGATGAAGATGCCGCAAAACAGATAGTAGCAGCAATGAAAACCCTCGGATAAATAAGACAATATACAAGGAACTCGTAAAGCCCCGGAGCATTCCTGCCTGGGGCTTTTTATGGTATAATAATAGGATTAATTTGAATCTAAATGGCAAAAAAAGCAGACGCAAATACAGACCAAGCAAAAGAGACAGAAGTTGTTCTTGAAGGCATAAACAGGGAGTTCGAAGAAAAGGACACCTTGAAGAAGGCCAAAGAGCAAAATCTTTCATATGTGAATATTGGAAAAACTCCAATAAATCCAGATTATTTAAAACTGATTCCATATAAAACTGCCAAAGAAGCCAAGGCAATAACCTTCTACAAAATAGGAGACAAGCTCCGAGTAGCAGTAGTAAATCCAGAAGATCCAAAAACAAAAAAAGTACTAGAAGATTTAAGGAAACAAGACTTCAAACTCAACATAAATTTAGCCTCACAGAGTGGCGTATTAGAAGTTACAAAAAGATATGCAGATCTCCAAGTATATAGAGAAAAACAAATCGTCGATAAAGTAAAAGCAGGGTCGATCAAAACATACGAAAAAGAAATAGCAGAATTAAAACAATTAGAACAAAAAGTAAAAGAGGTAACAGCAGAAGAAGCTATCAACTTGATAAATATAGGTGCAATGAAGACAAAGGCTTCGGATGTGCATTATGAGCCAACAGATAGCGAAGCTATAGTAAGATTCAGAATCGACGGAGTGCTTCACAACGTTTTCAACGTAAAAAAGAAAGTCTATGACAACATCCTGAGCCAAATAAAATATCAAACAAAAATGAAATTAAACATATCGGACGTCCCACAAGATGGTCGATATAACTTCAACTTCAACGAAAGAAAAATTGATGTTCGTGTATCCATTATTCCAACTGAAAAATCAGAATCGATAGTATGTCGTTTCTTGGATAGTGGAAAAGAATTTACATCATTTGAAGAATTGGGATTTGAAGGAGAATATTTGGCAAAAACAAAAGGCCTAACAAAAATATCACATGGAATGATCCTTGTTACAGGTCCTACGGGATCAGGAAAAACAACAACACTGTATTCCCTTCTTCAAGGATTTAATACTCCAGACAAGAAAATAATCACTCTCGAAAATCCAATTGAATATCACATGGAAGGAATCGTCCAAAGTCAGATTAACGAAAAAGATGACTATGATTTCTCTTCAGGATTAAGGGCTATTTTGAGACAGGATCCAGATATCGTAATGATAGGGGAAATAAGGGACCAAGAAACCGCAGAAGCGGCCGCACAAGCCGCTCTCACAGGTCATGTCGTCCTATCAACACTTCATACCAACAGTGCCATAGAAAGCATCCCAAGGTTAATAAACATGGGAATGGAACCGTTTGTAGTTGCTCCGGCATTAGATACCTTGATAGCTCAACGATTAGTAAGACGAGTTTGTAAAGAATGCGGAACCCTTGAACCAATTACAGACAGGGAACGAAAAGAATTTGAGGAAGCATTTAAAGATCTACAAGAAACAAATCCAAAATTAGTACCAAAAATACCAGAACAAGTTTATCACGCAAAAGGATGTGGAAAATGTAGTCAAACAGGATACACAGGCAGACTAGTCATAGCCGAAATAGTATCAGTAGATGATGAAATGAAGGAGCTAATTCTTCAAAATGCATCTGTAGGGAAAATTCTAGAGCTAGCTAGAAAAAAGGGATTCATATCAATGAAAGAAAACGGCTTTATGAAAGCCGCAGAAGGGCACACGACAATAGAAGAAGTTCACAGAGTAATAAGAGTCTCAGAAGAATAATCAGTCTTTGATCATAAATGAGAGAAGCCCAGTAAGTGCGAAAATTCCAGCAAAGACAAGGAATACGGAATCAAATGGAAGCAATAGCAAACTTATTGAAATAATTCCAGGACCAATAAACCTCCCAATAGGATCAGCAGTCACAAAAACACCAATCATCTCATCCTCTTCTTCTTTTGGAACATTCTTGAAAAAGTAAACATCGTGTAGAGGCTCAATAAAAGCTCCTCCGATATTAGCCAAAATAATAAATAGAGCCTTTAAATAAAAAACAGGAGCAGCCCAAGCAGCCGTAATAAAGAAAGCTATAATGAGAAACCCAAGCGCAATAGGAATCCTAACCCCATGTTTGTCGGCATACTTCCCAATAGGGAATTCAAAAAATATACACGGTAAAATAGCCAAAGAAATAATAAGACCTGAAACATCACTTCCAAATCCATTAGTGACAACAAACAGTGGAATAAAAATAGCTTTGAAAGACATCCAAGAAACCAAAGAAATAGAAATCAAATAAGCTCCAAAACGATTTTTATTAGAGAAAAACCTCTTTAACTTCCCTCCTTTTTTCTTTTTCACAGTAGGTGAAGGGGGAGTGGCCAATGAAGGATGTTTGGCAAGCAGATGCTGATGTCCAACAAACAAAAGAGCTACTAAAAGACACATTCCAGAAAGTACAAAGACAGGTTCATAACCTGCAAGACTCGCAACGACCCCACCTACTATTGGTCCAATTAAATAACCAATATTATTAAAAAGAAAATAGAAACCTTCTGTTTTTCCAAGATCCCTTTTCTTCGCAAAATCATGAACAAAAAGGCCAAGGGTCATCATTACAAATAAACTAAAAAACGTTCTAATAAAATCGATGACAAAAAGAAGATAGAAATTATTAACAAAAACAAAAAACATCGCCAAAAGTCCTGCCATAAATAGAGCTACGTACAAAGTCGCCAATCGTGAATATCTTTTGAAAAAATAAGAAGAAGCAAGCCCCGCAATGACCATAGATATGGACATCGCAGAATAGAAGAAGCCAACATAGGCTTCACTATTAATTATAGATTCAACAAAATTCGGAAAAATTGGGAGCAACATACTTATACCCATTCCGTAAATCAAGCTTGTCCAGGAGAACAGCCGACCTTCTTCACTTATATGAGGAGTTCTGAATTTAAAAATTCGCATAAACAGATTTTAACACTCAATTAAAAACTCCTCAAATAAAATCCATTATTTGTTCCAGAAACGAAGTTATTTATTTCCAATAAAGATAGAGATTTATTGACTGAAACAACAGACAAGCCAGTCTTTTGAATGACCTGATCCACACTCACAGGACGAATATTAGAAATAGCTTCAAAAACAGAATTCACCTCATTCCCGAGACCCAAATCTTCTCTGCCCCCATCCTTGCCCCCAAGGCTAGCCGATTCACGAAACAACCCCGGTTGCATTTTTAATTCACGGATAATATCCATTCCAGTCAAAACAGGTTTTGCAAACAAACCTTGAATCAAACGATTACATCCAACCGACCCATCACGATCAATATCAGCAGGAACAGCAAAAACTTCACGATCTTCTTCATTCGCTCTTTTCGCAGTTATCAACGCCCCAGAACTTTCTGGCGCCTCAACGACAACAGTAGCCAAACTCAAACCAGAAATGATTCTATTCCTAGCAGGAAAGGCAAACTTACGCGCAGGAGCACGCATGCCATATTCGCTCAAAATACACCCACCATCCGCCACGATCTTCTCAGACAACTTCTCATTTTCAGAAGGGTAAATGTTATCGATCCCAGTCCCCAGCACCGCAACGGTCTTCAGCCCAAATCTCAAAGCAGCCTCATGAGCACAAGTATCAATTCCACGCGCCAATCCAGAAACAATCACAACTCCACATAAACTCAACTCTTCGACCAATTTCTCAGTTACAACTCGTCCATAGGGTGTACACGCTCGCGTACCCACAAAAGCAACAAGCTTCCCCTCCAAAATCTCCAGATCACCCCTGTAATAAAGCTTATCAGGAGCTTGATGAATGTGCTTCAACATTGAGGGATATTCAGGATCAGAAATTTTCACAACAAAATTACTCATGCCATTACACTAGCACCCAAACCTCAAATAAATCTCAAATTTTTCTCAAATAAATTTAACCTATTTTTTTTCTTCCTTCTTCTCAGGAGTCTCCTTCTTCACCTCGGCTTCAACCTCCTTTTCCTTTTCTTCCACAACAACCTCTTCCTTCACCTTCTTCTCCTCTTTAACTCTAAAGAAACTTTTTATGCTTTTGTCAGTACCAAAAGCGACATTCTTTGTGCCACAAATACCACACTTATAAACATATTGTCGGCCAATCTTATTTGCGTCAACAATCTTCTCGCAATCCTTGCAATAAAAAAGTATAGGACTCTTCGTTTCCCCCTCAGGCTTTTTCTCAGCATTCATACATTAAAAGGTTAAAACAAATTTTGTTTTTCAGGTTTATCAGAACTTTCCTCGACATTTACAGCAACAGGCTCTTTCTTCTCCAAATTTCCCTCATCAAGAACTTCCAAAGGAACAGCCTCAGAAACCTCTTGTTTCACATCTCTTTGAACTCTATCACGACCAGGCTCTTCTACATCAATCAACTTGTCCAATTTACCTTCACTCTCAAAAGAAACACCTCTAATTTTATTCAAACTTAATCCACCCAACAAAACCAACGCAGCACCAGCAAAAGCCATAATCATCCCAAACCTCATCTCTTTCATTGTGATATTTACTCCAAATTTTGAATGAAAATAAATGCTACTCGTAATAATCAACAAAAACATACTCATCGCTCCTACAAAAATATGTAAATGAGCTTCCTCCAAAGGCAACTGAGGCAATTTCTTACCAAGCAGTCTAAAGGCAGAAAGGATTAAGGCAGTCCCAGCCAAAGCCATTATCAGAAATCCAAGAAGATAAAGTGGACCTCCAAGACCAATGAACTTATCTCCAGTATTAAAAGTGTCTAGATCCGCATACCAAGGCAAAAACACGCTAATAAAAGTAACAAAAGAACCAATAGAAACGAGTTTCATTCCAAGTGGTAGTCTTCCAAATTTATCTATAATATTGTCTTTGGGCATAAGCCATTTATTAATGTTCAAACCTGAACAACCCAAGCATACCAAAATTACTCGCAAATTCCATAGAAATTCAATAAAATAGGAACATATAATGAAAATTGGAATAGACATCAGAACTGCCGGGGGAGAAAAAGCTGGAAAAGGTTGGTTTACTTTTAATATAACCAGAGAACTTCTCAAGCTAGACAAGAAAAATCAATACTTCCTGTACGCAGATAGTGGGATAGCCGGGTTTGAAGAGTTTGAAAACGCACAGTTAGTGATCATTGAAGCACAAGGCTTCGCATGGCACAGAGCGGTTATAAAGGATCTCAAGAAACAAGAAGTAGAAATATTTTTAGCTCCATCAAGTTTCATCATTCCAGCCCTACTACCAAAGAAATCTCCAATTAAAACCGTAGTAACAGTCCACGATCTAATAGCATTTCTATATCCAACAACTCACAACAAAAAAGCAGTCATCATAGAAAAACTATTACTCAAAAAAGCACTCAAGAAAGCAACCCACCTCACGACAGTTTCAGAAAACACAAAAAAAGATTTGATGGAAAAATTCTCAACTCCAGAAGAAAAGATTTCATTGATACAATGTGCAGCTTCAGACCATTTAATTCCAATAGAAAGGACAGAGAAAAGCCTAGGGAATCTCAAAAAATTCCAATCCAAAACAAACCTTCCGCACAAATTTTTTCTATCAGTCGGAACGATCGAACCGAGAAAAAACTATGAAACACTGATTCAGGCATTTTCCATGATTCACAAGAAACATCCGAATCACCACTTGCTAATAGTCGGGGGCCAAGGCTGGGGCAAGAACGAACTCGAAGATTTAATCCGCAAAAACTACCTACAAAAATACGTGCATTTCTTGGGATATGTAACAAGCAAAACATTGAACAGAATCTACAATTTGGCAGAAGCTTTTGTGTTCCCATCGTATTATGAAGGCTTCGGGATGCCGCCATTAGAAGCGATGCAAGCAGGATGTCCAGTCATCGCATCTCACACATCATCGATTCCAGAAGTAGTGGGAGAAGCCGCAATGCTTTGTGATCCAGGCAACCCAGCTGAATTCGCAAAAGCAATGGATTCCATAGCAAAAAACGAACAAGCAAGACAAGAACTGATAAACAAAGGCAGAATACAATCCAAAAATTTCTCTTGGGAAGATTCAGCTCAAAAACTATACAGTCTGATAAAAACGTTGTAAGATAAAAACATCATGGACAAACCTTTTGATTGCAAAAAAGTAAAAACAGTAGGGGTCATCGCAAAAAGAAACATAGAACCCCACACAAAACTTCTCCAAAAACTGGAGAGGTATTTTAAAAAGAAAAAAATACAAATAGTTTGGGATGAAAACACCGCTCGTGCACTCAACAAAAAACATGGATTTAAAAAAGAGAAACTCCTTCAAAAGTCAGATATGGCGATTAGTCTAGGAGGGGATGGAACATTGTTAAAAACAGCAAGACGACACCCAAGAAATAACGTCCCAATCATAGCGGTAAACCTCGGAACTCTCGGATTCCTAACAGAAACAACCGAATCAAAACTATTCCACGTACTAAATAAAACATTCGGCGGATATTGCCGCCTAGATCGAAGATCAATCCTCAGAGTTACCCTATACAGAAAAGGAAAGAAACACTCTACATATCTCGCACTCAACGATGCAGCCATAAATCAAGGAGCATTCGCACGTTTAATCCAATTAAAAGTAGATATAGATCAAAGACTGGTAAATAGATTTAAAGCAGATGGATTAATAGTAGCTACACCAACAGGATCTACGGGACATTCACTATCGGCGGGGGGACCGATAGTCCATCCGCATGTGGAAGGATTCATTTTCAACCCAATCAATCCAGTTTCTCTATCAATGCGTCCAATCATCCTGCCAGAAAATAGGCAAATAAATATTCATATTGAGACAGAAAGACGCGGTGGCGAAGCAGAAGATATTGGACTGACTCTCGATGGTCAGGAAGTGGTTCCTCTCAAATACGGTGACGAAATAAAAATCCGCAAATCAAAGAGGAACATGTATCTCATCCGAGAAGGAACCCGTTACTACAAAGTCCTCCGAAACAAATTAAATTGGGGAGGGGAGGTGGTTTAGGTTTTTTTATCTTCTGTTAAACAGGTCTTCCTAGTTTACTTGGATAAATTATCTGTAATTACCTCAGGATATTCAACTAATACAGGGAGACATGAATCATCAGATTCCCCATCATAGCCTATTGTTAATGAATATTCATTTTTTCCTTCAGCAGGCTTAACAAGTCTTATGAAAATATTCATTTCGGGAATTCTATAAACTCCAAATCTAAAGAAATCCTCAAGAACAAAAGCAGCTATACTCAATCTAGTAATAGGGAAATCAACATAGAATTCTTTGTATTGATCGTCTACTGTTTGGCCCCAGGAAGAGGTCGGAAATAATTTGAATTTTTCAAATCTTTTTTTTAATTTCTTAAGAAACTTCTGTATCGCTGTCCGGGATGGGCCTCTTTCAAGAGGAAGAGGGATCATGATTATCGGTCTCTTTTTTGGATTTTCCTTTAAACTAGAAGGAGCCCCCCCCAGATGAAGAAGTGTTTTTTCTAATTCCTCTGAAAAGAAAGAAATCTTTTCTTGAACAAAATCCTTTTCTGATGGCGAAAGATCAGAAATACCAGAAATCGAAATGTCGATAAAATCATCACCAGACAAACATTCCTTGATAGAAAGAGAAGGGATAGCAGTATGTATAACCATAAAAACCTTCTGTCGTATGGCTTTTTGAAAAGCAACTGGTATCCCAGTTATTTCGATTTCATTTGATAAAAATTTTATTTCAGGGCTGAATTCCATCAAAAACAATTTAAGGGGAGAACTATAATCCTTACCCCCAAGTAAGTCAAGAAACCCAAACCTGTCACCTCAACTCCGCCTGAGCAGCAGCCAATCTAGCAACAGGAACTCTATATGGACTACAGCTGACATAATTTATACCAATCTCTTTGCAGAACCAAATAGACTCAGGATCTCCACCCTGTTCACCACAAATCCCAATTTCAATACCAGGCACAGCATTACGTCCTAACTCAACACAAGTCTTCATCAACTTACCAACTCCACCCCGATCTATGCCTTGCATAGGATCCCGTTCAAAGACTCCTTTGTCGATATAGTCATTAATGAACTTCCCCACATCATCTCTCGAGATTCCATAACAAGTCTGAGTCAGATCATTAGTCCCAAAAGACATAAAATCCGCATATTTAGCTATCTCATCAGCAGTCAAACAAGCTCGAGGCAATTCAATCATCGTTCCAATTTTATAATTAAAATTCACACGATCACTAAACTCAGAAATTTTTTCCTCAACCACCTTTCGCAATACACGTAGCTCACCAGCCTCACTAACGAGGGGAATCTCAATCTCAACATTAACCTTCCACTCAGCACTCTCGCTAACAGAAATTGCAGCAGCACAGATCGCTTCAACCTGCATCTCATAAATTTCAGGGAACGTAACTCCAAGCCTACATCCACGATGTCCAAGCATTGGGTTCACTTCAGATAAACTCGAAATTTTCATCTTTAAATCCTCAACAGAAACATCCATTTCTTCAGCCAATTTCTCGATCAAAATATCTTTTTCAGGCAAGAATTCATGCAACGGTGGATCGAGCAAACGGATAGTGACAGGTCGGTCTTCCATTACCTTGAAAATTCCAACGAAATCTTTTTTCTGGAACGGCAACAAAGCTTTCAAAGCTTCTTTCCGCCCCGACTCATCGCTAGCCAAAATCATCTTTCGAACATGATGGATACGGTCTTCATCAAAGAACATATGCTCAGTCCTACAAAGCCCAATCCCTTCAGCACCAAATCCAATAGCTACTTTATTATCTTCAGGAGTATCAGCGTTTGTTCTGACTCCCATAACTCGCACCTCATCAGCCCATTCCATCAATTTTCCAAACTCTCCAGTCATCTTCGGAGAAGTCATTTCTACTTCCCCAAGATAAATCTCACCTTTAGTTCCATTAAGAGTAATGAAATCCCCCTCATTTATCACAATATCTCCGATCATAGCCTTCTTGGCACTAGAGTTGACCATAATCTCAGAAGCACCAGCCACGCAGCATTTACCCATCCCTCTGCAAACAACAGCAGCATGAGAAGTCATCCCTCCACGAGATGTCAAAATTCCTTCAGCAGCATGCATTCCATGGATATCTTCAGGGCTTGTTTCCTTCCGAACCAAAATCACACGCTCTCCGCGATCATTAACCCAGTCATGGGCATCATCAGCAGTGAAAACCACCCGTCCATAAGCAGCTCCAGGAGAAGCAGGCAATCCACGGGCAACTGATGTGACCCGAGCCTTTGGACTGATTTGTTTATGCAAAAGTTGACCGAGCTGCCCCGCATCAACACTCATCAATGCGTCTTTTTTATCGATCAATCCCTCTTCAACCATATCAACTGCAATCTTCACAGCAGCCTGTGAAGTTCTCTTTCCATTTCGAGTTTGCAAAAGCCACAAACGTCCTTCTTCAATTGTAAATTCAAGATCTTGCATATCACCAAAATGCTCTTCCAACTTTTCCTGAGCCTCAAAAAGTTCCTTATAAACAAGAGGTCTTTCCTTTTTAAGTTCATCAATTGGTTTCGGAGTTCTGGTCCCAGCGACTACATCTTCTCCCTGTGCATTCATCAGATATTCTCCAAAAAACTCCTTATCACCAGTCGAGGGATCACGAGTGAAAGCCACTCCAGTCCCACTCTCAAGCCCCATGTTCCCAAACACCATAGCCTGCACATTCACAGCCGTCCCAGGCAAGCCAGTAATTCCATTCAATTTTCTATAAGTAATAGCACGCTGATTGCTCCAAGATTTAAAAACCGCTTCAATAGAATATTTCAATTGTTCAAAAGGATTTTTCGGGAAATCTTTACCTTTATCTTCGCGAATAATTTGCTTAAATTGCTCAACCAACTCCTTCAAGTCATCAGCATTCAAATCAGTGTCAGCTTCAACTTTGCGATCCTTTTTCATAGAATCCAAAGCCTCCTCAAAAAGCTCATGATTTACACCCATCACAACATCTCCAAACATCTGAATAAACCTTCTATACGAATCATACGCAAATCTCTCACTTCCACTTTTCCGCGCTAGCGCTTGTACAGTTTCATCATTCAAACCCAGATTCAAAACGGTATCCATCATCCCCGGCATCGAAACTTTCGCTCCACTCCGAACACTCACAAGCAACGGATCTTCCTCATCCCCAAATCGACGACCCATCTCTTCTTCCAGACGACGAATCTTGAAACCCAATTGGTCAGCAAACGCAGAAGGATAAGTCCCATCTTTCGCAAAATGAGAACAGACCTCAGTAGTGATCGTGAATCCAGGAGGTACAGGAATTCCAATCTTGGTCATTTCAGCCAAATTAGCCCCCTTACCTCCAAGCAAGTCCTTCATATCGCGAGATCCTTCGTCAAATGAATAAACATATTTCATAATTAATTTTCCTTAGAAATAGAAAGCACCCCACGAGAGAGGGTACTTGCAGTATATGAAATTGTTGTGAAATTCGCAACTGGATTGTAGCAAATTAAAGTTTAAAACTTTCTGAAGGAAGAGTAACTGTCTTTGTTTTGAGATCCCCTTTAGATACTTTTTCCAAAAGATCGAATCCTATTCTGAAAAAAATCTCACCAACTCGTCTAGTGTGTTCAATTGTGAAAGATTCATCCGTAACCAATTTGGCAAAGTCCATTTTATTGAATGAATGATTTCCGTCCAATATGCCGTCAAAATATCTTTTTGTAACCTCCTGTTTTAACTTAGAATCAGGGGCTGCATCCAATATAACAAGAGGCAATAAAACAGCCAAAAGCTGATAACCTTCAGAAAGAATTAGCTCACTTGAAGTAGCGATAAAGTTTAAAATCCCATAAGGAACATCAAAATCAGTCTGAGACAATTGGATACCGTTCGCACACAATTCATGGAAATTTGCAGCTGGCATATTCGTGAACGGCAGAGAACTATCACTGCCAGCAAGACTGACATTTATTTCAAAATCAAATAGTTCACTTAGTGAAGATGTTGGCACTGTCGGGAACATTCGTGCAATAGCAATATGCGATGATTCATGAATATTGTTCCCCATATCGTGATCTTCTCCCAATTTATCAAAATCAACATCCCCGTCCATACCGGGAATATCAGACATTATAGTTCTTATATTTCGTATTGAAATATACCTCAGATTATCAAACATTAGGGCAGATTTTGAATCACTACTGCAAGCCCCCAAAGCGGATAAAGCAAGGTCATCTCGCAAGATAGCAGAATCCAAATGGAGTAGTGGAACGCGATGCTTTTTATTTTCACCTTCCCCAAAGTCAATAGTTGCCAAATCAACACTGGAAATCTCAAAAAGATCAGATTCCCATTCAGATCCTGCCCATAGAAAGAAATGGTAACCAACAGGATTTAAAAACTTATTCAAAAAAGAGGAACAACTATTCATCGCATCAGTACTTTTGGAAAACTCAACGAAAGCCCCAGATACAAGAGGCTTAAAACTAGGATGGGCGTCTGCCACAAGATCAAACATCGATCGAAGCGAATTCACAACAGTAACCTTCCATTCTCTACCACGTCCACCGGTTCTCTTGAAATTTTCGATCAATCTAGGCCCGACTGTCAGTTTGATGCGTTCAACAGTGGCATTCATAACAGCAATAAATTGCTCCCGCGGAAGATCAATACCCTCTGGCAATTCAAAATCATAAGGTTGATCACTAGAAACTTCGCAGTCTGGTAGAGAAACAGAGCTCGATTCATCAATATCAACCCTATACTTAGGGTCCATTCTAAAAGAAGGTTCAGAGGGAGCAGAAGACTTAATAGGCTTCATGCCATCAGTAACCGAAGGCATATCCCTTTTACAAGAAACCCCAGCCATAGCCGCAGTACCAACCACCGCAGCATTAACCAAAAAACGCAAAAATTCACCTCTTGGGGAACTGTTCAAAAGAGAAGTAGTCTCCTCATCAGGAGCTGCTTCAAAAGACCCTACAATATTTTCAGCTTCTTTAATCATAGATGATATTTATAACCGAAAACAGCTAATTTGTCAATAGTAAAGTTCTACACCATGATCAATTCCTCGGCTCTACTTCTGCTCCTCATAAAGTCCTTCCAACCTCTTCATAGCAGTAATAAACGCCGCAGTTCTCATATCACAACTGTACTTACTCGCATTACCAGACACATCCTTGTAAGCATCCTTCATGATTTTAACCAACTTCTCCTGAATAGCATCATATTCCCACTTCTCGTCATTTACATTCTGATACCATTCAAAATAACTCACAGTCACCCCACCAGCATTAGCCAAAATATCAGGCACAACAACTATACCCTTATCAGCCAAAATGACATCAGCCTCAGGAGTAACAGGTCCATTAGCAAGCTCAAGTATATATTTCGCACGGAATTTATCTGCATTCTCAGCAGTAATTTGATTTTCAAGAGCAGCAAGAACCAAAATGTCACATTCAGAAGTCAAAAATTCTTCATCATGACAAACCACACCATTCTCGAATCCAGCCTCACCACGAGCATCAGTTACCGATCCCTTTGAAGCTTTGATCGCCGAAACTTTTTCAGGATCAAATCCTCCCTCTGAAGCGACCAAGCATCCACGAGAGTCGGAAACGCCTTTGATAATATATCCCTGCTCATGAAGCATCTTCGCCATATATCCACCAGCATTTCCGTATCCTTGAATGATTACAGTAGTCTCTGATGGCACAATATTTTTATCTTTAGCCAACTCCTCAAGAACATAAATTCCTCCCTGAGCAGTAGCAGTAGCACGTCCTTCACTACCACCATCTTCCAAAGGTTTTCCAGTGATAACCCCTGGAGTGTCTTTCCCAACAAATTTTGAATATTCATCTTTCATCCAAGACATGATCTTCCCATTCGTATTTACATCTGGAGCAGGTACATCCACTTGATCCCCGATAACAGGCGCAATAGCGCGAGCATATCCACGACTCAAAGTCTCAAGCTCAGTCTCAGACAATTCCTTAGGATTAACAATTATCCCTCCTTTTCCTCCACCCATCGGAATTCCAACCACACTACATTTCATAGTCATCCACGCACTCAAAGCTTTAACTTCACTCAAATCAACCTGTTGGTGATAACGAATACCTCCTTTGAAAGGCCCCGCAAAATTATTATGTTGAGCACGATAACCCTGGAAAACTTTAAGTCGTCCACTATCCAAACGAACAGGAACAGAGACAGAAACAACCCTCATGGGTTCCTTAAGAAGATCTCGAAGCTCGGAATTAAGGTCCATCAAGTTTGCAGCCTTTTCCATTTGCTTCAGCGTATTTTCGTATAAAGCCATACTAAGAAATTGTTAGAGAAATATTTAAAATCATCGCAACCATATATCCAGTGAATGCAGTCGCGATTGGTATGGTTAAATTATCATCCAGCCTTGTAGTCAGAGCTTCAACGATAGTTGCAACCAAGGCCATGGGAATAAAGACAGATGGGTATTCCCACATAATCACAGCTCCAGTCAGTAAATTTCCAGCCAACCCAGCAAAAGTTCCCACATAAGTCTTATCTCCTTTGATCTTTTTTTTCCCAAACATCATCCCAAAAGCCGCCGAGAGACTGTCTCCAATTATCAACATCATTAAAGCCGTGAAAGCAATCCAGTGCTCAAAAACAGCAAAAACAAGAAGACTTGCAGTAACAAACGAAACCATCGCAGAAACCTCATTCATTTCTTTTTGTCTAAAAAGAGCATCAAAAACACGGAAAATACGAGGCTTGTTATCTAATCTAATGTGTTCAAAAACCATGATCACCAATAGAGCTCCAGTCAAAGAAACCAGTGCTGCTTCCTCTGAGGCATGGATTGTAATAATAGAAAAACTAGTGACAAGAATAAGTCCAGCAAAAAAATGCCAACTTTTTCGAATAATTTCTTTTAAGATTTTGATCTTTTTCCTTTTGATATTAATGTCCATTAGCCCTTTTTATGAAAGGTCAGCCATCAGCCAACCAATTGTCAAAATTCTACTCTCCATCAATCTCCTCCGCAACCTTTCGCCTAGTTTTTACCTTGAAAAAATACCAAAAAGAAGCTGAAAAAAGAACTCCGACCCCCAAAAGCAGCCAAATAATGCCTCCATCAATACCAGCCGCACTTCCAGCGGCATTTGCAGAATAATTACCATCAAACAAATCATTCTTATCTGTTAGACTCCCTGCCTCAATGCCCTCATCAACCTCATTCAAAACCAAGTCCACAAACTTAATCCCATCCAAATCCTGTCTGACAGTATCCAAAGTAGAAACAACACCATTTTCAAAACTAAACTCATAAATAGCTTCATCCGACGGCCCCAGCTCTTGAAAATAAAATTCAGCAACAGCCCCATCTCCAACAGGAAAGTCGTCATTGCGTCTCAAAGTTTCCCCAAAAACCAAATCCCCAGCTTCCATATTCACAGATGACTTTGAAGCACTCACAAGATAAAAAGGATCTCCTCCTCTCTCAAGAAATTCACCTGGATCATATCTCAAAAAACTCAAGATCTCAGGATCATATCGAAGATGAAAAGCAACTCCCAAGACAGGAGTTTGCAACCCTTCCATATGAGCAGTGATATGAACAATATCATGATTCAAAAATTCACCATTCAAGTAAACGGTGCCCTCTTTTGCAGGCTCTTCCTCCACGAGATCTGCATCCCCAGAAACAGGACCTTCCCACCAATTAAACACGCCAGAATTTTCCATAATAAAATACAAAGGTTAAAGCACCCGAGAGCCTATACCATGACTCCCGGGCGCACAGAATTAAATAGTCATTCCAAAATTCGCTCCTATATCAATCAAATCACTTCCGTCAATCAATCCATCATAAGTCGTATCAACCAACACTGCATACTCCGCAGCTCCAAAAACCGCCCCATAGTGTCGAGCCAAATTTTCTACATCTCGACCATCAACACGCCCAGACCGATTGTTGTCTCCAACCAATCCTCGAGTCTCAATACCAGTAGCCGACACAGCCGAACTCTGAATGCCATTTTTTACAGCACGAACCTGATATTCATATGAAACTCCAGGAACGAGATCCAATGAATCCACAAACGCAACCTCCGAGCTAGTTCCAATTTGAACTATCGACTCATCAGCCGCGACACGATAAATCAAATAACTATCAGCTCCACCATCAGGAGCATCCCAGCTCAAAGCCAAGCTGTAAATGTCGTCGCCCAAAGAAATAGTCAGCCCGCTCACAGGATCAGACACATTAGACCCGACAGTCACATCCGTACCATCAAACACGGCAAGAACATCTCCAGCCGAATCAGCCATAAAGCTCGCTCCACCAAAAACCAATCCAGTCGAATCACCTTCAGCGCCAATTACATCAAAAGTCACAACAACCAAATTCCCGTCGCCAGAGACACCTGCAGCAGGGGATAGTAGCCGAGCATTTCCGACCACCAACTTCCCTTCAGCCCCGTCTTCCAGAGCATAATTGAAAGCAGTCGAAACCTGCCCGTTCTCATTCAAAAATCCAGCCTCCGAAGCACTCGCAAAAGTCAAAACAGCAGGATCATATAAAACATCGAATCCATAGGCGAAAAGATCCGACGCATTACTCACCTCAACCGAAATAGTCAAAACTTCTCCAGTAAAAGGCGAGTTGTTAGAAAGCCCAAACGAGGCAGTCAAAGAATCAGGCGAACCCTGGTAAACGCTGTTTTGAGAGCCAGGAGTTCCGAGAATAGCACTGCCAGCAGAGGCAGTCGCCCCATTACCGGAAAGGCATGAAGCAAAATTATCACTAGAATCAATGAGAACCAAAGGATCAACCCTCTCCATCGTTGCCTTTGAAGTCCCGTCACCCGCATACCAAGCTCCACCACCTGCATTCACACTATCGATCACATCTCCAGTCGCATTCTTCAAAATCAAACCATCCCCAGTATTTGCGAAAGAAAATCCCATCAAAGCATCCGCCACAACAGACGTGACAGCTTCTGAATCTTCTATCAAGAAATACCCATGAGCAGGCACAGAGCCACTTTCAAACGCTGCCAAAGCAACGCCATCATCCTCAACGTACCAGCCTGTCAAATCGATCGCAGATGAGGTTGTATTATAAAGTTCAATCCACTCGTCATTTGAATTGTCGAGTGATCCTGCCCAGGAGATCTCGTTGATTACAACGTCTCCAGTCTGAGCATCAGCATGTCCGATCAACAGTCCTCCGACCATTGTCTGCATGCATAGTGCAACAAATGTTGCAAAGCTAATAAATAGACGAAAATTTTGTTTTTTCATTCTGTTTTTGTTTAGAAAAATAAAGTTTTTGAGACACGCGCGTGGCTTTTTGCAAATTAATTTTTTTTGCTAAAAAGCAATTCAAGAGTATCACCCAAGTCTCAAATTTTTCTCAAATCCACCTCAAAAAAACCTCACATTTTTGTTAAATGTTTGAGTCATCAACCCCTGCTCCCCTGCAAACCTTTGGAGCTAACAACTCAACTCGCTACGCTCGTTGAAAAATCGCAGAGTGATTTTTCTATGGTGGGTCATCCGGGATTCGAACCCGGGACCTTCTGCTTAAAAGGCAGTTGCTCTACCGACTGAGCTAATGACCCGAAGAAATCGACCTGTATTCTAAGTGCCAAACCTAAAAACCGCAAGCTCTTTTTACACAAACCAAACCAAGTTCTTCAACTAAAAGGGAAAGAATCAAGATGAGAAAATGCTCTGTAACATTTTTGAGCATCATGATGCTCAAAAACTGAGAGGTTGATCATGATCGACTTCTCGGTTCTGTTACAGCATTTTTAAAGATTGTTTCTTTCCCTGCCTAATCCGCAATCACCTCAGGCCCCTGTAATCCATGCAACAAGAAAGCAACTGCAGGCACAGCAAAGAAGATATTAGCATAATACACCAGATTCAAAGCTAGATAAGATTCCTTGGTCAGCTGGCTCAACGCCTCCGAAACAACGCCTCCACCACCTAGAAGAGAAACACCAGAAACAAGAACCAGAACCGAACTAACAATTAATCCAGCACTACAAGCTGCATAAAACAAATGAATAACAAGCCCCACAATCCCACGTGGTTGAGAAGTCGCTACAGCAAAAGCTCCGCGAACAGCAAACAAAATCACCATTATCAAAAAGATCAAAACCTTCGAGAAAATAACAGCATCATCCACACTTTCAAGGCTTGCTTCCTTCGCAAACTGCAAAAACATCATCGTCCCTCCAAAATAATTGGCAAAAAGCCCTCCAATAGCATCAGCGCAAACTATAGCCACATAAGTTCCCAAAATCACTTTAATGGTATTGTCCCGGCCAATAATCAAGCTATACGCGACCACGATAACGAAGAATACAACTATGAATAGATCCCAAGTCAATTGTAAATCCATGCTCTTTAAGGTGAGGAATAAGGTATATCAAAGTTAATCTTAATACGCTCACAATATTTTTGCAAACAAATCTACCCTAAATCTACTTCAAATTATCCAAGTAGCTGTTGATAGAGTTCCTTTTCCTTTTTTGAAAGCTTTTTTGGTACAGAAACTTTGGCCGTCACATAATGATCTCCTTTCCCAGCTCCCTCCCGACTAGCACCCGCTTCACGATGGATTCCTTTCCCATTTAATTTAAAAACTGTCTCAGGCTGAGTTCCCGCAGGAACCTTCAATTTTTCATTCCCATGCAAAGTCTCAATTTCAATTTCTCCACCCAAAGCAGCCAAAGGCACACCAATTTCCGCATCAGTATAAACATCCACTCCAGACCTTTTGAATTTATCACTAACCTTAACTTGTATATGAACATACATATCCCCATAACTTCCACCTTTCACTCCAGCTTCTCCACGTCCTCCAAGCCGAATAATGGTCCCAGTATCAACTCCAGCAGGAATCTTGACTCTGACACGCTCTTTCGTTCGTACACGCGTTGTTCCATGGCACTTGGTACATTTCTTCTCCGGAACTTTCCCCTCGCCCTTACATTCACTACAAGTCCGTGAAGTCACCATCTGTCCAAGAATAGTATTCTTAACACTCTTAATTTCCCCGGTTCCACTACATCCCTTACAATTCACGATCGCGCTTCCCGGCTCAGCTCCTTTTCCATCACAATGAGTACACTTATCCGGTTTTGTGATTTCAAGCTCCTTAGTCACACCAAAAGCCGCCTCTTCAAAATACAATTGAACGACAGCCTCTATATCAGATCCATTCGCAGCTCCATCCGTCCTTCTAGCTCCGCGTCCACGCACATTCCCTCCCCCAAAAAATGATTCAAATATATCTGCAAATCCACCCATGTCACCTCCAAAGGGAAATCCTCCCTGAGCACCACCCTGAAAACCTCCTCCACCTCCAGCACCAGGCATCGCCCCAAACTGATCATATTGTTTCCTTTTCTTATCGTCCGACAAAACCTCGTATGCAGCATTGATTTCGCCAAACTTCTTTTCCGCAGATTTATCACCCTTGTTTTTATCAGGATGATATTGAAGAGCAAGCTTTCGGTAAGCCGCTTTCAGTTCCTTCTCAGTTGAGGACTTCGGAACTCCCAATATTTCGTACAAATCTTTTGCCATTCCACTAGGTTATAACAGGGAAGATTCTAGCACTCAACACGCAAGAGTGCAAACCAAATGTTTTGGAATTCAGCCCCGGGATTAAGCAGGGGCATTACTTGAACCCGGGTTCTAAAAGCCCGGGGCTAACTACCCCCTTTACTGTCATCTAGGCTCAAGCCTTATCCCGTCAGGGATGAATTCCACGATAGTTGAATTCGAAGATGACAGCAAAGACCTAATAGGGTCTTTACTTGAACCCGGGCTTGCCCTATAATCCACTTCGCAAATCTCAAGCCACGGCCCCATCGTCTAGTGGACTAGGACATCGCCCTCTCACGGCGAAAACGGGGGTTCAATTCCCCCTGGGGCTACCAAATTAATAAGCATCCCCACGGAATCTGATTTCCAGGATCCGATTGCCGTCTTCAGTTTTTTCAAACAAAATCCGAACCTTCCCAACACGACAACGATAAACCGGGATTTTATTATGCAGTTTTTTTATATCCAACCCAGCAACCCGCCCATTAGCAATTTTATCAATCGCTGAAAGAAGCCTTTTTCTAAGTGCTGGATTTAACTTAAGTAAGAACTTCTTATATTTTTCCATTCGCCTTTTTCAGGTTAGCTGCTACAACTTTAGCATCCTCTCCAAGAGGAAAGCTTATGCCAACTTCTCCATCCTCAAGTTCGTAATAGAATCCGTCTTCGACAAGCGGTTTTATAAGCAATCCTTGCGAAGTTTCCTGAGCAATAAAATTCTCAGTCTTAAATTTGTCTCGCCAAGCTTTTGGCAACGTTATTTGTCCGGTTCCAAACGATTTCAATGTAGTAATCATAATTTATATAAATTATATAATATCTATAATTCACATACTAACAAAAAGCGCGAGCCAAATCAACAAAAAGCCCCCCGCAAGCCGACAATCGACAAGGGGAGGCCTTTTCCTATTTTTTTCAAACTGCGAACAAATCTCTACATCATAAACAATCCCATCAAAGCTCCAACAAGACCTTTCTCTTCAAAGAGAGTAGCTATCTTTGCAATTTGCCCACGAGTCAAATATTTATCAGGTCCGAAAGTTCCATCAACATATCCACCAACAATACCCTCTTGTGAAGCGTACGAAACATAAGGTGCGTACCAAGCCCCTTCTTCAACATCAGGGAACACAGCTTCATAAAGCACTTCACTAACATCAATGCCAGATGCCACTATAAAGAATTTCAAAGCCTCAGCACGAGTTAGATTGCTAGTAGGGTCGAAAGTGGTACTAGAAGATCCTTCTATCACGCCATGGTCGTAAGCAGCCTTTATGTAAGGAGCATATGTAGCATTTGGGGAAACATCAGAGAAAGGAAGATCCTCCACACTATCAGGGACATCGTAGCCATAAGTAGAAACCAAAACCTCAATGAAACCTGCCCGAGTCATATAGTCATCAGGAGAGTAGAGGTAAGTGTTCTTCAAAACACTTGTAATGATTTCTTTTGTGAACATATTTTCGATATATGATCTTGCCCAGTGCTCAGCAGGCTCAGAAACAGCATCATTGGCGGTATCATCAGCCTCAACGCTCTCAGAGACCTCGTCATCAGCCACCACTGAATCATCACCTTCTTCCTCTGATTCATCAGCCACTGAATCATCACCTTCTTCCTCTAATTCATCATCTTCGTCGTCATTCGAACTCGACCCACCTCCACTCGGCAAGATTATCCCGCCACCAGTCGCAGCCGGTGTAGCAGAAGGCGTAACCACAGCTGCGGCCTCAGTTGTATCATTCACAGCACTAGAAGAAGCAGATTCACCACTCGCATTAAGAGAGGAGATCTTGTAGTAATAAGTGGTTTCTGCTGTCAAACCTGTGTCAGCGTAGGAGACAGTAGCTCCGCTTGAGACAGTAGGCTCACTTCCAAGTCTCGCGAAAGGTCCAGCAGCGTCTGTAGATCGATATATGTCATAACCAGTAGCTCCAGCCGAAGCAGTCCAGCTCAAATCAATTTGAGTGTCACTTGACGCAGTTGCAGCTAATCCAGATGGAGTGGCAGGTGCAAGCGCAGAATTTGCAACAACCAAAGCAAAGTCAGATAAATGTTTAGACGAACAAGTAACAGTATTATTTACAGTATCAATGGAAGATCCACAGCTACAGTCTACATAGGTGTCTGTCTCAACGCTAAGACGCTTGAGTTCCAAATCTGCCTCATCAACCCCTTCAGAAAGCTCAGTAGGATCATAGGTGACAGTGATATCAATACATCCCGTAGGCTCTTTAATTTGCGTATTGTTCGCGTCAGTAGCGGTTACAGAGTAGGTCTTTCCATCAGCAACAGTGAAAGATCCATCCTCCAAAGGAGCATCATAATCTTGTTCAAGACTTAATGTCGCATTCACATTATTCGCACTTAAGGCTCCAGCTGGAGCACTGACCCTTAGCCCTGAGCTATCAGAATCATCCACAGTCCCACCGGAAGCTATAGCTATAGACTGACTGGCCGATTTAAGGGTCTTGGTAGCGTCAGCAGTCAACGTGAGATCTTTCCCAGTGTCAGCGGTTTCATCAGTCGTATCAACCGTAGATCCGAAGTCAGTATCTGCGTGCAAAGGTGCAGCCGCGCTAATCTGCCAAGAGTCATCGTCAGTCACGGCAAGAATATAAGTACCATCGGCAGCATTTATTGCAGCAGAAACAACTTCTCTTTCAGAATTCATAGCTCGCACACGACCACCGTTAATTGCAGGGGTCGATCCATCTGATTGATAAACCGTTCCAGTAATAGTATTCGTCGCCGCAGTCATAACGGAATTCAAAGTTGTATTCGCAGATAACACAATCTGCTGTGGAGTTCCGGCATATCCAGCCAAGCCAGTATTCACAGAATAATCTCCAGCCTTGACCTGCAAAGAATATGCTCCGGTATCGTTGGTCACAGCCTCACGTCTAATACCATTCGCAAAGTCATTCGCGCTCACGACAACGTTTGCAAGAGCCACCTCGTTCGAGTCTAGAACAGTTCCGCTCAAAGTGATTAGAGCAGAAGCCGAAGTATCAATAGTGACAGTACTCGTGGACGTAGCTACAACGGTCCCGCTAAATTGTTCGGCTCCAAAAACATCAACAAAATAATTATAAGTTCCCGATTTAACACCTACAACAACGTCCTCAGACGCATCATTGAAAGGTGTTCCAATACGCGTGTGCCTGTCATCGGCATTTTTCAATTCAATAAACCCACCCATATCAGAGGCCCCACCGGTGAAAGTGAAAGTCACATCTACCAAGTCTCCAGTATTTAAATTGAGAGTAGCATTATCAGCGCTAACGGTCACAGTTTCAGTTATTTCACCAAAAGTGCCCAAAGTCCCAACCCTATAAGTTCCGGCAGGAAGTTCAGTAGCGTAAGCACCATCGGAATCGGTATTAGTTCCACGATGGAATCCTCCAGCAGGACGATCGTTTTCAGTATCCCATTCCTCAATAAAAACAAAGGTACTCGCCTGAAGTGATCCGTCAACAGTAACAGTTCCACTGAGAGTCAAGCAAGTCGCAGCCGTAGGGGACATATTCTGTACCGATTTACTCGCATTAGTTATAACCACTGTCTTGGAGAGAACTCCACACTCAGTAGTCTTGTCAGGCGGAAGCGCGGAAACAAGAGTCCAGGTTCCCGCGCCAACAAAATGCGTATAAATACCTGAACTATCGGTACCTCCGTGCACTGTGTTGCCGTTTGCATCAGTAGCCCACACGGGAGCATAAGCAATAGGACTTCCATTTGAATCATAGACCGTCCCGGAAATACTATAATCAGGTTTTGAAAGGACAAGATTGACGGTCTCAACAAGACTTCCATTCATTTTGACGCCAGTAGATAAAACCTCAATATGCCTGGTAGTCTCACCAAGCCCATGCATCCAGGCACCAACTTCGTAAGGGCCATACTCAGCAATACTTAACGTTGCATTTCCGCTAGCATCAGTTTGCCTAAAAGTCCCACCAAACGGGCTGAATATAAAAACTTCTGCGTTGGAAATGGGATTTCCAGAGTTGTCGCTTACATTTAAGAGAACATCCAGATCCGAGTCGCTTATAGTGAAAGTTATAGTATCGGTTGCATCATCGAAAGTAACACCCTGTGGCAATCCCATACCGCCAAGACTGACTGATTGAGATTCAGTTCCAAGCCCTCTGACCATCAACGAAACTGGCGGTGGAGGAGTGGCTCCAAACGCGGCAAAATCAGGCTGAGAAGTAGAAGTTCCTTTAGCCATGGCAGGCCCAAATCCAATAGACGATTCTCCATTACTCCTCAAAATAACAGGATAACCGTTCACGTTAGGGACATCAACACTACTGATAGTCTTCACGAAGAATCCACCAGGCCCACTTGCAAAAAAGTCAATATCAACACCTCTGAACCCGCTTTCCTTCACTATTTTCACTGTGACATTAGCTGAATTCCCGGCGGCGGCTTTGGTTAAAACAATATTTTTAGTTTTACTCTGTCCTCCAAAAACACAAACCGGCTCAGGCATACCTCTACCAAAATAATCACTAGCACCAAGGGTCACGAAAGGCTCAGTCCCAAAATTATAACAACCATCCGGCAGGCTACTAAATACAAGCCCAGCATCACCAGCGATAGCAGTCCCATCAGCCGCGGTTGTTATACCATCGGTCAAGGTTAGAGTTTTATCCATCGGCCCACCGGGCCCTCCTCCCCACATGAAGAAACTTCCATTAGCTCCAGCCTCTCCAGATCCAGCTGTACTGGCATAAGTCTTAAGAGTTATGGTATTGCTTCCCCCCTCGGTGAGATAATAATTCATCATATCATCTGCATCCAAGGTCACTTTCGTCACGCCAGATCTTATCAATTGAACTTTTACATCATAACCAGCCTCAATCGTAACTAATGGATTTATTATTTTTTTAAGATCCAAAGTATAAAAATCATTTGCCTCAGGAGTACCAGTTACATCAAGTTGGACAGTAACAGTGCGCAAATTGGTATTAACTGCGATTCCATCAGTGTCATAACTTGCGTCAAAAGTAACGGTTCCCGAACCAAAATCATTAAAGTCATCAGCGAAAGGCGACCAAGTGTCTTGTGCAGCATTCGTTACAGTAGTCCCGGTAGGGAATGTTAGTTTGATTTGATCCTCATCAAGAACCGGGATCCCAAACGAAACTCTTGTCTGGAACACACCACTATCTGCGCCAACCATTGGATTGAATGGATAAGCCATATTCATGGCTCCAGACATAAAGTCATCAGCAGTCTTGTTTTCAAACTCATCAAAAACATTTTCTCCACCAATATTTTCAGCGACTCCTCCAAGAGAACCTGGACTTTCCACAGTACCAGACCAGACATTGGCGCTGCTGGTAGAATTCACGGGATTTCCGGAAAGGTCTCGAGAGGTGGTTGCAATAGTCGCTATGAAGGAATTTCCAAGAGTCAAATTAACGCCATTCACAATAGCGGTTCTCTCAAAGGAATCCCAGGAAACTCCAGTACTAGCAGTGACAAGATCAGATCCTCCCGAAGTCAGAGTGATGTTCGCATGATTAAGGATGCTATTTGCCCAATCTGCGTCAGAAGCCCCTACATTTTTCATCGGTTCATCAAAAAGAAATTTACACATATAGTCATCACATCTAACGTCGATTAAATTAGGGGATGTTATGTCATAAACATCTGAAGTGGAGAAGCTCAAAGAGTAAGAAGACACAGCATTTCCGGCAAGATCCTTAACACCATTAATATTAATTGTATAACTTGAAGATTGAGCTAATACATCTCGGGGAATTACTGCAAAAGTATTAGACATCTCATTGTAATCAACAATAGTGGAAATAGCAGTATTTCCCTTAGAAAGGGTAACGGTAGAATTATTTACAAAACTAGGATCCAGGCTTTCGTTGGAAGCAAATTCAAAAACACCTTTGTTGACAGACACAGTAGACCCATCGGCAACAAAAGATGTTAAAGTTGGAGAAGTACTGTCAGTCAAAGAATTAGTGAAGAAATTGGCTGAAAAAGCAACTTCATTAATTTCATCACTTGGACGAGCGGTAAGTCCAAGGCTAGTGGCAACCTTTCCAGAAATTTGGAGCTCATATTCGAAATTGGCAGGGAGAGCTACAGGGGAATCCTTTGTCCCAGGATAGATTTTCGCAATCATAAGAGAGGGGTCAAGGCTAACTTCAGCATTGACTACCACTCCATTCTTTAATAATTTAACGGAACCAGGATTTACAGTAGCAGGATCCATTTGTTTATCAAAAACAACAATCAGTCTAGAATTAACAGGGAGAGTACTACCCGGACGCGGAACAAAAGACTTGACCATAGGAGGCATATAAGCCCCACTATCTCCAAAATTGTCATCAATAGCCTCGGCATCAAGGGCACCCGCGGTAGTGAACCTCAAAGATGCTGGAAAAGGTTGCCCCCCCTCTGTAGTGACAGAAGGATTTACAATAACCTCATAAGTAGTATTAGGCTGTAAACCTTGGGCAATAAATAGTATATAGTCGGTCATTTCAGTATCAATATCCGCAACGGTAGCACAGGCATCGCTTGCAAGCATGGTTTCACAATACTGTACGGATCCTGGCATTAGAGTGGTACCACCATCAGGAGTCAAAATGACATGATCACCATCTATAACAGTAGCACTATTCAGAGGTTGGCTAGACTGTATGGCAAAGCTCTGAGAGGTGGAGCTAACCCCGGTTGCCCCATCAAAAGGAACGGTTGTCAAGACCACGGGAGGAGCAGTTTCAGTCGATTGACATGGGGAGTCAACATTGAGAGTCAAAACAAGACCAGTAACATTTGCTGGAGTTGTAGGATTTATATTTACAAACTCTCCTGTAGGACAAGCCACCCCATTAGTTGAGACAACGTCAAATCCATAACCTTTCGGAAGATTAGGGATTATAAAATTCCCGACACCATCAGTAAGTACATGAGAGGCAGGGAAGCCTCCTATGAAAACAGGGACGCCACTCAATCCAGCCCCATCAGGGTTTTTAACGGTCCCAGCAACAGAATAACCGGCAAAAACTTTAACAGTCGCTACAAACGGGGCTGCTTGACACTCAGCCTTCGAAGAGATTGCGTCAGGAGTGTTACAAAAATAATCGACATTTGGCGTACTAGCTCCATCCTGAGCTATTACATAATATTCAAAAGCACTATCAGTTGGAACTCCGCTATAGCTCGTAACGGTAAACATAAACAAATTTCCGGCAACTTGAGTGGCATTTACACAAGCTTCAGAGGAAGAGACGTCGGTTCCATGACAAAGCTGGAACAGTTCATTTCCCCCATCAGAGGTGTTGTGAAAGGCTGCCGCAGTAGTCTGTTCATCAGAAATATTTGCATACACTACAAAATTAGAACTCGCGCGAGAAAATTGAGAAGGCATAAAATTTATAAAAGGTGCAGATACGTCAGTTGGAGAATCAGCCGTAGGAGAGATTCCGGAAGATGTACAATCTACATAATTCGATTGTCCAACGGCAGTCATTACACAAACACCATAAGTCGTTCCCGCGGACCACGGAGTCCCATCACTATCAGTTGCCACAGAGGATGCTGCAGTATAACTTGTGGCCGGGAAGCTGGATATTATTCCAACAGCACGACATCCTTGAGGAGTTTCTCCATCTACACACGCGTTAGTCCACAAATCTTTAGAGCCCGCTTTGACCAGGCTGATAACAGATTGAGGTAAAACAAAGAGCCATCTCTGACTAAAATTTACTGGAGCACTTCCAGTCACTGTCCAGCTCAATTTAATATCTCTTCCATCCAATCCAAAACCAGTCGTGTCCACATCCGAGATAGCAAGCTCTGAAATCCCGGAGACAGAAGCTCCGTCTGCGTTCAAAGCAACCGCTGGAGAACAATCAAATTTTGAGCTCGTAGCCGTAATTACTATACACGCTTGAGTGGTAGGATCGGCAGCAAAAATATTCCCCTTACTATCATTTGTTACGCTAGAAGCCAGAGTAGTACTGACAGTATTAAAATCTGTGATAGTTGCAAGCGGAGTACACGCCCCGCTACACATTTGAGCAAAAGCATTTACAGAATCCACAAACATTTGTGATGGGAGAATGTAAAGCTTGTAATTCGCGAACCCGTCCGGCTGACTTTCAAGTTTAGTCCAGCTAACGCTGATATCCCTACCATCCAGTCCAGAATTAGAATCATTATCAGCAAGAATAGCATTTATAGTCCCATTATAGGTTCCATCACGCTCAGGATCTCCAGCGAAAACAGTTAAACCAGTAAAAAGGATTGTGATCACAGACATTGTAGCTATGATCTTTTGAAAGGGTTGAAACATAGAAATAAGGGTTATTGATACTTTATCCAGAAGAATACAACTCTAACCCTGTTCAGTGCAACGGAAAAAACCGAGACACAATTCAGTCTTCTTGTATGTCAACTTGGATTATGTCAATTTTGATTTCACAAACCCCTCTATGCATTCCAAGCATCAACCCATGTGGTCACACGTCTCCTATACATATCCCATCAAAATCACAACACCCATTATCAACAGGATCACTCCAGCGATCAGATGAAGTGCTTTCAATCTCTTCTGCCTCATCTCCTCAGCACGTTCCACAGAAAAGCCTTTATAAACCGCTAAAGTAATGAAAACCATCGGCGTTATGAAAATCACATTATAAAGAACGAGTAATCGGACTGCATGCCAAAATGTGTCGTCCTGTCCAAGCAGGCTGATGATCACAATATAAGGTCCGCTCGTGCACGGCAACAAAAACATACTGATCAAAATCCCAATAAAGAACGCTCCAATAGGATTTGTTACCCCTTTAATAAATGCCTTCATTTTCGGTCTCCAACTGAACGGCACTTCCATTACAAAACCTTTCCCATAAAAGAACACATCCTTCAAATTAAACAGCCCAAGCACAATAGCCAAAGCTCCAATAAATTTCATAAACCACAGCGACACGCCTACTGATGAGATCGCCTTATAAAGGCCAAGCCCCATCGCCAAATACGACAAGAAAATCGCCAAAGAAAACAGCAGCCCTGAATACAAAGCACGGCGCTTCACTCCTCCCGCCAAAATAGTAGTCAACAAAATTATCAAGACAGCAAACGCACACGGATTGACTGCATCCACCAGAGCTGCTCCAATTAACAAAGGAATCGTTAATTGCTTTTCACTGTTGGTAGTAGATGGATCAAAACCGCCCGATCCTGACCCCGACCCAGAATCGCCCGGATCCTCGGCCCCTGAGTTCGCCAAAATCCACGCATCATATTTATCATCCAAAAAATCAGCAGCCAGCTTGTCACCCATAAAATACCCAGTCGAAGTTACAGTGAGTGGCACTCCTCTCTCAAACATTCCAATTCCAAAATAATCAGAGACTTGCCCCATCTCTTTTGCATTCGCAGGATCGTGATAAACCTCCTTAAATTCAATATCAAAAATTTCGTCATACCCTTCATTTTCAACATGCGCTTCAAGATTCGCGCAATGTGGGCATCCATCACCGACGTATATAACGATCTCATCACCACTCGGCAAAAAAGTAGCGCTCACCAAAGGTTCAGCAAAAGCACTTCCAGCAACAAAGCCAGTCAGCGCAATAGCAGCTATTAAGCCAGCGCTAAAACCTGTGAATAGACGTCTAAGTATTGAAAATTTCATAGGGATCGTTATTAAGAATAGTTCGCAATAAGGTATATAGATCTTTTACACCCAATCCTTCCAAAATTCAAAAAAAAGTGGCTTTTGGGTATTGCAAAAAATCTCAAAATATGCTATTATAATAGCGTCAAATGATGATATTTAACTTCGGTTAAGTTTCCTCGCTTGACACCGGTTCTCTTCTCTCTCACTTCGGTGTTTGAGATCTGGACCACCGTCCTCTCATTAGACTTCGGTCTCATGTCTGGACACCGTTCTCTCATCGAACTTCGGTTTGATGTCTGGACACCCTCCGGTATTCCTTCGATCACTTCGGTGATCATAGAAGTACCACAGAAGACAGGCTCCTTTGTTCAACACTGGAGCCTGTTTTTTTATTTATTTTTTAAACCAACCCTTCGCACTTTTCAAAACCTTCTTCCCCTCCGAAGCAATTCCAGACGCCAAGCCAGCCGCAACATCAGCTGCCGCATCCAATCCAGAATGTCCACGCCCAGCTCCGCCAGCACGCAAACCTCCGACCCCGGACTTCAAACCGCTTCCGCCAACCCCAGAGCCAGCCACCGAACCAACCTTTAACTCATCCAACCACTTCAAAAATTCTCGCATCACGCGATCATAAGAATGATATTGCTCAACAAAACGCCGACCTTTGTCGCCATAATCCTTCCTACGAGCCGGATTACGATACAACTCAAGAATAGAATCCCGAACATCTTCAACTGATCCACTTCGAACATTTACACAAGCGCCAAATCCACTCATGCCATAAGAAAGTTCAGTGCCCAAAGTCGTCACAACCGGCAGCCCAAACTTCATCATCTCAAGTAGGCGATTCCGCGATCCCGTCAATGTATCCAAACATCGACGATCGACATTCAGACCCATGTCGGTTTCCCTATATAAGTAAGGGATGTGTTTCGCTGGAACCCAGCCCAAAAATTTGAATCGGTCACGGTACCGCGAAAGCCCTACCAATTCTTTGAATTTCAAAAACGTTTTGTTAGCGCCCTCTGCTTCATCGCTCAAACCCCCAGTAGAAATAAAATAAATATCACGCGCCGATCGCCCCGCCGAGCCCGCCGCTCGTCCCGAAGCCAATCGCCCCGTTCCAGCCTCATCCGAATCCACCGATCCTGCAGAAGGATCTTCTCCAACTTCAGCCATAGCCGCTTCAACTCCCTTGAACAAAGTCTCCTCATCAACCCAAGCCGAATAACTTCCAAGCCACAAAATCACAAAAGCATTTGCAGGAATATCAGCTCCACTAAAAGAATCCGCTCCCTTGAAATATCTCAACCCAATCTCTTCAACCTCCTCAAAAGCACCAGCCGACCAAGCTCGATCGCTTGATGGTGAATGGCGAACCGTTTTTACAATCTTTTCAATTTTATCTGACTCAAAATCCTCAAGCCCATTTTCAATCCGAACAACAAATTCTCGATTGAATTCATACCCACCCATTTTTTTCATCATAGCAAGCTCACCGATTACTGCATATTTTTGAGCCTCAGATACAACCGAAATAAAATCCGCACGTCCCAGTACATTTTCCTCATTTTTCAAATAAGAGCCCAGCCTACGATCATGTCCCGACTTGTATGCGTCGATTTGAGCCTTTGCCATCGTCCAACCGGCCATGTCTGCCCAAAAAACTGCTTCAAACTTTAATCTCGACACCAATTCGCAACAATCCAAATTCACTCCAACGATCACATGCGGTTGATATTCATCCACAACAGATTGAAGAACGGAAAGTAGAGCCGGATCGCTCTCTGAGATTTGATGATGAATAAATTTCCCATCACCAGAACTCAAAGAACCAACCGAGCCGCCACTCGCACTCGCGGCACTTGGGCGCTCATTAGAAACTTCGCCGCCACTACCGCCATCGCTCACCCCAGAACCAGCATCGTCATAACAATCATCCAACCCAACAGTCACCAACCGAACACCGTATCCCTCTTTTGGAATAAGCTTCCCATTCGACCGTCCACCCATCAATGACTTCACAAATTGCCAAGTCCGCAAACCTTCAGAAGGTCTTTTTTTTGCATTGTCATTTGGCAGTGGAGAATTCCCCACAATCAGGACTCTTTTCATTTCGTTCAAATTAGAAATCAAATCAGCGATCAAAACACGTGCGTAAGGAATTATAAAACAAAAAACAAGAATATGTAAAGACCCAAACACCAAAAATCCCAAACCACAAAACACTCCCCAGAGTCAAATCCCACCCCAGCGAGTGGCCAGATCTCATATCAGAAAAAACACTTACCCCGAACTCAAGTAAAGGGGTTGGTGTTGCTCGAGCCTATAGAGCTCGAGCTCAACTAATGCCCCTACTGTTGCTCGAGCCCCAAAAAAACCATAAAACACACACAGACGAGTCAACCCCAAAACCAGAGTAGTTAGCAACGCAATATAGCACAAATATGTCACTACCAAATAGGAAACATTCAGAACTCCTATAAGTTGTATTTCGCGAACGTCTGGACAGTAAATCAAACCTGAAAATAAAGGAAAATCGATCATTTGGGGCTTAAAAGCGCCGGCTAACCAAGCTCCAAAAAAAAGAAAAGTAACAGGAGAAACAATTGACGCTAACAGAAGGATTTGATAAATTTTCGTTTGATCGAAAACCACAACAACTGTCTAGTGCGAAAGCTTGAAAAACGGCTTCCACAAGCGAAGAATCGGCCTTAAGGGGACCAGCTAAAAACTACTATTAGTAGTGAATAAGCTGTAACCAAGCCGTAAATAATGGCTTATAGACTGGTAAAACTAAAACGAGTGAAAGTAGAGTAGACATAGAGTAGACACCCCACGCCGAACGCCGAGCCCAAACAATGCATACTACAACCTTATATATATAGATCCTTGAAAATTAGGTTCACGACGTGACCCGCCGGCGGCGGGTAAAGAGTTTGAAATAGAGACCAATACCACGAAGTCCACAATCAAAACAAATACTAAAATTCAAAGAATTCTTACCTTATCAACCAGTTTTATTTTGTTAATTCTGCGTGAACTATTGAAAAATCGTTGTACGAAGTTGTGCGAGCGATCTGATAGTTCTCTTTCTCTCTGACCTGCCAGGACTGACCGAAGGACCCCGTCCGTGGCAAAAACTTTAAAGCAGGATAAAACTTTAATATATATTCAATATTTCAAAAAAATATTTTTTAACCCACGAATGTATGGATACTATTCGTAGGGCAATTGCAACATTTTCGATTGTTGCGATTCTCTCGTCTCTCATCGTGTCAACGGCAGCTGCATCTTTTTCAGATGTTTCTTCAGGATCATGGTATGAAAGCCATGTAGAAGCTCTTGCAGCAGCAGGCGCTATTGACGACACTTCAGAGACTTTTTCACCAGGTGAAGACCTCACCAGAGGTGAAGCACTAAAATGGCTACTCACAATGGGTGACCTCATTATAAACGAAGTTGACACAGCTGACTTTCCAGATGTACCTGAAAGTCACGCACTAGCTGATGAAATTTATTCAGGAGTTGCTTACGGAATCGTAGGTGGTTACGACGATGGTACGTTCGGACCAGACGATTCAATTACTAGAGAACAATTTGGTAAGATGGTTGTTGAGACTTTCGAACTACCTCTAGAAACTACAGCGACTGATTTCCCTGACAATGAAGATATTAGCCCTTGGGCTGTAGACTACATGGCTACAGTTTTTGCTTACGGAATCCTCGAAGGGGAAGGTACCGGAGAAGCAAATCCAGGTGGAAACATCAACCGTGCAGCAGGTGCTAAAATGACTCACGTAGCTGTTGATGCTGACTTGGTAGATGATCCAGTTGATCCAGTTGATCCAGATGAACCAGCAGGAGGTGATGTAAGTATCGAAGTTTCAGACGAAACTCCAGAATATGGTGTTGTTGCTGGATTGGCTTCAAACGTCCCTTATTTCACATTTGATATCTCTGCAGGAGACGAAGATGCAGAAGTAAGCGAGATCAAACTTACAAGAGAAGGTCTTGGTCACAAAGATGACTTCGCTGCAGTTTATCTATATGCAGACGGGGTAAAAGTTACTCGATCAAAGAGTGTAAACTCTGATGATGAAGTTACTTTCGCTCTAAACCCAGATATTGCTGTAGAAGCTGGAGAAACAGTTACTGTAAAAGTAGTTACAGATATGGCTTCTCTTGCAGGAACAAACGTTCTAGCTGGAAATCTTGATAGATTTACTGTCAAAGACGCTGCTGACATCACTCTAGTTGGTGGTGGAGAAGTAGATGGAGATTTCCCTCTCGAAGGTGAATACATGGGAATGGGATCTCAAGATGTTGGAGACATCAACGTTTCTTTAAAAACAATCTCTGACACAACTGTAAAAGTTGGAGAAAAGGAACAAATCGTTGCAAAACTTGAATTAGTTGTTTCTTCTACAGAAGATGTTCTTATTCAAACTCTAAGTTTGAAACAAGAAGGTTCTGCAGACCCAGAAGATATGTCTGATTTTAAGATCTATAAATCATCAACTCTACTTGCTGAAGTATCAGAAGTAACAGGCGATTACCTTACATTTGAAGATATGGACCTCCCAGTAGAAAAGGGAGATACAATAACTTTAACTGTAAAAGCAGATGTAGATAGCGGATCAGCAAACACAATCAAATACACTCTTGATGAGGGAAGTGATTTGTATGCCGAGGGAGCTACCTATGGTTACGGTGTAGACATCAACAATGGAAGTGCTGGAATTTTTGCAACAGTTACATGTACAGAGGTTACTATCGAAGCTGGAGAAATGACTCTAGAATTCGATACACACCCTGCATCAGACATCTCTGATGATGTTAAAAACGTTGTTCTTGCAAAGTTGAAAATTACTGCAGGAAACGAAGAATACATTTACTTCAAAAAACTATACGCTGAATTGCATGTAGTGGATGGTGGTAGTTCCGTTTACGCTGCGGGTACAGCTGACACACGTGTTGAATACGGTCTTGAAAATATTCAGCTACGAAGAGAAAGCGGAAGCTTGATCGACGCAACTACTGTTACTGTAGGTACAGATGACGATTATGATGATCATGGAACATCAGCTGATAACGCAAAAGGATTCTCATCATTCTACTTCACTGACTTTGAAGTAGAAGATACAGAAACATTAGAAGTAATTGCTGACACCGTAGAAGCAAGACTTGCAAGTGGTGATAAATTCAGAGTTGCTATGTACGCAGGTGCAGACGCAACTTGTGGTGCCGTTGGTACTGTAAACTGTGCTGCAAACGATGGCTATGGTGTACAAGCAGAAAATGCTGCAGGAAAAGCTATCGACACAGATATCAATCCTGGATCATTAATTACATCAAACTGGCAAACAGTTGCTGAACCAGCAGCTACTTTGACACAACTAACACTACAAAGTGGGTCAGTTGTAAAAAGTACAAAAGACGTTGATATGCTAAAATTCCAAATCGAAGCTAACAACGTTGAAGATCTACACCTTACACAAATAGCATTTGCTGTTGAGGGGATTATTACAGCTACTGGATTAGAAGCGGCTACTACTGCAGGAGATCTTGAGGTTACAAATGATTTCACAAACTACACTTTGTACTCTGTTGAAGGAAGTGGGTCTACTGCTACTTACACAGAATTACAATCTGGAGTTTCAGCATCAAATGGATCAACTACAAATGATGTAACGGTTGATTTTACAAATCTAATGGCTGGTGATGGTGTAACTATTCCACAAGGAGACACGGTTAAGTTCATGTTACGTGCAGACGCAGCATCAAGCTTTGTTACAACAGTAACTCAAAAGATAAGAGTTGACTGGGCAACAGATGAATTGACAATGACTAAGGCCGACGATTCGTCTCTATTAACTCTTGCTATCACTGATACTGCATTTGAGGGTCTACGTCTCCTTACTCTAGTTAACAAAGGTTACCTTCTTGTTAGCCTTGATTCAGAAACTCCATCAGCAAAACAATTACTTGGAGGAACTTCTGATTATGAAATGCTAAGATTGAAATTAGACGCTACAAACGAAGATGCTTTACTTATGAAGCTTGTTCTAAAGAACGACACATCTGATAAAGCATATGCGTTGTCTGACAAATCTATCTACGGAGGTGTTTTCGTTGTTGACGCAACTAACAATACAATTACAATTGACAATGATGGAAGTGCTGCAAATGGAAACTGTGCTAATACTGGGGCAGGAGATGAAATTGAAGCTACTATAACGGCAGCGACATACACAGGCGCTACATTAGCTACAGAGCTAGCTACTCAAATTAATGCTAGTCAAGCTGTAGAAACATGGACTGTTGTTTATACAGAAGGAACAGGATTTGTTATCACTGATGGTGATGCAGACGCAACAAATTCATCTGTTTGTATGGCTCAAGCTGACACAACTGCTGATACTCTTTTGGTAGACATTGCAGCTAATATTACAGCTACAGGAACTTCTGCTACAGCAATCGTTGCAAATATCATTACTGGTACAAACGACGCATTGTACTTCAACATAGACGATGATGCTAATAACGTTATTGATACTGGAGTTGTTGCTACATTAGCTACAGCAGAACCACGAACAGGTGCTGAACTAGCTGCTGATATCAATACAGCAGTAGAGACTGCTACAGCTGCTGATACAATCACTGCTGTATATGACGGAGGCTACATACTAATCACTTCAGATGCTAACAACTACACTGCGGCAATCGAATACTACAATGCAAGTAGTACAGCAGGTTCTTATGTAGGACTTACCCACGATCAATTTGGATCAAACAGTGACGATGCTATCGAATCTGTAGATCTATACAAAATGGAAGAAGGTGGAGACCTAACATTTATAGCTTCTCAATCAACAGTTTCAGCTACTGGAACTATTACATTTGATAATCTTGAAATGCTTGATGATCAAGTTGTAATAGATGAAGACAACGATTTGTATATATATGCAAAAGTAAACGTTGCTGAAATTGGAACAGGATCAAGTTCTACAGCAGACTACAATGATCAGTTACGATTCATTGTAGATAATCTTGCTGATCAAGTTGAAGCTAGAGGAGCGCAAAGTGGAGAAGACTACAGTTTGGATGAGAATAGTGCATGGGCAGCAGGTGAATTCAGAATTGGAACATCAACTCTTATTGGAGACTTGAATGGTGGTTACTTCGGACTTAAAGCTGTGATGCCTACTGTTCTTGCTAACGCTGGATCAGACAATGCAACATTGTACAATGGAGCTAAGGAAGTTGGACGATTCTCTGTTACACTTCCAGCTAGCTCAAACGATAATGCAAAAGTTGATCTAGAAAGATTGAAAATGACAGTAAGTGTTAATGGTGGAGTTACAGTAGCGGATGCGTACATCTATAGATCTGATGAGCCTGGAACAACTGTTACTTCTGACACAGCAACAGCAACTACTGAAATGCTGTTCAATGACCTTTCTTCATTGAAAGATGTTTCTCCAGGAGAAACTGTAACATTCATAATTAAAGGAACTGTTGCAGGTGGTGGTGCATCAGGCGATTCATTACAATTGTCTATCAACAGCTTTGGTACCCTTGCAACAGAGCACACTTTGGACTTTGGAGGAGGAGACCTTATATGGGTTGATGAAGGTTCTGCTGTACATAGTAGACCAACCTCTTACACTTGCCCTGTTGATGCAAGCGGGAATGACATAATTGATTTGAATATGACTTCTTACGCTAATAACTAAGAATGTCATTAAGAGATTGAGATAAAGCTAAGTATGGCTATCTCATAGATAGAAAGCCCCCGCCTCTGGCGGGGGCTTTTTTGTTATTTAAAAAAATGCTAAAATCAGTACGATAATTTTTAACTAATCAAAATGAAAAAAATACTATTTACTTTGCTGATAACAGGAACTGTTATCCTAAACGGATGCGGAGGAGTATTGGGCGGAATGTCTGATGAGGAAATATATGAAAATTTTTGTGATGGAACTATGACGGTAAATGACATAGACAAGGGGTCAACCAAAATAGTCGGACAAACTGAGGGTAGAAAGTTTGAGCAAAAAGATGGAGTGGCAAAAACAGTTAGAGACAAAATAGATTATTTAACGCTATATAACATAGAAATCAATACAGAAGAGAAAAAGTGTGAATACCCAGATTGGGATGAAGTAGGAGAGTATGAGTGGGTAGAGATAGATTTTACTTCAGAGATAAAGGATGGGACAAAGGAAGGAGTATTGTATTCATTCGAGGACATGAAAGCGAGAGGCAAAGCAGGTAATAACAGTTCCAATATGAAACTTGATAAAAAATCTGAAGTAATCCTAGACAAGATAAGTGACGAAAGACTAGAAGGGCGAACAGTTCTTTGTGGGGAGACATTTGAAGATGGATTTATAGTAGGTGGATTTTCTACTATTGTTTGTGACTAAATTTAGATACATTTATAATATATAACCAAATTACTATGAAAAAACAATTTTTAATTGCGGTAACACTTGGTGTTTTTGTATTAGCGAATAGTGTCGCGTATGCATTACCTTCAATGAACTCAAGAAACAACAACACATTCTATGAGCAGGATATAGTAAGCGAATTAGAAATTATTGATATAGAGGAGGATAATGAGAGTGCATTTATAACAGCAGAAAATGGTATTAGAATTCATATTCCAGACGATTTGCCAATTATCTTTGATAGAGAGAGAACAATAGATGAGCTACGTGTAACAGGAGATACTTTCTATAATGGGAAAATATTAAATAGACCAGGACTAAGCTTTGAAGACGCTGACAAAACACTCTTGATAAACGTTCTGGAAGATTTTGAAATAGGTGACACAGCTTCTATAGCAAAAATATATTTAAGAGGATTTCATAGCAAAACAAAGTCAGATAAATACCTGGAGTTTATATATGATCCAGTAGCCGATTCAGTCCAAGACACAAAATATATAACAATCTATGAAAAACTTGCAACAGACATAACTTTGCCAAGAGAACCATCAGATATTGTGATTACACAAGTATCAGCTTCATCAGTGGAGCTTACATGGACAGACCCCACAGATTTGGATTTAGACGTGATAAAGATATATAGAGAATTAAACGATGAATCTGCATCAATAATTCCATACGAAACATTAGATGCAGGAGTTGAAATATTGGTAGACACAGATCTAGAATTGGGAGATATAATTAAATACAGCTTAGTTGCAGTAGATAGCAACGGGAATTTCATTATGGATCCGGAAAAGCACGAATATGCAGTAGCGGATGAAACAGCGGATGAAACAGCAGATGACACAACAGCCGAACCAGAACCAACCCCAGAAGAAACAACCACATTCTCAGATACATCAACACACTGGGCAAAAGATGAAATAACAGCAATGGCAGAAAAAGAAATAGTAGAAGGAAACGAAGACGGATCATTCGATCCAAATGGAACAATAAACAGAGCGGAAGCAGCAGCAATGATATACAGACTCCTAGGATTAGGAGAGCCAGCAGCACCATCTGTAGCTACATTCACAGACGTAGCAGTAGCAGCATGGTATGCAGGATACGTGGCTGAACTCTTCGAGATGGAATTATTAGACGGCAAAACAGCAACAACATACGTACCAGGTGAAGAGATGAACAGAGCGGAATTCCTTCAGATGGCAATGAATATGTACTACTACCTTACAGACACAGAAATGACAGCAACAGAAGCAACAACAGACTTCACAGATTTAGATGCAGGAGAATGGTACGCATTGGTAATAACAGATGCATACGAACTAGAGTTAGTATCAGGGAAAACAGCAACAACATATGGACCTACTGATCCAATCTCAAGAGGAGAAGCAGCAACAATGTTGTTCAACATGTTCTATGACATGATCTAAGGAACGACCTAGAGACGAAACAAATTAACAGCCCCTCACCTTGACGGGGCTGTTTTTTAATTTATAGTTGCATCAAAAGGTATAAGTTGGTACTATCACTTCCAATATAAATGAAAAAGATGGAACAAGAAAACCTACTATCACCACAAGAACTACAAGAATTGGGCCTAGACCCATCTATTCGCGACTTTAGAGCCGACTTTGGAGCGAGAGTGCATCGTGCATGCTCAAAGGTTTCAGAGGCAGGGAAATGGGCAGGGAAAGCAGTCTCAAAAGGACTGGACATGACCAGAGATATAGCAGAAGAAATAGTTTGGAAAGCGCGTCTATACAAAAGCAGAGCTGCAGTAGCAGCACTTTTTGCAACAGCACCACTCGCTGGGTGCAATTTTAAGGCAGATACAAGTGGCCTTCAATTCTGTAAACCAGACCCAAACAACCCAATGCAGTGCTACGTCGAACCAGACCCAGATACTGACATAATAGGTTGGGATTCAATAGGAGCTGATGGTTCAGGCGAAATCGACGATCCAGACATACAAGAAGGAATAGACGAAGATACAGGTGAAGATATGAAAGACACCAAAGACACCCATGACATCAAAGATACTTTCGACGCTATCGAAGACACGTTTGATCAACTCGACCAATTGGACCAAGAAGGTCTCATAGATATAGAAGATTGGGACGTCGAAGGCATCCTAGATCTAATCCCAGACGAAACATCAGAAGATACAGGCGAAGACACTCAAGATACGGGACCAGACATTCCAGTAGATCCATGTCTAGGAGTGGTCTGCGCCCCTCCAACTCAATGTGGAGTGGAAGCTTGCGTTGAAGGATTGTGCGTTAAAGGAGATCTAACAGGCGAAGAATGTGACGATGAAGATCCTTGTTCAGAACAAGACGAATGTAACGAGGATGAAGAATGTAAAGGAACACCCAAAGATTGTTCAAACGATAATCTATGTGACGAAAATGAAGCTTGTAACCCAGCTTCAGGAGAATGTGAAAGTGATGAAGTAAACCCAGACGACGGAAACCTTTGTACGGTAGATACATGCGTTCCTGATACAGGAGTCGCAAACACACCAAAGGACATAGATAACGGAAATCCTTGTGATGTTGAGGCATGTGATCCCGCGACAGGAGTTGTATCACATACACCAATAGAATGTGAGTCAACTGCTCCATGTGGAGAATCGTCATGCGATCAAAACACGGGTGATTGCGTAGAGACTCCAAATGACACCCTTTGCGAAGATGAAAATCCATGTACAGACGATGAATGCGACCTGGATCTAGGAGGTTGTGCATACTTCTACAACAGCAACCCATGCTCAATAGACGCAGATCTATGTGTACTCGATGCAATGTGCGATGCAGGAGTATGTGAACCTGTAGAATGGACGGATTCAGACGATGGAAATACATGTACTACCGATGGATGTGATCCACTTACTGGAGAACCTTCTAACGAACCAAACGTAGGGGCTAATTGTGATGATGAGAACAAATGTACATTAAGCGATATCTGTAGTGAAAATGGTGATTGTGAAGGGATTTACGAAGACGATGGTTATTTTTGGAATACAACTACGAAGTGTTGGGAACCAACAGGAGAACAAATTCCTCACTTCATGGTATCAAATCAAATTGCATTAAGCCTAGATACAGCAGGAGAATCTCTAAACAGTTTCGATGTTGGGATCTGGCACGATGGAGAGTTTGTATCAGAAACTTGTGCTCAAGCAGGAGTCTTTGCTTTTGTTTTAGATCAACCAGGAACATATTTTGTAAATCTTACAAAAAATCAATCAACGACTTGGTCTATACATGCAAAGTTAATGACCCAAAACGGTGGGACACAGGTAGTTTTTGCAAAATATGAAAATTGCGCTGAATTAGAAAATCAGAGCCTAAGTGATATAGTTGCACAAATAATCGGAGATACCCCAGAATTCATTCATTCAGCTCATTTTTTGACAGAGCCAGAAGATCAAGGGGAGTGCGTGACATTTCAGGTCGTAGTCGAGTAACCCCTTCCATTTCCAATTTCCCCTCCATACCAACCTCTGCTATAATTCGTAGCAAGCTGGTTTTTCTTCGAAAAATCGCTCAAAACCAGCTCCCCCAACCTTAAAATCCCTCCTCTATGAAAAAATATATTATAGTTTTTGCAGCGTTGCTGATGAGTCTTTCAATTAACGCAGTTGCAAATGCCGACCCAATCGAAATATATGGCCAAACCACAACGACCAACCTTGAGATCAACGGGATTGCAAACACAGGTGTGCTCCATTTTGGAGCAGAAGATCCAGCAGATCCGGAAAACCAATACGTTCCACCACCAAGTCCAGGAAACAAACCTGAAGCTCACCTCATCCCATACTACAACGCCCAAGGGAAAATAACTTCATACGAATTCCGTGGATGGGCTTGGAGCGACAATCTAGGTTGGATCAGTTTCTATTGTGAAGGGGGCGATAACGAAGGCTCAGAGTGCGGCGGATTCCCATACAAAGTCACAATCGACGCCGACACGGACCTAGTTACAGGTTGGGCTTGGAATTCAGCACTTGGTTGGATCAGCTTTTCAGGCCAAAACCACACCCCACCAAAAATTCTCGATGGATACGGAGTGGAAATGGATAAATTTGGCAATTTCAAAAAATACGCATGGACCCAGCCAATGGGATATATCAATTTCAATGGTGTGAGAGCAGACGTCCCTCCAACAATCCAAACAGTGAACTGCGATGATGACGTACCAGGTGTTTGCGTCGACATAACAACATCAGAAGATGTAAAAGTAGCAGATGGATCAGACGCACACGAACTCCACATATACATCAACGATGCAGCCGGAAACCCAATCCCAAAAGCATTAATAGACAACGGCACCTACCGCATCCGTGCATTTTTCAAATGGGACGACACCCTCAAACGAATCCAAGCCCCATACGATAGTGACCAAGGCCTGCTCGAGTCAATTCCAGCCGAAGACACTCTAAACTACACGAAAGATCCATTCCAACAAGGCAGTGGCAATCTAGGCGGAGCAATATCATACAAACCAATTGTTCTATATACACAAGGAGCCCCAGCCCTCGCCGGTGAAACCGACCTCAGCCCAAACACCGAATTATTATCAAGCATCCCCTGGGAAGCTGACCCTTCAGACGGAAGCATCGAGCTCGACATAAAATCATACGCCCCATCAACCAGCAACAACTTTTCGACAAAAGCAGATGGATTCCCAGTGAGCAATGAAGATTTTACCTTCCTTCCAGGCGTCGATTTCGGCGAACTAGAAGAGAACGCCCTCCGCCTCAAAAGCGTCGAGTGGAGCGTTGAAAAAAAGAATCCAGTCACCAACAAATACGAACCAGCTCCCGGCAAAGGCGAATACTACGTCTCAGGCAGCCCTGGCACTCCAGTCTCTCTCCCATTCAGCCCCGCAATCTTCGTTCAAACCTTCAATTCCGGCCTCACCGACCCAGATAGCCTCTGGCTCTATCGAAACGTTCCTGAGGAGTTAAGTATTGGATTGGCGGAGGAGTCAGGGTCAGTTTTTATAAGTCTGAATAATGACTATACAAGAGTGGTTTTTAGAGTTACAGAAAATGAGGGGAGTCAGTTTGATACGGGGTTGACCCTTCAGTCATTAATTAATTCTCCATTTTCATACGACCAGGAATCAATTTCTGTAAAAAGAATAGAAGGCCAATTAAAAGATCTATCAACCACATCCCTATACAGCCCCCAAATCGAATCAAAAATTTTGATCGACGAAGAAGACCTCCCAGACGCATATAACGAAGGAGTAGGAATGTATTCAGTGGTAACATACAGAGGATATACTAGTCCAACATTATACAAAACCGTCACCTATTTCTCCAACAAACTCCCCCGAAAACCAGGAGCAATCTCAAACCCAGCAGCCGAAATAATAGGAACCACATACGACCAAGGAACAGGAGCAGGATCAATCCAAGAGGGAGTAACTATAACTTCAGTGGGTGATGTGAACGTAAACATAGTTCGTGACTTCATATACGAAAAAGTTCAAAAAATCCTAATAGGAAAAACAGTATACGAACCAACCCTAAAATCTCCTCCAATCAACTCTATAACATCATCAATGTGCAACAAACGATATGGATGCACATTGATAGACCTTTCCGAAGACCACAACGAAGAAATCTATTATTTCAACCTGGACACCCTTGTTAACATAGACACCCTCGTTCTATCAAGCGGAGATGACTCACCTATAACATATGATGGTTTGGACAAAGTAATAATAGTAGCTGGCGGAAACATCCACATAGAAAGCAACTTAGAGAGCCAAAATGACACAAACCTAGGCCTCATTGCCTTAAGAGAACAAGGCGACGGCCTCGATGTCGGACACATATACATAAGTCCGGATCCAACAAAAATAGAGGCCCTAATCATTGCTGACGGATCAATATTCTCTTCACTCAACATCTCAGAAAATCCAACATTCAATCAATACGGAGAACCAGACGCAGCAGTAGATCCAGAAATTTTCAAAAAACGCCTAGAAATAATAGGAGGAAGTTCTTCAAGAAACTACCTCGGTAGCTATGATTTGGCAACAAATTTCTTTCCCACACCAAGAGGCTCGCTCAAACCAATGGACAGCCTTATAAACCAAGCAATCGCAAAACAATACGACCTAAACTACCTCAGATACTTCGCTCTCGAGATAATTTTCTCAGAAAAAGACGGATCACCAATCAATCTCACGTGCGGACCCCCAGAATCTCCAACTCCTATGTCAGATCCCGACTACGACACAAAATGTGCAGGTGACGGAATCGATTTCGCTCCATATCCAGAAGGAGATTTGGCTCTGCCAAATGCAGACTCAGTTAGCGACAACTACATCATGGAAATAGGGCAAAAACTGTTTGAGGAAGGAGTCATAAAAGCACCAATCGTAGTGACAGACAGATACAATCCATTGTATGTAATATACAAGCCAAAAAGCGAAGATTCATACATATTTAGCGAAGACAAAAACTTGACATTCTAGGAAAAACAGGTACAATTACAAGCCTTAATTAAAGGCCCATGAATGGACCAGCAAGAACATTAGAAGAAGGAATATCAGCTCTTAAAGGGAAGGTGAAGCTTCCTGGAGACGTGCAAGAAGGAACAAACCTAAAGGTTCTTAAAGTCTTAGGGATTTTGATGTTAACAGCCTTAGGAGCTGCAGCTTGTGGAGAAGTCGGAGAAGAGGGAAAGGATATCAAAGGGGAGGTAGAAAAAAGTTTAAAAGGGCTGAATGCTGCCCAATTAGCGCTTATTTGTTCGACAACAGTAGAAGGGGGAACCAGTGGAACCATAATAACGGATCCAGAATCAGGTGATGATCTGTATTTCCCCTACACCGAAGATGATTGGACAAAAATTCCAGGAGGTGTGAAGCCATGGGTATGGAATGGGTATTCAATAGAAAGCACATCAGATTTTAGTGCAGGCACTAGTTATCATAAAGTATTCAAATACGAGGCGGGAGAAAAAAAAGACAAAGGGCAAATAGACACATTCACACACAACATAAAACTTCTTCTAGAAGATCAAGGGGTGGTTGTAGTTGGTCCAAATCCAAACAACAAAGTTTACAAACTAACAGATGAAGGAGACACTGTTTCGGCAACAGAGATAGGGGACCTTCCTCAAGGAGGAATTATGGTAGAGAAAGATGGATATATTTTAGTAAACTACATTGATGATCAACAAGTAGAACGCCTAGTAGCAATAGAAATAGACCCTGCCAATCCACAGAATCCAATAACAGTAGTTAAGGATATAGAAATATACCAAGGACAAAGTGGATTAGGAAGTTTAGGAATGGCGTATGCAGGAGGAGTTTTGAAGATAAGAATGTTAGATAACAAAGAAGCTGTCTTTACAGACCTTCCAACAGGTATAGATTGGATGGATAATTTTCAGCAATTTTTAGACATCCAACAACTAGGATTTACCTCAACGGAGGCTTTCCAAATAGGAGAATACACTTACTATAAAGTTTCATTTGAACAGATGAGAATTCGCTCCCTATCCGGAGAAGAATACACTCTTAACTACGATGAACTTCCGGAAGGCAAACAATTCAGAGATATAACTCCAACACCATCCGGTATTTATTTAGACACCGCCGGTGGCCCTCAATTCTCAATTGAACCAACAGACAATATAGATGATATGTTTGATCCTGCAGACTTTCCATTCCATGTAGTCCAAGATCCAGGACCAGATACATCAAAGATCGTCGACAAATGCTCAGTCCTCACCCCAACAGAAGCTGCCGCAGCATACCCACCAGTAGTCAACCCAGAACCAAATCCCGAATTTGAACAAGATACTGTAGAAGAAGACATTTTAATCCAACCAGAAACAATAGAAGAAACATACGACCAATTTGACCAACTTGAAGAAGCAGGAATTTTGGATACAGAAGTTTGGGATGTTGATCCTGAGGACGTAATCCCAGATACAGAACAAGAAACAACCCCAGACGTCGAGAAACCAGACACCGACCCACCAGAAACAGTGGAAGAAGTTATCGATCCACCAGAGGCAGTCGAAGAAATAGTCGATCCACCAGACACTGAGAATCCAGACATCGCAAAACCCGAAACAACCCCAGACAAAGACACTCCACAAAATCCTGACGAAACAAACGAAGAAGACATCCCAGAAGAAGATCTAACCGCAAACCCAGAACCAGAAATAAAAGGCAAAAAATCAGATACAGGTTGTACAGTTTCAGATAAACCTCTCTCTCCAAAAGGAGCAAGAGGAATGGCAGCAACAGCAGTAATTTCACTCATGGGTCTCGTAGGACTAAGACGTAGAAAAGAAGACGACGACGATACTATCAAAAAGGCTGCATAACAGGTCCCCACTCGCCCACCCCCTCATTCTTTTCAATTTCACCAATCCACCAAAAACTTTTATTCAAACCTTTTACAAACAGCAACCCCACCCGGCAAATCAGCCCAGATCCACGTTATCCGATAGACTTCCTTTCGGAATTCCGCAAATGTTTTGAGTTTTTGGAAGAGATCACACTTTTTCCGGTTTTTTTCTCAATATCCTTTCTTGCTTTTCCCGCTGTTTCTCCACCTTTTCTAGCAACTTCTTTATTTTCAATAAAACCTTTTGGTCGTTTCTCTTTTGAGATTTCGGTAGTCGTGGCTTCCGCAAGCATGTTCAATATAAGTTCAAGGTTGGTCATGTTATCTCTCAAATTTTGTTTTTTGAGCCCCTTAAATTTCTTATAGGATTTCACGGATTTCCCTGACCAAGCCTTTGTGATTTCATCTGTTAAAATAGCAAATTCAAAACCTTCCTGAACGCCTCTTTCTTCCCATTCATCTGTTAAATCTTTTCTAACTTCAATCGTTTTTAGTCTCTGATTTATCCAATCTTTGGAATATCCTTTCTTGAGATAAGTTTTCATCGCTCTATCTATAGACAATTCTGGATCTTCCATTTCTTCAATTCTTTCATACCCAACTTTTGCAAGCCAAAGTTTAAATGGCTCAACTTTTGGGGAAGGAATTGACTGAATAAGCCTCAAAAGAGTTTCTGTATCAGCAACATCAGTGATCCTCATTTTCCCATCGCTTGCTATTAATTTCAAACGGCTACAATTTGTAGCCATTTCACTCCCTTCTTTTCTTAGCCTTGTTTTCAATACGCTCCAATATTTTCTTGGATTTATACTCTCTGTTAAAATTCCAATCACATCAATAATTGAAAAATACCAAAGTTCCTTTTCCTCATCCCAATGACGACGAACTTGGTTCTCGTGAAAAAGCACAATAGAATTATTTTTTTTAGTCTTTTTAATCATAGAACTACAATATAGCAAAAAAATTTGTTTTTACAATTTCGTCTGCATTTATCTTTCGACAAATCTTTGACTAACTGGCCAAATAACAAAACAAACCTCCCGAACTCAAGTAAAGGGGCTACTGAAGCTCGAACCTACTGAAGCTCGGAAAGTCTACCCCCCTAATTCTGCACCGCAAAATCAAACAAGTCCGACTCCATTGTCTGGACCCCATTCAACGAATACTTAAATCCTTCAGAGTACCCATCTACAGAAATCATATAAGAAGCGGCCAACCCAGAATCGCTGTCCAAGCTATACATGATTTGATATTCCAAATAGGGGATATTCCCATCATTAGTAGAAAAGGCTTCCCGGATATAAGACAATTTCAAATAAGGCATATACAAACCATTGTCCTCCCACAAGCCTTTATTCTCAAAAAACTCATCCAATGGTCCAATAATAGGCTGCCCTTCTTTTGTCTTATAAACATCCACCACATCACTGTTGCCATACACGGAATATTCACCATCAAATAAATCCAATTCCTGAAAAGCACTATTTGATGCATCAGGGATTTGGCTCACAGCACAAAACCCATCATTACATTCACCAAAAACCTGCCAACTCACCAAAATATTCCCACTTTGATAATTTGTAGGATAGCTAACCTCTGTCTCATATCTATCGCAATCAGAAGTCATCACTCCATCTTTACAAGGAGTCCTCACCTTAATCTCAAACAAAGGAACCCCCAGGTCACCAATACCTTTAGCCTGCCCACCATTTTGCACAAACAACGGAATCAAAACACTATCCCCATAATACAATTTATTCCAATTACAAGGATGCCCCTCATCAATAGACAAATCATCATACCCAAAATCTTTATAACAATTCTTGCCTGCATCTCCGGTTCCCAAAACAGGGATCGACCGGTCTCCCTTTACAAGACTACTTGAATATTTAGTATAATCAGAATCATCAAGGGTTGAAATCGTATACTCAGCCCAAATAGAACCCTCCGCACCTTCTTGGATATCACCAAAAACCAACTTCCCTCCACCATCCTCATAGGCCCCACTCCCCAGATCTTTGAGTTCATTCTTGACCAACTCGACCGCACCTTGCGCTGCATATTCAGCTTGAAGAGCTTTCTTTGAATGAGAAGTATTTTTGATAGCACTCATTACGGTAGTAGCAGTTCCAATTGTGAAAAACAAAATCGCCGAAATCAGAGACAGCGCAATCACAACAGAAGCTCCTCGCCGCTCAGCCAGCTCCGTTCCGAACCCTCGCCGCGAACGACCAACACTGTGAACTGCCCTATTTTGACCCCTCTTAAGAAGCATATTTTTTAAGCTTATTAGCTTTGTCAGTTTTCTCCCAGTCGAAAGTCTCGCCACTCCGTCCAAAATGGCCATAACAAGCAGTTTTTGAGTAAATTGGCCTTCTCAGCCTCAAGGTCTTGATGATCCCAGCTGGCGTGAAGTCAAAAACTTTCTTAACAGCAGCCAAAATCCTAGCTTCAGCATCAGCCACGTCCTCCCCAGACCCCGAACGAACCCGAGCAGTCCCAAAAGTTTCCAAAAACAAAGAAACCGGCTCCTTCACCCCAATAGCATAAGAAACCTGCAACTCAGCTCGACTTGCCAACCCAGCCGCCACAATATTCTTCGCAACGTACCGTGCCATATAAGCTCCGCTACGATCCACTTTTGTACAATCTTTGCCAGAGAAACAGCCACCACCATGACGAGCCATTCCTCCATAAGTATCTACAATAATTTTTCTACCAGTAAGTCCGGCATCACCAGGAGGCCCTCCAATAATAAATCGTCCAGTCGGATTCACCAAAACCTTCGTCTTGGAGTCAAAATACCGACCCAAAACAGGTTTGATCACATGCTTCAAAATATCGCGCTTGATTCGCGCCGCAGAAACCGAAGGCCCATGCTGACAAGAAATAACAACCGTATCTACTCGAACAGGTTTAAATCCATCATATTCAACAGTTACCTGACTTTTCCCATCCGGCCGCAAATATTTCAACCCCGCGCGCCCGACTGTCGCGCTTCCTTTCGCCCCTCGGCTACCAGAAGCCCCCGCCGCACCTTTCTTCCGCACAGACGCCAACTTGGCCGTCAATTTATGCGCCAAAGAAATTGGCAAAGGCATCAATTCACGAGTCTCATTACAAGCAAATCCCATCATCATCCCTTGATCCCCAGCCCCGCCAGTATCTACACCGAGCGCAATATCAGCACTCTGTTCATCAATAGCACTCAAAACACTACAAGCTTTATAATCAAATCCATATTCCGAATCCGTATATCCAATCTCCTTCAACTTCCCCCTCACAATCTTCGGCAAATCCGCATAACCATTCGTCCGGATCTCCCCAGCCACAATGACCATTCCCGTCGAAACCATCGTTTCAACAGCCACCCTACTCGAAGGATCTTGTCTCAACAAATCATCCAAAATCGCATCACTAACCTGATCAGCAATCTTATCAGGATGCCCTTCAGTTACAGATTCCGACGTAAAAAAATATTTTCCTTTTCTCATGACCCCAAATATAGCATAGCCACAAACCGAGTAAAAGTAATTTCCACTGGAAGTATGGGCGAGTTTTAGTATAATACCGCCGCAAACACACGAAGCATGTCCGAAGCATAACCAAAACAAATGTCAAAACCCCAACCAAAAGTTGCAATAATAATCATCCACTACAACACTCCTCATTTTCTGAAAACCTGCCTGGATCACATTATTAAACAAACGTACAAAAATATCGATATATATTTCATCGACAACGATTCTCCAGATAAAACTGGCCTAAATTTTGTGAAAAGAGAATACGGATCGCAAAAAACAAATCTCAACGGCAAAAAGCTCCACATCATCCCAAACAAAGAAAACCTTGGATACGCAAAAGCCGCAAATCAAGGAATCCACCAAGCTACCGACGCAGACTACATCGTCATCACAAATCCAGACATCATATACACCCCAACTTATTTCGAAAAAATAGTTGCACGTGCAGAAAAAGCAGTCCATAAACAAAACATGCCTCTAGCAGGAATCACCGGAAAAGTTCTTAAATACGATTTTGAAACTCAAAAACCAACTCGCATCATAGACACAGTCGGACTCTACATTTCTCGAGGCGGCCGCATCAAAGATGGCGGTCAAGGCCACGAAGACAAAGGCCAATTCGACGAAGAAAAAGAAGTCTTCGGGATCTCAGGCGCATGCCCACTTTATCGCAAAGAAGCCCTCGAAGAAGCCCGATACAAAGACGAATATTTTGACGAAGATTTCTTTATGTACAAGGAGGACGTGGACATCTCTTGGCGCCTCCAACTTCTAGGACACAAATTCTTATACTATCCAAAAGCATTAGCATTCCACGGTCGCGGAACAGGAGTCCTCAAACGCGATAGCATCAAAGAAACATTCAAAAACCGAAAACGTCTCAGCAAATTCCAACGCACGTATTCTTTCCGAAATTATCATTTGATGCTTTTCAAAAATCTCACACTAGGAAATCACATAAAAAACTTTTTCCACCTAGCGGCACGAAACGTAGGATCACTATTATATACTCTTGTGTACGAGCCATTTGTGCTAAAATCACTGTTGGAGTATTTCAAATTATTGCCGAACATGATGCGCAAACGTAGACATCTTATGAAGAAAAAGCGCGCAAAAGCAGGTAGGATAAACCGCTTCATGAAGGCAAAACCTTAACCTCAAGATCATGAAAAATAAAAATTTAATACTCGCCGTTCTAGGCGTTGGATTAGTCTTGGCTGGTATATTCTTTTTCCCCAAATCGAGTAACGGGGGATACATCAACATGCACGAACATCTTCAAAACATGGATGATGTTGAAGTACTTTTTGAAATGAACAAAGAACTCGGCATCGAAAAAACTGTGCTTCTCGGAAGTTCAGACGCGACAATATATCTTCATCCAAAATTCCAAAATTACGATGAAAACAATGACGAACTCCTGAAAATCCGCGAAAAATATCCAGACAAATTCGAAGTTCTATGCACAACCTACTGGCACGATCCGGATCAAGTCTCAAAGATTGCTTCCTGCTACGAACGAGGAGCAAAAGGCGTAAAACTTTACAACGGCCATGGAAACTTCTACGAAATCCCACTCGACGATCCAGTCATGCTACCCGTCTACAAATACATCGAAGACAATGGACTGATACTTTTAATGCACGTAAACAGCAACAAATATCTCGACGAATTCGAACGTGTCCTCAAAAAATTCCCAAACATGAAAACCATTTGCCCGCACTTTTGCCTGATCTCACGCAAACTCAACACTCTTTCAGAATTGATGGACAACTATCCAAATCTCTACATAGACATGAGTTTCGGTGCGATTGAATTTACTGCGGCTGGTTTCAACAGGTTTAGCTCGAAACCAGAACGTTTCGCCCAATTCATAGATCAATATCAAGATCGAATATTCTTCGGTACCGACCAAGTCGTCACTAACATAAAAACTCAAAAGCACTCAGATGAGTTAGCTCACGTATTCGAAGGCTATCTTCGTATGCTCGACAGCAAAGAATTCCATCTCCAAACAACCTGGCAAGATCAATACGACGAAGTCTATAGAGGGCTAGAACTACCTGAAGAATTACTTCAAAAAATCCTAAAAGATTCTCCTCAGAAGTTGTTGGATAGTGTGCCGGAGTGGGAGGCTTCCGAGCTCTAGAGCCCCCTCCTTAACCCCGGCCCTCCCCGAACTCAAGTAAAGGGGTTGGTGGTGCTCGAGCCTATAGAGCTCGAGCTTAACTATACCCCCTACTGAAGCTCGGCAATCAAAAAAAGCCCCTCCCCGAAGGGAGGAGCTTTAGATAGTTAAACTTTAATAGTAATTCAATGTAGCACTATAGTTCATCGGGCCGTTGTAGTCATCACACACAAAAGGAACATCAGCATCCCCCTTCAATTGATCAAATTTCATAGTTATGTGCTCATTAAATAAATCCACAGTAAGCCCATCAGCATAAGTGTCATAAAGAACTTCGAAAACTAATGGATCTCCAGCATCTACAGACAAAGGATTATCAAAAGAAATAGTCGTTCCTTCAGTACAAGGATCTTGAGCAGTAGATTTCACGGCCATAATATTCCCTTCTACAGAAATTTTCATATCTTTCCCGTTGAATCCAGGATTCTCTGTATAAGTACCAGTACATGTAACTACCATTTCATTGATATCAAGATCTTCATTAGCAGAAGAGATCTTGAAAAAAGCAACTGTTTGCTCACTTCCATCTATCTGTGTTGAGTAACTTTGAGTAGCTTGAACAACCGTCGGACAAACAAACTCCTCTGGAAACTCAACCACATCCACAGTCGTACACTCAGAAGGCGTACCAACATCTTTCAAAAATTTTCCCCAAGCAATTACATCAGTCTTTGTTATGTTTTTGCCTGGATTGAAATCTCCGCTTCCCATCAAAGATCCCATCCCATTATGAACCAACGTTTCCACAGACTCAAACTGCCAATCAGCTGCATCTACATCATCAAATGTAGGGATGGTATAAGCAGCAGGACAAAGTGGGAAGTCAAAAGCCTCAACGTATATTTTGGCAGCTTCCGATCTTGTGACATTATTTTCAGGTTTGAACAAACCATCTTGGTAAGCATCCACTAATCCAGCATCAGCAGCACTTTCAATATACTTATAATAATAATGAAAGGTAGGCACATCAGTGAAGGTCGGATTAGTAGGATATGTTCCCAACATATCAACAGGAGAATATCCAACCACATACCTAGTCAATTCCCCTCTAGTTATGTAATTAGACCCTTTCCCTTCAGACGCTTTTTCCTCAGTAATAGTCCCTTTCCCTCCACTAAACCGCCTCATCCTCCCCATCAAATCCTCTCCACCCACAAAGTAGGCAGCAGCAAGACCTCCCAGGACAACAAGTAGCACTACTAGTGCAACAACTTTTTTTGTCATAATTTACAGATTAAAAATATACGAATATATATTAAATTTTTTTTGTTAAGCTAGAGCCCCGGGTTCGGATTTTTTCAACTTGCAATAATTTCAGCACCGGGGCCTTAGGCCCCCGGGTTCAACTAATACCCCTACTTACCCCCGGGGCGAACCTCCTCCACAACATCACTCGCCATCAATCCGTTCCCGAACTTCTTGAACGCACGATCCCCAGCATCTCCACACATCCAAGCCGCCGCCCGCGCCGAAACAAACGAATCGTTTCCCTCAGCCAACAACCCAGCTGCGATCCCGGCCAATACATCACCAGTCCCACCAACAGTCATCCCTGCATTTCCGCAACGACACTTCACAACATCACCTTCATCCGAAGCAATCAAATCAACCTCCCCCTTCAAAACAATATTCAAATGCAAATCCATCGCGATTGATCTCAACAAAATCACACTTTGCGTATCATTCTCAGATACCCTCACGTCTCGGTCCACCAAATTCGAAAATTCATTATGATGAGGAGTCGCCAAAACATCTTGTTCCAGAGGGAATTTGCGTACCTTTTTCAGTGCAAAAATCGCCAATGAATCCAAAACAGTCGGCAATCTCAACTTATTCAAAATCTCAACGCATCCATCTACAACCTTCTCCTGAGAATCATCAATAACATGAGCCCCAGAACCAAGAGATCCCATTCCCGGACCCATCAAAACTGCATCGCATGTTTTTCCAAACTCAACAATCTCAGCCGCCGCCTTCACGCCAAAACAATCCCCCTTATATTTCATGACGATGAAATCAGGACACGCCGCTCGAGTCACATCATAGTTGCATTCCGGAACATACAAATAAACCAAATCAGCACCTGCACGCAAACAAGCACGCGCCGCCAAAATTGGTGCACCATAATAATCAGCCGAACCGCCAATCAAAAGAACTCGCCCATTATCACCTTTATGCGAAGAAGACTTTCGCTCCCGGAGCATTTTCTTCACTTGAGCAGCCTTTATTTCATTAATTGTTGCCATATAAATTTACTTAAACGGATTCTCATAAACCGCCTTCTCTCCCAATTTTTCTTCAATCCTCAATAGCTGATTGTATTTTCCCACACGATCAGTCCTGCAAAGAGATCCAGTCTTGATCTGCCCGGTCTCCAGACCAACCGAAAAATCAGCAATCGAAACATCTTCAGTTTCCCCACTTCTATGAGATACAATCGAAGTCCAACCAGCATCAGAAGCAACACGAACAGCTTCACGAGTCTCAGTAACAGTTCCGATCTGATTCAATTTAATCAAAATCGAATTACACGCTTTTTTCTCAATCGCCTCATTTAGACGCTCCACACTCGTCACCAACAAATCATCTCCCATTATCTGTACCTTATCCCCCAATACATTCATCAAACCAGTCCAACCATCCCAATCATTTTGATCAAGTCCATCCTCTATAGAAACGATCGGATATTTATCAACCCAGTCCGCATACAGCGAGACCATCTCCTCACTCGAAAGCTTCTTTGACCCACCTTCCATTACATACTTCCCGTCTTCATAAAACTCACTTGCCGCCGCATCCAAAGCCAAAACCACATCACGTCCAGCCTCATATCCAGCCTCACCAACAGCTTCCAGAATCAATTTTAAAGCAGTCTCATTATCAGGTAGATTTGGAGCAAATCCTCCTTCATCTCCAACTGAAGTCGCAAGCCCTTTCCCAGCCAACAACTTTTTCAATGCATGAAAAACCTCAGCTCCCATCCTCAACCCCTCCTTAAAAGAAGAGGCCCCAACAGGCATAATCATAAATTCTTGAACATCAAGTCCGCTATCAGCATGCTTTCCCCCATTAATTACATTCATCATAGGCACAGGCATTTTCACAGCCGCACCACCTGAAAGATACTCAAACAAACCCAACCCCGCCTCATTCGCTGCAGCATGAGCCGATGCCAAAGAAATTCCCAGAATTGCATTCGCTCCCAAACGCGCCTTGTTCGAGGTGCTATCCAGGTCAATCATCGCACTATCCAATCCTTCCTGATCCTCACACGACATCCCAACAACCTTCTCTGCCAATTCTCCATTCACATTTCCCACTGCTTTCAACACACCCTTCCCACCATACCTAGAAGAATCTCCATCTCGGAGTTCAACAGCTTCATGTTCACCAGTTGAAGCTCCACTAGGAACAATAGCTCGTCCAAAACCTCCCCCTTCTGTAGTAACTTCGACTTCAACAGTCGGATTTCCCCGAGAATCGAGCACTTCACGCCCAAAGATTTTTACAATTTTTGACATATTCAAAGGAATTAGGATTTCATTCGCGCGTGACCGGTCACGATCATCGTGGCGATGAGCCAGACGTGGACCAGACAACACGCATGTTTTCAAACGAAATATTAGCATAAAACACCACCCCAAAACAGATTTTCCTTTGCGAAATGGCCCCAAAATCAGTATCATCATCGAGCGCGTAAACCTTAACCGAAATTTAAAATGGATATTACTTGGCACGGAAATACATGTTTGAAATTCAAGGGAAAGTCAGCATCATTAGTGACAAACCCAGACAAATCAATAAAATCACCACTTAAAGGAAGAGTAGTCCTGTCGTCATTGGGAGAAGAAGCGGATTTAGCAGAAGTAAAAGACATGGAGAAAACATTTAATTGGCCAGGAGAATACGAAGTTGCAGAAATCCCGATCGTTGGATTACCAGTTTGGACAAGAAGCAGGACTCAAGAAGAAGAGAAAGACGGTAAAAAAGGAGACAGATCAATTGTTTTTATGTTCGAAATAGACAAGATAAAAGTATGTCACCTCGGAGGACTTGGTCACAAACTAACAGCAGAAATGTTAAGTGAGATCGGAGACATAGATATCTTATGTGTGCCAGTAGGGGAAGATAGTAATATGAAAGGCAAAACAGAAGAAATCATCGACCAAATTGATCCTAGAATAATAGTGTTGATGGGGAACTCAAATCCAGCATCATATGCAAAAGAAGCAAACGCAAAACTCGAAGAAGAAACTGACAAATTGACAATAGGTTCTACATCAAGCCTACCAGAAGACAAAACATTATTTTACGCATTGAAGAAGTCATAGACCGGTGAGTACGGCAGTTCCTGCCACACCGAGCATGACTAGCCCCGCTCAATCCATGTCCCCGTAGTTCAATGGATAGAACAAAGGTTTCCTAAACCTTAGATGCAGGTTCAATTCCTGCCGGGGATACCACGCGATGAGCGACGAACGTAGTGAGGAAGCGAATCGGGTGATTCCGCGACACCCTGGTGCCGGGGATACCATAGATGTCGAAGCGTAAGCGGAGACATCGCCGAACCGCCGAAGGCTGTGAGGCCAAACTACATCAGAATCGCTATGCGATTTTTCGCCGAATCTA